>Ga0209605_1000002_pt1 | contig 706319 bp, 644 predicted proteins | sample AD_UKC035_MetaG_FD_184408 | JGI IMG/M metagenome (GOLD analysis project Ga0209605, IMG submission 184408) | Active sludge microbial communities of municipal wastewater-treating anaerobic digesters from USA - AD_UKC035_MetaG (SPAdes) (version 2) | ecosystem: Engineered > Bioreactor > Anaerobic...
TTTGTTTCAGGTGCGGACGGGTGAGTTCGTGATGGTCTTGATAGCGGGACCCGCGCAAGTGAATTGGAAAAAACTGCGCGACCTCGTTAAACGCTCTCGCATCCGTATGGCGACCAAAGAGGAAGTATTGGAAGTGACTGGCTACCGCGTCGGGACGGTGAGTCCGTTTGGGGCGGCGAGTCAGGCTCGCCCTGAGTTTGATCGAAGGGTCAAAGTCCTGATAGACGCGAGTGTGTTGAAAGAGGAAGAAATCTCCATCGGTTCGGGAGTCCGCAACACGGCGATCATCCTGAAAAGCGCGGATCTTCGTCGCGCGTTGAAAGGTGCAGAGGTTGTTTTATTGGCAGATGACTCGGCAGAGATGAGGAGATCATGATTTCATTACGCGATCTTTTGAGGCTGGCGAGCCGCACGTTCGCCATCGGCATCGAGCAGTTGCCTGCCGTGTTGTGCGACGCGGGGACGGTGGCATACCTGCTCTTGCGCGTGTCCGATTATTTGGAGGACAACGAGGACATGCCCGCGGAGAAAAAGATCGAACTGCTCAATCTGTGGGCAGACGTGTTGAGCGGCTCGGCGAACGTCGGCGATCTCACGAGTCGGATTCAGGACGCCGACACGTCGAATCCCGACGCGGTGGTGGCGCAGCACGCGGAGGATATTCTGGCGCGGCTGGCATTGCTCCCGAAGGAAGTGCGCGAGATCATCACGCCGCACGTCATTCATAGCACGCACGGCATGGCTCGCTGGGTGGAACGCGGACCGCAAGTGAACGACGAAGCGGACATGGACGATTACATGTTCGAGGTGGCGGGGCGCGTGGGATATTTGCTTACGCATTTGTTCGCGTGGTACTCGCTGTTCATCCGTTTCCGCATCAAGGAATTGCTCCCGCTCGCGCGCGAATTTGGGCTGGCGTTGCAAACCGTCAACGTGATTCGCGGCTTGCGGAAAGATTACGAGCGCGGCTGGGTGTACATCCCGAAAAAGTTTTTGGAGGCGGTGAATTTATCGGCGAATGAGTTGTTCCTGCCGGAGAATCGCGCCGAGGCGATCAAAGTGCTGGACATGCTCGCCGACAAAGCGGAACGTCACTTGCACGCCGCGTTGACGTGCGTCAAAACCCTGCCGAGGTGGCAGCACCGCATCCGCCTCGCGTGCATCTTCCCGCTCATGTTCGCCATCCGCACGCTCGCGATCAGCCGCCGCAACACGGATGTGTTCAACTCCGAGGCAAAAATGACGCGCGAAGAAGTGAAACGTATCGTGCGCGACGCCACACTCTGGGGCTGGTCAAACCGCTGGCTGGATCGGTATTCGAGGGAGTTGAATGTGGTATCCGAAAAATAAAAAGGATAATTCCCGCTTTTGCTCAATATATAAAAGCGACTTACCCAAAACGCCTGATCCTCTGTTCAGGCGTTTATCATTCCGTTACTGGAGATCTGCTACATTACATCGGCGATCGTTGTTTTCTCGAGCTTCTGCGAAACATAATCGCGAATATCCTTGAACACTCTGGTCAACCGCTTTTCTTTTTCGATCGGCGTGGATTCGTAGAAATTCTCGCTCACCGATTCGGTCGGCGCGAGGGCGCCATCGAACAGACGAATCACCTCGGCGAGCGGAATTTGATTCGGCTTCACCGCGAGTTGATAGCCGCCTTTTTGCCCTTTGGTGCTCCGTAAAAAACGGGCGCGCTTCAACGCCAGCATCAACTGTTCGAGAAATTTCGGAGGAATTCCCTGCGCCTTGGCGATCGTATCAATCGAGATATAACCTTCATCCTGATGGCGCGCCAGATAGGTAAGCGCAAGCAAGGCGTATTCACTGCGGGCGGTAAGTTTCATGGTTTCCTTTTCTTATTTTTCCTATCGGTAGTATAGTGAAAAAGGACGGGATGTCAAGTTCTCGGTCTTTCATTTCCATCCTTGACATAATTCAGCCGCTGAATTATGATTTAGTCTATAATTCATATTTACTTAGTAGGATATTCAAGATAAAAGAACAAGCGCTTGTTTTTTTAATTTTAAACCCTACTAAATATATAGACTTTATAATACTAACAACAGGAGATATCGAAGTGGAAACAAATATATTGGTGTTCATCGTTGTGGGCTTTCTCGCACAAATGATCGACGGCGCGCTGGGCATGGCGTACGGCGTCAGCTCAAATACGTTTTTACTCAGCCTCGGCATCCCCCCTGCCGCGGCATCAGCCAGCGTGCACATGGCTGAAGTGGTGACAACCGGGATTTCGGGCGCTTCGCATTGGCGCCTCGGCAACATTGACTGGAAACTGATCCGCCGATTGGTCATTCCCGGCGTCCTCGGCGGAATTCTTGGCGCATACCTGCTCACCTCTTTAGATGGCGACCTGATCAAGCCGTACATCTCAGCATACTTGATCGTCATGGGAATTGTGATCATCGTCAAAGCATTCAAGGCACAACCTCATGATGGCAGGCTGGACGAATACGGAAAGCGCGTTGGCGTGTTGGGCTTGCTCGGCGGATTCTGCGATGCCATCGGCGGAGGCGGCTGGGGACCGGTGGTCACATCAACGCTTGTGGCAAACGGAAAAAATCCACGCCTGACGATCGGCTCGGTCAACTTCACAGAATTCTTCGTGACTTTGGCGCAATCCATCATATTTGTCATCACGCTGAGTTTCGGTGAGTATTGGCAGATCATTCTCGGTTTGCTGATCGGGGGAGCCATCGCCGCACCGTTTGCCGCGCTCTTGGTAAAGAAATTACCCTTGAAGGCATTGATGATCTTGGTCGGAGTTTTGATCGTCTTTTTGAGCGTTCGGACGATCCTATTAGGCTTGAAATGATCATTTGATTGATGCGGATGCGCCCACATCCGCATCAATTTTTAGGAGTTATAATTCAGGTCATGAAGCGAATTGGTTTACTGCTGATCGTTCTCGGCGCGTTGATGAACGTCTTCCAACCTGCGTGCGCACAAAGCGACGAGCCGCTCGCGTTGGTGATGACGGCAGACGGGCCCATCATGCCGCCCATGTACGAATATATCAAACGCGGGGTTGAAACGGCAGAGCGAAGGAACGCCGAAGTCCTCATCATTCAACTCAACACGCCGGGCGGAAGCATCCTCACGATGCTCGAGATCATCAAAGAGATTCGGAGCAGCGACGTTCCCGTTGTGGTGTACGTTGCGCCGAGAAACGCGATCGCGGGCAGTGCGGGGGCGATGATCACCATGTCGGGTCACGCCTCGGCGATGGCGCCCGAAACGTCCATCGGCGCGTCGAGTCCCATCAGCAGTTCGGGCGAAGACCTCCCCACGACCGAAGAAAAAAAAGCGATGGAAATCACCAAAGCCGCCATCCGCCCATTTGTGGAGCCGCGCGGAAAAGACGCGCTTGCCCTCGCCGAATCGATGATTGACGAAGCGAAAGCCGCCACAGCGGACGAGGCGCTCAAAGTCCATTTAATTGACTTCATTGCAAACGACGTTGACGACCTGCTCAAATCGCTCTACGGCTTCACCGTGCAAATGAGCGACGGTCCGCGCGTGTTGAACACAAAGAACGCCGACGTGCAACCGCTCCAGATCAGTTTCATCGAACAGTTCCTGATGCTGCTCACCGACCCGAACATTGCGTTCCTGCTTATCGCCATCGGCGTGCAATCCGTGCTCATCGAAATCTCCAGCCCCGGCGGATGGGTCGCGGGATTCATCGGCGTGGTCTGCCTCACGCTGGCGACGTACGGCTTGGGCGTGTTGCCCGTTAATTGGTTCGGGTTTATTTTCCTCATCACCGCATTCGTCTTATTCATCCTCGATATCAAAGCGCCCACGCATGGCGCGTTAACCGCGGCAGGCGTCGCGTCGTTCATCGTCGGCGCACTGGTGTTGTTCAACTCGCCCGGCACGCCGCAGTTCCAACGCGTGTCTGTCCCGTTGGTAATCGCCACCGGTGTTTTACTGGGTCTGTTCTTCTTCGGCATCCTCATGTTCGCGTTACGCGCGCTGCGTGTGCCGGTCAGCGTGGGGGTAGAGTCGCTCGCGGGAAAAATTGGAACAGTTCGAAGTTGGGATGAAGCGGGCGGTCAAGTCCAGTTAGAGTCTGAGCTGTGGAGCGCGTCCTCCGTGAATGAATCCGAAAAGTTTAGTAAGGGAGATAAAGTGGAAGTTGTCGAAGTCAGCGGAATACGATTGAAAGTGAGAAAGAAGTAAAGCGGGATACCATCCCGCTCCACGCTTCAAACCGACCTTATGTCTGTTACCCCTACGAGAGACCGAATCATCCCCCCTAGCGACGTGCGCCCTCTGCGCCGCCCCGAATGGATCAAGGTGCGCGCACCCGCGGGTGAAAACTACGAACGCATTCAAACGTTGATGCGCTCGAAGTCTTTGCATACCGTGTGCGAAGAAGCGATGTGCCCGAACCTCGGCGAATGTTGGGGAAGCGGAACCGCCACCTTTTTGATGCTCGGCGACGTGTGCACGCGCACGTGCGGATTCTGCGACATCAAACACGGCAAGCCCACGCTTATGGATTGGGGCGAAGCCGAACGCGTGGCGCAAGCCGTCAAATCCATGGAGTTGAAACACGCGGTGATTACTTCCGTGAACCGTGACGAGAGGCGCGATGGCGGATCGCCCATCTTTGCGATGGTCATTCGCAGAATTCGAGAATTGTTGCCCGGTTGTTCCATCGAAGTGTTGATCCCCGATTTCAAAGGCTCGCTCGAAGCATTGAAAATTGTGATGGATGCGCGACCTGAAATTTTGAATCACAACGTGGAGACCGTGCCGCGCTTGTTCAAGCAAGTCCAACCGCAGGATAATTACGATTGGGCGGCGGCGACTCTCTCGAACGCGAAGAAACTCGACCCCGAAGTGCTGACCAAGTCGGGCATCATGGTCGGTCTCGGCGAAGAGATGGACGAGATCAAAGCCGTGATGCGCGATCAACGCTCATGGGGCGTGGACATTTTGACCATCGGTCAATACTTGCAACCGAGCAAGAAGCACATGCCGATTTCGCGCTACTACACCATGGAAGAATTCGCCGAACTGCGCGACTACGGAAAAGAGATCGGATTCAAATGGGTCGAGTCGAATCCGCTGGTAAGGTCGTCGTATCATGCCGCGGAGCAGGTGAGAGCATTGAGCGTGGTGCATCGGAAGTTGTATGGGGAAAGAGCAGAGACTGGAGATTAGAGACTAGAGACTAGAGACTTGTCCTGAGCTTGTCGAAGGATTGGAGATTGAGACTCCCGCTGGCGCAGGTCGGCGGGAGTTTTTGGTTTGTTAATGGAAGGGTGTTGCGGAGTCTTCGTTTGAATTAAGTTTATAATCTCTCCAAAGGAATAGATGATGAAAGACTTTGACCCCGCCAAAAGTTTTGGTTCAGATGTAGCCGCAGACTACGACGATCACAAGCGTGGAGACGAAGAGTCTGCGGCTTCTTTTCTTGCGGAATTTGCAAAAGACGGGACGGCGCTCGAATTTGCAATTGGCACAGGGCGTATCGCTGTTCCGCTTACAGCAAAAGGCGTCCGCGTGGACGGTATCGAATTGTCGCCTCACATGGTTGAAATACTTCGCGCCAAACCAGAGGGAAGAAACATCACCGTGATCCTCGGCGATATGTCCAGCGCGACAACCGATCGTCAATATCCGCTTGTATATCTGGTCTACAACACGATATTTAATCTCTTGACTGCCGATGACCAGATCCATTGCTTTGAAAATGCCGCGCGTCACCTTACAAAAGACGGCGTTTTCGTAGTTGAAACAGCCCTGCCCCATGCTTGGATTTCCCCCGATAAACCAGATTATGTTCACGCCGAGTATGTAGGCAAAGAGGCGGTCGGTCTTGACGTTGCCCGTTATGACCCAGTCACACAATTGCTGGAAGAGAATCACATTGAATTCACCTCGCAGGGTATAAGCATGTCGCCCATTGTGTGCCGCTTGATCACTCCTGGAGAAATGGACTTGATGGCTCGCATCGCAGGAATGCGTCTCATACAAAGGTTTGCGAACTGGGAACGAAGCGCATTTGATATAAACAGTAAAATGCATGTATCAGTGTACGGTTATTAATTAGACCGCCGAACAAAGCGTCCGCCATTGACGCAAGCCGTTGACCTACTTCCTCATCAAGTACGGAAGCAATACCAACATGAGATCCAAATATCTCCCCATCGAAGAAATTCTGACGATACTGAAAGAAACCCCGCCGCGGTTGGCAAAACTCACCGTCGGGTTGACGTCGGCTCAATTGCATAAACCTCCCAGCGTCGGTGAATGGTCTGCCAACGAGGTGCTTGCGCACTTGCGCGCATGTAATGACGTGTGGGGCGGCTACTACATTATGACGATCCTTGCAAAAAGTAACCCAACGATCAAGGCAATGAATCCGCGCACGTGGATAAAATCTACCGATTATCTCGAACAGACATTTCAGTCTTCACTACGTGCCTTTACGAAACAGCGGAAGAAACTCCTGTCGGTGTTGGAACCGCTGCAAGCAAAGGACTGGACACGCACGAACACACTCGTCGGAGCGGGAAAGCCTCTCCAGCAAACGCTGATATCCCATGCGGACGGGCTTGCCCGCCATGAACGCGCGCACCTCAAACAGATCGAACGCGCCCTCAACGCCCTGCGAAGCGTCCCTTCGATGAAAAAATGATATTGCCAAAAAAACGAGATCCCAGATTCATCACCATCCGTCGCGGCGGCACGCTCGCAGACTCGGATCATTGCCTGCTCGCAATATGGGCGGCGGATTGCGCTCAGCATGTGCTGCATCTGTTCGAGTCGGTGCAGCCAAACAATCCACGCCCACGTCAGGCAATCGAAGCAGTTCGCTTGTGGACACGCGGGGAACTCAACATGATGGAAACACGCGCGGCGGGCGGACATGCCATGGCGGCGGCAAGAACGTTGAACGGAGCCGCGCGTCACGCCGCATTTTCAGCGGGACAGGCGGCAGTGACGGCGCATGTCGCGGCACACGAACTTGGCGCGGCGGCGTACGCGATCAAAGCCGCGCGGGCGGCGGCAGTTGAAGGTCGGATGGAAGAAGCGGGTCGTATCGAATGTGAATGGCAGCGCGCGCAACTTCCGAACGAGATCCGCGAACTTGTGCTTGACGATCAGAAACTGCGGAATGAGATCTGTTGGTTCGTATTCGATTGTTAACTTACCTGCTTAACTGGAAAATTGAAATGACTCACCTACAAGCACTGAGCGCTCGTGAAAAAGAAGTAGTAGACCTTTTGCTCAAGGGAAAAAGCAACAAGTTGATCGCGTCCGCGCTTGGGATCTCTGACCGCACGGTTGAGTTCCACTTGAAAAATGTCTTTCACAAACTCCAAGTCGCTTCGCGGACCGAGTTGATCCTAAAACTAGGGACTTCCACAGTTGCGGGGAGGGAGGAAATGCCCGACAATGGAGACAGCCTTCGGGCTATATCTTTGAAAGAAGCCGTCTCTAGGATCGGCAAGGAGTTAAGAATGGAAAATTTGTTTGGCGCCCAAGAAGAGGCGAACCCCGCGACATTTTTTGGAGCGATCCGCGTCTGTCTCACAAAATATGCAGACTTCAACGGGCAAGCGGCGCGGGCTGAATTCTGGTGGTTCGCGTTGTTCGTTACGCTGGTCACAGCGGCGCTGGGGTATCTGGGTCAGGAACTGGCGAGTGTGGGCTCGCTTGTCTTGCTCTTACCTTTTCTTGCGGTGGGAGCGCGCCGCCTGCGCGACATCGGCAAGAGCGCCTGGTGGCTGTTGATCATCCTCGCCCCCGTAGGCGGACTTGTAGCGCTGGGGTTCTTGTGGGCGCAACCGACAACAGACCATGATCCAGTTTCGGCATAAAGGCAGAACATAAACCATCACGAAACTCCCGCTTGATTTGAAAGATCAGCGGGAGTTTCGTTAGAAAACCATAATCTGCTATACTGCTCAGGTGACTTCCGACGATCTCTCCTCCCAATTTCCAACTTATCAGCATCAACTCAAATCTTTCCTCTTGCGCCTCACCGCTAGCGCGCAGGATGCGGAGGATATCGTACAGGAAACGTATCTCAAGGCGCAGGCGAAGATCGATTCGTTTCGCGGCGAGTCATCGTTGAAGACGTGGGTGTTCAGCATTGCATCCAACCTTGCAAAAGATTTGCTGAGATCACAAAAACGCTGGCCCGAAAGCGTGACGGATATTTGCAAAGAAGAGGCTCTTGGAGATAGAAAGTTCTTTCAAGAGGCAATCCACATTCGGCAAACCTCCCCGCAGGGCAATTTTGAAATCCGCGAACACATCGCTTTTTGTTTTACGTGCATCTCCAAGTCGCTTCCGCTGGAAGGGCATCTCGTCATTCTATTAAAGGAAATATACGATTTCAAAGTCAAGGAGATCGCGCAGATCCTGCAACTGAGCGAAGCGATGGTGAAATATCACCTGCATGTCAGCCGCAACAAAATGATGGATATCTTCGACCAACGCTGTTCGCTCATCAACAAGCAAGGTATCTGCCATCAGTGCACCGAACTGAACGGGATCTTCAACCCGAAGCAAAAGGCGCAGGAGGAGTTAGTCAAAATCGAAATGGCGCGCGAGGCGGAGAATCGAAGCCGTGATGAACTCTTCGACTTGCGGATGAGAATCCTACAGGAACTTGATCCCTTTGAATCGGGTGCGGCAAAATTGCAACTTCATCACCTCGAACACAACCGTCAGGTGATGAAAAAATACCTCAGCGAATCCGATTGAGTTCCTATCGTTTTTTCTTCTCCAAACGTCTACATAAAAAGGAGAAAAAATGAATCAGCAAGCGACAACCACAAGAAAGACTTTCAGCCGCAAAACATCGGTTCAGACGTCCATTGCGGCTGACCCCGTCATCGTTTGGGCGCTTCTCACCCACGCGGCGGAGTATCCGCGCTGGAATTCGACGGTCATTTCGATTCAGGGCGAGATCAAAGCGGGCGCGACCATCGAACTCAAATCCACGCTTGATGCGAAGCGAACGTTCAAGTTGAAGGTCAAGGAGTTCGTGCCGGAGAAACGACTCGTCTGGGGCGACGCGCAGGGAAGCCGCGTCTACAGCCTCGAAAAGTCGGGGAGCGGCACACAGTTCTCAATGTCGGAGCGAATCGGGGGTCCACTCTTTCCGCTATTCGCAGGGATGATTCCATCCTTCGATGAATCGTTCGATAGATTTACAGCAGATTTGAAGAAAGAAGCCGAGACTATCCAACGATCTAAAAAATAATGGTTTTCGTAGTACGGGATGACATCCCGCATGCCCATTAGATGGCGGGATAACATCCCGCCCCACATAAGGAGAAACAAAATGGAAAAACGAACGAAAGATAGACCCTGGGAATTGAAGACGCCGCCGCTCACCTCGGACTACACCATGCATGTGGACACAAAAGACGGCAAGGAGATTCTTGTTTGCACCGTTGGCACGACCGTATTGCATTACGATTATCGCGCCGTCAAGGATTTGCACGACATGCTCAAGAAGCACGGCGATTGGATGGAACTTGGGAGCAAGGACGAAAAACAGGAAGCCTCGCCCGGCACGGTGGAGCATTGGGCGCGCTCGCCGAAGAACCCCATTGGCGGCTGGTATGGAATGAAGAAAGGCTTCCGCGGGCGCTTTGCCATGTACATGCCTCCATCATTGATGGAAGCGTTGGGGCTTGCAGAAGTGGAACACAACCCGCGCAACAATCGCATGAGGGCGAAGTAATGGATAAAGATCCGGTCACCATTCCCGTCGTTACAACCGTTGCCGACTTTTCAGCGCGGGTCGCGCGCGACGACCCTCAGGCGGCACGGCGACAGGGTACTCCCATCGTAGACGCGAAAGGCGCGCCGGTGAAATAATACAGGCGGAGGAAAATCCTCCGCCTGTACTTTATCGTCTGCTATTAGGCTTATAACTCACCGGCTCGTTTTTCGATTCGATCCTTTGCGCGCGCAATAAACTCACTTAAGGCAATGCCATTCTGCTGACTGCCATCCCTCACGCGCAGAGAGACCTGCCCCGCTTCCATCTCGTTCTTGCCGACCACGAGCATGTACGGCACCTTCATCAACTGCGCCGAGCGGATCTTGGCGTTCATGCGTTGCGACGACAGATCCGCATGAGCGCGGACGCCATTCTCGCGGAGTTGTTTTGCGATGTTCTCCGCATACTCATTCTGTTCATCCGTGATCGAAATGACACGCACTTGCTCAGGCGAAAGCCACACGGGGAAATTGCCCGCGTAATGCTCCAGCAGGAAGCCGATCAAACGCTCGTGCGTGGACAAAGGCGCGCGATGGATGCATAGCGGCACCTCATCATGACCGTCCTTGTTCGTGAATTTCAGGTCGAAGCGCTCAGGCACGGCAAAGTCCACCTGGTTCGTCATCAGTGAGAACTCCCTGCCAATCGCAGACCAAACCTGTACGTCGATCTTAGGACCGTAGAACGCGGCTTCATCTTCGACCTCCACATAAGGCACGCCGCCATTATCCATGGCGCGGCGGACCATCTCTTCCGTCTTGATCCAGAGTTCGGGGTTGTTCACATATTTTTTACCGAGACCAGCCCTCGAGTGAAGGGAGAGGCGCATCACGTATTTCTCGATGCCGAACAACTCGAAGTATTTCTTATACAACTGCACCACGCCCATGAATTCCTGCTCAAACTGGTCTTCACTGCAATAGATATGGGCATCGTTCATCTGCATCGAACGCACGCGCATCAACCCGAACAACTCGCCTGATTTTTCATAGCGATAGCACGTGCCGTATTCCGCCAATCGGACAGGCAGGTCACGATAGGAACGCATCTTTGCGCCGAAGATCTTGTGATGCATCGGGCAGTTCATCGGCTTGACGTAGTACTTCACGCCCTCAAGTTCCATGGGCGCGTACATACTTTCTGCGTAATAAGGAAGGTGGCCTGAACGCAGAAACAGGTCTTCCTTCGTCAGGATCGGCGTACGGACACGCGAGTAACCGGCGGCTTCTTCCATTTCCTTGGCGAGTTTTTCCAACTCCTCGATCATGATGCCGCCGTTAGGCAGCCACAACGGCAAACCGGGACCGACCTCTTCATCAAAGACAAAGATCTCCAACTCCCTGCCCAGCTTGCGGTGGTCGCGTTTCTTGGCTTCCTCCAACTGGTGTAGGTAGTCCTTCAATTGTTCTTTGTTCTCCCAGGCCGTGCCATACACACGCTGGAGCATCTTGTTGTTCTCGTCGCCGCGCCAATACGCGCCCGCAATGGACATCAACTTGAACGCGTCCTGCTTGATCTCTTTCGTGCTCGCCACATGCGGACCGCGGCACAAGTCCACGAACGTGTCTTGTTGATAGATCGAAATTTCAGGCTTCTCTTTCAGCGGATTCCCGTACTCGTCGAGTCCGCCTTTTTCGAGTCCCTCGATCAACTCCAACTTGTACGGCTGGTTCGCAAAGATCTTTTTCGCTTCCTCCGCCGAGATGACCGTCTTTTTGAACTCGTGTTTGCCCTGTACGATCTGCCTCATCCGCTTTTCGATGGCTTCCAAATCTTCGGGCGTGAGATTGCGAGGCAGATCGAAATCGTAATAGAACCCATTCTCCACAGGCGGACCGATCGTGACCTTCCCATCAGGGAACATCTCCATCACTGCCTGCGCCATGACATGCGCCGCCGAATGACGGATCTTGTAAAGATTTGACTCTTCGTATTTTTCTTGAACTTGTTGCGACATTTTCGCTTCCTTTCTTGATACTTCGACTTCGCTCAGTACAAGCTTTTATCTGCTACTGCTTCCTCGAATTTTTCCGCGCCTCAGAGGGAAGCAATAGCAAATCCTCCGAGCCGCTGATGAGTGTTGGTGCTGTCTTCAGTCATCGCGATCTCCTTTCGACCCCCGCCCTGCCCTCCCCCAAAATCAGACTGGGGTTCGTCGGATTTTGGGGGAGGTGTCCCGCCTTGGCGGGACGGAGGGGGGTTTAAAACAAAACTCGCCCACACACGGGGCGAGAATTTTCTTCACGCGGTTCCACCCGATTTGTATGACAAAATTAATTTTGTCATACATCTCTTCAGCCTCTAACGGAGCAAATCGTTTCACTTACTCACTGATCACTATTTACCGATCATTTTTCAGTTTCACGCTCGCGAGTGGTTTTCTGCGGACTTCCCTTGAAGAGACTCTCAATCTTCGTTCTCTTCTCCCTGTCAGGGATGTGACCACATACTCGTCTCGGTCATCGCGTTTTCATTTTACTCGTTTACTTGTTACCTGTCTACGAACTCAGTGGGCGAGATAGGGCTCGAACCTACGACCTCTGCTATGTCAAAGCAGTGCTCTAACCAACTGAGCTACCCGCCCGAAGGACTGACATTATAACGAGGGCTCTCAGAAATGACAATGCCTCAGGCGATGATTTATGGCTTTCTTAACCCTCGGTTTCGAGATCCCATTCATGCATCGATTACGCAGATTTTGCGAATTTCTCCTGTTTTCACACAAGTTTCCTATAAAATACGCATTCTCCATCAGGCATGAGACTTGATGGCCTTGTTCACGTATCTGATAGGATTAGAACGTAGGAAGTTGAGGACTAGCGAGTATCGGCGGAGCTTGGTATGCCTATGCGACATCAAATCTGATTGAAAGAAGTTGCAATGAAGTAAACTACGAAGATGTACGATATTCACGCGCTTTCCCGGGCACCATCTTTCACCGGCTGGCTGGCGCTTTCAGACCAACCCATTATTTTGCATATATTTGATGAAGCGTGTAACTTAATCAACGGAAGAAGAGAAATTCTCTCTATCGTCCACGCAGAGATTGGAAACGGACCTTTCAATCTGGTCCTGAAAGAACCAGTTTTGTTTACCAAGCATCTGGATGTTGAATCGAAAATATCCATTCAAGAAACGCAAATTTTGCTTGGAGACCTAACGATCTCGCTTGCAGGCGCGCGGATGTGGAATCCCATACCGAGATGGGATGAATTGCGAAAGCAAAAAGATAAGATTGTTCGGCGTTTAGCCTTACTGCAACTAGACAATGAAAACGAATCAATTCTCCAATTCTCCAATTCTCTAACCGACGCCATCATCAATATAGATATTCCAGCAATAAAAAACATTTCATCCAAACTCGCTGGCTTGGGAATTGGACTCACGCCCGCAGGCGACGACTTCCTCATGGGCGCCATGTACGCGGCGTGGATGATTCATCAGCAAGACGCAGCGAAAATGATCACAGAAGAAATTGCAAACGTTGCTGTGCCGTTGACCACGTCTCTATCGGGTGCGTGGCTGAGGTCGGCGGCGAAAGGGGAGGCGGGGGAACTGTGGCATGAATTTTTCACTGCGTTGATCGAAGATAAAAACATATACCTACCGATGAGCAAAATCCTTTCTGTTGGCGAAACGTCGGGGTCAGATGCACTCGCGGGGTTTCTTGAAACAATAGACCGTTGGCGGCAAAGTTAAAGAACAAATGACAAATCTCCAGTCTCTAGTCTCTGAATTTGCCTCTTGACATATTCCTATATAGGAATATAATATCGGACATGGCGCGAACACCGACGACACATGATCCATTCAATGCAGTAGCCGAGCCCAGGCGACGTCAACTCATTCAGGCGATGGGCGAAGAGGAGCTCTCGGTCAATGAACTGGTTGAGTTGCTGGGCTGGAACCAGCCGTCGGTGAGTAAACACTTGGGGGTGTTGAAGCAGGTTGGGTTGGTGAAAGAGAGGCGTGTCGGTCGTCAGCGAATGTATCGGTTAAATGCCGAACGTCTCAAGCCGATCTTTGAGTGGGTGGCGCCGTTCGAGAAAATTTGGAGTGAGCGTTTTGATCGGTTGGATGTCGTGTTGGAAAAAATGAAAAAGGAGCAATGACATGTCTACGAAAAATAAAACCGTTGTTACCGCAGAACCAGGCAAGCAGGAGTTGTTCATCACGCGCGAATTCGATGCGCCGCGCGAGTTGGTGTACAAGGCGCACACCGACGCCAGCTTGTACGCGCAGTGGCTGGGTCCGCATGGGTATGAGATCGTCCTCGAGACGTTCGAGCCTGTGAGCGGCGGAAAGTATCGTTACATTCACAAAGATAAAGAGGGTAATGCGTACGCATTTCATGGCAACTTCCATACCATGAGCGAAGACTTGATGATCCAAACCTTCGAGTTTGAGGGGATGCCCGAACCTGGACATGTGACTCTCGATACGATGCGACTCGAAAAACTGCCCAACGATCGGACGAAGATCACGATTCATTCCGTCTTTCAATCTGTTGCCGACCGCGACGGCATGGTCGCCTCTGGAATGGAAAGCGGCGTGCGCGAAGGTTATGAACGGTTGGATGATCTGTTGGCGGGGATGAAGTAATGTTGAAATATGTAGGGACATAGCGAGTCTGTTCTTGATTCTGACGATCTATCGTTTCGCTGTGCCCTTACTGCAAATAAAGAAAGGCGATTCTCATGGCAACCAAAAAAGGTTTTGCTTCGGTGGCTGAGTACATCGGTTCGTTCCCGCCTGAAGTGCAAAAGGTGTTGAAACAAATGCGCGCGACGATCAAAGAAGTTGTGCCGACCGCCAAAGAGAAGATCAGTTATCAGATAGCGTGCTTTGAGTTGAACGGCAAGAATCTCGTCCACTATGCGGGATGGAAGACTCGAGTTTCGATGTACCCGATACCAGCGGGGAGTGAAGCGTTCAACAAAGCCGTCTCGAAATATGCGGCTGGCAAAGGGACGATCCAATTCCCGCTCGATCAGCCGCTTCCGTTGAAGTTGATCCGTCAGGTGGTGAAGTATCGCGTGGCGGATAATTTGAAAGGTGAAAAGAAGAAGACTTAGCCATGTCATGCTGAGCGAAGCGAAGCATCTCTACGACTGAAAGCTGAGACCCTTCGCTATCGCTCAGGGTGACACAACCAAAGAAAGGAAAAAACAAATGTCGTTTCAAGCCTATCTTGATAATATCGAAGAAAAAACTGGCAAGACCCCAAAACAGTTCATTGCAGAAGCCAGGAAATTGAAGATCACTGAGTTCAAAGACATCATTGTCTGGCTGAAACGTGATTACGATCTGGGAACGGGACATGCGCGGGCGATTGCATATGTGATCCGCAACGGCGCAGAGTTTGAATTGAAACACACCACAGGCGTTCATCGCGACGCTTCTGGCACGTTGAATTTGGCAGGCAAGGCTAAAAAGAAGAAGCCAGTTGCGAAGAAGACTGTGAAGAAAAAATAATTTGACCATTGACGATGGACGACCGACGATAGAACATGCAATGGTCTGAGGTCTATCGTCCATGGTCATAAAAGGAGAAAACAAGATGAAAAAAATTACCCCGTTTTTATGGTTCGAGTCGCAGGCGGAGGAGGCAATGAATTACTATGTCTCCATCTTCAAGAACTCGAAGGTGATCAGTTCTTCGCCGTACTCCGTGCAATTTGAATTGGACGGGCAGGAATTCATGGGCTTGAATGCAGGACCCGAATTCAAGTTCAATGAGGCGGTTTCGTTCTTCGTCCACTGTGAAGACCAAAAGGACGTGGATTACTACTGGAACAAACTCATCGCCGATGGCGGCGAAGAAAGCAAGTGCGGTTGGTGTAAGGATAAGTTTGGGTTGTGGTGGCAAGTCGTGCCGAAGCAATTGGGCGAGCTGATGGGCGACCCCGACCAGGTCAAAGCCAAGCGCGTGGTGGATGCGATGTTGAAGATGAACAAGATCATCGTGGCTGATTTGGAGAAGGCGTATAATGGGAAGTAAGTAGGTAGGCAAGTAAACAGGTAAACAAGTAAGGCGACCGAGTAAATGTAGTTTCATGACATTGAAAGCGTCGCCTTACGTTTTGAAAGGAACAAATGGCACAGACTCAATACCTTGCATTGTTGCGCGGAATCAACGTCGGCGGGAATAACATTATCAAAATGGCAGATTTGAAAGCATGTTTCGAAAGTTTAGGCTTGACCGATGTCGTCACCTACATTCAAAGCGGGAATGTGATTTTCAAATCTGCCGAAAAGGATAAAGCCAAACTGACGAAGATGATTGAAGCGGGGCTTTCTAAACGATTTAACTATGAAGCGCGACTCGTGGTTATCAGTTATAAACAATTGAAACAAACTGTGGACGATGCTCCGCGTGGGTTTGGCAAAGAGCTTGATAAATTCAAATACGATGTCATCTTTTTGAAAGAGCCGCTCACCGCAAAAGAAGCGATGAAAAGCGTCAGCATGAAAGAAGGCGTGGACAATGGGTCTGCTGGAAAAGACGTGCTGTATTTTTCACGGCTCACCGCCAGGGCATCTTCGAGTCATTTGACAAAAATTATTGGGATGCCTGTCTATCAAAACATGACCATCCGCAATTGGAACACGACCACGAAGTTATTGGCGTTGATGGGAAAAGAATAAATATGAATGCAAAACAATTCATCGAACGGCTGAAAGCGCTGAGTTCCAAGCAAACGCAAAAGTTCAATGCACCTCTTGCAGCGGACAAGAAAGACCAGATTATGGGCGTGAAGATGGGTCAAATCTTTGCCCTTGCTAAAGAGTCTATGAACATGGAATTGGATGAAGTGGAAAAATTACTCGATCATCCCGCCCATGAGGCGCGAGTCGGCGCGGTCAGTATCATGGATTTTCAGGCGCGAAGTAAGAAGACAACGCCTGAGCGAAAAAAAGAATTGTTTGACATGTACATCCGCCGCCATGACCGAATCAACACTTGGGATTTGGTGGACCGAAGCGCGATTTGGGTGGTCGGCAGTTATCTGGTTGATAAGCCGCGCAAGATTTTATATAAATTGGCGAAGTCTAAAATGATGGCGGAGCGAAGGACGGCGATCGTCAGCACGCTGTATTTCATCGGCAAAGATGATTTGGATGACACATACAAACTCGCCGAGATGATGTTGTATGACAAGGAAGAATTAATCCACAAAGCGAATGGCTGGGCGCTGCGTTACGCAGGCGATAAGGATAAAAAGCGCCTGTTGAAATTTTTAGATCAATACGCCGCCACCATGCCGCGAGTCACATTGCGGTATACGCTGGAGAAGATGGATAAGAAAACGAAGGATCACTATATGGGGTTGGGGAAGATAAAATCAAAAGTCACTAAACAATTGAACCTGCGTAAACTATCAGCCATTGTATTGAAATAACGAAACTAACAGGCCGGAGACTCACGCTCCAGCCTGTTCTGTCTTCTTCACCGCTTTCACAATCGCGGCGATATGTTCGGGGGTGTTCCCGCAACATCCGCCTACAACTTTGGCTCCCAATTCAACATACTTCTTTGAATACTTCGCCATATCCTCGGGACCCATATCGTACACGCCTTGCTCGGTCTCGATGTCCATATGCGGGACGCCCGCGTTTGGTTTCACCCACAACGGAACGTTCGGCAGGGTCGCGGCATATTCCTTGACAACGGCTTCCATGTTATCGAGTGTCGTCCCACAATTTGCGCCGACAAGCGTCGCGCCCATCTCGGAATATTTCTTGATCACATCTTTTGGTTTGACACCCATCATCGAGCGCGTGCCGCGGTCGTAACTAAATGAAACGACGATTGGCAGATCGGTCACAGACTTCGCGCCCTCGAACGCGGCGGTTGTTTCCTCCATTGCAAACATGGTTTCGATCAGCAACAAGTCCACGCCGCCATCGGCGAGGGCTTTGGCTTGCTCGGCAAATGTCGCTTTCACTTCGTCAAACTCAAGCGGACCGTACGGCTTGATCAACGCACCCACAGGTCCCATCGAGCCAGCGACCAATCCGTTGTTGAGCGAGGCGGCTTTGCGTGCGATCTCCGCCGCGCGGATGTTTACTTCGGGAGTCCGATCCTGATATTTTGAATCTTTCATCCGCATCCGCGTCCCGCCGAAGGTGCAGGTGAGGATGATGTCCGAACCAGCCTGAGCGAAGGATGAAGCGAGTTTCAGCAGGGTATCGGGGTCGTCAATGATCAAGTCCTCTGGCGGCTTGCCAGGCTTGAGTCCCATTTTTTGCAAGTTCGATCCCGTCGCGCCATCGGCAACAAGGATCTCGCCTGAGTTGAGTCGTTCAAGAAATTTGTTCATTGAATTTCCTTTTTTGTTTACCTCGGTGGTCGAGTAGACACGAGCGATAGCGAGTGTCGTATCGAGACCACCAGTAACCAGAAAAATTTTTGCAACAAGAATTACTTTACGTCGTGGTGGTCTCGATACGGGCTTCGCCCTACTCGACCACCGAATCTTTTCATTTCATAAAATTCTTCGCCATCGGGTCAACCACGCGATTCGGAATCAAATGCGCGATGTGCTCGAACGGCTCGCTCATGTGCGGGAAACTCGTGGCGAGCATAAATTGATTTTGAAAATCGGGATCAGTCGGCAATTCGAATCGTTCCACGTTGCGCGTCACCGCGTCAATTTCATTCCGCTTCTCGATGTTCAACAACGCGATGCGCGCGCCGTCGCCCGCCGCGTTGCCGACCGCGTACACATTGTCCAACTCGCAATCGGGGATCAGCCCGATCAGCATCGCCTTCTCTTTATCAATAAAACTTCCAAACCCGCCCGCCAGAATCACCTTATCGGGGTTTTGCAAATTACTGCGCTTCAACAACGTCCGCGCCGCCGTGAACAGCGCGGCTTTCGCCAATTGGATCTGCCGCACATCCTGTTGTGTAATTGGGATGTCTCGTCCGATGGATGTCTCCTCCGTCCAGGCGATCACATACTCCCAACCTGACTCGCCCTCTCGAACACGCCTCGTCTCTAAATCCTTTTTGAATTTGCCCCTTGAATCGACGATCCCCGCCCGAAACAGTTCTGCCACTCCGTCAATGATGGCGGATCCGCATATCCCTTTGACGTGACCTTTGAACTCGGCGTGATCGGTGTTCCAGCCCTCGATGCCGATGACTTTATATTTCGGTTCGAGAGTCGTTTCGTCAATATGGACTCGTTCCATCGCGCCAGGCGCGGCTCGCATACCATATTCCACATGCGCGCCCTCGAGCGCGGGACCCGTCGGCGTGGACGTGCAGACTAATCGCTTCCGATTCCCAAGCACAAGTTCAGCGTTTGTGCCAACATCAATCAACAGCCAATTTTCATCTTGCTTGTGCGGTTCCTCCGCAAGGATCATCGCGCTCGTGTCCGCGCCGACGAACGATGCAATCGTTGGCAGGACGTGAATATTCCCCGACGGATTGATGTGCAATCCCAACTCACGCGCTTTGATGTCAACTGATTTATGGATCGTTGGCACGAATGGCGCGAGTCCCAAATCTTTCGGGTGTAAATTCAACAATACGTGGTGCATCGTTGAATTTCCGACCAGAACCATTTCGAGTATTTCATTCAACTTGATCTTGGCTTCATGCGCCGCTTTGCTCAACAACTTATTCAACGTCGAGATGATCGCTTTATGGAGTTTTTCCAAGCCATCGGGATGTTCGATCGCGTACTGAATCCGCGACATGACATCTTCGCCATACACGATCTGCGGATTCATCTCGGATTCGGCGGCAAGCAATTCTCCAGTCCGCAAATTGCACAGATACAGCGCGACCGTCGTCGAGCCGATGTCCACCGCCGCGCCGTAACTCTCTTCGTGATAACCACCCTGAACAGCGATCACTTCTTTATCGTTCCATACCGAAACGGTGACACTCCATTTTGCATCGCGGAGAGTCTTTGATAACGTCCGCAAGCATTGATAATCAATGTTCATGTCATACCAGCGCGGGACTTTCGCATCCACGCCGTGAACCAATTGTATGGATGTTTCGAGTCCCTTAGCGAGACGTTCCCAGTCTGCGATGGGGCGTTCCAAATTCGGAGGCGTCATCGTCACAAGATATTTGCGGATGGCGGGCTTGATCTCAATCGGGCGGTTGCTCGCGCTCTTGCGGACGATCTGTTTGTTACCGCGACTCTCTTCGGGCACGTTGATCAGCACGTCGCCTAGAATCTTTGACTGGCACGATAAGCGGACTTGTCCGATCTCCCAGCCTTTTTGTTTTAGTAATTTGGGTCTTCGTTCGAGATACGCGCGTTCTTCCACGCCGACGGGGGAGAGGTTGGCTTGTTGCGAGTCGATGTTGTATTTCTCGAAGCGACCCTCCTCGATCAACACCATGCACTTGCCGCACGTGGCATTCTCCGCGCAAATGGACTCGATCTCCACGCCCAACTCGCGCGCGGCAGTGCGGACAGATGTGCCTTCGTCCACTTGCCCGCGACTGCCAGAGGGTTGGAGGATGATGGTGTGTTTGGTCATTATTTTTGTACACGGAAATCACGGACAACACGGATTTTTTAAAAACCTTTGTGTCCCTTCGTGCCCTTTGTGGTTAAACGGTTTTCGCTTCCCGACGCGGAATCTCTATTTTGGCGAACTCAGCCTCAAGGTCCGAAAGAAGCGCATCTGCCACATCTTCGGGCGCGCCGTCGCGTTGGATCCAATCCCCGCGTTTGTATTGACTCGCATAATCCGATGTGGATGTGAGTCCCTCTGCCATCGCGTACGCGTCTATTTTGTTCTGAATCTTGTCCGAAAGTTGTTTTTTGATCGTGCGCCCATCGCCCTCGACGGTGATGGATTGGGGGATATGCTTCCAGTACATGATGCGATATTTTGCCATTTGAACCTTTTCAGAATTATATATAATTTATCCGCCTATTCTACGGTAGGTTATCAGTGTGGTCAATGGCCTCTGCCATCGCGCCAGAGCCGATAAAAGTGATTTTCTTTTTGAGCACACGAACATCCATAAGAGATCATAAACATGACTCACCCCAAATTTAATCTTTCAGACTTTTAGCCACGGACTTCACCGATTTACATAAAAAAACCGACCCGGTTCAACAGGTCGATTTTTTGATCAGCTCATTTCAGGGTAATTAAGTCAAAATCCGTGATAATCTGTGCAATCGGCGGCTGAATCCTTAAGTTGGAGTAATCATGTTTGTTGATCACTGGTTACAATTATACTTTTATGAATAGGCCATCTCCGGCACCCGTTGCTTCTTCATCTTCTTCAACAACTTCGCGGCAATCAAGTTATCGCGTCGATTTTGCGCGGAGCGGATAATCAACTTCATGAACTTATGATGGTTATACGTTTTATCGTTCATCAACGAGAAATCGGCAGAACCAGGTTCCTCAGGTGAATAGAAGATTCCGCAGTTCGGGTTGATCTCAAGCATATACAATGTGCCGTCTGCCGCCATACGATAATCGCAACGCGCATATCCGTTGCCGTTCATGGCTTTAAATAAGCGCGCGGTTTGTTCGCGCAACGTTTTTTCGATGCGCCTATCGGTCACCGCCGCCACCGACATCTTCTCATAATCCACCCATTTCATGTCGTAATGCTTGAATGACTCGCCGTCGGGAAAAATAAATTCCACAGGCTTGAAGGTGATCGGATTATTCGCGTCATCAGGATTTTCCGCGACAAGACAAGTAAACTCGCGCCCTTCGATGAATTCTTCCAACAGCGCGCGACCAAATAACTCGATCTCGCGTCCTACCTGGACTTTGAGCTGGTCCACGTTCTCACAGCGTGACTCGCGCGTGATACCGACGCTCGCGTACCCGTGAGGCGGTTTGACCAACACTGGGAAGCGCAACCGCTTGGCCGCGCGTTCCACATCTTCGACGCGATCGACCATCACCCAATTCGGCGCGGGGACGTTCGATTTCTTGGCATAGGCTTTCATCTCTTGCCGCGAGGGATCGAAAAATTTCGAATCGGCGCCGGTGAATGCCACGCCGAGTTTTTCCATCAGCGTGACAAGACCGATTCCCGAGAGCGGGTCGTCGGGCGTGCCGTCTACGAGATTCACAAACACATCCACGCCTTCGTTCATCAATTCGCGGATCTGTTTTTCAACACCTTTGGGGTGCATCGGATGATGTTTCCATTTGAATCCATTCATATGAGGAGATGGATCGTATGGCTTGTCGTTCGGGTCATCCGGTATGCTTGATAACACACAGAGATACATGTCGAGTCCTTTTCTTTTGCGATCAATCAAGACGATTTATTTTTGTTACTGGCGTTATCTTGATTGTGTCATATACTCAGTCATCATTTTGATACATCATTGATGTTGATTCGAATTTAATTCATCGAATCGTATAATGACGAACTATAACAATACAGATTGTATATCTATTATTCGATTTATGTAAAGGGTTATGGAGCATGAAATTGTTTAAAATATTGTAAGTAATTGATAATGTTATGATGTGAAAAACTATTGATAAACAACAAGGAATGATGTACTATTTATTTCCCGCGCGTCACTACAGCAAATGAAATATAAAATCGCCATGCAGGCTGCGTGGCGATTTTCTTTATTATTGTGTCAACATCATCAGGCGACAGAGTCGCATTGACATCATTCCACTTTCTTCGACATCAAAATATCGGGCTTGCCTCTTCCGTTCGCGTCGATCACGACACCAGTGATGATGAACCCCATCTTTTGATAAAACTCATACGGATGCCCTTTCAGGTTTCGTATGTTCTTTATTTGATCCCAAAGATTTTCATGAAGATCGGTATTGGATAACGAAGTCATATTGTCTTCATCGTCAGAGCCAAGCGTGATCGTCAACCCGCCTCTCGCGCGGACCTGCGACTCGAAATCTTCCACCAGCGTTTTACCGATCCCTTTGCCTTGCTTCGATGGCTGTACCGCCAGTGGATGCAATTCCCACACGTGACCGTCGTATTGCGGGATGCCGCCGATGAAACCGAGCAGATTCCCATCTTCATCTACTGCCGCGCGGCAGAGTTTCCCCTCTTCAAATAATTCGTTTGCTTCTTCCAAGCCGTCTTCCATTGTGGTCCAGGCATCGGGCCAATGTTCGCGGAAGGCGTCCACTAGCAATTGAGCGGCTTGCTGTAGAAATCTTTGATCGTTTGATGAAGGAGTGACGATCTTCATGTTCACTTCCAGAACTGCGGAAGATATTCTTTGTAACTCGTCAAATAATCATCGAGAGTTTTTCTTGCCGTATCAATATCTGAAATGACGGGGTCAAGCAGAAGGCATTGCAGGGCTTTCTCTCGATTCCCTTCCACGACTGAATCCACGCACAATTGCGCGACAGTGATCTCTCTTCGGCATAGTTCTGCTATAGGTTCGGGCAACTCGCCGACGTGGACGGGATGAATCCCCGCGCCATCCACTTGCACAGGCGTTTCAACGCTTGTGCCAATAGGCAAATTGGAAATTTGTCCGACGTTCGGAAGATTTGCGGCGAGATGATAATGAGTCCCTGCGCCTGCGACGTTCTCGATCATCTCCAATGCGCCTTCGCTGTCTGTCTCCAGCAAACCTTTGATGGTCGCGTTTCCATCCGCCATTTCATGCAAGCGATCCAGTTGAAAGCCGCGGACTGCTTCGAACAGTTCCCAATCGTAGAGGCGGATGTTGTAACGCTCCCACGGTTTAGTTTGCGAGTCGCTCATCCATGGGAGGTATTCGCACAGGTGCGTATCTCCAGGAACGGGGAACAAGCCGAAGGTTGAGAAAATGTCGCGGGTCAGCGGCTCAAATTGCCCGTCGAGTTCGAAGAAGCGTTTCTTGAAGAGCGGATATAAATCCTCGCCTGTGCGTTTGTCGCGCATGGAGAGAATCCACGTGAAGTGATTCAATCCCGCCGCGCGGATATCCACCAGCGGGACGATCTGCTCGCGCACGCGCTGTTGCAGAGGGTGTTGATCCACCGCCGCGTGGACGCCTGTGAGCCCTTCGGGAATCTCGATGCCGAGGTCTTTCGCCAGCGCGACGCCGACCATCACATAGCCCGCATAAATTTGGTGACACAAGCCGACGCTTTTTATTTTGCTGTGACGATTGACCACATCGCAAATGCGGATCATCGGGTTGGTGAAGTTGACGAACCACGCGTCGGGGCAAGCCTGTTCCATATCGCGCGCGATCTGCAGGATGGGACCGATGTTGCGCGCCGCGTGCGCGAATCCGCCAGGTCCGCCGTTTTCGGCGTAAGGCTGGCGCACGCCGTATTGGATGGGGATCTCAAAATCTCTCAGCCATAAATTTTCGCGCGCGCCCACTTCGATGGCGTTGACGACGAATTTTGATCCGTTCAACGCATCCAAATGATTCGTGTGCGCGGTGATGGTGAAGTGTGAATCCCATTCGCGGTTGAGGCGTTCTGCGAGTCGTTTGACGATGTCGAGCGTGTCTGGGTTGCGATCCACGAGCGCGAGTGTGGAGCCTTTAAGCTTTTGCGAGCGCATGATGGCGGAGAGCGTGTTCTCGCCGAACGATGCCGAGCCTGCGCCGATGACTGTGATCTTGGTGGGGAGGGTCATTTGTTCGGTTCTCCAATTTCAAGTGTTGAGGACTCGTTCGAAATTAAACTATATCGATAATAAACCAAACTTATGGCGCGCGCTGATAAACGGAGATTTTTCTTTCTTTGGATCAGTGTGAGTCTGCGTTCACCTGCGTCTCAAAGTTATTTCCGATAACGAGTACTATTTATACGCATAGGAAACGCTCAAGGTTATCTAACGTGTCTGTCGGCAAAAAGATCTTCTGTGGTTGAGCGGATGAGTATCTGGATAACTAGGGACGAATCAAGGTTCCTGTCTCTCTGAGTCTCACGCCATTCCTAGACTCCCAACTTGCGGCGCAGTTGGTTTTGCCACGAAAAAAAGCTTTTTAATTCGGGCAATGCCGCATCTAAGGCTTGCTCTCCTCTTTTCACAACGGCGTGAATGTCCAGCCGCCCAAGGATATCTATATCTGCCACTGGCGGGCGAATGATGATCTCAGGCTGATCCACTTTCAGACGATGCTCGGCAACCGTGCGGGTGATGATATCCAGCGAGCGCAGAAAGATATCGAGTACTTTCGCATAGCGCGATTTGTTCATGCGTTCCATCAAGGCAAGGGACCAACCTTCAGGAACTGGAAAGCGCCAGGGCTGTTGGGCAGGTACGCCGATTGGCTCGCTCAGCACAACAGCAACCACTGGCAACTTCGGAAAGAGTTGCCGCGCTGGAGCAACCGGTACAGGGTCCACAGTGCCTCCATCCACCAACTCCCAGCCATTCATGCGCCAGGCTGGAAAAACCCCGGGAACAGCGATGGTCGCCAGGATGGCTGGCACAAGCGGGCCTTCTGAAAGCAGAACTTCGTCTCCGCTGTTGAGGTCGGCGGCGGTAAGTGTACAAGGTATTTTCAGATCATGGAACGTTCTATCGCCGATCGTTTCGGTTAGCCACTTGGCGATGCCGGCAATACCCAGCATGGAGGGTCCATGCTCCGGCAAGTGGCCGAAAAGATGGGTCTGGTCCAAGGAGGCAAACATGTCTTCGATCTGGTCGGCCGTATATCCGAGGGCGTGGAACACAGCCACGAGCCCGCCGAAGCTAGTGCCTGCCACTGCGTGGATGATAAAGCCTTCCTGTTCAAGCCGACGGAGGATGCCAACATGCACAACACCTTTCGCTCCACCGCCGCCGAGGGCAAGGGTGATATTCATTTTATAGGTACTCCTTGTAGTTACTCTATTATCCCGAAGCGCCGCAGGGCACAAAGCGATAGTCTCAGCCGTTATTGTAATGCGGAAGTCAGGCGCGCCAGATTGTCGAAGAGTTTGATCATGAGTGGGCGTTCCTGCCAGTCATCCAGTTGCAATGGACATGTGCGGCGCAGATAGTGCGCTGTTATTTCCTGTAGATCGGCGACTGTCTTCTTATTGTAGCAGACCAGTGTGATCTCCAGGTTGAGCTGGAACGAGCGGATGTCTAAGTTGCTCGATCCGATCACAGCGATATCATCGTCGATGCTGAGAAACTTGGAATGCAGGATGACCGGCGATTGGTACAGAAAGATCCGCACCCCGGCTTTTAACAGCTGTTCATAGTATGAACGCTGGACATGAAATACCAGGAACTGATCGCCAATCTCCGAAACAATCAACGTGACCTCGACGCCGCGTTGTGCTGCCGAGGTCAGTGCCAGCAGGATCGTTTCATCAGGCACTACGCAGGGATTGGCGATCAGGATTCGCTTCTGCGCGGCATGGAACAGCCCTACGAATAGCATTAGATTATTATCGTTCTCGAAGCGGCGGCGCCCGTGTGGAAAAAGGCTCCGACTGGACATGTTTGTTGACCGTGTTGAACGATGTGTTGAGGAATAATAATCAATAGATCATGAAAACGAGTTCGTGACACAGTTGCACTACGTGATAGGCAGGCGACGGTTCGATTTGCTTGAAAAACCGAACCGTCGCCTGAACTTCCATGCAATATTGATCATTCCTGAATGTGGGGCAAAGGGTCGTTTGCACCTCGCAAGTTATTCCGATAAATTTACTTCCAACGTCATGCCCCATAACGAACCTCGAGGTTGTTCGGCTAACTCAATCGTAACTTTGAACACCACATCGCCGCCGACTGTGTTTGCGACAGGCGAGATGGCGATCACCGTTCCATTGACCGTTTGATTCAACGATTCCACAAATACGTCTGCCGAATCACCAACGTTCACTTTGGCAATGTCACGTTCGCTTAAATCTGTGGTTTCGACGCGCAAGTTATTCAACACAGCAAGTGTGACAGCGACCCGCCCCTGTTCAATGAATTCACCCTGGGCAACGTCAATTGAAGCGACGACTCCATCAAACGGCGCGACAAGAGTGATTTGTGCCAGAGCGGCTTGCGCGATTTCCAGCGCGGCTTGCGCCTGCCTCACTTGAATGTCCGCGATCTCGATGTATTCCTTTGGCAGTTGCGTCCAAAAAATTTTTCCGTTGCGTTGTTCTTTGATGCGCCCATAGCGTTGAAGTTCAGCGTTGGCTTGCGCGGAGCGGAGCGCGGCTTCGGCGGCAGTGACGGTGAATTGTAATTCTGGCGCGTCGAGCGCGATCAACACATCGCCCGCTTTCACCGAATCGCCTTTATTTACCAAAACTTCTTTGACCAAACCCGATGTGACGAATCCCAATTTTGAAACTTGCGCGGGGACGAACACAGCCGAGGCAACGATCGCTCCTTGCGCCGACGGTGAGGCAAAAGCGTTTTGTATTGGGGAGGCGCACACTGCAAACGCAGCGATCAAGCCAACACAAATTACCAAATGAAAGTGTTTCATTCTTACCCGCCCGCCTGAATTTCCACATCGGCGCTCATGCCCCAAAGCAAGCCTTGAGGCTGGTCATCGAAGTCAATCGTCACCATGAAAACCACGTCGCCGCCGAGCGTCGAGCCGATGCGGTCAATATCGATCACGTTGCCGGCGAATTCTTCGTTCAACGCCTCGATAAAAATAGAGGCTGAATCGCCGGGCTGAATCTTCGTCACGTCGCGCTCGCTCAGATCGGTCGTTTCAATTTGAAAACCCGAAAGATCGCCGAGCACGAGCACGATCTGCCCCGGCATGACGATCTCAGCGGGGGCAATTTCCACTTCGACGATCGTGCCTTCGAACGGCGCGAGGAGCATGGATTGCGCGTTGAGTGTCGCGTTGGCTGAATCAAGCAACGCTTGCATTCGTTCGACTTCGGCATTGGCTTGATCGAGATGGATTTGATCCGTTTTATTTCGCTTCAAAAATCGGACCTGAGCCTGCGCCGCCTCCAGATTCGCCTCCGCCTCGTTGACTTTTGCTCGCAACAGCGCAGTGTCGAGCGCGACCAGCACATCGCCCGCTTTGACCTCGTCGCCAACCTTGACGTTCACTTCCGTGACTTTGCCAACAGATGGAAACGACAGCCGCGCCTGACGGATTGGGGTAATGATTCCCGACGCGCTGACAGTATTGCTATTTTCGGTTTGTTGATTCGGCGGCGCGTTGCCGTTATCGATAACAATGGTGGGAATGGTGGCGGGGCCGGAAGCAGAGCCACAGGCAGAGAGCGCTAATGCCAACATAAGAAGCATTGTTGTGAGCGACGCGCTTCGCCTACCCTCCCTACTTAGAATAGGATTCGTCCTAAGCGGAAGACGAAACGAAATTTGTAAAGCCCGGCGCTGAAGGACGTTCCGCTCAACTCGGGTATTGTTGATTATTTTCATTTTGTTATACCGTTATCTTTCACGATGAGACCATCTTCGAGGGTGATGACCCGGTTTGCGTAACCGATCACACGCGGATCATGCGTGGCGAACACGAACGTGACGCCGGTCTCTTTATTCAAGCGCTGCATGATGTCCATCACTTGTTTGCCGTTCTCGGTATCGAGGTTTGCCGTTGGCTCATCGGCGAGGATCAGCTTGGGGTTAGTGGCAAGCGCGCGGGCGACCGCGACGCGTTGTTGTTGTCCGCCTGAAAGTTGATCGGGGCGGTGCTGGGCGCGGTCAGAGAGTCCAACCGCCTCCAGCATTTCGTTGACGCGCCGCTTGCGGTCTCCGCCTTTGGTGCCGTTTAATAATAATGGCATCTCCACGTTTTCGTACGCAGTGAGCGTTGGGATGAGCGCGAAAAATTGAAAGACAAATCCAATGGAATGTTTTCGCAAGTCGGCGCGTTGGTTGCGATTCAAATGCGTGGCATCCTGCCCGTTGACGAAAACTTGTCCGCTGGTGGGCTGATCAAGCAAGCCAATGAGTTGAAGCAGGGTGGTTTTTCCCGAACCTGATGGACCGACAAGAGCAGAGAACTCTCCACCTGCAATAGACAAGTTGACGCCGCGCAAGGCGCGCGTTTCCACCTCGCCGATCTTATAGACGCGCGTTGCGTCGATCACTTTTGTGACTTCCATTTCAACCTCCCATTTCATGCAACGCTTCGACTGGTTCCATGCGCGCGGCGAGTATGGCGGGATATAACGAAGCGGCCAGCGTAATGATATATGTGACGATGCCTAACACAATTGTATTTTCGAACGTGAGGTGGGCATAGATGCGGTCTTCAAAGAGAGCGCCGGTGATCCCGTAATCGCCGATGTAGATACCGTTGATCGTGAAGTAGGCGACCATCGCGCCGCCGATGATGAGTCCGCCGATCACGCCGCCGGTGGCGAGCAGGGCGGCTTCGGCGAGAAACTGCGCCATAATGCCGCGTCCCTTCATGCCGATGGCGGCAAGGATACCGATCTCACGCGTGCGCTCGAACACCGCCATGACGAGGGTGTTGGTGACGACGGTGGCAGTGATGCCTAGCACGATGAGGTACAACACGATCATAAATGCGCCGGCATAATCCTCGAATTGCACGATGAATTCATTCTGGTCCTGCCAGGTGAGCGCCTTGTATAGCGAAGATTGTATCGCCCGCGCCACCGGCTCCGCCTGTTCGTTCTTCTGCAAAAGGACAAAAATTGTGCTGGCATGATTTTCCGTCGCCGTGAATGCCTGCGCCTTCGAGATCGGCATCAGCACATTGAGTTCATCGAAACCGGGCGTGCGCGTGGTGAAGATGCCGCGCACGGTGAATGATTGCTCGTCCACATCGCCGTTGGAGGTGTTGACCAGCAGGTTGACCCCGTCGCCGACGGCGAGTTTCAGTTTTTCAGCGAGGGTATTGCCAATCATGATTCCCTCGCGATCGTCAGGATGGATGAATTCGCCGGTAAGCAAGCCCTCGCGGAATGGCAGGTTTGCATCTGATGTTGGATCGATACCAATGATCTGCACACCCTTCGATTCGTTTTTGAGGGAGAGGATTCCGCTGGCGATCAAGCGCGGTGTAGCAGTGATCACTTCCGGGAGCGTTTTGATCGTTTGCGCTACCGCCTCTGGTTCGGCGATCAGATCATCCCATTTCAGGCTGATCTTCCCCTCTTCGTAGGACACGGGTCGAATCTGCAGGTGCCCGCTTTGCAGGCGGATGGTGTTAGCCAGCGCGCCGCGCATTTCACCTTCCATCACTGATACCATGAGGAGCAGTAACGCCATGCCGCCGGCGACGGCAAGCGAGGAGAGCAGGGAACGGGTTTTGTTCCGCCCGATGTTGCGATAGGCTAGTTTGAATGTTTGGAACATAAGAAACTCTTTGTTATGAGGTCTCTCCTCTTTCTTCTTATACTGATTGCGCCCAGAAAGAGAGAGGGAGAAAAAAGAAGCGAATCGTTACACATGATGCAACGCCTCGGAAGGTTCGCGTCGCGAAGCGATAATAGCTGGGATTAACGCCGCAAGGATGGCGATCACGATGACCACCGCCGCGCGGTTACCGATGTTGTCTAAACCAAGAGTGGGGTACACCTTGCCGCTGATGAGCGCCATATACTCGGTCATGCCCGCGAATTGGCTGTAATCCATGCCAACCTGCGCCATACTCCCGTTGAGAAGCAAGCCCATGAGGATGCCGGCAATCGCGCCAACCACGCCGATCATTGCGCCCTCCAGGATGAAAGTAGTGGCGATCTGTCGAGGTTTGAATCCCATCGCGCCGAGCAGACCGATCTCACGCGTGCGTTCGTAGACCGCCATGAGCAAGAGATTCAAAATACCGATGCCGGCGATCATCACGATCACCACGCTAAAAATATCCATCACGGCGGTTTTCTGCCCGATGGCATTGCCCAGTTCGGGATAATTCTGCTCCCACGATTCCACCTCGTAACCGGAGAGGAACGAAGAAAGAGCGGTGATCACTTGTGATTCTGCCCCAACCCGGTCCAGCGTGACCTGCACCTCGGTGGATTGCCCGCGTAAGTTGAATAGGCTTTGCGCTTCAGCCAGCGAAATATATACTGCGCCTTTTTCGAACGACGGCAGGCCGATATCGTAGATGCCGATCACGGTCATCGTGCGCTGGCGGTTCTGTTTGTTGATATCGCTCCCAACTATGGTAATACGGTCGCCAAGCATGATCGATAGCGCCTCCGCCAATCCGCGCCCGATCAGGACCGCATCCTGGTCATCGTCTGCGAGCCAGCGCCCCTCGTCGATGTGTTCGGCGATCAGGCTGACCGGCGCCTCGGCGCTCGCTTCGATGCCGATCACGTTGAGCGGAAACGCGCCCTCAGGGTTGCTGACCAGCCCTCCCGTCTGAATGCGACGCGAGGCGGCGGTCACATCCGGCTGTGCCAACGCGGCTTCCACGACAGACGAATCATCCTTCAACGGAAGAAGCGGGTTGCTATCCACTTTTTCACGATAGCCTTGCGCATGCACTTGCACATTGCCGCCCAGCACGCGCACCGCATTGCCGGCAATGGCTTTGTTGAAGCCATCCATCAAGCCATCGTAGAACATCATCAGCGCGAGCGACAGCCCCATCGCCAGCACGATGATGACCGTGCGGCGGCGATGCCGCCAAATGTTGCGCCAGGCAAGGCGGAGATATAAAAGCATGGATGTTCCTTTCTCTAAAAATGCTTTTCAAATTTCGATTCGGTCTTGCGTAAACCGTATTCCATCACGTACAGCATCTTGTCTATTTTTTCCTGTGTCTTTGCCGAGCGCACCCATTTCATAATATCTTTTTGCTTCATACCCTCGGTAACGATATACGTGGTGATCGCGTTCGACCATGTTTCCATGATCATCACAGCCAGTTCCACATCCACGCTCGGGTCCACTTCGCGGTTCTTCATGGCTTGCTTGATCATGATCGCAAGCGCCTCTTTTGCTCTCTCGTGATACTCAACAAATTTTTTTCCGTAATATAAGCCTTCAACGAACAACACGCGGCTGGCGGCTTGAGCCATGCGCGGGTAGGCGGAATTGAATTCCATGCCGACCTTGATCATCCATCGAAAATATTCGAAGGTATCCATGTTCCTATTGGGAGGGCGTTTATCTTTGAAGAATTCTGTTTTTTCATTCGTCACCACATCCATCAAGTGATTGAAAACGTCCAGTTTATCCGCAAAGTATTGATAGAAACTTCCCTTGGCGATTCCGCTGTTTGCCACAATGCGGTTCGTGGAGGCATTCTCCAGACCGTTTTCGGCAAATTCTTCGATGGCGGCGTTAACGATCTTCTCGCGTTTTTCTGTGGGGAGGTTGTGGAATGTCTGTTTGGGCATTGCTGTTATGACCTCGTGGTCATGTGACTTGATGGTCACATTTTACGACGATTCTCGTTCGCGTCAAGAGGTTTCCCCACGCTTCTCCCTTGATTGGAAATCGACTCGTCATTGAATTCATTTTCTCCCTCTCCGTTTTACCCTCCATCTCATAGACAGCAGATCGCGCTCATTTGCCACCCATAGTCGATCAACTGTGGCTTCTCGCTATTCTCTGACCGCTGATAACTTTTTAACCAAATTCCCCCACACTACTCTGACCATCAACCCTGCCCGCCAAAACGCGACCGCCGCCATGCCATGCGCAAGGACGGCAAACAGCGGCGGCGTTTGATATGTGTAATACGTCCAGCACTCGCGCGTGGTACCCCAGAGCTCGAGATAGTATCCCAACCCTGAGCCAGCGATGAAAGTTAGTAACGCGTAACGATGATCGGTTGGTGTGAGGATTAGGAGAATTGAGAGAATTAGCGCCAGCCAGGTATAGGATTTGTCGAATGTCGGGGCGACGAAGACCAGCATCAAGGTCAGAAAGGAGGCAAAGATGAGCCAGTAGGCAACAAAAAAGGAAGAAGGATGAAGGATGAATTTGAGAGGTCGTTTAAACTGCTCAAGACTCCAATCCAACAATCGTGTAATACGATCAATCGACAGGCTCGCAATGGGCCACGCGGGGATGATCCAGAGTGGAGGGCGTTCGGCTGTGTAGTAATGCCAGAGATTCGTTTGTGTCCCCCATGATTCGATCGCCAGCCCGCCGCAGACGCCGACGAAGATAATGAGCAGGTCAGATTTTAGATTCGCCCGCGCGATGATGGTAACGGACATGAAGCCGAAGATGCCTAGCAGGAGCCAGTCCATGTAACGCCACCACGCGCCGTTCCAGTCCACATATTTGAGATATTCCTCCGCAAGGGGCCGCCAGATGTAAATGATGAGGAAGACCGTGAGGACGAATCCGCCGAAGAGAATGGACGAGTCGCGCGTCCAGAAGTTTCGAAGCGTGTTACGAAGTATGGACATGGACAGAATTATAGCAGGGGGTAATGAAGGAAACTACCGTCGGCTGTTCGCCGCGTCGGTCTTTGCGACGGAGGAAGCCATCATCAACTCAATGATCGCAGCGGAGGATATGACGGGACATAACGGCTTTTCGGCGAAGGCGTTGCCGCATGAGGAGTTGAGGGAGGTATTGAAAAAATACAATCGCTTGGAAATTACTGGCTGAGTGAATGATCGTCTCTCCTTGACTTAAAGTGCGCTCTAAGGTTTACAATTCCAGAAAATCAGACCAAGGACATAACTTCAATGACACTTCAACTCCTGTCTTCACAGCAATATCCCCGCATCAAATCTCTGTTCGACGAATCTATGCATTCCACCCTTTACGACCAGGGGATCTTAGCCGGTAAATATCCAGGAAAAGTCCTCGTGGATGATTCCGAACAACCCAGAAGTGCAATCCTAATCAAGGATATTTGGTGTCACCTGATTGGCGATCCAAACAATGCCTCATTCATTTCGGCGCTTCGGCATGCTTTAACTGAAAAGCAATTTATCGGGGAGAAAACGAACGTGCTCTTTTTCATGGACCCCACAGAAGCATGGCGTAAGGTTCTAAAAGGCTTAATCGAGAATCGCGAACCGATCGAGACGCCCCGTTACGTGTACGTCACAACCCGGGGACATCAAATTCAAATACCACCCTTGCCTGACGAGTGCAGGCTGGTTTTCATTGACGAAGCGATCAGCAGCCTCGTGGATGGAGAACTGCCGGACGATGTGCAGAAGGTGTTGGATCTGCGTAAAAGATCGGATGCACCCGACGAGATGGGCTTTGGTTATGCGGCAATCTACGGGCGGATTTGTGCCGCGTGGTCGGTTATTGATTTTATTGTCGAGAAAGTGGGAGAAATTCGCCTGGTGACCGATTCACGTTATCGCCGTCGCGGGATGGCATTTCTCACCTCTGCAATGACGATTAATTACGGACTTGCTCACGGACTTGACCAGATCGACTGGGATGTTGCCGCTTCCAACATCGGTTCTATCAGTACCGCCAAAAAACTAGGACTGACCCTCCTCCGCACGACAAAGGAATACACCCTTATATTTCCAGAAGTCGGCTACCTCATCAACCTGGCATGGAGTCACCTGGACGGCAATCGGTTCGAGCAAGTGCATGTTGTTGCGGAAAGGATGATCAACTCAAACAAAGAGATTCTGATCCAATACGGACACTTTCTGATTGGGGCGGCATGGGCAGGCTTGGATAACTCAACCAAAGCCTTCGACCACTTAAACAAAGCGATTGATGCGGGTTTTGATGACACATCGGAACTGGAAGGTTGCCCGTCACTGACAAAACTTCACGGAATGCCCGAGTGGAAACAGATCATGGAACGAATTGAAAACATCCCGTCCCAGAGTACACCCGCGAGCTAAAAAGTTTATAAGCAAAAGGATGAACCATGGAAGCTATTCCTGACGAGAAAACCTATACCATTCAACAAGTTGCCGAAGAAATGGATATAAGCGCCCACACCCTGCGCTATTACGAAAAGATCGGGCTATTGCAATCCATCCAGCGCAGAGAGAATGGCAGGCGCGTATATATCGAGAAGGACTTGGGGTGGGTTTACTGGCTCAAACTATTACGTTCGAGCGGCATGTCCATTAGCACGATGAAACGCTATGTTGAGATCACGCGCGTCGGGGACCACACCATGGATGAACGCTGTGCCATCCTGGAGGAACACCGCAATCACCTTCGGGCAAATATCGAACAACTCCAGATCTGTTTGGAAAAGATCAACCAGAAAGTGGAGTTCTATCGAGGCTATGAAATGGAACCAATGAAAAAGAATGGAAGATCGCGTAAATAACAGGCTCATGATGAAGTATATTGCCTTGGGAAGAACTGGTGTGAAGGTCAGCCAGCTATGTCTCGGCTGTATGAATTTTGGCGGGCGCACAGACGAGGCAGAAGCAGCGGAAATCATTCATTATGCACTCGATGCAGAGATTAATTTTCTCGATACCGCCAATGTTTACGGACATGATCCAGCCGACTTCAGCCAAGGTCGCGGGCGGAGTGAAGAAGTCGTTGGAAAAACTCTACGGCAGAACAACACTCGCTCGAAAGTTGTGCTGGCTACGAAAGCCTATTTTCCAATGTCTGACGATGTGAACGCGCAGGGAAGCAGTCGCCGCCACCTGATCGAACAATGTGAAGCATCGCTAAAACGCCTCCAAACTGACTACATTGACCTGTTCCAACTTCATCACCCCTCGAACGATATTCCCATCGATGAAACGCTACGTGCTCTTGATGACCTGATCCGCTGTGGCAAGGTACGCTATATCGGCACAAGTTCGTTCAGCGCCTGGCAGATCATGGAATCTTTATGGGTATCCAAAGAGTATCATCTCAACCGGTTCGTCTGTGAACAGCCTGCCTATAACCTGCTGGACCGCAGGGCGGAACGTGAACTGATTCCCATGGCGCAGACCTACGATATTGCCATTATTCCCTGGTCACCTACTGCTGGAGGCTTCTTGACTGGCAAATATCCACAGAATTCGCCGGTTCCAGCTGATTCCCGTTATGACAAGTTTTGGAAGGGACTTGAACAGCGTCATTTCTCGGATACTGCTTTTGCCATTCTGGATCTGCTTGTGGAGTTGAGCCGGGAAAAGGGTTGCACACCTTATCAACTCGCGCTGGCATGGTGCACCCAACAACCCGGCATCACCAGCCCAATCATTGGACCAAGAACCCGGCAACACCTGGAAGACTCGCTGAACGCGCTGAACATTCAATTGACCGTGGAGGACCTGGCGCGCATTGATGCAGTCGCACCGCCCGGACGCGCCACCGTTCCATATTATGGTTATGACGGCATGGCATGGGTGAAATGGGGACCTCATAAATTCCGATGGTAAAAGGCGCAAACCGGGATAATCGAACAAACTCAACATCCTTGCTACCGAAAAAGCGATCATTAACTCGATGGCCGCGGCGGAGGATATGACGGGGCATAGCGGCTTTTCGGTGAAGGCGTTGCCGCAGGAGGAGGTGCGGGAGGTGATGAGGAGGTATGGGAGGGTGGGGTGATTTTTGCGTTTGTTTTAGACGTATAATGATAGAGATAAGATGTTAGCGCAGTGTATAAGCTAAAGTTTGGCAGCGGAATATGGACACAACCATACTTTTGAAATGCGTTTATTGAGCAAGAGGAGAAACAAATGCGCAATATTGATATGCAGACCTGGTCTCGACGCGATCATTTCAAATTATTCAATACCTTTAATCATCCTCACTTCAGTATGTGTGTAAACATGGATATTATAGCATTTTATCCATTTGTGAAACGCAATGGATATTCGCTCACCGTATCCATGGTGTACATTATCGCGCGGGCTTCGAACGCGATCAGAATTCAGGCAACGCATACGAGGCGATCAAGTTGTAGAGCATGAGATCGTGAACCCTGGTTTTTCAATATTGGTTGACGAAGATCTTTTCGGCTTTTGCGATGTTGAATATACCGAAGATTTTACTGAATTCTCGATCAGGGCTAACAAAAGTATCGCAACGCTGAAAGCACATGGCAATCTATTACGCAGCCCTGAAGACGATGATGTGTTGTTTATGAGCCCTATCCCTTGGGTATCATTCACCAGCTTTAATCATCCCATGCAGTTTCACCCAACAGATTCTGTGCCTCGCTTTGCTTGGGGAAAATCCTTCAAGGAGAGCGACACACTGAAGATGCCGCTAAACGTACAAGGGCATCATGCCGTCATGGACGGAATACACATGGGCAGATTTTATGAAAAGGTGCAGGATTATCTACATCACCCAGAAGTTGCGCTGGGTGACGCGTAAGAGCCATGCCCCCGATGAACAGCAGTGTCAAGGGTAGAGAGGAAACTCGATCAAAAAGCCCCCCTCTGTCCTTCGGACATCTCCCCCAAATACGACGATAATGCTGTCGGATTTGGGGGAGAACATGATAGGTAGAGTTTTTATGAAGACAAAATTTTTCATTTCAAGAGCACAAGTCCCTCCCCAAATTCGACGTGTTCGTCGTCGCATTTGGGGAGGCTAGGAGGGGACAAATGCCCCGACCGCCCAGAAGCAACCCAAAGACCAGAACCCGCGCCATCGAATTACGAAAAGAACTCACTCCCGCCGAACGCAAACTGTGGGCAAGAATTCGCAACGACCAATTGGGCATCAATTTCAGAAGGCAACACGCCATTGGAAACTTTATCCCCGATTTTGTGTGCATTGAGAAGAAACTCATCATCGAACTGGACGGCAGTCAACACTTGGAACAAGAGGAATATGACGAGGAACGAACAAAATATTTTAAATCGATTGGCTACAAAGTGATCCGTTTTTGGAATAACGATGTAATGAAGAACATGGACGGCGTAATTCGCGCGATCATCTTTGCGCTAGATAAAGCATGAACCCAGTGGGCAAAAGCGAAGAATCTGCACCGCATCCTGAAACCCCTTCCCCATTTCCTCGTATAATCTACAACACAAGAGGAGAAACAAATGTCCAACATTCTTGAATCCAAGAATCTCGCCAAATCCTACGGTGACTTCACCGCCGTGAAAGGGATTACCTTCGACATCAAAGAGGGCGAAATCTTCAGTCTGCTCGGTCCGAACGGCGCGGGGAAGACGACGACCATCTCGATGCTCTCAACTTTATACGCGCCCACATCAGGCGATGCGACCATCGGCGGGCATTCCGTCACGAAAGACCCGATGGCGGTCAAGCGCGTGATCGGAGTCGTGCCGCAGGATTTGGCTCTGTACGAAGACCTCACCGCAAAAGAGAATCTCGTCTTCTGGGGGCAGATGTATGGACTCGGCGGCAAGTCGCTCAACAGCCGCGTGGATGAAGTGCTGGAACAGATTGGTTTGACTGACAAAGCCAAGAACCGAGTCAAAACCTATTCGGGCGGGATGAAGCGCCGCGTCAACATCGGCGTGGGCTTGCTCCACAAACCGCGCCTGCTTTTCATGGACGAACCCACCGTCGGCATTGATCCGCAATCGCGGCGGGCGATTCTCGATACGGTCAAAGACCTCAACAAGCAGGGCATGACCGTTTTGTACACCACGCATTACATGGAAGAAGCCGCCGAACTCTCGAACCGCGTCGGTATCATTGACCACGGCGAACTCATCGCCCTCGGCACGCAGGATGAGCTCACCAAACAAGTCGGCGAGACCGAAACGCTCACCCTGCACATCGGCGAAAACGAAGACCCCGACGCGCTGGCGAAAGCATTGAACGGAGTCGAGGGCGTGCAAAAAGCGGATGTGACCGATCACGAAGTAAGCGTTATCACAGCGGATGCGAAAGATATTCTCGCGGCGGTGGTGAGCAAAGCCAACGAACGTGGAATAAAAATTCGTTCGATAGATATTCGCGAACCGAATCTTGAAGCGGTGTTTCTACACTTAACGGGGAGAGCGTTGAGGGATTAGAGGATTAGAGGATTGGAGAATTACCAATCTCCAGTCTCTAATCTCAATTCTCCATTTCTCCAATTCTCTGGGTATTCACATGACCAAACTCCTCCTCATCGGCTTCAAAGACCTCAAACTCATGTTCCGCGACCGCGCGGCGTTGATCCTGATCTTGCTGGCTCCGTTCCTGCTCACGCTCGGCATGGGACTCGTCACTGGGCGGTTCAGCGGAAATAGCGGCAGCGGCATTTCAGACATTCCAATCGTGATCGTCAATTTGGACAAAGCGTCTTTGGGCGACGCGCTCGTGGAAGTGTTCAACTCGGACGATCTGGCTGAATTGGTCGAACCAACTCTCAGCGACGATCCCGAAGCGGCGCGTCGGTTGGTGGATGAAGACGAAGTTACCGCGGCGATCATCATCCCCGCGGGGTTCACGCAAAGCGTCATCCCGCAAAACGGAAACAATGCCGCCAATGAAGAAGTCAAGATCGAATTCTATTCAAACCCATCGCGTCCCACCAGCGCGGGCATCATCAAAGCCATTCTGGATGGATTCATGTCGCGGCTGGATGAAATGCGTTTAAGCGGCATGACTTCGATCTCACAACTCATCATCAGCGGGAGAATCTCGCCGCAGGATGCAAATCGCGCGGGCGAAGAAATGGGCGCGCGTTTACAACAAGCGGGCGATCTCAGCGAAGCGACCGCCATTAAATTAAACGCATCCACCAGCGAGGGCGAGGCGGTTGAGTTTGACTTGCTTTCGTATTTCGCGCCCAGCATGGCGTTGATGTTTTTGATGTACACCGTCAGTTATGGCGGGCGATCCATTCTCGCAGAAAAAGCGGAGGGCACGCTGCCGCGCTTGCTCATCTCGCCGACCAACTCACTGCAAGTGTTGGGCGGCAAAGTATTCGGCATCTTTCTCACAGGCGCGGCGCAAATGTTGATCCTCATCGGCGCGTCCACATTGTTCTTTCAATTGAGATGGGGCGACCCGTTGAGCGTCCTCCTGCTTGTCCTTGCCGCGGTGTTCGGCGCCACCGGCTGGGGCATGTTGATCACCGCCCTGGCTCGCACGCCCGCGCAAATTGGAAGCGTCGGTTCAGCCGTGATGTTGATCTTCGCGATGCTCGGCGGAAGTTTCGTCTCATTGGATAACCTGCCCGCCCTCGTGCAGACGGTCGGCAAGATCACACCCAACGCCTGGGCAATGGACGGATTCACCACCCTCGCCCTCGGCGGGCCGCTCTCGACTCTTTCCACGCCTCTGCTTGCCCTGCTGACGATGGGCATTCTCCTCTTCCTCGTCTCCGCCCTGCTGTTCGGCAAAAAGAATTTGGCGCAGAAATGACTGTTTACCACAAAGGACACGAAGAGCACAAAGGTTGGTTGAACGATGATTGTGATTCTTTGTTTAAGACTTTCACGAAAGATGGTCGAGAGGAAGTCGTCACATTGCGCCGCGCATTAAACCTTCGTGACCGTTGTGTACTTTGTGGTTAGTGGAGTTGAATCTACACATGAAAAAAATCTTCGCCATTGCATGGAAAGATGCCATCGTCCGTTTTGCCAGCCCGTCGGAATGGTTGTTCTTCATCGTCCTGCCGCTCGTCTTCACATTTATATTTGCAGGCGGGGTGCCGACAGGCGACGAAGATAACCGCGTCCGCCTGGCGGTTGTGGATGAAGCGCAGACTGAAATTTCGCGACAACTGATCGGCGAACTGGAAGATTCAACCGCCGTCAGACCCGATGTATTATCGCTGGCGGAGGCGGAAGAAGAATTTGATTCGCGCCGTGTGAGCGCGCTGTTGATCATCCCCGCAGGGTTAGACACGGAGTCGATTCAAAACGGCACAGCGCAATTGGATTTCCGCCAACTGCCCAACGATATAGACGCTTCGATCGCCGAACGCGCCGTGCAAACCGCAATTCGACGGGTGACCGGCATTGTCAGCGCGGCGATCTTCGCAGTGGATGAGGCAAAAGCGCGCGGCGCGTTCGAATCGGCGGAGGCGGAACAGGCGTATTTCAACCAGTCGGTGGAACTCGCCAAATCTTTGCAGGCGGATTCACCCGAACGCGTGACCGTCATTCAAGGCAACACGCCAGACGATTTTGATTATGACCCGCAAGCCAACGTTTCGGCGGGACAATTGATCACGTGGGTTTTTATTCCACTCTTCGGCATCTCGGCGCTATTCGCCTATGAACGGCAACAAGGAACACTGCGCCGCATTCTCGCCACTCCGACCAGCAAAGCGACCCTCTTGCTCGGTACGATCTCTGGTCAGGTGGTGATGGCGTTGATCCAGATGACGCTGTTGGTGTTATTCGCCTACTTTGCATTCAAACTTAATTGGGGCAACCCAGTGGCGGTTTTTCTCATCCTTGCCTGCTCCGCGCTCGCGGCGGCGGCGATCGGAACTGCAATGGGAACCTTCGTCAAGTCTGAAGGGCAGGCAACGGGATTAAGTATCATGGCTGGAATGCTGATGGGCATGTTGGGCGGATGCTGGTATCCAATTGAATTGTTCCCCTCTATCATGCAAAACATCGCGCGCATCTTCCCCACCACCTGGGCAATGCAAGGCTTACTCGATCTATTGTTGCGCGGCGGCGGATTAATAGACGTCTTACCCGAAGCGGGAGTCCTGCTTGGATTTGCGGCGATCTTTTTCAGCGTGGGGGTATGGAGGTTCAGATACGAGTAAGTTCAACGTTTCAACAAAAAAGCGGAAGGCAAATTAATTTTGCCTCCGCTTTTTTATTGCGCGGGTCTCAACGCGGGCTGGGGCTTATCGCGCTGGGAGAAAAATCCGCTGGGGAGTTCGATGGGCGCGAGCGGGTTACCCGCCTGAATATCCTCCAGCGATGCAAAATACATTCCCATATCGTTGCTGTCGAAGCGCTGGAAGATGAACAGGACGAATTTTCCATCCGGGCTGAAACGGGCATCGCGATAACAGCAGTCGCCATCGATCGGGTTGATGATCGTCTCCTGACGGGTCGCGCTATCGTACAGATACAGGTCGCCGAAACCATCGTTGCGAACGGAATCGTTCAAAAGGAACAGATGGTCGCCATTCCAATCGAAACTGGTGATGGTCTTCATACTTTCTTTGTGAGTGAAGGCAAAATTCAAGCCTGGGAATTTATCGATGCGGGTGAGCCCTACATTGGCGCAATTGGGGACATCGGCGCTAAATAAAACGATCTGATCTGAATTGACCAGTTCCGTATCCACGATGCGGGCGGCAAGACGCATTTCATCCTTCGACCAAAGCACATCACGGAACGGGAATGCCGCATAAAAACAATTGTCCCTGCGGGCGGTGAGGTTGAAGCGCGTGTCCATCTTTTTCAAGGCTTCGATGTCAAAGGGCAGGATGTTCAGGGTGCGCTGGATGCTGATGGCAACATAATCTCCTGTGGGGGATACGCGAAACCCTTCGAGCATTTCGTCGATATTGAAACACACCAATTGCTCTACTTGTTTCGTCGCGCCATCCACCATGAAGGCGCAATTGCGGGAAAGATATACGAGCCGGTTTCCCGGAATCCATTCCAGGTTTGATTTGGGAGAATTATCGGTTCGGATCTGAATCAGTCCGCTACCGTCGAGATTCATAAAGTACAACTCGTTGCCGGAAAGGAAGGCGATCTGGTTCACGCTGCCGGGAGGGGGCGGCACGGTTGGCGCGATCTGCGTTACGGCGGGCGCAACGGTTGACGTGGGCGCGAGCGTATCGATGGGGGAAACTGTCGCAGGGTTAGCGACCAGGCTGCCCGTTGGGGTGGATGCGGGCGTTAGGAATGGGATTTGTCCGCGGAAGGCGAAAATCCCAAAGAGCGCGATCAATAAGGTCACGGTGGCGCCGATCCAAAAATTTCTTTGCGGGGTTGCGCGCCGGTCGCTGAGACCCACAATGGCAGGGATGGTGCGTTCATCGCCAAAGGCGGCGTGGTTCAGGGCGCGGGCAAAGTCGAGGGCGGTGTTGTAGCGTTGGCTTTTATCTTTTGCCAGGGCTTTTTTGATGATGGCGTCGACTTCGGGCGGCAGGTCCGGTCTTTCTTTCAAAATATCTGGAACAGGTTCATTGAGGTGCTGGAGGGCGATGCCTATGACGGTTTCTCCGCTAAAGGGACGGTTGCCGGTCAGCATTTCGTAGAGGATGGCGCCAAGCCCGTAAATATCGGCGCGGTGATCGACAGCTTCGCCGCGCGCCTGTTCGGGGCTGATGTAGGCGGGCGTGCCGATCACTTCCTCGCCGGTGGCGGAGATGGCTGATTCGGTCAACTTTGCCACGCCGAAATCGGAGAGGTACGGGTTGTGGCTTCCGTCGAAAAGAACATTATCGGGTTTGATATCGCGGTGGATGATTTTTCTAGCGTGCGCGTGATCGAGCGCGGCGGCGAGTCGTTCGATGATCAGGGCGGCGTCTTGTAGTGAAAACTTTTCCTTTTTGATCATCTCGGTCAGCGAGCCGCCGGACATGTAGCGCATAACGAAGTATGGCTGGTTGTCATCCTCCCCCACATCATAGACCGGCACAATAGCGGGGTGCTCCAAAGTGGCAATCAACTTAAGCTCACGCTTGAAGCGTGAGCGGGTGAGCAAGTTATGCATCATTTCGCGGGGCAATACTTTGATCGCCACTTCGCGGTTGGAACTGGGGTCGTGGGCGCGATACACGGTTGCCATACCGCCGCGCCCCAGTTCCGACTTGATCTTGTACCTTCCTACCTTATCCGGGGACATGGGCTAAGTATATCAAACACGCTGTTGTGATAAAAAGTGCAAAAGCCTGTTAAAAGCCGACTCGACAGAGTTCAATGGAAAAGTCCTTTTGTAAGCGGATTGGATAGACAACATGGAAATTTTAAAAAGAAACAGAGAAGTTCTCGCGCAAGTTACGGGTTCTGAATTTCGGCGGCTCGCAGGGTATTTTTCATGAGCATGGCAATTGTCATGGGACCTACCCCACCGGGCACCGGCGTGATGAAGCCCGCCGTTTCTTTCGCCTCGTCAAAATTAACATCGCCTACCAGCCGATAGCCGCTCTTCTTCGTCGCGTCGGGCTTGGAGTTGATGCCCACATCAATGACCGCCGCGCCGGGCTTGATCCAATCGCCGCGCACAAACTCAGCTTTGCCGATGGCAACGATAAGAATATCCGCGTTACGCACAAGGCCGGGCAAATCTTTTGTGCGCGAGTGGCAGACTGTCACCGTGGCGTTCCTACTCATCAGCAATAACGCCGCCGGCATCCCAACGATGTTCGACCTGCCCAATACCACCGCGTTCGCGCCTTCGATCGGCACGCCCGCTTTGTCAAGCAGGTAAATACATCCGGACGGGGTGCAAGGAACGAACAGCGGTTCGCGTCCTCGTTGTGCCAGCCGCCCGATGTTGAGCGGCGAGAATCCATCCACATCTTTTTCGATACTGATGAGTTGCAAAACACGCTCTTCATTCAAATGCGAAGGCAACGGAAGTTGAACAAGAATCCCATGCACCGACTTGTCGTCGTTCATTGATTTGATGATTCTTTCCAACTCTTCCTGTGAAATATCGGCGGGCAAATTCTTGCTGACCGAACCCATCCCCAATTCGGCGCAAGCCTTTTGTTTGGACGTGACATACGTCGCCGAGTCCACGCGGTCACCAACCAGCACGGTGGCAAGCGCTGGTTTGGATTTTCCTGCGGCGATTCGTTTTGCCACGTTCGCGGCAACTTCTTCGCGCACTTGCGCCGCGATCAATTTTCCGTCAATGAGTTGTGCGGTCATACAGTTTTTCCTCGTCCAAGATTTCGCCTCGCAATTGATTCGATTCGCAATCGGTCAAAATCACGCGGTCGATCTCGTTCCAACGCGGCGAGTCGGCAAACGCCTGCGCGCGCAGATAATTTTCGGTGAAGCCTTGCATCAGCCAGCCGCGCTCGCCCATCTCTGACGTGGACTCCCACAGCACGGACATCGTCTGCCCGATGAATTTTTCGCGATAGGATTTCGCGGACTCTTCCAACGCGTCGTGCAAAATGTGATTCCGCTTCTTGCGGACTTCGGGCTGGACCTGCCCCTTCATCCGCGCCGCCCCCGTGCCGGGACGCGGCGAATACGTGAAGACATGCCCGCCGGCGAAGTTCATCTCGTTGACAAACTCAAGCGTGTGAGCGAACTCCTCATCCGTTTCGCCGGGGAAGCCCGCGATGATGTCTGTGGTGATGGCAACGTCGGGAATCATTTCGCGCGCGGAATGGATCAATTCGCGGAAGGATGAAGTTGTGGTGTTGCGGCGCATCCGCTTGAGGGTCGAGTCGCTCCCCGCTTGGAGAGGCAGGTGGAGGTGCGGCATGAGGCGCGAATCAGACCAAAGGGAAAAGAAATCCGAAGTTAAATCCCAGGGTTCGAGAGATGAGAGTCGCAGACGCGGGACATCCGTGTTGTGAAGAATTGCGTTGATGAGTTCGGCGAGATGCGAATCAAGATCATAGCCCCACGAGCCGAGATGAACGCCGGTGAGGACAATCTCTTTTGCGCCGCCGTCGAGCGCGAATTGAATATCCTGAATGACATCAGCGACGGTTCGGCTCTGCGCCTCGCCGCGCGCGACCGTGGTGATGCAGAACGTGCATTGATTGTTGCAACCATCCTGCACTTTGATGAAGGCGCGCGTGCGACGATGAAGACCGGGGAGAGGAACGCGAGTGAGAGGTTCAAGGTCGAAGGTCTCAGGTTGAAGGTCAAAAGTTTCAGGTTGAAGGTTGAGGACATCGGCAACAAGATGATCTTTTTGATCGTTTGCGATGATGCGAGTCACATTGGGCAATTCAAGGGCGCGCTCAGGTTGGAGAGTCGTCCAGCAACCGGTGGCGACAATATCGTCAACGCCCGCGCGGGCGATGCCTCGAATCTTGCCGCGCGAAACGGAGACGGCGTCGTTCGTCACCGCGCAGGTGTTGACGACCGCCATCTCAGCGAGTTCGGCAGACGCGACGATCTCATGCCCCGCCGCGCGGAATCCATGCGCCATGTGTTCGATCTCGGCCTGGTTGAGGCGACAGCCGATGGTGTCTAAGTAAATCTTCATGATTCAGTAAAAGAATTTGCTGATTAGAGATTAGAGACTTTCACTGAGTCTCTAGTCTCCAGTCTCTGCTCTTATGGTTGTATCACCACAAAATTATCGAACAACACATCCACGCCGGGTTGGGTGAAGGAGCCAGCCAACAAGCCGACATCGCCGGCGGCCAGTTCGGTATCGCTTGCGCCGGCGATCAATTGATAATTCACATAGAACACGAGCGAGTCGCCGATGCAATCGGCGCGGAGGTGGTTGACGGTATCGGCTTGGATCAATTCAGATGCTTGCATTTCATTTTGCCCAAGCAAGGTGGTTTGTCCTCCGACGAACTTGCCGATGGCATAGTAACCGTCGTTCGAGATGATGAAGAAATAATAATCGCCGTTTTGGTAGCGACACATCACGCCCGCGCGATTCTCGGCTGGACCGCCGAGTTTGGTCACATCCGTTTCGACGCGCGCATCGCGCAGGTTCAACTCAGGGGTCGACCAGAAATTGAGTTGCGGCTGGCGAATCAACATACGATAGCCGCCCCCATCGTAATCCATGATGCCGCCGTCGTTGGCAAGGCGATCCCATCCGCTGGCATTTGATTCGAATTCATCCTGAAAGAGGACAGCGCCAGAGGGAGGCAGAGGGGTCGCGGCGGTGGGCGCAGGAGAGCAAGATACAAGAAGAAAAAGGAAAGAGGAAAGAAGAAAGAGTTTTTTCACGGTTGTGATTTTATCATGGCGGCTTATGGGAAAAATTGCCGCAAGTAGGCTCCCGCTTCTTCGTTCCCCAGATTGCGGGCAAGGGTAAATTCCTCGAAGGCGCGGGCGCGATCATTCGCTTGCAAATAGACCATGCCCAAATGTAAATGCGCCGATACGTTTTGCGCGTCCAACTCGAGGGCGGTCAGCAGGTGACGCTCGGCAGTTTCAAAATCTTCATTGAGATACCACAGCCAACCCAGCGTGTCCTCCGACGCGGAACTTTTCGGGTCGAGCGCCACAGCGCGTTGCGCGGCAGGTATACCGATATCGTTCAAGTGAATTCCAAGCCGCCCGCAAAATTCCGCGAGTGTTCGCCAGGCGCTGGCATCCTCAGGCGCGAGGTTGGTTGCATATTGATAGGTTTCCAGCGCGCGGATCAAATCGCCGTTGAGCGCGTACGCGTTGCCCAGTGAAAAATAGCGCGCGGGGTTTGCCGCATCGAGTAACGCGGCGGCTTGATGTTCGACGAGCGCTTGCGAATAATTTCCGACGCGCTCGAAGTACAACCCGCGCAATCCGCGGACAACCGCAGAGTTGGGATTCAACTCGAGCGCGCGATTCAACGCCTCGCTTCCCTCCGCGCCTGTGTGCTGGTTCGCCTCCCCCAACCATGCCCACGCCTCAGCGTTTGACTCATCCGCTTGCACAGCGGATTCAAATGCGGCGCGCGCCAACTGCCATTCATTCACCAACCCCAGCCCGGCGCCGAGGATGACAAATTGTCTTGAGGGCGCTTCGCTCAGCGACGCCAAACTCAACGCGGAGCGGAGAGTCTCCGCTGGCGGGGCAAATTGAGGGTCCAGTTGAGAAGCGGCGAGGAGTTCCGTCCACGCGGAGGTGGAGTCGGTCAATATCAACAGAAGCCCGAGGCGGTAGCGCGCCATGGCATCGTCGGGGTCGCGCTCAAGGTGGGCTTGAAAATAAGCTACCGCGCGAGAAAATTCTCCCTGCTCTTGCATTGCATACGCCAGTCGTTGATACAGCCCGGGCAAAAATTCGGCCTGCTCAAGTCCTTGTTCCCAGATTTCAATGGCGCGTTCCGCGTGACCGTTCAAAAAATTGACGTCGCCCCACGCCGCCCAGCCCGTTGGGGTGAGGGCGTTTTTTTCGCGGGCGATACGATACATGACATCGGCTCGCTCAAAATCACGTTCGTGAAAGTAAGCGTGCCCGGCGAGTTCGTACAAATCAGTTCGCCAGGGTAATCGTTGCGCCGCGCGTAAATAATGCTCCGCCATTTCAGGGTAAGACTGCGCCTCAGCCGCCTTGCGAATTTCGGAATATCCATCTACAAGAATTGGAAGGACGATCGCAATGAGAACTAATAGAAGGACGAGAATGATACGCAGACCTGTCCGGGACATACGTGGAATTATAGCCCGTGAAATTAAACGACGTTAACGCTCCTGTAACTCTGGCGATTGCTCCGGAAACCGTCAAGTGGAATATAATCGTCATTGTCATGTCTGAGTTAATTGCCGGCACGTTCAATTTTTTCACCACACCCAGCGGGAGTTTGATCTATCATCTCGTGCTGTTGTTTTCGGTTATTTGGGCGCTGGCGTCCGCGTATTTGCTTTGGAAGTCGAGTGAATTCCCGCAGGCGCGGCGCACCATGTTTGGGCTTACCTTGTTGTTCATTGCTCGTATTGCTCTTTTTGCGGTGACGTTGGCGGGCAACGGCGGATTAGTCAATTTTTCGGTTGTGCTTCCCCCATTGGATCGAGCGATCACGCTCTTTTCATTAGTATGGGTGATCTGGCTGTGGAATTTTCCCGAGCCAAGCCGCGCCGCCGACGCGATCACCGGGCTGGCAAGCGTTCTCATTATCGCCGGGCTGGGGCTAAGCCTCGTTGCATACGCGCAAGATTTTACCCTACCCGAATATAACCTCACCATCAACGATGGAATCTGGCAGTTGGCAAGCATTGCCACCGGTTCGTTCGGTTTATTATTGTTAGCCATTCGCCGACCAAACGGCGCAATTTATGGCTTGGCATTTTTGATTCTTGCCATTGCAGGGCACGTTATGTACGTGATTTGGGGTCGCTTCGATGGCAATTTTCCCGGCGCGGTGCGGCTGATGTACATTGCGGCTTTTCCATTGTTGACCACCCTGCCGCAGAGATTTCCCGCTCCATCCAAAGGACCGATCTCCGTCAAACTGCACGCGCCGGTGGATGAACGCCGTCGCTACAGCACCGACCCAAAAACTTTCCATGCCTTGCTTGCCCTGGCAGGCGAATCGAGCGTGGACAGGTTAAGCCAAGCCATCACCCGCGCCATCGCGCAAACGATGCTTGCCGACTTGTGTTTTTTGATCTATCTTACCGATAACAAGAATCAGATTCAGGTTGCCAGCGGGTACGATCTCATTCGCGAAGAAAACCTTGATGGTGGAAGCCTGAACAAAAGCATGATTCCCATGCTCACCAACGCCCTGCAACGCGGGCGTCCATTGCGGTTGCCATCCTCCAGCACATCAGCGGATATCAAGGGGCTGAGCGACCTGCTTGGGCTGGCAAGCCCGGGTCACATTTTGAGCGTGCCCATCGTCACGCCAGAGAAAGATTCGCTTGGCGGCGTGCTCTTGCTTTCACCATACTCCAACCGTCTGTGGAGTGCGGAAGACCAGGCGTTCCTCTCCAATATTGCGGTCGCACTCGTTCCGATCATCCAACGCGGAAACAAGATGACTACGCTGGAACAAAAAGGCGAGCAGACGCGGCAGGCGCTCGATGTGGCGCAAGATCGCATTACCGAACTCGAACGCCGCAATGAAGACCTGCTCAAACAAATGGAGGCGGTGCGTACCGATGCCGCGCAGGGATTATCGCAAGCCGAAGACCTGGCGGCGCTTACGCGAATGCAGGAAGATTCGCAAAAAGCCATCGAACGCCTGAAACAGGAAAATGAAGCGCTGCGTTCCGGCAAGGGACAGGCAGGCGGTTCACAACAAGTGGAAGGCGAGTTGCGCCTGACCCTGGAAGAAATTGCCCGCCTGCAAAATCAACTGGCCGAGGCAAACATGCGCGCGGCAGAACTGGAAATGGGTTCAACAACTGCGCGACCCGGCGAGCAAGCCGAGGTGGTCGCCTCCATTTCACAGGAACTGCGCCAGCCCATGTCGTCCATTGTAGGGTATACCGATCTATTGCTTGGCGAATCGGTCGGCATTCTCGGCGCGTTACAGAGGAAATTTGTCGAGCGCATCAAAGCCTCCACCGAACGCATCGGCAATCTCGTAGACGATCTCATCCAGGTGACCACGCTCGAAACCGGGCTAAATGAACTCAAGCCAGAAGCCGTGGACTTGAACCTCATCATCGATAATGCCATGTCGTATACCAGCAGTCAGGTAAGGGAGAAAAATATTTCCCTGCATCTTGATCTGCCTAAAAACATGACGCCCATCCATGCCGACCGCGAAGCCCTGCAACAGATCGTCATCCACCTTCTGCAAAATGCTGGCTCTGCCTCCCCGGTGGAAGGTTCCATCCACTTGCGCGTGCAGACGAAATCGGAAGGTGGAGACGAATATGTGCTGATTCAAGTCAAAGATTCCGGCGGAGGCATCCCCTCCGAGGATCTTTCGCGCGTGTTCACGCGTTTGTATCGCGCCGATAATGTTTTGATCCAGGGCGTCGGCGATACCGGCGTGGGGCTTTCGATCGCCAAGACCCTCACCGAGGCGCAGCGCGGACGAATTTGGGTCGAGACCGACACCGGCATCGGCTCGACGTTCAGCGTGCTTTTGCCTATTGCTAAAAACATCCTGTCGCGTGTGCCGGAGATTTGATCCATGCAAGCCTTGCGTCAGTTAGGGGGAGGTGTCATCATCGCCATTGTTTCGATTGTTCTGGTTATCGGGGGAGTTTCGCTTGCCATTGCCGAATCCGCTTCACCCCCTACACAGCCGATTCCCGTCTTTATATCACCCACCTCGTCAGTGACCCTTTTCACCCCAACTTTGCTTCTGCTTCCCACCTCGTCTGAAACATCAACCAGCGCGCCCGCATTTACAGACACTCCAGCGGCAACGTTTACGTTCGTTTTGCCATCAGCCACCATCTGCCCGCCTCCGCCAAGCGGCTGGACCCCCGTTGTCGTCTCTTTTGCCGATACCATTTACACCCTCGCGCAAAAATACGCCACCACCGAAGACGCATTGAAAAACGCCAACTGTCTTGCCTCGGTGAATTTACAACTTGGAACAACACTCTACGTTCCACCAGTGGCGTCGACTGCCGTTGTTGTCACATGCAGTCCGCCGTTCAATTGGGTGAAGAGACACGTGGTGCAACCCGGCGAAAATTTATACCGCATCGCCCTGTCATATGGGCTGGCTTACCCGCAGTTACAACAAGGCAACTGCATGGGCTCTTCAATTACTATTTATGTTGGGCAATTGTTATGGGTTCCCAACCTCCCCACACTCACCCCGCTCCCCGGCGCAACGGCGACCATTCGAATCTCTACCTCTACCGCCGCGCCAACCCCGACTCAAACCTTCGTTTCCACTGCCACCCAAATGCCCACCCTCACTGCCACCTTCATGCCAACAGCGTCACCACAACCGACTGCTACAAATACCATTCCCCCTGCGCCCACAGCCACGCCGTCCCTCACCCCATTCCCTTCATTATCCCCCTCACCATGAACTTCAACCGGCAGCTCATTCTTGCGGCGATACTACTCGCCGGGTGCGGCGCAACCGCATCACCATCCCCAACCCAACCCTCGTCGTTTTTTGATTTGGTGACCCCCGCGCCGAATCCATCCGCAACTCCGACTCCCTTCCAGCCATTGCCCCTCGGCGCGACAAGTTTTTTCATCCCTGCGAACGACCCGCTTCTTCTCACCAGTGCGGCTGATTCAGCCATTGCCACATCGTCCCTCCCCCCGGAGACTCCCACCCTGCTCCCCACCATCGACGCGGTCGTGTTAAACAACACCATTGCCCCACAGCCAACCTTCGACAGTCAGATCTTCAACAACGGGCAGGATACGATCAATTTTTTGCTCATCGGCTCAGACCGACGTTCCGCCACCGGTTCGACGCGCACCGACACGATGGTCATTGCGATCCTCCACCCCAACGAGGGACAGGTCTCGCTCATTTCCATTCCGCGAGACCTGTGGGTATCAATTCCCGGTTTTGAAAATAACCGCATCAACACGGCATATCAGGTTGGAAAATCCACCGAATATCCCGGCGGCGGGCCTGGCTTACTCAAAGAAACCATTCAATACAACCTCGGCATCCGCATCGATCACACCGCGCTTGTCGATTTCAACGGCTTTTCCGATATCGTCAACACCCTGGGCGGCGTGGATGTGCCTGTCTCGTGCGCATACACCGATTGGCGGCTGATCGACCCGAGTTATGACCCAGAAAATGAAAACAACTGGTACTTGTATACCGCCGAGCCCGGTGTCATTCACATGGATGGCGATCTTGCCCTGTGGTATGCCCGCTCGCGCCAAAAATCGAATGATTTCGATCGGGGGCGCAGGCAACAGGAAGTACTACGCGCGCTGTTCACCCAGGCATTGCAAACCGGAACGTTGACTCGCATCCCCGAACTGTACGAAAACCTGAAGGATTCGGTCGAAACCGATCTGGGCTTGGGCGATCTCCTGCAACTCTCGGTTTACACCCCCAAGATGACGAATGCCGACATTCGCAGTTATTACATCCGCCCGCCTTACGTGAGTTCATGGATCACCGACGGCGGCGCGTACGTGTTGTTGCCGGAGAAAGACCTGCTCCCGCAATTGCTCGCCGAAGCGCTCGCCCCGCCGGTAAAGATCGCAGAGAGGCAGGCAGTCACAATCGAGGTGATGAACGGCACGTCCATCCCCGGTTATGAAACGCTCGCGGCAACGCGCCTCAATTATGCCGGCTACGAAACCCGCATCATCCCCTCCGACCGGCAGGATTATGGCTCCTCGGTCTTGATCGATAAGACCATCGTGCAAGATACCGCGTTTAGCGCTCCGATCCTCAGCGTGATGGGACTGCCGCCGAACAGCTTGATCTCCGGCGCAGACCCGAACAGCGCTTCGAACTTCCTTTTAATTTTAGGATACGATTACGAACCATGCTTCAAGCCTGAAAGTTTGGGGCAGTGACTTTGAGAGGCAGGAGAGAGATTTCGCGAGGCGTTCATTTCCATTAGTGAAGTGGGCAAATTTGCGGTAGACCATATACGCGGAGGATAATATTTGGATCCTTGTGATCATTTGATCCACCGCGACAACCCTTCTGGTTGGGCGTAATGTCAAGCCCTAGCACAGGCCCATCACCCCATGAAGGATTCCCAGCCCATCAGGTATACTATCAAACAATTCATTTCAAGAGGAAACTTCACCATGACCGACAAAAAAGCCATACTCCCTGAAGGCGCAAACTCCATGGGACCCTATTCGTCGGGAATCGTCAGCGGCGGGTTTTTGTTCGTTGCCGGACAGGTGGGGCGCGGACCCGATGGAACCATCGGCGCGACCATCGAAGAACAAACTCGTTTCACGCTGGAAAATATGCGCGCCGTCTTATATGCTGCGGGATGCGATTTCAAGGATGTTGTGAAGGCGAACGTTTACATCACCAAGCCGGAATACTTTGCAGTATTCAACCCGATCTACATGGAATATTTCCCCGAGCCGCGCCCCGCGCGCGCCACCGTGATCGCCGCCCTGGTGGATGAAAAATTTCTGATCGAGATCGAAGCCATCGCGAAGTTGCCGTAGAGCGGTTTTTATCAAGAAGGCGGTTGCCCGAAGCGACCGCCTTCTTTTTTCTTTCTGGTTTGCGCATGATGATAAGATAACAAACATGGACGCAAACCGTTTTACAACACACAGCCTCAGCGACCCGCGCATCTTGCGAATCCTTTCCGCCGCGTTGAACGCGGTTGACCCATACGACGCGGTGAAAAAATATTTGCCGAAAATTACAGGGGATACGTACGGTCTCGCCGTTGGAAAAGCCGCCGTTCCGATGATGACCGCCCTAGCCGAATCGATTCCACTTTCGGGCGGGCTCTCCATTAGCAAGCACGCTTCACCCGCTTCGACTCCGCTCAGCGCGGACTTTGACCTGTTTCCCCTCCTCCTCGGCGGACATCCCATCCCCGACGCGCGATCCGTCCACGCGGGCGAACGCGCGATTGAATTTGTCTCCTCATTAAAGGAAGACGACACGCTCGTCTGCTTGATTTCAGGCGGAGGCTCGGCGTTGATGACCGCGCCGTTGATTCCTCTGGACGAGTTGCAAGCGCTCACCGCTTCATTGTTGGCGTCTGGCGCGACCATCAACGAGATCAACACGATTCGCTGCCACTTGGACCGAGTCAAAGGCGGAGGGTTGGCGCGCGCGACGAAAGCGAGGATCGTCAGTTTGATTCTCTCCGACGTAATCGGCAACCCGCTTGAAGTCATCGCCTCGGGTCCCACCGTGCCAGACCCAACCACACGCGAAGACGCCCTTTTAATTTTGGGGAAATATTTAACCACTGTGTCACGGAGGCACGGAGATTCTCGCTTATTAAACTCCGTGACTCAGTGTCTCCGTGGTTCAACAGAAACCGAGACACCCAAACTTGATGACAAAGTCTTTTCTCGCGTTCAGAACATCATCATCGGTGATAACAAACTTGCGGCGTTCGCTGGGTTGGAACAGGCTCAACGTGAAGGATTCGGGGCAGAGATTCTAACGAACGAATTGCAAGGCGAAGCGCGCGAAATTGGCGTAATGCTGGCAAAAAGACTACGATATGAAGCGACGAAACGCTCGCGTCCATTTTGTTTGATTGCGGGCGGAGAAACAACAGTTACGATCAAAGGAAACGGCAAAGGCGGAAGGAATCAAGAACTGGCATTAGCCGCAGTGGATGAATTGCGGGATTTGAAAAATGTGATGTTGATCGCGTTGGCGACCGACGGCGAGGATGGTCCCACCGACGCGGCAGGCGCAGTGGCGACGGGGGAATCGGCTGAAAGGGCGAAGAGGCTGGGGTTGAACGAGGCAGACAGCCTGTCGAGAAATGACGCGTATTTCTTTTTCGAGTCGCTCCACGATTTGATCGAGACCGGTCCAAGTGGGACGAATGTCAACGATTTGGTTTTCTTGTTTGCTTTGGGTGAATGACTCGGAAATTTGTCATTGACAGGGTTCTCAGAGTGGACTATGATTAGTTTGTTGCCCCAACATACTAACAATGAAGAAAACAACCGATCAAGCCTTTTTTCGAGAGACAAATTTATCACTCGTTCTGAGGAACATTCATAATGATGCGCCTCTTTCGCGCGCCAAGTTGGCTGTAATGACCGGACTGAATAAGTCCACCATCTCAAGTTTGGTCGAGGATTTGCTTGCGCGCGGGTTGATTCACGAAATCGGGATGGGCACAATCGGCACAGGGCGCCCCGCCACCCTGTTGGAGATCAACCCCAAGGCCGGGGGAATTATCGGCGTTGAATTTGGCGTTGATTTTGTGGCTGTGGCGTTGATGGATTTTGTTGGTAAAGTGATTTGGAGATGTAAAGAGAAGGCAGACCCTTTCGAGGAGCAGACCAAGACCATCAAGCAAACGTTGGATCTTGTTGATGATGCAATGACCCGATGCCGCGCTTCGAATCTTCGATTGTTAGGATTAGGGCTTGCCGCGCCGGGAACCGTCGACTTGCAGGAAGGAGTGATGGTTTTTTCACCCAACTTGCGCTGGCGGGATGTTCCGTTGAGGAAGATTTTTTCGGAGCATACGGATCTCAAGGCATACATCGAAAACGACGCCAATGCCGCTGGCGTGGCGGAGCATTTGTTCGGTGTGATGAGGCAGACAAAAGATTTTCTTTTCATTTATGCGGGCGTTGGGGTGGGAGGCGGTCTCTTTTTGAACGGCAAGTTGTATCGCGGTCACAACGGGTACGCCGGTGAGATCGGCCACATTCCCACCATGTTGGATGGAATTGGCGAGTTATGCCTGTGCGGCAACCCGGGTTGCTGGGAAACAACGGCGAACCAGCGAGCCTTGATTCATCGCATGGAGGCTGGTTTAAAAAACGGGCGCTCCAGCCTTGCGCAAAACCTGATGTTGGAAAAAAACGAAACCTCGCTTTCTGTGGAACTCATCAAGCAAGCCGCCGATGCCGGCGACGATGTGGCGCGTGAATCGTTTGCAGAGGTCGGCCGCGCCATGGGGCAGGGAATCGCGGGGCTTGTAAATATTTTCAACCCGGAGAAGGTGGTCATTGGCGGCACATTGAGCGCGGCGAGCGGGCATTTTCTCCCCGTAATGAAAGAAGTAATCTCACAACGCGCTTTGAACGCTGTTTTAAAGAAGACGGAGGTGATCCCGTCTGTGTTTGGAGACGATGCCAGTTTATTTGGCGCGGTCGCGATCGTTGTGGAAGATATCATGTGGAATCCATCGAGTGTCGAAAGGAGGTGATGCTGAGGCGTGAGAAAGAACTTGAATGTATCCGTGTCGAATATCCGTGTTTCTATAATTAGATTAGGAGAAGAAGTATGAACAAGAAACTGTTTTACCTTTTGAGCGCGTTGATGATCGTTTCCATCGCGCTGGCATCCTGCTCGCCCGCGGCAACCGAAGCCCCACCAGCCGCAACCGAAGCGCCTGCCACTGAAGCCCCCGCAACCGAAGCGCCCGCCGCGGCCGATGAGGTGGAAGTGTTCTCATGGTGGACCGGCGGCGGTGAAGCGGCTGGTCTCGAAGCCATGATCACAGTGTTCAACGGCACAGACCCGAACATCGAATTTCTCAATGCGGCTGTCGCTGGCGGCGCAGGCACGAACGCGCGCGCGGTTCTTGCGACCCGCTTGCAGGCTGGCGACCCACCCGATTCCTGGCAGGGTCACGCGGGTCAGGAATTGATCGGCACGTACGTTGCCGCCGGTCAAATCGAACCGTTGAACGATCTGTATGAATCTGAGGGCTGGCTCGATGTGATGCCCGAAACGTTGATCCCGTTGATCTCGCAGGATGGCAATATCTATTCTGTGCCGGTCAACATCCACCGCGCGAATGTGTTGTGGTACAACCCCGGCTTGCTTGAAGCCAACGGCGTCGCAGTGCCGACCACCATGGACGAATGGTTTGCCGCCATGGATACTCTCCAAGCCGCGGGCGTTCAACCTCTCGCGCTCGGCGAGCAATGGACAAAAATGCACCTGTTTGAAACCGTTCTGCTCGGAACTCTCGGTCCCGATGCCTACAACGGTTTGTGGGATGGCTCCACCGATTGGGGAAGCCCGGAAGTAAAGACCGCTTTGGAAAATTACGCCAAAGTGTTGAGCTACGCCAATAGCGACTCCGCTTCGTTGACCTGGCAGGACGCCTCGCAACTGGTAGTGAACGGCGAAGCCGCGTTCAATGTGATGGGCGACTGGGCGGCTGGCTACTTCATCGAGTTGGGCAAAACCGCCAATACCGATTACGGTTGGGCGGCGACCCCGGGCGCGAACGGCGTCTTCCAGTTCCTCTCTGATTCCTTCGTTCTTGCAGTCGGCGCGCCTCATCACGATGCCGCGCTTGAATGGTTAAAGGTGGCAGGCTCCAAGGAAGGTCAGGAAGCGTTCAACCCGGTCAAGGGCTCCATCTGCGCCCGCACCGATTGCGATAAATCACTGTTCGGCGAATATCTGCAATCTGCCATGGACGATTGGTCCTCCAACACCGTGGTCGGTTCGTTGACTCACGGCGTGGTCGCCAACGACTCGTGGAAGACCGAGATCGATACGGCTCTTGGGCTGTTCCTCGCCAGCGGCGATGTGGACGCCTTCCAATCCGCGCTCGTTGCGGCTTGCGCAAGTTCCGGTCCCTGCAAGTAGGTCTAGTGTTAGAATTGCTGAGGCTTCATGTGAAGCCTCAGCAATTTTTTTATCGCCGCCAAGGAATGGATGCGTTATGACAAAAGATAAAGACCGCGTTCTGAACATCATCCTTGTTACGCCGTCCATTTTGGCGGTGTTGATCTTTGTCTATGGATTCATCGCCTGGTCGGTGCGGGTTTCGTTGAGCAAATGGAAAGGCTTGAACCCAGACTATACATGGAACAGCATCAACAACTATATTGACCTGTTCAAAGACCCGCGCTTTGCCGTGGATGTGAAGAACACATTGATCTTTACGGGGGTATTCGTGATCGGCAGTCTTTTACTTGGATTTTTACTGGCTGTCATGCTCGATCAAGGTTTGAGGGGCGAAGGGTTCTTCCGTAGTCTATTCCTTTTTCCGATGGCAATTTCCTATATCGTTACCGGCGTCGTCTGGCGCTGGTTGATGAATCCCGCCATGGGTTCGCGCATGAGCGGGTTTAATTTGTTATTTACAAATCTCGGGTTGGATTCTCTGGTCAACGCGTGGCATACCACTCCGCAGTGGGGCATGGCGGCGATTGCGCTGGCGGCGATCTGGCAGATGTCCGGTTACACCATGGCGTTGTATCTTGCCGGTCTGCGCGCCATCCCGCAGGAACTAAAAGAAGCCGCACGCATAGACGGGGCAAGCGAAGCGCAGATCTATCGCCACATCATGATTCCCATGCTCGCGCCAGTGACGCTTTCTGCGCTCATCATTCTGGGACATATGTCGTTGAAAGTGTTCGATCTCATCGTGGCGATCGCCGGCAAACAACTTCAACTCGACGTTCCCGCCATTTATATGTGGCAGGCAACTTTCGACGGGTTATTTTACGGGCGCGGCGCGGCGATCGGCATCATCTTGCTCCTCAGCGTGGCGATCCTCATCATTCCATACATCCGATACACTCTCAGGACGGAGACGCAACAATGAGACCACTACGCCTGTCGAAGAACTGGTTGTACCTTCCGTTGATCGGCATGGCGATCTTTTATCTGATCCCCATGTATGTGATGATCATCACCGGCTTCAAAGCATTCGATGAAATTAGCCTAAAAACCATGTGGGATTTGCCGCGCGGCATCGCCTTCGATAACTACATTGAAGCGTTTGCGAAATTATCACCCTCCCTATGGAATAGTTTTTTGATGGTGATTCCAGCCACGCTCATTTCGTCGGCGCTTGGGTCGTTAAACGGGTTCGTTCTCGCCAAATGGAAATTCCGCGGCGCGGATGTGATCTTCCCGTTCATTCTATTCGGCATGTTCATTCCCTATCAAAGCATTCTCATTCCGCTTGTGCAATTCATGAACGCGGCGGGCATCACGGGTCTGCCCGGGCTGGCAATGGCGCATATCATCTACGGCATTCCGATCACCACACTGACCTTCAGAAATTATTATGCCAGCCTGCCGCAGGAACTCCTCGAAGCCGCCAAAATAGACGGCGCGAGTATGCTGGGAATTTACCGATACATCCTCCTGCCGATCTCGCTTCCAAGTTTTGTGGTTGTGCTGATCTGGCAATTCACCTCCGCGTGGAATGACTTTCTGTTCGCGGTCGTGCTCACAGGCAACACGGAATGGCCCATTACGGTCGCGCTCAACAACATGGCGGGGAGTCAGATCATTGCGTGGAATGTGCAAATGGCAGGCTCGCTTCTCGCCGCGTTGCCAACGCTCTTGGTATACATCTTCCTCGGCAGATACTTCCTGCGCGGCTTGCTGGCTGGCTCGCTCAAAGGTTAAAACACGATCTCGAAAACAGAAGACCCCGCAAGGGGTCTTTTTGTTTGACATTTCATCCCGCCTCGTCTACACTTTCGCCATGCTTGCCCGCGTATTCTCGTGCGCCGTCATCGGACTCGAAGGCGTCATCGTCGAAGTGGAAGTGGATTATTCCAACGGCTTGCCCGCGGTCATCATCGTGGGCTTGCCCGACGCCGCCGTGCAAGAGAGTCGCGAGCGCGTGCAGACCGCCGTGAAAAACGCGGGACTGCATTTTCCCCGTCATCGCATCGTCGTCAATTTATCGCCCGCGTCCATTCGCAAAGAGGGTCCCGCGTACGATCTGCCCATCGCGCTCGGCGTGATCATTCTTTCGGGTCATCTTCCGCACGACGTGGTTGACGACACGCTCGTCGTCGGCGAACTTTCGCTCGATGGAGTCGTGCGTCACACGCGCGGAATTTTACCGATGGCGGCAACCGCTCGCGCCAACGGATACAAGCGGATGTTCGTCCCCGAAGCCGACGCACCCGAAGCGGCTTTGATCCCCGACCTCGAAATTTATCCCGTGCGGACGCTTGCGGATCTTTACAACCATCTATCTGGTCGCAGTTTACTTCAGCCTTATCAACCCTCAGCGAACGACGCGCTCGAGCCGTTGTTCACGCCGACAGATTTTTCCGAGATCAAAGGACAGGAACACGTAAAGCGCGCGCTCGAAGTCGCCGCGGCTGGCGGACACAACGTGTTGATGGTGGGTTCGCCCGGAGCGGGGAAAACGTTGCTCGCCCGCGCCATGCCCGGCATTCTGCCTGAAATGTCCATCGAAGAATCATTGGATGTGACGCGAATTTTTTCAGTAGCAGATCAACTACCGCCCGGAACTCCGCTCATCAAACATCGTCCGTTTCGTTCGCCGCATCACACTATTTCACATGCGGGTCTCGTCGGCGGCGGGAACATTCCCAAGCCTGGAGAAATTTCGCTCGCGCACAGGGGAGTTTTGTTTTTGGATGAATTTCCCGAATTCGGCTCGCGCGTCCTCGAAGTGATGCGCCAGCCGATGGAAGATAAAGTGGTCACCATCAGCCGCGCGAAAGGCTCGCTCACTTTTTCCGCAAACTTTCAATTGATCGCGGCGATGAACCCCTGCCAGTGTGGCTACTATGGCGACTCACTCAAACCATGCACCTGCGCCCAAGCCGCCGTGACCAAATACCAAAAACGAATCTCGGGCCCACTACTTGATCGCATTGACATCCACATTGAAGTCCCGCGCGTGGATTATGAAAAGTTGAGCGGAGATCGAATCGGCGAATCCTCCGCCTCGATCCGCCAACGCGTGCAATCCGCACGAAATATTCAACTCGCCCGATTTACCAATTCCCAATCTACCAATTCCCGTTCTACCGATATTGTCTGCAACGCCGATATGCGCGTGGGAGAAATACGTCAGTTTTGCAAGTTGCAGGATGAAGGTCAGAGCCTGATGCGAGCGGCGATGAGTCAGATGAACCTGTCAGCGCGAGCGTATCATCGTATTTTGAAACTAGCGAGAACAATCGCTGATCTGGCAGGGAGCGAGGAGATTCAATCCGCGCATTTGGCGGAGGCGTTGCAATATCGTCCGAAGTTGATGTATGGCGCGATGTGATGCTGTTTATTAAACCTGACAGGTCTTTGCGAAAGCCTGACATATCGTGACCCGCGTCCACGCGAACGGAAAGGTTGATCGTGAGACGACGAAGACCTGTCAGGTTTTTTATGCAACACAAAAACGGTCTCGCGGACGTTGCGCCCGAGACCGTTTTCATTTTGACCTCTCCCCATCCCTTCGACAAGCTCAGTGCGACGCCTGCCCAATAGGGCGGGAAGGGTCAACACTCGTCACCGCATGAAGAATCGTCGAACTGTAGGCGTATGTTCGCGTGAACTTTTGCTTCTCAACACCATTGAGTCATAATATCAATGAACTCGAAAATACAAAGGCTTGGTTGTGACTCTCAATCGTCCCCCACTACATATTCACTTCCCACCTTTTTAATAACAGGCCATTTATTTGTGGCAAGAATAATGGTTTCACAAAATGCCACCGTGACTATTGGTATGACCAGAAAGCCAAACAGCAATGACAAAAAAGATAGTAGTGTAAAAACGAATGCCTGATTGTTGCCTCTAAATACAATCGAACCCATAATCACTCCGGCAATCGGGATGGCGAAGAATAACTTTAGGAGCCAATCAGGCAAGACAACTATCACCTTTTCTGCTAGTATCGACTCGACCTTTTGCTGAATTTGTTTTCGCGAATAGATGATGGAGAGTGCGACCATTATCACTAGCAACACCTTTAGAACCGGTGTGATTACTTGGGCGGAGTACCCCATCACATTAAGCGATGAATCCAACAATCTTAGGCCGATAGCCCAGAAGCTATAGGAGATCAACAACATCGATATTTGATCGTAAACTTGATATAGAAGTATGGTTAATGCATATGAACTTTTTTGCGATAACTTCCTATTCTTCCGTATCATCAACAAAATATAAAAAGTGATACCTATGAAAGAATATGGAATGATGAAAAACGATAGTGTTTGAATGCTATACTTGTTGAGCAAAACCAGCATCATCAAGCAAATCAACGTGAGGAAAGTAATTGTTAGTAGCCAAGAAACCCTTCGTGTCTTTAGGATAATTAATCTGTCTTGCCAAAGAACACGCACATACTCAAGTTTCAGACGCATTTGCTTCTCCGCGTTTTAACGCAAATTCAGGGGTGAAACAAGCTATCAATGCCAGATGATATCGAGCTAATCGCTGCATCTCTCATGGTCTGTCCATTCGCTACTTCGTAATTATTAAAGCCGTAAGACAAGGCTACGCCAGTAATCAGTCCAGCCACTGCGCCTGCAACAGCACCTACTGCAGCGCCGCTAACTGTGCCTATTCCAGGTACAATGACCGTTCCACCAACGGCACCAGCAACTGCCCCACTAATAAGCCCTGATACTGCACCAGAAACTGCCGCAAAACCGACTGTAGACACGGTATCAACAAGTATTGCTGCAGTAAGATCAGATCCATCATAAATTCCATTGGCAAAATTACCTATGTCGCCCAAGACATTTATGGCAACACCTGCCCATGTTAAGGAGGAAGCATACCCTCCCTTAAATCCTCCCCATCCGCTAAACAATGCTTTTAGATTTCCAATCCCAATCCGATTCGTGTAGGGATTGAATCCTGCAATGTTCCGTAGAGTACGACTTCCTCCACTGATGATGAAATTGTTACCTACTATTCGATATTGCATCATCAAAGCGGCAAAGGAAGAATAAAGACCACTTACTACACCCAATCCAGTATCTACATATAGAGTTCCACTATAAACCGTTTCTTGTTCATCATCCAAGACATCATCAGGGCTTCCCTCGCCTCCATCATCATCCAAATCATCATCAGGCTCAAGGTCAGGGCGGACTGTACACCCACGACATCTATAGTCATCTGATTCAAACATATGCCCTGTCGGATCATTAAGATTAACAGGCCCATTGATAACATAACTAAACCTATTCCAACTCTGCGGATTGAATAGATCAGGAATGATCGAATCAGGTTGAATGAATCTTCCCAATTGCGGCGAATAGAACCGCGCCCTGTAATCCATGATCCCGCCCATGCCGTCGTCCAACTTGCGTTGACCGGTGTAGGTGAAGTCCGTGCCGAGGAGGGGAGAGTTGGGAATCGTCCGCGCCGCGCCGAACCCCCTAGCGGGGGCAGGTGGGAGGTAGCGCTGTTGGGATGTTAAAGTTCCGCTAGCATTGGTGACTGCGACGGTCGAGCCGAGACTTGTCCTGAGTGTAACCGAAGGATGGTCGGTGAGCAGGTATTGTAATCCCGATGCGTCTTGTGTGGCAACCATCATCCCTGCGATGGAGTAGTACTTCTTGGTCGCGCCGTCTTTCACTTCGAACTGTCCGCCCATGAAATAGGAGGTGGTCGAGTCGGGCGTTCCGCTCGTCCCTGTGAAGTGCGCCTTGCTCACACGGTCTCCGTCCCCAACCGAGTTTTAAGTTGACAAATCCCAAGAATCCATTATACTGAATATATCTCACTTAATTGACGGCAAGATAAGAAAGTGAGATATATTTTATGCAATGAAATCCAGTCCCTCTGGAGGTTCTGCGTGGATGTTCGTCTGTTTGGTGCGCGGCAGGATCGTTTCGTGAATGGTGTAACCGCCAAATTTTGGGAGTTGGCACAGGATGCCAGTCTCTCAACAATATTGCGTTGGCTCGAAGTTGTGGGTGTCTTTTTAAATCAAAAGTCATTTTCTAGAACGTCTACTCAAAATTTTTCGCAATTGCTTTGCTTCATCCCCTGCCAAGGGGTTTTTGTTTTCGGGTTGCAAAATGTGCGTTGACTCCGCGCACGGGAGCGCGGAGCGCTGTTCATGAGACAACTGCCGAGAACGTTTTGAACACGAACAGGAGAAGCGTTATGGATGAACAATAAATCAAAAAATCTTCTTCCAACAATTCAAATCATACAAAGCGAGGAGTTACCATGAGCGACCAATACAAGTACGTACTCACCGAAGCCGATATGCCCAAGGCTTGGTACAACATCAACCCGGATATGCCGGTCGACCCGGCGAAGACCGCCTGGAACGCGGTGTTGCATCCCGGCACCAAGGAGCCGGTGACGCCGGACTTCCTGGCGGTTTTATTTCCCATGAAATTCATCATGGAAGCGGTCAGCATGGACCGTTGGATCGAAATCCCGGAACCTGTGCGCGATATCTACAAACTATGGCGCCCGTCGCCCCTCTATCGCGCCAGAAGGTTGGAAAAGGCGCTCGATACGCCTGCCCATATCTACTACAAATATGAGGGAGTTTCACCCGTTGGATCGCATAAACCCAACACAGCCATCGCCCAAGCGTTTTATGCAAAAGAGGAAGGCGTCAAAGGTTTCACCACGGAAACCGGCGCGGGGCAGTGGGGCTCGGCGATGTCCATGGCGTGCAACTTCTTCGATCTGGAATGCCATGTCTACATGGTGAAGGTTTCCTACAATCAGAAACCTTATCGCCGTATCATCATGGAGAACTTCGGCGCGACGGTCACGCCCAGCCCATCGAACAAAACCCAGTACGGACAAAAAGTGCTGGCGGAGGATCCCAACAGCCCCGGTTCGCTGGGCATCGCTATTTCGGAGGCGGTGGAAGCGGCGGCGACTTCCGGCGGCAAGTACAAATATTCCCTCGGCTCCGTGCTCGGACCGGTGCTCATGCACCAGACCGTCATCGGATTGGAAGCCCTCAAGCAGTTCGATATGGCTGGCGAATACCCGGATACGGTCATCGCCTGCGTTGGCGGTGGGAGCAATTTCGCCGGGTTCACGTTCCCCTTCATCCACAAGAACCTGACCGAAGGCGCAAAGACGCGTGTTGTCGCTGTCGAGCCAGCCGCCTGCCCAACGCTCACCAAAGGTAAATATGCCTTTGACTACGGCGATACCGCACAGATGGCTCCGATCGTCAAGATGCACACGCTCGGACACAACTTCGTGCCGGAAGGAATCCATGCGGGCGGACTTCGCTATCACGGCATGGCTCCGCACGTGTCCGCGTTGGTAGACAGCGGTCACATCGAAGCGGTCGCCATCGATCAGCTCGATACGTTTGAAGGCGCGGCGATGTTTGCGAAGGCGGAGGGAATCGTCCCGGCGCCCGAATCGTCTCATGCCATCCGCGCCGCGATCAACGAGGCGTTGAAATGCAAGGCGGAGGGTGCCAAGAAGGTCATCGCCTTCAACCTCTCCGGGCATGGTATCTTCGATTTGGCGGCTTACGATGAGTACATGAAGGGCAACCTCCAGCGTTTTGAATATCCCGCTGAAAAGATCGAAGCCTCCATGAAGGAATTACCGGAGGTCGCTCTCTAACGAGCGGAATCTCTTATTCATTCCTCCAACTATATAGTTGGAGGAATGAATAGTATGGGAACCCTAACGGTAGATGGTTGGTAGTTTATGCGCACCCTTGAACCCTCTGAAATCCGCTTGCGGTTTGTGCCGCTTGAGAAATTATTACTCCATGAAGAGGATGATCCATATCGCGTGCAGCGGATCGTTGATTCGATCACGCGGGATGGATTCCTGCGCAACCCGCCCATTGTGGCGGAATATCAATCGAAATACATAGTTTTAGATGGAGCGACTCGCGTTACGGCGTTACGATCCATGGGCTTCCGGGACGCCATGGTTCAGATCGTAGAGTATGACAAGGAAACTGTAGACCTCAGCGTTTGGAATCATGTGATCGTTGGCTTGTCTCCGGATCATTTGCTTGCAGACCTTGCGGACATCGATGAATTTACAATTCAACCGATTGAAGAAATGACCGCCATCCAGCGGTTGAACGACCGTGACATCGAAGCCTGTATCATCATGCGCAACGGCTCGCAATTCGCGGTACTGTGCGAAGGCGATATTAGCGCCAAGGCTGATTTGCTTTGCCAGTTGGTCTCCGTATATCGAGGAAAAGCGGAAGTACATCGCACGGCGGCTGTAAATATGCCGCTCCTCGTCAAGGAATATCCCAACCTTTCGGCGGTCATTGCTTTTCCCGCGTACGCGCCGTCGGATGTGGTTGAGATCGCCCTCAACGGGAGCAAAATTCCCATGGGGGTGACCCGGCATCTCATCCCCGGGCGAGCGTTGGGGTTGAACATTCCCATGGAGAAGTTTGACGATTCGTCGTCCCTCGAGGAAAAGAATGCCTGGCTGGATGAAAGCATCCGCCAGAGATTGAAGGTGAACAAGATCCGGCTGTATCAGGAGCCGGTATTTGTGTTCGATGAGTGAATGAACCATGACCTCTCAATTAATGACAGGTAACGAAGCAATGGCGTTGGGGCTCGTGGAACAAGGTTGCCGTGTGGCAACCGCCTACCCCGGCACGCCGAGTTCCGAAATTTTGGCGGGGATCATCAAGTATAAGAAACGCCTCAACCGCGATATGTACGCGGAGTGGTCGGTCAACGAAAAGGTGGCGTTTGAGGTGGCGCTCGCCGCCAGTTGGACCGGGTTGAGGTCTGCCGTTGCGATGAAACAGGTGGGGCTGAACGTCGCGTCAGACCCGCTTTTCAGCGCGGCATACACCGGCGTGAAGGGCGGATTTGTCATCATCCCCGCCGACGACCCCGGACCGCACTCCTCCCAGACCGAACAAGACTCAAGATTGCTGGCGCTTACCGCCAAAGTCCCCGTATTCGACCCGTCCACGCCTGCCGAGGCGCGGGAGATGATCAAGGATGCGTTCGAACTTTCGGAGCGCTTCAAGATCCCCGTCATCGTGCGCCCGACGACGCGCTTGTGTCATGCCGTCAGCCCGAACGACGTTGACGAATCCGCGCCCGATGAAAAAATCCCGTCCGTTAAATTTCAGAAAGACCCGGTCCACTGGACCGCCACCCCCAAACTTCGATTCAAACTTCATACCGAACTCAACCAGAAATTAAGCGACATTGCCGTCGAGTTTTCCAAGTCGAAATACAACGAAACGGCGAATGCCGATAGCGGCGGCACGATAGGAATCATCGCTTCGGGCGTCGCGTATCACACCGCTCATCAGGCGTTGAGCGAGTTGGGCGTTCGCGTTCCCATGCTAAAAATCGGGACGCCGTTTCCATTGCCATCATCCTTAATTGAAAATTTCTGCGCGTCGGTCAAAACCGTTATCGTGCTGGAAGAACCCGACGCGTGCATCGAACTGCAGATCGCAGACCGCACTCAGGTGAAGGGACGATTCGACGGCGCGGTTCCCAACGCCGGCGAATTGACCCCCGAAGCGATGTTCTCGGTCTTGCATAAAATTTTCACCGAGGCGGGCATGCAAGTGAACGCCGCGCCCGAAGACGGCGAACTGAGCGCGTTCATCAAAACCCTGCCCATGCCCGTGAGGCGACCGCGCCTTTGCCCGGGCTGTTCGCATCGCTCCGCCTTTTACGCCATGAAGCGGACGTTCGGTCCGCGCGCCATTTATCCCGGCGATATCGGCTGTTACACGCTGGGAACGAATCTGCGCGCGGTGGATACTTTTGTGGATATGGGCGCTTCCATCACGATGGCGAACGGATTCTTCCAAGCCAACCGGCTCGCCAACGACGAGCGCGTCATCATGGCGACCATCGGCGACTCGACCTTTTTACATTCGGGCATTCCCCCGCTGATCAACGCCGTCCACACGGGAGCGCGATTTGTGCTGTTGATCCTCGACAACCACACCACCGCCATGACCGGCTTTCAGCCGACCGCCGCAAACGATTATCTCGCCGACGGTTCCGAAGCGCCGCGCAAAGTTTCCATTCCCGATCTGGTTCGCGCCTGCGGGGTCGAATATCTCAAAGTGACCGACCCGTACGAGCAGGAAGACTTCGCGGAAATCCTGAAAGAGGCGCAAGCCCACGCGCAATCTCCGAACGGAGGCGTGGCGGTGGTCATCGCGGACCGTCCGTGCGTTTTGTACGACAAGGAGCCGATACTCGAAAATCCGCTTCCCGTCATCATCACGGAAGAATGCGACGGATGCCGCTTCTGCACTGAAGCCTTTGAATGCCCCGCGTTGGTTCTTCGCGCCGACGGCAGTCGCGTGGACATTGATTACACCATCTGCGTGGACTGCGGTCAGTGCATAGACGCCTGCCATAAAGGATTCATCGTTCCGAAGATCGCTGAAATGGCTGGGGAAAATTTACAATCATGAACTCAACCGACACCAACGAACGCAAGGTCATCATCACGGGCATCGGCGGGCAGGGAATTGTCTTCCTCACGCGCCTGCTCTCGAACACCGCGCTCGCGCTTGGACGCGGCGTGGTCGTCTCTGAAACGCATGGGATGAGTCAGCGCGGAGGCTCGGTCATCTCGCATCTCAAGATCAACGGGAGCGACGCGCCATTGATACAACGCGGCTCGGCGGATGTGATCATCGCCATGGACCCCGCCGAAGCCGTGCAAAACCTCGATTTCATGCGTCGCGGCGGGATGGTTTTTGTCAACTCCAATGAAGGTCTGCATCCCAACCTCGCGCCGCATCTCGAACGCTTGAACATCCGCGTGTGGAATTTCCCCGCCACCGCCATCGCCGTCGAGCTGGGTTCGCCCGCCGCCGCGAACATCGTCATGGCGGGGTTCGTCGCGGCATTCGACATGTTGGAACTTCCATACGAAGACATGATTCGAACGCTCAAACAAATTTCAAAAAAGGGAAGCGAAAAAAATTTACAGGCGATCAACGCGGGCTTTGAGGCGGGGAAGAAGATGAACGAAAAAGAAATTGAACACAAAGGACACGAAGTGCACAAAGGGGAGGAAAGGAATCAATCTGTGGGTTTTCCTTCGTGATCTTTGTGATGTTTCGACAAGCTCAACACAAGCCTTCGCGGTTAAAAGATTTTCAAAATCACACTCCTAACATGAACTCATTCGATCACTTCACCCCCGCCACATTGAACGAAGCCCTTTCGATTTTATCCAAGCGCAACGGCAACGCGGCGATCATCGCGGGCGGCACCGACCTGCTTCTCAGGATGAAAAATCACATCCTCAAGCCCGCCGCCGTCCTCAACGTTAAACGCATTCCCGAACTGCGCGCGCTTTCATACGATTCAAATGAAGGATTGCGCCTCGGCGCTCTCACCACGCTTCGGGATTTAACCCGCTCGCCTCTCGTCCGCGACCGTCATCCTGTTCTCGCCCGCGCGGCTGGACTCATGGCTTCGGAACAGATTCGCAGTCTCGCCACGCTGGGAGGAAATTTGTGCAACGCCTCGCCCTCCGCAGACCTTGCCCCGCCTCTCATCGCCCTCGATGCTGTCGCCTGCCTCGCGAGTCTTTCCTCCGAGCGGCAGATTCCGCTCGCCGAATTTTTTACAGGTCCCGGGAAATCCGTTTTGCAAAAAGGCGAGTTGTTAAAAGAAATCATCATCCCGCCGCCGCAGGGGAAGACGACCTACCTCAAACATTCGCCGCGCGCGTTCATGGACATTGCCATCGTCGGCGCGGCTGTGCGGATTCAACAACAGGGGGGAATATGCCAACAGGCGCGAATCGTGCTTGGGGCGGTCGCGCCAACTCCACTTCGGGTGAGAAGCGGGGAAGAGTCGCTGGAGGGGCAAACGCTCACAGACGAATCAATCCGCCAAGCCGCGAAGATATCCGCCGAGGCGTGTTCCCCCATCAGCGACACGCGCGGCGCGGCGTGGTATCGAAAACGAATGGTCGAAGTTCTGGTACGGAGAGGCATCGAAGCGACATTATGAAAACGCTCATCACGCTTACCGTCAACGGCGACGCGCATGAACTTTATGTTGACGCGCGCCGAACCTTGCTGGACGTTCTGCGAAACGAGCTCGGACTCATGGGCGCTCATCGCGGATGCGACTCGGGCGATTGCGGCGCATGCACCGTCATCGTGAACGCCCAGCCTGTGACTTCGTGCATGATGCTTGCGGCAGATTGGAACGGCGCGGAAATCCTCACTGTAGAAGGCATGGCGCAAGACGGGCAACTACACCCCATTCAACGCGCGCTGGTCGAGAAGGGCGGAATCCAATGCGGCTTTTGCACGCCGGGTTTTGTGATGAACATCAAAGCGCTGTTGGATGAAAACCCCAAGCCGAGCGAAGACGAAGTCCGCGCGTGGCTGGCGGGGAATCTCTGCCGATGCACGGGCTACGCAAAGATCGTCGAAGCGGCGCTGAGCGTTGCGGAGGGAACATCATGACGGATACGCCGCTCATCGGTCAACGCGTTCCCAAACTGGACGCGCCCAACAAAGCGACGGGCAAGACCACCTACGGTCATGACGTGCGCCTGCCGGGCATGTTGCACGGACGGATCTTGTATTCGCGTTATCCGCACGCAAAGATCATCCGCCTGGATACCTCCCGCGCCGAAAAATTGCGCGGCGTCAAATGCGTGTTGACTCCAAAGGATAACCCGCCGCATCTGTTCGGCTACGGCAAAGACAACAAGCCGTTCAAAGATGTGGCGCGGAGCTCGCGCGACGAGATCGCGGGCGTGGTCGCCACCGACCCCGATATTGCCGAAGAAGCGTTATCGCTCATCGAAGCGGATTACGAACTTCTGCCGAACATCTTTTCTCCGCGCGAGGCGCTGGCGGAAGGCGCGTTGTTGATCCATCCCGAACACGGCTCGAATCTTTTTCAGCGTTACAACTACTCGCACGGCGATTTGGCGCAAGGCGAAAGCGACTCGGCGGTGGTGGTGGAAGAAAAATTTTTGCTTCCGTATGTGTCGCATGTGTGCATGGAGACCAGCGTGGTCGTCGCGCAGTTCGACCATCGCGGTCATCTGACGCTGTGGAGCACGACGCAAATCCCGTTTTTATTACAGCGCGATCTATCCGAAGCGTTGGGAATCTCCGGGAGCAACGTCCGCATCATCCAAACCGCCGTCGGCGGCGCGTTCGGGCGCGGGCTGGATATTTATCCCTACGAACCCATCGCGGCGTTGATGTCGCGCAAGACGGGCCAGCCGGTGCGCGTGGCGTTCTCGCGCGAGGAGGAATTTTTGGCGGGTCCCGCGCGCCAGCCAGCGGAGGTGATCGCGCGGGCGGGCGCAAATGCGGATGGAACGCTCACGTTCCGGGACGTGTCGTGCATGTTGGATGTGGGCGCGTACATTTCGTGGGGAACGGTCACGCCGCTGGTGATGATGGAAACCACCGCGTCGCTGTATCAGGTTCCTCATGCGCGTTTTACGGCGGACTGCGTTTACACCAACAATTTAATTACGGGCGCGATGCGCGGCTACGGCAATCCGCAATCCACCTTCTTCATCGAAACGCTCATGGATCGTCTTGCCGAGGCGTTGAACATGGACCCTGTGGACTTTCGCATCATGAACGCGAACGTCCCCAACTCCACAACGCCGCAGGGATTGGTCATCACCTCATGCGGGTTGAAGGAATGTCTCGAAGCCGTCGCCGCGAGCGCGGACCGAAGCGTGGCGCAAGAAGCGCCGAGTTCTTCATCGAAGAAATCTTCCATGATGGAACAAGGCAACAACGGAAATCTGCCGCCGTACCTCAAACGCGGGATCGGGTTCGCCTCCACGTTGAACGTCGGCGGTGGCGCGCGCATCTATCGCAGTGACGGCTGTGGCGCGACGGTCAAAGTGGACGACTTCGGTCACGTCACGCTGGTGACCGGTTCGACGGAAATCGGTCAGGGTTCGGAGACGGTGTTGGCTCAAATCGTCGCGCAAACGTTGGGCGTGAGGATCGAAAACGTCACCGTGTTGAACAGCGACACCGACATCAAGCCGTGGGATGTGGGAGTCCATGCGAGCAGGACGACGTTCATCGCGGGCAACGCCGCCTATCTCGCGGCAGTGGACGCGCGGAATCAAATCTTCGAGACGGCTTCGCAACTGCTGGGCGTCGACGCGGATCAACTGTCTGCCAGGGAGGGGCAGGTCGCCGTCAAGAATGAAGCGGGGAAGTCCATCTCGCTGGAGCAGGTTGCCCGTCGTCGTCATTTCAGGGAGGGCGGCAAGGTCATCCTCGGCGAAGGTTGGTACGACCCGCCGACTCAACTGGTGGACAAGGATACGTATAAAGGAAACATCTCGGCGGCGTACGGCTTCGGCGCGCAAATGGCGGAAGTGGAAGTGGACACCGAAACGGGCAAGGTGCGCGTGTTGCGGCTGGCGTGCGCGAACGACGTGGGTCACGCGATCAACCCGATGGCGGTGGAAGGGCAGATCGAAGGCGGGGCGCAAATGGGTTTGGGGTATGCGTTGACCGAAGAGTTGATCGTGAAGGACGGTAAAGTGTTGAACCCCGACCTGCTCGATTATCGTTTGTTCACGTCCGCCGATATGCCGATCATCGAAACGCACATCATCGAGACCGACGACCCGGGCGGTCCGTTCGGCGCGAAAGGCGTGGGTGAAATGGGAGGCACTCCCACCGCCGCCGCAATTGCCAACGCGATCTACGACGCGGTAGGCGTGCGGATGAATCAAGTGCCGATGACGCCCGAACGCGTTCTGGCGGCGTTGGATGCAAAAGCGTAGATGGCGTTCTCTAACGCCATCTGGCGCGTTTGAGAACGCGCCCTACGCGCGAGAGCCAAGGAGACAGAATGACGAAACCCCGCTTCAACCCCGACCTGCTGAATGTTCCTCTTTATGTGGGAGGCAGAGCCATTCAGGAGATACAGGAAAAATACGGACTTGAAAAGGTGGTCAAACTCGCATCGAATGAAAGCCCAGTGGGTTCGTCTCCGCTTGCGATTCAAGCCGCGCTGGAAATGATGGCTGAAGCGCATCGCTACCCCGGCGTGGGAGACGTTAACCTGCGCCGCAAACTGGCGGAACGGTTCGGGCAAAGGCTGACCGAAAATAATTTTCTGATCGGCAACGGCGCGACGGATTTGCTGAGGATGATCACGCAAGCGTTCACTTTCGACGGCGGCAACAACATCATGGCAGACGCGACGTTTCCGATGTATAAAATTCTCACCACCACATTCAGCGGCGAGAGTCGCATCGTTCCGTTGAACGCGCGTCACCGCTTCGATCTCGACGCGATCCTCGCCGCGATCGACGACGATACGCGCATTGTTTTTCTCTGCACGCCGAACAACCCCACAGGCATGATCATCACACAAAACGAATTTGACCGTTTCATGGGTAAAGTTCCCGATCATGTGGTCGTGCTGATGGACGAGTCCTATCATGATTATGTGACCGATTCAACTCACGCCGAAAGTTTGCATTACGTCGAAAAGGGACGCAATGTTATCGTCTTGCGGAGTTTTTCCAAGGCTTCGGGTCTGGCGAACCTGCGCGTGGGATACATGATCGCCCCTGTTGAAATCGCAGAGTATGTCCGTCACGCGCTCCTGCCGTTCAACACCAGCGACATCGCCCTGTGCGCCGCCGCCGCCAGCATGGACGACGACGAGTACAACGAACTTCAACGCAGGACGGTTCTGGACGGACGCGATTACTTTCAATCCGCTTTTTCCGATCTGGATTTACAGACCATTCCGAGTCAGGCAAACTTTGTTACGTTCCTCGCTCCGTCGTTGGGATCGGTTCGCCTGACGGAATTGCTCTTGCAACGCGGATTCATCGTCCGTGAGTTGACGATGTTCGGGATGAAGAACGCCATCCGCGTGAGCGTGGGGACGATGGAAGAAAATATGGACTTTATCAAAACCCTCAAACACGTGTTGGAAACGGAAGGAGTCGCCGCGTGACGTACATCAAACGCATCGAACGGGTCGCATTGGCTGTGCCAAATCTGGAAGAGGCGAAGAATTTTTTCGAGCGGTGGTTCGACGCCAAATTCCACGACGAAGAAAACATCGATGACATGGGCATCCGCTATCGTCCGTTTGAGGTGGGCGAGAGCCTGATGGAATTGCTCGAACCGACGCGCGAAGACAGCCCTGTGGCGAAGTTCCTCAAACGCAACGGCGGACCCGGCGTGCATCACATCACCTATGAAGTGGACGATTTAGATGAAGCCATCGCGGAGTTGGAACGGCGCGGCGGGCGCATCGCCTATCGTCACACCTACGGCGAAGGCGTCACGTTCGAGGGAAAGGTTTGGCGCGAGGCGTTCGTGCATCCCAAGGATGCGTTTGGCGTTTTGATTCATCTCGCGGAGAAGAAGGCTGTGCGATCATAAACCAAAAAGCTTGAACCACGGAGACACGGAGACACAAAGATTTAAAAAACTCCGTGACTCGGTGTCTCCGTGGTTAGCGCGAATTCTTGTACAACATATGACCCACTTCGACTCTCTCACCGTCCTCTCCCTCGAACAGGCGACGACGCTTCCTTATATGACTTTGAAACTGGTCATGGATGGGATGCGGGTCATCCGCCTCGAGTCGCCTCCGCGCGGCGACCCGAACCGCTGGGTGGGTCCGCAGGTGTTGCCCAGCTCGAATGGCGGGACCAGCTTCGAGTCCGGGATGAACGCTTATTTCCTTCCGAATAATTTGGGAAAAGAATCCATCACGCTTAACCTTGTCGAGCAAGCGGGGCGCGAAATCCTGCATCGCCTGATCCGCGAAACGCCGATCGACATCTTCGCCACGAATCAGCGACCCGACTCGTATAAAAAACTCGGCATCGATTACGAAACGTTGAGCGCGGTCAAGCCCGATTTGATCTGGGTGGGCATCACGGGTTTTGGACCGACGAGCAATGAAGCGGCGTATGATCCGATCTTGCAGGCGCGCGCGGGCTTCATGGAATTGACGGGCGAAGCGCATGGCGACCCGATGGTCTTCGGCTTGCCGATGGTGGATTTGGGCGCGGGCGAACACGCCTACGGTCTGGTGATGAAGGCGTTGTATCACCGAGCCGTCACAGGCGAAGGGGCGCGGCTCGATATTTCGATGTTTCAATCCGCCGTCTCGTGGATGGTCTCGCCTGTCCTGCTCTCGCGCAGTTTCGACGTGAAGGCGGCGCGGCGCGGCAACACGCATCAATTCTTCGCGCCTGTGTCGGTCTACCCCACGTCGGATGGATTCGTGTACCTCGCCGTCGGCAACGACCGTCAATGGGAGGCGCTGACGGGGCAAGCGGGATTCGAGTCGCTTGCGAACGAAAACTATAAACACAACGCGGGGCGCATCGCCGCAGTGGAAGAGCTCAACAGGCAATTGAGCGCGATTTTCAAAAAATATTCAACCGCTGAGATCATCGAAATGTGCAACAAAATCGGAGCGCCGATCTCGCGGGTGAACGACATCCCGCAAGTCTGCGCCGACCCATTGATCGCGAGTCAACTGGTGAAGGCGCGCGATTCGCGTTCTGGAATCGAAATCGCCATCCCGCCGCCAGCGGTGATTTCGGCGCATTTGAAAGACAAAGGTCTGACGCTTGGATTCCCTCCGCGTTTGGGCGAGCATAATGAAAGCGTGTTCGAACCGCTGGGCTGCGATGTGAATGAGTTGAAGGAGAAAGGAATCATTTAGAAACATTCTCAATCATGTCACCCTGAGCGGAGCGAAGGGTCTCTGTCTCGATTGCAAGAGACTCTTCGGTCGCTCCGCTCCCTCAGAGTGACATGACATGATGTTTTGAAATAATTATTTCTCTACCGTACATGGCGCTCTTTTTACCGCTAAGAGCGCGAAGAACGCAAAGATCTAAAGGTTTTCTTGGCGCACTTTGCGGGCTTCGCGGTGCATAGGTACGGTAACAAAATAATTATCAGGCATACAAAATGGATATCATCCTGACCGAAGAACAAAAACAATTCCGCGACTCCGTCCGCAGTTTTGTGGATAAGGAAGTGATTCCCGCCGCGCAAGAGATGGACGAGACAGGCGAATTTCCGCGCGCGCTCTTTCAACGCTGCGCCGCCAACGGTTACTTCGCCCTGCGGTATCCCGAATCCGTCGGCGGCATGGACGCGGACTTCCTCACCTACTGCCTGATGATGGAAGAAATCGCGCGCGGTTCGCTCTCGCTGGGAGCGGCAGTCGCCATGCAAACGCTGATGGGCACAGACCTGGTCCATCGCTTCGGCACGGACGAGCATCGTCAACGCCTGCTCATGCCCGCATTGCGCGGAGAAAAGATCGGCACGATCGCGATGACCGAACCCGACTTCGGCTCCGACCTCGGCGGCATCACCACCCGCGCGATTCAAAAGGATGGCGGCTGGGAGATTCACGGCAGGAAGATGTGGATCACCTCCGCGACCGTGGCGGACTTCTTCACCGTCGCCGCAAAAACGGACCCCGAGGCTGGATTCAAAGGAATTGACTTTTTCCTCGTCGAGAAGGAACGCGCGGGGGTCCGCGTGGGACGCAAGATCGAAAAGATGGGCGTGCGCGCCTCCGAAACCTCCGAGTTGATTCTGGAACGCGTGCAAATCCCAGCGGAGAACATGCTCGGCAAACAGGGAACGGGATTCAAAAATCTGGGCGACATCCTGTGCCAGATCCGCGTGATGACGGGCGCGTTGGCGTTGGGTTTGGGCGAGGCGGCGTTGAAATCGTCCATTAAATATTCCAATGAGCGCGTCCAGTCCGGGCAAACGATTGCAAACTATCAAGCCGTCTCGCACAAGATCGCCGAGATGGGCACGCGGCTGGAGGCGGCGCGCGCGCTGGTCTATCAGGCGGCGAAGGATATTGACGCGGGCAACAAGGACGTCAAACTCGCGTCCATGACAAAATTATTCGCCACCGAAACCGCCAACTTCATCGCCGACGAATGCACGCGCATCTATGGCAGTTACGGCTTTGCCATGGAATACGACGCGCAGCGCTACTACCGCGACGCGCGATTTCTCTTATACGGCGGCGGCACATCCGAGGTGTTACGCAACGTCATCTCCAAGGCGATGGGCGCGCCAGAGCCGCGGAAATAATTTATCCGCAGATGACACAGATTGCGCAGATTCAAAAAAAATCTGCGTTTATCAGCGTATATCTGCGTCCCGTTTTTATTTTGTCGGAATAAGAAATCGAATCTATGACAAACAAACCCATCCGAGTATTGATCGCCAAACCGGGGTTGGACGGTCACGACCGCGGTGCGAGACTGGTCACGCTCGCGTTACGCGACGCGGGCTTTGAGGTGATCTACCCCGGCTTGCATCAGACCGTCGCCAAGATTGTCGAAAGCGCGCTGCAAGAAGACGTGGACGTGATCGGTCTGTCCATTCTCTCCGGGGCGCATCTGCCCATCGCGGAAAAATTGATGAACGAACTCCGCAAGTCGGGCATGGACGACAAACTCGTCATCGTCGGCGGCAACATCCCCGAACAGGACATCCCCGCGTTGACCGCGTTCGGCGTGGCGGGCGTATTCCCCACAGGCAGTCCGTTCGAAGAGATCGCCGCGTTCATACGAAACAGCATCGCGGAAAAAGCGTAATCGGCGTTCTCTAACGCCGATAAGGTGGCGCGTTTGAGAACGCGCCCCACGCGCAACTAACAGGAGCATGCAATGGCAGACAAAATTCGAGATGTGATTCTGGAATCGGGCATCCCCGTCAAACCCGTGTACGGACCCGAAGACCTGAAAGAGATCGACGCCGCCAGCGACATCGGCAAGCCAGGCGAATTTCCGTTCACGCGCGGGATTCATCCCTTCATGTATCGTCAGCGGCCGTTCACCATGCGTCAGTACGCCGGGTTTGGAATGCCGCATGAAACGAATCAACGCTTCAAGTTCCTGATCGAGAACGGACAAAATGCCCTCAACGTCGCGTTCGATCTTCCGACTCAAATGGGATTGGATTCGAGCGATCCATTGGCGGAGGGAGAAGTCGGTCGCGTGGGCATGGCGGTGGACACGCTCGCCGACATGGAAGTCGCTTTCGCGGGCATCCCCATCGACCAGATCAGCGTCTCACTCACCATCAACGCGGTGGCGGCTCCCATCATGGCGATGTATTTCGTCGCTGCCGAGAAACAGGGCGTCCCGTTGAATCAAGTGCGCGGCACGGCGCAGAACGACATCCTCAAAGAATACATCGGGCGCGGCGCGTGGATCTTCCCCGTCGAGCCAGCCGTCCGCTTGATCGGCGACACGATCGAGTTTTGCGCGCGCAACGCGCCGAAGTATTATCCCGTTTCGGTGTGCGGATACCACATCCGCGAGTCGGGCGCGAACCCAATGCAGGAGATCGCCTACGCCTACGCCATCGCGCGCGAATACATAAAGCGCGGACTCGAACGCGGCTTGAGCGTGGACGACTTCGCCGGGCAAATCTCGTTCAACTTCGACATTTACGGCAACTTCTTCGAGCAGATTTCAAAGTTCCGCGCGGCGCGGCGCTTATGGGCGCGAATCATCAAAGACGAATTCGGCGCGAAGAATCCCAGCACGATGATGATGAAGATGATCGCGGGCGGCGGCGGGGGCGGTCTCACCATCGAACAGCCTGAAAACAACATCGTGCGCGGCGCGTACTACGCGCTCATCTCCGCGCTCTCCGGCACGCAGACGATGGCGCTGTGCAGTTACGACGAGGCGTACACCATTCCAACCGAAAAAGCCGCGCTGATCTCGCTCCGCACCATGCAAATTCTGATCGAAGAGATGGGCATCGGCGACACCGTTGACCCGCTCGGCGGATCGTACTACGTCGAAAGTTTGACCAGCGAATTCGAGCGCCGCATGGCTGACGAGATCAAGCGCGTGGACGAACAGTGGGGCGGAATCGTGGAGGCGGTCAGCGCGGGAATTTTGCAGGGCGAGGTGGCGCGTCAAGCCTATCAGTTTGAAAAAGGCGTCCAGGATGGGTCAATTCCAAAAGTCGGAGTGAACCGCTTTCGCATGGAGGAGGAAAAGCGCGACGTGGCGCTGCATCCGTATGATGCGAAACAGGCGGAGGAGTCGATCCGCCGCACCGCGGAAGTGATCGCGGCTCGCGACGCAGGGACGGTTGATTCGGCTCTTCAAAAAGTCCGCGACGCGGCGAGTAACGGGCAGAACACGATGCCCGCGCTCATCGAAGCGGTGCGCGCGTATGCGACGATCGGCGAAATCACAAAAACGCTGAAAGAAGTCTTCGGCGAATATGCGGAACAGGTGCGGCTCTAGTACGGCAAGATTCATCTTGCCATTAGCGCAAAGTGAACTTTGCGGTACGAACGATATCAGGAGAATCTATGCGGCTTGGTTGTGACATCGGCGGGACGTTCACCGATTTTGTATTGCTCGACGATGAAACGGGCGAGATCAAAGTGTATAAATGCCTCACCACCCCCGGCGATCCGTCCGACGCGGTGGAGGAGGGCGTGCGGGCGTTGACGAATCGCGTACCTGAACTCGCGCAAAAAATGAAGGAAGTGATCCACGGCACCACGCTGGTGATCAACGCCATCATCGAACGCAAAGGCGCGTTGACGGGTTTGATCACCACAGAGGGATTCCGCGACGTGCTTGAACTCGGGCGCGAGACTCGTTACGCGCCGTACGATGTCTTCGCCGAGTTTCCGAAACCGCTCGTGCCGCGCCCGTTGCGTATGGAAGTCAGCGAGCGATTGCGCGCCGACGGCAGTGTGTTGAAAGCGTTGGATACGAAACAGGCGGGGGAGGTTGTCCGCGCATTGAAGGACGAAGGCGTGAAGTCCATTGCGATTTGTTTGCTCAACTCGTTCGAGAATCCCGCGCACGAGCTGGCGGTCAAGGAGATCATCGCAACAGAATTTCCAGAGGTTTCCATCTCCACCTCGTATGAAGTCCTGCCGCAGATCCGCGAATACGAACGCACAAGCACCACCGTCGCTAACGCCTACGTCAAACCGCTGACTGAAACGTACCTGCGAAAACTTGCCAGCCGATTGAGTTCACTCGGATTCAATGGACAGTTGTTCATCATGCTCTCCAGCGGCGGCGTCACGTCCGTCGAGACAGCGGCGGAGTTTCCAGTTCGCATCATCGAGTCGGGTCCGACGGCGGCGGTCATCGCGGGTGAATATTTCAGCCGTCTCTTCGATCTGCCCGAAATGTTTTGCTTCGACATGGGCGGCACCACCGCGAAGTCCTGCCTCATTCAAGGAGGCGTGGCTGGGGTTGTACCCACGTTCGAGGTGGGCAGAGTCCAGCGCTTCATGAAGGGAAGCGGGCTGACGATTCAAGTCCCAGTTGTGGATTTGATGGAGATCGGCGCGGGCGGCGGGAGCATCGCGCATCTCTCGCGCCTCGGCACGCTGCAAGTCGGACCTGAAAGCGCGGGCGCGGAACCAGGTCCCATCTGCTACGGGCGCGGGGGCAAACGTCCCACCGTCACCGATGCGGATCTTTTACTCGGTTATCTCGACGCGGAATATTTTCTCGGCGGCGAGATGAAACTGGATATCGAATCTGCGCGGCGCGGCGTGGAGGAGCAGATCGCGCAACCGCTCGGCGTTTCGTACATTCAGGCGGTGTGGGGCATTCACGACCTGATCAACGAAACGATGGCGGCGGCGGCGAAGACGCATATCGCTGAACGCGGAGGGAATCCCAAAGTGACGACGGTCGCCGCGTTCGGCGGCGCGGGACCCGTCCACGCGTACGGGTTGGCGCGCAAACTCGGCGCGCCGAAAGTGATCGTGCCGCCCAACGCGGGAGTCGGCTCCGCTATGGGATTCTTCACCGCTCCCCGCGCCTTCGATCTGGTTCGCAGTCACAAAGCGCCGCTCGCCAGCGCGGACTTGGAAGAGATCGAAAAACTTTTCCGCGCGATGGAAATGGAAGGCGAACGCGCCCTGCGAACGGCGGGCGCGACGGATGAAATTTCCTTCACCCGCTCGGTGGACGCGCGTTTCATCGGTCAGGGCGCGGAAACGAACCTGCCTCTCCCTAGCGGGTCTTTCGCGCAACTCCAACCGAACGAACTGCGGAATCTGTTCGATAAAAATTATGAGCGTCTCTACGGGCGGACGTACCCGGAGATTCCCATCGAGTTGGTCAACTTCCGCGCGCGAGCGAGTCTGCCCGTCCAGCCGTTGAAACTTCAAGAGTTGGCTAAAAAGAAAGGCGACGTAAAAAACGCGGTCAAAGGCGAGCGGCTGGCGTTCTCTGGTCAGGCAAAAGAGTTCATCCCCTTCAAAGTCTATGACCGTTACAAGTTATTCCCTGGCGCGTCCTTTGCGGGACCCGCCATCATCGAAGAGCGCGAATCCACCATCATCGTCGGCGAAAGCGCGGCTGTTTCGATTGACCCATACGGATTCCTATGGATGGAAATGCAGTGAATTTGCCGTACCGCAAAGTTCACTTTGCGAGGAGAGGAATCGCAAGATAAATCTTGCGCTACGGAAACTAACCTATGACTCAAACCTTCGATCCCATCACGCTCGAAATTCTCTGGCGGCGGCTCATCTCCATTGTGGACGAAGCCGACGCCACCGTAGCGCGAACCGCGTTCTCCAGTCTCTTGCGCGACGCGCACGATTACACCTGCATGTTCACCGACCGTCACGGGCGCGAACTGGCGCAAGGGACTCTCGCCACGCCCGGTCAATCGGGCGCAATGGCGCTGGGCATCCGCAATCTCGCGCAAAAATTGTCCGCAGATTCCCTGCACCCCGGCGATGTCTTCATCACCAACGATCCCTGGGCGCTGGCGGGGCATCTCAACGACATTTGCGTATTCAGCCCGATCTTTCACAAAGGGAATCTTGTCGCGTTCACCGCTTGCGTTTTGCATCACTCCGATATCGGCGGGCGGGTTGCGTCTGATAATCACGATGTCTTTGAAGAGGGCTTGTTCATTCCGCTGGTGAAGTTGTACGAGCGCGGCGAATTGAATCAAGCCGTGCTGGATATGATCCGCTGGAACGTTCGCACGCCCGAAAATGTCATCGGCGACATCCGCTCGCAAACGGCGGCGAACCACGTCTGCGCCGCGCAAGTTCAGCGGATGCTGGAGGAATATCAACTCGACTCGTTGGACGACCTCGCGGATGAAATCATCGCCCGCAGTGAACGAAGCGTCCGCTCGGCGATCGAACAAGTCCCCGATGGAATCTATCGCGCCGAAGGCGTCATCGAACAGATGGAAGGGCAGAACGATATCGTCATCAAAGCCGCCGTCGAAATCAAAGACAGCGGCATCGCCGTAGACCTCGCGGGTTCGTCGCCGCAAGTCAGTTGGGGCGGCAACGTGGTGTACAACTTCACCTTCGCCTACGTCCACATGGCGATCAAGAGCATCTTCGATCCCGACATTCCCAACAATCACGGCAGTGTGGCGGTTATCAAACTCAACGCGCCCGAAGGAAGCGTGGTCAACTGCCGCTTCCCAGCCGCCGTCGCCGCGCGGATGCAGATCGGTCACTTCATGGCGGAAATCATCTATCGCGCGTTGGCGCAGGCGCTGCCGCATCGCGTTATCGCATCCAGCGGCGGCACGCCCGCCACGATGAACGTCTTTTATGGAACGCGCAGCGACGGCAGACCCTGGCATTCGGTCATCATCCGCGGCGGGGGCATGGGCGCAAGCAGCGCCCGCGACGGCGAAAACAGTTATATCTTCCCCGCCAACGGCGCGAACACGCCCATCGAGATCCTCGAAAGCGACACGCCTCTCATCGTCGAACGCCGCGAACTTTTGATGGATTCGGGCGGAGCGGGGAGATTCCGTGGCGGGCTTGGGACTCGCACCATCTTCCGCGTGCCAGACGACGAACACGCGCCTCCGACGCCCGTCAGCCTGGGCATCCAATCTGGACGCTTTCGCCTCCCCCCCGAGGGACTCGCTGGCGGGCAGGCTGGCTCGCGCGCAAAATTTCTCGTCAACGGGGAGAGGGGGAATCCCTACGGGCTGACCAAACTCAACCCCGGCGACGTTGTCACCATGGACGCGGCGGGTGGCGGCGGCTACGGCTCCCCCTCCGAACGCGATCGCGACTCGCTTGTCGAAGACATCCGCGCAGGGTGGGTATCAAAGGAAAGGGCAAAAGCGGACTACGGGGCGGGGGACATTCCTTAAATTTTCGATTACCGTGTTGACAATTCCCAAAATAGAGGTATACTAAACATATATCACTTTTGTTACGATGTGTTGAAATAGTGAGACATATTTAGGACTGGAGGTTTTGCATGACCTTGCGGCTGTTTGAAACATGGCAGAACCAAACCCTCGAGGGAATCTTCGCGGAGTGCCGCGAACTGGCGGAGGACGCCGACTTCCCCACAGTGAAACGCTGGCGCGAAAATGGGGGCAAGGTGTTGGGGCATTTCCAAGTCTACTTCCCCGAAGAGATCGCCCACGCGGCGGGGATGTTGCCGCTCAAAATGCGCGGCGCGCCCGTCGAACCGACCCACTCCGACTCGCGCTTCGGATCCTACCTTTGCTCGATCCTCAAAACAAACCTTGAACTCGTCCTGAGCAACCGCGTCGAACTGGATATGTTCGTCACCCATCCCATCTGCGACGCGGCGCGGAATCTGGCGGCGGTGTGGGGGCGGAATTATTCGTATCCATGCCAGATTTTGTACCTGCCGCAGAACGCAAACTCTCGCGCTTCGGCTGAATACCTGCGCGGGGAATACGAACGAGTGAAGAACGACATCGAAGCGCTGACGGGGACCAAGGTCACGGATGAAGCGTTGAGAAATTCCATCGCCGTGTATAACGAGAATCGCAGTCTCTTGCGAAAGATTTACGAGATCAAACGCAGACAGCCCTGGCTGCTTTCGGGCTTTGAAGCGTATCTGTTGATGAACGTCGGCGGGATGATTTTGCGCGAAGAGCATAACGAAATGCTCAAAGCGGCGATTCCGCTGATCGAGGCGCGACCCGCCAAACGTCAGGATAAGATTCGCGTGGTCTTCGAGGGCGGGTTCTGCGAACAGCCTCCGCTCGATTTGATCCGCGCGATCTCGCAATCCTGTTACATCGTGGACGACGATCTATTGATCGGCTTAAGATGGATTCTCGAAGACGTTCCGCTCGAAGGCGACCTGTTGATGAACATGGCGGACGCGTATCTCGAAAAATCCACCTACAGCCCCGTGCAACACGACGCGCGCAAGCCGAAGGAAAAGATGCTGTTGCAACGCATCGCCGACTCGGGCGCGGAGGCGGCGATCATCACCGCCGCGAAGATGTGCGAGCCTGGGCTTGAAGATCAGGTGTCGTACACGAAGGCGCTCGATGAAAAGGGCATTCCGTATTTCGTGGGCGAGTTTGAAGAAAACATGACCAGTTTCGACAGCATGGAAATTCAACTGGAGACGTTCACGGAGAATTTGATATTCAGTTAGCGAACGCGTAGGCGACGTTCTCTAACGTCGCTGAATGCGCTAGAGAGCGCATCCTACGCGCGATGAAAGGTGAACCATGACCGAAACCAAAACTGACGAACTCGTGGGACGCGGCAACAAGGAAGGGGCGGACCTGTTCCGCGAGTGGTTCGATGGACTCGCCGAAACCGCAAAACAGGGAAAGGGCGCGGCGTATGTCTTTGTGATGGGCAGTATGGCGGAATTACTGCACGTGTTCGATTTTCCGCTGGTTCTGCCTGAGATCACTTCGCTTCAAACCGCCGTGCGGCGCGTGGCAGATACCTATCTCGCGGAAGCCGAAGATTACGGTTACTCGCCCGATATCTGCGGTTACGTCAAAGCCGATATTGCGGTTCAACTGCGCGGCGGACAACACCCCATGGGACAGATTCCGAAACCGTCCATTGCCGTGATGACTAACGCCTGCAACACCTACATCAAATGGGCTGAGATTTGGGAGCGCATGTACGGCATTCCGCTCGTCGTGTTGGACGTGCCAGCCACCCGTCAGGCGGGCGGACAGTTCCAGCCTGGCAGTTCCGATTTCGAGCGCGACCGCAAATACGTCGAAGCGCAGATTCGGGAGTTGATCCCGCTCTGCGAACAGGTCTCAGGCAAAAAGTTCGATATCGACCGCCTGCGCGAATCGCTCGGCTACGCCAACGATATGAACGAAGGCTGGCGGCGCGTGTTGGAACTCAACAAGAGCAAGCCCTCGCTCTTCAACGCGGTGACGGATGGCACGGTCTATCTGGGCGTTTCCAATAATCTGCGCGGCACGAAGAAGGGCAGTCAGTTCTTCAAGAATCTGGTTGAAGAGATGGAATACAAATCCGCGCACGGCATCGGCACGCAGATCGTCGAGAAATACAGGCTCGGTTTCGTCGGCGTGCCATGCTATCCGATCTTCCGACGCTTTAGCGAATTGTTCACCGAGTGGGGCGGCAACTTCGTCCACTCCACGTATTTAAACTTCGCTTCGGGCGGCGGGAGTCTCGGCTATCAATACGATGTGAACCGCCCTATCGAAAGTTTGGCGGAGGGATTCTTGATCAGCGTGCGCGAGGCGATGGACAACATGTTCCACCAGGACCGCGTCGTGATCGACTGGGTGAAGAATTACGATCTGGACGGCGTGGTCTATCACCCCATCAAATCCTGCCGCACGGTTTCGACGGGTCTCGCCGACGGGCGGCGGGCGATGATGGCGGCGACCGACGTTCCCAGCCTGTTCATCGAATCTGACATGATGGACAAGCGCGTCGTTTCCGAAGCGCAGATGAAGAACCGCGCCGACGCGTTCTTTGAAGGTCTCGCGTCAAGGCGCGAGGCGGCGAAGATCGCGCAATCGTGAAGTAAAAAATCTTAAACCGCGAAACGCGCGAGGGTCGCCAAGAAAAAAATAAAACTTCGCGTTCTTGGCGGTCTTAGAGAGTGTTTAAAAAATCACCACAAAGGACACGAAGATCACAAAGGTTGGTCGGCAGAAGACAAAAATTCGTGTAAATCCGTGAAATTCGTGGCTAAAAATTGTCCGAAAGGAAGATTCGCCACACCAAAAGCGAATTTCAAAACGCTTTCTTAGCGGCGAGTCTTTTTTGAACCGCTAAGCGCGCGAAGGTCGCTAAGAAAAAAAATAAAACTTCGCGTTCTTGGCGGTCTTAGCGGTAAATCTGTTTTTCTGAATCAGGAGGTACTGTCTCATGGCATACGCGGCAGGCGTTGACGTAGGCTCGACGCAAACAAAAGCAATCATCATCAACGAAGACCGTGAAATCGTCGGTCGTTGTCTGACGGATACCGGGGCGAACGTGGTTATCGCGGCGGAGAACGCCTTTGCCGAAGCGCTTCGATCCAGCGGCATCCGCGAAGAGGAAGTTGAATATGTGATCGGCACGGGCTACGGTCGTTACCGCGTCACGTTCGGCAACACGCAGGTGACGGAAATTTCCTGTCACGCGCGCGGCGCCGCGCAGATGTTTCCCGGTACAAAAACCGTGCTGGATATGGGCGGGCAGGATACCAAAGCCATTCGCGTCAGCCCCAAAGGCGAAGTGCTCGACTTCTGCATGAACGACAAATGCGCCGCAGGCACGGGACGTTTCCTCGGCGCGGCGGCGGCGGCGTTGGATATTCCGCTCGGCGAACTGGGCAACGTGGCGATGAAAGCGGAACGACCCGTCAAGATCAGCACCACCTGCACCGTCTTCGCCGAGTCCGAAGTCCTTTCGTGGCTGGGCAAAGGCAAAAAGATCGAAGACATTCTCTGGGGCGTGCATCTGTCCATCGCGTCGCGCTCGACGGCTCTGCTCCGCCGCGTCGGCATCGAAGATGAAATCACCTTCACGGGCGGGGTCACAAAGAACGCGGGCATGATCAAATCGCTCGAACAGGCGTTGAAGACCAAACTCAACGTCAGCGAAGATTCGCATTACATGGGCGCGCTGGGCGCCGCGCTCTTCGCGCTCGATCACATCCTTGCGGGGCGCGTCCCCACCGAAGAAAAGGAGGCGGCATGACCACTTACACTACAGGCATTGACGTTGGCTCCACCTACACCAAAGCCGTCATTTTGAAAGACGGCAACGAAATCGTCTCGCGCGCCATGCTCAACACGGGCTTTCGCCTCGAAGAAGCCGCGCGCAAAACGTACGAAACCGCGCTCGAACAGGCGGGCTTGAGCGAATCCGATTCGTCTTACCTCGTCACCACAGGCTTCGGTCGGCACCTCGTCGGCTTCCGCGACGTGAACGTGACCGACATCAACGCCAGCGCGCGAGGCGCGGCATTCCTCTTCCCCAAAACGCGCACCATCCTCGACGTCGGCGGGCAGACGATGAAAGCCATCCAATTGACCGAAGAGGGCAAGGTCAAATCCTTCCGCCTCAACGACAAATGCGCGGCGGGCACGGGCGCGTTCCTCGAAAAAACCGCGCGCTACATGGGCTACAAAACCGAAGAGATCGGCACGCTTGCCGCGGTGTCCAAAACGGTCGTTCCCATTTCGGGCGTGTGCGCGGTCTTCGCCGAATCGGAGGTGATCAATCATCTCTCGCAGGGCATGTCCCCCTCCGACATCATGTACGGCTCGATCGTCTCGCTCGTGGCGCGTTCGGTGCAACTGCTCAAACGCGTCGGCATGAATCCCGAATACACGCTCATCGGCGGCATCCTGCGATTCGAATCCATGAGCCATGTCGTGCGCGAACAGATCAAGACCGAAGTCAACGTGGCGGAGGGCGACCTCGTGCAATACGTCACCGCCCTCGGCGCGGCGATCCTCGGCTATCGTCGCTTCGGCAAACTTCAACACGAAGGACAACCAGCAATCGCAGGCGCCTAGCCTGCGATTTTTCAGTGTAGAAAACCCGCCGCCATGACGCCGATAACGCCCTCTCTTCGGACTCAATTTCTGATCTTCACCCTCTTCGGCGAATTCATCCTCCCGCGCGGCGGTTCCATCTGGACCTCCAGCCTGATTCGCCTCCTCGACCAACTCGGCGTCGGAGAGCGCGCCGCGCGACTCACGCTTTCGCGCATGGCAAACAAAGGCTGGCTATCGGCGCGCAAAGAGGGACGGCGGAGTCAATATTCCCTCACCCCGCGCGGCTGGTCGCTACTCATCCAAGGCGGCAAGCGCATCTTCGAACCGCCGTTCAGCGAGTGGGACGGGATGTGGCAGATCGTCGTCTTCTCCCTGCCCGAAAAGAAACGCAGTCTGCGTCACGCCTTCCGCGCGCGCCTGCCGTGGTTCGGGTTTGGTCAACTCGCGCCGAACATGTGGATCTCGCCCCACAACCGCAAAACGGAAATCCTCGCGCTGTGCAATGAACTGAACATGCAAAGTCACGTCGAAATCTTTTCGGGCGTTCACATGGGACCGTCCGAAGACAAGGAACTGGTCCGCCGCTGTTGGGACCTTCCTCATCTGGCGACTCAGTACAAAAAGTTCATCGCCAAGTTTGAAAAAGAATATCTCGCCTGCAAAAACAACGGACACAGCGCCCCTCAAATGGATACTTGCTTTGTCAACCGTTTCTGGTTGTTGCACCACTATCAGGCATTTCCCCGCATAGACCCCAATCTCCCCGCCGCCCTGCTCCCCTCCGATTGGGTCGGCTTCAAGGCGCGGAAGTTTTTTGAAGAGTATCGCGGCATCCTCGAAGCGCCCGCCAACCAATTCGTAGACGAGATCGTCGCCGCCGAACCCGCGCGATAACAAGTAACGCAAGATTTATCTTGCGCTTCACGACAACGACACAAAGCGCGCAAAAGAAAGGAATTTATTTTTCAACGTTTTCCCTTCGTGACCTTTGTGTCCTTTGTGGTAATGGTTTGAACGAATCTTTTTTCAAAACGGAGACCAGCATGGATGTATTGAAAGACCAAAAAACCGACTTCAAAGAAATCGTCTACGAAAAAGGCAACTGGGTGGCGCGTATCACCATCAACCGCCCGCATGTCTACAACTCGTATAGCACCAACGCGCTCGAAGAACTGGCGACCGCGTTCCGCCAAGCCGCGTTCGACGACGAAGTGGCGGTCATCGTGTACACGGGCATGGGCGACAAAGCCTTTTGCACGGGCGGCGACGTGAAGGAATATCAGGAACGCTACACGCGCTCGCCTCACGACTACTGGAAATACATGCGCCTCTTCGGCGCCTACATCGAAAGCATCGTCAACACGGGCAAGCCCGTCGTTGCGCGCATCAACGGCATGGCGGTCGGCGGCGGCAACGAGTCGAATCTCGCCTGCGATCTCGCCGTCATCGCCGAACATGCGTGGGTGGGGCAGGTCGGCGCGGGAGTCGGAAGCGTGGCGGCAGGCGGCGCGACTCAATGGCTGCCCATCACCGTCGGCGACCGCCGCGCCCGCTACATGTTGATGACGAACCGCCGCATCCCCGCCTATCAAGCCCTCGAGTGGGGACTCGTCAATCAGGTTGTGCCGTCCGTCAAAAAAGACGGCGCGTTCATCGAACACGCCACTCCCGAACAAATTGCACAAGCCCAAAAAGGCGCCGACGGCTACAGCATCGACCTCTCGAAACTCGACGAAGCCGTGGACGCGCTCGCGCAGGAACTCGTGGATAAATTCGCCGAGTGTATCCGCTTCACCAAAGAACAGATCAACTTCTGGAAAAATTTCGGCTGGCATCAAACCATCGGTCCCGCGCGCGACTGGCTCTCGATTCATTACACCTCATGGGAGCCGCTCGAAGGCATGAGCGCGTTCGTCGAAAAACGCCCCGCGCGGTATCGCATGTTGCGCGAACGCGCGGCGCAGGGCAAGAGCAGCGAGTTCATCTGGGGCGCGTATGAGAAGACTTGCCCCTCGTGCGGCGCGAAAGCCCTGCCCGAAGAATTCACCCACTGCGGCGTCTGCGGCGCGGATTTGAAATGACCGACTCGTTGATTTCCGTCGAGACGAAGAACGGCGCTTCTTTCCTGACGTTGAAGCGGGCTCCGCTTAACGTGCTTGACATCGCCACTTTGACCCAGCTCGAGTCCGCGCTGGCAGAGTTGACTCGCGACGAATCGATTCGCGTCCTCGTCCTTCGCGCCGAAGGGAAGATGTTCTCGGCAGGCGTGGATGTTGCCGACCACACGCCCGATAAAGTCGGCGGGATGATTCCGCTGTTCGATAGAGTCTGCCGCGCGTTGGCGAACTTCCCCGCGCCGACGATCGCCGTCGTTCACGGTCACGCGCTTGGCGGCGGATGTGAATTGGTCTTGTGCTGTGACCTTGCTGTGATGACTGAAAACGCAAAGATCGGTCAGCCCGAAACTCAACTTGCCGCCATCGCTCCCATCGCCGCGATGAGGCTTCCGCAATTGGTCGGCTATCGCAACGCGGCAGATATTCTGTTCACGGGGCGCGCGCTCACATCGGAGGAAGCGTTGAAGATGGGATTGGTCAATGCGGTTGTCGCGGCGGAGGGATTGGAGAAATGGGTTGACGAGAAAGTTACCCACCTCGCGGGTCTCAGCCGCGTGGCGTTGACGATGACCAAACGCGCCCTGCATCTCGGCTTCGGCGCGTGGGACTCGTCTGCGGCGGAACTGGAACGATTGTATCTGGATGAATTGATGAAGACCGAAGACGCGCAAGAAGGCTTGGCGGCTTTCATGGAAAAACGCGCGGCGGTTTGGAAACATAAATAACTGATGTCATTGCGAGCGCAGTTGGTCGAGTAGCGAGTGTTCGTTGCGAGCGTATCGAGACCAACGGAGCGAAGCAACCCCATCGTTACGTGAGGAGATTGCTTCGACGGAAGATCGCCGTCTCGCAATGACATGAAAATAACAAAGGACACACTATGACATCACGCGGACTGACGTACGAACAATTTGAAATGGGCGCGGTGTACCCATCGCAGGCGCGCACCGTCACCGAGGCGGATGTGGCGAACTTTGCGGGTCTCTCGGGCGACTTCAACCCGCTCCACACCGACGCCGAGTTTGCAAAGACCACGCCGATGGGCGAGCGCATCGCGCACGGCGTCCTCATCCTTGCGATGGCGACGGGCATGGCGAACTGGATGGGCATCTTCGAAGGCACAACCCTCGCGTTGATGGAACAGGTGACGCGCTACAAAGGCGCGGTGAAATTCGGCGACACGATTCGGCTGGAGATGGAAGTGATCGAGAAGAAGCCCACGTCCAAGCCTGAAAAGGGCGTGGTGAAGTTCGCCGTCCGCGTGAAGAACCAGCGCGATGAGAATGTCGTCGAAGGCGAGTGGACGTTGTTGATGAAGGCTGTGCGACAAAGTTAACTTTGTCGTACAAATAATCGGAGGGCACATGTTACTCAAAGATAAAGTCGCGTTGATCACGGGCGGAGGAAATGGAATCGGGAGGGCGATTGTCTTGCGCTTTCTCAAAGATGGCGCGAAGGTCGTCACGGTGGACCTGGATCAGGCTGGGTTGGAGGAAACGCTCAAAGAGGCGGGGCAGGCTGACGGTCAGGTACGAGGCGAGATTGCGAACATCACGAAGCGCGAGGATGTGCAACGCGTCGTCGATTCGATCGTCAAAGAACACGGTCGGCTCGACATCCTGATCAACAACGCGGGCATCACGCGCGACGCGCTCACGGCGCGGGTCAAAGACGGCGAAGTGAAGTTGATGACCGACGAGCAATGGGACGCGGTGCTGGAGGTCAACCTGAAAGGGACGTGGCTGTGTTCGCAGATCGCGTCGGTGGAAATGATCAAGCAAAAATACGGGCGCATCGTGAGTACCGCTTCGGTGGCGGCGATCGGACACATGGGGCAGTCAAATTACGCGGCGTCGAAGGCGGGCGTGGTGGCGGTGACGCAAACGCTCGCGCTAGAATTGGCGCGGTTCAATATCGCGGTCAACTGCATCGCGCCTGGCGGGACGAAAACGCGCATGACGGCGGCGATCCCTGAAAATATCATGGCGAATTTGATCGAAAGAATCCCGATGAAGCGTTTTGCCGACCCGTGCGAGATCGCGGCGGTTCATGCTTTCCTCGCGAGCGACGAGGCGTCGTTCATCACGGGGCAATGTATTTTTGTGGACGGCGGCCAGACCGTCGGAGCGTGAGATGTTTGCAAAGTCGTTCATCCCCTACGGCGGATATTGGTGTTCGCCGTTCGCGCGCTGGCAGGGAAGTTTCGCCAGCCTGCATACGTTGAAGTTCGCGGCGGACGTGACTCGCAAAGCGTTGGAGGCGCGGAAGATTTCGGCGTCTTCGTTCAGCAACCTCTACCTCGGCATGACCGTTCCCGCGCCCGCTTCATTTTATGGGGCGCCGTGGCTGGCGGGCATGATCGGCGCGGAGGGGATCACGGGTCCCGTTTTCTCGCAGGCGTGCGCCACCTCTGCCCGCGTGATCGGAAGCGCGGCTCGCGCGGTGGAGACGGAAGACGACGCTTCGATTCTCTGCGTGACGGCGGACCGCACCTCGAACGGACCTCACCTGCTGTATCCGAATCCCAACAACCCTGGCGCGCGCGGCGACGCCGAAGATTGGGTGTGGGATAACTTTAACCGCGACCCGTTCGTGGGCAACGCCATGATCCAGACCGCTGAAAACACGGCGAAGGATTGCAACATCTCGACCGCCGAACAACATGAAACGATGTTGATGCGTTACGCTCAATATCAAAAGGCGCTCGAAAACGACGCGGCATTCCATAAAAAATATATGTCCGTTGTTGATGTCAACCCATCGGGGAGGAAGGTCGTTGCGACAGTGATGGACGACGAGGGAGTGTTTCCGACAACCGCGGAGGGACTCGGCAAACTGAAGCCCGTCCTGCCCGATGGAACAGTCACATACGGGGCGCAGACCTATCCCGCCGACGGCAACGCGGGCATGATCGTCACAACGAAGGATAAGGCGCGCGAACTCAGCAAAGATTCGAAGATAGAAATTCAACTGCTTTCGTTCAGCGAGGGACGCGCCGAAAAAGGATACATGCCCAAGGCGAACGTTCCTGCCGCGAGAGGCGCGTTGAAGAAAGCGGGCTTGGACATCCGCGACATCAAAGCGATCAAGACTCACAATCCGTTCGCGATCAACGATATCTTCCTCAGCCGCGAGTTCGGCGTTCCGCTCGATGCGATGAACAACTACGGCTCATCGCTCATATGGGGTCATCCGCAGGGACCGACGGGCATGAGGCTCGTCATCGAGATGATCGAAGAGCTCGTCCTGCTCGGCGGCGGGTATGGGTTGTTCACAGGCTGTGCGGCAGGCGACACCGCCGCGGCGATCGTGTTGGAGGTCCGCGCTGGATAGATCAAGAGAAAACCACCGAGACACGGAGACACAGAGATTCTTTTCCGCTAATCTTCACGAATTTTCGCTAATCGGTTTTCAATTCGCGCAGATTGGCGTGGATTAGCGGAAAAAATTTTTTGATTATTTTCCATGCCTGAGTGATTCGGATTTATACGATGACTGACCCGTACCCCTTTTCCACCACCCTCAAGGTGCGCTTCAACGAGACCGACGCGCAGGGACACGTCAACTTCGCGCAGTATCTCAATCTCTTCGACGTGGCGCTGGTTGAATATCTCAACCACATCGGTTTCAGTTACAAACGGATTCTGGAAGAGAACTTTGACATGCTCTACGTGGACGCCCACGCTTCATACCACGCCCCCGCCTATTTCGACGACCTTCTGCGGATTCACTGCCGCGCGGGCAAGGTCGGCGGGTCGAGCGCGCGCTTCGATTTTGAAATCTTCAACGAAACCAAGGAGAATCGCCTGACCGCAAAAGGCGAGATCACCGTCGTCACCGCGGAGCGCAAAACATTGAAGAAGATGCGCGTCCCCGAATCTTTTCGCAAAGCATTGGAGAAACATTCATGAAAGCCGCTGTATTTCACGCCGCGCATCAGCCGCTGGCGATCGAAGAAATTCCCACGCCCACTCCGTCTGCGGGCGAAGTCCTCGTCAAAGTGGCGGGATGCGGAGTCTGCCATACCGACCTGCATTACATTGACCACGACGTTCCCACGTTCAAAAAGCCGCCGCTCGTGCTGGGGCATGAAGTCTCGGGCGAGATCGCGGGCTTGGGCGCGGGCGTCGCGCAATGGAAGGAGGGCGCGCGCGTCCTGCTCCCCGCCGTGTATGGATGCGGTCAATGCGCCATGTGCCGCACGGGACGCGAAAACATTTGCGAGAAAATGGTCATGTTCGGCAACAACGCAGACGGCGGCTATGCCGAGTACATGCTCGCGCCCGCCAAGGATGTGATCGCATTGCCCGACGAACTTCCGCTTGTGGAAAGTTCCATCATCGCGGACGCGGTCACGACTCCCTATCATGCCGTCGTCAATCGCGGACAGGTGAAGCCCGGCGATTCAGTCGTCGTGGTGGGATGCGGCGGCATCGGCTTGAATCTGGTTCAAGTCGCTTCGGCGGTCGGCGCGAGAGTGATCGCGGTGGATGTGATCGATTCGAAACTGGAATGGGCGACGAAACTCGGAGCGCAGGCGACGATCAACGCGAAGAAAGTCGAGCGCGTGGATAAGGAAGTCCGCAAACTGACGGGCGGCGGCGGCGCGGACATCGGCTTCGAAGCCATCGGCAATCCCGTCACGCAGGCGCAGACGTTTTCCTGCATCCGCGCGGGCGGGCGCTTTGTGATGGTCGGCTACAGCGATAAACCAATGACGCTCGACTCGGGTCGCGTGATGTACCGCGAGATGGAAATCGTCGGCTCGCTCGGTTGCCGCGCTGTGGATTATCCACGCGTGTTGGAATTAGCGCGACAAGGAAAAATTAAAGTCAAGGAACTCGTCACCGCGCAATTTCCGCTCGACCAGATCAACGCCGCGTTCGATACGCTTCGCAAAGGCGAAGGGATTCGGTCGGTGATTGTGCCATGAACCCGCGTAGTTTGCGCTCTCTAGCGCAAACACGTATGTGCAGGAGCGGCGTTAGAGAACGCCGATTACACGACAATATTTTATGATCATAGACTTCCACATCCACCTCTCGCTTCCCGAACACGAACTGCCGTCCGTGCTGGAATGGATACGTTCCAACTATCAAGGAGACCTCGATGCCTATATCAGGGAAATCCTCACCCCGCAGGGAATCCGCCAATATCTTCAAGCCAATGATATTGACCTGGCTGTCGGTCTGGCGGAAGTTTCGCCGCTCACCACAGGCGTTGCGGATAACGACTACGTCGGCAAACTCTGCGCGGAGGCGAATCGAATCGCCGACCCCGCCTCCGGTCCACGCGGACGGCTGCTGCCCTTCGCCAGCATCAACCCATTCCTCGTCAACGATCTTGCCGCGGAACTCGAAAGGTTGGTGAATGACTACGACTTCAAGGGCATCAAGGTCTATCCGCCCTATCAGCATCATTACGTCAACGACCCGCGCATGTATCCGCTGTATGCGAAAGCGCAGGAACTCGGGCTGACGATGTTGGTGCATACGGGTTCGTCGGTCTTCAAGGGCGCGCGCATCAAATACGCCGACCCGCTCCTACTCGACGATGTGGCGATCGACTTCCCCGAACTGAACATCTTGATGGCGCATTCGGGGCGTCCGTTCTGGTATGAGCAGGCGTTCTGGCTGGCGCGGCGGCATCCAAACATGTACATGGAAATTTCGGGCTTGCCCGCCAAGCACCTGTTGGATTATTTTCCGCGCCTCGAAATGCTTGCGGATAAGGTCATCTACGGTTCAGATTGGCCTGGTAACCCCGACCTGAAACGCAACGTCTCAGCCGTCCGCGCTTTGAACATTTCAGAGGAAGCGAAGCAGAAGATCCTTTACGACAATGCGGCAAGGATTTTGAAGTTATAAACAGTGTCATTCTCCCGAAGGACATCGGGACGATGTGAGCGGAGCGAAGAATCTCTGTCGCTATCGTAAAGACCCTTCACTCCGTTCAGGGTGACATACTAAACATGGAGACACCATGCGAGAATTTTTATTAGGTAATGAAGCCATCGCCCGCGGAGCGTGGGAAGCGGGAGTCAAATTCGTATCGGGGTATCCCGGCACGCCCAGCACAGAGATCGTCGAAACGCTGGCGACGCGCTTTCCCGAAACAAACCCGCGCTGGTCAACGAACGAAAAGGTCGCGTTTGAAGAAGGCATGGGCGCGGCGATCGGCGGCTTGCGGGCTCTCGTCACCATGAAGCACGTCGGTCTCAACGTCGCGGCGGATGCGTTCATGGTCTTCCCCTACTCAGGGACGAACGGCGGCTTTGTCGTCATCTCCGCCGACGACCCCGGAATGCACTCCTCGCAGAACGAACAGGACAACCGCTACCTCGCGCGAGTCGCCAAAGTCCCCGTGCTAGAGCCGAGCGACGCGCAGGAATGCCGCGACTTCATGATCGCCGGGCTTGAAATCTCGGAGCAGTTCCATTCGCCCGTCATGCTCCGCACCACGACAAGGCTCGCGCATCATAAAGGCTTGGTGGAGGTCGGCGAGCGGAAGGAAGTGGAGACCCGCGAATTTAATCGCGACCCCCAGCGCTTCTCGGTCCCGATCTATCGCCTGATCCGCCGCCCCGAAGTTGAGAAAACGCTGACGGCTCTCGCTGAATACGCGGAAACGTGTCCCTTCAATCGAATCGAGGCAGGCGCCGACAATACGATCGGCGTGGTCACTTCGGGCATCTCGTATCAATACGTCAAAGAAGTTTTGCCAAACGTCGGAATTCTGCGGCTCGGCATGACGTATCCCCTGCCCGCCGACCTCCTGCGCGACTTCTGCGCCAAATATGAAACGGTTTACGTCGTCGAAGAAGGCGAACCGTTCATCGAAGAATTCATGCGCAGTGTGGGCATCGCAAATATCACAGGCAAGGAACTCTTCGGCGTCATCGGCGAGTATTCGCCAGGCAGGCTGCAAAAGACTCTTGGGCTGGGCAACCCGCCCGCGCCGTTCACCAACGACGGGGTCAACCTCATCATGCGCCCGCCCATGTTCTGCGTCGGCTGTGGGCATCGCACCGTCTTCGCCGCGTTGAGGCAGTTGCGCGTCACCGTTTCGGGCGACATCGGCTGTTACACGATGGGCGCGTTGCATCCCTACGAAGCGGAACATACCACCTTCTGCATGGGCGCGAGCATCGGCGTCGCCGTCGGCTTGGAACAGGCGGGACACGCGAACACCGTCGCCATCATCGGCGACTCGACCTTCATCCACGCGGGCATCCCGCCGCTGATCGACGCGGTCTACAACCGAAGCCGACTCACGCTCATCATCCTCGACAACTCCACGACCGGCATGACGGGCAGTCAGCCCAACCCCGTTTCGGGCAAAGACGTGATGGGACAGACCGCGCCTCAACTCGACCTCGAAGCGTTGTGCCGCGCTTCCGGCGTGCAAAACGTCGCGGTGGTGGATACGTGGGATCGCAAGGAAGTCGTCAACGTCATCCGCCGCGCCGTGTCGTTCAAAGGACCCGCCGTCGTCATCGCGCGCGGACCATGCCAGCAGATTCCCGAGATCAAACACGCGCATCGCATTCCCTTCTTCATCCATGAAGACCTCTGCACGCAATGCGACGCCTGCTTCAAAGTGTGGTGTCCCGCCATCACGCGCACGCCGCAGAACTTTCCCATCATCGCCGCCAACGAATGCACGTCCTGCACCGTCTGCGCGCAGGTCTGCCCGACGGACGCCATCAAACTCGCGGAGGAAACCGCATGAAGATCTATAGCCTGATGTTCGCAGGCGTCGGCGGACAGGGATCGCTTCTCATCGCCGAACTCGCCTCACTAGCGGCTGTGAGCGAGGGATATGATGTCAAACAGACCGAAGTACACGGCGTTTCGCAGCGAGGCGGGAGCGTGGAGACTCACGTCCGCTTCGGAGAAAAAGTCCACTCGCCCATCGTCACCCCGGGCGAAGCGGACGCAGTAGTCGGCTTGGAAAAACTGGAGGCGCTGCGCTTCGCGCATTACTTGAACGTCGAACATGGGACGATTCTGGTCAACGACCATGAACTGGTCCCGGGTTCGGTTCCCAACGCCGAAACTATTTATCCGCGCGAGACGATCGATTTTTTGAGATCAAAAGGGATGAAAGTCGTCGCCCTGCCCGCCTCGCAAACCGCGCGCGACCTCGGCGACGCCCGCATGGCGAACGTCGTCATGCTCGGCGCGTTATCCACGCTCCTGCCCATCGAACGGGAGATTTGGGATAAGACGCTTAGACTTCGCATCCCCGCCAAATATTTGGACGGCAATTTGAAAGCGTTCCAATCTGGCTATGAGGCAATGCAAAAAACGTTGCAAGGCGGACGTTAGAGAACGTCCGCTACGCATTACAGGCGCGTAGGAGACGCTCTCTAGCGTCAAAGAAAGGAGCGAACCATGTCCGCGAATCCAAACGACACACACGAACTGATCTACGATTGGAATCTTGTCGAAGCGCCCGAAGCGCCGAAGAAACGCGTGATGGTCACCGACGAAACCCTGCGGGACGGACTGCAATCCCCCTCCGTGATTCAGCCTGAGATTCAGGACAAGGTCTATTTGCTGTACCTCATGTCCGATCTGGGCATTGACGCGGCGGACCTCGGGCTGTGCGGCGCGGGCGAAAAGTTCAAATATCACGTCACCGTGCTGGCGAAGGAAATCGTCAAACAAAAGATGGACATCCAGCCGCAGAGCGCGGCGCGTTCCGTCGTCGCCGACATCATCCCCATCGTGGACGTGTCCGAAGAAGTCGGCATTCCGCTTGAAGCGGCGGTCTTCCTCGGCACGAGTCCGATCCGCCGCTATGCCGAAGGCTGGGACGTTGATTTCCTCCTGCGCCAGACTGAGGAAGCGGTGAGTTTTGCCGTCAAGCATGGCATCCTCGTCACGTTCGTCACCGAAGACACGGTCAGAGCCGACCCTGAGACTCTGCGTCGGGTGTACGAAACAGCCATACGGTCGGGAGCGAGGCGCATTTGCGCCGCCGATACGGTCGGCCACATCACGCCACATGGGGTTCATACGCTCGTCACGTTTCTCCGCAAAATCGTGGATGAGGTGGACCCGACAGTGGGCATTGACTGGCACGGGCATAAAGATCGCGGGCTGGATATCGCCAACTCCATCGCCGCGGTCGAAGCAGGCGCGGATCGAGTCCACGCTTGCGGCTTGGGCATCGGCGAACGAAGCGGCAACACGCCGATGGAACTTCTGCTCGCCAACTTCAACCTGCTCGGCTGGGGCGCGCGCGACCTGACGAAGTTGCCCGAATACTGCGAAGTGATCGCCGACAAATGCGGCGCGGTCATTCCATTCAACTACCCCATCGTCGGCGCGGATGCGTTCCGCACGACCACGGGCGTTCACGCCGCGGCAATCGCGAAGGCGCTCTCCAAAAACGACGAGTGGCTCGCGGAGCATGTCTATTCCGGCGTGCCTTCGAGCATGGTCGGGCGCGCGCATGAGATCGAGATCGGTCCGATGTCTGGCGAGCATAACGTGCGTTTCTTTTTGCGCAAACATAAACTGGAGGAGAACCCCGCGTATGTGACCAAGATTCTCGAAGTGGCGAAACGCTCCAATCACCTGCTCGGCGAAGACGACGTGCGCCGCATCGTCACGGTGATGAGCCGCCGCCAACGCGCGAACCAGGAAGTGACCGATGAAGAGTTGGATCACGAATTGACGCGCCGCCGCGAAAGAATTCTGCGATGAACGTCGAGATGTGACAGTCACTTCCAAAGTGACTGTCACATAAGATTGAAAAGGAATTTTTTATGGCACATACGCTTGCGGAAAAAATACTCGCCGAAAAATGCGACCAGAAGGAACTTTCGCCGGGGCAGTTCATCAACGCCCGCGTGGATCTGGTGATGGCGTCCGAACTTTCGGGCGTGCTCGCCATCGAAGAGTTCGAGAAGATCAAGGGCGCGCGCGTCTGGAACCCGAAGAAAGTGGTCTTCATCATGGATCACTTCACGCCCGCCAAAGACATCAAAAGCGCGGAGATTGTCAAGCAGTGCCGCGAGTTTGCGGCGGCGCACAGCATCCGCTTTTACGATGTGGGGCGGGCGGGCATCCAGCACATCCTTTTGCCTGAACAGGGCATGATCGTGCCGGGCGACCTGATCGCGGGCGCCGACTCACATACCTGCACGCACGGTTTCATCGGCGCGTTCGGCACGGGCATCGGCTCGACCGACGCGGCGGTGGCGATGGCGCTGGGCGAGTTATGGATGAAAGTGCCGGAAAGCCTGAAGTTCGTCTATCACGGCAAGCCGCAAAAATGGGTGCGCGGCAAAGACTTGATCCTGCACACCATCGCGCGGATCGGCGTCGAAGGCGCGAGATATCAGGCGATGGAATTCACGGGCGAGGCGCTTCAACATCTCGACATGAGCGACCGCTTCTCGATGGCAAACATGGCGATCGAAGCGGGCGCGAAGGCGGGCTTGTTCGAAGCGGACGAAATGACCCGCTCGTTCATCCGCGCGCGCGGGCGGGAGGACGGCTTGTACCTGCAAAGCGATCCCGACGCGCATTATGCGGAGGTCTATGAATTCGACGTGTCGGAGTTCGAGCCGTTCGTGGCGGTGCCGTTCATCCCTGAAAACGTCAAGCCTGTTTCGCAACTCAACGAAGTGGAGATCGACCAGGCGGTGATCGGCATGTGCACCAACGGCAACCTCGAAGACTTGCGCGCCGCGGCGGAGATTCTCAAAGGACATCAGATCCATCCGCGCGTGCGGGCTGTGGTGATCCCCGGCTCGCAGAAGGTGTACCTCGACGCGTTGCGCGAAGGGCTGATCGAAATCTTCATCTCAGCCAATTGCTCGGTCAGCACTCCCACTTGCGGACCCTGCCTCGGCGGTCACATGGGCGTGCTGGCGGCGGGCGAGAAGTGCATCTCCACCAGCAACCGCAACTTCCGCGGGCGCATGGGGCATGTCTCCAGCGAACTGTATCTCGCCAATCCCTACGTCGCCGCCGCGTCTGCCATCGCGGGGAGGATCATATCTCCGAAAGACCTGTAAACCAATGAGACCCGACAGGTTTCCGAAAACCTGTCGGGTCTATGGAATGGAACCCATGACATACGAAACTTTTCACAACACGACCATCGGCGAATTATTGAGCGTGCAAGCGGCGCGTTTTCCCAACCAGACCTTTCTGCGGCTGGAGGATGAACGCTGGTCTTATGCGGACGTGGAACTGCAAGCCTGCTCGCTCGCCGCGGGACTGCGCGAACTGGGACTGCAACCGGGCGACCGCCTCGCCGTGACGCTACCCAACGTTCCCGCGTACATCGTCACGGTCTTTGCCGCCGCCAAAGCGGGACTCATCCTCGTGCCGATCAACATCCGCCGCGACAAGGCGGATATGCTGGCGCGTTTTGCAAAGACGAAGCCGCGCGCGCTGGTGACGTTTTCAGACGCGAAACAGTTCGATGGCGTGGACCATCTCGAAGTCGCGGTGGAGATGCGGGATCAAGTCCCGGAGTTGGAGTTTATCGTCTCCGTCTCCAATTCGAAGTCGAATAAAAAGAAGGATGTCGTCGCGTGGGAGGGTTTGCTCAAAGACACGGCGGCGCTCCCGCCCGCCTCGACCCGACCGCGCGACACGGCGGCGATCATCCACTCGCTGGGCAGCACGGGCGAACCGCGCGGCGCGGCGTTGACGCACGGCGGCATCGTTCGCAACGCGGCGGAGATGGCGGAACGGATGAATTGCACCGCGCAGGATATTTTTCTCGGCGCGGTTCCGCTCTCGAACACGTTCGGTTTCACCGCGGTCATGCTGGCGTGCGCGGTGGCGGGGGCGCAGTTGGTGTGCCTGCCGCATTATCGTCCGAGCGACGCGTTGAGGTTGGTGAAGGAAACAGGCGTGACGATCCTTTCGGGCGTGCCGACCATGTTCGCGCTGGAATTGAATCACAAGGACTTCGACCCCTCCGCCTGCGCCACGCTTCGCACTGGAATTATGGCTGGCGCGCCCTGCCCGCCCGAACTCGTCCGCCGCGCGCGCGAAGAGATGGGATTCAAACTGCTCATCGGCTACGGACTCACCGAAGCGTCGCCCGCCATCACGATGACTCAACTGGACGACGGTCCCATCACCGCGACGGAAACTGTCGGCATTCCGATGGACGGCGTTGAGATCAAGGTGATTGGCGCAAACGGCGAGACTTTGGCAAACGGCGAAGAGGGAGAGTTATGCGCGCGCGGATATAACGTGATGACAAAGTATTGGGGCGACCCCGAAGCGACCGCGCAAGTGTTGGACAAGGACGGCTGGCTTCACACGGGCGATCTCGCCGTGATCGACGCGGACGGTCCCGTGAAAATCGTCGGGCGCAAGGACGAGGTCATCATGCGCGGCGGATTCAAAATCTACCCCGGCGCGGTCGAAATGGTCCTGCGTTCGTGCCCCGGCGTGAAGGATGCGGCGGTGGTCGGCGCGCCCGATTTGATCTATGGCGAATTGACCTGCGCCTGTATCGTGCTTCAACCTGGCGCGAAACTTTCGGCGCGGGAAGCGCTTGAATTTGCCGAGTCGCGTTTGCCCGATTACGCCCGCCCCGACCGCGTGTTGTTCTTCGACGCGCTCCCGCGCATGGCAGACGGCGCGGCGCAGAGGGATTATCTGCGCGAGCGCGTCCGCATTCACGGTCACGGTTGGAAGTTCGGCAAAAACATAGATACCGACGCGATCATCCCCGCGCGTCACTGCAACACCTCCGACCCGCGCGAACTCGCCCAGCATTGCATGGAAGACGCCGACGCCGACTTCGTCAAGAAGATGAAGCGCGGCGACATCATCGTGGCCGATTCGAACTTCGGCTGCGGTTCGTCGCGCGAGGTGGCTCCGCTCACCATCAAAGCCGCGGGCGTTTCGGCGGTGGTCGCCAAATCGTTTGCGCGCATCTTTTTCCGCAACGCCATCAACATCGGCTTGCCGATCCTCGAATGTCCGCAGGCGGTGGATGGAATCGCCGAAGGCGACGAGATCGAGGTCGAGCCTGCCGCGGGCGTCATCCGCAACCTGACGACGGGCGAGCAATACCAAGCCGCGCCCTTCCCCGATTTCCTACGCCGCATCATTGACGTGGGCGGTCTGCTCGCCTATGCGGAAGAACGGCTGGCGGAGAAGTCTTTTTAAACACAAAGTTTGCGTAGCGGACGTTCTCTAACGTCCGCTCTGGCGCGCGCACTAATGTGCGCGTTAGAGAACGCGCACTACGCAATCATCACGAGAGGAATATGAAAACATACAATATCGGCATCATCGCGGGAGACGGGATCGGTCCCGAGGTCACGAACGAAGCGCTGAAGGTTCTGCGAGTCGTCGCTTCGGGATTCGATTGCAACTTCGTCGAATATCCCTATTCGGGCGCGCATTATCTCAAGACGAAGGAACTTGTGCCAGACAAAACGATCGACGAATGGAAAACACTGGACGCGGTCTTTCTCGGCGCGATCGGTCATCCCGCAGTGGAAGTGGGACTCGTCGAACGCTCGGTCATTCTCGGTCTGCGCTTCGGGCTGGACCTGTACATTAATCTCCGCCCGATCAAACTCTACGCCGAACATTTGTGTCCGCTCAAAGGCAAGACGCCAGCAGACATTGACTTTGCCGTCGTGCGCGAAAACACCGAAGGCGAATATACCCAGATCGGCGGCATCCTCAAAAAAGGCTCGCCCGACGAAGTCGCCACGTCCACCAGCCTGTACACGCGGGTCGGAATCGAACGCGCGGTCCGCTATGCGTTTGAACTCGCCCGCGCACGCGCCTCGGCGAACAAAAAGCCGGGTCATCTCACGCTCGTGGACAAAGCCAACGCCATCCGCCCGCAGGAAATTTGGACGCGCGTCTTCGCCGAAGTGGGGAAGGAATATCCCGACATCAAACAGGATCACGCCTACGTGGACGCCTTTGCGATGCTGATGATCCAGAAGCCCGAATACTACGACACCGTCGTGACCACCAACCTCTACGGCGACATCCTCACCGACCTCGGCTCGACGCTTCAAGGCGGGATCGGAATCGCCGCCTCCGCCAACCTGCACCCCGGCAAGACATCCATGTTCGAGCCGATCCACGGCTCCGCGCCCGATATTGCAGGGAAGGGCATCGCCTGTCCGCTTGCCGCGATCATGGCGGCGGGCATGATGCTGGAGTATCTCGGCGAATCGGATTCCGCGAACCGAATCGAATCCAGCGTTGCGAGCCTGCTCGCCAGCGGGCAAATCCCCTCGCTGGACGCATCCAGCGGACTCGGCACAATCCAGATCGGCGACATGGTTGCAGGGGCGATTCGCAAATCAACACCATAGCGCGTAGTTGGCGTTCTCTAACGCCAACTCAACACCAACAGGCGCGTTAGAGAACGCGCTCTACACATATTTTTTCAGGAGCCATCATGCAAACCACAGACATCCTCATGAGCGAACATCGCGTCATCGAAAAAGTTTTGAACGCGCTGGAATCCGCCGCCAATCGCCTCGAAGCGGGCGGAGACATCCCGATGGATTTTTTTCTCAAAGCGGCAGACTTCATCCGCAACTTCGCCGATGGGACGCATCACCAAAAAGAGGAAGGCATCCTCTTCACCGTCCTCGAAGAACACGGACTGCCCAAAGACGCGGACCCCGTGTCCGTTTTTATGGATGAACACGTCGAAGGTCGCCGCCTGACGAAGGGCATGGTGGACTGCGCGGAACGAATCAACGCAGGCGATGCGAGCGCGAGAAATGAACTCACCCAACACGCGCGCGATTATGTTTCCCTTCTGCGCGAACACATCCAGAAGGAGGATAACGTCCTCTTCCCGATGGCAGACAACATCCTTGCGGAGGAGGAAACGAAATTATTGAAAGACTTCAACCGCGCTGATGACGAGCGCGGAACGGGGGAAAAGTATTTGAAGATCGCGGAGGAATTGGCAGGCTGGGGGTTGTGACCGCATCAATGCGCCGAACAATTTGACAAAGTCCTGAAAGGCAGGAGACAAGAACGCGGTTCCTTTGCAGGACGCATCCCTTCCTCGCGCCGCACAAAAACCGCCATTGTGATGGGTTTGCCAACGGATTCAAACATCGGTTGGAATTTCTCGTCGATCTCCGCGCAAGCTATCGGCGCCCACATCCCATCGCCTAACGATTTCATATCTCTGGCGGACAGTTGTACTGCCGCCGCAGTGCGACTACGACGAAACAGATTCAACTGCGTAGCTCCTATGTTTATTTGATCTCGCTCAACTTCACTGGGCGATTTTCCAGGTAGGATTTTTTAGCGGCGATGCCCATTAAAACAGGAATGCGTCCATCCATGCCAACGACGGGCGGGGTTGTATTTTGTTGAACGCTGCGCGCGAACTCTTTCATTTCCGCGATGAACGACTCCATGTACCGTTCGAGGAAGAAGTACAACGGCTTGGCGGAATAGACGCCGTCGGCGCTGTAATACACATCGCTATCGGGCATGTTATTCTGCGCTTGAACCATCCCTGCGGAGCCGAATACTTCCACGCGCTGATCGTATCCATAGACGGCTTTTCGGCTGTTATCAATCGTTCCGATCGCGCCGTTGGCAAATCGCAACAGGATCACAGCGGTATCCACATCGTCTGCCTCGCCGATGCCGGGGTCCACCATCACGCCCGCGGCAGTATACACTTCGTCCACTTCACTGCCGCTGAGATAACGCGCCATGTCAAAATCATGGATGGTCATATCGAAGAACATGCCGCCGGAGGCTTTGACATACGAAAGAGACGGAGGAGCGGGGTCGCGGCTTGTGATTCGAATGATATGCGGCGTACCGATCTTGCCCTCTTCGATCATCATCCGCGCCTTACGAAAGTTCGAATCGAATCGCCGATTGAAGCCGATCTGCAGTTTGACCCCGGCTTTTTCCACCGCTTCCAACGCCGCATCGATGATTGCCAGATCAAAATCGATCGGTTTCTCGCAAAAGATGTGTTTACCAGCCTGCGCCGCTTCGATAATGATCTTTGCATGGGTATCGGTAGAGGAGCAGATCGCAACGGCATCAATGGATGAGTCGGAGAGGATGGCGTGATAATCATCCACTGCTGACGAGACGCGTAAGCGCGTGGCAAGGTCCTGCGCGGATTCTACATTAACGTCCGCGATCGTGACCACTTCTGTGCTAGGGATGCACGTGGCAAGATTTTCCGCGTGGATCTTTCCAATGCGTCCCGCGCCGATCACTCCGAACCGCAAATTACCAGTTGTCGCCATAGATAAGCTCCTTTAAATGGAATCAAGCCGCCACTGCGTTCGACGCGAGTCCGATGCTTGCGAGATAGTCACGGTTACGCTTGGCGGATTCTTTGGGTTTGCCCATGCCGGGGAGAACATCCTGCTCCACGACGATCCAGCCGTCGTAGCCCATCTTTTCCAACTCAGCCTTGATCTGAGGAAAGTCAACCTCGCCTTTGCCGAGTTCACAGAAGATGCCGTTGCGCACGGATGTAAAGTAATCCCACCCTTCCGCGCGCGATCTCGCCGCAATCTCGGGCTGGCAATCCTTGAAATGAACATGCCAGATGCGATCTTTGTACGTTCGCAGGCATGAGATCGGGTCGCCTCCGGCAAAGCGATAGTGACCTGTATCGAAGCAAAGCCCCAGCAAGGAAGGGTCGGTTGATTTCATCAACACATCCACTTCAATGGGACGCTCCACATATCCGGCGCAATGATGGTGAAAGACAGTGCGCAACCCCGATTCTCTTTTGACTGCGGCGGCTACTTGTTCCGCGCCTTCCGCGAAGATCTTCCATTCGACCTCGTTCAAACCATGTTCCGGCTGGATGCGCCCTGCATTCTGAGTGCGCGCAGGGATCTTGCCATTGTCATCTGCCAGAACGATGAACGCAGTATCGCCTTCCGCTTTTGCCATGAGCCGCGCCGTGCGGACCGCAACTTCGACGCCCAAAGCGTGTGCATGCGGGTCTTTTAACGCCACAGGCACGAAGGCACCCAGCAACGTTAGACCGCGCGAATGAATTTCCTCACGCAGTTGTTTCGGGTCGGTTGGCATAAAACCCCAGTCGCCTAGTTCGGTGCCGATGTATCCAGTTTCGGAAATTTCATCAAGTACCTGAATGTATCCTGCCGCTGTTCCTTCCAGATCGAATTCGAGAACTCCCCACGAGCATGGCGCGTTTGCAACTTTGATCATGGTAACTCCTACAGAAAATATCGTTCTTTCTTCATCGCCTCTTCGTATTCTTTGCGAGCCTGATTGACAGCCTCTATCGTAGAGGTCTCCGCCACAGCCACATCCCACCATGATTCGTAACCGGGGACGCGTACGTCGCGCTCGGTTTCCACCACGATGACCGTTGTCTTTGGAGTGGATCGCGCCTCTTGCAACGCTTGTCGGAATTCCTCGATGGTGTGAGTGTTGATGGCATGCGCTCCCAGACTGCGCGCGTTGGCGGCAAAATCTACAGGCAGGTATTCGCCATCCAACTGCCCGCTCTTCGAATCACGGACGCGGAAGCGCGTGCCAAATCCACCGCTGCCCAACGATTGGCTCAATCCGCCGATGCTGGCAAAGCCATGATTGTTGACCAGCACAATGATAATCTTGATGTCCTCCTGCACAGCCGTCACGATCTCAGATGGCATCATCAGATAAGTTCCATCGCCGACGAAGGCATAAACCTCCCGCGAGGGGTCCGCTAGTTTCACGCCCATGGCGCCGGGGATCTCATAGCCCATGCACGAGTAACCATATTCCATGTGATAGGTATTCGGTTGGCGCGTTCGCCATAATTTGTGCAGGTCGCCCGGGTGACTTCCCGCGGCAGAGACGAGCACATCTTGCGGTTGAGCCGATTCCCAGATCGCGCCGATGACTTCGCTCTGGGCAGGCAATGGCTGGTTGTTCAAACGGAATAAGCGATCGACTTCCCGTTCCCATTGTTCTTTGAGATCTGAGATTTGAGACTGGTACTCCGAATCCACTTTGTAGTCTTTCAAGGACTCGCTCAATTCTTCGAGTGTGAGACGCGCATCCGCCGTGACTGGAATGGCGGAATGTTTGAACGAGTCGAACTCGGCGACGTTGATGTTGATAAAGCGCACGTCTGGATTTTGGAACGCGGTCTTGGACGCAGTGGTGAAATCGGAATAACGCGTTCCGACCCCGATGATCAGGTCTGCGTCACGCGCGATGCGATTCGCGGCTAGTGTGCCGGTCGCGCCGATTGCGCCGAGGTTCTGGGGATGATTGTAAGGAAGGGAACCCTTTCCGGCTTGAGTCTCTCCAACTGGAATACCTGTCTGTTCAACGAAATTTGCGAGGGCTTCGCTGGCTTCGCTATACAACACGCCGCCTCCCGCGACGATCAACGGGTGTCTGCTGGCTCGAATGGCGTCAACGGCTTGAGAAAACAGGAACCGGTCCGAGGTCCGGCGTGAGGCGTGCCAGACGCGCCGCGCGAATAATTCTTCGGGGAAGTCGAACGCCTCCGCCTGAACATCCTGCGGCAGGGCAAGAGTCACCGCGCCTGTTTCAGCGGGCGAGGTCAGCGCTCGCATCACTTCTGGCAATGAGGTGATGAGTTGTTCGGGGCGATAGATGCGATCCCAGTAACGACTGACCGGCTTGAAGGCGTCGTTGACGCTGATGTCCTGCGTGGACGGCGATTCGAGTTGCTGGAGCACGGGAGCCACATTGCGGCGAGCAAAGATATCGCCGGGCAAGAGCAAGACCGGTAAGCGATTGATCGTCGCCAACGCCGCGCCGGTGATCATGTTCGTTGCGCCGGGACCGATCGAGGACGTGCAGGCGAAGGTCTGCAGGCGGTTCTTCATCTTGGTGAAGCCGCATGCCAGATGAACCGCCGATTGTTCATTGCGAACGAGGAAATAGGGGAAGTCTGGATTCTGTTGCAGGGCTTGCCCGATCCCCGCTACGTTGCCATGCCCGAAAATTCCAAGTATTCCAGCAAAGAACTGACTTTCCTGCCCGTCGCGCCGAATATATTGGTGCTTCAAAAACTGGATGATGGCTTGCGCGGCTGTCATTCGTATCGTTGCCATACGCGTCTCCTTAATAGACCTCTTGCATTAGTATCTCTTGCTCAGCCACAGAGTCCACAGAGACCTTTGAGAAATTCTCTTTTTCTCTGTGGTCTCTGTGGCAAAAACGACTTTTGCAAGAGATCAAATAAAGAAACAGTAAAGGCAGACTACGCCTTTACTGTTTCTACTTTTTTCTGATCTGGATTGGGCAGCATGAACTCGCGCACGTTCGCCATCAGGTCATGGGCAGAACCGATAAAGCCTCGCAAGGTTCGGACGGTCGCGCCGTACTCGTCAAACTCCTCCAGACTCATGCCATCTTCATCATAGGCGCGCTGGAAGTCGGGGATTTCATTGTAAAGAGTCTGAACGATCTGATCGTTCACTGGAATGCTCATCCGTTCTTTGACTTCAATGTCGCTGGCATTGGCTTTGACCTGCCACTCATGCGGCATCGAGACGACGAGTTCGCCGCCGATGAATTCTGACCAATGTCCTAAATGACGATATGCCGCCGCGAGCAGACGGGTTCGATAGCCGCGTTGGCGGTAGATCTCGTAGGCTTTTTTCATGCAGGCGATTCCCGCCCAATCGAGATAGGATGGATCGATCTCGATGGCGTCTCGTTTGACCAGCGTCTTCATCCAATCGTCTGTGCGACCGACCATGATCGTGCATACGGGAGCCATCTGCTCGGACGATTTTCCCGCTTCTTCCCGCCGACGGAGTCCGCGCTCGACCGCCTCAGCCACCGCCACCGCCTGCGGCACGCTGAAGCTGACAGTCGCATTGATAGATACGCCGTGGAAGGTCGTTTCTTCGATGGCTTCGATCCCCGCTTTTGTCACTGGGATTTTTACGATCATGTTTGGCGCGAGCGAGTCAAAATGGACAGCCTGCTCTGTGATCGCCTTTGCGTTGCGATACAACGCTGGGTTTGTCTGAATGGAAAGGCGTCCCTTCTTTCCCTGATGTTTCTCGAAGATAGATCTCAAAAGACTCGCGCCGTGAACCGACATTTCCTCCGCTAATTTCCATGTGAGTTCAGTTTCAGACCAGATTGGGTTATCCTGAATGAGCGCGCGGATTCGGTCCTCCCACAAGTCCATTTCCTGTTTTAGAACGGCGTGAACGATGGTGGGATTCGATGTGGCTCCCACAGCTCCGTTGTCAATTGCATAGGTGAGCTCCTTCACCGAGCACGAATCATTCCAATAGTCGGTGGGATACTCCACGGTCATCTGGTGTAATTTGCTTTTATACGCTGTCATTCTAGGCTCCTTCTTTCTCCATATCTAAACTGACCAATGGCAGGCGCGGATCTTTTTCTTTCCACGTTTGCTTGACCCACGCGTGATCGGGATCATCGCTCGCTGCAAGAGTTTGAGCAGACCCCGCTAACATATTCAAGTAATAACAGTTATAACCGGGTGCTGCAACGACAGGATGATAGCCATAAGGGGAGAGGATGAGATGACTGTCGCGCGCCAGAAGAAGTTCGTCCAGCGTCCGGTCGCGTGTGTAAATGCGCTGATAAGCGAATCCCTCTGGGCGGTCTATCTTATAGAAATAGACCTCCTCGAGGTCCGCTTCCAGAATCGTCCCTGAGGCGTCCACGATGTGTTCGTCATGTTTATGCGGCGGATACGAACTCCAATTCCCGGAGGGCGTGTACACTTCGACCACCACTAACCGGCTGGCGGGAAACCCAGGCGGGATCATTTTATTGATCTGACGCGTGACGTTCTCTCCGCCTCGGATCTCGATCTCGACTTCTTCCGGTCTCACCAGACGGGCGGGATGAGTCTCCATTGCCGCGCACCAGCCGTAGGCGATATCCAAATTCTGACTTTTTGCCTCGACGGTGAAGCGCGTTTCTGGAGGAAGAAACAAGGTATACGGCATTCCTCGAAACACGTTGGGACGCCTGCCGACATCGGTCCACTTTCCGTGATTCGATGCGATCTCGCAAACCCCGCCCAATACAACCAACGCCAGTTCATTTTCGTGAGTCTCAAATTCCCACGCGTTGCCGCGGTCCAATTGGCGCGCGGCAAAACTCAAATGCTCCCACTGTGCCGATTGAGGTGTGATTTCAATGTAGGCTGGACGGTTGAAGTCTGGCGCAATGATCAACGGGGAAGAATTAGCCGACATCGAAACTCCTGCGAGATGAAAGGCACTAGCAGCCTCGCTTCCCGAATTTCTCGAGTTGTTACGTTTGATATAAGGGGATTGCCGCCAAGCGCGCTGGAAACGGCTACATAATAGACCCCAGCTTCTTTCGCAATGTCCTTAATTGATTCGGGCACTTGCTCCTCCTCGCGCTTGTTATTGAACTCTTGGGCAATTGCGAATCAGTGTACTCCCTGAATTCTTAATTGTCAATATTTTGAAAGACTACTTGCAAAAAATTCTGAAATGTCGTAATATCTTCAAAAGAAAGATTTTTTTCATAAAATGAAAGAATGAAGGGATGCATAATGGACAAAGGATTTCAGGCAATATTCTTGGACGTGGGCAATACCCTGCGAATCGTCATAAAAGACCCCGAATATATGGGAAAAGCTCAAAAAGAGTTGATGGCGCTGATTGGGACACCCCTCTCTGAACAGGATTTTTTCAACGAGATGGAAACGCGCTGGCGTTCCTATCGCAAACAAGCAAAGGAACAATTGATAGAAGTCTCTGAAAAAGAATTATGGACAAAGTGGCTTTTGCCGGATTATCCGATGGAAACAGTGGCGTCGTTATCTGGCGAACTCACCCGCTTATGGCGAAACCACGGCGGTAGGCGCATCCCTCGCGCGGATGTGAAGACAGCGATTCCTGAATTGCACCGGCGCGGGTATGTTCTGGGAATTATTGCCAACACGATCACCGAACAGGAGATTCCAGATTGGATCGAGGCTGATGGACTCACCGACTGTTTTCAAACGGTCGTGCTTTCCTCGAAAGTGGGGATTCGCAAACCAAATCCTGAAATCTTTTTGGAAGCCGCCCGCCGGGTCGGAGTCGAGCCTGCGAAGTGCGCGTATGTGGGCGATAACCCCTCTCGGGATGTTGTGGGAGCCCGAAGCGCAGGATATGGCTTGACCGTTTTGATCCTTGAGCCTGACTCCGAATCGCCGGGTGTGTTGACCGATGAGCATACGCCCGATCATGCCATTCGTGAGTTGAGCGAACTGCTCAATATTTTCCCGTCGCTCCAATAGAACAGCATCACAAACTGCAAGGATCTTCCATGAAAAATATCTATGAGGCAGATGTGTTTTCCGAGACACTTTTTGAAAAGATGAAGCGCATCAGCCCGGCGCTCAAAGACCTCGAACTCTACGAGTTTCGGTATGCGCTTAAAAACAATACCCCTCCAGCGGGCTGGGACTCTGTGAAACTTGACTCCAAAGAAGAGATCGAATCTCGAATAAATAGCCGCGCGTTCTACGATGCGATCCAGATCAAACGCTCGGTGGATGGACGTATCGTTCTGGATGAGCAAATTGCCCGTCTGGCGAATATGCTCTTTGTGGGTTTGGTCCTTGGCACGTATGAGGAATCATGGATAACGGATCATTTTTATTTCGACGCGCGCGGCTTTTTCTTTCTGCATCGTACAACATACTTCACAGAAAAGGTTCTAACTCATCTGGGGAATAAACCGTTCCAACAATTCGAACAGAAACAAAAGGCATTCGCTTCCGTGCAGGATGTGGGTTACAAAGCCTTTCGAGAAGCCAATGCAGATGTGGATGGGCTATTCATCGAAAGTGTCCACAAGCTGATCGCATCTCGCGGGACCCCGATCCTGCTCGCAATTGCGGGACCGACAGCCGCCGGGAAAACGGAGATCGTCGAAAGGCTCCGCGCAGACTTTGAGCAAATGGGCAAGAGGACCACGTCCATCGAACTCGACAACTTCCTCACAGATCGCGATTATCGCGAAGAAAAGGGAATTTTCACGCAAGGCAAAGAAGCCCTGCATTTCGAACTGTTCAAGCAGAGTCTTCGAGACATCACAGCAGGAAAAAGGATCTCCATTCCACGCTATGATTTCGTCTATGCCACATCCAGCCATGACTTGAACGGCAACTTAAAATCGGATGGTATCCCGATCGAGATCGAACCTGCCGATATCGTTTTCATCGAAGGCAATTTTCCCTTCCTGATAGAAGAAGTGGCTCACTTGATCGGTATAAAAGTTGTGTATCTCACCGATGATCCGATCCGCCTGAAGCGCAAGTGGAAACGGGACATTGACTACCGCAAGAAATATGAACCAACCTACTTCCGTAATCGCTTCTTCAAGGACCAGTTCATCATGGCGGAGATCGCGTACCGTCCGCAGATGGAGATCTGCGACTTGGTGGTAGACACTACAGGCGCGGCATTGTGGACAACGCCGGACGTGGCGAGAATTCTTGCGCGATGAGAATTCACAAACCTTTCTATGAGAGGTTGAAGTGAAAACCGTACAAGCCTCTAACGAACAAGAGGACAATACATCAAAGGGACGCGTCGCAACCGCCTTCCGCGCGTTACGTCATCCCAACTATCGCCTTTGGGTCATGGGGCAGGGACTCTCTCAAATTGGCACATGGATGCAGTCCATGGCGCAGCAAGTGCTTGTCTACCGGTTGACTGGGTCTGCCACTGCGCTGGGGATTGTCAACTTTATGACCATATTGCCGCTGGTCCCGTTTGCCTTATGGGGCGGCTCGCTGGCAGATCGCGTTCCTAAAAGAACGATCATCTTGATCACGCAGAGCCTGATGATGTTGCAGGCTTTTATTCTCGCCGGTCTCATTTTGACGGATACTGTACAGATCTGGCATGTGTATTTAATGGCGTTCATGCTCGGTTCATTCAAAGCGGTGGATATGCCCGCCCGGCAATCATTTGTCATCGAAATGGTAGAGGGGAGGAATGATCTGACGAGCGCGATTGGGCTGAATTCCGCCATGAACAACACAGCCAAAACGATCGGTCCAGCGCTGGCGGGAATCTTTGTCGCGTTGTTGGGGGAAGCAGTTGCCTTCCTGTTGAATGGTTTGAGTTTTCTGGCAGTCATCGTCAGTTTGCTCGCGATGCGTAATCTGTCTCTCCCTCCTGCGCACACAGAATCACAACCATCCCCAACAAGACATATGATCGAAGGCATGCGTTATCTGTTGGGGCAGCAGACGCTCCTCGTTCTCATGAGCCTTGTGGCGGTGAATTCATTCCTATCACGACCTTACCAGACATTACTGCCTGTGTTTGCGACTGGCGCCCTCAGCGAAAGCGCGAAACCAATGATCGCTTTCCTGTGTGATGGAAGCCATCAGATGATGAGTTGCAAAGCTCCAGAGGCGATTCCGCTTGGTTTGTTGTTGTCCGCCGTTGGCATAGGCGCAGTGACGGGAGCGTTTCTAGTCGCGTCGCTATCCGAGAAGTCGCGGCGCGGACAGATGCTCACTTTGGGGAATCTGAGTTTCCCATTGCTCCTGCTCCTATTTGTGAACTCGAACTCGATGGTTGTATCAATGGTTCTCTTGCTGTTCGTAGGGATGAGCCATGTTTTTCAGAACGCGATGGCGAATACCTTACTGCAACTCAATGCGCCGAATCAGTTACGTGGTCGCGTGATGAGCCTGTACTCGCTCGTGACCCAAGGAATGACAAATCTCGGTGGGCTGCAGGCGGGCTTGACAGCAGATTGGGTGGGCGCGTCTCTCTCCATTGGAGTTGGCGCGGGATTCTCGCTCTTGTATGGATGTTTCGTTGCGCTGCGCTATCGAAAAGTTCGTAATCTTAGCTGAGGCAGGATCGCAGTTAATGGTAACTTTCCAAGCGAAATCACTGTGCTAGCACTTTTGGGGTGTCAGGGAGAATCTCTCAAATTTTGAAAGAATACTTGCAAATTTTTTAAAAATGTTGTATCATAATCAAATAATAGTAAAGTTTCATAAAGCTAGAATTTGAAAGTTTTTCTTATTTAAGGGTAGCTAAATGCTAAATCTAGCAGAAACACCACTCAACTTCGGGCAGATCATCAGTGAGAAGTATAAAGACCTCACGAAAAGCGAAAAGCAGATCGCCGATTACCTGCGCACGAATCAAGAGGAGTCTGCCTTTCTTTCAGCAGGTGACTTGGCGGGTCGTCTGGGGCTGAGCGAGGCAACGCTTGTCCGGTTTGCGCGTTCGTTGGGGTTCGACAGTTACCCTGCCATGAGGGAAGTTTTGCAGGATACCTTCCGGCGCCGCGTGACTCATTCGGCACGGATCCGCAGTCGGCTGAGCGAGCTGCGAGAAGCGGGGGATATCTACGAGAGGCTGGTTGCATCCGAAATCGACTATATGACGCAGTCGCTTGAATCCGTCAATCGAGCGGCATTACAGCACGCTGTTGAGTTGATCAAGACTCGTCAGCGGATTTTTATCTTTGGCGTGGGTCCCTCGATCGCCCTTGTGGATCAAATAAGGATTCGGCTCGAACGGTTCGGACGCCAGATGATCCCGCTTACTACAGCCGGACGTGAATTTCTTGAGCCTCTGCTATCCATGACGAAGAACGATCTGTTGTTCGCGATCGGTTTCTTCGACGCATCCCCAGCATTACAACTCGTTCTCGATTATGCCCGTGAGGCGGGCTGTCCTATTATTTTCCTGACCGATACGCTCGATACCATCATCGGGGATAAAGCCGATGTGGTCTTATCGGCGCGGCGCGGACCGGTTTCGGGTTTCCATTCCCATGTTGTGCCGATGACCATCATCAATGCGATCCTGCTTGCAATTGCCAGCGAACAAAGCGGCGCGATGGAAAACCTCGACAAACTCGATGAATTACGCGACCGCCTAAAAGACTACACCATATCATCCACTTGAAATACGTATTAGGCTGGCGATCAACGAATACTCTCTTTCGTGGTGCAAGTGAAATCGAACTGACCGATAAATCTGAACGGTTCCTGGAGCAGACTCTATGGCAAGTCTTGAAACCTCGGTAGAACGATCATCATCCAGTTATTGGCTTACTACTGTCAGACGATTCGTTCGTTGGTTAACGCGACCGCATGTGATCCTGTCATTGATCATGTTGCTTTTGATGTATTACATGATCATCATCCCCTTGTATCGCATGCTGGAAACGACCCTCACCTGGCAAATGCGCGATGTTGCCGCTGTGCCGGGCGCTGAGCTAGGCGGGTTCACGTTGTATCACTATATTCGGATGGTGACGGGCGCGCTGAGTCAGATCTATTTATATACCCCATTAAAACATTCGCTAACCATCGCCGCTGGCGCGACTGTGCTTGCTTTGGCGATCGGTGGGTCATTAGCCTGGCTCGTTGTCCGAACAGACATGCCCGGGCGCAATCTTGTGAACCAGTTGGCGGTCATCCCCTACATCATGCCATCCTGGACTCTGGCGCAGGCTTGGGTCGTTTTCTTCAAGAACCGGCTCTCCGGAGGAACGCCTGGCGTGTTTGAATTCATGTTTGAACAGAGCCCGCCAGACTGGCTGGCATACGGTCCAGTGCCCATCATTATTTGCAGCGCGCTGCACTACTATACGTTCTTTTTTCTGTTTGTATCTGCCGCGTTGATGTCGATCGATTCCAGCCTGGAGGAATCGGGAGAGTTGATGGGAGCGAGCCGCTGGCGTATTCTGCGTAAGATCACGTTTCCGCTCGTGTTGCCGGCGATCCTCTCAGGGTTCGTGATGACGTTTTCGAAAGTCATGGGCACGTTTGGGGGTCCGAACATTTTAGGCGCGCCGGTCCGCTATTATGTTGTTTCGACCATGATCCGCGGCAGCATCGGCGTAGGAGATCGAGCGGACGGTTTCGTGTTAGCCCTTGTGTTGATCTTACTTTCCCTGCTGATCATTACCCTCAATCAGAGATTGATCGGGACGCGCAAGAGCTATGAAACGATCGGGGGACGCGGCTTTGTTGCGCAAGCGACCAAACTGCTTAAATGGAGAAAAGTGTTTTTTGTGGGTGTGATAATTTTCCAGGCGCTGGTCATTATCATTCCAATCGGGCTTCTCGTCTGGTCGTCGTTCATGCTTCAGGATGGCAATTACAGTTTAAGCAATCTCTCTCTACAGCATTGGATCGGCGAGCGAGGCACGATCTATAATCATGGGGAGCCTGGTGTTTTGCTCAACCCCAAGATCTACAAAACAGCCTGGAATTCCATCCGCCTTTCCTTGTGGACAGCCCTCTTTACGGCACTGTTCGGCGTCTTGCTCGGTTACGCCATCGTCAAGGGACGCGGCACGCGACTCAGTAAGTTGGTGGAGCAGTTGGCATTCCTTCCATACGTGATCCCCGGCATTGCTTTTGGCGCTGTCTACATCGCGATGTTCGTCAAGCCTTTGGGTCCCTTGCCTGCTTTATATGGAACGTTCAGCCTGCTGGTAATGGTTTCAATTGCAGATAAGATCCCCTACTCTTCGCGCTCGGGGGTGTCTGCCATGATGCAGGTGGGGCGGGAACTGGAAGAGGCGGCTCAGATCGCGGGAGCAAGCGTCTGGAGGCGCTTCAAAAGCATCATCCTGCCCCTGACCAGCGCTGGATTCGTTTCCGGGTTTTTGCTGACCTTTATCTCTGTGATGCGCGAACTTTCATTGATCATCCTGTTGGTCACGCCGGATACACAGGTCCTTGCCAGTCAGACCATGTTTTATATCGAAAATGGCGATCAGCAGATGGCGAACATTGTTATTCTCATCTTGATCGCGCTTGTAACGTTGGGTAGTTTTATCATCAGCCGCTTCCGCGGCGGAAGCCTCAAAAAAGGTTTAGGGATGTAGGGAGAGCCACATGGCAACTTCGATCACTGTTAAGAATCTCACCAAATATTTTGGGGATGTAAAAGCGGTCAACGACGTCAGCCTGACGATCGAGCCCGGATCGTTTCTCACGCTGTTAGGACCCTCCGGCTGCGGCAAAACGACTCTGCTGCGCTGTATTGCGGGGCTGGAGGATCCGGATGGAGGCGAGATCTACATCGGCGATAAATTGATCTTTTCACACGCCAAAGCTATCTCACTGCCGCCGGGAAAACGCGAACTCGGGCTTGTCTTCCAGAATTATGCATTATGGCCCCATATGAAGGTAGAGAAGAATATTACATTCGCCCTTGAGATCCAGGGAATGAAGAAAGAAGAGATGCAAGAGCGCGTAAAAGAAACCCTCGAGGAAGTTCAAATGCAGGGCTATGAGGAGCGCTATCCGCGCGAGATGAGCGGCGGCCAACAGCAGCGGATCGCGCTGGCGCGTATGCTGGCTTACCGTCCCAAAGTATTTCTGATGGATGAGCCGCTCTCGAACCTGGATGCCCGCCTGCGTATGGATATGCGCGCCGAGCTAAAACGCCTGCATCATAGTTCCGATGCCACCACCATCTACGTGACTCACGACCAGGTGGAAGCCTTGACAATGTCCACCAAGATCGCGGTGATGAAGGATGGGCTCTTGCAGCAACTGGACACACCCGATGCGGTATATCACTACCCGGCTAACTTGTTTGTTGCCGATTTCATTGGCAATCCCAAAGTGAATCTGCTGAATGGAGTCGTCGTCGGTAATCGGTGTGTGCGGGTGGGGAGTTTCGAACTAAATCTAGACACGGGTCACGCGAGTGGAGAAGTGGTCGTTGCGCTGCGTCCCGAAGACGCCACCATATCCACCCAGCCTGTTCCCGATGCGGTGGAGTTTAATGTGTATTCCGTGTTGCCGTCGGGGTCTGAAACGACAATCGTTGCTTCGCGCGAGGATGTTGAAATTACCGTCAAAGAAGCGGGTGTCAGCCGGGTTAAGATGGATGACAAGATCTGGTTGAAGTTCGATCCCCATGCCCTTAACCTGTACGATAAGGATAGCGGAAACCTGATTTCCTCGAAAAACTAAGTTCGGTATTTATCCAATCTCAATCGGATAACAATATTTTTAAATTGAAAGGAGGCGCCCGGCATAACTTCTCAGGAACGAACACCGGTTGATTTTTGTAGACTCGAATTTCCATCCAGTTCACAGAAGGAGAAAGAAATGAAAACCTTTGTAAAATACATGACGGTCTTCGTATTGATCAGTCTGCTGGCAGCGTGTGGCAGACCCCCGGCAACACAAGATCCAGGCGGCTCGGGGACCGAGCTCACCGCGGCAGAACAGTGGGCGCAGGCAAATGGAGTTGGTCCCTACACACCCGCGACTGAGGATTGGGCAGCGATCGAAGCAGCCGCAAAAGAAGAAGGATCGGTGGTGGTGTATTCCAACTCGTCCAGATTTGAAAAATTATTGGATGATTGGAACGCGCTATATCCCGACATTGCCCTTGAAGGAGGCGATACGGATGATATCGCCGTAAAAATGTCTGCCGAGCAGGAAGCGGGCAATGTCGTTGGCGATGTATGGTTCAACAGCGATGGACACTTGTTGTACGGGGAAGCCATGCCCAATCAATGGGTCTGGTGGTACACCCCTCCGGGCGTTGTTATGCAGGATGTGACTCCCGAACGTCCGTATGCGCTCGCCCGCCGGTCGGTGGATGTGATCGGCTACAACTCCGAGATTTTCCCCGATGGTTGTCCCGCCTCCAATTGGTGGCAGTTCACCGAACCGGCATTGACGGGCAAATTCTATATGGAAGACCCGATCTCCGATTCCAGCACTACGGCTAAGATCGCGCTGATCGTGCAACACGCCGACCAGATGGCTGAAGCGTATCAGGCTCTATATGGAAAAGAGTGGACAGAGGATGAAGCATACGGAGACGATACGCCGGACGCCGGGTATCTGTATCTGAAAAAACTGGCACACAATCAGCCGGGTATTCAGCCGGGCGGCGATGAAGTTGACGCGGCATTTGCCACCTTGGGCATGGATCCTTCCGTTGAGCCCGGTTATGGCTGGACCGGTTTATCCAGCTATGAAAGCACCCAGGAAGGCGAACTGGCGATGTCGCCCTGCTATGGTCTCGAACCGGTCGCGGGCATCTTGAAGGCTACGTATTTGGGCATTGCCAATAAGGCTCCGCACCCGAATGCCGCCAAACTGTTCATCAGGTTTGCGCTATCCGAACAGGGATTTGCGCCGTGGAATGAGTTTGGCGCCTACCCATCCGTGGAAGGTCTGTCCGTTGCGGAAGGGATGCCGCCGCGCAATGAGATCGATCTCTGGCCGAGCGATGACTTGTTCGCTTATCAAAACTTGAGCAAGATTCGCGACTTCTGGGCAGTGAATCTGCTTACACCGTAGGTTCTAGCTCACATCAACAATCCTTGAACGCGGGCAGACAAAACTGCCCGCGTTCAAGGGAACTTGACGAGAACACATAGAATTCAAATTTGACGCCGCTTGTTTTAGAAAAAGTAAATTCCAGAATAGGATTGCAAGCTGCGTTTCGAAGTTTCATTTTCGCCAATTTGAACAGGGCGAGCAAGTAATGACTGGCATCGGAGAGGTTATGACTATCAAGGCTGTTTTCTTTGATATGGGAGGCACAATTGAGACATTTGGATACACACGCGAACTACGATTAAATACAACGGCAGTAATTAATCAAAGGCTGATGGATGCCGGGATCGATGCGCATCTCTCCACAGAGGGACTCTTTGATCTCATTTCCAATGGTTTATCCAGTTACAAACAATGGAGTCTCCGAACGATGGAAGAACTGCCTCCGCGGCGAGTCTGGTCTGAGTATATTTTTGCCGATCGGGAAGTGGATCGAAAAAAGCTAGCCGATATTTCGGAAGACCTGATGTTTCTGATCGAAACGGATTTTTATGTTCGCGCGATGCGGTCCGAGGTCCCTGAAGTGTTGCGCGCCATCAAAGAAATGGGATTGAAGATCGGCGTGATCAGCAACGTCAATAGCCGCGGGCAGGTGCCGGTGAATTTGGAAAAGTATGGAATTATTGATTATTTTCATCCGATTGTTTTATCAAGCGAATACGGCTATCGCAAACCGGACCCAGCCATCTTCCACCATGCCGCCCGGCTTGCGAGCGTGCCTGCCAGCCAATGCCTGTACGTCGGCGACCGCGTCGTGCGGGACATTGACGGGGCGCGCCGCGCAGGTTTTGGGTGCGCCGTCCAGATCCGTCATAACTTCGCGCATGGAGAGAACGACGAAGGCTCGTCGCCGGATGCTGTCATTGATGACCTGACCGAACTGCTGGCTATCCTTAAAAAGGAAAATGCCGTCTCTGAAAAAGATACAAAGAGAAAAATCCGCGCTTTTATTTTTGACGCGGGCGACATCCTGTATTACCGTCCGCAACGGGGGCGTCATTTTGCCGCCTTCCTCAAAGAGATGGGACTGGAACCCAACCCGAATTTTTCACAAGAGAAGAAAGCCATCCAATTTCAGGCGTATCGCGGACAGATCTCACATGAGGAATATCGTGAAGCGGTGGTGAAGATCTACGGGCTTACGGAGCCGAACCTCGTGGAACGCGGCAAACAAGCCCTGATCGAAGACGACGGAAACGTCGCATTCTTCGATGGCGTTGCGGAAACGCTTCACCAGTTGAAAGATCAAGGCTACCTGTTGGGCATTGTGACCGACACGGCAAATACGATCTCCGCAAAGTTGAAATGGTTCGAGCGCGGCGGCTTTGGTCGCGTATGGGATTCGATCATTTCCTCCATGGACGTGGGGACGCGCAAGCCTGACCCGAAGATCTATGAGGCAGTCCTGGGACAACTGGGGCTCTCGCCAGACCAGGCGATCTTCGTCGGACACAAGGCTTCTGAGTTGAATGGCGCCCGCGCCATCGGAATGCCGACCGTTGCCTTTAACTATGATGAAGACGCCAACGCCGATCGCTTCATCGAAAAATTTTCAGACCTACTTAGACTTCCGGAAATAGGATGATATGAACAACCAGGTTGAAGCGATACTCTTTGACATGGGCGGCACGCTGCGCCGCACCGTCAAACGCGCGCGGGAGGAGAAACACGCGATCATTCAAAAGATGATCCACCAACTTGACTCCAACGTTGCTGTAGAGGAGTTTACGACTCTCCTATCCCAACGGGCAAAGGCATACAAAGCATGGGCAGAAGAAACGCACATCGAGCTCAACGAGAGCGAGCTTTGGACCAAATGGATGCTGCCTGATTTTCCCGCTGAGAAGGTCAGTGGTATGGCAGTTCAACTCAACCAGCTGTATCGTGAATCCATCGGCATACGCACGCCCCTGCCCGAAAGCCGGGAAGTGATTCTGGAATTGTTCCGACGCGGCTACCGCTTGGGACTCGTGAGCAATACAACCAGCAGTGTCGAAGTGCCTGCATTGCTGAAGGAGCTTGAGATCACGGGCTGTTTCGAGACGGTCATTCTCTCGGCTGTGATCGGAAAGCGAAAACCAAATCCGAACATCTTGCTGGAGGCGACTCAACGCATGGGCATCGCGCCCGAACACTGCGCCTACATCGGCGACCGCGTTGACCGCGATGTGGCAGCCGCGCGCAAAGCGGGATTTTCCAATGCGATCATCCTGCGCGATCCCAACAAGCCTGCCGCTGATAAGAGGGATGAAGCGGATCTCGCGCCCGACTATGTCATTGACAACCTGCGCGAACTGTTGGGTATCTACCCGCCTCGCCTCTCGCCCCAGCCTGAGCCTGCCTCTGTTTACGACGCTTCTCTCTCCACGATGTGGGCGATCAAGACCTTTCCCCAGCTGACTGACTTCTTTGAATTTGCGCGCCGCGCAGGCTTTGCGCGAATCGAGTTGAATCACAAGATAACCTCTGCCATGCTCGACGGCATCGACCTGGACGCTTTCCAATTCAGCAGTGTCCACGAACCCTGTCCCGCCGATGTGTCTGTTGATCAACTGAAACAACGCGATTGGTTGATCTCTTCGACGAATGAAGAGAATCGCTGTCAGGGCGTCCAGGCGATTCAGCGGAGTATCGATCTGGCAACGCGGCTGCATGCTTCCACTGTGGTGATCCACGCCGGGCACGCCAACGCAGACAAAGCGCTGGAGAAAAAACTTCGGGCGCTGCATGCCTCAGGTCAACGTGAATCGGAAGAATATCAAAAGATCAAGGCGCAGATGATTCAAATCCGGGCAGATACGGCAAAACCAGCATTTGACGCTGTCGTGAAGAGCATCAGTGAATTGATTGCTTACGCGGAACCTCTCGGTGTTTCTTTAGGGATCGAAAATCGGTATCACTATATGGAATTCCCCAATCCCGATGAGTTGGATATCCTGCTTAGTCTGGCGGCGTCAGATCGCATTGGCTTTCTCTATGATGTCGGTCATGCAGAGACGTTGGACCAACTCGGGTTTTACCCGCATGAGGAATGGCTCAAACGGTTTAGCCCGCGCATGATCGGCACACACCTGCACGACGTGCGCGGCACCACAGATCATTACGCTCCCGGGCTTGGAACGGTTAATTTTGACATGGTCGCTTCCTATTTGCCGCAGAGCGCCTTTCGCACATGTGAATTTCAAACATTCAACTCGCCTGAAGAAGTCAAGTCTGGTTTGAGATTTCTGGCGGAACATGGTTGTATTAAATTTAAAAATTGACGATAGATTACCCAGATACCTTATCCTCTAAATCATCTCAGGAAACAAACAACGCTATGAAAAACTACGATGTTCTCTATATTGGCAACTACACAAAAGACACCATTATTTCTCCCGCAGGCGTGAAGTATGTTGATGGCGGCGCGGTCAACTATGCGGCACATGCCGCCGCCAAACTTGGATTCAATGTCGCTGTGATCACCCGCCTTGCAAAAGAAGACGACCATGTAGTAGAAAAACTTGTTCAGGCGGGTATTGACTGCTACCCCACCTATTCGCCGCAGTCTACTTTGATGAAGCTTGAGTACCCAACCAGCGATCCAGATATCCGCGCGCTTTCTGTGTCCGCGACGGCTGGTTCCGTTACCGCCGGGGATGTGGAGTCGTTCGACGCCAGGGCAGCCGTGATCGGGTCCAGCCTGCGAGGCGAAGTGGGAATGGATGTCATCGAGAAGTTAAAAGAAAAGAAGATGCTCGTCGCCGCCGACATGCAGGGCTTCGTCCGTGTCTTGCGCGGCGTGGAATTGAAGTATGAGCCGTGGGACGAGATGCGATCCACGCTCGCTCGGGTGGATGTCGTGAAGAGCGATGCGGTCGAGGCGGAATTCCTGACCGGCGAGAAAGATATCTTTAAGGCGGCGTCATTTTATGCCGATATGGGTCCGCGCGAGATCGTGCTCACGCACAAAGACGGCGTGCTGATCCTTGCAGATGGCGAGTTCCATGAGATGGGATTTTATCCCGCCCGCCTCGATGGGCGCAGTGGACGCGGCGATACATGTGTTGGAACATACGTCGCCAAACGCCTCTCCCTGCCGCCTCGCGAAGCAGGGATGTGGGCGGCGGCGGTCACGAGCCTGAAAATGGAAAACCTGGGACCCTTCGATCGCTCCATCAACGAAGTGGAGTCCTTTCTCCATGCGCGGTATAACTATGGATCGATTGTCTGAAAAACAGAAACAACTCGATCGGCGAAGGATCGAAGCGGTCAAACTTTACCCTGCGTTATGGTCGAAACTGATCGCGCAATGGAAAACGCCAGACCCGGAAGATCGGGTCTGGTTGACGTATTCGGCAAATTATCTTTTCCGCACAAATAATATCCACTGGGCAATCGATCCCTTAACGTTGCACTGGCGGATCAAGGACGCCCCCGCAGTGCATGTAGCGCAAGACCTGAGCCTATTGTCTTTTGTCTTGCTAACTCATGAGCATCAGGATCACCTGGACCTTGATGCGCTCTCCGCTTTGCGAGATTTGCCCATCAAGTGGGTCGTCCCTGAATTTATATTGTCCAAGATCGAATCAACGGGATTGCGCCGAGAGAATATCATCGTCCCAACTGCCCTCACTCGCATTGAATTTGACCGAATACACATCCTGCCTTTCAATGGTTTGCACTGGGAAACAAGCCCCGAAGGCGATCTTAAGGGAGTTCCTGCCATGGGATATTTAATTGAGTGCGATGGCAAACGCTGGTTGTTCCCCGGTGACACGCGCGCTTACGATGCGTCTCAACTCCCCGCCTTTGGTTCGGTGGATACGGTCTTTGCTCATCTCTGGCTGGGACGCAGCTCCGCATTATTGGATGAACCTCCCCTGCTGGATTCCTTCTGCCGCTTCTTTCTGGACCTGCATCCGCGTCGGCTTATTCTGACGCATCTCAACGAATTCGGGCGCGCCGCAAACGACCTCTGGAATGAGTCCCATGCTCAATTGATCTGTTCGGCGTTTTCCAGAATATCTGCCCAGTTCTCCGTTACGCCTCTGCTTATGGGAAACAGCGTTGTGCTGTGAAATCCAATGCCGCCGCAGTGCAATTACGGCGGAACAGGTTCAGTTGTAATAAGGCGTTCAACTTTGTTTGAAAAGCTTTTGCAACTCTTATAGTTATCGTTCGTCTTTATCATTCTATTTTGACAGGAAAACACGCCACCTATGCTTGAAACGATTCAACAATCAGCGATCAGTCATGATCGCCATCAGGTAGAGTTGAAGCTGGACTATCAGTTGGATCGGGGGAAACACACTCACTACCAGATTTCAACCTATATTTTCGTGCCGAGGAGTCTCGGTATCACCGAGGAGAGTTATCCGAAAACCGAACTGTATCGGGATATCAAGAACTATATCCGCATCAAAACGCCGCAAATGAGCCTGCGCGATCTGATCGAAGACGATCTCTCGCCGCTAAAAATTGTGCAACAGGTCATTCACCAGCCCGGCTGGTACCTGAAGGAGGCGCAGAACGAGCAGATCATCCACGCGCTGCGGCTGTTGGGCGCCATGTTCAAAAGCTCTCTGCGGGAACACATCAATCTGGTGGAGAGGCGGGTCAGGCTGGCGGCGCCCGGTCAGAACCTCCAACCGCTGGTGGGAAACCTGATCGATGAAATGATCGTGGAATCGGAAAAGATCGGCGCGCAATACAGGCTGTTGTATGCCGAGTTCAATATGCCATATGTTCAGAAGGATGTATTTCTGGCTCACCTGTTGGTGGATGAATATATCAGCCTGTTGATCGAGGAAAGCGCCACCGAATTCTTCAAGATCGTATCGGAACGCTATGAGGGGACGGATCATTTGCACTATTGCCAGCGTTTGAACGACATCGTCGAACGCGAAACTTCACACCGCAAAGCCCGCGGCTACGATTCTGTCCTCAAGGTCGGGGATGATAACGAAGTGTATGCCTTCCGCTCCTCCGTGATCAAGAAGTATGTGAGCGGCGTCCTGCATCTGTCGGTCGATTCTCAGCGCGAAGGCAAGGCGATGGAGCAGGTGCTGCTTGCCTTGGCAGCAGGGATCTCAATGTTTTTCGCCACCGCGGTGGCGTTCCATTTCCAAAGCGTGTATGGCACCTTCACATTCCCGGCATTTGTAGCCCTGATCGTGGGCTACATGTTCAAGGACCGTATCAAGCAATTGGGGCAAACCCTGTTTGCCGGCAAGTTGCAAGCCAACTTATTCGATCGCAGGGTCAATATTAGGACATTGGATGGGAGATATAAACTAGCCACCTTGCGCGAGAAGATCACGTTCATGAAAGAAAGCGATATCTCTGCCGAGGTGCGTTCTGCGCGCCAGAAAGATCCCTTTGCCGACCTGGACAACGATCAAAAAGGGGAAACCGTCATCTGTCATACCAAAGCAATCGTCTTGAACGCTGAGCTTTTTCGAAGAGCCTTCGCAGGTCTCCCCAAAACAAGCGGACTGAACGACATCATCCGCTACGACATTTACCGCTACCTGCGAAAAATGGATGATCCGGTCGATGAAAACCTGTTGCTGCGCGATGGAAAACTGGAAGTGGTTCCCTCGCAAAAGGTGTATCATATCAATGTCGTCTCGCAGTATTCCTCGAAAAGTTTCGGGAATCAGAAGATACATAAGCGCATGAGACTGATACTAAGCAGACTGGGCATCAAACGCATCGTGCATATTCACCTGTAGAGTTCTTCTGTGGAAGAACCTCACTGTTTAGAAAACCCTTGACATCATCGTTGTTGTTCTTTACCATTGCCTGAAACCAATTGTTTGGGTGGATGGAACTGCCGGTCGGTACATGGGATGGTCCCCTGTATCTAATTACTCAATCTTAAAAAGGAGAAGAGAACAATGACCGCAAAACAAGTACGCCAGTGTATGATTTTCATTTTGATAGCCGCAGTGATGCTTGCAGCCTGCGCGCCTGCTTCAACGGAAGCGCCGCCTGCGGCGACCGAGGCTCCGCAAGAAGCGACGGAGGCTCCTGCGCCCACCGAAGCCCCCGTGGAAGAAATAACTGACACCGAACTGAATGTTTTGTGCACGCCTCAGGAACAATGGTGCCAAGGCATGAAGCAGGAATTCGAAGCGAAGTACGGGATCACCGTCAACTACGTTCGAATGTCCTCGGGTGAAGCGCTTGCCCGCGTTCAGGCTGAAAAGGACAATCCCCAGTTTGACATCTGGTGGGGCGGCCCTATCGATAGCTTTGTCGCTGCAAAAGGCGAGGGACTTCTGGAAGCCTATGACTCTCCAAATTACGCCAACCTGTCTGACCCGGTAAAAATGAAGGATGCGGACAATCAGTGGGTCGGTGTTTACGTGGGTACCTTGGGGTTTGCCACCAATACTGATTGGCTCGCCGCGAATCCCGGCACGTCCGCGCCCACCTCGTGGGATGATCTGCTGAAACCCGAATTCAAGGGACAGGTGATGGTGGCGCATCCATCATCCTCGGGCACCTCCTACACAGCTCTCGCGACCGTTTTACAGTTGCGAGGCGAGGAAGCAGGCTGGGAATATCTAACGCAGTATGCCGGGCAAGTCGCCCAATTTACCAAGAGCGGCGCCGCGCCTGCCAAGTTTGTCGGTCAGGGTGAAGCCGCTGTGGCGATCGTTTTCTCGCACGATATCGTGAATGAAATCGAAAACAATAAACTGCCGTTGGTGTTAACCTTCCCTGAAGAGGGCACCGGTTATGAGATCGGTGGTATGGCGATCCTCAAAGGCGCTAAACATCCACAGGCTGCGCGATTGTGGTTCGATTGGGCATTGACCCCCGAAGCGCAAGCGCTCGGTCCCACGTATGCCGCCTATCAGGCTCCGACGGTAACAGGCGTTGAGCTTTCTCACCCCGAACTGCTCGAAGTCAACCTGATTGATTATGACTTCATCTGGGCTGGCGAGCATAAGAAGGAATTTGTAGATAAGTTTACGAACGAGATCGCAGGCGCAGATAATCTAAAAGAATAGCACTGACTAACAAGTTCAGGGCGGCAGAATGTGCCGCCCTGAACTTTATATGTGGAGGAGTATGAAGACAACCTCAGCGCTACCTAAATCCTCAAAATTTCCCGATACGGGTGTCCAGCGTCGTTTTCAGGAATTTTTGCTCATCTTCAGAGATCCAGTGCTTTTCATGAGCCTGTTGTTCTCTGGAATTTTTATTTTTGTTTTTATCCTGTTGCCTATTCTTCGAACCGTTTCAGGTGGGTTTTTTTCGAAAGAAGGCGGTCTCGACCTCACCTATTTTGCTCGCTATTTTGATAGTATCTACGGTCCTGTATTGCGCCAGGCATTTGTAGATACGATGGTCATGGGGCTCCTGACTGCCTTTTTTGGAACGCTGATCGGATTTATTTTTGCTTATGCAACTGTTCGTTGTAATCCGCCCGCGAAAAATCTGCTGCATTGGCTTGCCTTGTTGCCAACCGTCTCGCCGCCATTCGCTCTCGCTTTGAGCGTCATCCTTCTCTTTGGTCGCAGCGGATTGATCACTAAGAAAGTGCTGGGGATCAATTTTGTCTCGGGTATGAATGACATCTACGGTTTGGACGGACTCGTCCTGGTACAAACGATCACATTTTTCTCTGTAGCGTATTTGATCCTGCGGGCGATGCTTGAACGACTCAGTCCGGCGCTGGAGGAAGCGGCTGCGAGTCTGCGTGCCAGCCGCTTCCACATTTTTCGCACCGTGACCCTGCCGCTTCTCATCCCTGGGATTGCGGGTTCGTTCTTATTACTGTTTGTCGAATCACTTGCGGACCTGGGTAACCCGCTCTTTATTGCCGGCAATCGGACAGTGCTCTCGGCGCAGATCTTTCTGGCTGTGATCGGCGAGTACGATTACCAAAAAGCCTCAGCGCTCTCGTTGGTTTTGATCATTCCAACGCTCGTGTTGTTCATGGTCCAACGATATTACGTCAACCGGCGTTCGTATATTTCGGTGACCGGTAAGCCCTCCGGCGCGCAAATCACCGAGAAAGATCCGATCATTCGCTGGGCGTTCAATATCACCGCCTATCTGATCTGCGCGTTCGTGATCCTGCTGTATGCAACGATCGTATACGGTTCCTTCAGCTTTACGTGGGGAGTTGACTTCACGCCCACATTGCGACACTGGACCATGGTGCTGACGCGCGGCGTCGAAGCGATCCTGGATACGACTTTCCTGAGCGTTCTGGCGACTCCTTTTGCGGCTTTTCTGGGTATGGTCATTGCCTGGCTCGTGGTTCGAAAAAATTTTAGCGGCAAGGAAATTCTCGACTTCAGCTCGAACCTCGGCGGAGCGATACCGGGCACGATCCTCGGGATTGGCTTTATTCTTGTTTTCAATAAACCGTCCCTCGCTCTGGCGATGATCGTTTATGCGATCTTAGCCATCTTTTTTGTTCTGGTGGTTGGCAGAAATGCGCGCGAACGACTGATCATCCTTTTACTTGGAACCGCGATCGGCTTCTTCTTGACTCGCATGGAAAGCATGCAAGTGCATTACCTGCTGGGAGGGCTGTACTTCATCCTTGCGCTCATCCATTTCCTCAACGGCAGGAACCGAGCTGGCGTCATAACAGCGCTCCTGCTGGGCGTCTACGTGATGAGCGCGAATTGGGCGAACGCGTTTGCCAAACCCATTGCAGATTTCAGCAGAAGTTTGGAGCGCGGATTCTGGAGTAACGCCATCTTCCAGTTTTCAGATCACATTAAAGTATTATTGCAACCGCCTCCATCTCTTCTGGCAATTTTTCTGCTCTTTGCAGGCATCCTTCTGGTACAGAGACTACAACAGCCGCTCGCGCGGTTACTTGGCGGGATCGTGGCGTTGATCATTCCCTGCACCATGTCGTTCATGGAAATGCCCTTTGCGCTGATCGGCGGCGCGTACATCATCATGGCCGCATTTATCGTCCGCAGTCTGCCGGCGTCAGTGCGGGCGGGCGTTGCGTCCCTGCAACAGATCGACCCGTCGATCGAGGAAGCGTCAAATATCCTAGGCGGAGATGCGCAGTACACCTTCCGTAAGGTCACTTTGCCGCTGATCCTTCCAGCGCTTTTGGCAGGCTTGATCTTCAGCTTTACGCGGCATATGACCAGCCTTTCGGCGATCGTTTTTCTGATCAGCGCAAAATGGAGGATCGTCACAGCGTCCATCTTGAGTGAATGGGAGCAGGGCGGCGTTAGTATCGCAGCGGCATACTCGACCTTGATCATTGCGTTCGTTCTGATCGCGATAGCGATCTTGAATATCGTCACGATCCGCTTACTGCGCGGACGTGAGGGTGTGGACTTGAGTCAGTTATGAACACTTCGAATATGAGGAATCATCAATGTATTTAACACTGGAGAACGTCACCAAGGTCTTTCATTCGCGCGGCAATGTGGGGGAGGTCGTGGCTGTGCAAAATGTGAACCTGGAGATTCAAAAAGGCGAACTGGTAACGTTACTGGGACCCTCAGGTTGTGGAAAGACCACCACATTGCGTATGATCGCAGGATTCGAATTCCCTTCCTCGGGAAGGATCGTTTTGGATGAGCAGGAGATCAATTCGCTTCCGCCTCACAAACGAAACATGTCGATGGTCTTTCAAAGTTATGCGCTCTTTCCTCACTTGACCGTTTTTGAAAATGTCGCCTATGGACTCAATGTGCAGCGATTAAGTAAAAATGTGATTGCTGAACGAGTCGGACGCGTCTTGGACTTGGTCCACCTGCGGGGATATGGAGATCGCGCCCCCGGGCAGTTATCCGGCGGGCAGCAGCAGCGAGTCGCTCTGGCGCGGGCGCTTGTGATGGAGCCAAAGGTTCTTCTGATGGATGAGCCGCTCTCGAACCTGGACGCAAAACTTCGCGAGGAGATGCGCGCCGAGATCCGCAGGATCCAAAAAGAACTGAATATCACCAGCGTCTACGTTACTCACGACCAGATCGAAGCGATGACGCTATCCGACCGCATCGTGGTCATGAACGAGGGCTTGATCGAACAAGTGGGAACGCCGGTAGAGATCTACCGCTTCCCGAACAGCCGTTTTGTCGCAAACTTCATTGGGCGAGCCAACTTCATTGATGGGGTGATCCTCGCGCAGCAAAATTCAAACGCGACGATCAAATCGCTGGGCGAGACAATCACGTTATCGAATGTAAAACATCAATTCCGCGAGGGAGAATCTGCCACCTTGATCGTCCGCCCTGAGATGATCCAGATCCGAAAGAGCGGCGGGCTGTATCGGGGAACCATCCGTCAGGCAGTTTATCTTGGCGACATGATCGAATATACGGTGGATGTTGGCGGGGTAACTATTTTAGGCACAGAGACCGATCCGCATGTCACCGAGCTTTTTGCGGAAGGGGAAAACGTCACGCTGGAATTTGCCCAGGATCATATACAAGTTTTGCCCGAGGGCAAGTCGGCTGAGTGATCCTTCTTCTTTCGAGCACAAACACCATATCCATCAAGAATGGAGCATAAACATTGAAAGACATCCGCATTGGATTGATCGGCACCGGCGGCATGGGGAAGGCTCATGCCACAGCGTTTCAAAACGTTCCTCTCGTGTTCGGCAATGAGCCGGGCAGACCTGTCCTGGAGATCGTTGCAGACGTTGACGCGAAAGCCCTGGAACGCTGGGCTGGAGAGTTTGGCTTTGCGCGCTGGACAACGAACTGGCGTGATGTAGTGAACGATCCGCGTGTGGATGTGGTTGATATCACAACGCCTAATGCCCTGCACGCGGAAATGGCGATCGCGGCGGCTCAAGCCGGCAAGCATATCTACTGCGAGAAACCGCTGGCAACAACCTCCGCCGATGCGGCGCGAATTGTCGCGGCGGTCGCAAAGGCTGGCGTGATCAGTATCGTGGGATTCAACTACTTGAAAAACCCCGCCCAAGCCTTTGCCCGGCAGATGATCGAATCGGGGGAACTTGGCGACATCACTTTATTTCGCGGCACATTCGACCAGGATTTTCTTGCGAACCCAGACATCCCGTTCAGTTGGCGTCTGGATCGTGCTCAGGCAGGGACCGGCGCGTTGGGCGATCTAGGTTCCCATACGATTGCCTTTGCCCAGTTTCTAGTGGGCGATATCGTCGAAGTCTGCGGATTGAATGCGACGAAGATCAACGAGCGAGTCGTGCCGGATGCCGGCTCCGGCTATGCGGCGACCGCTCAAAGCAGCGGGAAGATGCGTTCTGTTGAGAACGAAGACATCATGGAATTCCTCATCCGTTTTGAGAATGGCGCGATCGGGACGATTGGCACGAGTCGCATTGGCGTGGGACGCAAGTTGGGTCTAGGCTATGAGATTCAAGGCACACGAGGCAGTTTGTTTTACACGCAGGAACGAATGAACGAAATTCAGTTGTATCGTCACACAGACCCGGATCGAGAAAAGGGATATAAGACGATCTACATTGGACCGGAACATCCCGGCTATAAAGCCTTCTTCGGCTTGGCGGGAATCGGGCTGGGATATAACGATCAGAAGATCATCGAAGCGCATGATCTGATCACAGCGGTCGCATTGGGGAAACCAACCCAGCCCGATGTGCGTTTTGCGTATCAGGTGAATAAGGTCATTGACGCCGTGGATGTGTCCTGCCGGGAACGCCGCTGGGTGCGCGTGAGCGAGTTTGACACAGACGTGGATCAGTAACAGCAAAGGAACATACCATGCGCATCGGTTTAAACACAGATAGTTTGGGGCATTTGCCGTTCGATGAAATGCTGAAAATAGTCGCCCAACTTGGCGTAGAAACTCTGGAGTTGTGTTGTGGAGGTTGGTCCAGCGTGCCGCATGTGAATCTTGACCTTCTGCTGGAGAACGAATCGGAACGTAAAAACTTCTTGTCCAAAATACACGATCATGGCTTGGAAATCGACGCGCTGAATTGCTCTGGCAATCAACTGGCTCCCGGAGAGCGGGGGAAATCCAACGATCGGGTAGTACGAAATACAATGAAGCTGGCGCGACTCCTCGGCGTTCGCAGGGTTGTGATGATGTCTGGCTTGCCCGGTGGTCCGGGCGATCAGAATGCGAATTGGATCACGACAGCCTGGCCGCCTGAATGTCACGACATCTTGCGGTATCAATGGGAGGATGTCGCCATTCCGTATTGGCGCGATCTGGTCCATCACGCGCGTGAGAACGGCATCGAACAGATTTGTGTTGAACAACATGCGCATCAGCTCGTCTACAATACAGAGACGTTTCTCAGATTACGCGACACAACAGGCGGGATCGTGGGTGTGAATTTCGACCCCAGCCACGCCTTCTGGATGGGAGGCGATCCGTTGCGTTCCATACGTCAACTTCGCGGTGCGATCTATCACGTTCACGCCAAGGACACGCGCATCGATTCACATAACAGCGAGATCAATACCTTGTTGGAAACCAAACCGAACGACCGCGTCACGGAACGTTCCTGGAACTATGTCACGCTGGGTTATGGTCACGCCGAACTTTGGTGGCGTGATTTTGTCATTCAGTTAAAGCAAAATGGATACGACGATGTGTTAAGCATCGAACATGAGGATTACAGCCTGTCTCCCATCGAAGGCGTGAGGAAGTCGATTTATCTCTTGAACAATGTGATGGAAAGAAAATCGGAAATATAGTGATTTCCCCATCGCCACCCTGCAAATGAATCTTTCTCGCAGGGTACATATCCGGGATAGGGGTAGAAATTCAGGTTACAAAATCGTGTACCCACCAAACAAAGAAAAAGTCATCAAGAAATGAACGAACACCTATCGTCGCTATGAAGCGAAGTTTCAGAAGCGACTCGGTACGGGTCGCTTTTTTGATTCCCAAAATTACCTCTTGAAATTTCCCGAAAATACAGTATGATTGCTTGTGATTGATTTTTGAGCGGTTATGAGCGAATTCACGCCCACTCCCGAACGGCAAAAACAGATCCTTTCCCTGCTCACGCGGCAGGGACGTTTGAGCGTGACCGAGATCGTAAATCAATTCGAGATCAGCGAAGCCACGGCTCGGCGCGACTTGGAAGCGCTCGCTTCGCAAGGCAAAGCCCAACGCGTGCATGGCGGCGTGATCGCCGTGGAGCAGGCTCCGCCTGAGTTGCCGATCCTTCAGCGCGAAGGCGAACAAGCGGATGAAAAGTTCGGCATCGGACGCGCCGCCGCAGATTTGATCGCCGATGGCGAGACGGTCTTCCTCGGTTCAGGGACGACCGTGCTCGAAACAGCGAAGTATCTGCGTGAGCGAAAAAACCTCACGGTCGTCACCAACTCGCTGGCTGTGTTGAACGCGCTGGCGGGTATCAAAGACATCACCGTTGTCTCATTGGGCGGACAATTACGCGAGAGCGAACTTTCATTCATTGGTCACATCACCCAACAAGCATTAGCCGAACTGCGCGTGGATAAGGTCATCATGGGCACGCGCGGCATCAGCCTTGAACACGGTCTGACGAACGACTATCTTCCCGAAACCCTCACCGACCGCGCCATCCTGAAGATCGGGCAGACGGTCATCATCGCGGCGGATCACACGAAGATCAATCGTGTGGCGACCGCCCTGCTCGCGCCGTTGAATTCCATCCATATCTTCGTTACCGACACGAACGCAGAAAAGAAATTCTTGAACTCGTTGAAAAAGATCAATATCGAAGTTGTTATCGCGTAGGTCACGCTTCCCGCGTGACAGAGATTGGAACAACATGCTTCTCAAAGATTTTCGTCCGCAGTCAAAGCTTGTTACAAAGACCACGCTGGTAGACAAGCCACGCTTCCCCGTTATTGACGCGCATGATCATCTCGGCGAACCGTTCGGCGGCGGATGGGATAGGAAACCGTTGAGTGAGTTGCTCGATCTGCTCGATGAAGCAGGCGTGACCCATTACGTTGACCTCGACGGCGGCTGGGGCGAAGACATCCTCGATGCGCATCTCAAACACTTCAAGGAAGGCGCGCCTGAGCGATTTCAAATTTTCGGCGGCGTGGACTGGGGCAAATGGCAGGAGTTGGGAGATCAATTCCCAGCGTGGGCGGCGAAGCGTTTGGTCGCGCAAAAAGAACGCGGCGCGCAGGGACTCAAGATCTGGAAGCCGTTCGGTTTGCACGTCAAAGATCACACAGGCAAATTAGCGGATGTGGACGATGAACGCCTCATCCCGATCTGGGAAACGGCAGGCGAATTGAGTTTGCCTGTGCTCATTCACGTTGCCGACCCCGTTGCATTCTTCGATCCGATCGACGAGACCAACGAACGCTGGGAGGAGATCGGCGAGCATCCCGATTGGGCGTTTACCAGTCCGCCGTTTCCATCGTTCATGCACATCATGGATGGTTTCAAGAATTTGGTGACGCGTCATCGCAACACGACGTTCATCGGCGCGCATGTGGGATGTTATGGCGAGAACCTCGGTTGGGTGGGGAAAATGTTCGATGACTGCCCGAACTATTACATTGACATCTCTGCGCGTTTCGGCGAGCTTGGTCGCCAGCCTTATGCCTCGCGAAAATTTTTCATCCAATATCAAGACCGCATCCTCTACGGCTCAGACATGAGTCCTGACCTTGACGCGTATCGCTTGAGTTATCGCCTGCTCGAAACCGACGACGAATATTTCAATTACAACACCAGCGAAGTCCCTGGGCAGGGACGTTTCTACGCATATGGTTTGTATCTGCCTGATGATGTGTTGAAAAAAGTGTATCGTGATAATGCCGAGAGAGTGTTGAAATTCAGTAATCAATGATCAGTGAACAATGATCTGTAAGACTATGAAACGACGAGACTATGCAACCAACTAACTATCACACCTACAACGAGATCAAGACTCAGACCGAAGCCTGGGCGCAAGCGCTGGATGTAGTGCGCGCTTCAGACTCCCCCAAGGCTGGCGACTACGACCAGGTCGTTTTCATTGGCTGTGGCTCCACTTACTACCTCTCACTCGCGGCGGCGGCTTTGTATACCGAACTGACAGGTCGCTCTGCGCACGCCATCCCTGGCGGAGAATTGTTATTGAATCCACAATTGGTCGTGCCGCAAACTTCCAGTTTGCGCTCTTTGCTCGTTGCCATCAGCCGTTCTGGGACGACGACCGAAACGATCAAAGCCGTTGAGAAATTCAAAGCGGAAAAACGCGGAGATGTGTTGGTCATCAGTAATTACGACGAAGTTCTATCGCGGCTTGCCGATGTAAATATTGTGATTGACAAAGGACAGGAACAGTCCATTGCGCAGACGCGTTCGTTCGCTTCGATGTATGTGGTGGTGACGGCTTTATGCGCGAAGATGGCGGGGAGGGAGGATTTGGTTTCTGCGATGGTGGAGTTGCCGAGAATTGGTAATTGGGTAATTGATAATTATGAGGAATGGGCGAAGAGAATTGGGGAGAATTTGTCGTTCGACAGGTTTTATTTTCTCGGCTCGGGCATCCGTTATGGGTTGGCGTGCGAGGTGAATCTCAAGATGAAAGAGATGACGCTCACTCACAGCGAACCGTTCCACTTCTTGGAGTTCCGCCATGGACCGATGAGCATGGTGAATCAAAACACCGTCGTGGTGGGGATGTTGTCGGAGGCGAACCGCGCTCACGAGGCGAAAGTGCTCGAAGAGATGGAAGCGCTTGGGGGAACTGTATCAGCCGTCGGTGAGAATGAAGCGGATGTCAGTTTTGAGTCGCATATCCCAGAGGAGGTGCGTGGAGTCCTGTATCTGCCCGTGTTCCAGCTCATGGCGTTCTATCGTTCGTTGGCGAAAGGTTTGAATCCCGACCGTCCGAACAATTTGACGGCGGTGGTGAAATTAAATCTATAAAAGGAGAGAAGCATGAAAAAGTTAATGTTTGTTTTTGTGATGGCGAGCCTCGTGCTTGCCGCATGCGGAGGCGGAGCGCCAGCCGCAACGGACGCGCCCGCGTCCACCGAGCCGATTGTGATCCGTGTGTGGGGACATCAGGCGCCCGCGTTCAACGAGGCGAATCAAAAGATGTTCGATGACTTCATGAAAGCCGACCCGAATGTGATCATCAAGTACGAGACCTTCCCGTGGGATGTGTTCATTCAGACGATCCAGACTTCGCTTCCTGCTGGTAACACAGCGGATGTGATCCTCATCCCTGGCGGATACACCTGCCGCTACGCCTCGGGCGGACAACTGCTCGAAGTGCCTGCGAATGTGATGACGCTCGATCAGGCAAAGGGAATCTTTTATGATGCGCCGCTCGGTGGTCAGACCTGCGACGGCAAGTTGTACGGCTTCCCTGCCGAATACAATCTCGAATACGGCGGCGCCTACGTGAACCCCGCGTTGTTCGAAGCGGCTGGGTTGGCTTATCCGCCTGCGTGGGCGAACTGGGATGCGGTCGTTGCCGATGCGAAGAAATTGACTCAAGTTGGCTCGGACGGCGTGATGACCGTGGCAGGTATGCACTATACCAACAGCGATCAGTTGTTCACCTACTTCCTGGCGGGCATTTTGGAACAGGGCGGCAACTACTTCGCTGAAGACGGCAAACACTTCAATTTCAATTCGCCTGAAGCGGTTGCGACCATCCAAAAGTTAATGGACATGGCGCAGAAAGATAAGATCGTTGACCCGATCATCTTCAATGCAGACAGCGAATGGGTCGGCGATTCGTTCGCGCAGGGACACAACGCCATTGGCGTGCTGGGCTCATGGTATGCGGGCGATGCGAAGATCGGATATCCCGACCTGAAATTCGATTATGTCTCCCTGCCGCCGATGATGGGTTCTGAGCACAAGTTCGTCTCGGTGGGCGGATGGGGCTACGTGGTTGGCAAGAGCACAAAGAATCCTGAGATCGCATGGAAACTTGCCTCCTTCCTCGGCGCAAATGAGGCGAATGTGTTGTACTTCAACTCTCATTCCGCCACCATCCCTGCGATGAGGTCCGTTGCGGCGGATCCGAAGTACGTGGAAGCCGTCCCGTTCGCCGCCGCCGTTCTTCCGATCCTGGATGCGGGCGCGTATCAGGGCAACCTGACCGACCCCGATCAACTGGCGTATGAGATCATCTACCCGACCATCCTCGACGCCATTCAAGGAAACCAAACCGCCGAAGAAGCCGCCAACAGTATTAATGAAGCGGCGAATGCGATGGTAGATGCGGCGCAGTGACGAAGTACACAGGTAAACAGGTAGACAGGTAAACAGGTGAGGGTGGCTTGTGCCACAATGACGAGTCGCCCTCATCTTTCCTCTTTCGTCTTTCATTCATCCTTCATCATTCAACCTTCATCCTTGAGTGAGGTCCCATGGCATTCAACACGCTCTTCAAAAAGGATATCGTCGTTGACAGCGGCAAGTTGACGGCGAAACAGCGCCGCTTTGCCTACACCAGCCTGACGCCCATTCTTCTTTATATGGGAGTGTTCACGTTGTTTCCCATCGTCTGGGCGGTGGTGATGAGTTTCTATAGTTACTCTCCCATCCGTGAAGGGAGCGGATTTCTCGGACTCGGCGGAGCAAATCCTTTCGTGCAAATAGACAACTACATCGAACTTTTCACTGGCACGAGCAAACCCGCCGAAGTCTTCCGCCTTGCGCTGAAGAACACCTTCATGTTCACTGCGCTTGTCCTGCCGCTCAACCTGCTCATCACACTGCCTCTCGCCGTCATCCTCGAATCCATTGGCGAGCGTTTCAAGACATTATTCCGCGCCATTTATTTTCTCCCCACCATTTCATCGTCTGTGGCGCTTGTCATCATCTGGTCGTATATGTACGCGCCAGGCTGGGGCTTGCTCAGCATCATGTTCAAAGCGGTCGGACTCGTCCCGCCGAAATCGTGGTTACAAGACCCAAGCCTCGTTTACTTCGGCGTCCCGCTGGCGATGATCTGCGTGGTCGTTGCGCACGTCTGGCAGGACTTCGGCTACAACCTCGTCATCTTCGTTGCCGCGTTGCAATCCATCCCGAAGACTCTGCGCGAAGCCGCCCGCGTGGACGGCGCCAACGCCTGGCAGGAATTCTGGCTCGTCGTCGTCCCGCTTCTCCGTCGGACCGTGTTGCTGACCAGCGTGCTGACGGTGATCTCGTCCCTGCAAGTGTTCGTCATCTTCCAACTCCTCACGCGCGGCGGACCCAAAAACCAGACGCAAACTTTGCTCCTAAGTATTTACGAGAACGCCTTCCGCTTTGCAAACAATCTCGGTCTCTCCTCGGCAATGTCCATGGTCTTATTCATCATCATCCTGACCCTCACCGTGATCCAATTCAGACTTTTGAGAACGGAGTGGGAGTATTAGTGAAAGTAGACAGGTAAACAAGTAGACACGTAAACACGCAATACGAAGTATGCAGTTCGTAACACGTAACTTGCAACTCGTAACTTGTAACTCGTAACTTGCAACTCGTAACTTGCAACCCGCATCCCACACTGCTCACTGTTCACTGCTAACTCTCTCACTACCCTCGGAGCCACCATGACCGACAAACCCAAACGCCCCTCCCTCGCCTTCGTCCTCGGCAAATCAGGCGCCTACGCCATCCTCATCGTCGGGTTGATCGGCACGCTCCTGCCGTTCTTCTATATCATCGTCTCCTCGCTAAAGACTCCAGCCGAACTACGCCAGACCCCGCCAGATTTTTTCTCGAAGACGCCTTCGCTCGATAACTACACCACCATTCTGAAAGACAAAGATATTCCCATCGCGCAAAATTTATTCAACAGCATCTTCGTATCCATTTCCCGCGTGGTCATCACGCTCTTTACCAGTTCCTATGCGGGCTACATCTTTGCCAAATATCACTTCAAAGGGAAAAACCTCGCCTTCGGCATCATCCTCATCCAGATCATGATTCCCTTTCAAGTGGTCATGATTCCCAACTACCTGCTCGTTGTCAAACTCGGTCTCATCGACTCGCTGTGGGCGCTCATCATCCCTGCTTTCATTGACGCCTACGGCATCTTCATGATGAAACAATTCATCGAAGCCCTGCCCGCCGAATTGATGGACGCCGCCCGCATAGACGGCGCCTCCGAATTTGGAATTTACTCGCGCATCGTCCTCCCGCAAATGGGACCGCCTCTCGCCTCGCTCGGCATCTTCACCTTCATGGCAACCTGGAACGATTACCTCTGGCCCCTCATCGTCCTGACCTCGCCAGAGAATCGCACCATCCCACTACTTGTCGTTTGGTTTCAAACGGCGCACGTTTCCAATCAAGGGCTTGTCCTTGCCGCCTCCATCCTCACGCTCCTGCCCATCTTCATTGTCTACATCTTCCTCCAACGCTGGATCGTAGATCAAGCCACCTCCTCGGCATTCAAATAACATGAAACTTGAAACCTGGAACTTGAAACGCCTTTTGACTTTCCTCCTTCTTTCCTCTCTTCTCTTCGGATGTGGACCCGCCTCCTCCTCCCCCGAGCCTGATTCGGTTTCCCATACCTACGTCTACTCTGACGCCTCTCTGCTCAACCCCGAGCGTGGATTCTTCACCCCTTACGAGTTACCCAGCCCAGCGGGATTCAGTTCCGTGCGCATCACGGGCAACACGCTTGTGCATCTCAACATCCGCTTCGACGACTGGCGCGAATCAGACCTCCCTGAGGAAATGCTGAACGGACTGCAGATCAACTTCGACGATATTCGCGAAGCGGGCGTCAAAGCCATCATCCGCTTTGCGTACAACAGTGGACCCTATCCCGATTCGGAACCCGATGCGTCTAAACCCCAAATCCTGAAACACATCCAGCAGTTGACTCCGCTCCTGCAAAAGAACACGGACGTGATCGCCTGGGTCGAGGCGGGATTCATCGGCGCGTGGGGCGAGTGGCATACCTCCACGAACGGACTCGACAACATCACCGACAAGCGTGACATCCTCAACGCGCTTCTGACTGCGATACCAGATCGGTTCGTGCAGGTGCGTTATCCCGCCAACATCATCGAAATGTATCCGAATCCCGAAGATGCGGTGAACGCGCACGTTGCGCATCACAACGATTGCTTTCTCTCCAGCGAAACAGATGTCGGCACGTATGAACGCGGCGGCGAGAACACCATCGAACGCGACCAAAAATATCTCGCCGAACTGACTCTCTTTACGCCAATGTCTGGCGAGACCTGCGCTCCCTTCCCGCCGCGTTCCGAATGTACGAATGCGCTTCACGAAATGGAGTTGCTCCACTTCTCCGCCATCAATGAGGCGTATCACAAAGGCATCCTCCGCAGTTGGGAGGAGAGCGGTTGCCTGCAAGAGATCACAGACCGCATGGGCTATCGCCTCTCGCTGACCTCGGCAGACTTCAACGAACAAGCCCGCCCAGGCGGATTGTTGACTCTCACTGTCAATGTACAAAACACAGGCTTTGCTTCGATCATCAATGAAAGACCGCTTTATATAGTCCTCGTGGGGCGGGATGCCATCCCGCCTTACGTTGCCCAACTCGAACTCGACCCTCGCACATGGCAGCCTGGCGGATCCTCCTTCACTGCATCCGTTCGTCTGCCCTCCGACATGGAAGAAGGCGAATACAATCTCGCCCTCTGGCTTCCTGATGAAGCAGAAACTTTGCAAGCGAATCCACTGTACGCTGTGCAGTTTGCCAACGAAAACATCTGGGATGAATCGACAGGTTACAACATTCTCGGCAAGGTCGCAGTGGATTCGTCGGTGACGGGCAGTTACGCGCGCGGCAAGTCTATGCAAGTGGAAGAGTTATCAACGGACACAGCAGTTCCATCCGATTCCCCAACAACAGTTCAGCCTGCATCTGACGAATTGATCCTCAACCCGCAAATCACCAACGATGTGGAAAATATCATCTTCTCCCTCGACTACGTCAGCGGACAATACAACGCCTTCCAACTTTTCATTGACACAGACCAGGATTCACGCACGGGGTTTATCGTCAACGGCATCGGCGCAGAAATACTCGTCGAGAACGATACCTGGAACACTTACAGCGGCTCAGGCTCGAACTGGAGTTGGCAGACCACAGAAGAAATCATCTCATTGGAAGATACAGGCACTCATGTGGATTGGAAAATATCACGCTCGCTGTTGTCCACCTCCCAATTCGACTACATCATCCAGATCGCAGACATGAATTGGGATGCCATCTTTGTCACCGACAAGCAATCCTTCACCGTCAAGTAACTTGCAATCCGTAACCTGAAACTTGAAACGTGAAACCCGCAACTTGAAACCTGTAACTTGTAACTTGTAACCCGTAATCTGCAACCTATAACCTGTAACTTGTAACCCAAGGAGCCACTCATGCCCAAGATCACCTTCATCGGCGCAGGCAGTACCGTCTTCGCCAAAAATTTACTGGCAGACATACTCGCCTTCCCCGAACTCGCCGACTCCACCATCAGCCTGATGGACATTGACCCCATCCGCCTCCAAACGACCGAGGTGGTCGCGCACAAGATCGCGGAGTTCTTCGGCGCCAAACCCAAGATCGAAGCGACTCTCGACCGCCGCGCCGCCCTCGAGGGCGCGGATTACGCCATCAGCATGTTTCAAGTCGGCGGCTACAAACCCAGCACAGTGATTGACTTTGAGATTCCCAAGAAATACGGCATCAGACAAACCATCGCCGACACTCTCGGCATCGGCGGCATCATGCGCGGACTGCGCACCATCCCCGTCTTCCTCGACATCTGCAAAGACATGGAAGCGGTCTGCCCCGATGTGACCTTCCTGCAATACGTCAACCCGATGGCGATTAATACCTGGGCGATCAACCGCGCCAGCAAAATAAAAACGGTCGGCTTGTGTCACAGCGTGCAAGGGACAGCCGAAGTCCTCGCTGAAGACATCGGCGTGCCGATCAACGAGATCAACTATCTTTGCGCGGGCATTAATCACATGGCGTTCTATCTCAAGTTCGAGCGCAATGGCGAGAATTTATATCCAAAGATTCGAGAAGTGGCGGAAGCCAAAACGTATGCGCGCGGCTATCGCGAGCTTGCCAACCACGTTCGTTATGAAGTCCTCAAGCGCACGGGATATTTCGTCACCGAATCGAGCGAACATTTCAGCGAGTACGTGCCGTGGTTCATCAAACAAAATCGCCCCGACCTGCTCGAAGAATTTGAAATTCCCATTGACGAATATATCACGCGCTGTGAGATCCAGATCGCAGAATGGGAAGCCGACAAAGCCGCCCTCGAACGCGGCGAACTCGACGAGTCGTACGAGCGCAGTCAGGAATATGGATCGCTCATCATCCACTCGCTCGAAACGGGAACGCCGCGCGTCGTCTATGGCAACGTCGCCAACAACGGACTGATCGACAACCTTCCGCAAGGTTGCTGCGTCGAAGTTCCCTGCCTCGTGGATAAAAGCGGATTGCAACCCACGCACATCGGCATGATGCCGCCACATCTCGCCGCCATGCAACAGACCAACATCAACGTGCAGTCGCTCGTCGTCGAAGCCGCGCTCACTCGCAAGCGCGAACACATCTATCACGCCGCCATGCTCGATCCGCACACCGCCGCCGAACTCAGCCTCGATCAGATCTGGTCCCTCGTGGATGAACTCATCGAAGCCCACGGCGACATGCTCCCCGAATATCAATGAGACGCGCGCCATTCATCTTTCTTCTTTCCTCTTTCCTCTTTGGATGTAACCCCGCCTCACCCTCCCTTCAACCTGCTTCTGTTTCGACGGAGACTCCAACCCTTATGCCTTCACCCTCCCAACCTTCCAACTTGCAACCCGAACCCAACTGGTGGAAACCCACCGCTGGTCTCACCTGGCAATGGCAGATCGGCAACGATGACGTTGACACGTCCATCAATGCGGATGTTTATGATATTGATCTCTATGTTGACCAAGCCATCATTGACGAACTCCACGCCAAAGGACGCAAGGTCATCTGCTACATCAGCGTCGGCTCATGGGAAGATTGGCGACCCGACAAAGATCAATTCCCCGCCGAAGTGTTGGGCAACGATTACGAAGGCTGGAAGGGCGAACGCTGGCTCGATATCCGCCGCATTGACTTGCTCGCGCCCATCATGCTTGCCCGCCTCGACCTTTGCAAAGCCAAAGGCTTCGACGCCGTTGAACCCGACAACATGGAAGTGTATACCAATAACACAGGTTTTCCGCTTACCTACGATGATCAGTTGAAGTTCGCCCTCTGGCTCGCCGATGAAGCCCACAAACGCGGACTCGCCATCGGTCAAAAGAACGCCTCCGATCAGGTGCAAGACCTCGTAAACGTCTACGACTTCGCCATCACCGAAGATTACTTCTACTACAACGAAGCCGAGAAAATGATTCCCTATATCGAAGCAGGCAAACCCGTCTTCGCCGCCGAATACACCGACCTGCCAGGCGATTTCGCTGCCTTCTGCGAACAAGCCAAACGCCTCAACTTCAGCGCCATCCTCAAACATCGCGGCTTGGGTGCCTGGATACAAACCTGCCCGTAAGACCCGTCAAACGTCGAAGGTCAAAAGTCAGCAAACTCCTGACTTTCGACCTTTGACCTTCGACTTGAAACCTGAAACATGAAACCCATCACCATCGGCAAACTTCGCGGACTACAACAAATCTCCTCCAAACGAGGCACATTCACCGCGCTCGCGCTCGATCATCGTCAGAACCTCCGCAAAGCGAATCCTTTATTCAATGACGACTCCGAACTCTTGCGCTTCAAACTGGATGTGACCTCTGCGCTCGCCTCCGAAGCGACAGCTGTTCTGCTCGACCCCGAAGTCTCCGCCGCCCAAGCCATCACAAGCGGCGTTGTTCCCAATCACGTCGGTTTGGTTGTTGCTGTTGAGTCCACTGGCTACACAGGCGACGCCACCGCCCGCCACGCGCAGATCATCCCTGGCTGGAGCGTGGACAAAGCCAAACGCATGGGAGCCTCCGCCGTTAAGTTGCTCGTCTACTATCACCCAGATTCACCAACTACAAAAGAAATCGAATCTTTTACCAAAAATATTGCCGATGAATGTATCAAGCATGACCTTGTTCTCATGCTTGAGCCGCTATCCTATTCGCTCGATGAAAACAAAAAACTTTCCTCCGAAGAGAAAAGGTATGTTGTGGTTGAAAGCGCCAAACGCCTTACACCTCTGGGAGTGGATATTCTCAAAGCCGAGTTTCCTCTTAATCCAGCCGAAACAAACGAATCAACTTGGGGGGACGCTTGCAAAGAAATCTCAGCCGCCTCCATCGCCCCGTGGATTCTCCTGTCTGCGGCGGTGGAGTACGACACCTTCGCAAAGCAAGTCGTCATCGCGTGCCAATCGGGCGCAAGCGGAATCGCCGTCGGTCGCGCGGTGTGGAAGGAAGCGGTCACGATGAACGGCGAAGAGCGCATGAAATTTTTACAGACCACCGCGTATAAACGCATCTCGCGTCTCACATCGTTGTGTCACGCGCTCGCAAAACCATTCCATGATTTTTATTCGGCAGACGCTCCTTTCGATTGGTACAAAACATATTGATTGTAGGGGCGGGGTGACCCCGCCCCTACATAATAAACATGAAACTATTCGACATTCTAATTGCTGGCGAAATTAATCCCGACCTGATCCTTGCAGGCGATGTTATTCCTGAGTTCGGTCAAGTCGAAAAATTGGTTGACTCTGCCGCGCTGACCATCGGCTCGTCCTCCGCCATCTTTGCGTGCGGCGCGGCGCGGCTGGGACTTAAGGTCGCGTTCATCGGCGTGTGCGGCGACGATGTCTTCGGTCGCTTCATGCTGGATGAAATGTCAAAACGAAATGTGGATGTGAGTCACGTCATCGTCCGCAAAGACGGGCAGACTGGACTCAGCGTTATTCTTAATCAACAATCGGATCGAGCGATTCTGACTCACTCTGGCTTGATCGCTGAACTCCAAGCCTCAGACATCGCTGACGATTTGTTGCGCCAGGCGCGTCACTTGCATGTGGCAAGTTATTTTCTGCAAACCAAACTCCAGCCTGATCTGCCGAATCTTTTTCGCCGCGCGCGTTCGTTTGGTTTGATCACTTCGCTCGATACGAATTACGATCCCAGCGAGAAATGGATTGGATTCGACGAACTGCTTGCGGTCACGAATATTTTTCTTCCAAATGAAGCCGAAGCGAAGTCGCTTACAGGCGCGGAAAATGTTGACGAAGCGGCGAACAGGCTCCAATCGAGGGTAGAGGCGTTTGTCATTAAGTTGGGAAAAGATGGGGCGTTGGGAATCTCGAAGAGTGGGAGAGTCCGAATGAATAGCATTCCAGTAAATGTTGTGGATACTGTTGGCGCAGGCGACTCGTTCGACGCGGGATTCATCTATGGGTATTTGAATGACTGGAGTTTGGAAAAAACTTTGCGGTTGGCGTGCGTGTGCGGAGCGTTATCTACACAACAAGCGGGCGGCACGAACGGACAGCCCGCGCTCGATGAGGCGATGAAATATGTATCTTGATGAAATTGTTGCGGCGCAGAAACGCGGCGAGGCGAGGGGAGTCGCATCCGTTTGTTCGGCGCATCCGTTCGTGATTCAAGAAACGTTGAAGTTGTTCGAGCGCCCGCTGATCGAAGCGACGTGCAATCAGGTGAATCAATTCGGCGGCTACACAGGCATGACGCCGAAAGATTTTGTGGAATATGTAAGAGGCATCGCCGAGGAGATTCACTTTCCGTTTGAAAGAATCATTTTAGGCGGCGATCATCTTGGTCCGAACGTCTGGCAAAATGAACCCGCCGAATCTGCCATGCAAAAATCGGAGGAGATGATCCGTCAATATGTGGAAGCGGGGTTTACAAAAATTCATCTCGATTGCAGTATGAAACTGGCGGATGATCCCGCGGGGATGTTGGATGTGGAAGTGATCGCTCGACGCGCGGCGAGATTGGCGAAGATAGCAGAGCATGCTGAGGCGGAAAATCATTCTGCCCCGCGTTATGTGATCGGCACGGAAGTTCCCATCCCTGGCGGGGCGACGGAACATGAAGAAGGCGTCAGCGTGACGAAGGTGGAGGATGTGAAGCAGACCATCGAGGTCACGCGCGAGGCGTTTGTGAGAGAAGGATTGGAATCGGCGTGGGAACGAGTCGTCGGGATTGTCGTCCAGCCAGGCGTGGAATTCGGCGATGATTTCGTCCTGCCGTATCAAGCGGACAAGGCGATGGAATTATCGAAGTTCATCGAGTCGCAGTCTCTGGTGTATGAAGCGCACTCGACCGATTATCAAACGTGCGAAGCGTTGAAGAATTTGGTGAAGGATCGTTTTGCGATCCTCAAAGTGGGTCCCGCATTGACCTTCGCTTTCCGCGAAGCGGTCTTTGCACTGGCGATGATCGAAAATGAAATGACCGCCAAAGACGAACGTTCGAATATCATGGATGTGCTGGACGATGTGATGTTGAAACATCCCGAGCATTGGAAGAAGTATTATCGCGGCGATGAGGCGGAACAAGCGTTCAAACGGAAATACAGCCTGAGCGATCGCGCCCGCTATTATTGGGTCCAGCCCGAAGCGCAAAATGCGCTTGCGCGGTTGATGAAGAATCTTGGTCATGGTGTTTTGCCGTATTCGCTGTTGAGTCAATTCGTGGGGGAGACGAACCTCGATGCGGCGCAGGTCATTGCACGGAAGGCGCGCAGGGTGTTGGAGGATTATCGGTTTGCGTGTGGGTGATTCCGCGCATTTGGCGGAGGTGCAACGTGGTTGTTGGAATCTGGTGATGGGCGCGGCGTGAAAGATGTTTGATCAAGAAATATCGCGAAGCATCCTTTGGAAATTTGTCTTTGATGGGCGTGACATATCATCCCGCATCGAGGCGCTTCATAAATGTGGCAATATCCGTTTCGGGGCCTGTGTTAAAGGTCTGTGGACTCTGAGAGAGCCATGTGCCCATAATCTTCCCATCTTGACAGTGCCATCTTTTGGGAGTATAAACAAACCGACTGGTCGGTTTTATAATTTACACCTTCCACATCCTCGCCAAAAGCAGTGAGCTACAGAAAAAGATGCAACAACGCAGTGAAGAAACACGGGCAAAGATCATCGAATCAGCCATTAAGCTGTTTTCCAATCAAGGCTTCAACAAAGCCAGCGTAAACGATATTTGTGTCGAGGCGGGTATCAGCAAAGGCGCGTTCTACCATCATTTCAAGAGCAAGCAGGAGCTTTTCATTGCCCTGCTGGACGGCTGGTTACAGACGATCGACCATGCTATCGAAGCATCGAAAGATAAGACCGCCCCCGAGACCTTTCAGCAAATGACCGAGGCGTTTCCCTATATCTTCGAAACCGCCGGAGACGGCCTGCCTATGTTCCTTGAATTCTGGTTGCAAGCCAGCCGCGACGAGAAGATCTGGGACGCTAGCATTGCCCCCTACCGTCGGTATCATAAGTATTTCACATCGCTCATCAAGAAGGGCGTGGATGAAGGTTCGTTCGTCGAGGTGGATCCCGATCTTGCCTCGCGTATGATCATCTCCACAGCAATGGGGCTATTATTGCAAAGCCTTCTTGATCCGAAAGGCGCAAATTGGGAGAAAGTGGCTCGCGACAGCACGTCCATGCTGGTTCGCGGATTGATGAAGAAATGAGGTGACAAATATGTGGCTTGTAACCGGCGCGACCGGACATATTGGCAATGTGTTGGTACGAAAGCTCATCGAGCGTGGAGAAAAGGTGAGGGTGTTGACCCTGCCCGGTGAAAGCCTTGAATCGATTTCTGGCTTGGAGGTTGAAGCGGCGCAGGGCGATGTTCTGAATCTGGACGCAGTATTCGAGTCCTTCCGGGGAATCCGCGGCGTCTTTCACCTGGCGGGGATTATTTCAATCATGCCGGGCAAAAATCAATTCGTCCGGCGGGTAAACGTGGACGGCACGAAAAATATTCTGCGCGCGGCAAAGGAGAGCGGGGTGGAAAAACTGGTGTACACGAGTTCCATCCATGCCATTAAACGGGTGGAGGATGGTGTCATCAACGAGAGCCTGCCCTTTGATCCAAACAACCACTATGGTGAATATGATCGCACCAAGGCGGAGGCGACTCTCGAGGTTCAAAAAGCGGCTCATTCGGGACTAGAGGCTGTCATCGCCTGCCCCACCGGCGTGATCGGTCCCTATGATTTTCGCGGCTCACTGATGGGCGATATTATCCGCACGGCGGCAGAGGAAAAGCCGACCCTGTATGTGGATGGCTCCTACGACTTTGTGGACGTGCGCGATGTGGCAGATGGGCTGATCGCCGCCGCAAAGCACGGGAAACGCGGCGAGAGTTACATTCTTTCAGGACAAAGGATCTCCGTGCGATATATGCTCGAAACCGTACGCGAGATCACCGGCGGGCGCTTCTTTCAGATGAAGGTCCCGTTCGATCTTGCGAAGTTTGCGGCGTTGTTCATGCCAATGTATTACAGCCTGTCCCATGCCACACCGCGGTTCACGCCATATTCGCTGGAGGTGTTGCGGAGCAACGCCAACATCAGTCATGCCAAGGCAACGCGCGAATTAGAGTATCAACCGCGCTCCCTGTATGAAAGCATCAGGGATACTGTCAAGTGGTTTTTAGAAAGAAAAAAGTAACAATGGCGCCAGCCGTTTTACTTCCGCGACTCAAGTCGCCGGTACGGAACAAACAAAAAGGAGCATACATACTATGAAAATCGTAACTGACTGCGCGGCGGACATGTCTGCCCAAGAACTGGAGGAACTTGGCATTACCCAGGCTCCGCTGTTCATTCAATTCCCTGAAGGGGAGGTGAATTCGGCGGATATCTCGGCGGACGATTTCTACAACCGGCTGGAGGCGATGCGACCACAGATCCCCACCACGGCACAACCCTCCAGCGGTATTTTTGCAGAGATATACCGAAAACTCGCGCAAGCAGAGAACAGCATTTTCTCCATTCACATTTCATCAGGACTGAGCGGGACGATCAATTCGGCGCGCGACGGCGGCGAGCAGGTAAAAGGCGAGGTAAATGTCCGTTTTTGGGATACGCTCACCCTCTCCGGCGGGCAACGCTTTCAGGTGATGGCGGCGGCGCTGGCAGACAAAGCCGGCTGGGCAATGGACAGGATCCATGAACGGCTGGAACGCATCCGCGAAAACACCGAGGTGATCTATACCCTCGACACACTGGAATACCTGGCGCGCGGCGGGCGCATCGGGCGCGTCAAGGCGTTGGCTGGCGCACTTCTCAACCTCAAGCCGGTTATCCGGGTGGATTCTGACGGAAAATACAGCACGGTAACCAGCGGGCGCACACTGACAAAATCCATGGCGGCGCTCACGGATCACCTGCAAGAGAAGTACGGGAATACCCCATTCTGGGTCACCGTTTTACACGGGCGTTTTCCCGAAAAAGCCGAGGCGCTTTCGCAGGGGTTTAAGCAAAAATTGAACATCGCCAAAATGGAAGTTCAGCGCATCTCGCCGGTGCTGGGTGTGCATACCGGACCAGGCATCGTCGGCGCGGCGATCGTGCCGATGGAATTGATGGGCGACCTGGCAAAGTAACAATTCACTGTTGCTCATCTTTTCGTTTCCCTCTATGTCGAAAAGAAGAAAGAGCTAAAGAATGAACTGGCGCGATACAGTTGCACTCATCACCGGCGCATCGAGCGGCATTGGGGAAGCCACAGCACGCCGGTTTGCCCTGGCAGGCATCAACGTGGTGTTGGTGGCGCGGCGGCTGGAGCGGTTATTGGATCTGAAACAGGAGATAGAATCGAAGGGCGGCAATGCGCAAATCATTGCGGCAGACCTGGGAATCGAAGCGGAACGGGTCAGAGTCTTTGAACAGATCAAAACAGCAGATGTGCTTGTCAACAACGCCGGCATTGGGTGGTATGGCTATTTCAATGAAATGAAGTGGGAGACAGCGCGCGAGATGGTACAGGTCAATATCGAGGCGACTGCGCACCTTACTTCCCTGTTTTTGCCCGGCATGAAGGAACGGGGTCGTGGTCACATCATCAATGTCGGCTCTATTTCAGGAAACATCCCCAGCCAGGGGATCGCGCTCTACGCCGCCAGTAAATCGTTCCTTGATGCATTCACCACCTCCCTCCACCGCGAAACAAGGGGCACAGGGATACACATCAGTGTGGTGCGGGCGGGACCGGTGCAATCAGAGTTCTGCGATTCCGCCTTGCGAAGAGAGAATGGCGGGCATGTTCCCACAGAGCGGGTCGGCGTGACATCGGAACACGTTGCCTGGCGTATTTGGGAATTGTTACTACATCCCAAACGGGTCATCTACGTGCCGCGCTGGTTGCAGATCGTTCCATGGGTGGAATTGAGTTTCGGATGGCTGGAAGATTGGATAGGTCCTGCCCTGCTCAAGAGACAGACAACGATCAGGTAACGGTAGTCTCGGAAACAGCATGTAACCCTTTAATTTTTTCCTGAAGCAAAACCTGCCAGTTGACCTGCGAGCATGATCAACCCGTTTTTGTCTGCGAGTTAAATCTCGCGCCAGGTTTTCCCCCATTGGCAGTTAGCAAGCGCGACGTCCTTCAATACGATCTTGGCGATATTTTCAGCCATGAGATTTTTCTTTCGCCATGCTTATATTAAAGTATTTTCTCCATTTCGCTAATCAGAGTGCCCGTACAAAATCCCAAAATAAAATACTCATACGCACGGAGACTTCGCACGCTTAATAGTCTTCCAAAGTTGATGCACAGCACGATGTGGTGAGATAAAAGAGGATGTATGTCACTTTCGTGGGGTATAGTCCTATCACTATAATAATTCCATGGCCATCCAAATCCTAACCACCAAATTGTTTATTCCTCAGCATCGGCTCAGCAGCGTCTCACGACCGCACCTGATCGAGCGACTGAACGAGGGGTTGGCAATGGCTGGCAGACTGTCACTCATCTCCGCTCCTGCCGGCTTTGGCAAGACCACAGTGGTCGGCGAATGGATTGCCAATTGTGGGAGACCTGTTGCGTGGTTATCGCTGGATGAAGGGGATAATGATCCGGCGCGCTTTACCACTTACCTGATAAAAGCATTACAGACGCTTGCCCTCAGCCAAGCCAAAGAAAGCAAAGCAGGAATTGGCGAGGGTTTGTTGGTCGCGCTCCAATCCCCCCAGCCGCTGCAAATCGAAACGATTTTGACCACACTGCTCAACGAAATTACCACTATCCCAGAGAACTTTCTGCTTGTCCTGGATGATTATCACTTGATCGATTCTCAGACGGTCGATCAATCCCTGGCTTTTCTTATCGAACACAAGCCGCCGCAGATGCACCTGGTTATCGTCACACGCGAAGACCCACCGTTTCCGTTGGCTAGCCTGCGCGCCCGCGGTCAATTGACCGAACTGCGCGCCGCTGATTTGCGCTTTACTCCTGCCGAAGCCGCCGAATTCCTCAATCACTCAATGGGACTGAATCTCTCGGCAGAAGACATCGCCGCGCTGGAGTCCCGCACCGAAGGTTGGATCGCTGGCCTGCAAATGGCTGCCATTTCCATGCAAGGGATCACGGAGACGGCCGGTTTCATTCAATCCTTTACGGGCAGTCACCATTTTGTGCTTGACTATCTGATGGAAGAGGTTCTGCAACGCCAACCCGAAATCATTCAGACGTTCCTACTGCGCACATCAATCCTCGATCGTGTGTGCGCACCTCTTTGCGATGCCGTCCTACTCGACCCATCTATTCCCGGTCAGGCGACCTTGGAATATCTCGAACATGCGAACCTATTCATTGTTCCCCTCGACAACGAGCGGCGCTGGTATCGATATCATCATCTCTTTAACGATCTGCTTCGTAAACGGCTGGGGCAAATTCTTACTTCTGAAGAGATCGCAGGACTTCATATCCATGCCAGCGAATGGTACGAAAACAACGATATGATACTTGACGCTTTCCGCCATGCGACGACAGGCAATGACGTTGAGCGTACCATGCGTTTGATGGAAAGCAGGAAGATGCCCCTGCATGTACGCGGTACGGCAACAACCATACTGGACTGGTTGGAGTCGCTGCCAGACCCCGTAAGGAATGCTCGACCGGCGCTTTGGTGGAAACAGGCTTCATTGATGCTGACCATCGGCCAGACAATAGGCGTGGAAGAAAAACTTCAGGCGGCTGAAGCAGCCCTGCCTGGCACCGCGCTTGATGAGACAACCCGTGATCTGATTGGTAAAATCGCCGTCACCAGGGCAAACCTGGCGCAAGTTCAGATCCATATCGAAACCATCTTTGTTCAGGGACGCCGGGCATTGGAATATTTATCTTTCAACAACCTGTCCCACCGCTCCTCGGCGACCTGTGCACTTGGATACGCCTATTTTTGGCAGGATGACTGGGATGAAGCCAATAGAGCCTATGCCGAGGCTTACTCTCTCGCCCAAGCGGCCGGAGATATTCCCAATTCCATACTGGCTTTGATACGCCTGGGCCAACTATATAAAGATCAAATCCACCTTCATCTGGCGGCTGAGACCTATCAACACGCCTTGCAACTGTTCGGCGATTATGCAAATCCGAATGCCATAATGGCTTATCTCGGTCTGACTGAGGTATTTTATAAGTGGAACGATTTGGATGCCGCCGAGCAGTATGCCCAGCAGGGCTTGAAATTGGCGCAGCAGTATGATCAAGTCCATGACAGAATAATCATGAGCGAACTGCATCTGGCCTTAATAAAATTAGCCCGGGGAGAACTATCCCGTGCGGCGCAACTGGTATCGCAGGCAGAACAAACTGCCCGTCAAAAGAATTACATCCCGCGTCAACCAAACATTGCCTTTTTCAAGGCATGGGTTTACCTTAAACAGGGAGACCTCGATGCGGCGGCGGCTCTGGTGACCCAAAATGACCTTCCGCTCATGCGGGCGCGCGTGCTTATCAGGCAGGGTGAACCATCCACGGCATTGGAATTCCTGGGACCTCTGCGAAAGGAAGCGGAAACAAAAGGATGGACTGTCAGGCTGATCGATAGGATGGCGGTGGAATCTGTCGCTTTATATGCACACGGTGAAAAAGAAAAGGCAGTGGATCTCCTGTCAAAATTACTGGCGCTGACCGAACCAGAGGGCTGCATCCGTCCTTTCCTGGAAGAGGGCGAGCTAATGGCCCAACTATTGTCTGAAGCGGCAATTCTGGGAATTATGCCGGACTTTACAAGGAAGTTGCTGGCTGTATTTGAATCTGAGAAGCGAAAAAGCGATGGTCAGCCTGATCTATCCCCTTCCAGGCGTCTTATTGAACCGTTGAGCGAACGCGAGTTGGAAGTTCTAAAACTTCTGCGCAGTGAATTGAGCGGACCCGAAATTGCCGAACGATTGATCGTATCGCTCAATACGTTGCGCACCCACACTAAAAACATTTTCAACAAACTGGGGGTCAACAACAGGCGGTCAGCCGTCCGCCGCGCCGAAGAACTCGATTTACTCTAGCGGATTAATTCTCTCCAAACCAACTCCAGCAACCTGCTGGAGTTTTTATTTTCCGCGCAATCACCACCTCAATCACATCATGTGGTGATGACGCCTCACCACATCCAACAGTATCCTACGGGCAGATTAACCGAAAGAAAACAGGAGAGAAATACAAATGATAGAGTATTCCATAATTTTCCTTGTCATAGCAGCCTGGATAATCTTCCGATTATTCTTTTGGCAAAGGAAAAACTACAGGTATGAATGTCCCCATTGCCACGCCGAGTTCCAGCCAACGAGTTGGTTGGTGTACCTAAGCCCTCACATCATTTTTCGCAGATACGTCAGGTGCCCACACTGCCATAAACTAGGATGGGCTTTGGTGATCCACAAGTAAGCAAGCCTTGTACCGAAAAAAAATGATTGATAAACCGCCCCCCGATCTTTCGCTCTACGAAATCCGCATCAAGGGACACCTGGACAGTCAATGGACCGACTGGTTCGAAGGTCTGACCATCACGCTGGAAGAGGACGGCAACACGCTTCTTTCTGGACCTGTGGTGGATCAGGCCGCCCTACACGGACTGCTGAAAAAAGTGCGTGATTTAGGAATGCCTTTGGTTTCCGTCGTTCAAATCCAAGTTTTAGACTCTCATCAAAACGATTCGGAAGAGAAAAAATGAACACGAACAACCAACTTATGATGAACGCCCCACAGCCTTCTTTCCGGTCAATTCTGTATCGGACTATTATTTCTCATACTGTCACTTATTTCGCCACCGGCATTGTTGCTGCGATTCTCCTTGGATATACAACTCGAATGATCCGGCCAGATCTAGCCCCGATCATTCGAAAAATTACAGATCCGATACTGATAGCCAGCCCCCTATTTCAGCCATTGAGGGCTGCATTATTGGCGATTGTGTTTTACCTGTTAAGAGACGTTTTATTCGGCAATCGAAAAGGCTGGCTGATCATGTGGTGCATGCTCGCCGTTATAGGGATTATTACGCCATTTTCAGCCAGTTGGGGAGGTGTTGAGGGAATGATATTTTTCAATTTACCTTTATGGGATCATATAGCAGGTTGGCCGGAGGTGTTTTCACAGACATTATTGTTATCAGTCATTCTCACGCACTGGGTAGATCACCCAAAGAGCAAACGCCTCCATGTCATCTTGCTGGTGGGTTTCATTTTGACAATATTGCTGCCAATAATTGCATTATTGGCAGCCTGATGATCGGATTCTGCGTCAGTTATATCAAGTCATTCATCTTGATTCAAAAAAGGAGAAAAAAATGAACATAAACACAACCTCTACAAAAAAGATCGATACGAAAGTCCTGCTCTCAACCCTGTGGGTCGTTGTCATGATTAATATGGCTTATGCGGATATTCTTTCATTACATATCCCTGGGGCATTCGATGAAGTGGCGAAAACCTCAGCCAACACCGGCGCCCCGATCCCTCAATTGATGCTGGTCGGCGCGATCATGATGGAGATTCCAGTTGCAATGATCATCCTTTCCCGCGTATTGAAGTACGGAGTGAATCGCTGGATCAACATCATTGCGGGCATATTCACCATTGCCTATATCTGGGGTGGCATGGCGTCCTATCCCCATTACATTTTCATCGCCACGGTCGAGACCCTCTGCCTGTTGCTGATCATCGGGTTTGCATGGACCTGGCGCAATGTCGAAGCAATGTAGCCTAAGAGACGTTCTCTAACGTCGGGCTTTGCGCGGCAATAGTAATCCATTCAATATAAAAGGAGATAAACATGAAAACCTTGCAAAAAGTCGGCGGCTTTTCCGCCTTGTATATGGCTGTGGCATACATTGTAGCAATACCCTACTTCCTTGTCGTAGTTAACTATCCCGCTGTTGTTGACCCCACCGAAAAGGTCATTTTACTCAGGGATAACTACACGAGCATGTTCGCGATGCACGTGATTGTCTATGAGTTTGTTGCGCTTGGCCTGGTTGTGTTGGGATTGGCTCTCTACCACCGCTTGAAAGTTGGAGCGCCGATGATGGCTCAAGTCGCGACTGCCATCGCCATCATCTGGGCTTGTCTTCTTTTGGCAAGCAGCATGGTGTTCAACTATGGAATGAAAGCGGTTGTTGGATTGTATGCCGTTGATCCGCCTCAAGCCGTGTGGGCATGGCAGGCGCTCGAAACGACAGCCCAGGGCTTGGGTGGAGCGGGTGGAGAACTGCTGGGCGGGTTATGGCTCCTGCTTGTGAGTTGGGCTGCTTCTCGAACGAATACGCTTCCCAAGCCGCTCAACTGGCTCGGATTTGTGGTCGCTTTCGCGGGACTCATCTCGGTTGTGCCATCGCTTGCGGATGTTGGCGTCGTCTTCGGGCTACTCCAGATCGTGTGGTTCCTCTGGCTAGGGATCGTGCTTTTGCGCAACAACTCGGGCAAGACAGCGTAAATGCCAGATATTGAAACCGTCCCGAAGGCTATTGTGCAAACAACCTGTCTTTTCGGAAAACCTTCGGGACGTTCTTGTAAATAAAGGAGAACAAAATGAAAATCTGCATTATTGGAGCGTCAGGAAAACTTGGCAGGTACATGGTGCAACACGCGCTGGATCGGGGCTACGAAGTGGTTGGCGTTTGTCGGGAACGAAGCATGAGCAAACTCGACGCGTTCAAGGGACGCATCTCCCTCATCCCCGGCGCGACGAATGACCGCGAAATTATCAAGAAGGCTGTCGCGGGGTGTGATGGAGTACTCACCGTCTTGGTTCCCTGGGGCAATCAGCATTACTCCACTGGCACAGCCCAAGCCGTGCTGGATTTTGCGCCTGCGGGAGCGCGTCTCATTTTTTCCTGCGGCTGGCATATCTCGCGCGATGGCAGGGATGTGTATCCCGCGTCCTTGCAAAGAGAGGAAAAGATCGCCCGCTGGCTTACGCGGATCATTCCCTTTGTGGATTTGGACGACCAGGTGGAAGCGTGCCGTCGAATTTTCGCCAGCGACACCCGCTGGACAGTCGTGCGCGGGAGCGATCTTGAAGAGGGCGAAAGTCAGGGTCTGCCCGTGTGGAGTCGCCATGTGGGCGATCCCATCCTCACCAGCAACCTCACCCGCCGCGTGGACTACGCCTTATTCATGGTCGAGGCGCTTGAGAACGATGAGTTGATTCACGAAGCGCCTGCCATTGTCGGCTGCCGCACGCCTTCGGCGCTGGTGCATGCCGCCGTTAGGTAAAAAGGAGAAAAAATGAAAAAGATCATTGTGTTCACAATAATTTTGATAACGCTGACAGCCTGTTCAGCGCCTCAGACTCAGGTCGGGTTGCCAAACCCCGCTTCAGTTTACTGTGAACAGAACGGCGGCAAACTCGAAATTGTGACCACCGCCGATGGTAGTCAAAGCGGAGTATGCCTCTTTCCCGATGGTAGCGCCTGTGACGAGTGGGCTTATTACCGTGGAGAGTGCGGTCCGGCTGTCATTGAGGCTACCACGGACGCAAACAGCGACGGACCGGGAGGAAGTGGCAGCACAGAAGAACAAGCCTCGGGCGGTTACATACCGCCAGGCACCACGGAATCGATCGCTGACTGGTGGGGCGTTATCAAGAGCACGGATCCCGGCGCGCAGTATGACGACTACTTCGAGCGGCAGGACTTGGGGCAGGCTATCTACTTTGGGATCGATGCAATGGACCCGGCAGTAAAGTCCCAGATCGAAAGATTGCGCGACAGCGGCAAGGTCGTACATCTTTATGGAACTTTAGTGAGCAACGTGCCCGACTACAACGGCTCACAGATTCTGGTGGAACGCATCGAAGTTGAAGAATAACGATCAAAAGAGACCAGATTTCCGAATTCTCCCATAGCAGGGAGTTCGGAAATGTACTCGATGTGTTTCCAAGCGGTGTGACCATGTACTCACTTGTTAAAATTTTGGTGACGATTGGCAGTAGCGCTTCGATTGGCTTTGGTATCTGGCACTTTTTTGTGCCCAAAGCGTGGAATTGGTATTCCTACATTGATCCCAAGGCAACAGAGTTGATCGTTGCCGTTCGGGCGATCAATGTGTTCTTTTCGTTATCCCTGGTTTTGTTTGGAATTTTGAATATGCTGTTCATCTATGGAGACAGAGCAAATCGCTATTCAATCATTGTCATGCTGGCGGCAACTTGTATTTTATGGCTGACTAGATTGGTATTGCAACTCGTTTATCCACAAGGTTCAATCACTCCCCTTCTTCAATACGGGATGTTATCGGCGTTCATGCTAATAAATCTATGTTACATGATTTCACTCTACATTATGGCATCGTAAAACATTCTAATCCAGCCAAAAGGGATTTCACATGGAAAACAAACTGATGTTCATCGGCGCGCTGGGAGCGTTCTTTTTGGCAACCGTCGCCACTTTGGTATCTGATATGCATGGGATCGGGGATTGGTTTATCTCTTCCCTCCAGTCCAGAAAGTATGCTTTGAATCCAGCGCCGATCTACGGCGCGCCGTACACGATCGCCGGCTATTTCGGAGAACCTTTGCTGATCCTCTCCATCACCATGCTGACCGTGGGACTCTACGGAAGTTGGCTAAAACACCACAAGACCATTGCACTGATTGCCATGGTCATCGGCATCCTGTACATATCGGAAAGGATATTTTGGAGTTACGTCACCATCAACTTTGCCAATCATATCCAAATACATTCGACGATCCAAAATTACGCCGCATTAACACAAGCAGGTTTTCTAAAAGGGCTTGGCGCACTCTTTGGCGGACTGATCGGCGGCTTCGGATTCTCAACTGCCCTGACAATACTGTTCCTCAGCCTGCGAAACCCTTACGGCATTGCGGGCGGGGTGATCGTCCTTGTTGCCATGTTGATCGGCATGCCCGCAAAAATATATTTCATGAATCATGTTTCCACTACGGTGTTGACCATCTTCATCCTCAGCATGGTCATCAAAAATTTTGGGGTCATTTTTATGGGAATGGGGTTGTTAATGGAATCTTTCAAGTGAAACAGGTTGCCAAATGATGAAAATCTCGCCGACGCGACCTTTTTCTCAGGCGACGAAGCCGAATCAACTCCGCCCTGCTAATGTTGATGAACCTCGTGGGACTCGCCCAACTCGAATCCCGCCTCTCTCCCAACCGTGCGGCTGGGTGGCTGAACCTCATCCTCTCCCACCCCTCAGCGACTCAAGAGACCCGCCAGCGCGCGGAAGAGTTATGCGCGAAACAACAGCAGCACATTCAGGCAGGCACACCATGTCAATCGTTGGAAGAAGTGGTGGATGCGATCTTGAAGTAATTGCGCAAGATAAATTTCCCCAAAAAGTTAAAGGTCAGGGCTTGATGCGCGCAGCGACATTGTGCTACGCCTGAGCCAAATGAATCTGTCGGCGCAAGCATAGCATTACAGTTTGAAGCTGGCCCGCACAATAGCGGATTTGGCGGGGAGCGAGGGGATTCAATCCGCGCATCTGGCGAAGGCGTTGCAGGCTTCGTGTTCGTCCGAAGCGGATGGTAGGGTAAGTATCTAGGCTACCCGTTCAACTTGAGCAACTTCATTTTCATAGCGGAAAGCACAGCCTGAGCGCGGTTAGGCTGTTTCATCTTTTCGAGGATGTTCTTGGCGTGACTGCGCACTGTTTCCTCGCTGACGCCCAATTGAACGGCAATTTGCTTATACGTGTTGGGGGTCGCCATCCAATCAAGAATTTCCATTTCGCGCGGTGTAAGTAAAACAAACGGCGCGCTCTGCGGCTGAATTTTCCCCAATACTTTTTTCATGACGGCGGGATGCAGGTATGCCTCCCCATTTACCACCGCATGGATGGCGCGCACCAGTTCGGCGGGTTCGATATTTTTGAACACATAGCCTTCGATACCAACAGAGAGGAGGTCGAACACACGGTCATCCACTTCTGTGCCGGTCAACATCATGATCTTCATTTTTGGATCCGATTTTCGTAACGCGAGCGCCATCGTCTGCCCATCCATTTCAGGCATAACCAGATCCACAAGAGCGATATCAGGATGGAGGCTTAGCGCGGCTTCCAAACCGACTCGTCCATTCTCCGCTTCGCCCACCACATCCAGATCTGGTTCCAAACGAAGTACCATCGCCAACCCTTTGCGGACAACGGCGTGATCGTCCACGATGAGGATGCGGATCGGGTCAGTCATGCTGATCATATCCGTTGATGGGCAGGTTGATCATGATGCGCGCGCCTTTGTTCGGCTGGCTGGCGATCTCGCAATCGCCGCCTAACGCGCGGGCTCGCTCTTGCATGCCGTGCAAGCCAAAATGTTCGCGGCTCTGACTGCGCGACAATGCTATGGTTGGGTCAAATCCTTTGCCTTGATCAGAAATATCGAGGAACACTTCGCGGCCGGCAATTGTCAGGCATAGACGCGCCGAGTCTGCTCCCGAATACCGCGCAGAATTTGCCAAAGCCTCCTGCGCCATTCGATAGATCGCGCGGCGCAAACCCGGGGGCAGGGAATTGAAATCGCCGTGATGGTTGAAGATAATGCTGAACGAACGCGGACGACAGCAACTGCTGATATAGTTCGAAAGGTCAGCCATGAACAATTCAATGGTCAACGCAGAGGGCCACAAGTTAAAGATGGAACGGCGCACTTCTTCATGCGCGCTGTTTGCGAGCGCGCGCAATTCGATTAGTTCCTTCTTTACATCGTCCGCTTTTTGCGGGAGCATGGTTACGCACGCATCGAGCGAATAAACGATGCCGAAGAGCGATTGCGCAACCGTATCATGGATATCGCGCGCGATGCGGTTACGTTCGGTCTCGACGGCGAGGCGTCGGGCGCGGTCAATGCACAAGATGGTCGTACCAAGCGCAAGGGCGGCTTGATTCGCAACCATGGTGATAACCTCCTCGCGTTGGCGCGTCAATTCCGTTCCCTTATCCAATTCCACCAATAAAATCCCAACCGCGTGCTCGCGCAGTGAGAGCGGGTAAACGTACCATTGACAGGTTTTCAGCCAAGAATTCAGCGCAGTTTGATTGATCAGTATTTCGCTGTCCGCATTCGTTGTAAACGATTTTCGATCCAACAACGCCTTGAAGATCTCGCCGTTTTCGGATTTGAGCGGGAGGGGATCAATGGATGGAAAGGATGAATTAACGGGAGATAGCATCCACCCGCCCATTTCTTCGCGAGCAGGGTCAACCACGCCAACAACCGCTCTACGGAAGCCCAATCCGGTTGTCACCGCGCCAAGGACTCGTTGTTGCACAGAGATTAAATCGGGAGCGGCTTGAAGCAGAACGGTCAGGTCGTGAATGACCTTTAGTTGGCGGTGAGCAACGGCAAGGTTTTCATGCTTTTCCGCAAGTTCATCGCGCGCGGCGGATAGTTCGTCGCGGGCATGATCAATCGCGCTGAGCAAAACCGCTGGATAGGCAAATAAAGCCGAGATCAACCAGATGCCTGCCAGTTGCGTGATGAGCGTAGCGCTTTCAGAAGGTCCCGAGTCGGTTAGTCGGCGTGTGATGACATCGGCGGCAAAATAGAGAGGCGTAAAAAATGCCGCCGCTCCGAGCGCTCCACGCACCTGAAAAAAGAACGCGCCTGCCAATAACGGGCTGAGTGTGTATAAATAATAGGGACTACGCGAGCCGCCGCTGATTGCCAGAACGAGCGCGCAGAAAAGCAGATCAATGCCGATGACGAACGGTTGCTCTGTGACAAGCCTGTTTAGCGAACGATCGAAGATGGTGATGATTAGATTGACAAAGACAACTAGTAGAAAAGTCCATAGCGGTGGAAAGGCCGAATGCGACTCGCTCTGTCCTCTTTGAATTAGGATCAGCAGCGCGGGGATGAGCGAAGCCCAGCGAAAGAACACGAGGAACGGGAAGATGCGGTACGAGTGGAAGAGCATCTTAATCCTTGTCATGATATGGAGATTATATTCTCAATCCCCCGCGCGGGGGAGGCGCGGTTCACTCGTTAACGGGATGGCGCGAACCCGCTAGCGAGGTTATCATCGTGGCAATAAAGGAGACTGCGATGGATGTGATTAAAGAAGATCAAGTTCTCGATTGTTCAGGGATGCTTTGCCCCATACCTGTGGTGAAAACATCCAAGGCGATCAAGGCGATGGAGATAGGACAGGTATTGAAGATGATCGCCACCGACCCAGGCGCGCCGCCCGATATGGAAGCCTGGAGCCGCCAGACAGGGAATGAATTACTGCGCTCAATGCAGGAGGACGGCAAATTTGTTTTCTACATCAAACGAATGAAATAATCTTGAGACTTGCGCAGGCGTTCTCTCACGCCCGCCAGGCATTTTTCATAGATGAAAGCCAAAGGAGGCTGACATGTCGAAATCCGATCCGAATGCCCCGAAGCGACTCGCCCTCATCGCTTCAAAAGGGACCTTAGACTGGGCTTACCCTCCGTTCATTCTCGCCTCTGCGGCAGGCGCGATGGGCTGGGAGGTGGGCATTTTCTTTACCTTCTATGGGCTCACGCTTCTCAAACCGGACCTCACGGCTTCGGTCTCACCATTGGGCAATCCCGCCATGCCGATGAAGATGCCCTTTGGTCCTGAGGGCTTCCAAAATATTGCCTGGCCTATGCCGAATATTTTGATGGCAAACGTGCCGGGCTTCGAGACTCTTGCAACCACCTTGATGAAGCAGACATTCAAGAACAAGGGCGTCGCTTCCATCCCCGAACTGCGCGATATGTGTATTGATCTCGATGTGCGCATGATCGGCTGTCAGATGACGATGGATGTCTTCGGCTTCAAGCGCGAAGATTTCATCAAAGAATGCGAGATCGGTGGCGCGGCAACCTTCCTCGAATACGCGGCGGACGCGGAAGTGCAGTTATTCATATAGTTGCGGTATCCGACGCTGAAGAGCGTCTCTTCCACAACCGCATGGCGCGTAGCGGACGTTCTCTAACCTCCGTTACGCGTCAGCAATATTGCACATTCTTTAGAGATGAGCCATATTTTTTTGGAGAGTCCCAACCATGAGCGTGTGGAAAACCAACGAACCCGATGTAAAAAAGATTCTGTATGTGCAAACGCACGGCGAGAACGATCCCGAACGGACGGCGACTCCCTTCTTCCTTGCCACCGCGGGCGCGGCGATGGACAATGAAGTGTGCATTTACTTCACCATGAACGGTCCGCAGTGTGTGGCAAAAGATAACGGAGAAAGAATCATCATCCCGCGCAAGGGAGGCGGCGGCAAGGAGTTGAAATTCTTCATCGAGCAGGCGCGTGAGATCGGAGTCCGTTTTCTCGTCTGCCAGCCTTCACTCGACCTGCACGGCTACACCATGGACGATATGATCGAAGGCGTGGAGATGATCGGCGGCGCGGCGTTCAACGACATGGCTTGCGACGCGGACGCGGTGATTGGGTTTTAGTCTACCTCGGTGGTCGAGTAGGGCGAAGCCGTATCGAGACCACCACGCCGTAAAGTATTTCTTATTACAAGATTTTGTATGCGTACCTGTTGGTCTCGATATGGCGGCGGAGGCTTGGTAATTTGCAAAGACTTGAAGACTCCCGCCGCCTACTCGACCAACGGATATTGAGGAGGCAGGATGCCTACCACTCAAGAAAACTGGAACCCAGGCAAGGCGGAAAATCGTCACCCCGAGGCGACGTACGAAGAGAAGGAGAAGCTCTTTCTCGAGGTCAAGAACGATGTGCGCTACTCGGACTTCCTCTACGGTTGTTACGAATGCGGCATTTGCGTCTCGACTTGCCCTTCAGCGCGGTTTTACGATTTCAGTCCGCGCGTGATCGCGCAGGCGATGGCGCGTGAAGATGTCGAGCGGATCTATGACATCATCACGGAAGATATTTGGAACTGCGCGCAATGCTTTTCGTGCGTGCGCTGTCCGCGACAGAATAACCCTGGGGGGTTGGTCACGATTTTGCGCGAAGTTTCCCTCAAGAATGGATTGCAAGAATCAAAGGATGCGTTGCAAGGCTACAGCCGCGTCATCTACAAAGTGATGCTCAAAGGGAATCAAGTCTCGCCCGATATGCTCCAGCCCGACTTCTTCCCCGATTGGGGTCCGTGGGTGGCAAATTTTTCCCAGAACATGCACGTCTGGCGCAAGGCGATTCCCATGGATTCGATTCGCGGCCTCACCGACGTGGCATGGCGCACGGATAGAAAGACATTGCTCGAGTTGTATACGATCTGGTTCGAGTCGGGGAATATGGACATCATCAAAGAATTGGATGAGAGTTTGTATGACTTGTTGGTTGAAGTGATGCAGGAAGAATTGGAAGAAGGATAAGAAAGTCGAAAGTCAAAAGTCAAACGTCGAGGAATCAAGCGACCTTTGACTTTCGACGTTTGACGTGATTATATTGGTTGTACCCTGAGAATGGAGAGTCGCGATGCCTGACAACTTGACCACTGTCGAACAGATCCTTGAACGAAAATCGCATCCCGTTGTGCGCGATGCGCAAGTCGCGCCGACCGACGATATGCATGACCGCTTGCTGGAACTTGAAGCCAAAGGCGAGATCGTTCTGCAAAGGATGAAAGGCGATACCATCGAGTTCCCCACGAAGTATGGGCGCATGAAGAAGATTCCCATCGAGCATACCTGGCATCACAAATCCTGCGGTCACTGTGGACACATCCCTGGCTATGCCTCATCCATTTTGTGGCTGCATCGTCAATTTGATTTGGATTATCACGATCCTACCGACCAGACCTCCTGCACAGGTTGGAACTATTACGCCTCCGCCGCCTCCAACGCGGTGGGACAAGCCGCGGTGATGAGTCGCAACTTCGCCGCCGCGTATGAGACGGGATACTTCCCGTTGATCCACTGCGGCACATCGTTTGGACATTACAAGGAGATCCGCGAGCAACTTGTGCATCACAAGGAACTGCGCGATGAAGTTCGCCGCATCCTCGACAAGATGGGCAAGCCGTTGGTCATCCCTGAAGAGATCGTCCATTACAGCGAATGGGTGTACGCCATGCGCGACCGCTTCAAGGAACGCCAACTCGTGGACATGAGTCCCATCACCGCGACGGTTCATCCCGCCTGTCACTACTACAAGATCGTTGCCGAAGACGCCATCTACGACCCCGAAATCTACGGCGGACAGCGCACTGCCGTTGTCACTGCCATGCTTGAATCACTCGGTATCAACGTCGCGGATTATTCAACGTGGTTCGATTGCTGTGGATTTGGCTTTCGTCATGTTCTCGTTCAACGTGATTTCACCCGTTCCTTCGCTGTGCTTCGCAAAATCGAGACGATGAAAAACGAAGTCAATCCCGATTTGACGGTGACTCACGACACGGGTTGTGTGACCACGCTGGACAAGAGTCAATTCGCGGCGAAAGCGCATGACCGCAAAGTTGGAATCCCTGTTTTATCCGACGCGCAGGTGGCGGCGCTGGCAATGGGAGCGCATCCGTTCCGCGTGGTGCAATTCCACTGGCACTCCACGGACTGGCGCCCGTTTTTGGAGAAGCTCGGAATCAACTGGCAGAAATATTGGGATGAATTCCAGGCTGATCTTGACGCGATTCGCGCGGGGACGAAGTCTGGAATTACGTGGCAGGATGCGGATCAACCCATTCATTTGACGGCATGAAAAGCATTGAACCGCTAAGTACGCGAAGATCGCAAAGAAAACCCAAATTAAATCTTCGCGGGCTTGGCGCTCTTCGCGGTTCAAATCTTTCGGAGGCACATCAATGACATCAAACAAAATTCTAGTCATCGGCGGGGGACCTGCGGGGTTGGAAGCCGCTCGGTCTGCGGCGGAACTGGGCGGGGAAGTCATTCTGCTCGAAAAGCGCGAACGACTCGGCGGCACGCCCGACCGCGAGTCTTACGCCAAGCTGACTCATCACTGGCGCGACGCGTCGGAAGCGATGGCGGAGCTTGCCGCGTCGGTTACGAGTCACGCCAATGTGCAAGTGAAGTATCAAGCCGAAGTGAAGGGAATGTCTGGGAGCGCTGGCAACTTCAACGTCGAGATAGAAGCGGGGGGTTCATCCGAAAAATTAAATGTCGGATCAGTCATCATCGCAACGGGCTTCCAGCATTTTGATCCAGGTCGCGCCACGCAATACTACAACTACTATTCGTTTCCCGATGTCATCACGTTGACCGACCTTGAAAAGATGTTGAAGGAACACAACGTCGTGCGCCCGTCGAACGGCGCGGCGCCGAAGAAGATCGCGTTCATTCAATGCGTGGGTTCGCGCGACAGGCAAATTGGAAATGAATATTGTTCAAAAGTTTGCTGCGGCATTGCAAGCAAACAGGCGATTGAGTTGCGCGAGCAGTTGCCCGATAGCAAGGTGATGATTTTTTATATTGACATGCGCATGTACGGTTATTGGGAAAATGAAATTTATTGGCCCGCGCAGGAAAAATATAAAGTTAATTTTGTGAAGGGCGTCATCAGTGAAGTGTTGAAGAAGGGCGACCAACTTTTGATTCGCGGCGAAGACACCACGATGAGCCGCCCGATGGAAGTGACGATGGATATGGTCGTGCTTTCGGTGGGCATGGAGCCGAGCGCAGGCACGCGCGCCATCGCGCAACTGATGGGCGTGCAACAAAATAAATACGGCTTCATCGAAGCGGGCGGCGCGGGCGGTCTCGATACCGTCGCAACTTCTGTGCCTGGAATTTTTGTCGCGGGTGCGGCGGCGGGTCCTGCGGATTTGAACGATTCGATTTCATCCGCTGGTCTCGCGGCGGCGCGCGCGATGGCGTTGGCGAGGGCGTAGCGCAAAATTAATTTTGCGGTACTCAAGCTATGCTGCCTCAACGACAGAGTCACATCATCAAGCAAAAAACGGGACCCGACGATCCCGAACTGCAAGCGAATTTGCAGGATGCGCTCGCGCAAGTTTCGCCTGAGGATGTGATCGCGATTGCGGATGAATTGGCGGAACGTCACGCCCGCCTCTTTCTTAACCTTCAATCTGATTCGGCTTCGTTGACATCTTCCTTCGCTGACATCGCTTCCGCGGTCACACACACGAAAGCGAACGCGCGGACATTGGTCAATTATTTCGCGCAAGGCGATTACAAATTAATTGTTGAGTTGTTTGATGACGAATTACCCGTTCCTGTAAGAGTCGCCGCGTTCGTTGAAAAACTTGACGCGCTCGATACTCGTCTCGCTCTCGAACTCGCCACTGGACTTTTACACAACACAAGCCCAAAAGAACACTGGCTGTGGACTCGCTGGCTGTGGGATCCAACCGTCGGCACAGGGATTCTGCCGCTGCTGGCGGGAAGCACGCACAACTTACTCGCGGATAATCTCGCAGACGACTACGCCCGAGTCGGCGCGGTGACGGCGATGGGCGTCAAGTTCGGCGAAGGGACAGGTCTGTTCGTGGATGAGTTAACCAGCGACGCGAAGCGCGCTCCGTTTGCAAACAGCGCTTTTCTCGCTTGCGCGTATGGCGTGTACATGTACGGCTCGACCAGTTGGCGCTTGAGCCGCGACTTCAATGAGTTGCTGCCGTCCCTGCCGAATATGGCGCGGAGGCTGTTAGGGCTGAAGAAGAGCGGCGCGTAGTCGGCGTTCTCTTACGCCGACGGACACGCTAGAGAGCGTGTCCTACGCAGCACAAATAAAACAGGAGATCATCCTTCATGGCTAAGTACGAAAAAGCAAAAGCGATAGAAAAAGAACACGTTGTTGTAGATGGCATTGACGTTTCGGGTCACTGGAACCGCATGTTTGAACAGCGGGTGATCTTCGAGTACACGCCCGAACTCATCGAAAAGATCGCGGACATTCCCAACGCGGAATCGTTTGCGAATTGCTATCAATGCGCCAAGTGCGTCGCCGTCTGCCCTGTGGACGTGGTCGGGAACTACGGTCCGCGCAAGTTGTATCGCTACGCCCAAACAAGCATGGATTTGACCGAAGCGCCCGAACTCTGGCTTTGCACGACATGCGCCAATTGCCTGCGCGTGTGTCCCAAAGAAGTGAACATGGTCAAGATCATGCCCGCCGCGCGCGAGCAGGCGATTCTTGACGGCAAGTTTGTCCCGCCTGAATTACAACAAGCATTCGAGAATACTGCCAAGTCGGGCAATCCGCTCGGACAGCCACAACGCAAACGTGACGCGTGGATTCAGTCCGCGGGCGTGCCTGTGCCGATCATCAAGGATGTGGCGCGCCCTGTGGATGTGCTTTGGTATGTCGGCTCGTATCCTTCCTATCACCCGCGCGGCATTGACGCGGCGTCCGCTGCGGCAAGAATTTTCACCGCGCTTGGCATTGACTTTGCCATTCTCGGCAAGGAAGAAAAAGATGACGCCGACTCTCAGCGTTTGGCTGGCGAGAAGGGTCTGTTCGAGATGATGACCGAGTACAACATCGAGACCTTCAACAAATACGAATGGAAGGAACTCGTGGTTACGGGTCCGCATGAGTTGAACGCGTTCAAGAACGTGTATCCCAAATATGGCTTTGAACGCCCCGTCGTTCATTACACAACTTTTCTGGTTCGTTATCTTGACCAACTCAAGCCGATGTTGAAACATCCCGTCAACAAGAAGATCACCTATCACGATCCATGCTATCTTGGACGGCACAACGGCGAATACGAAGCGCCGCGTCAACTGCTTCAAGCCATCCCTGGCGTGGAACTGGTCGAGATGGGACGCAACCGCGAAAACGGTTACTGTTGCGGCGGCGGGGGCGGCGGCATGTGGATGGACTCTTTCACAGCCAAGCACACCACCATGCGCCTCTCCGAAAAGCGCGCCATGGAAGCCGCGTCCACGGGCGCGAATGTGCTGGCAGTGGCTTGTCCGTTTGAAGTCTCGCGCTTCACCGACGCGGTCAAGTCCACGGGTAATGAGCATGTGGATGTGCTGGATATTTTGGAGTTGTTGGATAGGTCAATGAGAGGCGAGTAACCCGATGGTCGAGTAGGCGGCGGGAAGTAATTAGCTTGTGCAAGTCATCTCGTCTCCGCCGCTGTATCGAGACCATCATTTCACAGGAGAAAACTTGTAACAGAAGTTGCTTTGTTAATGGTGGTCTCGATACGGGCGAGAAGAGCGCTCGCCCTACTCGACCACCGAATTTGGATGGAACAAGAGTTTATATGGCATGGATGTATATTCTTCAATGTGCGGATGATTCTTACTATGTTGGCTCAACGAAAAATCTGGAATTTCGTTTAGCGCAACATCAAGAAGGAAAAGGCGCAAGATATACGGCAAGGCGGTTGCCTGTAAAACTTGTGTACAGTGAAGAATATGAGCGAGTAGTAGATGCCTTCAATAGAGAAAAGCAGGTTCAAAATTGGAGCCGAGCAAAGCGCGAAGCGTTGATAAAAGGAACACCAGAGTTATTGCCAGCGTTAGCGAAGAAGAAATTTGAAAAGAAAATAGAAGTGGACGTTGGTCGAGCGTCGTTTCGAGCCAGTCGAGATGTAGGACTGAGCGATAGCGAAGTCCGTGCCGAGACCAACAGTGATATGGAAACACCCAATAACATAAGTAATACGTTGGTCGAGTAGGCGGCGGGAGACATCCTGTCTTGGCAAGTCAACATTACTCCGCCGCCGTATCGAGACCAATAGGTGACAAGGATAATCTTGTAACAAGAGTTGCTTTATGGCGTGGTGGTCTCGGTACGCCGCGAAGAGCAAGAGCGCGGCTACTCGACCACCGAGTAAATATGGATAAGGAGAACTAAATGAACATCGTAGTAGCCATCAAACACATCCCCAGCATTGCCGATGACCTGCCCGTCAAGGGCAACAACGTGGATTTCGATTCGGTGGATTTCGTGCTGAACGAATTCGACGAGCAGTCCATTGAGCAGGCGGTGTTGGTGAAGGAATCTGTCGGCGGGACGGTGACGGTCATCGGCGTGGACTTGATTGGGGAACTCGACAACGTGCTTCATCTCGCGCTGGCAAAGGGCGCGGATAAAGCCGTCAAGATCACGGGCGATGATCCCAGCGCGGACTCGCATACGCAAGCCAAATGGTTGTCGGAGGCGATCAAAGGACTCTCGCCTGACATTGTCTTCGCGGGCGTGCAGGCGTCGAACGATCTCGATGGTCAGATCGGACCTCTGCTTGCCGCGCATCTCGACATGCCGTACATCGGCGGAGTCAGTTCGGTGGGGGTGAGCGGCGATACGGCGACGGTCAGCAAGGAATTTGCGGGCGGAGTCGGCGCGAAGTACGCGGTGACGTTGCCGATGGTCGTGGGAGTCCAAGCCGCGTCCAAGCCGCCGCGTTATGCGCCGATCAGCAAGGTGAGACAAATCGCGCAGACCGCCACGGTGGAGAAGGTCGCGCCGTCGGGTGATGCGTCATCTGGACTCACCTTCAAGAAAATGGCTCCGCCTGTGGCGGCGGGTCATGCCGAGATGATCGAAGGTTCATCCAAAGAAGTCGCGGCGAAGATTGTGGAGTTGTTGAAGAGCAAGGGATTAGCATAATTCGGTGGTCGAGTAGGGCGAAGCCCGTATCGAGACCACAGGTAACAAGCAAACATTTACTTCTTTGAAACGTGCTGGTCTCGATACACCGCATGTCTCGATAAACTCGACAACCGAACGCGGCTACTCGACCAGCGGCATAAACAGGAGACAACATGAGCAATGACATTTTCGTGATTACCGAACACATGGATGGAAAATTTTCGGATGTGTCTTTTGAGTTGGTGGGAAAAGCCAAAGAGTTGGCGTCGGCTTGGGGAGGGCAGGCAGTCGCGGTCGTGGTTGGAAGCAGGGTTGCGGCGAATGTGTTCGCGTCCAATTTGACCCTCCAGATTGACGACGCGGCGTTGAGTCAATTTAATCCCGAAGCGCATGGGAAAGTGATTGAGGCGTTGGTCAAAGAAAAATCGCCGCGACTCGTGATGTTTGGATGGACAGCGACGGGCATGGATTTGGCGGCGTGGCTTTCGGCGAGACTCGGCGTGGCGTGCGCGGCATATGTAAAAAACATCGGCGCGGATTTGACGATGACCTGTCAGGCGTACGGCGGAAAGATGATCGCGGAGGTCGCGCCCGAAGGTGACATGGCGATTGCGGCGTGTCTCGCGGGTTCGTTCCCTGCCGAAGCGGGACAAGGCTCGACCGCCGCGATAACGATATCGTTGCCCATTGATTTGAGTTCGTTGAAGGTGAAATTTGTCGAAGCGATCAAACCCGCTGGCGGCGACGTGGACATCACCGCGCAGGCGAAATTGGTTTCGATTGGGCGCGGAATTGGAAGCAAAGATAATGTTGAGTTGGCTGAAGAGTTGGCGCAAAAACTTGGAGCCGTCGTTTCGTCTTCGCGTCCCGTCGTGGATGCGGGCTGGCTGCCGCGCACAAGACAGGTCGGCAAGTCGGGACTCAAGGTCAAGCCGAAGTTGTATCTCATGCTCGGCATCTCTGGCGCGCCCGAACATCTCGAAGGCATGAAGAGCGCCGAGTTGATCATCGCGGTCAACACCGATAAAAAAGCGCCGATCTTCAACGTGGCGCATTACGGCGCGACAGCGGATTTGTTTGAAGTGGCTGAGGCGATGTTGGAGTTGTTGTAATATCGGTGGTCGAGTAGTCCCGCATGTTTTTCGCGGGACATATCGAGACCACAAGTAACCAGCAAACAAGAGTTTTCTTGAATCGTGCTGGTCTCGATACGCTCGCAACGAGCGCTCGCTACTCGACCAGCGAATTATTTTCGGGAGGGCACGTTGCTGACAACGATTGAAAAAATAATCTTCATTGCGCTGGCGTTGATCTCGGCGGGATTTACATTTCACGGATTCAAGACCATCGTCGACTCGATTCGCAAGGGACGATCCGCGCCTGAGTTGAAGAATGTTCCGATGAGTCTTGTCAAAGGCGCAGTCACGGTTTTATTTCAGCGGACAATCTTCAAAGCGCGCAAAGGTCTCAGCGCAATTCACATGGGATTGTTCTTTGGTCTCATCACATACGCATTCGTCAATCTCTTCGATGTGCTCGAAGGACTCGTCCCTGGCTTCGATCTCGTCTACGGCGGCAAGCACATCCCCAACGCGCCGACGGGACTCGTCAATGCTTTCAATCTCATCGCCGATGTGATGAGCATGTTCCTGCTCGTTGCCATTATCGTGTTTTTCGTCCGCCGCTTCATTGTCAAAGACAAGGCGCTGACTTTCCGCGAAAATATTTTATTGAATCCGAAAGTCAAAGCGGGCGCGCAAAACACAGACTCGCTCATCGTGGACATCTTCGTCATCATGCACGTCATCGCGCATGTGCTCAGTCAAGCCTATCGTCTCACCGACGGCGCCGATCCGTTCATGCCGTTCGCAAGTTTTCTCAATTCCATTTTCGGCGCGTCGCAAACGGGCGTTCATGTCGCGTGGTGGGTTAGTCTTGGCTGGGTGATGTTCATCATCCCGTATCTTTCGCGCAGTAAGCACACGCATTTTTTCATGTCGCCCATCAATCTCGGTTTGGCAAAACAGAATCCGCGCGGTCAACTCGACGCGCCTGCGAAGGTTGACCCTGGCGCAAAATTTTTGCACGATCTTTCGTGGAAGCGCGTTTTGGATTCCTATGCCTGCGTGCAGTGCAATCGCTGTCAGGATGTCTGCCCTGCGAATTTTTATGGGCGACCGCTCTCGCCTTCGGCATTGGAGGTGAACAAGCGTTATCTTCTCAAGGAAGCGACCTTCGGCTCTCACCCCGATTTATACCTGCTTCCGCTTACTGAGACAGTTATCTCCCCTGAGGCGGTTTGGTCTTGCACAACGTGTTACGCATGTGTCCGCGTGTGTCCTGTCGGCAATGAACCGATGGCAGACATCGTGGACATCCGCCGCCGCATGTTGGTTGACGGCGCAGAGTTGGATAGCGGCGTGCAGAACGCGCTTCAATCACTCGCGACGAACGGCAACTGGATGAGCAAAGGCAAACGTCTGCGCGGACGCTGGGCGAAGGAGATGGAGTTCCCCGTCAAGAACGCGACCGAAGAACCTGTCGAGCATCTCTGGTTTGTCGGCGATACCGCTTCGTTCGATGAGCGCGTCATCCCGAATACCAAGATGGTTGCGCGGCTCTTCAATCAAGGCGGCTTGGATTTTGGCATTATGTACCAGAACGAATCAAACGCAGGCAATGACGTGCGCCGCGTGGGCGAGGAAGGTCTGTTCGAGCAACTCGTCGAGCAGAACATGGAAGCGTTCGGCAAAGCGCAGTTCAAGCAGATCGTCACCACCGACCCACACTCGTTCAACACGCTGAAGAACGAGTATCCGCAATTCGGCGGGAAATTTGAAGTGAAGCATTACACCGTGACTCTGCTCAAATTGTTTGAAGAAGGCAAGTTGACAATCAAAAATAAATTATCGCACTACAAAGTGACCTTCCACGACCCATGCTATCTTGGACGCTACAACGGCGGATTCACCGCTCCGCGCAAACTGCTCGAACTGCTCGGCGTGGAATTCGTCGAAATGCCGCGCAACTGCGAAAACTCGTTTTGCTGTGGCGCGGGCGGCGGTCAGATTTGGATGGGCAAGGTCGCGCCTGGCGAACGTCCCGCCGAGAATCGAATCAAGGAGGCGTTGTCCACGTTTGGCGAAAGCGCAAACGCGAAGACTCAACTCTTCGTCGTCACCTGTCCCAAAGATATGGTCATGTACTCCGACGCGGTCAAGACGACTGGCAACGAAGGAAGAATCGAAGTCCGCGATATGATTCAATTGGTGGCGGAAGGCGTCGGCGTGGACGCGTAGTGGACGTTCTCTAACGTCCACGGGTTGTGCCAACCGATACGGCGCTAGAGAGCGCCTGGTACGCAATAACCACAACGCGTAATCGGCGTTCTCTAACGCCGATGGATCACCGCAAATAACACGGTTGCGTTAGAGAACGCAACCTACGCAGTCCGATGTGTAATGCGCGTTCTCTAACGCGCCGAAAGGAAACTATGTATCCACGAATCCGCATGGAAGGCTCGGTGTACTACATCACAACAATCGTGTATGGGCGTTTGAAAATCTTCAACACACCATCCTTCACCATTCCGATTCTGGACAGCCTGAACTTCTATCGTCATCAATTCAAATGCAAACTTCTCGGCTATGTCATCATGCTTGACCACTTGCACCTGCTGATCTACCCAACGGGCGATTCTTCCGTCGTGTCCGATTTCATGCGCGATTTCAAACGCTTTACTTCAGGCAGGATTGCTCAACAGGCAGAGTTGGAAGGCAAAACGGAATGGACGGCTCATTTCCAAGAATCAGGCGAAGAGACGAAGCGAGCCGAGAAAAAGGTCTGGCAGGACTCGTTTTGGGAGCAATTCATCTTTACCGAAAAGTTCCTGACCGAGAAGTTGAATTACATCCACATGAACCCCGTCCGCGCAGGGATGGTGGATGACCCAGCAAAGTATCCGTATTCGAGTTATCGGAATTACGAGTTCAATGACAATACGTTGATTGAAATTGATAAGGATTGGTAACCCGCCGCGTAGGTGGCGCTCTCTTGCGCCACAGCCGACGTTAGAGAACGTCGGCTACGCAGAGATAATGAAAATGTTCAAATGTCCCTATTGCGAATTTAGCGGTAAGCGCTCCGAAGTCCACAACCATCTGGCGGAGACGCATGGCGATACGCTCGGTGTGCGCGTGGATGAATTTACAAATCACACGTTTTATGTGATCACCTGTCCCGTGTGCGGCGCGAATTATGAACAGGTGACCAAGAAAGCGCGCCGCGACCCGAATTTTGTGTCAGAATATGAGCATGAGATTCGGCTGGTCGTTTTTGATTTGCTTTTGTACCATTTGCAAGGCGAGCATGGAATAGGCGCGTAGGCGGCGCTCTCTTGCGTCAGAGCGGACGTTAGAGAACGTCCGCTACGCAAAGAAAATTTTGGAGGCACATATGGCAACAGTTCGTGGATGCAACATCCCTGAAGACCGTTACTACTGGGTGGAGAAACATTGCTGGGCAACGCTGGAAGCGGACGGCACGGTGAAAATCGGAATCACCGACGTGGCGCAGAATTTGGCGAAGGGCATTGTCAACGCCACGCCGAAAGATGCGGGGCGCACCGTGCAGAAGGGCAAATCCGCTGGAACGTTGGAAAGCGGCAAGTGGGTGGGACCTGTCACATCGCCTGTGACGGGCGAGATCGTGGAAGTCAACGAGACAATGAAGGGCAAGCCGTCGCTCATCAACTCCGACCCGTACGGCGAAGGCTGGTTTGTTCGGGTGAAGCCGAATGACTGGGCTGGCGAATCCGCTTCACTTGTCACGGGCGAAGCGGCGGTGGCGGCGTATCAGAAATTCATGGAAGAGCAGAATCTCAATTTCGAGTGAGCAATGACAACTTCGATTCGTGAGCGTATTGGAGCAGTCCTCCGTGAGAATAGGTTGGTAATCGCTGGAGAGTTGGCGATCATCGTGTTGATTCAATATCTTCAATCCTTACGGGTTATCTCTTCGGCAACCATCTTTCTTTTCCTGATCGGATGGGCGTCGCTCTGGTTCAGAAACAGCGGATGGAAAGCGCTCGGAATGCGGCGCCCGACGAGCTGGCTTCGCACTTCTGCGATTGCCATTGCCATCGGCGTGGCGTATCAATTCGTTTCGATGCGGGTCATTGTTCCTTTCCTTCATCGGATCACGAATGAGCCGCTGGATTTGAGTCAGTTCGAGTCGCTGCGCGGTAACATAGCCATGTTAGCTGTCTGGTTGGTGGTTGCATGGGTAATTGCGGCGTTTGGCGAAGAGATGGTCTATCGTGGTTACGTGTTAAATCGATTCGGCGATATCTTCCAAAACCCCCAAACAGGCTTGTGGATTGGAGCAATCGCCAGTTCCGCCCTATTTGCTTTGGGACACGCTTATCAAGGCGTAACAGGAGTCGTTGAAACATTCATTTTCGCCTGCGTGATGGCATTGATCTATTTGGTCAATCAGAGAAATTTATGGTTGATCATCATCGCTCACGGAGTCTATGACACGGTTGCATTCATCATGATTTATCTCGGTCTATATCCGTAGAAATGATCTACTACGCCTGCGACATTCCTGAAAGCGCGCGTACTTGGCGTTCTCAAACGCCAGTATTGCGCAAGAGAGCGCAAACTACGCAAAAATGATCTACTACGCCTGCGACATTCCCGAAGATTTATATTACGACATCGAACGCGATGTGTGGATTCGATTCAATGGCGACCTTGCGACTCTCGGCATGACCGATGTGGCGCAGACGCGCTGCGGAAAATTTGCGGCGGTCAGTTTTCGTGATGTCGGGAAGAAAGTCGCGCAAGGCAAGACGCTGGCGACGATTGAATCCGCCAAATGGGTGGGACCGTTCCCTGCTCCGTTTTCGTGTGAGATTGTCGAGGTGAACGAATCGGGTTTTGCCCGCGACATTTTGCTCGCAAATAAAGACCCGTACGGAATCGGCTGGCTCGTCAAGGTGAGACCGATGAATCTCGAAGCGGAGTCCAGCCATCTCGTCACGGGTGAAGCGGCGGCGGAGAGATACAAGGAAAGGATCAAAGAGTTGAAAGTCAATTGCCTGCGTTGTATTGATTGAGGACACCATGGAAAACAAACCTATCTTTAGAGTTGCTGGTTGGTGCGGTTACATCGCCGCGGGCGCAACCATTGTTGGATTCATCACGTTTGTCATTTTCTTGATCCTGGGAGACCCGTTCGGGATCATGAACGACATTGCCAGCGTGATCATCGCATTGACAAGCATTCCAATATTGCTTGTATTGCACCAACTCCATCGCGTGAACTATGCGGGCGCGAGTTGGATCGGGCTCCTGCTTGGAATTGCCGCCCTGATCGTTGCCGCAGTTACTCAAACCATGCTGGTTTTGAACGTCATCGAATACAAGCAGACCGTGCCCGCCACGATCGGCTTTGGCGTCTTTGGCATTTCACTCATGATTTACGGATACCTCTCACGCATCGGAGAATCGTTCCCGCGGAAGATATCCACGTGGGGAATTTTTGCGGGTTTGGGATATTTTCTGGTTGTGATCGGATTTTTACTTGGTCAACAAAATCATCCCTTGTCTTATGTTGGCGGCTTGATGTCAGTCATTGCGTTCCCGACATGGGCGATCATGCTGGGAAATCATTTCTTGAGAACAGGATGATTGTCCTAAAGGCATAGGAGTAATACCATGTTCATGATTTATTGGATAATCGCTGGCTCGATCGCAATGGCTGTTGGCGCAATTCTTCTTGGAATTTGGCTGCGAAGGAATCCGTCCAAAGAAAATGCCGAGAAATCCAGCCGCATTATGCACTTCCTGTTCTTTGCAGGGCAGGTCGCTCCTCCGCTTGTTGCGCTCTTCTATCCTGGAATCTCTCGTCTCGATGATCTGGTCAGTTTGCAACCATTGCCCATGAGACCTGTCTTTCTCGGAATCGGTATATTGCTTGCCATCCCAGGTTTTTATTTCATGGCAGCGACCAATAAATTACTGCGCGCCATCGGAAAAGGAACCAATGCCTTTGTATTAACAAAGCATGTCGTCAATGACGATATTTACAAACGCACTCGAAACCCGATGTCGTTGGGTTTTTACCTGCTTGCCATTGCGCTGGGATTCGTCACAGGCTCGACCTTTGCCACGCTCGCCGCTGTTCTCGGCATTATCCCATCACATTTGATCTTCATTAAGTATTTTGAAGAAAAAGAGTTGGAACTTCGCTTCGGCGAATCCTATCTTGAGTATAAAAAGAACGTCCCTTTTCTCTTTCCAAAGTTCGGAAAGTAAATCTTATTTACGAGGAGAATCCCAATGTCCAAGAAAATCCGTTTGCTTTATATGGAAGGCGTATCCCCACTCCGCTCGCAGACCGTTTACCACGCGGTCGGGTATGCGATGAAAGAAGACACGCCGAACACCATTATCATGGTCTCGCCGAACGGACCGTATGTATCCATCGGCTATCACCAGGATATCCAAAAAGAAGTGGACCTGGATTATTGCGAGAAACACAACCTGCCCGTTTATCGCCGCGAAGTCGGTGGCGGCGCGGTATTTTTGGATAACGGTCAGCTCTTCACGCAGTGGATCTTCCACAAGGAAGACCTGCCCGCCACGCTGGAAGAGCGCTTCAAACTTTACATTGACCCGCTCGTAGCGACCTATCAGGAACTCGGCATTCCCGCCAATCACCGCCCCATCAATGATGTGCATGTGAATGGAAAGAAAATTGGCGGCACAGGCGCGGCGCAAATGGGTATCGCGGAGATTCTCGTCGGCAGTCTCATGTACACCTTCGACAAGAAGACCATGTCGCAGGTGTTGAAAGTCCCGTCCGAGAAAATGCGCGACAAGATTTTCGAATCGCTCGAAGCCTACATGACCACCATGACCGAACAACTCGGCTCCACGCCCGACCGCGCCATGGTCAAAGACCTTTATATGAAGAAGGTCTCCGCAGCGCTGGGCATGGAAGTGTACGAAGGCGAATGGACAGCCGAAGAGGAAGCGATGGCAAAAGAGATTGACGCGCGCTTCACATCGGATGAATGGCTGTATCAAAAAGGTCAACTCAAACAGCAGGGCGTGAAAATTCATCAGGATGTTCATATCGTCGAAGCGGCGTTCAAGTCGCAGGGCGGTCTGATCCGCATCATCGCCCGTCTGCGCGAAGGACGCATTGACGACATCACATTCTCAGGCGACTTCACCCTGCTTCCTGTCTTCGCTCTCGGCGCGCTCGAACAATCCCTGCGCGGAGTCGCCGCCGCGCCTGAGAATCTCAAATCGAAAATCGAAGAAGCGTATTATCGTTTACAGATTCAATCGCCTGGCGTCACGCCGACGGATTTCACCACCGCCATCATGAACGCGGTCGCGCCGCCGCAAGCCGCGTGAAAGTACACAAGTACACAAGTACACAGGTACACAGGTACATAAGTTCCGTGTTTACTTGTGTACCTGTTTACCTGTCTACATGGTGAAAAAGACTTATGACTATGATCAATTACGGGTTTTTGATTGACCAAAGCAAATGTATCGGCTGTCATGCCTGTTCGACCGCGTGCAAGTCTGAGAATCAAGTTCCGCTCGGCGTGTATCGCACGTGGGTCAAGTATGTCGAGACGGGCGCGTACCCCGACGTGCGCCGCCGCTTTCAGGTGACGCGCTGTAATCATTGCGCCAACCCGCCGTGCGTTCGCATTTGTCCCGTCACGGCGATGTATCAGCGCGACGATGGCATCGTAGAATTTGATCCGTCCATTTGCATCGGATGTAAATCCTGTATGCAAGCCTGTCCCTACGACTCGATCTATCTCGACCCCGAAACGAACACCGCCGCGAAATGTCATTTCTGCGCGCATCGTTTGGATGTGGGACTCGAACCCGCCTGCGTCGTCGTCTGCCCCGAACATGCTATCCTTGCTGGAGATTTGAACGACCCCGCTTCGGAAATAAGCCGAAAGTTGTCCACTGCGCAAGTGACCGTTCGCAAGCCCGAGCAGGGGACTGCCCCCAAACTCTTCTACATCAACGGCAACGATTGGTCGCTTCATCCCTCCGCCGCGCAGACTCGTGACTCCTACCTGTGGGCGGACAAAATCACCGAACAGAACGCTTCTCCCTACGCTCGCGGCGGGTTAACCCTCCCTGTGCTGACAGCCAAATCGGGCGCTCCCATCCGCACCCCGCAGACTCAAGGACAGCCGCTCAACGGTCCCATTCAAATTGGCGGACGCGTCGCCGAGCACATGGTTCAGACCGCGTACAACGCGCAGCACAAGATCAACTGGCATTGGGAACTGCCTTCATATCTCGTCACGAAAAACATCGCGGGCGGACTCTTCATGCTGTTGAGTCTAGGCTCGATGTTCAATCTCTTTAGTTTCGACTCTGCGACCTTCCTTGCGACGGGTTTCACCGCGATGGTGTTCATGCTCATCACGACCGTCCTGCTCATCAAGGATTTGTCGCAACCCAAACGCTTTTTGAACATCCTGCTCCGCCCGCAGTGGAAATCATGGGTGGCAAGAGGCGCGTATATCATGGTCATGTTCACTGCTGTGGCTGGGTTGTGGTGGCTGTTCGAAGGCGCGGCATATCTTGGCTGGCTGCCCGCTGAATTTATTGCAAGTATTCGCCCTGTCGCCGCGTGGATCGTCTTCCCGTTTGCATTAGGTGTCGTCATCTACACCGCCTTCCTGCTCGGTCAAGCCGAAGGGCGTGACATGTGGCAGAGTAATTTACTGCCGTTTCAACTCCTCGCCCAATCCATGATGGTGGCAAGCGGCGTATTCTTCGTTCTGAATCTCTTCGCCAACTTCCCCGCCGACCTGACTGCTTTGCTAACCGTTCTCTTCCCTGCCAGCCTCGCCGTCAATTTGTTGATGACCTTCGCGGGCAAACTCAATTCCTTCCCAACCGATACCGCCATGCTCGCCTCCCGTGAGATGACGCACGGACGCTTCCGTATTCACTACTGGCTAGGCGGAATCGTTCTTGGGCATGTTATCCCGCTGGTGTTGCTTCTTGCATTCAGCGGGTTTGCGCCCCTAGCTGTTCCATGTACCGTTGTCGGCTTGTTCTTCTACGAATACGCCTTCGTGATGGCGCCGCAGTATATTCCGAATTCGTAAGCAACTCAGTGGTCGAGTAGCCCCGAATGTTCTTTGAGGGGCGTACCGAGACCACCAGGTTACAAAGCAAACTTTACGTTTTCATATAACATGTTGGTTTCGATACGGCGGACAAGCACCGCCTACTCAACCAACGGAGTACTTATGACCAAAATCCCTCAAACCTCCGCAGGCGCCGCTGTCCCGCAATTCGCGGACTCTGACCGCAAGCCAATCAAACTGACCGAAGTTGTCCATCCCGATGGGCGCATCAGCCAGTATCCACCACCCGAAGCATGGGATGACTGGGTGGAATGGGACGGTAAGGAGTGGCCTCGCAAAGTGGCGCGGAGATATACCCTCGTGCCGACCGTCTGCTTCAACTGCGAATCGGCATGCGGACTTCTCGCCTACGTGGACAAGGACACCTACGAGATTCGCAAATTCGAAGGCAACCCCGTCCACCCTGGCTCGCGCGGACGCAATTGCGCCAAGGGACCTGCCACCCATAACCAAGTCTATGACCCTGAGCGGATTTTGTATCCGCTAAAAAGAGTCGGCAAACGCGGCGAAGGCAAATGGGAGCAGATCTCCTGGGAGCAGGCGTTAACCGAAATCGCCGAGAAAATGCGCGAGAGCAAACTGCGCCGCCCGAATGGAATTGTCTATCACGTCGGTCGCCCTGGCGAAGACGGATACACCAACCGCGTCGTGCAGACCTGGGGCATGGATGGTCACAACAGCCACACCAACATCTGCTCGTCATCTTCTCGCGCGGGCTACAACTTCTGGATCGGGCAAGACCGCCCCAGCCCAGATTTTGCCAATGCAAGAGTCATTCTGCTGATTTCCAGTCACCTCGAAACGGGACATTACTTCAACCCGCACGCCCAGCGCATCATCGAAGCCAAAACGGACGGCGCGAAACTCATCACCTTCGACCCTCGTTTGAGCAATACCGCATCCATGAGCGATGTCTGGCTGCCGACCTATCCTGGCAGCGAGAACACCATCTTGCTTTCGATTGCGAATTATCTGATTCAAAATAATTTGTATAACAAAGACTTCATGCAGAAATGGGTTAACTGGAAGGAAACACTAAAGGCAGTAGCCAGTAACCAGTTATCAGTAAACAGTGAACAGTTAGCGGCGGAGATTCGAAGTGCCGCATCCGACCTTCGACTTTTGACTTTCGACCTCTTTGACCTCCTCCTCAAAGACTTATATTCCGAATACACCTTCGAACGCGCCGCGCAAGAATCCGAAGTCCCCATCGAGCGCATTCAGGAAACGGCGCGACTCGTCGCCAACTGTGAAGGCAAACTCGCCACGCATGTTTGGCGCAGCGCCAGCGTCGGCAATCTCGGCGGATGGCAGGTATCGCGCTGTCTGTTCTTCCTCAACGTACTGACAGGAAGCATCGGCAACAAGGGCGGCACATCCATGACCAACTGGAATAAATTTGTGCCCAAGCCTTTCAAAGGCGCACCCGCTCCCGAAACATGGAACGAACTTCACTATCCCATCGAATATCCGCTCGCGCATTACGAGATGTCCATTCTTCTGCCGCACATGCTCGCGGAAGGTCGCGGCGACATTGACGTGTATTTCACGCGCGTTTACAACCCGATGTGGGTCAACCCCGACGGCTTCATGTGGCTCAAGGCGCTCAAAGATGAAGACTCGAAAATAAAATGTTATGTCGCGCTCACGCCCACGTGGAATGAGACTGCGTGGTTCGCCGATTATGTTTTGCCCACAGGTCACGGACCCGAGCGCCACGACCTGATGAGTCAGGAAACACATTCAAGCCAATGGATCGCGTTCCGTCAACCCGTGCGCCGCGTGGCGATGGAACGCGCGGGCATGAAGGTGGATTTCACCTATCAAGCCAACCCTGGCGAGGTCTGGGAAGAGAACGAGTTCTGGATTCAACTTTCCGCGAAGATGGATCCCGACGGCGCGCTCGGCATCCGTCAATGGTTCGAGTCGCCGTATCGCAAAGGCGAGATCATCAGCGTGGACGAATACTATCAATGGATCTTTGAAAATTCCGTGCCTGGACTTCCCGAAACCGCCGCGAAAGAAGGATTGACTCCGCTCGCGTACATGCGGAAGTATGGCGTGTATGAAGTCAAGAAAGAGAACTACGCTCCGTTCGAGAAGACAATTGGTAAATTGGTGAATGGTAAATTAGTGAACGATAATGACCAATCTGCCAATTCCCAATCTACTTTTGAAGTTGATACTTATGATCGCTTCATCAAAGACGGCACTATCGTCGGTCTGATGGTGGACGGACAACTGAAAGCGGGCTTCGACACTCCCTCGAAGAAACTCGAATTCTTCAGCGCCACGCTCGCGAATTGGGGCTGGAGTGAAAAAGAAAATGTCATCCCGTGGGCAGTCAAGAGTCACATTCATCCCGATACTATCAACCGCGAAAAAGGCGAGATGATCCTTCTGCCGAACTTCCGCCTGCCGACATTGATTCACACGCGCAGTGCAAATGCAAAATGGCTGTATGAAATCTCGCACAAGAATCCCATCTGGATGAATCCCGAAGACGCGCAACGTCTCGGACTCGACACAGGCGACCTCGCCAAAGTGAAAACCGAAATCGGTCACTTCGTTGATTCTGTCTGGGTCACCGAAGGAATCAAACCTGGCATCATCGCCATCAGCCATCACCTCGGGCGCTGGCGTTTGAGCGAAGATTCTGGCGTGAATAAAGGCTCATCGAATCTTGTTGAACTCCACGACGATGGCAAAGGCGGCTTCCTCATGCGCGTCATTCACGGCGCGGCGGCATGGGACTCGTCCGACCCCGACACAAGCCGCATCTGGTGGAGCAACGTCGGCGTGAATCAGAACCTCGCTCATGCCGTTCACCCCGATCCCATTAGCGGAGTCCACTGCTGGCTGCAAAAAGTATTCAGCGTCCGCAAAGCCGAGGTGGGCGAAAAAGCAGGCGATTTGTTTGTGGATACGAACAAGTCCATGACAATTTACCGTCAATGGCTGGCAATGACGCGCCCGGCTGATAAAGTCAGTCCCGATGGCAACCGCCGTCCGTATTGGCTGGCGCGTCCGCTCAAACCGACGAAAGAAGCGTATAAACTGCCGAAATAAAAAAACCTGTCAGGTTTGAAACATTTCACCGAAACAGGGATCAACTGTCCCTGAGTCTGAAGCGTCATCCCACGAAGGAAGAAACCTTATGCCAGTCAAAAACACAAAACCGAAAAAGAATCCAAAAGAGGAAGAACCCGAAGAGCCGGTCTGGACCTATCGCGGTTATCAACTCAAGTCCAGCGAGTTTGTGACGGCGATGGTGCATTTCTTCCGCGCCGAAATTCAGCGCGCCAATGTCTGGCGTCAACGATTGGACACGACCACGAACTGGGCGGTGGTTGCCACCGGCGCGACATTATCCATCGCGTTCAGCCAGGCATCCGTGCATCACGCCATCATCATCCTGAATACATTGCTGGTGTTGTGGTTCTTGTTCATCGAAGCGCGGCGCTATCGATATTATGAACTATGGAGTTATCGCGTGCGATTGATGGAAACGGATTTTTACGCGGCAATGCTTGTGCCGCCGTTCCATCCTTCACCCGAATGGGCGGAAAGTCTGGCAGAAAACCTGCTTTCTCCCAAGTTCCCGATTTCGATGTGGGAAGCGTTTGGGCGTCGCCTGCGCCGTAATTATTTTTGGATCTTGCTCATCCTTTACGCATCGTGGGCAGCGAAAATCTGGTTGTTTCCGGAACCTGCAAAATCGTTCGCTGAATTCATCAGCCGCAGCGCCGTGGGACCTGTGCCGGGACAGGTGATGATCTTGTTTGGCGTTGTATTTTACTTAACGCTCACGATCATTGCTGTGGCAACCATCACGATGACACGCGCCACAGGCGAGATCCTTCCGCGCTTTGGGGATGATGATACAGCCCATGTCTTATCCGCCGCCGAGGAAAAGCCCAAAGGTTTGCGCTCAATTCTCGCGCCGCGTAACCGCCGTCGTCAATTGCTTGCGCTCGTGATCACCAGCAAAGCAGAGGCTGTTTCGAAACGCATCCTGGCTGAACTGAGACGCGGCGTGACTGCGATGCAAGGCAAAGGAATGTATACCGGAAGCGAGCGTTCGATTTTGATGTGCGCGCTGACGGTCACCGAAGTTCACAACTTGAAATCGGCTGTCGCCAAAGAAGACCCTCACGCATTCGTCATCGTTTCTCCGGCGCAGGAAATTTTGGGGCGCGGGTTCAACCCGCTGGAGGAGAAGTAATAGATTTTATTCCAAAATGAAAACGGTCTCGCGGACATTGCGCCGGAGACCGTTTTCATTTTCCATCTGACCCTCCATTCTTTAGACCTCGGAGTTCTGGCAGAACTCCGAGGTCTTTTCACTTCTCACCCGCCCTCCTCAACAAACAACTGCGACCAGCAATCTTCAGGTTAGTTCGAAAAAACTCCAAAAATTAACTCAAAGCTTAGAAATACTGACAAACTGATAAATATGACCTTTATCACCTCATACAAAGTTATACTCGAGTTTTTGTCCGAATTTTTGTCTAGGCTAACCAAGACCAGCAAACTCAGCAACATTAGCAATATACCTGCGGAATTCATATTCTCGCGGGTCTGAAATAGTTTGATAAGACTAATTTCCCTAACTCCAAATAAATAAATGTAAAGGATACCAGTCAAGAATGTAACTATCGCAACTATAGTCGTTTTCATAGCATTGTATTCCTTGATCTGTACAATAAAAACTTCCTAATATCCGTCGCCAAACAACTCCAACCAGCAACCTTCATCCCCCGCTAGCAGGCTCAGCCCCTCGCGCGCGGGGCGGTTGCATGGACGCGCGTCCGCCGCTTTGGCGACCTGTTCCGACGCGGGCGAGAAATAGGCGATCCATTCGCAGTGCAACTCCCCAGCCTCCTCGCGCAGGAAGACAGCCATATCTTTGGGCTTGCCCGCTAATTCAAACAGCGGCTGGAAGAGTCGCTCGATCTCCGCGCGGGCGCTCGGCGCCCACATCCCGTCGCCGAGCGATTTGGAATACCACAAAATCTACCCCTCCACCAACATCCACGCGGGGTCTTCGAGCAATTGTTTGATATGCACCAAAAATTGCACGGCTTCGCGTCCGTCCACGATGCGGTGATCGTAACTGAGCGCCACATACATCATCGGGCGGATCACAACCTCGCCGTTCAGCGCGATGGGGCGCTCTTCGATCTTATGCAAACCGAGAATCGCCACTTGAGGAGGATTCAAGATCGGCGTGCTGAGCAGCGAGCCGAACACGCCTCCGTTCGTGATGGTAAACGTGCCGCCACGCAGATCCTCAACGGATAACTTTCCTTGTTGTGTTTTTTCGGAAAACACTTTAATATTTTTTTCAATATCGGCAAACGAAAGTTTATCCGCGTCTCGAATCACAGGCACAACCAGCCCTTCTTCAGAGCCGATCGCCATGCCAATATCGTAATACTGTTTGAACACGATTTCGTCGCCGTCAATTTCAGCGTTGATCGCGGGAAACGCTTTCAAGGCACTGATCGCCGCTTTTGTGAACAACGACATGAAACCCAACTTGATGCCGTGACGTTTTTGGAATTCGTCGTTGCGCCGCTTCCGCAACTCCATCACCGCCGACATATCGATCTCATTGAACGTGGTCAGCATCGCCGTGTTTTGTTTCGCTTCGAGCAGACGTTGGGCGATTGTGCGTCGTCTGCGGGACATGCGCTCGCGCTCTTCCCGCCGTGAAGCGGACTCAACTCTTTCGGCTTGACTCGGCGTGGACGCCTGTTTCGCCGTCCCGCCCGCGACCGAAGTTTGATTCTGCACAAATTGTTGCACGTCCGATTTGGTCACGCGCCCATCGGGACCCGTGCCGCGCACTTGCGACACGTCCACGTTTTGTTCGCGCGCCACGCGCGATGCGACGGGAGTCACTTGCGGCTGGGCGGCTTGCGGTTTTTCTTGAGGCGTGGAGTCGCTTGCTACGGGCGAGGCAGGCTGAGTGCCTGCACTGAGCGGTGTCGAAGTGTCGGGTTTGGAAGCGGACTGTTTCGCATCCGCATTGATCGAACCGAGCACGTCGCCCACTTTCACATCCTGCCCTTCGCCCACTTGAATCTTCGCCAGCACGCCCGCGGCTTTCGCGCCGACTTCGAGGTTGACCTTGTCCGTTTCCAACTCCACGAGCGCTTCGCCCGCTTCGACAAAGTCGCCCTCTTTTTTCAGCCACGCGCGGACGGTCGCTTCGATGACGGATTCTCCCATTTCGGGAACGATGATTTCAATTGACATGTCAACCTCTCTCGATGCTCACGCTTGGCGCATGCGCATGCTCTTCAAATTTGAGCGCGCGTTGAACCAAAGCCTTTTGATTGATTCGATACAGCGTGGACGAACCCTCGGCAGGGCTTGAGCTTTCGGGACGCCCAACATAATATAACGGGGTTTTTCCGAGCAGTTGCCGCAAGCGCGGGCGGAGAAAATCCCACGCGCCCATGTTCATTGGCTCTTCTTGCGCCCAGATCACTTTTTCGAGCGCGGAATATTCGTTGATCAATTCTTCGATGGCTTGCAATGGAAGCGGATAGAGTTGTTCCATTTTGACGATGGCTGTGTCTTTGCTGTCCTGCCGCTCCTCATCGCCGACCAGATCGAAATACACGCGACCACTGCACAGAATTAAATTCTTGATCGTTTTATTATTTCGTTTAGTTGTCGGTTCTTCAACCAGCGCCTGCCAGCCTCCGCTTGCAAGTTGATTCGGAGTGGAAGCCGCGAGCGGATGCCGCAAGAATCCCTTCGGTGTGAAGATCGTGAGCGGCAATGGATCGGTCTTCAACAGCAATGCCTGCCTGCGCAACAAATGAAAATATTGCGCGGCGGTTGTCGGGATGGCGACGCGCATATTCCCCGCCGCCGCAAGATTTAATATCCGCTCGATTCGCGCGGACGAGTGATCGGGTCCCATGCCTTCGTTCCCATGCGGTAAGAGTAAAACAAGTGAAGGCGTCAGTCCCCATTTTGCGCGACCAGAAAATAAAAACTCATCCACCACCGTTTGAATGTTGTTGGCGAAGTCGCCGTATTGCGCTTCCCACAACACCAATCGTTCGGGAGCCTGCAAGTTGTAGCCAATCTCAAAGCCGACGGGTCCCGCCTCGCTGACGGGCGTGTTGTAAATTTCAAACGCGGCTTTCGCCTGCGGGATGGATTGCAACGGCGTGTAACTCTGGTTCGTCTTCGCGTCGTAAAACGATGCGTGACGCTGGCTGAACGTGCCGCGCACCGAATCCTGTCCCGTCATGCGGATCGCGATGCCGTCCTCTAAAATGGAAGCGAAGGCTAACTCTTCGGCGGTCGCCCAATCCACGCTGGAGGCGTCGGCGTCATCTAAAATTGCGCGGCGTTTTTCGGCGGCGCGAAGCAATTTCGAATTCGGATGAAAGTCCGCTGGGAATTTCAACAGCGACTCGTTCAGGCTTCGCAAGCGCTCGATTGAAACAGACGTGTGCGCCTTTTGCGCCGCTTTCGGCGGAGGCATCGTCGGGACGGGTTCTTGAAGCGCATGTTCGGCGTCCAGTTTTTGGTTGATCTCTTGCAAGTCGTTCAAATACTTGTGCAGAATCTGTTCAGCCTGCGCGGGTTGAACGCTTCCTTCTTTTTCTAATTTCTTTGCCCATAACTGTCGAACAGTTGGATGCGACTCGATGCTGGCGTACATGGTCGGCTGGGTAAAGCGCGGCTCGTCGCCTTCGTTGTGTCCGTGGCGGCGATACCCGATCAGGTCAATGACAAAATCTTTGTGGAATTTCTGGCGATACGCGATGGCGGTATATGCCGCTTCGAAACAAGCCTCGGGCTCGTCGGCGTTGACGTGGATGACGGGAATCTCGAATCCTTTTGCGAGGTCGCTGGCGTGCAGACTGCTCCGCGATTCGTTCTCCGTGGCGGTGAACCCGATCTGGTTGTTGGCGATGATGTGCAAACTCCCGCCCGTGGTGTATGCATGAAGTTGCGAAAGGTTAAGCGACTCGGCGACAATTCCCTGCCCGATGAACGACGCGTCGCCGTGAATCAGGATCGGCAGAGACTCGTTCATCGTCATTTTCGGCGCGCCTGCGTTATCCATTTTGCTGTTCGCGGCGCGAGACATGCCTTGAATGACAGGGTCCACCAATTCAAGATGACTCGGGTTGGCGAGCATGCTCACGACCAAGCCGATATGATCCGCGCCTTCAATGGCTTTGGACGCGCCCGCGTGATATTTCACGTCGCCCGTCCAGCCCATTTCGTCCCACGTGCGCGAGCGGTCTTTCGGGTCTTTGAACTCCGCCAGAATTTGTTCGTACGGCTTATGGAGGATGTGCGCCAGCACGTTCAAACGTCCGCGGTGCGCCATGCCAATCAACATCAGGCGAATATTTTCACGGTCCGCCTCGCGGATGAGTTCGTCCAACATCGGCACGAGCATGTCGAGTCCCTCGATGGAGAAGCGCGTCTTTGCGGGGTAGATGCGGTTGAGGAAGACCTCGAATGCCTCCACCTGGCTGAGGCGGTCAAGGAGACGAGTCGAATCCATCGTTTGCGTCGTTGGATGAAAACGCCGCGTCTCGGCGACTTGTTGTAGCCAGTTGCGTTCCTCGGGGTTGCGGATGTGACCGTACTCATAGCCGAGGGCTCCGCAATAGATCGAGCGCAATATCTCGATTGCCTGCGAGGCATTTTCCGCTTGGTGATCGCCGCGCAGTTTCACCAAGTCTGCGGGGAGTTGCGACAGGTTGGCTTGAGTCAGTTCGTGGAAATCCAGCGTCAGCGTGGGGTAGGTGGCTGGGGATGCGTTCAAAGGATCAAGTTTGGCGACCAGATATCCCTGCGAACGAATCGCGTGGGCTAAGTTCACCGCGCCGATGAGACTGCGGAGGTCGATCCCCGAAGCGGGCGTGGAATCCTGCGCGGTCCGCGGCGTCCACTGGCTGAATAAGCGGCGGGTGGATTCATCCACCGAGTCGGGATTTTTTTGATAGCGGTCGTACAGTTCGAGGATGTAGCCGTAGTTGGGTCCGAAAAATTCGTGTTCGAGATTCATGATGCGCCTGTAAAAATTATTTCGCTGTTTGGGGTGATATACGCGGAGCGAAGAATCTCCGCCACAAAACGGGAGATTCTTCGCTATAGTTTACCAAGCATCCCGAAGGTTGTCCAAACCACGGGAGCGGCGAACGTCACAGTCTCAGCCGCAAAGTTTTTTTCCATGCGCTCTGCGACAAAAGAAAATGTCAGCCGTTCTTTTTGGATTGTCTTGATTGTAGTCCCCGCTTCGATCTTTCATACATCAAGCGGATGCAACGCGGCTGATCTGTACGCGCCACGCTTCGGGACCTTCTTCCAGATACTTCCAACCGAATTGTCCTTCACGTTCGTGCATGAATTGATAGTAAAGAGGTTTGGGATCGTGATCGTTGATCAGCGTGAAGAACTCGCCTTCCTTCAACGCGTCGAAGGTTTGGAAGATCTTCGGGTGGCGTTCGCGTGGGGGAATTTCGCGCACGTCTAACGTGATGTTTTCGGACATGGTGTGTCTCTCCTTTGGGTGTGATTTTTAAAATCGGCGAATCTGCGTTTGCAGGTCAGCCGTTTTTGACTATTTCATTACGAAGCAACGTGAGCGTCGTCGTACGGCAGGATTATAAACTTTAAGAAAATAATCATGTAATTTGTGTAGGGCGCGTTCTCTTACGCGCCCGTTGGCGTTAGAGAACGCCAACTACACGCGATTACGATATTTATTTGTTAATTTCCATTATCTTGCCATTACAACGCAACGTGAACGTTGCCTGACTTCAATCGCTTCTCTAAAAATTTTTTGAGTGCCAGCGCGTTGTTATGTTCCAGATCATGCGCGCTATAGAGCAGGGTCACATCGCCTTGTTTGGCGGCTTCGAGAATAGGTTGCCATTCGGCGGGGTTGGCTTTTAGTTCGGCTTGATAGCGCTTCTGAAACTCCGCCCATTTGAGCGGGTCGTGCGCGAACCAATTCCGCAAGTCGGCGCTGGGCGCGACGTTCTTCAGCCACGCCTTCATCTTCAGCGATTCTTTTTTCATGCCGCGCGGCCACAGCCTTTCGACGAGAAAACGAGACCCGTCGCTTTTTGCGGCGGCTTCGTACACGCGTTTGATCTTCAACATAACTGAACCAAACCTTTCTCTGCCAAACTTTTTTACAGCGGATGATTGCATTCTGCCAATCCATCATGCGGCGCCCTCTTGCGGTTCATGGTCTAACGCTTTTTCGAATAGTTCGCGCGTGGCTTGATAACATCCTTCGCCGCTACACGGCAGGCGACCAACCGAAACAATTCTTTCATGCTGAATGTTCGCATACGCCAGCGGATGACGTAGTTTCGCGCCGTCGCTCAACATGATCGTCGGCGTACCGGTCACGCCGAATTTCTCCTTGCCGAGTTTGCCCTCCGCCAGAATCGCGGCGCGAGGTTCGTCGCTGTTGAAGAGGCGGGTGAAGTCGTCCAGGTCGAGTCCTGCTTCGCGCGCGAGATCGAGCATCACGTCGCGCTTGCCGATGTTGCGTCCTTCGGCGAAGAACGCGCGGCGGATCCGCAGGTCAAAATCGCGTCCAATGGATTCGCATTGTTGAAACGCGCACCACGCCGCATCGAATGCGGGAAGCGTGGTTATGGGCCAGTCATCGGAAAACGGTTTGAACACGGCTTTCGATTCTTGAAGCGCGGCGAGCCAGATTTCCAATTCAAGTTCTTTGCGATCAGGCGGACCTCCGCCATACACCTCCAGCGGGAAAGCCTTTTCCACCAAACGAACATGTCCTTCATATTCGGGCGCGATCTTGTGCAAGCGCACAGCCGCAACATAACACCAGGGGCAATAATATTCAGCCCATTCCCATATTTCCGGGATCGTATTTTGCGACATGGTCATCTTTCATTCCTTTGCAAACCGCAGGCAGTGAAAAACTCCGAACGAAGCGCGGGGTCATCATGGATGTCCATCATTATTCTCCTTGCTCCCTGAGTTTGGAATCATTTTACTATTTTCGATAGAACTGTTCACATCGGCATAGCGATACGCCAATTTCACAGACGAGGCCTGCGATGGTTTTCTTATCGTCACACTGACTGGACGGCGGCAAACCAAACACTGGTCATCTTCTTGCTAAATCAAGTACAATAACGACCAATCAATCAATTGGAGTGAATCAAATGGTTACTGTTCGTTCTGATGTTTTCAAGATCGGCGACAAGTTCGCCACGTTGTTGGGCGATGAGGTCAAAGTGGGAGATACGGCTCCCGCCTTCACGTCAGTTGTCCCGGGGTGGGGAAGCGTGAATCCGCTGGAGGAATCGAAGGGGAAGGTGATCATCCTGTCCGCGGTGCCGTCGCTCGATACCGACGTCTGCGACCGCGAGACGCGCCGATTCAATGAAGAAGCCGCAAAACTCAGCGAGGATATTGTCATCTACACCATCAGTTGCGATTTTCCGATGGCGCAAAAACGCTGGTGCGGCGCGGCGGGCGTGGATAAAGTGAAGGTCGTTTCGGATGTGGTGGATGCGGAGTTCGGAGTCAAATATGGCGTGCTGATCAAAGAACGCCGTTACTTCCGCCGTTCGGTGTTCATCGTCGGGCGCGACGGCAAATTGACGTATGTAAAATATTTGCCCGTGTTGGGCGAAGAACCGAATTATGACGAAGTGATACAAGCCGCGAAGCAGGCGTTAGGATAACTCATACAGCCCTCGCGAATGCGGGGGCTGTTTTCAAATGGAGGCGTAGCATGAATCTCAATGAGCAGTTCGAACAATTTCGTCAATCGCCGACGGTGGCAATGGGCGACCGCATCTCCGCGCTCAAAGCCAGCGGGAAAAAAATTATCGGCTTGCAACAAGGCGATCCCGATTTTACGACTCCGCAAGCCGTGATGGATGTTGCGTGCAAAGCCCTGCAAGAGGGACTGACTCACTACGGACCCTCGCGCGGCAGACCAGACTTGCTCAATGCCATTGCCAGCAAGTTGAAACGCGATGAGGGCGTTTTGTACGACCCCGCTTCCGAGATCATCGTCACGCACGGCGGCATCCACGCATATTTTTCGGCGATGCAATCCATTTTGAATCCCGGCGACGAGGTCTTGATCCCCGACCCCACGTGGGCGACTCACGTCAACCTGGCGATGATGCTGAGAGCGGAAGTGATCCGCGTCCCTGCCCCCGCGGAGGCTGGATTCATCCCTTCATTCGACTCGTGGGCGCAGGCTGTTTCGCCGAAGACGCGCGCGATCATCGTGAACTATCCATCCAACCCAACGGGCATTGTCCCATCTCGTGAATATTTACAAGAGTTACAAAACTTTGCAAAAGCGCATGATTTGTGGGTAATCACAGATGAAGTCTATGACAGTTTATATTTTGAAGAGAAGCCGACCTCGCTCGCGGCATTCGAGGGCGCAAAAGAACGGACGTTGATCATTCAAAGCCTCTCGAAGACCTACGCGATGACCGGCTGGCGCGTGGGCTTTCTCGCCGCGCCTGCTCCAGTCATCGAGAACGCGGTGAAGGCGGGACAGAACTCCATCACGTGCGTCGCGCCGTTCATCCAAAAAGCCGCCGCGTTCGCGTTGACGGATCCCGGCGTCCAGCAAGAGACGGCGAAGATGCGCGAGGCATACACGCGGCGGCGTGCGCTCGTGATGAAATTATCGGCTGAATTGGAAAGCGAGCGAGTTATCGTCACGCCTCCGCAAGGCGCGTTCTATTGCTTCCTCGATCTGCGCGCGTTGAAGATGAACGACGTTGAGATGTGCGAGCGGATCCTCGAGGAGAAAAGCGTCGGGCTTGTCCCCGGTTCCGCGTTCGGCGATCAGGGCGAGGGATTCATCCGCATGTCCATCGCCGCGTCGGATGAGGAAGTGGAAGTTGGATTTAGGAGAATCGTGGAGTGGGCGGAGGAGCAATAGTTTCAGGTTCAAGCTTTCAGGTTTCGCCACCTTCGACGTTCAACCTTCGACTTGAAACTGGAGGCATTTTGAAAATCGCATTTCAAGGAGAACCCGGCGCGTATAGTGAGCAAGCGGTGTTCGATTATTTTGGGGAGGTCGAGTCGCTGCCGTGCGAGTCGTTCGACGCGGTATTCGAGGCGGTCAACGCGGGGCGGAGCGAGGCGGCGTTGATCCCCATCGAAAATTCGCTGGCGGGGAGCATCCACCAGAATTACGATCTGTTACTGCGCAACGACCTGCACATCGTGGGCGAGTATTTACTGCGCGTGCGTCATTGTTTGATCGCGTTACCCGGCGCGCAAATGGCGGACATCAAAAAAGCCATCAGCCATCCGCAGGCGTTGGGTCAGTGCGCGGGGTATTTACGGAAGCGCGGCATTATCGCGGAGGCAGTCTACGACACGGCGGGGAGCGTGAAGATGCTGAAAGAGTCGGGCGCGCACGATACGGCGGCTATCGCATCGCGCCGCGCGGCGGAGTTGTACGGGATGCAAATTCTCGAAGAGGGCATCGAGGACAACGCGGAGAATTACACGAGATTCCTCGCCATCCAAAAAGAAGCGGTTATCCCAACGGGCGAGGCGAAGACCTCCATCGTGTTCACGTTGAAGAATCAACCCGGCTCGTTGTTCAGAGCCATATCGGCATTTGCCCTGCGAGACATTGACCTGACCAAGATCGAGTCGCGTCCGTTGCAGGGCAAGCCGTGGGACTATTTGTTTTATATTGACTTCATCGGTTCGACGGACGACGAAAAAACAAAACGCGCACTCGATCATCTGGACGAATATGCGGTGACCTTGCGCGTGCTGGGGTCGTATACGAGGTTTAAGGGATAACGAAATCCGCCCGAAAAAGAAAAAGCCCCAATGCTTTTCGTCTGGCTCGGGGTCTTCATCATTCTCTTTTTCTGTTTACCTTTGCCGCTGCTGTTCATTAATGAGCGGCGACCATTGTACGAAACCTTATGACTTAACTGCTTGGCAGTCTACTTGTTGCCTTAGAAAAGTACATCATCAATGCAATAATGAACAGCCACTGCAAGAACCCGCCGATCGTGATACGTTCAACAAGTCCGCCAATGGGACTCTGGGTGGCTACACTGAAAGCGGCAAACCCGCCCGATAAAAACACAGCGGCAACAGACATGAAGGAATACAGACCATATCTACGCATAGTCTGGCTATTCCTAAACCAGAAACCCATGAACAAAATGGCGAGCATTGTGGTCAATGAACTCAAACCAGCAAAGACAATATGCATTGCGCCCGTACTCGAGATGGCAGATTTCATGCCTCCAGCATCTTCGGGGAAGAAAAGCGTAATAATCCCAAATACGCCTTCTACGATTAATATAATAGCGCCCAGAGCCCCAATAACTTTTCTGCGATTCTGATGGTCGCTACGCACATATAGAAACAATCCTGCTCCAAAAGCAATGGTCAGGAGATTGTAGAGAGCAAACAACGAATCAAGAATGGATTTATTGGGCGCTTCAGTTGCAATTAAATCACTCACCGCTTGAGATATATGACTGTAGCCTGGTCTTATAGCTCCCCCAAGTATGACAGTGAGGATGTAAACTACCGGAGCCAAAATTCCACAGATCATTAAAAACTTGTATTTCATTTGTGTTTCCTATCCATGAATGGTGTGAATTTATTCAGAGCAAGGTTGTCAATTTACCAACAGTGTAATATCTTGACGCCAAATTTACAGGAATCGTCCATCCAAAAATATGGATTATCTCTTGGCGCTACGCCCCCATCAAGGTTTTGGGCGGCCAGTTTGTCCAGAGTAGCGTAACCAAGATGGCAACATCTACGAGAATGCCAATAATAAAGAACGGGTGGAAATAGACTAAAAGCATTAAGAGCGAACCTGAAGCTCCGTAAACGGCGAGTGTTCGCCAGAGTTCGCTCGGAACGATGAAGCCCAAAACACCAAGCGCGGCGGCTATAAGGCACAGCCCTGATGCCAGCCAGATGAAACCAAAGATCTTATCAACAAGCGTTCCTTCAAGTTTGAAAGCGGTTAAGAACCATGAACGCCCCAGGGTCATTGGAAACCAATTCAACCAAGATGGGTTAGTTATTTGAGAATTCCCGCCACCAAAGTTCCCTCCCGATTGAGCGCTCACAATGAAACCATGTCCAATGAGAATTACTACAATCAAATACTTCAACATAGCATCGTCCTTTCGTTACAACGGGTCGAAAAATCATTTTTCTAATTTGGCGGCAGGCGCCCAGCTACATCTTAATCCTGCTTTTTGGCTCAAAACAACTCGAGTCTTTACTACGGTAGACCAATTTGTGTCACTCTGAATAGTTCAGCAAAAGAGGTTTTAGTTGTATCGCCCATTGATGAATGGCATTCCAGTCGCGGTGATCGCCTTCCTTCCACACGCCGAACATGACGCTCAATTTAAACATCAATCTGTCGCTGAAATTTTCAACTCGGCTGATATCCAATCCGCCCGCGAAGAGTCCCGTACTAACTGGCTTTACAAGCGCGCGCACAGGATCAAGCCATGTGGATATTTGCGAACGATAGTTTTCTCCACTTGGCATTGCTAAAGTCATGCAGACCAAAAAAGCGGCAAAAGGTCTTACTCTTAATTCGTCTTGATGTGCGCGGATGAATTGCACAGCTTCGGGCAGCCATGCCCTACTGCGAATAGCGCTCCCCGCCACCACTCCATTGTATGTCGAAAGGCTCTGTACTTCCAGCATGGGAATTACATCTACTTGAAAGCTATTTTCCGTAAGTGTTTTTCCGATTGCTTCTGCCACTCCAGGTGTCCAGCCCGTGCGACTGGAATAGGTTACAAGAATTTTATTGGTCATCGAATTTCCTTTGACGATATGTTTGATGTTCAATAGAGCGGATAGCTACATCGCACTCCTGCTTTTCGCCGCATAAAACGCTGTGGGGAATTTATATGGCGGATATTTTGTACGACATCGTTCCTCGCGGCGCGTCTTTATCATCGAGACAAACTCAACAACAATCATCGCTCCCCTCGTTTTCGCTCCAACGACCTCTTCACCAGTTTCAACCGAAAATGATCGGCGCGTTCGCGTTCGTCCAGCGCGGTTTCGATGAAGCGTTGTTCCGATTGCAGGCGCGGAATTAAATTGTGATCGAGCGCATTCAACCGCCGCGAGGTGCGGCGGATCTCGTCGCCCAGCCGCATGAGACGCAGGGTGGTATCTGCAAGCTGGATCATATCCTTCACCTCCCGTTCAAAAGCCGAAGCGGTTTCATCGATGCTGGTGGACGTTCCCACGATGGAGTAGCCGCGTTCCAACAGCGAGCGCGACGGGCTTTTCTGCTCGATGTGCGGGACGCGCACGCCCATCACGCTTCTGGTCGAGACTTCGAGATGGAACCTGCCTCGCGACGCCAGCGCGGCTGACCTCACCGCCTCGGCGCCCGCCATCGCCTCTGCCCGCGCCAACGCCTGGCTCGCCTCCGCCGCAGACTCTTGCAACGCCTCCGAACGTTCGAGCGCCGCGCCCGCGGCGCGCATGAATTCCTTCATTAACGCGGTGCGTTTTTGCTCCAACAGGTCGCGCCCTTGTTTGGCAAGCGAGGTCTGCGCCTTACGGGCGAGGAGTTCCATGCGGGTGACGGATACGTTGCTCATGGTTTTCACATCAGACCAGGCAGGTTTCCAAAACCCGTCAGGTCTATTATTTCTTATTTGTGATACTGCTCGATGAACTCGCGCGGAATCCGCTTGAGCAGATCGGGCGGCATGGGCGACAACAAGTCCCACGCGGCATCCAAAGTTTGCGCGATCTCGCGGCTCGCAGTTCCCTGCCCGACGAAGGTTCCCTCGAAACGGTTGGCGAACTCGAGCACGCGGCGGTCTTCTGTGGAAAGCGCGGCTTCACCGATGATCGCCACCAGGCGGCGCAGGTCGCGCCCTTCGGCATACAACGCGTACAACTGATCCGCGACCGAGCGATGATCGGCGCGCGTTTTGTTCTTACCGATACCTTCGTTCATCAATCTTGAGAGAGATGGAAGCACATCGATCGGCGGATAGATTCCCTTGCGGTGCAGGTCGCGGTTCAACACGATCTGCCCTTCGGTGATATAGCCCGTCAGGTCGGGGATGGGATGCGTGATGTCGTCATCGGGCATGGTAAGGATGATCAACTGCGTCACCGAACCGGACTTCCCACGGATTCGCCCGGAGCGTTCGTAGAGACTCGAAAGATCGGAATACATGTAGCCCGGATAGCCGCGCCGCCCCGGCACTTCCTCGCTTGCCGCGGCGATCTCGCGCAGGGCTTCGCAATAGTTGGTCATGTCGGTGAGAATGACCAGCACATGACGGTTGTGCGTGAACGCCAGATATTCGGCGGCGGTGAGCGCGGTGCGCGGCGTGAGGATTCGTTCAATCGAAGGGTCGTCGGCGCGGTTGATGAACAGCAGGGTGCGGTCCATCGAATCGCTGGCACGGAACTGATCCATAAAAAACGACGTTTCGCGTTGAGTGATTCCGATGGCGGCGAAGACCACCGCGAAAGGCTCACTGCCGTTTCCCCCCGTCACACTCGCGTGCGACGCGACCTGCGCGGCAAGTTCGTTGGCTGGCAAGCCCGCGCCGGAAAAAATGGGAAGTTTCTGCCCGCGCGTCAACGTATTCAACCCGTCTATGGCAGAAACGCCGGTCTGGATGAACTCGCTCGGCTGTGCGCGCATCGAAGGGTTGATCGGCAAGCCGTTGATATCGAGCATTTGCTCCGGCGTGATGGGCGGACCTCCGTCAATGGGAACGCCGGCGCCGTTCAGCGCTCGTCCGAGCATGGAAAGCGAAACGCCCAGCCGCGCCACGTCGCCGGTGAAGCGCACACGCGTCCGCTGGAGATCCAAGCCCGAGGTCCCGATGAAGATGCGCACCATACAGTGCTGCTGATCCACATCGAGGACTTGTCCGAGGCGCACATCGCCGTCGGGTCCCTCGATCTCCACGATCTCGTTATACGCCACGTCCGCGATACGTTCGACGAACACAAGCGGACCGCGGATCTGCGACAACGTGCGATATTCGGTGGTGAACAGGCGAGGCATGGGGATGGTTTTGAGCATGTCAATTGACTCCCATCGTTGAAAAATCCTGCCGCACGCGCGACATGAGTTCTTGAACATCCGCTTCGGCAGATTGCGCCGGGAATTCCTTCATGCGCGCGATCAGCGGGATAACCGGCATGGATGTGACGCGCGAGAGCGGCACGTTCCTTTCGAGCGCGGCTTGCGTAAGTCGGTGAAAATCCATAATGGCTTTCAGCATCCAGTACGATTTTTGGATCATGCAATACCGATCCACCTCGTGGAACGACGATTGCTGGAGGAAATCCTCGCGCAACATACGCGCCGTTGCAAGGATGGCGCGTTCGGGTTCCGCCAGCGCGTCGGGTCCCACGAGCTGGACGATCTCGAGCAGTTCCACCTCGCGCTGCAACAATGCCATCGCTTCTTGTGTCAGTTCGTTCCAATCGTCCGCCACTTCGCGTTCGAACCAGTCCTTGAAATCGTAGAGCGAGTAACTGTTCGTCCAATTGATGGCAGGGAAGTGACGCCGGCGCGAGAGGTTGTAATCGAGCGCCCAAAACGTGCTTGCCACGCGCATCGAGTTTTGCGTGACCGGTTCCGAGAAATCGCCTCCGGGCGGCGAAACCGCGCCGACGATGGAAACCGAACCCGTTCGCGCGTCGTTGTCCGATTCGCCGCCGCGATTCCCGATGCAATCCACCCGGCCGGCGCGTTCGTAAAACTCCGCCAGACGCGCCGCCAGATAGGCTGGGTATCCCTCCTCGCCCGGCATCTCCTCCAAACGACCGGAAATTTCGCGCAGCGCCTCGCCCCAGCGCGAGGTCGAGTCGGCGAGCATCAACACATCGTAGCCCATGTCGCGGTAATACTCCGCGATGGTGATGCCGGTGTAAATGCTCGCCTCGCGCGCCGCCACCGGCATGTTCGACGTGTTCGCGATCAAGACCGTGCGCTCCATCAACTTTGCGCCGGTGCGCGGGTCTTCGAGTTTTGGGAATTCCTCCAGCACTTCGGTCATTTCGTTTCCGCGTTCCCCGCAACCCACATACACCACCACATCCGCTTCCGCCCAACGCGCCAGGCTGTGTTCGGTGATCGTCTTGCCCGTGCCGAATCCGCCGGGGATGATCGCCGCGCCGCCTTTCGCGATCGGGAAGAACGAATCGATGATGCGCGTGCCGGTCATCATCGGTTCGCGCGGCGCGAGACGCATGCGAGACGGACGCGGCTGGCGAACGGGCCAGCGTTGCGCGAGCGTGACCTCGATTTCGCCGCCCGCTTCCTCCGACCTTACAACTGCCGCCACCTCGTCGACTTTTAACTCGCCTTCGCGGATCTTCGTCACGCGCCCGCGCGCGTTCGGCGGCATCATGATGCGATGCTCGATGGTCCTGGATTCTTGCACCACGCCCAAGATATCGCCGGGTTCCACGAGATCGCCCTCCGACACGCGCGGCGTGAAATGCCAGCGCTTCTCCGCCGGCAGCGGCGATGCCTGCACCCCGCGCTGGATGAATTCCTCACCCTGCTCCGCTAGGATGTTCAACGGCCTTTGCAACCCGTCGTAGACCTGACCCAACAAGCCGGGTCCGAGATATGCCACCAGCGGATAACCGGTGTTATACACCGGCTCGCCCACGCGGATTCCTGATGTATCTTCATACACTTGAATCGTCGTCAATCCTTCCGAAAGGCGGATGACCTCGCCGATGAGTCCGATCTCGCCCACGCGCGCCACATCGTACAGGCGGATATTGTCCAACCCCGCCGCGCGCACGACAGGCCCCGCAATGCGGACGATCTTCCCGGTGGTGTGGGTTTCATTCATCATTTTCATCTTTCGCTTTGAATGTGATATGCGCGCCGATCGCTTGATGGATCAACGCGGCGATGCGACTCTTCTGTGAAGCCTCTTCGCCCAGCGGCTTGCCGCCGGGGATGACGATATACGGCAACTGTTCAGCCGAGTCGAGCCTTTTGAGGAACGCTTCATCCATGCGCGCGAACAAGCCGTCGTCGATTGCCAGCAAACCGCCTTCGCCGGCGCCGATCCATTTTTGGATCAGTTCCTGCGCGCTCTCCACATCGTCCATGCCGTAAGCGTCCACGCCGGCAAGTTGAAAGCCGGTCGTCAATGCGGGGCGGGTGATGACAAATAATTGGGTCATTGCAACAACTCCACGCCCGCGTGGATCGCATCTGCCCGCAGCCCCAAATGGACGCCATGCGCGATCCAACGGATGTTGCCTATTTCGTTGACCTTCAACGCCGCGAAACCCAGCGCCACACCGATGCCGAGCGGGTCGCGGGCGATCTGCCCGGCGAGCCACTTCAATTGATACCGTTTCAACGCGCGTTCCAGATCGCTCAGGCGATGCGAGAGATTGTATTTTTCCAATCCGACGCGCAACGCGGGGGCGAGCGGACTCTTCGAGAGCGCCTCCACCGCGGATGCAACCTGATCCTGCCGCGATGCGCCTTCGAGCGCTTCGACCGGGATGCGACTCGGCTGGATGAACAGGCGGGCGATCTCGTTGTTGCCGATCTGTTCATGGAGCCGTTCGCGTTCGGCGGGGAATTGCGCAAAGCGCAGGGCGGTCAGCGCGTTGGCGATATCCGTTTCGAGGGCGAGCGCGCCGGCGAACGCGTCGGGGTGATCGGCTTCGTCTTTCAGGATCTTTGCCGCTTCCGAAAAGCGCCATTGGTCGAGGGCGAGTTCCATCACAAACACGCCGGCGCCCGGAAATTCCGCCCGCACGTTGAGCAGCGGCGCGGCAAAGGGCAGGCTCATGCTCGCAAGCAGGTCCACCACTTCGCGCGGGTTGTTCAAGCGCACGAGTTGACCGAGCAGGTTCGCGTCCAGTTCGCCGATGGGGAGCAAAACCGAAACGATGTCGGATGCGGGCGTGTTACTCGAGAGTCCGCGCAGGATGGCTTTGAGGTTGTGGATATCGTACGCGCGTAAAAATAACGCGATCATTTTCCCGGCATCTTCTTTGTAGAAGCCGCGCAATTTACCGATGACGGCAACGAGGTCGCTTTTCAGCGCCGCGTCGATGCACTGCATCCCCGTCGAATACGCCAGCGCGGACTCGACGGATTTCTGGTAGACCGTCCGTGTGAGCGCCGCGATCAACCCCGGCATGGCGCCTGCGCCGGCCAACGATTCCAGTTCGCGCGGTGAAAGCAATCGCGTTTTCATCACGCGCAGCCGGGCATTGCCGTAATCGTAGTCGGCGGACATTTACACATCCATTGCCGCGAGTTGTTCCCGCTCGAACAGCGCGGCGAGATGCCCGCGCAGGAACGGTGTGATGCGCGCGAGCCGCGCCTCAAGGGTGTTGATGACCGTCACTTTGCCGTCCATGCTTTTGGCGATCACGCCGCCCCAGCAGGTCAACGTGAAGTTGACGGGAATCTTCGAGCCGGACTCAACGAGGATATTTTCGATCCATGTTTTGTCGCGCGGGTCCGCGTCGAGTTGCGCGTTTTCTTTTCCCTCGGAGGACAACTCGTCCAGCGCTTCATGGATCAAGGTGCGCAAAACGCCGGGGTAGGACGAGTCAGCCCGAATGGGGGCGAGACGCGCTCCGGCGGCGGCGAGGGCGGCATCCAGCAAATCTTCCTTCACGTTGCCGACGATGCGCAGGGAATCCATACGCGCCCGGTGAAGGGTGCGCGCGCGTTCGGCAAGGCCGGGCGCGATGGCGCGTTCGATGGCATCCGCTTCGATCTGACGCGCGTCTGCCTGCGCCTGCGCGACGATTTCCTCCGCCGCGATACGAGCGCACTCTTCGATGCCGCGCAATCCTTCCTGCCCCGATGCGCGGATCTTTTCCAGTATGGCGGGCAGGCTCATCTCAACCGCCGAGGAGCAAGAGCATTGCCACGACAGCGAAGCCGAGGATCACCATCGTTTCGGGGATGGCGATGAGCAGGATGATCGTGCCGAGCGCTTCGGGCTTTTCGGCGATCACGCCCGCCCCAGCCGAGCCGATGCGTCCTTGCGCGAGACCCGTGCCGATGGCGGCAAGCCCGATGGCAAGCCCCGCGCCGATGGCGGTGAGTCCCGTTCCGATTGCGGTGAGGTCAAGTTCCATGTTGTCTCCTTTTTCGTAATCGTGTCACCCTGAGGGAGCGGCGCCTCGCGCCACGACCGAAGGGTCTCTTTTTTCGTGTTGGAGATTCTTCGCTTCGGCTCACATCGTCCCGATGTTCTTCGGGAGAATGACACTTCAAAATCTATAAACGACTCTTGAAAGGTTCGTAGCGCCTGCCGCCGCCTTCGTAGAATTTGCGGAAGAATTCCACGTAATGCAGACGCAGGCTGTGGATGGTGGGACTGAACATGCCCAACACCAGATTCAACGCGTGGATGAGGATGGCGAGGATCGCGCCGACGACGACGTTGCCGACCATGCCCGCCATCTCGTTCGCAACTTTGGCGAGGAACACCGAAGCCAGCCCGATCGCCGCGATCCTTAGGTAGGAAAGCACATTGCCGATCAGGGTGAGGAATTCGATGGGACCCATCACGATCCCAAGCGTGCCGAGCGACGCGCCCAGCATCACCACGCCGACGATGACGAACGCGATGGAGACCGACATGAATCCCTGCGGCATCAAATCGGCGAGAATGCCCACGATGAAGAACAAACCGATCAAGCCGAGCAACATGCCGCCGCGTTCAAGCAGGTGATTGCGGCTTTTATCTTTGATCGCCTCCCACACGCCGAGCAGAAGACCCAGCGTGATGTGCGCCGCGCCGATGCCCACCGTCATCAGCAGGAGGCTCATCACATTCTCCGGGCTGGCGCGGTCGAACCACAACGCGCGCATACCGAAATGTTCGCCAAGCGTGCCGAACGCTTCGCCGAATAGAAATCCGAACAGGATCGCCCATGCCGATCCCATTGCCAGCACGAGCAGGATGTCGCGCGTTACGCCTGCTTTGAAGCGGCGCAACAAGCCGAGGCTGATGAGGAGCGCGAGCGTCCCATACCCCACGTCGCCGAGGATCATGCCGAAGAAGATCGGCAGGAAGAACGCCATGAGCCGCGACGGATCGATGTGACCGTAGCGCGGCAGGGCAAGCATGTTGACGAGACTCTCGAACGGCTTCACCACCGAAGGGTTCTGTAAAATCACCGGCGCGCGTTTCTTCAACGCGGGCGTCATCTGTAATTTTTGGAGGAAGACCGAAGCGCCGTCGGAAATTCCGCGCAGGGCGGCTTCGACGGCTTCGAACTGATCTGCCGGAACCCAGCCCGCCAGCACGAAGGTCGAGTCCGTTTCGCCGAACTTCGGCAGGATGGACGACGCGTCGATCTCCTCCTGCAACGCGGCGCGCCAGGCGAAGAGTTTTCCGCTCCACTGTTCAGACAATGCGGCGATCTCCCGGTTGATCCCCGCGATCTGATCGGGGATGACCTTCATGCGGCGGTATAAAGCGGCAAGCACCACATCGGGCGAGCCTTCGCCCAATTCGGCAGGGAGGCGCAAGCGTGAAATATCCTCACGCCCGAGCAGGGATTCGATCTCGTGTGTGAATTTTTCGTTGAATACGATCAACATCGCGCGCGTGGATGAATCCACGTCCGTGGCGACCGCATCGGCTTGTCCTTGCGTGAGTTCGAGCACGCGCTTGCCGATGAGGTCTAAAATATCCATGTGTTCGCGGCTGACCAAAATTCCCACCGAGCGATTCTCCGGTTCGCGCACCGAAGGCGGCAGGATCGGCAATAACTTTCGCAGGGTCGTTTCGAAGCGCGGCAATGAGGCGAGTTCGGCTTCCAGTTTTTCCTTTTGCGAAGTGAGTGATTTCAATTTGGGCATCAACTCATCCACGCCGGCGCGCGCTTCGTTCACATAGTCTTCCGAAAGCGCGGGCAGGGTCTTCGGCGCGGTTCCGTGGAGCGCATCGAGCAAGCCGCCGGTCCGCGCGAGGAGCAGGCTGAGTTCCTCCTGCGCGCGCGCCGTTTCATGATCCAGCATCAGTGGGCGCGCCGAAATTTCGGGCAGCTCGGCGAGTTCCTCGATATGCACACACCCCAGCGCGCGCAGCGCGCGGACGGATGCCTGCAAGTCGTTTTTCAACCCGACGATCTGGATGGGGACCATTTCACGATTCATTGGGACTCCCGCTTCCTTTCAGACCGAGCACGATGTTCATCGCCTCCCGGATCGCCGCCTCCATGTTGGCTTGCCCCCGCCGCTTCAGCCTCTCCGCGTCTTCATTGGCGCGCTCGACGATCCGCTGCGCCTGCTCTTCGGCTTGCGAAACGATCTCCTTGTGACGGTTCTGTCCCTGCCGCAGACCGGATTCGCGCGCTTCCACTTTCAGGCGCGAGGCTTGCGCGCGCGCTTCGGCGGTCGCGCGTTCGGAGGTCTCGCGCGCCGCGATCAACGCGCGAGACACCTCCGATTCAGCCATGCGGATTTGATCAAGGGGGGATAGTTCCGGGATCGGTAACGGTTCGGTCATGAACTGCTCCTCCATCTGCGAATGGATTTGCCACCGTTGTGTCGATCCCTCGCCCGATGCGCAATGCGGATATCTTGCATCGAGGTGAAATGGACAGAAAAGATATAACAAAGGTCCGATCAATCACAGCGGACAGCGTTGCAATTGAAGTCTACTACAAGGCGTGGTTTAACAATACGATTTAAGTCATTTTTATCCCCGTTACAAATGACCTTGTTTTTTGGACGGCGCCGACGAGGGGATGGGACGAAAACTCAGCCGATGCCGACTTGATCGGCTCGACCATCTGAACGAATACGCGTCGACGTTGCGCGTGCCGGGGTCGTATGCGATGTTTAGGGGGTAAGGAAATCAGCCCGAAAAAGAAAAAGCCCCGATGCCTTTTGCCTGGCTCGGGGCTTTCTGCATTTGCTTTTCTCTTTATCCTTGATGTTGCGGTTCATCGGTGTTCATCGGTAGATGGCGTTGAATTGTTGATCGTAGAGATGAGTCTTATGATGTAGCAGCCACGACAGGAGCAAACCCGTTGCCATGCTGTAGACAAGTACGACAACCGTGTAGGAGATGTATTCATACTGATTGATGAGCCCCGTCGCTAGGACAATGCCAAAACCAAGACCTACACCAAGAGAGCTACCCAATATCCATAGCGCGGCGCTGGTTAGCTTGCGCCGCAGAATCAGCCATTGAGACAGTCCCATCATTGCGCCCATCACCAGGAACGAAAAAGTAAGACTACTGGTAGCTTCATCATTGATATTCCGCAACAGAGATTCTGGAATTATGTAAGGGATAAGATAGAAAAGAAACCAGCTAATCGGGATTGTAACCACCCACAGCGGTGAAACGGGGATGAAGCGGCGCAAAACCAACCATTGCGCAAGACCAAAGAGTATCCCGACAACCAGAAGCGCTACAAAGAAGCCGTGAAGGGATCTCACGTGCGGTAGTACGGTACGCAGCGCCAAAATGAAAGCCCAACCCAGAAGATTGCCCAGGTTCCAGTAAAGGAACATCCAGCTTGTTTTATGATTTTTGAACATGGTTTGTCTCCATTCTGTGCGGTTTCGTTCCGAGACGCTTTTAGGGCAGATCAATGCAGCCACCCAACTACATCTTATCTCCTCGACATTGTACACCCAAACACCAAGTCCAATCTCCTCCACTCGTCACAACAAATTCTCGTTCACCAGCAATTCAACGTTGTAGATCGAACCTCCCGCCGCGCCGCGGATGGTGTTGTGCGATAGGACAACAAATTTCAGATCCAAGATCGGATCGCGCCTGTTGCAGGGCAAGCCGTGGGAATACGTTTTTTTTTGTACCTCATCAGCGCGACACGCGATGAGATGATCCAACGCGCGCTCGATGAGTTGGGACGATATACGTCCGTGTTGCGGGTGCTGGGGTCGTATGTGAGGTTTAGGGAGTAACGGCTCGTGTCAGGCGTATAGCGAAGGAAGCGCCGTCGCCTGCACACTTTCTTGGGCTGTGTTATGGCTAGAAAGACTTTCGGTAAATTGTATCGCGTTTAACAATTTGAAAACCACAACTTTCATATAGCCGTAAGACATTGCTTGTGCTGTCGCTATCAGCAGCCAGAGCGGACTCGGTCATTCCAGCAGCTTTTTGTGCTTGAAGACTACGGCTGATCAAGGCGCGGGCTACTCCACGTCGCCGCCAAGATTGGTTGACGCCAATGCCTTCTGTGTAACCACGTTTTCGATTGAATTGTTCGTTTTCAACATCATCAATAAATGTCAGAACATGACCTACAATCTGATTGGTAGAAATCTCCCAAACCACTTGCCATAGATGAGGTTGAAAGTGCGGGTTGACCAGCCATTCTTGGTAATCCTCCGCCGTTAGTTCTTTGGATCCCCATTCGTCTCCACTCGGATCGTCCATTGACTTCCAAATGGCTGGATAGTGGTCGGATGTTACTGGGCGAATTTCTAAACCATTAGGCAACGGAAATTCAATAATCTCCTCGAGTGAGGGGCGTTGCATTTCGTAAAAATATCGCGCAGGCTGATAACCTGCGCGCTCCAACATAATGGAAGCGCCCTTTTGGAATTGCGTGACCCCAACCTGATAACATCTTGCACCGTCAAGATGATGTGACGTGGCTATTTCGTAAAAATGGTTTTCCATCCACAGCAACATCGCAGTACCGATACCTTTTCGTCGCCATTCGGGAACAAGAAAACCATTATGGTGGAACACCCGCCCAGAATTTGTATCGTCTTCCCGCGAGCCACGCGCATACCCAACCATTGTCCCGAAAACTTCAGCGACAATAATGTCCGTGAATGGGTCGCAATTATTTAGATGTTGAAAGGCGTTGGCAATATCCTCCGCCTTTACGTTGCGCGTCACATTATCTGCCGCTTCACTCGCAGTTACCACAGCCGCAATTTGCGAATAATCGCCCTCACCTTGAAAATGGCGAAAATTCAATCCGACAATAGGCGGCGCGTTTTTTATATCAATCATGCGAAGTCGTCCTTTAGGAGCATCGTATTAGTTTGAGTAACAGCCCAACTAGGGGTTATACGGTTTCCGTATAACATCTTATCTCTCGCATTGTACACCCAAAACCACCTTGCAACTTCTTCGCTGTATGCAGGATATCTGATTTTTCATACATGGGGCACTCGTCACAATAAATTCTCGCTCACCAGCAACTCGGCGTTGTAGATCGAGCCGCCCGCCGCGCCGCGGATGGTGTTGTGGGACAGCACGACAAACTTCAGATCGAGAATCGGATCGCGCCTGATTCTGCCGACGACGGTCGTCATGCCGTTGCCAGTTAATCGGTCAAGGCGCGGTTGGGGACGATCCGCTTCTTCGCGGACTTGGATCACTGGTCGCGGACTCGACGGCAACTCGCGCGCCGATTCCACGGGCGAGAAATCTCGCAGGATCGCCTCGGCAGTTTGAACGTCCGCTTGCGCGTGACTCGCCAACTCCACGCTGGCGCAGACGAGGTGACCATCTGTCACTGCGACGCGGGTGGTGTGCGCGCTGAATTGGATATCCGCCAGAGCGATCTTGCCGTTGTCCAATTTGCCGAGCATCTTGCGGGGCTCCCATTCCACTTTTTCCTCTTCGCCTTTGATGTTGGGGATCACATTGTCGGCGATGTCGAGCGAGGCGACGCCAGGGTAGCCCGCGCCCGAAAGCGCCTGCAACGATACGGCGAAAACTTTTTTCACGCCGAACGCATCGTCGAGCGCTTTGAGCGCGATGGTTAAGCCCGTGCTTGTGCAATTCGGATTCGTGACGATGCATCCGCTGTAGTTTTTGTTCTTGCGTTGTTGCGTGACGAGATGAATATGATCGGCGTTGATCTCGGGGAGGAGCAATGGCACGTCTTCGTCGCGGCGATAGGACGAGGCGTTGGAACAAACCGCCATGCCCGCGCGCGCGAATTGCGGTTCGAGGTCTTTGGCGATCTCATTGTGCAAAGCCGAGAAAACGATTTTCGCCTGCGCGGCTTCGACTGTGGCTGGCACGACGATCATGTCTTTTGCATAGTCGGGCATGGGTTCGTTCAGAATCCAACGCGTGGCTTGCGAATATTTTTGTCCGACCGATCTATCGGACGCGGCAAGCGCGACCACTTTGAACCAAGGGTGGTTATCTAATAGCGAAATGAATCGCTGACCGACGGAACCTGTGGCGCCGAGGATGGCTACGGGGATGGGGGAGGGCATAATAAATTCCTTTCAAGAGTGAATGATGAAATTGGTTGAAGGTTGAAGGTCAAAAGTCACGCGACCTTTGACCTTCAACCTTTGACCTTTGACAGGCTATTGAACGATCAACCCATGCAACGCCTTCACCGCATTTTCTGTATCCGCTGCATCCACGACGAGGCTTATCGAAACTTCGGATGAACCTTGCGCGATGGCGAGCACGTTGACGTCCTCCTCGCCGAGGCGGCTGAACACTTGTCCCGCCACGCCAGGCGTGTGACGCATTCCCGCGCCGACGACGGTCACAATTGAAATGTCATCCGTTGACCACACGCGATCGATGTCGTTATCTTCGATCTCGCGCGCGAACGTTTCTTCCAACGCGGTGGTAACCGTCGTTGCCGTTTCAGATGGCACAGCAAAACAAATGGATTGCTCAGACGAGGCTTGCGTGATCAATGGCGCGCTCGTTCCCGTAGACGCCACCGCGCCGAACGCGCGCGCCGCCACGCCTGGCACGCCCAACATGCCGCGCCCCTCGATGGTCACCAATCGTTGTTTTTGAATCGCGGTCACGGCTTTGATCACGCGCCCGTTCTTTTTCCCGTTCGACGTTAATCGCGTGCCAGCATGACTCGGGTTGAACGTGTTGCAAATTCTTAAACCGATTCCCGCTTCCACCACAGGGCGGATCGTTTTCGGGTGCAACACCTTCGCGCCGTAATATGCGAGTTCGGCAATTTCGCCATAACTAATTTCAGGCAGTGTCTGCGCCTCTTTCACGATGCGCGGGTCGGTCGTCATCACGCCATCCACGTCGGTCCAGATCCACACCTCATCGGCGGGCAGGGCTTTGCCAATGATCGCGGCAGAATAATCGCTCCCTCCGCGCCCCAGCGTGGTGATGACTCCGTCGGGCGTCGCGCCGATGAACCCCGTTGTGATCGGAATAATTCCCGCATCGAGGATCGGATTCAACACTGCGCGCGTTTTTTCTGACGTGACTTTGAAATCGGGATTCGCGTTCTGGAAGTGAGCGTTCGTGACGACAAAGGAAGTTGATTCAGTCCATTGGGCTTTTATCCCCGCTTCATTCACCACCCCCGCCAGCAAGCGGACGCTCATCCGTTCGCCCAACGACGCCACCGCATCCAACGCCCGCGGACTGGCTTCGCCGATCACGGCAATGGCTTTGCAGAGGTCAACAAGCGAGAGAATTAGAGAATTGATCTCGGTCTTTGTTTGCTCGCGGAGTGTTTCATCTTTGACGAGTGAATCAAGCGCGGCGAAATGTTTTTCTCGCAATTTATTTTCCGCATCCCGTAGGGGCTGACAGCTGTCCGCCCCCACCGACGCCTCAGATGGATTGGCGGAACTCAACAACAAATCAGTCACGCCAGACATCGCTGAGGTCACAACCACGACGCGCGCCCAATCCCTCGTCGCATCGCGGATGATCTCCACCGCGCGAGTGAGCGCATCCGCAGACCCAACCGATGTCCCGCCGAATTTCATTACGAGTGTTTTGTCCATATTTTCTCCTTTTTAAACACAAAGGACACCAAGTACACTAAGGAAGGAAAAGGGACGAAGCCCTCAAGGATTAAACCTTTGTGACCTTCGTGTCCTTTGTGGTTAAGATTTAGAAACAAAAACGCCCCACGTTTCCGCGAGGCGTTTTGCGTTTTGAGATAACTTTCGAGCCAGTTACTTCATCCATCCAAGCGCAAATTCCTCACGGAGAGTTCCTGAGGGTTTTGTGGTCATGGTGGTGTAGCAAACGTGGCGCATGTTGGGCGGTATTCTATGCGAGGCATGGGATAGAGTCAAGTGGGAAGTGTCTAAAACCTATAACGCGGCATGTCACCCTGAGCGTTAGCGAAGGGTCTCTGAGACGATCATGGAGATTCTTCGCCGCAAAGAACAAGAGCGCGGCTCAGAATGACACATAATGATTTTGTTCCTTGTGTTAGACACTCCTAATCTCATTCACATCGAACGGCGTGACTTGATAGACAAAATAATTGAGCCAATTGGAATACAACAAATTGGCATGTCCACGCCAGCGGACGTTGGGAATCTGCGCGGGGTCGTCTTTCGGATAATAATTTTGCGGGACGTGGATCGGTAATCCTTTGTTCACATCGCGGTCATATTCGGCTTTGAGAGTCAATGGGTCATATTCGGAGTGACCTGTGACGAAGAAGTGGCGTCCATCCTTTGAAGCGGCGATGTACACACCCGCCTCGTCGGATTGAGCGAGGATTTCCAACTCGTTTACTTGTTGAACATCCTCAGCGCGGATTTCGGTGTGACGGGAATGCGGGGCGTAGAAAATGTCGTCGAAACCGCGGACCAGATTGGAGTCCGCATTTAAGAGGCGGTGCTCGTAGACTCCGAACATCTTATGCGGCAGGTCGTATTTGGGAATCCCGTATTTGTGATACAACGCGGCTTGCGCTCCCCAACAAATGTTGAACGTGGATTCGACGTGCGTTTCAGCCCAATCGAAGATGCGGGTGAGTTCGTCCCAGTAATCCACGTCTTCAAACGGCATCTGCTCGACAGGCGCGCCCGTGACGATGAGCCCGTCGAACTTTTCGCGTTTGATCTCATCGAAGGTGACGTAGTGTTTGAGCAAATGTTCAGCCGATGTGTTTTTTGATTCGTACGAGGCAGTGTGAATTAACGTGACGTCCACTTGCAATGCCGAGTTGGAAAGCAAGCGCAAGAGTTGCGTTTCGGTGATCACTTTCGTCGGCATCAGATTCAGAATCGCAACACGCAAAGCGCGGATATCTTGATGCGACGCGCGGTCTTCATCCATCACGAAAATATTTTCGCGTTCAAGGATGAAGCGGGCAGGGAGGGTGGTTGGGATTTTTACGGGCATGGAAACCTCCACGCCCTGAGCGGAGTGAGGAGTGGTGCTGGGGCGCCATTGCGACGAACGAAGTCGAAGGGCGGTTGCATGTGTATTTACAATACCTTGCAACATGTCCTTCGACTGCGCCGCACAACAAACGTGCGGCTCCGCTCAGGACGGAGTATTACGCAAGCGCTTGATCCAGATCCCAAAGAATATCTTCGATATCTTCGAGACCGATCGAGAGGCGGATGAAATCGGGGTTAACGCCTGCGGCGCGTTGTTCTTCATCCGAAAGTTGCGAGTGCGTGGTGCTGGCGGGATGAATGGCGAGCGACTTGGCGTCGCCGAAGTTGGCGACGTGTGTGAACAGCTTGAGGTTGTCAATGAAGCGCGCGCCCGCTTCTCGTCCGCCTTTGACGCCGAAGCCGAACACCGCGCTGGGTCCTTTGGGGAGATATTTTTGCGCGCGGGCGTAGTCGGGGTGATTGGGCAAGCCCGAGTAGGCGACCCAGTTGACGTCGGGATGACTCGTTAAAAATTCCGCCACGGCTTGCGCGTTTTGCACGTGACGATCCATGCGCAGGGAGAGGGTTTCGAGTCCCTGAATGAAGACCCACGAGTTGAACGGCGATTGGCAGGCGCCGATGTCGCGCAGGATGCCCGCGCGCGCGCGTGAGATGAACGCCAGCGGACCGAAATCGTCGGCGTAGACAACATCGTGATACGACGGGTCGGGCGTGTTGAAATTCTTGTGACGTTCGCTTCCAGACCATTTGAACTTGCCGCTGTCCACAATCACGCCGCCGATGGTGGCGCCGTGTCCGCCGATGTATTTGGAGGTGGAGTGCGTGACGATGTGCGCGCCCCACTCGAACGGTCGGCAGAGATACGGTGTGGCGGCGGTGTTGTCAATGACAAGCGGGATGTGGAACTCTTCGGCGATCTTCGCAACTTCTTCAAACGGGAAGATGTTTGCAAACGGGTTGCTGACCGTTTCGCCGAAGATCAATTTTGTGTTCGGCTTGATCGCTTTGCGGAAGTTCTCTGGGTCGGCGGGGTCAACCAGCGTCACGTCAATTCCCAAACGCGGGAACGTGTATTTGAATTGACTCACCGTTCCGCCGTATAACTTCGACGATGAAACGATGTGGTCGCCCGCTTCGCAGATGGCGAGGATCGCGGTTGCTTGTGCGGCGTGACCCGAACTCACCTCCAATGCGGCGACTCCGCCTTCGAGATCGGCGATGCGTTGCTCGACGATGTTGGATGTCGGGTTGCCGATGCGGGTGTAGATGTTGCCCGCTTCTTGCAACGCAAACAGCCGCGCGGCGCGATTGGTGCTTTGCAAGTCGTACGCGGTGGTGAGGTAGATCGGCGCGGCGCGGCTTCCCGTCACCGCATCGGGTTCGTACCCCGAATGTAACTGACGCGTGCTAAAACCATATTGACGTTCGAGAACTGTGGACATTTAACTCTCCTTGAGTGTAGTTTCATCCTAGCATGTCACCCTGAGCAATAGCGAAGGGTCTCTAAACAACGTTGGAGATTCTTCGCCGCAAAAACCAAGAGCGCGGCTCAGAATGACATACCAAAAGATGATTTTTTATCCGCCCATCAGGAGAAGTTTAAAAAATTTACCTCTCCTGAAAATACAAGAAGAGGCATCTGTGACGATTCCGTCCTCTCATCTTCCAGATGTGAATGGCTGTTGCCATTCATATTTGCCGAATTTGGCACCATAACTTTCGTCTGGTTGCCGAAGCATCAAAGGGTCGGTCCCTCCGCTTCTCTGGATAAGAGCGAATATTTAATTGCGCGTGTTATATCACGGCGATTTGAGATGTGTCAAGAGTTAAATGTGGTTCCGTGTATGGCAACTGTGGTATGTGAAGTCAAAGAGCACACAGAGAGTTTGATGTTTTCTCTTTATGATCTCAGCGACTACTGTAGCAAGGAGAACTTTTATGCACTGGTTTCACCACTCTAAAATCGTGGGGGTGTCTTAGCATCAAATATATCTCCTATCGTGTTACTCTGAGCTTACCGGTGAGATTCTTCGCAGTAAAGGGCACACCTCCCCTAGTGGGCGGCGCCAGGGAGAGCGCGCCTCAGTATACTAATGACATAAAGTTGTTTCCTTTATTTTTCATCTTGGACACTCCCAAGTATTCCGTTCTTGATAACGCCATAATTGAGTGCGGTATAATCTCCACCGCAATGGTTCGAAGAAAATCCCCCGAAGATCTATCTGTGGAAGAATTACGCCGTTTGTTGATCGAAAAACGGCGCGGCGCGCGGCGTGAGCGGCTGGAGCATTTTAAAAGAACAGGTCGGGTTGTAGCGGTGGAACCTGACGCGCTCGAGTCATCCGCCCCGGTAGTGGAGACGCTCGAGGAAACCAGCGACCAGCCTCAAGTTCCGGAGGCGAAGCGTCGACGGGTGATGGACCGTGTCCTGTTGGCAGTGGAAGTCCTCGCGGTGGTGGGACTCGTCGGAGTCCTCATCAGCGGGTTCGGAGTCTTGCGCGATCTAAATGAAGAGGTCGCATCCGCTTTTGTGCAAGTGGAGTTGACGCCGACGCCGCTGGTGATGGCGGTGGTGTTGCCGTCGGGACATCTGCCGCCCGATGCGCAGGGAAACACGCGACCGAACGTCGAGGAAATTCCTGAGCATTTGCGACCGATGGTGCAGTCGCTGGAGAATCTGCCGATTCCCACGTCCGCGCCCGATCAGGCGATCCGTTTGCAGATCCCGTCGCTTGGTGTGGATGCGCCGATCGTGCAGGGCGATGGCTGGGAACAACTCAAAAAAGGGGTCGGGCAGAATCTGGCTTCGGCGAACCCGGGCGATAACGGCAACATGATCCTTTCGGCTCACAACGATGTGTACGGCGAGTTGTTTCGCTATCTAGACAAACTTGTGCCTGGCGATCAGATCATCGTTTATACTCAACAGCGGCAATATGTATATGTGGTGGACCGCACGGCGGTCGTCGAGCCGACGGCGGTGGAAGTGATGGCAAGCACAGGAAGCCCAACTGTGACGTTGATCTCATGTTATCCGTATCTTGTCAACGATGAGCGCATTGTTGTGTTTGGAAGATTGCAGAATTAATGGGGCTGGTCTCGATACGTCCCGCGACGAGCATCGCGGGACGTATCGAGACCAGAAATTTGAGCTATCAAAATATTTTTTCAAATGAAATTTGTGGTCTCGATACGGTCTCGGCTATCGCCTCGACCTACTCGACCACCAGATGAAAATTTCAAGGAGTAGATCAAATGGCAAAAAATAAAAGACTGATCGTGAACATGGTTTCTTCGCAGAGCCGCGCCGAATTCAACCCCGATTACACGTACGTCAAAAAAGATCTGGCGCGCATCGGAACGCTGGCTGGATTCTTCATCGTCGCGCTGATCGTGCTTTCGTTCTTTTTGAAATAATATCGTGGAGCGGATTGTTAATCCGCAAAATGGAGAGTTTATGTCGCGCATGTTTGTCCCCGGTCCCGTAGACGTTGCCGATGAAGTTCTGCAGGCGCAAGCCGCGCCGATGCTTCCTCATCGAAGCAAGGAATTCGAAGCCATCTTTCGCCGTGCTTCCGAAAAAGCGCAGAAACTTTTTTACACAAACTATCGAGTCTTTCTCAGCGCATCCTCTGGAACGGGATTGCAAGAAGCCGCGATTCGCAACTTCGTGAACAAGCGCGTGCTTTCCATTGTCAACGGCGCGTTTGCGGATCGCTGGCACGAAGTCGCCGTTTCAAATGGGAAAGATGTCGAAAAACTTTCTTTCGACTGGGACAAACCCGCTTCACCCGACCAGATAGCGGACACAGTTACAAAAGGCGGATTTGAAGCCCTGACCGTCGTCCACAACGAAACGTCCACTGGGTTGCAGAATCCCGTGAAAGAAATTGCGGAGGCTGTACGCGCGGTTGCGCCCGACACGTTGATTCTTGTGGACGCGGTCTCCTCCCTCGGCGGCGCAAGAATCGAAATGGACGCGTGGGGACTCGATATGGTTCTCACCTCGTCGCAAAAATGTCTCGCGCTTCCTCCTGGACTTGCGCTTGGAGCCGTCTCAGACCGCGCGATGGAAAGAGCCAAATCGGTCGAGAATCGCGGCTGGTACTTTGACCTCGTCCGCATGGAAAAACATCGCCTGAAAGATTCGTCCCCTGCCACACCAGCGATGTCGCTCATTTATGCGCTCGACTTTCAACTCGACCGCATCCTCGCCGAAGGTTTGGAGAATCGCTTCGCGCGTCACTCCGCGATGGCGAAGCGCGTGCAAGAGTGGGCAGACGCGCACGACCTCTCAATGTACGCGCCTGAAGGCTACCGCTCGCAAACGGTGACGACTATCAAGAACGAGCGCGGCATCAACGTCTCAGACTTGAACGCCTTCCTCAAACAGCGCGAGATGCGCATCGCAGGCGGGTATGGTCCTATCAAAGAATCTACGTTCCGCATCGCGCACATGGGCGAAATTCAAATGGAAGATATCGAGAAATTGCTCGCGGCGATGGAAGAGTATCTGAAAAAGAGTTGAACGTTGCAGGTTGGAAGGTTTAAAGTTTGAGAGTCTGGCAGATTTTGATTTCTTGCCCAGACTCTTTTTATTTATAATTGAGCAATGGATTTACAACCAGTGACCTTTGACTTGCAACTTTCAACAATGACCTACGGCGGCGACGCGATGGGACGTTTGCCCGATGGTCGCGCGGTGTTTGTTCCGTTTGGGCTGGCGGGAGAAAAAGTCCGCGTGAGGTTGGTGGAGGAGAAGAAAAATTTCGCGCGCGGCGAAATTCTCCAAATTCTCGAATCCTCGCCTGACCGTATCCAACCTCGTTGCAAACATTTCTTTTCCCCTCTCCCCGAGGGAGATCGCGAAGCACCCCGAAGGGGCGGGCTAGGGGTGAGGGCTTGCGGCGGATGTCATTATCAGCATATTCCGTACGAAAAACAACTCGAGATCAAAACCGAAATTTTAGTTGACCAACTCAAACGCATCGGCAAAATTGAAAATCCTCCCGTTCAGCCGATGATCGCGTGTCCGAATCCATGGAACTATCGCAATCACATTCAATTTTCTTTGACAGAAGATGGAAAATTGGGCTACGTATTTCCTCTCCCTTTGGGAGAGGGTAGGGTGATGGCAATCACCGAATGTCACCTCCCCGAATCTCCTATCAACGATTTCTGGCATCAACTTGAATTCGAGCCTGAAACAGACATCGAGCGCGTGTCGCTTCGCGCGGGGAAAGACGATGACCTCATGCTCGTTCTCGAATCGGATTCACCAGAACCGCCCGAATTGGAGATCGAAGCGGGGATTTCCGTCGCGCACATTTATGAGGAAAATTCTGTTGTCATTGCAGGCAACGACCACATCCTCATCCATGTCCTTGATCGCGACTTCAAAGTCTCCGCCGCGTCGTTCTTTCAAGTGAACACGGTCATGGCTGAAAAAATGGTGGAACACCTGATTACGTGTCTACCTGTTTCCCTGTCTACGACTTTACTTGACCTCTATTGCGGCGTCGGTCTCTTCAGCGCGTTCTTTGCGCCAAAATGCAAAACGGTAATTGGAATCGAATCTTCTACATCAGCCTGTGATGACTTTACAGTAAACCTCGATGAATTCGAAAACGTGGAATTGTACGAAGGCGCGGCTGAAGATGCGATAACGCATCTCGAAGCGCAACCAGATGTCGTTGTGGTAGACCCGCCGCGCTCAGGGTTAGACAAACGCGTCGTGGATGGAATCCTGAAATTGAATCCGAAACACATCGCCTATGTCTCGTGCGACCCTTCCACGTTGGCGCGTGACGCGGCGCGGTTGATCGTCGGCGGCTACAAACTCAAAGATGTGACGCCGTTCGATCTATTCCCCCAAACATTTCACATCGAAGCAATCTCCCTTTTTGAAAAAATATAGGGCAGACTTTTGTCTGCCCTATAAATTAATTTTCTGCGATCACGATCACTTTATCATCGGATGTAAAGACGACCGCCTCGGACTTTTTCGGATTCGTATGCACGCCATACGACTTGCCCGCCTCGCTCGCTTCTTTCTCCAGCCGATAGCCGAGCGCAGTTTCCCCGCGCCTTCGCGCCGCCTCGACCACCGTATAAAAATTGACCGCTTCGCCGAGAGACACATAATCGCTGATCGGCTTGAGGTAGATCTCGGCGCCTTCGGGGTCGAACACATCGGTGAATACATCGAACAGTTCGCCGTTCTCTGAAAGCTGCGACATCATCAAACTGACGAGGTGTTCGCTGACGATGAAGTCGTCTACCTGCGTGGCTTCGGCGAGTTCGCGGTTCCGCAGGTCGAGCATTTCGCTGACGATGGAGAACGGCGTTTCATCTTTCTCCGCCATGTCGCGCAGATGCAGTAATGTGACGAGCGTCTTCGCGTCTGCCTCTTGCGGCTCCATGGTGCTGTAGGCAAGGACGATCACGTGATCGTACTCTTCCACGCCGAGTTTGTTGAGCAGGTCGCGGTCGGTAGTTTCACCTTCCATCACAACGAGTTTTTGATTCTTGAGTTTGCCGCCCTGCGCGCGGATCTGTTTTTCGATGTTGTAAATATCGGCAACGACGGTCACTTGCGAGCCTTTTGGAACGTAGTTATCGAGTTCGTGCACGATGGTCGTGCCGCTTCGGTTCCAACCGAGGATGAGGCATTTTTCGGGCTTGGGTTTTAGCGGCTGTCGGCTCGAGTGGATGAGCGCGTTGTTGATCTGTGCCAAGCCCGATGTGGGAGAGATGCGGATCGTGTCGTCATCTGCCGAGAGGGCGAAGATCTGGTCATCCTTTTCGAGGCGCGAATCCATTGGCGGGCTGAGGAGGATCGTTCCATCCGTTTTGCGCAAACCCATCACGCATGAATCTTCAAAGGCGAGCAACGCCTCACCGAAGGTTTTGCCTGCCAGCGCGGGTTCGTGTTTGAAATAAATTTCATCGCCGCCGAAGTTCATCAATTCGGTGTACACCATCGAAAGCCCCGATTGGCGCGACGTTTGCGCCACAACGCGCGCGATGAGTTCGCCCGTGAGGATGGCTTGCACTTTATCTTTTTCGCCGACGAGTTTCAAGACTGCCATGTTCTTCGCGTGGCGGATCTGCGTGATGATGTGATACGGCGCGGCGCGGCGAGCGGGATTATTGGTGACCGCCAATGTGGTTTTGATCACATCGGTATCGGGGTCTTCGTTTTCAGGCGGCAAAATGATGATGGCTTTCGCGTCATGCGGGCTGGTGATCTCGATATCGTTCGGGTCGATCGGGCTTCCGTTGCGGCAGATGATGCGCGTCTTGCCTTTGAATTCCACGCGCTCGCGGATCTCATCTTCCATTTCTACTTTATCTTTATCTGCCAGCACCACAATGCGCGCATTGCTTTGGTTTTCGTTGGCAACCATCAATTCGTTGAGCACGGTAAAAATTTGCGCCGACCAACCCAGCACGAGCGTATGATTCGTTTCAAGCACTTGCGAACGACCTTTTCGCAAACGATCCATTTGCCCTTCGATGGCGTTGTTCAACACGCCGATCAACGCGCTGACGACAAAGATGCCGCCCAGCGTGACGAGCAGCATGACGATGCGATAGCCCGTGCCTGTGTCTCCGCCCATCGTGCCTGAGTCAAGGGTGCGCATCAAACTTTCCCACGCCGCTTCGCCGAAGGGGATGCGTTCGCTTTGTCCTTCTTGTACAAATCCTGTAATCGAAATGATCGCGCCAGCCACGAACACCACCGCCAGCGACAACACGAACAACATGCCGATCATCGCGGGCGTGCCGCGCGACATTAAGTTATCGAACCAATACCTGAATTTTTGACGGAACGAGGGTTTCATATAACCTCCACAGTGAAATGATGGAGAATTATATGATGATTTGGATTCTATCGTTTCCCCCCGATGGTGGATTTACTTCCTGATCAGCGCGATTCTAACGGGCCAGGTCATTCTTCTAGATTCTTAGATTATCACATCAAACCGCCTTCAATACCCTCAATGCCCGCAACGTGACCCACTCGTTCGGTTCTTTCATCTTTCCAAATCTCATCCACGTCTTGCCGTCGTAATCGTATTCGAGCATCCAGCGCCCCTGCTCATCCTGCTTCGAGCGGATGAGTTCGAGCGTGTTTTTCAAGCGTTTGTCTTTGCCGAATCCCAAAGCAACCAACGCCTCTGCGATCTGCAAAATGTCGGTAACGTAGAAAACAGGGAAGCCAAACTTCCACCAATTGCCGCTTGGTTTTGATGCCCAGCCGTTTGGATAATCCGCTGTGGATGGATCCACATGGAAGAAAAATTCCACGCCGTGACGGATTGCCCGCTCGATCAATTCGCTTCGTTTCTCGACGGGCAGTTTGCTCAGCGCTAGTAAAACTTTTACCCCACCCCACGCGCACGGCAGTTTGTTGTTTGCCCCGCACGCGAAGGTCGGACCACACTTGCCCGCGAAATAACGGACCGGCGCGCGCTTGTCTTTCATCGGCGCGACCCCCTCTCCTGTGACCGTGCGCGCCATCCACTCATAAGCCAAGTCCATGCGTTTATCCTCATAGCCCAACTCCATCAACGACCAGAGCATGTTCCCTTGCAGGCAGTCGGCCGTACCAGAAGGAGAGTTGTTCGTCATCGCAGAGAGTTGTCCACCGGGGCTGAGGGCATGATCGAGATAATACTTGCACGCCAGCCTGATGCGCTTATCCTCTTTCACCGACGCGCCCAACTGCGCCAGCAGGATCAACGCCCACACTGTGGATTTATACTTGGGTCCATAGCCCGTTCCCGGTCTCTGCCAGTATCCCTCCTCATCCATCTTGGATAGGATGTGCGAGATCGGTCTCTCTTTATGAGCCAATTTGCGAGCAGATTTCAATTTTCTGTCATCAGGGGAAAGATCGAGCAGGTCGCGCATGGCGAGATAGCGTACGCCGGGATTTTCAGACTCCAGTAGCCACAGGGTGGAGTCGCTTCGCAGTTGGTTCTTCCAAGACATGTGTGCCTCCTTTCAGAACCAGGCAACATCCCCACACTGCAACTACTATAGCGCTTTCTTCCCCCGCTTTACATTCCCAAATGTCACCAATCATTCAGGAGATTGAGCATAGAATTCCGTGAACCCGCATTCGTTACACGCGAACGCAACCAACGCCTTTCGACCCTTCGACAATGGCTTTCCCGAAAACATCTTCGAGAGATCGGGTCCCGAATCGTCGTCAGGCGCAAAGACATACATGTATTGGCTTTTCCATGAATACTCGTTGTATTTCATGATTCTGCCTTGCGTCATCGCGCCTTTGCATTTGGGACAAGTTTTGGGTTCCGTCATTTGCGCCTCCTAAAGTAGATCATGCCAAAACACCATTGACAATGGACCATCGCCTATCATCAAACTTGCATCCTCTCCCATTCGCCCAGCTTCGCATCCATCTCTTTTTGCACGCGCTCGTATTCCGTTCCCAACGTCGCGGCTTCGGCAGGCTTCACGAACGGACTCTCCAACTGCGTGCCAAGATTCGCCAGCGTCGCTTCGAGTTCGGCGATGGAGTTTTCTAACTCTTGTAACTGAGCGACGCGGCGGCGTTCTTCTTTGTTAGAAGATGTTCGTTGTTTTTGCGTAGGGGCGGCCGGCCGGCCGCCCTTACTGTTATTTTCAATTTCACGCGCCATTTGTTTCTCGCGTTCTTCTTTCATTTGAGAGTATGTGCCGTTGAATGTCGTCATGTGCGACTCGTCAGGATCGATCTCCCAAATTTGAGTGGCAAGCGCATCGACGAGATAGCGATCGTGGGTGACGAGGAGGATCGTCCCTTTGTACGAATCCAACACGGATTGCAAAATTTCTTGCGAGGGGATATCCAAATGATTCGTTGGCTCATCGAGCAACAACAAGTTCGTGTCTTGCAAAGCGAGTTTGGCTAATGCCAAACGTCCGCGTTCGCCGCCTGAGAGCATGGACACGAGTTTGAACGCGTCGTCGCCCGAGAAAAGATATTTGCCGAGATAGTCGCGCGCTTGATAGGGCAGCATCCCAGACGCCGCGACGATCTCATCGATAACAGTTTTCTCGGGGTCGAGTCCCTCGTGCGCCTGCGCGAAATAGCCGACGTGTAGACTCGCTCCCAGAATCGCCTCGCCAGCTAGAGGGGCGAGAGAACCGAGTATCGTTTTGAGGAAGGTTGATTTGCCCGCTCCGTTCGGTCCGATCAAGGCGGCGCAGTCCAATCGTCTCAATTCAATATCGGGAGTCGAGAAAAGAAATTTTTCAGGCGTTCCGTTTTCGGCTTGATATCCGACTTTCAAATTTTTCGTGCGGATGACGAGATCGCCCGAACGATTCGTCGAACGCAGATGCAAATGCAGATCGGGCGTGACGCGCTGGGGCGGTCTCAACGCGCGGACGCGTCGCTCGGCTTCCTCCACGCTAAAATGGCTGGTCGTCGTGCTAATGCCAAGTTCCGCCCAGTTTGAATTGAGCATGGCTTCCAAGCCAACTAGCTCGATGCCCTGCATCATGCGCGACAAACGTTTGAGTTTTCCTTTGGCTTGCAACGTGTTCTGCCCCGAAATATTTTTCTTGATGTATTCAACTTCCTTTAAAAGTTTTTCCTTTTCACTTTCATACAGTTCAAAGCGATGCGCCCAGCGGATCTCACGCTCGTTCAAATAAGTTGTGTAATTGCCGCGATAATATTCCGAACCGCTCACCGCCATTTCGAGCAACGCGTTGCAAGCGTGATCGAGAAAATATCGGTCATGCGAAACGATGATCGCCGCGCCGTCCCATTGCGTGAGATAACTTTCGAGCCACTCGACGGCTTTGATGTCGAGATGATTCGTCGGCTCGTCAAGTAACAACAGATCGGGATTCGATAACAACAATCGCGCGAGATGCGCGCGCGTGCGTTGTCCGCCAGACAGATGATCGAGCGACATGTGAAAATCAGGTTCGTCGAATCCCAAACCAGTGAGCACCTGCTTGATGCGGATCGGATACATGTATCCGCCGCGTTCCTCGAATGTGTGCTGCACGCTTCCATATCGGACCAAAGCCTGCTCGCGTTTACTCGGGTCTGACATCTCATCTTCGAGTTTTTTCAGTTCGCCTTCCATGCGAATCAACTCGGCGAACGGTTCAAGACATACATCCCACAACACGCCTTGCAATTCAAAGTCTGCTTCCTGTGAGAGATAGCCGATGCGCAGATTCTTTGCGCGCGCGATCGTCCCGCCTGAGGCTTCGTCTGTGCCGATGAGGATGCGAAGGAGAGTCGTCTTGCCAATGCCGTTCGGTCCCACAATGGCAAGCCGCGCGCCTTTCGCAACGGAAAACGTGACGCCAGAAAATAGATCTTCCGCGCCGAAGGATTTGGAGAGGGAGGAGACGGTGATGAGGGACATGGTGGTTTATGTAGGGGCACAGCGGGAAACTGCAAGTTCTCTTGACGAAGAATCGTCTTGCTGTGCCCTTACTGCGTATTTCGTAATTGTCCCCGAATTATAAAACAAGCGAGCGGACTTAAAGTCCGCTCGTAAGGTCTGCTATTCTCAAGTCTGTTATGCCACAGTCAGCGCTTTTTCCACTTCCACTGGGAGGTGAATAAAAACGAAATGGCTGGTGTGATACAGATAATCTTCCCCGCTTTCATCAATCACGCGAATCAGATCGTCCTTTTCCGCCTGCTCATCAGGGATGACCTCGTAGACTTTTCTCGTGATTAAAGACGCTTCGTAATCTGTATTGTCAATGCAAAGCACAAATTGTTTTTTAGTGTTCATAGGTCAATCCAAATATCGTTTGATCTTGATGTCTTTTCGACCGATCCCGCGCGCTTCATACCAGTGAAGCTCAACATAGCGAATATTGCCGTTTGGCTATTTGATATGGGCAGAGCCCTTGAGTTTTCTCCAACGTCCGCGCCCGTGCATTTTCTGCAAGTACGCAAGATCACGGATTTTGGTTCCGACAGCGATAGTTTCAATTCCCTCAATCTCGTCAACGATCTCGAATTTCACGCTTGGAGTCTACCCCCTATTAAGCGACGATGAAAGCCGAATTCTTATGATATGGGAGGGTGTGAAACACTCACGCATCCAGCGAAGCCATATACCTGTGATACGCCTCGGTACTATAATAGAAACCATACTTGTCAAACAAACGCGCCAAGGAGATTGTCATGCTCGTTATCATCAGCGACTTGCATTTGGGGGATGGAACCACCGGTTCATCCATTCCAACCAGCGCATTCCAATTATTCGCCAAGCGCCTCCGCCTCGACGCGCATTTTGCTTCGGCACAGGGCGGACGCTACCGCCCCATCGAAGAATTGGATGTCATCCTGCTGGGCGATATTCTTGAAGTACTTCACTCCACCCGCTGGCTGTACGCCGTTGGGGATGAAATTCGTGACCACATCACGCGCCCCGGCGAAACGGACTACATCCGCCCGTGGAGCGACCCGAACGACCCAAAATACGCGGCAAAACTACTTGAGGTGACGCGCGCCATCCTCGAAGCGAACAAAGATTCCTTCGAGATCATGCGCAAATTGGCAGGCGGCAAAGCGATCGAGTTCGACTTCCCGGATGATCAGGGCAACCGTGACCGCAACAGCGATCAAAAAATTCCGCTCAATGTTCGCTTTCACTACATGGTTGGCAACCACGACTGGTACTATTATCTCAAAGGTGAGTCTTTTGATGCCATCCGCCGCGAGATCATACAAACCATGGCATTGAGCAACTCGCCAGAGCCGTTCCCATTCGACCTGCGAAAAACGGACAAGGACTTCCCTTGGCAGGAGGATAACGCGCCCGCCATTCGCAAACTCTTCGAGGAATACGGGGTTTTCGCCCGCCATGGCGACCTATACGACAAATTCAATTTCAATCGCGAACGAGGGCGCGGCTACCCCACGCTTGGCGATGCGCTTGGAGTTGAAATAATCAATAAATATCCTGAAGTATTGAAAACCATGCCCGGGATCGATCCGCTTTTCGTACAAAACTTGAGCGAGATCGCCAATGTGCGCCCCGGCTTTGCCACGCCGCTATGGGTGAACGCGCAGATCCGTTTGCTTGCCGAACAAAATCTGATGGACACGATCACAGAGAACGACCTGAAAAAAGTGTGGGATACGCTCGCCGCTGAATTTCTCGAACTCGATTTTGTGAAACAAACCAACAAAAAGCTCAGATTAGACGTGGTAGACGCGTTGAAGGCGGGCATCAAACTATCGAGCCTCGTTTCGTTCGAGATCATCGACAAACTCACCCTCAAACTTCAGGGCGGCAAAAAGCGCGGCGACATCTCTTTCGCTAAGCACGCCCTGCTCGAACCGTCCTTCCTCGACGGCTCAGCGCGTTACATCGTGTACGGTCACACACACTTCCCCGAAACCATCGCGCTTGAGAACAACACAACTCGCGGAAACCAGATCTACTTCAACTCCGGCACATGGCACACCTATTTCGACCTCGCGCGTAAAAACCCCAGCGAGAAAAAATTTGTTCCTTACAAAGGGATGACTTATCTCACCTTTTATAAAGACGGCGAACGAGAAGATCGCCGCTTCGAAACGTGGAGCGGCATGTATGCATAAATTAGACTTTATCGGTAATAAGCCGAAAACCCATGTTGGACGCTGATAAACGCAGAAAAACGCAGATTTTCCTCTTTGAATCAGCGTGGTCAGCGTTCATCTGCGTCCCAAAGTTATTTCCGATAGAGTCTATTGTCGAGATAGGTTACGCTTTAATTTTTTTCAAAAACCCCGGTGTATTTAATTCGCGTTCGAGAAGATATGTGAAGTATCCCTGCATGAGGGATTCGGTCTCGCGCTGCACATCGGCATCGGGACGGGCGCGCGAGGCTTCGGCGTAACTGCTCCGTTGAAAGTGGCGGAGGTATTTCAACGCTTCCACTGAAATGGAATGAAGATGTTTCAATCCCTGCCCACAGCGCGGACAGATGACTCCGCCCGCGCTGAACGAGAAGAATTGGTCTTCAGGTTGAATCGCGCGCCCGCAGTTGACACACTCGAAGAGTTGGGGACGAAAGCCAAGTTGGTCGAGGAGACGCATCTCATAGAAGCGGAGAACCAGCCACACGTCCGCGTTGGAGGCGAGGCGCGAGAGCGTGTCCGTCAGCAAACGGAAGATCGTCGCGTTTTCGGTTTCATCCTCGTAAGTAAAACGATCCAATAATTCCAATACATACGCGGCGTGACTGGTGAGAATCAAATCGTCGCGCAGGGGCAGGTAGGCGTCTATCGTGTCGGCTTGGGTGAGGATGAACATCTCGCGCGCGGCGGCGAGTTGCAATTTGACGTGCGTGAACGGCTCAATGTGACCCGCCTTGCGCGAGGCGATCTTACGCGCACCTTTAGCGACCACGCGCATTTTGCCGCACTGACGCGTGTACAGCGTGAGTAGCCGGTCGGCTTCGCCATAATCGCTGTGACGAAGCACCACCGCATCCACGCGCAGGGAACGGAATTTTGGTTGGGGCATGGGGGAGGGGCGTATACACGTAAACAGGTATACAGGTACACACGTGACTACGTGTTTCCTTGTCTACTTGTTTACCAGCTTTTCCGGCGTAAACGCTTCGGGCAGAAGTTTTTTCACAGTTGTCTCTTTCACGAGATTGCCATTTTTATCTGCCAGGAGAACGATCGTATCAAGTCCAAACTCTGCCATCACTTGGCGGCATCCACCACAGGGCGAGCCGCCGTTGTCTGTGACCACAGAAATAATTTCAAATTCTTTTTCGCCCTCCGAAACGGCTTTGAAGATCGCCACACGTTCCGCGCACATCGTTTGCGGATACGCCGCGTTCTCGATATTTACACCGGTGAAAATTTTACCGGTCTTGGTCCGCAGCGCCGAGCCGACGGGATATTTAGAATACGGCACGTAAGCCCGCTTCCGCGCTTCGTTGGCAAGATCAATGAGAGATTGTTTTTCATGTTGGGTGATTGTCATAACCTTTTCCTTACGCAATACGCAGTACGCAATACTTCGTACTTCGTATTGCGTATTACTTCGCCTTCTTCTTCCTTCTTTCCACTTTCTTGATGGGACGCGCCGGCATCCCGACGACCAGCGTATCTTCCGCCACGTTTTTCGTTACGATCGCGCCTGCGCCTGTGCGCGCGCCATCTCCGAGTTTCAGCGGAGCGACCAGCATCGTGTCTACGCCGATGAACACATCCTCGCCGATCTCGGTGGGAAGTTTGTTCTCGCCGTCGTAATTCGCGGTGACGGTCCCCGCGCCGATGTTGGTGTTCGCGCCGATCTTCGCGTTGCCGATGTACGAGAAATGTCCCATCTTCACGCCTTCTTCGAGCGTGGAATCTTTCACCTCGCCGAAGTTCCCCATGTGGACATGACTCTTCAAATGCGCGCCTTTCCTCAACCGCGCGAACGGACCCATATCCACGTCGTCTTCAAGCCTCGCGCCTTCCAACACAGACGCCAAAACTTTACAGTGATTTCCAATCTTCGAATCGCGGATGATCGTGTTCGGACCAATTACATTCCCCTCACCCATTTCGGATTCTCCATAAATGTATGTGTTCGGCATGATCGTCGTATCCTTGCCGATTCTCACGCCCGCGTCAATATACGTGGACAACGGGTCCGCCATGCTCACGCCGTTTAGCATGTGTTCGCGGTTGATCCGCATCCGCATCGCGGCTTCGGCTTCGGCAAGATGGACGCGCGTGTTGATGCCGATGGTCTCGCTAAAATCATCATGGACGACAGCCTGCACGGGCAGGTTATCTTTCACCGCAAGTTCGACCACATCGGTCAGATAATATTCGCCCTTTTTCTCGTTCTTCGGGATACGATGCAGGGCGTCCCACAGCCAGTCGGCTTTGAAACAATATGCGCCGACGTTCAACTCTTTGATTTTCTGCTGTTCCGGCGTGGCAACATATTCTTCGACGATGGCGGAAACTGTCCCGTCGGCGTTTCGCAGAATCCGCCCGAAACCGTGGGGATCGTCGGCGAAAACGGTGATCAGGCTGAACGGTCCGGGGTTGAGGCGTTGGGTCTGCGCGAGTCGCGCGAACGTCTCGCCGCGCAAGAGAGGCATATCCGCATAGGTGACAATGATAAAGTCTGTTCTATTTTTGAGTAACGATTCGGCTTGCATCGCCGCATGACCCGTACCGAGTTGCGGTTCCTGCAACACGCAATGCGCTGAATCCCCCAAATATTTTTTCACCTCGTCCGCGCCATGACCGACCACTGCCACCGGCGTTTCGGTCGCGGCTTGTTTCAACGCTTCCAACACATGCCAAACCATCGGCTTGCCGCACAACGGATGCAACACTTTCGGCAAAGCCGATTTCATGCGAGTCCCCTGCCCTGCGGCAAGGAGAACGGCGGTTACTTTCATAACTTACCTTATCCAATGTCATTCTGAGCGGAGCAAAGAATCCCCGTCACGGCATAAGAGACCCTTCGCTGTCGCTCAGGGTGACATAACTGATAGTTTGATAGTTTCAAAGTGGATGAGGTGAGTTTCATAATACTCCTACAATGCTCTCTCCCGATGGAAGAGAATAAACAAAAAAGGATTTGCGCGCGAGGCATTGGCGACAAATCCTTTTTACAAAATAAGCCCCGTGGCGCCAATGCGCCACGGGAATTGGCAGGGGCGCCTGGACTCGAACCAAGATCCACAGCTCCAAAGGCTGGTGTGCTGCCGTTGCACCACGCCCCTGTAAGGCGCACATTGTATCACACCGAAATTCGCGGAGCAACACCTGCGCCATACGCTGTGTCACTTCTTTTTTGCCGCGCTGATCTTGAGAGCGCCGGTCACCGGGCGGGGAATCGTCAAGCCTTCTTTGCCCGGCGCAAGCCCCAGTTTATTCGCCTCATCAAACGTGATCACGTCCGGGTTGAGCGGAATGTTGCCGGCCTTTTCCACCGCATCATCCCAAAACGCGTCCACATCTTTCACCTTGGATTTCTTTTCGGCGGAGGCGAACAACGCGTCCACATCCACTTCAGGCTCCGGTTCGGATTCTTCCTCCATGATAAAAGGCGGGACATAATCGCTCGCCTCTTCCGCAGGGACGGCTGGTTCGGTTATCGTGGCGGCCGGCGCCACCCCCAGCGACTGCAAGATATTCTCCACATCGCCGCGCACGAACAACATCCCCTCCACAGTATTCATAATTCGATCTCTGCTTGCCAATTCCTTCCCAGCCAACAGCAACGCATGAGACGAATTGACCGGGATGAGGATCAAATCATGGTCGCCGCCGCGAAAAACATGATAATTTTCCAATTGTTCCTGGCGGATAAAACGCGAGACCTTTAACCCCGCGCTGTAAATTCCCATCAACGCGGAAAGCATGGACACTTCCATACTGCTATCGTACAGATCGCCCGCGCGGGCAAGCACGCGCCCACGATCGTTGATGAGGAACACCGCGTCGGCTTTCACTTTCTGACGGAACCCGGTCAGCAACTCGGAAAGGGTCTGGCGATGCTCCTCGACCTCTTTCGCGGCTTCGGGGGGGAAGATGGTACGCACCAACCCCAAACCGCGTTCGACCGCGTCCAGAAAATCTGCCAGCGGAATAGGCTTGTTGAAGATCGCCATCGCGCCCGCCGAGAGCATCTCATCGCGCGCTTTACGCTCAGCCATGCCGGAGATGAAGATCACTTTTAACCCGGGGTTGCGCGCTTTTACCTTGCGCATCAACTCTACCCCAGAGATGCCCGGCAAAAGATAATCGGACACGAGTAAATCTACATTGCGGCGGGAGGCTTCGAGCAGCGCTTCTTCCCCGGAGGGCGCGTCGACAATATCCAACGTATGTCCCAGCGTTTGCAATGTGGAATGCAACAGCCGGACAATGTCTTTCTGGTCGTCAACAAGTAAAACGCAGGGCGATGCCATAATCGGTAAGGTTTATTTCAAATTCTGTTCGGCGACCCAGCACGCCACCCAATGATCGGGTCGGAGTTCTTTGAACTGCGGCTCATCCTGCGAGCATCTTTCGATTGCCACCGGACAACGCGGGTGGAAGCGGCATCCCTTCGGCGGGTTGAGCGGGCTGGGCACATCGCCCTTGAGGATGGTGCGCTCGCGTTTCAAACGCGGGTTCGGCACGGGGATGGCAGACATCAACGCTTGTGTATAGGGATGCAGGGCTTCGCGGAACAGATCGTCGCGCGTTGCCAATTCGACCATTTTGCCGAGGTACATCACCGCCACGCGGTCCGACACGTGCTCGACCACCGAGAGATTGTGCGCAATGAACAGATAGGTGAGACCAAATTCCTTTTGCAGGTCTTTCAAAATATTCAACACCTGCGATTGGATCGACACATCCAGCGCGGAGACCGGCTCATCGCAGATGATGAACTGTGGGCGCAATGCCAGCGCGCGCGCAATGCCAATGCGTTGACGCTGACCGCCGGAGAACTCATGCGGATAACGCCGGGCGTGATAATCCTCCAGCCCCACTTTCTTAAGCGTTTCGAGCATGATATCCACGCGCTCTTTAGGAGAGCCGATGCGATGGATGTGCAATCCTTCCATCACCGATTCGCCGATGGGCACGCGCGGGTCGAGCGAGGCATACGGGTCTTGAAAGATGATCTGCATATTGCGACGGATAGGTTTCAACTCATTTTGTTTGAGCGCGAACACATCTTGGCCGCCGAACTTTACCGAGCCAGAGGTTGGCTCGACCAAGCGGAGCATCGTTCTGCCGACGGTGGTTTTGCCGCAACCGGATTCGCCCACCATGCCGAGCGTCTCGCCTTTGCGCACAAAGAAGCTGACATCGTCCACCGCTTTCACGTGGTTGACTACGCGCTGTAATAAACCTGCCCGCACCGGAAAATATTTTACGAGATTGTTAACCTCAACGAGGGTTTCCCCTTTTTGGCTGGCGTTGTTTGACATGAAATTTTCTCCAGAAAGGGGTTACTTCAACGGCGCGGAATGCCCCGCCCCGTTTTGATACAGCCAGCAACGCACTTTATGACTGGGTCTCACATCGTCAAGTTCGGGTTTGGTCTCGGTGCAGATTGCCAGCGAATATTTGACGCGCGCCTCACAGCGCGGCGCAAAACGGCACCCGGGCGGCAGGTTGATGAGGTTAGGAACGGAGCCGGGTATCACATCCAGTTTTTCCTTGAGTTCGCCCAGAATTGGGATCGAGCCGATCAAGCCCTGCGTGTATGGATGTAACGGCTCGTCGAACAGCGAATTGACGTCGGTCTGCTCCACAATTTCGCCGGCGTACATCACCGCCACGCGGTCTGCCATTTCGGCAACCACGCCAAGATCATGCGTGATGAGGATGACGGCTGTCCCCATTTCGCGGCGCAGGTCGCGCATCAGGTCAAGGATCTGCGCTTGAATGGTCACGTCCAGCGCGGTGGTGGGTTCGTCCGCAATAAGGAGTTCAGGCACGCATGCCAGCGCCATGGCGATCATCACGCGCTGCGCCATACCGCCGGAAAGTTCATGCGGATACGCGTGCGCGCGCCGCTCAGGGTCTGGCACGCCGACCATTTTGAGCAATGCAACCGCGCGGTTCCAGCCTGCCTCTTTGCCCATATCCTGATGCACGTTCAGCACTTCAGAAAGCTGATCGCCAACTTTGAACACGGGGTTTAACGCCGATTGAGGCTGTTGGAAGATCATCGATACGCGATTGCCGCGTATCTTCACCATTTCATCCTCCGGTAGTTTGAGCAGGTTGTTGCCTTCAAGGAGTATCTCTCCCCCATTCACTCTGCCGGGTTTGGAGACCAACCCCATAATGGATAATGATGTGACGCTCTTGCCGCATCCCGACTCTCCCACCAGCCCAAGCACTTCGCCGGGATACACTTCAAAATTCACGCCATCCACCGCGCGGACAATGCCGTCTTCGGTATAGAAGTATGTCTTGAGGTCTTTCACAGCAAGCAGAGGCTGGCTACTGGTCATGAGGAGAAACTCCAACGAGCAGGGATGGGCGCATTATAGCAAATTACCGCGCGAGAGAAAACACTTTACAGGGTTCGAATTATGGCTTTCTCATTATCGCTAGATAAAATCAATTTCTGTACACGGATCGCACGGACGACACTGAACTCTCCGTGAAAAAACAAAAATCTGTTCAATCCGCGCAATCCGTGTACCTGAGAGATTGAATCTCAGGCTTTGAGAAAGTCATGGGATTGGAATCAGGCGTAATGGCGGAATGAAGCGGGTCCATTCGCTATGGTTTACAACCCGTCCCATAATCGAAGAGTTCGATTTCGGCGAGCGGGAAGTTGGAAGATGGGTCGAGGTTAAAGCCGCACATATCTGCGCGAGCGGCGGCAACTCGAAGCCGCAGGTAAAGCGGAATCGACGGGAGTTCGGAAGCAAAGGTCGCCTGCGCTTGTTGATGGGAAGCGTATTCCGGTTCGCCGGGCAGGGATCGTAGCGCTTGCGCGCAAGCCTTGTCAAACTCCGGGTTTTTATAACCGCTGATGTTCGTGCCAAGCCAGTGGTTTTTTTCGGTGGGGATTTGCGCCGAGGTGAACCAACCGCATTGCGGTTCAAGGCTGCTCACGCCGATGGCATATTCGGCAAGTTGGAATTGACGGCTGAATAAGGGACCGATCGGTCCTTGCGCGTAAAAATTCGGCGCTTCGTAGAACGCGGCATTTAGCCCGATGCCGCATGCGGCAAGCGATTGCGCGAAAATCTCTGTCACTTGGTGACGCTGGGTGGCAGTGGTGGTGTAGTAATCGAGAACCAGCGGCGTTCTAGCGGGCACGCCCGTGACCCCAAACGCCAGCCGCGGCGTGGTTGGGTCGTTGTCTGAATCCAGCCAGCCGACGGCATCGAGCAGGTCTTTCCCGGCTTGGGGATTGAAGGTATAGGTTTGGAGATTGCCGTTGTGAAGCGGGTGATCGGATGGCAGGTAACTATCGGGAACTTGCGAGAGCCCGAACAAAACCGTATCCACCACTTTTTGACGGTCGAGACAGTATGCCAGCGCCTGCCTCATGCGCGCATCGCCAAAAAGATCGGGGCGGTCGGTTTGCGATTTCACGCCGTCGTCATAAGCAGACGGTGAAACGCCAATGCCCAGCCATTCCATCGTCATCGTTTGCGCGGTGATGAGCTTCGCCTGCCCCTGCGATTCCAATTGCTGAAGCAAGCCCACCTGCCCGTCGAGATGAACGGTTGGGTCGAGAACGTCGCACTTTCCCTCCAACAGGGCGCTGAAGGCGGCGTTCGAATCGAGCATGATGATAAAGTTCACTTCATCGAAATGGGGCAATCCGCTCGAAGCGCGGAAGTAATTCAGGTTTTTCGTGAGCAGGATATTTTCACCGGCGTTCCATTCCTTCACGATATACGGACCCCAACCCAACGGGAAGCGCGCCGAAAGTTCGAGCCGCGCCAAGTCTGCGGGAGATTGCTCTCCCCAAACATGTCGCGGCAGTGGCATGAAGAAATTGGTGTAATAATCGGGATCGATAAAGCCGGGCATTCCCCACCATTGAACTGTCACGCCATCGGAGGCGGCTTCGTACGTTTGTGTGCGATCGATCAGGAACTTGGAGCCAGGCGTGGCGTCGTTGGCGGAAAGTTCGAATGAGAATACCGAATCATCGGCGGTGAGCGGCGCGCCATCGGACCATTGCAAGCCTTCGAGCATGGTGAAGGTGACCACCATTTGATCCATGTTGATATTACTGACGCCGTCATAAGTCACTTTGCATTCATCGCTTCGGCATTTGCTTGGGAAAAGTTGCGTGCCTTTAACTAGACCCACTACGTTGCCGCTCGCGTCCACGATCTGGTCGCCAGGTTGCACAGTCACCGTTTCGATTTGCGCGTCGCCGTCTTCAAGGTTCGGGATTTTTTCGAGGAGGACCGGTTCATACCCATATTCGATCACATCCATGGGACCATCATAAATGGCGGAAAGCACACTGCGCGCCGCGGCATTTAAACTCCCAAGTGGATAGAGCGTGGTTGGCTCTTCCCCGAGGCAAATGTTGAGGGCGCGCGTGGCAGGCGTGGCGGTGGGAAGAGGCGCGGGTGTTTCCGTTGGCGCATCAGGCAAGGTGGGAATTTCTGTTTCCTGTTGCGGGGCGCACGAAGCGATGATGAGCAGAACTAAAAAACTTGAAATGAGTTTTTTCATGTGAAATTCCATTCGGTGTATTCTCCCCATTATAACGAAACCCGTGGCGCCATGGCGCCACGGGTTTTATTCGCTTATCCGTTTTTTTCCGCAACCCAACAGGCGACGAAATGCCCCGGCGCGAGTTCCTTGAACTCAGGCTCGTGTTGCGAACAGATATCGATCGCAACCGGGCAACGCGGATGGAAGCGGCACCCTTTGGGCGGATTCAACGGGCTGGGCACATCGCCTTTGAGGATAATGCGCTCACGCTTCACGGTCGGATCGGGGATCGGGATCGCCGACATGAGGGCTTTGGTGTACGGGTGAAGCGGGTTGCGAAAGAGTTCTTCGCGTTCGGCAAGTTCCACCATTTTGCCGAGGTACATCACCGCTACGCGGTCTGAGATGTGTTCGACCACGCTCATGTTGTGCGCGATAAATAAATAGGTAAGCCCGAACTCTGCCTGCAAATCTTTGAGGATGTTCAACACCTGCGATTGGATGGACACATCCAACGCGGAGACCGGCTCGTCGCAGACAATGAACTTGGGTTGCAGGGCAAGCGCGCGCGCAATTCCGATGCGCTGGCGTTGACCGCCGGAGAATTCGTGCGGGTAGCGGCGGGCGTGATAATCTTCCAGCCCCACTTTTTTCAACATGTTGATGGCAATATCCCAGCGTTCTTTGGGGTGACCGATGCCGTGAATGTGCAAACCTTCCATCACCGATTCGCCGATGGGCAGGCGCGGGTTGAGCGAAGCGTACGGGTCCTGAAAGATCATTTGCATGTTGCGACGCGCTTGTTTGAGCGACTGCGAACGCATCTGCACGATATCTTCCCCGTTGATGAAAACCGACCCGGACGTCGGCTCGATCAAGCGCAGGATGGCGCGCCCGACGGTGGTCTTTCCGCAACCGGACTCGCCCACCATGCCCAGCGTTTCGCCTTCCTTCACAGAGAAGCTGACCTTGTCCACAGCCTGCACGTGCGCCTTCACGCGTTGAAGCACGCCAGCGCGTACCGGGAAATATTTCACCAGGTCTTTGACGACAACGAGGTCGTATTTTTCATTGGATGGATTCATCGGCATGATTTCACTCTAGGTAGATGGATTTTTGAGGGGCGCGGTGTGCTGGCTGGAATCCTGATACAGCCAACAGCGTATGATGTGGTTCTCGTTGTATTGAATCAGGTCGGGGTCTTGTTCGGTACAAATGGCGAGGTTGTGTTGAACGCGCGCGGCGCAACGCGGCGCAAAACGACATCCCTTCGGCAGGTTGACGAGATTAGGAACCGCGCCGGGGATCACATCCAGTTTTTCACGCACCCGCCCAAGCACAGGCGTCGAGCCGATCAACCCTTTAGTGTAGGGATGCAAAGGTTCTTTGAAAAGGCTGAGCACACTCGTCTGTTCGACGATCTCGCCGGCGTACATGACCGCGACGCGATCTGCCATTTCGGCAATAACGCCGAGATCGTGCGTGATGAGGATAACCGCCGAACCGAATTGTTCGCGCATGTTCCGCATCAGATCCAAAATTTGGGCTTGAATCGTCACGTCGAGCGCGGTCGTCGGTTCATCGGCGATCAACAAATCGGGGAGACAGGCAAGCGCCATGGCGATCATTACGCGCTGTGCCATACCGCCGGAGAGTTCGTGCGGGAAGGCTTCGGCGCGGCGTTCGGCGTCGGGAATGCCCACCAGTTTGAGCAATTCAACGGTGCGTTTTTGCGCGGCTTCCTTGCCGAAATCCTGGTGAACGTTCAGCACCTCGCCGATCTGCTCGCCCACGCGGAAGACCGGGTTCAGCGAAGTTTGGGGTTGTTGGAAGATCATCGAAATGCGGTTGCCGCGCACCGTCATCATTTCAGATTCGGGAAGTTTTAGCAAATCCTTGCCATCGAATAGGATCTCGCCGCCTACCACTTTTCCGGGCTGTCCGATCAACCTCATGATGGAAAGCGATGTGACGCTCTTGCCGCATCCCGATTCGCCCACGATGCCCAGCACTTCACCGGGGTACACCGTGATGTCGACGCCGTCCACCGCTCTCACCACCCCGTCTTCGGTGAAGAAATGGGTTTGAAGGTTTCGGACCTCAAGCAGGGGTTTCTGTGCTTCTTTTGTATCAGTCACGGAAGTCTCCGAAGAAAGAAATTACAACTTAAGGCGCGGGTCGAGCGCATCGCGCAAGCCGTCGCCGATGTAGTTGAAGGCAAGGGAGCAGAGGAAGATGGGCAAACCCGGCACGAGTGGCAACCACGGGCGGTCCAGCATAAACTGTTGTGAAGCGGCAAGCATATTCCCCCACGTGGGAACGGGATCTTGAATCCCGAAACCTAAAAAGGCAAGAGCGGCTTCGCCTACAATGTAGCCCGCCAAGCCGAGGGATGCATCCACGATGATGGGCGCCATGGCGTTGGGGATCATATCGCGCAGGATGATGCGGAAGTTTGACGCCCCCAGCGAACGCGAGGCTTCAACGAAAGTTTGTTCGCGCAGGGAAAGCACAGTTCCGCGCATCAACTGCGCCGCGCTCAACCAGCCGAAACCCGCCAGGACCAACACGATCAGCACGGCATTGCGCGAATCGCGCGGGCTGAGCAGAAGGATATCGCCCATAAACTTCAAGACCGGGTCCGGAATGGCGATCAGTTCTTCGTTGCGCAAGAGCATGGAGGAGATGATCAAAAGCAATGGCAGTTGTGGAATCGTCAGCATGAATTCGACAAACCGCATGAGGATGGTGTCGATCCACCCGCCGAAGAAGCCAGAGATCGCTCCGATGACGATGCCGATCGTCTCGGAGATGAGAACCGACAGGATGGCGACCGTTAGCGAGATGCGCCCGGCATAGATCAGGCGGGAGAAGTAATCGCGCCCGATATGATCGGTGCCCATGTGGTGCACGCGACCCGTTTCCGCGTCTACGGTTCCCCAGGGAACAAAATATTTATTGACCGAGAGTTCCTGGATTTCAAAGGGGGCAATATACGGCGCGAGGATGGTGATCATGAACATCACCAGCATGATGACGAGCGAGATCATCGCCAGGCGGTGACGCTGGAAACGGCGCATGACGATCTGGAACGGCGAACGTTCCTCGATGGTAACGGCTTCGGGTGAAAGGGATGCGACCTGTGCGGCAGACATGAGAGAAAGACCTCGTTACGACAATCGGATTCTTGGATCGACGAGCGTGTACAGCACATCCCTGAGCAGGGTGGCAATGACGGTCAGCACGGCAAGAATGAAGAAGATAGACATCGCCACCGGGTAATCAAAGTCTCCCAGGGCTTTGATGTACAACAACCCCATGCCGGGCCAGGCGAAGATACTTTCTGTAATGATGGCGCCGCCGAATAGACCAGGCAGGGTGAAGACCACAATGGTGATGAATGGGATGAGCGCGTTGCGGAAGGCGTGCCTCATGATCACCACGCGTTCAGACAATCCCTTGGCGCGCGCGGTGCGCACGTAATCCTGACGCATTACCTCGAGCATGCTGGCGCGGACGAAGCGGCTCCAACCCGCGATGTTTACCATGGTCAACACGCTGAGCGGGAGCACGAGATGCAGAAAGCGGTCTTTGAGCGACCCCGCCTCCACAGCCCCGATGATGGGAATGGAATAATCGCGGATCGATTCGGATAGCCCGGCTGGCAGATACATCCAGCCGGCATCTTTCGGGATGATGGAAAATGCGAGGATCAACAAAATGCCGAAGAAGAAAGTCGGCATGGCAGAGCCCATGAATGCGAGCGATGTAAAGATGTAATCAAAACGAGAGTATTGACGTATGGCGGAATAAACCCCAAGCGGGATGCCAATGAGGATCGAAAGTAGGGATTGCAAACCGATCAATTGGATCGTTTTTGGGATACGGCTCGCCAGAAGTTCGGTCACCGGGCGATCGCGCAGAACCTTCCACGATAATCCAAAATCGCCGAACAGAACGCCCCGGCTGGTGCGGCGCCCCACCAGATCTTTCAGAAACACGTCTTCTTTGCAACCGGTAATGATCGATTCAAATTCCCCGGTATCTTCGTTCAGTTTTTCAGATTCGATCGGTTTTCTACAGCCCACTTTTAGATCGGAAAAATATTCCTGTCCGCCGATCACGAGGGGTCCGCGCGGTTCGCCGATCAACCAACGGGTAAATCGATAAGGCAAAAATAAATCCAATTCAAAATAAGCGCGGATGCGCGCGATATCATCTTCGGTAATTTGAAAACGCCCGCCTTGTTGAATCTGACGCAAGCCCTGGAGAGGTCCGCCGGGGGCAAGGTTCAACAGCGCATACGAAGCGACCGCTGAAATCAATACCACTAAAATCATTTGAAAGATACGTCGAATGAAATAGGCTGTCATAGTGAAACCTCTTGACATTATAGGAAGGTGTGCCTCTTGCGAGGCACACCTTCATTTTAGCACGCGTATTCGTTCAAATTAGCGAACGAACAGGGAGATATCGATGTGTTCCCAGGTGGCGCTTGGTTCCACAATGGTTTTGATCTTGCCTTCGCCTTCAGCGGCGACAAGCGTTTCGGTCAGACCAACGAGGGAGGTTGAATCGAGGATGTCGATCTCACCGCCGAGCAGGAGGGTTTCCTGCGATTCGGGCGTGATGATCTGGATCACGATATTCGGGGTGGCAACGCCACCGGGCCAGAATTCGTTGGCTGTGAATTCCATCTTGACGCCCTTTTCCCAGCCCACGATCTTGTACGGACCGTAGGAAAGCGGGGTTTCAGCGACAAGCGGGTTGGTCGCCCAGTCTTTGGCGGGAACATCACCCAACTGATGAGCGGGGTAGATGGGCCACACAGGGAGGAAGTATAGCGGGTCTTGAACGCCGGGAACCCAGGTCTGGGTGTATCCAACGCCATCGAATGTGGCGCTGGCTGTCTTATCACAGACGATGAAGGAGGTCGCGCCGGATTCGGGATCGCAGGAGATCTTTTGGCCCAGTTCGAGGTCGGCGGCAGAAACGGGCGTGCCGTCTTCCCAGGTGAGTCCGTCAATCAGATCGAAGCGGGAGACCAACTGTTTCATCATCACGGTGCCGCCAGTGAATTCGACTTCTTCGCCAGCCGCGTTCTTGACTTTGACGCCAGCCGCGAGGTCGACCACATCGCCATTAACATCCACAACTTTGGTGCCTTCGGACACTTCCACATCATTGTTAGTGGTACCACCATTTTCGATGGTGGGCAATTGCTTAACCAACTGAGCCTGGAAGTCATAGTTCAAGCCGGTGGATTGGTTCGGGCGGATGAGCGTATACGCCAATTGCGATACGAACGCGTCTTCCACGAGGGTGAAGAGCGAGGCGGGTTCCTGCGTGAAGCCCATGATGATGGTGTCGGAGCCTTCGAGCGCCCAATCCGAAACGTTGTAGGTGTAATACGGTTCGCCCGGTTTCGGTTCGAGGCCGGTCAACGCGGCATTGTATGCATAGGTGTCGGTGCGGTTGAAGAGCGGAATGCTCGGGACATCCTTAGTGAATTCCTGCTGGACGATAGTATATGCAGCAATACGTTCATCTTTCACAAGGGTGTTGTTCGCCAATTTAATGTTCGTGCTGGCGGCTTCGTTACACCAGCCCATGGCATTTTGACCTTCCCAGCCGTTATTGGGGGCGGGAATCTGATCGCAAGCATACAGGGTCTGTCCGCCGGGATCGGCCTGGCCAACCCAGGCAAACGCGCCGAGTTCATAGTCGCGGCGGGCAATACCCGTGGTATCGCCGAACCACCAGGAGGCGGGAGCATGCAAGCGGACGACGCGAACGCCACAGTCGGCCATTTGCTGTTCCCAGATCGCAGCCCAGGTCTGGCGGAAGGCGGCGCTGGTGGTGGTGAACTGCAAAGCCAGTTCATCGCCATTGGCATTGGTGCGGAAGGATGCGCCTTCGGCGAGGGTCCAGCCGGCTTCATCGAGCAACGCTTGGCCCGCAGCGGGATCGAACGCATAGATGGTGATATTGTCATCGCCGGCATACGCCCAGTGATCGCGCGGGATGAAGGTGTGCATGACGAGGTTCGCGCGAGTGGTTTCGTCGGTAAGAGGGTAAACCGAGGCGAGCAGGTCAGACTTGTTAGTGCAGTACGAAAGCGCCTGGCGGACCTTGAGGTCGCTGAGGATCGGGTGCGGCGTGGTGAACGCTTCGCGCTCCACTTCCACAACCTCGGTCACGACGACTTCCTGAGTCACCACGATGGGTTCAGCCGGCTCGGCGGGAGCGGGCGTACCGCAAGCCGAAAGAACCATGCTTGCGATTACGAGCAACCCGAGAACGATCATAGTTCGATTCTTGGACATTGGATTTCTCTCCTACAAATTTTGATTTGAATTTTTTGATGTGAACGTTCGAATGAGATGGTTGGTTGGTTCCCCGCAACACTCCTTTCTGAATCATTGGATTCATCATCGGACAGCGCTAGATATAGGACTAGACACTGTGTCCGGCTCATAGGTAGCGGAATTATATCCAATTCTATTCGAGCGTCAACGGTAATACCAGAGAATCGCGAGAAAACGACTTGTATTTAAGGAAACGGAACCCTGGTATTGCCAAAAAACAGTTCTCCAGAGGGGTTTACTTTTCAGAAAAACACCCCAACTCTAGATGTCGGGGTGTCAGAAAAAACCAATCGATAATCTATTGCGTGCCACGCATGCGAGGATCGAGCGCGTCGCGCAAGCCGTCGCCGAGAAAAGTAAAGGCAAGCACAACCAATGCAACACAGATGGCGGGTGCCAGCAACAGGTATGGTTGTGAGTTGATGGCGGACTGCCCATCCAGCATGAGCGCGCCCCAACTGGTAATAAAGAAACTGGCGCTGTCGGTGGCGGGGCGTAAGCCAACCCCCAAATAACCGAGGATGGCCTCGGTTATGATGAGGCCCGGTATTTGAAACGCCGCGCTGACGATCAACGGGCTGAGGCAGTTGGGGAGGATATGGCGGAGCATAATGCGGTTGTCTTTGGCGCCGATACAACGGGCGGCTTCAACAAATTCCTTCTGCTTGACAGACAAGACCTGCCCGCGCACGAGGCGCGCCACACCCACCCAATTCACAATGGCGAGCGCGGCAAACAACAACACCAACCCGTTCATAAACTGCCCGATAAACGTATCGCGCAGGGCAACCATGATGATGATGAAGAACAGCAGGTCTGGAAACGCATAAATCACATCGGTCAAGCGCATGAGGAAGTTGTCGGTGTGGCCGCCAATATATCCTGCCAACATGCCGACCGTAGTTCCCAGCAGGAGGATAATGATCGTGGGAAGAAAACCGACCACCATGGAAACCCGCGCGCCATAGATGGTTCGGCTGAGGGTATCACGCCCCAGAGAATCGGTGCCGAGTAAGAACTCCGGTTCGGCTTTGATATTCGTCGCGCCCTGATCAAAGGGCGGAGGGAGAAATCGTTTTCCGCCATGCAATTCAAGCGGGTTCATCGGGGAAATGACCGATGCAAACGCCGCCATGAAGATGAAGAAGACGATTATGACCAAACCGAACATGGACGCTTTGTTACGAACCAACCTCGACCAGGCTTCCTGCCCCAGACTTTTACTTGGGCGAAAAACATCGTTGAATTCGGCGATCTTACCAGACGCTGTAGTTTGAGCGGTCATATCAAGTCCTTTTATTCTTCCAGGCGGATGCGCGGATCGATAAACACATAAATAATATCAACGCTCAAATTAGCGACCGCGACCAGCAAGGCATAGACGAGGGTGGTTCCCATGATCATGGAGTAATCGCGCTGACCGATTGCCTGCACATAGGCGCGCCCCATTCCCGGAAAACTGAACATCGTTTCGATGATGAATGAGCCGGTAACCAACCCAGCCAGCGCGGGACCGAGGATCGTGATGACGGGGATAAGCGCGTTCTTGAGCATGTGGATGAAGATCACGATCCGTTCCGCGAGCCCTTTGGCGCGCGCGGTGCGAACGTAATCCTGTCGCATCACCTCCAGCATGGAAGAGCGCGTCAGACGGGCAGTGTATGCCAGCGTACCGAAACCCAACACCGCCATGGGCATGAACCAGTACTTGATCTGTGTCCAATCGTCCACGACGATATCGATCCAATGCAGGCGCGAAGCAAAAATAATGATCAAAAAAATTGCGAGCACAAAACTGGGCACCGATATGCCGCTGGTCGCGATGAACAAGGCGGCGTAATCGACAATGGTGTTTTGTTTCAACGCGGCAATGATACCCAATGGAATGCCGATAAAAATCGCCATGGAAAGCGCCAGTACACCAAGACGGATGGAATACCCAAAACGGCTTTGCCAGAACGTTTTACCTTCCGGAGGGGAAAACAAAATATTCTGCACTGTTCGGCCGCGCTGACGATAGGAAGGACCCAGGTTGCCACAGACGACGCCGCAGACCCATTCTTTGGTCTGACTGTTCGTATCGCCAATGACATAGGCATAAAATTGCCGCCACATGGGCTTATCCAGCCCATAATAAGCCGCCAGCGATTTCGCGGTGGCGGCATCCACCTGACGACGTTCCGCGTCAGTATCCCAAGGACCACCTGGAGCGTTGCGCATGACCACGAACGTCACTGCGGAGACGGTGAGCAGAACAGGAATTAGCCAAAGTAATCTTCGGATGATGTAGGTGGTCATGGTAACTCGCTTGCGAACGGAATAAAAACAACCGCGCGGCAAAATTCAAAAGATTGCATACAAAAGCAAGGTCTGGGACGGGGAACCGCGGTTCCCCGTCCCAGGTAGTTCAGTTCAATGAAACGCCAGACTTACGGGATCATTGAGGTGTCGATGGTGATCGTCCACGGTGTGAGATCGCCGGGGAACATGTGATCTTGCGGGGTGGTCAGGAAACCCTGCACCCACGGTTTCACCAGGTAGTGATTGAGCGAGTTATAACCGAAAGCGCCAGGGATATCATTGAGCAGGATTTGCTGGGCTTGGGCATACAATTCAGCGCGCTTGGCGGTATCGATCGTGGTATCCGCTTCATCCACCAGGGCATCGAATTCAGGATTGGAATAGCCCCAGCGATCAGAGAAGGTGCCTGTGCGCCAGTACACGCTCAACCAGTTTTGTTGGTCCGCATAGTCCGCGCACCAGCCGCCACGAGAGAGAAGCGGGTAGGTGTCCGGATCTTTCTGGATGGCAGTGTAGGTGGTGGGCTCAACCGGGTCGAGCGCCAGATCCACACCCAGAATTTCCTTGTATTGAGCGGCGATCCACTCATGGCGTTGGCGGTTGCGGGCTGAGTCAGAGAATGCCATCTTGAGTCCCAACGCGTTCAGCTTTTCAGCAGAGTTGAAAGGTTCAGAGGCGGCGGCAAGGGCGGCTTTCGCGGCTTCCGGATCGAAGTGCAACGGGGTGTTGGCATCGTATCCAGGATATCCGGGGGGAATCCATGTCCAGGTCGCCAGGGAGAGGGAGCCATCCACGTCACGAACCCAGGATTCGGCATCGAACGCCAAAGCGAAGGCTTCGCGGACTTTCTTGTCGGTGAAGGGGTTCGGCTGGCCGTTCCAGGTGGGGTGGAAGCTGTACTGGATCTTGATCGTGCACGAGCCAGCATACTTCACGTGCTGGGCGGTCAGGTCCGCGTCAGCGTCGATCACAGGGAGGTCTTCCGCTACGGAAGCAACGATATCGAACTCGTTGTTGAGGTAGGCTTCAAAAGCCACAGCGGAATCTGTGATGTAGCTATATTCCATCGAGAAGGTAGGCACGGCGCCGCCCACGAAGTTGGGGTTCGGGACAAAGACGGACTTGACGAACGGGTCCACGCTCTTCCAGATGAAGGGTCCGTTACCAACTTGGAACTTGGAGCTGGTCCACCAGATGTCTCCGCCTTCGGCAATGTTCTCTTCCTTAGCAGGATAACCAACCCAGATACCTGCGATGGTCGCGAAGTACGGGGCGGGCTTCGAGAAGTTCAAGGTGAGGGTATCGCAGGCGGTGTCTTCATAGTCAGCACAGGCAGAGCCATCGGCATGCGAGGCTTTGACGCCCAACGCGGCCTTGAAGGTTTCGGGGTCATATCCTTCAGCGGCGGTGTCGGCGGCGCGCCATTCAGGAGCGCCAACGATCTCGTCGGTGATGGAGGCGTATTCACCAGCGGTGGTGGGGTCGATGTTGCGTTGGAAGGAATACTCAAAGCGCTTGGCGTTGAGCACGGATCCGTCGCTATAGACCAGACCGGGCTTCAGGGTGAAGACCAACTGGGTGGCGTCATCATTGAACGTCCATGACTCAGCAGCGCCAGGGACGGTTTCGAGTTTTTCGTTCAATGTGGTCAAGCCCATGTAGATCTTGTCGAGGTGACCAATTTCATTGACGAAGGAGGATTTCTGCGGGTCGATCACATCGGGATAGGTACCGGTGTTGATCCGCAAGACAGCCTCTTTGGCTTCGGTCGGGGCTTCGGTTGCTTCAGGCTGGGCCGGAGCATCGGTAGCCGCGGGTTGCTCGGGTTGAGCAGGAGCATCAGTCGCCGCCGGTGTGGACCCACACGCTGAAAGGATCATGCTGGCGAGCACAAAGATGCTCAGTAAGGTAAACAGTTTACGCATTTTTCTTTTCCTCACAAAATTAAAATTTGGATACGACGTTTGACAAATGTGTAGTGGTATCGGGGGTAGCAACCACCTCCTTTCAAGATTTGTCTTATATATATCGATCAGCAAAGAAACAGGCAACAAAGTGGCCTGGCTTTATTTCACGGAAATCCGGTCGGGATTCCGCGCATTTTGCTTCTGCGATCGGGCAACGGGTGCGGAAGCGGCAACCGGAGGGCGGATTGGCGGGCGATGGGGGATCGCCGGTCAGGATGATTCGTTGACGCGCCGTTTCAGCCACAGGGTCGGGGATTGGCACTGCCGATAACAGGGCTTGCGAATAAGGGTGGAGGGGGTGACTGTATAGTTCATCTCGGGTGGCAAGTTCCACGATAACGCCAAGATACATCACCGCCACCCGGTCACTGATATGGCGCACCATCGAAAGATCGTGGGCAATGAACAGGTAGGTCAGGTTGAATTCTTTCTGGAGTTCCTCGAGCAGGTTCACCACCTGCGCCTGGATCGAAACATCCAACGCTGAGATGGGTTCATCGCAAACAATGAATGACGGTTGTAACGCCAGGGCGCGGGCGATCCCGATACGTTGACGCTGTCCGCCGGAGAATTCATGCGGGTAACGCGTGGAGAAAGAAGGGTTCAGTTTAACAAGTTCGAGCAGTTGTTTGACGCGTTCATTGGCTTCGGATTCGATCGCCACATTGTGGACGATCAGCGGTTCGCGGACGATCTCACCCACGGTCATGCGCGGGTTCAGGCTGGCGTACGGATCCTGAAAGATCATTTGCATCTTGCGACGCATGGCGCGCAGTTCCTCGCCCTTGATCTTCGTTAGGTCTGCCCCGTCGAAGTGAACACTGCCGGAGGTGGGGCGATACAGCTGTAATACGGCGCGACCGGTGGTGGATTTCCCACAGCCGGATTCGCCCACGAGTCCCAGCGTTTCGCCGCGTTTGACTTCAAAGGAAACGCCATCCACTGCGCGCACTGCGCCCACCTGCTTTTGAAACAAGCCTCGCATGATGGGGAAGTGTTTTACAAGATTATCTACGCGTATTAACACATTGCTATCAGCCATATCAACGCGCTCTCCCTGTTTTTACATCAACCCAGCATGCCACTCGATGATCCGGCGCAATTGTTTCCAGGGTCGGGTTTTCCTTCCAGCATCGTTCCATTGCCCATTTACACCGCGGCGCAAAGGGGCAGCGAGTGGGTTTTTCATATAAAAGCGGCGGCGAGCCTTCGATCGATGTCAGGATTTCATGCCCGGATGCATCGACGCGCGGGAGACTGCCAAGCAAACCGATGGTGTATGGGTGCGTGGGGTTGACATATAACTCATTAACCATTGATTCTTCGATGATAAAGCCCCCGTACATAACGATCACGCGTTGCGCCAGGCCGGCGACCACGCCCAGATCGTGAGTGATCCAAATAATTGCCATGCCCAATTCACTGCGCAGTCGCTTGACGAGATCGGTGATCTGCGCCTGAATGGTCACATCCAGCGCGGTGGTGGGTTCATCGGCAATGAGCACTTGGGGAGAGCAAGCCAGCGCCATGGCGATCATAACGCGTTGGCGCATCCCGCCGGAAAATTGATGAGGATAATCGGATAGTCGGTCTTTGGCGTTTGGAATTCCCACCATGGTGAGCAATTCCGCCGCGCGGATGGCGGCTTGCGCGCGCGTCATGCCGAGGTGCACGACCAGCGGTTCCTCCAGTTGTCGCCCAATCGTCAAGACCGGGTTCAGGGAGGTCATGGGGTCTTGAAAGACCATGCCGATTTGCGCGCCGCGGATCTGGCGAATTTCAGCGGTTGTCATTTTGAGGAGGTCGCGGCCAAAAAAGTGAGCCGTGCCCGATTTGATTTTTCCCGGAGGGGATGGGATCAACCCTAATACAGAGAGCATGGTAACGCTTTTCCCACACCCACTCTCCCCCACAACGCCGAGGGTTTCCCCTTCCTTAAGACCAAACGAAACGCCATTAACCGCATGGACAATCCCATCTGGAGTTTTGAATGTTGTTTCCAGCCCTTTCACATCCAGTAAAAGTTCAGGCATTTCGATGTTTTCCTTTTCAGCCTGGGAATCTTGTTGCCAACCAAGCGCAGATTATACTCCATTCTAAAAGTCCGTCAATCACGATACCATCAAAATCAAAATCTAACGCTCTGGATTCAGCAAGAATCAGTTCCCTAGAACTATATGCAACCCTTCCAGAGGAGCATTGACCTTCCGCCGGTGATTTTGTTGACACCGATTTCTCGCAACGGTACAATACGCATCATCATTAACGTCCTTTGAGGAGGTATTTTTATGTTGAAAGAATTCAGAGATTTCGCCATGCGCGGAAATGTTATCGACCTCGCCGTTGGCGTGATCATCGGCGGCGCGTTCGGGAAGATCATCGCATCGCTCGTCAACGATGTGCTGATGCCGCTCATCGGGCTTTTGCTCGGCGGGATAAACTTCAGCGAATTGACCTTCACGGTCAAAGACGCGGTCGTCAATTATGGCGCGTTCATCCAATCTATTGTGGACTTTGTCGTCGTCGCCTTCGTCATCTTCCTGCTGGTGCGCGCGATGAACAACATGAAAAAGCCCGCCCCCGCCGCAGACCCCACCACGAAAGAATGTCCATACTGCAACACGACAATTTCGATCAAGGCGAAGCGCTGCCCGAACTGCACGTCTCAACTGTAGAAACAAACGAACAGGCACACGGAAACACGTCCCGCAGGCTTTGACTTGACAAAGCCCGCGGGATATTCTTTCCTCTTTCATCTTTCTACTTTCAACTTTTGACCTTCAACCTTCGATTTTCATCCTTCATCACCTCCCATGTCCTTCCTCGATAAACTCAACCCTCAACAACGCGCCGCCGTCACAGCGGGGAATGGACCCGTTTTAGTCGTAGCAGGTCCCGGGTCCGGGAAGACGCGGGTATTGACCCAGCGGATCGCCTACCTCATCGCGGAGGAGGGAGTCCGCCCGTGGCAGATTCTCGCGGTCACATTCACGAACAAAGCCGCGAAAGAGATGCAGGAGCGCGTCAAGAAATTGTTGCCCGATCAAGCCACCGAGGGGATTATGCTTGGCACGTTCCACTCGATCTGCGCGCGGATTCTGCGGCGCGAGGCGGAACATCTCCCCATCGAATCGAACTTCGTGATCTTTGATGCGGACGATCAGGAACGGATCGTCAAGAACGTCATCCGCGAATTGAAGATCAATGAGAAGTTATATCGCCCCGCGAGCGTGCATGCCTCGATCTCGCGCGCCAAGAACGAACTCATCGGCGCAGACGATTACCCCACCCAAACGTATCGCGACGAAGTGGTGAAGCGCGTGTACGCCGATTATCAAAAACGTCTCGTCGCCAGCAACGCGGTGGACTTCGACGACATTTTGGTGTACACAGCGCGGCTCTTGCAGGATAACTCATCGGTGCGCGATAAATACGCGCAACGCTTTCGCCATGTGCTGGTGGATGAGTTTCAAGACACGAACCTCGCTCAATATGCGCTTGTGAAGGAGCTCTCTTCCTTTAATAAGAATATTTTTTGCGTGGGAGATCCCGACCAATCCATTTACGCTTGGCGCGGCGCGGACTATCGCAACATCCACCGCTTCGAGCAGGATTTCCCCGACGCGCAGACGATTCTCCTCGAACAGAATTATCGCTCACGCCAAAACATCCTCGATGCCGCCATGGGCGTCATTGACCGCGCCCGCAACCGCCGTAAGAAAAAATTGTTCAGCGATCGTGGCGAAGGCGAGAAAATATTTTTCTACGAGGCCCCCGACGATTACGCTGAAGCCTCATTCGTTGTTGACAGCATCGCGCAACTCGTCGCTTCTCGCCAATTCGAGCCAGGCGATTGCGCGGTGATGTATCGCACCAACGCCATGTCGCGTTTAATTGAAGAAGCGTTTTTACAAGCGCGGCTTCCCTATCGTTTGGTCGGCGCGCAGAGATTCTATGGAAGGCGCGAAGTCAAAGACGTCATCGCGTTTCTCCGCTTGATTCACAACCCCGCAGACGAAGCCAGCCTCGACCGCATCATCAACGTCCCGCCACGCGGCATCGGCGAAAAGACTCTCACCACATTGCACATTGTCGCGCGACAAAATGAGATGCAACCTGGCAACGTCCTCATTGACCTCGCGCGCGGCGATCAATCCTCGCATTGGAAATCGTTCACGGGTCGCGCCGCGCTTCCGCTCGCAGATTTCGGCGGACTGCTCGCCACGTGGCGAGTCGCCGCGCAAACGCTCAACGTGCCAGAACTTTTCGACCGCGTCGTCAAAGACCTCAACTTCAAAGAATACATTGACGATCAATCGGAAGAAGGCGAAGACCGCTGGGAAAATGTTATCGAACTCAAACGCCTCGCCGATGAATATTCCACACGCACCCTCGACGAATTTCTCGAAAATATCGCGCTCGTTTCCGATCAAGACACCATCGCCGAGGGCAACGTCCCCACCCTCCTCACCCTCCACGCCGCGAAGGGACTCGAATTCGGCGCGGTCTTCATCGTCGGTCTCGATGACGGCATCCTCCCTCACAGCCGTTCATTCGACGATCCTGAATCAATGGAGGAAGAACGCCGCCTCTTTTACGTCGGCATCACGCGCGCCAAAGACAAACTCTATCTCATCCGTTCGATCCAACGCGGCGGACGCGGCTCGCAAGAGGAAACTTTTCCCTCGCGTTATTTGGATGACGTGCCAGCGGATCTACTCGTCGGCAAAACCCGCACGGGACGTTCGATTCGCGGACAAGTCCCTGAAACGAAATGGCAGACGCATCGGACTCAGGGTCAGCCTGCTTCAGTCACCCCAGCCAAATACCGCGCTGGGACTCGCATCAAACATCCCTCGTGGGGCGAAGGCATCGTCCTCGACAGCAAGATACAAGACAACGATGAGATCGTGGATGTGGTGTTTGAGTCTGTTGGAATAAAAAGATTGTCGGCAAATTTGGCGAATTTGAAGATCATTTAATTTCACCCCAACTCTGTTGGTCGAGTAGGCGGCGCTCCTCCGCCGTATCGAGACCAACTGGTACGCATACTTAATTTTGTTACAAGAATTTCACTACGGCGTGGTGGTCTCGATACGCCCTTCGACTTCGCTACGCTTCGCTCAGGGCTACTCGACCACCAGTGCATAAACAAAAAGGATAGTCCTTTATGATCGAGGCATCTAACCATCCTAAAAACCGCGTTATCCTGCTTATTTGGATGGTGCTATCACAATTACTGATGGTTGCCACCCTTTTCATATGGATATTGGTCATTGGCGGACTTTTCATAATGGCTACTAACTCTACAAGCCCTAGACATTGGATTCAAGCCATTATTGCTGGGATGTACCCAACAGTTCCAATAACATTCGTGGTTGGATCATGGGTTGCATACTCTCGTCGTAAGAATCTAATGGCAGCATTACTCTCGGGATTATCATTTTTAATGCCAGTGCCATTTTATTATCTTCTCGCGAGCATTTAAGAGATTACTCAGCAAAACATAAAAGAGCATTTTATGCATTACACCAACCATTCGTTTCTCCCGCAGTTCGATTTGCCAAGCAAATCGTGCGGGAGATCGGGCTAGGAGAACCCCATGCAATACACCAACCTCGGCAAGACTGGAATGAAAGTTTCGCGCTTATGTCTCGGCATGATGAGTTATGGGTCCAAGACCTGGCGCGACTGGGTGCTCGATGAAGAGCAAGCCAAGCCCTTCATCCAACGCGCGTTGGAGGCGGGGATCAACTTCTTCGACACAGCGGACGTATACTCGCTCGGCGAAAGCGAAAAGGTGACAGGCAACCTGCTCAAACATTTCGGCGTGAAGCGCGAGCATGTGATCGTGGCGACAAAAGTGAACAACCAGATGAGCAAGGAAGTGAACGACAGCGGACTCTCGCGCAAGCACATCATGGACTCGATAGACAAGTCGCTCAAACGCCTGCAAATGGATTACGTTGACCTGTACCAAATCCATCGCTGGGACGATGAGGCTCCCATCGAAGAGACGATGGAAGCGTTGAATGATGTTGTCAGATCGGGGAAGGCGCGATACATCGGCGCGTCTTCGATGTACGCCTGGCAATTTGCGAAGGCGCAGAACACCGCTGAACGTCGCGGCTGGAGTCGTTTCGTCTCGATGCAGAATCACTACAACCTTGTGTACCGCGAAGAGGAGCGCGAAATGATTCCGCAGTGCGTGGATCAGGGCGTGGGGCTCATCCCGTGGAGTCCGCTGGCGCGGGGGTTTCTCGCGGGCAACCGCCGCAAGGAAGATTGGGGCGATACGACGCGCGCAAAAAGCGACACCTTTGGACATTCGATGTACTTCCGCGAGGAAGATTTCGCTGTCGTTGAACGCGCAGGCGACGTGGCAAAAGAACGCGGCGTGACCGTGCCGCAGATCGCGCTCGCGTGGCTGATGAACAAACCGCATGTCTCAGCCCCCATCATCGGCGCGACGAAGATGGATCACCTCGAGCAAGCCATCGCTGCCGTGGACATCAAACTCACGGATGAGGAAGTGAAACGACTCGAAGAGCCGTACAAGCCGCATCCTGTGTTGGGGCATACATAATCACTTTCATGTCACCCTGAGGGAGCGCTTTTCAGCGACCGAAGGGTCTCCCACACAACGAGGAGATTCTTCGCTTCGCTCAGAATGACATGCGCAATGTGTTGGTACAATAGCGAGGCAATTCACAAAACCTGGAGCAAACGTTGACCGAAACACTGAAGATCTTCATCCCCATGGCGGGCTGGGGCACGCGGATGCGTCCGCATACGTGGAGCAAGCCGAAGCCGCTCGTGAGCGTGGCGGGCAAAACCACGCTGGAACATCTCATGGATATGTTCCAGACATTGCCTGACCCCAACAATGTGGAATATATCTTTATTGTTGGTCCGTATCTCGGTGAGTTACAGATCCCCGCCTTCATTAAAGAGAACTATCCGAACATCAAGGCGCATTACGTGGTGCAGAATGAAATGAAGGGACAATCGCACGCGCTCTGGCTGGGGCGCGAGTTCATGCGCGGACCGATGATGGTCGTGTTCTCCGATTCGATCATCGAAACGGATTTCGCTTTTCTCAACGAGGAAAAATCGGACGGTGTGGCGTGGGTGCTTCCCTTCCCCGACCCGCGTCGGTTCGGGGTGGCAGAGGTGGGCGCGGACGGCTGGGTGAAACGCTTCATCGAGAAACCGACATCCATCGAAAATAATCTGGTGTTGATCGGTTGTTACTGGTTCAAAAGCGCGGAACGATTGCTCGCCGCCATCGAAGAACAGATGGAACGGAACATCTCCTTGAAAGGCGAATATTATCTGGCGGATACGATCTCGGTGATGATCGAAGGGGGAGCCCAAGTGCGCACGCACAACGGACTCAGTTGGCTGGATGCGGGAACCATCGAAGCGACGCTGGACACGAATAAAATTTTGTTGGATAAGCATGGTTCACAGGTTGGAAAATTTAAAGGTTCAAATGTTGAAATCGTCGAGCCAGTTGCGATTGATGAAACAGCCGAGATCAGTAATTCCAAGATCGGACCGCACGCTTCGATTGGGGCGAACTGCAAGATCGAGAATAGCCAAATCGCGGAGAGCATCGTCGAGGCGGGGTGCGAGATCAAGGATGCGGCGTTGAGTCGCTCGATGGTGGGCAGGCAGGCTCAAGTCCGCGGAAGAGGCGATGGGCACGTCGTCCAATTAAATGTTGGCGATAATAGTTCCGTCGTTCTGTCGTAAAATATGAACATGGTCGAATGTCGCTCAAATTCAAAATATGCGGAGCGTCCGCTTTCGCTGACGTGGGAGGGATACAAGTATGAGATCGCGGAAATTGTCGCGCGTTGGCGCGGACCGAGCGAAAAAGGTTTCCGCGTGAAGACCGCCGATGGGCAGGCGTTCGATCTGACGTATCGGGAAATTCCCGATGAATGGGTAGTGCAACCAATCTAGTCATCCGTCATTGCGAGGAGGGCTCGCGCTGAGCGGAGTGAGCCGATAGGCGAACGAAGACGAAGCGCAGCCCGACGAAGCAATCTCCAACACGTTGAGGAAGATTGCTTCGTCGCAAAGAACAAGTGCGCTCCTCGCAATGACGAAAATTTACGGAGGCTCCATGCAGGAAGTTACGAATGTTCAACGATTATCGAAACGGGTAGCGGGGTTGAAGCCTTCGGGCATTCGCAAATTTTTCGACATCGCCGCGACGATGAAAGATGTGATCTCGCTTGGCATCGGCGAACCCGATTTCACCACGCCGAAACCGATCCTCGACGCGGGCATTCGCTCACTGCAAAACGGCGAAACGCATTACACATCCAACTGGGGCAAGATGGAATTGCGTCAGGCAATTTCTGAAAATCTTCAACGTTTATATAATATTAAATACGATCCAACGAACGAGATCATCGCAACGGTCGGCGGCTCGGAGGCGTTGTACCTCACGTTCACTGCGATCCTCGACCCAGGCGATGAAGTGATCATCCCCACGCCATGTTTTGTTTCGTATCAAGCCGAAGTGATCATGGCGGGCGGCGTGGCTGTGGAAGTGCCCGCGCGCGAAGCGAACAATTTCTGTATTGACCCCGACGATATCCGCAAAGCGATCACGCCGCGCACGAAAGCGATTTTCATCGGTTATCCATCGAATCCAACAGGCGCGGTCGCCACGCGCGAAGTGATGCTCGAGATCGCAAAGATGGCGGAGGAATTCGATCTGCTCGTTGTCACCGATGAACTCTATGACCGCCTCGTCTACGACTTTCAACACGTCTGCTTCCCCGCGCTGGATGAAAGCCTCAAGAATCGCACGATACTCATCAACGGTTTTTCAAAAGCCTACGCGATGACGGGTTGGCGCATCGGCTACGCCTGCGGACCTGCGGACTTGATCCAGGGTCTCGTGCGGATCCACCAGTACAGCATCATGTCTGCTTCGACGACCGCGCAAGATGCCGCGCTGGTCGCCCTTCAAAGCGGAGACCCTCACGTGGAAGAGATGCGCCTCGAATATGACCGCCGCCGCCGACTCCTCGTGGCGGGACTCAACCGCCTCGGTCTCTCGACGTTCGAGCCGCGCGGCGCTTTCTATGCCTTTCCCAACATCCAAGCCTCTGGCATGGACGATGAAACCTTCTGTGAAAAATTATTGCGCGAGGAAAGTGTCGCGGTCGTGCCTGGCAATGCGTTCGGCACCGGCGGCGAGGGCTATGCGCGCATGTGCTACGCCACCGCCTATGAAAAGATCGAAGAGGCACTTCATCGCATGGAAAAGTTTATGAATAGGTATGGGTAAACAAAAGAGAATTAGAGATTAGAGAATTGTAGGGGCAGACCAGTGTCTGCCCTTTTTGATTCATTCATTCCGCCGAATGATATACTCCCCAACATGGAACAGGACTACAAGCGACTCGTTCGCGAACGCATCCTCGCAAGGGACGAATTGATTCGCGCCACATTCAGCGGGGAGCAAAAAGGATCATCGCTCGCATGGAACAAAGTCATCGTGCGACCTGTGGAGATCAAAGGTGAGATCCACTTGCAATTCTCCTACTTCGACGATAAAAAAGACATCACGAAAAATTATCTTGCCGACGCTGCCTCCCAAGTGGATGAATTGCTCGCGCTCCCCTTCCGAAATATTTTTGTCGAAAGCGCGGAGGGCAATGTGCAGGTCAACATCTCGAAAAAAGGAAAAGCGGTGGTGAGCGAACCCAAGTCAGCGAAAACACATGCCGAGACAAATTTCGCGCATGACCGCCAGAAGAGCAGACTCCTTTCCGCTGAAAATGCCGAACCATTCCTCAAAGCCGTCGGCATTATGACGACTGACGGCAAGATCAGGGCGGATATGCAGCGCAAGTTCAAACAGATCAATGAATTTTTACGGCTTGTAGATGAGACTGATTCGTTTCAAGCCTTTGCTGGTCAGCCCGTCCACCTCGTGGACTTCGGCTGCGGCAACGCCTACCTCACCTTTGCCATCTACTATTATCTGCACGATATTCTGAAACTGGACGCGCACGTTACAGGCATTGATGTCAAATCCGATCTCATCGAGCGGCACAAAGAGAAAGTTAAATCGTTGGGCTGGGATCAATTGGATTTCCAAGTCGGTCAGATCGCAGACTATAAGCCTGCGACAATTCCAAATGTGGTCCTCGCCCTCCACGCCTGCGATACCGCAACAGACGACGCGCTCGCGCAAGGAATCCGCTGGGGGAGCAAGTTGATCGTCTGCGCGCCGTGTTGCCAACATGAATTACAAGCACAGATGTCGCGTGTGGATATGCCTGAGCAATTACTGCCCATCTTCAAAGATGGAATTTTCTTCGAGCGGATGGGAGACATCCTCACCGACACCTTCCGCGCGACGATATTGCGTATCATGGGCTATCGCACAGACGTGACCCAGTTCGTCCCCATCGAGCATACAGCGAAGAATCTAATGATCCGCTCGGTGAAGACCTCGTCTGCGGGAAATGCCCATTGGGTGGAAGAGTATCGAAATCTAAAATCGTTCTGGCACGTGACGCCGTATCTTGAAAAAATACTTGGGGCTGATATGTTGCTTCAGCCGCCGTCCTCGGCGGCGAGGATGCCGCCTCGCGCATAAGCATGAATCAAAAATCCCCACGATAAACATCGCGGGGATTTTTTGTCGTGGGTTAAGTCAATTAGCCTAAAACGATAACGTTCGCGGCTTGAGGTCCCTTCGGTCCCTGTTCGACAGTGAACTCGACCTTCTGACCTTCTTGCAGATTCTTGAACCCTTCGCCTTGAATGGCGGAGAAGTGTACGAAAACATCAGGTCCGCTTTCGCGCTCGATGAAGCCGTACCCCTTGGTCCCGTTGAACCACTTGACTGTACCGTTGATACGATCCGACATGTTTGCCTCCTATGGCAATAAAAAATTTGGAGGTAACCACGTATTGCATCGGAATCGCCGCAACGGCGAAAAAACAAAGCGGCTCACGGACGATCCGTGAGCCACCTGGTACTTCCAAAGCAAACTACTGGTATCCTACGCCGCTTAAGATAACATGAGGTAAGCGATGTGTCAATGAATCACTTCGTCTTCGTCAGCGTCAATTTTTCTTTTCCAAGCCGATAATTCCCATTGTGTTTCAGCACCTGCTCCACCAGATCCTCGGGAATATCAACGAGCGTGACCTTATCCTCGATGCGGATCTTCCCGATGGTGTAGCCTGGGATGTTCGCATGGAAAGCGATCGTGCCGACGATGTCATTCGGGCGGATTCCGCTCGACTTGCCCTTGTTCAACTTCAAGCGGACCATCCCCTCTTCATGCGACGAGTCGCCATGACGCCTCGAACTGCCACCCCTCCCCGACTCTGCGTATTGCCCAAACGACTCTCTCTTTCCTCTTTCATCTTTCCTTCCCCTATTTGCATTTCGACCATCCCTTCGATCATCAACGCGAGCCTTTACCTCACCAATCTCCGCGATCGGTCTCTGCTTCTCATCTGCCCGCGCGATCTTCATCGCCGCCGCGGCAATGTTCAACGGATCATGTCCCGCGGTGATAAGTTCCTGCACCATTTCGAGTTCGCGCTTGAATCGTCCGCGCCCAAGCCAGACTTTCATCGTTTCAATGACTTGGTTTTCACGGTAACGATGGATATCGCCAACGGTAGGAAGCGTCATTTGCGTGACGGGTTGTTTGGTCAACGCCTCCACCTCGCGCAAGCGGCGTCTCTCGCGCGGCGCGAGCAACGTGATGGCAACGCCTGATTTTCCCGCGCGTCCCGTCCGACCGATGCGGTGGATGTAGACTTCGGCATCGTCGGGCAAGTGAAAGTTGAAGACGTGTGAAATATCGTCAATGTCGAGTCCGCGCGCGGCGACATCGGTAGCGACCAACACTTTGAGTTGATTCGCGCGGAAGCGTCCAAGCACGCGTTCGCGGGCGTTTTGGTCCAAGTCGCCGTGGATCGCTTCAGCAAGGATTCCACGCACGACGAGTTCGTTGGCAAGTGACGCCGTCTCTGCGCGGGTGCGGGCAAAGATCAGCGCGCTTTTGATCGGCTCGATCTCGAAGAGACGCGTGAGCGCGTTGGTCTTGTCTGATTCGTGGACGAGATAATAACGCTGTTCGATTGCCGAGGCGGTGAGTGTGCTCCTTTTAACTGCGACAGTTTGAGGGTCGCGCATGAAGCGGTCTGCCAGTTTGCGGATCCGCGCGGGCATGGTGGCGCTGAACAACGCGGTCTGCCTCTCCGTTGGAGTCGTCGCAAGGATCTTTTCCACCTCTTCCACGAATCCCATGTTAAGCATTTCGTCGGCTTCATCCAGCACGACCGTTTTGATGTCATTCAACACTAGAACTTTGCGTTCAAGCAGGTCATTCAAACGACCTGGTGTGCCGACGACAATATCCACGCCGCGTTTGAGGTTGTTGATCTGCGGACCATACGGCTGACCGCCATACACAGCCAACACGCGGATGTGAAGATGTTTGCCGTATTCGGTCATCGAATTGGCAACTTGCAACGCGAGTTCGCGCGTGGGCGCAAGCACCAACGCCTGCGGATTCTTTTGCCTTTGAAAATTGTGGAGAATGGGAAGCGCGAACGCGGCGGTCTTGCCTGTGCCCGTCTGCGCCTGCCCGATCACATCAGCCCCCGTGAGCATGATCGGAATCATCGCGGCTTGGATCGGCGTCGGCGTGGAATAGCCGAGTTCGGTGATCGCCTGCGTGATCTCGTCACGCAGGTTTAAAGAAGTAAATTCGGTTGTCATCGTTTTTCCTTTTTCCACCCGTCATTGCGAGGAGCCCGCAGGGCGACGAAGCAATCTCCATCACAATGAGGGAGATTGCTTCGCCACTTCGTGGCTCGCAATGACGGGATGATATGGAATGTTCCGACGACTCCGTTTCACTTCCTTCTTGCAAATCAAGCCTTCCTTTTCAGGTCAGCCTGCCCAACAAAAAAGCCCGAGTCAACTTCATCGGGCGTTTGGAGAGTGTCAAAACAATTCCCAGATTAATTACAGCGGCGAGAGTATAACACGATTTTAAAAAGACCTGACAGGTTTTCGCAAAACTGCTTCGGTCTCACGAATCCGTCTTTTCAGGGATTACAACCGACAGGCTTCACAATAAAACCTGTCAGGTCTATGGTTCAGCGCATCGAAATCGCAACAGAAAATCATCTCAAACCGTGTAGAATGGGGCAATCAGGTATGAACATGGACACACTCCAACCCGGACAAATGCTTGGCTCCTACCGAATTATCGAACAGGTCGGTAAAGGAGGCATGGCAACCGTCTACAAGGCGTACCAGCCATCCATGGATCGGAACGTGGCGATCAAAGTCCTGCCGCGTCAACTAGCGGAGAGCGCGGAATTCGCGGCGCGCTTCCAACAAGAGGCGCGCATCATCGCGCGGCTCGAACATCCGCACATTTTGCCCGTCTTCGACTTCGGCGAAAGCGACGGCGTCACCTATTTCGTGATGCGCTACCTCGAAGCAGGGACGCTCAAAACCAAAATGGAGGCGGGTCCGCTTTCGCTCAACGAGATCGACCGTCTCTTCACCCAACTTGCCGAAGCCTTGAATTACGCGCACGGGCACGGCATTGTGCACCGCGACCTCAAGCCCGCCAACGCCCTCATAGACGGCAGTGGGAATTTATTCCTCACCGATTTCGGCATCGCCAAACTGTTAGAGAGCGCATCCCCCCGCCTCACGCAAACCGACGCGATCCTCGGCACGCCCGCCTACATCAGCCCCGAACAAGCAAAAGCCGAAAGCATCAACCAGCGTTCCGATATTTATTCGCTCGGCATCATCTTATATGAAATGGTCACAGGCAGTGTGCCGTTCGTCGCCGACACTCCGCTCGCCGTCATCCTCAAACACATCAGCGATCCGCTGCCGCCGCCATCCGTTCGTAAAAAAGATATCCCCGAACCGATCGAGCAAGTGATCCTCAAAGCGCTCGCCAAAGATCCAAGCGACCGCTACGCCACCGCCTCGGAATTTCTCTCCGCATGGAAGCGCGCGCTCGAAGACGGAGAAACGATCCAACGGTCGCCCGAACCGAAATCCGCGCCCGATTCGCGCACTTGGACGGCGCTCGATCAGACTCAGGGTCAGCCTGCCTCGGCTCCGTCAAGCGTTCCCTCCTCCTCATCCAAAGGACTCACAGGCTGGGTCGTTGGATGTCTTGTGGTTGCGTGTCTTGCGTTCTCTGTCGCTGGCATTGGCATCCTCTTTCTCAACTGGCAAACGCCAGCCTTCCTCGCTCCCGCCACATCGACTCTATTCCCAACCCTCACGCCTCTTCCTCCTACTCAACCTCCACCCCCTGAAACAACGTCCGCGCCAAATAACACCGGCGAGATTCTGCTCCAGGATGATTTCTCCCAAAACGATCAATGGGGCACGCTCACCGACGCGGATTACTCCGTTGAATACGATGGCGAAGCGTTACGGATGAAGGTCTTCCAACAGACGAGTTGGTTCGTGTGGAGCACGGCAAGCGACACGGCGTACCAAAATATCCACATCGAAGTCACCGCCACCAACAACGACGGCGAAGCCTCCACCGCGTTCGGAATCATGTGCCACCTGCAAGCCACAAGCGATTCGTATTACTACCTCGTTATGACGCCCGGCGGAAATTACGCGATCGCCCTGACAAAAGAAGGCGAGACGGACCTGTTTCTAACCAACGACGATCAATGGGATCATTCCGATTTGATCGTAGAAAACAAGGCCACTTACCGCGTCGGCGCGGATTGCGGCAACGGCAGGCTAACCTTGTATGTGGATGGTCAACAGATCGCATCGGTCACAGATAGCACGTTCACCAGCGGCATCGTGGGCCTCTACACATGGAGCGGCGAAAATATCCGCACGGCGGATGTTACCTTTGACGATTTCATTGTTACAACGCTTGAATAAATTTATTACCGATCGTGTGGCGGCAATAGCCGTCTTCCTGCTGTTCATCGCCGCCGCCGCATACTACAACCTCCCCGAACCTGAATTCCTCAACACTAAATTCGGCTGGGAGTACGGCAACATCGCCGACTCGCTCGCCCTCGGTCACGGATTCGCCAATGCCTTCACGCCGCAGAGCGGTCCCACCGCATGGATGCCGCCGCTGTTCGTGTTCTTCCTCGCGGGCGTGTTCAAGGCGTTCGGCATCAAATCTCTGGCTTCGATGTGGGTGGTGTTCATTTTCAAATACGCCGCGCTCGCCGCCTCGCTTTATTTTTTACTCTCCATTACCCGGGCGACAGGATACAAACATCTTCTGTCGTTGATCTTCATCGCGTTGATCTTTTTCAACCGCGATATTTTCTTCCGCTCCCTGCATGACGACTGGGTGAATCTATTCTTTGTATGTTGGGCTTTGTTTGCCCTATTCAGGCAGGCGACCGAATCGTTCAAAGAGGCTCGCCCGCATTTGTATTTGCTGGCAATCCTATTACCGCTGACCAATCCCGTCCTGACGCTGGCTTTTGCCGTCGCGGAAGGATTTATTCTCCTATTCCGCTCACGAGACGGGTCGCGCTCCCGCCGATGGGAACCAGCCATACTCTTCGTTATGATCGCCGCCTCCACACTTGCCTGGACGGCGCGAAATTACCAAACGTTTGGCGCGCTCATCCCCAGCAAATCCAACTTTTGGTATGACTTCTATCAGGCGAACGCCCTCGATACCGACGGGCTAACCTCCAACGAAACGTTCGCCAAATATCACCCCATCAATAAAAACGAAAACCAGCAACGCTATCTGACGGAAGGCGAAGCCCGCTTCACCGAGTCGTACCACGGCTTATCCATGGCATGGATTCGCGCTCACCCATCGCGCCTGTTCGCCAACATCGGCAGACGCGCCTTCAGCGCGTTCATCTATTCGCATTACGTGGAAGATATTCTGCACGTCACGCCCGGCGCGATTATCGCGGAAGATATCCAAACCCTGCAACGCGCTGGGCTCATCTACATCGACGAATCAAACGTGCCATACTGGATTTCCACCACCCTGTCTCAACCTGAGTTCAAAGCGCAGATCGCCACGCTGGAATTGAACGATTCGCCCGCAGTGATTCAGGAGTGGTCGCGCCAAATAGCGGGGCTCAAGGCTCACAAACAAAGTTGGAAGATCGTCTTGAAAACCATCTTCCTGTCCGTCATCCCCTCGCTCTGCATCGTCATTGGATTACTCATCGGAAAAATTCGCGCAAATCCAGCCTTTATGCTTTCTGTCCTGCTCTACCTGATCTATCTTGCGCCTTATATTCTCACATCCTTCTATCGCCGCTATCAAGCGCCGCTGATCGGTTTACAATCCATATTCATTTTTCTGGTCGCCTGCGCGTTCATCGAATGGATATTGCAAAAAATCTTGGCCGCAGATTCACACGGGTTGGTTTGATACATGTACCAGCCATGTCAATTCATGGCAAAGAATTTTCACACGCAAATCCCGTCGAAAACGGGAGAGCATTTTTATTTACTCCATTGTTATAATTCCCCTCGTGGATTCTAAAACCCTGCAAGTGCTTGAATACAACAAAGTCCGCGAACGGCTGAAAGCCTTTTGCGATTTTTCCGCTTCGATGGAACTCGCGCTCGCGTTAGAGCCGACCAATTCCTACGATCTTGCGCTTGCCCGCCTCGCCGAAACGACCGAGGCGCGTTCGCTGTTTTCCACGAACGACAACATCGGCATCGGCGGCGCGCACGATATCCGCCAAGCCGTTGACCTCGCCGCGCGCGGCGGCGTTCTCGATCCTGAGCAATTGCTGAACATAAAATCCACGCTGATCTCATGCCGCGAGTTGAAGAAATCGCTTGAAAGAAAAACGGATGAGTACCCGCGTCTCTCCCAAATTGCGGTTGGTCTGCCCGACCCCCACGGAATCGTGGACTCGATCACGCGCATCCTCTCAGACCGCGGCGAGGTGTTGGATTCCGCTTCGCCCAAACTCGCCGACCTGCGCCGCGAGATCAAGATCGCGCACGGACGATTGATGTCGCGCCTGCAAAAATATCTCACCGAGTCGGCAAATAAATTGCAAGAGCCGATCATCACCCAACGCGATGGGCGTTATGTTATCCCATTACGCGCGGAATTCAAAGGGAGCATCAAAGCCGTCGTCCACGATCAATCCTCCAGCGGCGCGACGTTGTTCGTGGAGCCCCTTCCCGTTGTGGAACTCAACAACGAACTGCGCGAACTCGAATTGAAAGCCCGCGACGAAGAACGAAGGATCCTCGCGGAAGTTTCCGCCCAAGTGGGCGAACATGCGGAAGAGTTCAAATACGGCGTCGAAAATCTCGCGATGCTCGATCTCATTTTTGCGAAGGCGAAGTATGCGGAAGAGTTGCGAGCCAGTGAACCAGTACTTGGTCAAAGGTCAAAGGTCAAAAGTCAAAAGTCTTCGAAGGACGATGACCTTCGACCTTCAACTTTCGACTTTCCACACCTCAACATCGTCCATGCGCGTCATCCTCTGCTCGATCCTCAATCCGTCGTACCGATTGACGTGAACCCGAAAGAAGGGACGCGCGCCATCATCATCACGGGTCCAAACACGGGCGGCAAGACGGTTTCGCTCAAAACGGTCGGCTTGCTCGCCCTCATGGCGCAAAGCGGATTGCACATCCCCGCCCAGAGCGGCTCGGAGATCCCATTTTTTCACAGCGTCTTTGCCGACATCGGCGATGAACAATCCATCGAGCAATCGCTCAGCACGTTTAGCGGTCACATCACGAACATCATCCGCATCCTCAAACACATTGACCATCGTTCGCTCGTCATCTTCGACGAACTCGGCGCGGGGACCGACCCGCAAGAGGGAGCGGCTCTCGCGCGCGCGATTCTGAGTCACCTGCTCGAAAGCGGATGCACGACTCTCGTCGCCACGCATTATCCCGAACTCAAAACGTTCGCGCACTCCACCGAAGGCGTGGTCAACGCCTCTCTTGAATTCGACATCAAGACTCTGCGCCCGACGTATCACCTCACGCTTGGACTCCCTGGACGCTCCAACGCGCTCCTCATCGCCCAGCGACTCGGTCTCTCCCAGCCGATCATTGACTCGGCTAAGGGAGAGATTCACCCCGATGACCTCCGCGCCGACAAACTGCTCGACGACATCCGCAAGGAACGCAACCGCACCTCGCGCGAACGCCAGAAGTTGGAGAAGGCGCGCGACAGACTCGAAGCGCAAACCAAAGAGATCGAGAAGCGACTCGAAAAGATCGAAGACGAACGCCGCGACGTGTTAGCCAAAGCCCGCGCCGAGGGCGAACTCGAAGTGGCAGTGTTGAGAAGCAATATTGATTCACTCAAGTCACAACTCAAAAAAGCCAAACAGCCATTGGAAGCGATCAAGACAATCGAAGAGAAGATTGAAAAGGTTGAGTCCAAGATCGCCGCGCCTGTTGAAAGACGACAGACGATGGACGATAGACCATCATCGTCCAATGTCCATCGTCCATTGTCGCTCGGAGAGCGAGTCACTGTCAGCACGTTGAATGCCGAAGGTGTGGTGACAGCCCTCGGTGAGTCGGATGCGGAGGTGCAGATCGGGAGTCTGCGGGTGAGGGCGAGGATATCGGAGTTGGTGAGGAAGTCCAACGAACAGTCATCAGTTATCAGTGAACAGTCTCCAGTCTCCAGTCTCCAGTCTCAGGTTGCCAACGCGAAATCACCAGGTTTGGAATTAAACCTGCGCGGCAAGTTGGTGGATGAAGGACTCGACGAGTTGGAAAAATATTTAGAGCGCGCGTATTCGGCGGGATTGCTGTTCGTGCGCATCGTGCACGGCAAAGGGACGGGCAAGATGCGCGACGCGGTGCGCAATGCATTAAAGAGCAATGAATATGTCACATCGTTCGAGGAGCCGAAGGACAACGAAGGCGGAGCGGGCGTGACCATCGCAAAGATTGCAAGATAAAGGAGGCAACATGGCCCTCGACGATGCCATCAAACAAATGACCGACGCGATCAAAGCGGCTTACTCGAATGCCGAGGTGAAGATAGCAAAGATGTCCGATGAGGAGGCGCGGCTTTCGGTGTACGCGCCCGCAGGGGATATGCAAAGAATCAAAGACGCGACATTTCAGCCCGCGATTGATCTGTTGAACAAAGATGGGGTGGATATTCAAGTGTTTGTGTACGATAAAGACGCGCCGCCGTTAAAGGGCGGATAAAAATCATTCTTTCTCGCCGCTTATTTTCGTCCACGCTTTCTTCATGTTCAGCGCGTCATCTTCCATGATCGGGCTTTCGCACAAGATGCGCCCCGCGCACCCGAACTCCTTCAACACCTGAAACAGAAAATTGATCTTAAGATCGGATTCCGCCAGCGCTAGATGATTCTTCTCGCCTTTGGGACCGTATTCGATTCCCGACAAGTGGATATGCAGATTCTTCAACGCTTCTTTCCCCAGTGCGGCTTGATACGCCTCCAGCAGCCTCGTCCACTCTTGGACCGTATTCATCGTCCCATCGCCGGGACGCGCGTGCAGGTGAGCGAAGTCCAGACACGGTTGCACGTTCTTGATCGCCTTGCTCATCTCCAGCGTATCTTCCAACGAACCCAACATCGCAGACTTGCCCATCGTCTCCGGGCGGAGGATGACCGGGTTGCCTTTCTTCTTCAATTCGTCCGCGCAACTCTTCAAGCGCGGAATGGACACTTTCAACACCTCAGCAGGCGGGCGTTCAAAGTATGAACCGGGATGGAAAATAATATCCGTTGCGCCGGCGAGGTTGCCGTAGTGCGCCGCATCCATCAGGCGCTTGCGCGACTTGGGCCATTCCTCGTCGGTCGCGTTCAAATTGAAAAAGTACGGCGCGTGCACGCTCAGCGAAACGCCCTCATCCTTTGCCGTCTGTTTGATCGCCGCGCACGTCTCCTCCGAAACGCGCACCGACTGCACCCAGCCCAACTCGAACGCGGTCAAGCCGATGGATTTGCTGAACCCGATCGCCCCCACCGACCCGCCCGGCTTCTTGGGCGTGCCAATGGGCGAGCCAACCGTGCCGAAATGGAATGAGAGAGTCATGACAATCTCCAGTCTCTAGTCTCAAATCTCAAATAATCAGTTACCAGTAAACAGTAAAGTCAGCCGCGTCCACAACGGCGGACCCAAAATCAACAACCCGATCAACACGCCCGCTACCGACGCGATCAACACCGCGCCCGCGCCCACATCCTTGCCCACCTTCGCCAGCGGATGTTTCTGCGGGCTCGCCAGATCCACGACCGCTTCGATGGAGGTATTGATGAATTCAGCAGTGAACACCATGGCAATCGTCAGGAATAAGACCGCCCAATCGCGCGGGGGAATCTGCAACCAAAAACCGAGCAGGATGACCACCGTCGCGGCAAGCGAATGAATCCACGCGTTGCGCTGGGTCTTCAATACATATTGCCAGCCGCGCAAAGCGTGACCGATGGCGGCGATGCGGGAAAGGATAAAGGATTTCATATTGCGTAGGTACTGCGTTTTTATTATCAGTACTTCACGAAAGCGCGTATTTGGCGGTCTCTACCGCCGTATTTGCGCTGGAGAGCGCAAATTACGCGGCGTTTTCGTGATCGACTGATTATTCCTCTCGAATTTGAATTGTACCCAACCCAAGCGATTCTAAAATCTCTTGTTGCGCTTTCCACATCTTTGCTTTCTCTCTCGGCTTCGCATGATCGTGACCGAGCAAGTGCAACACGCCATGCACCACCAGCAACTGCGCTTCCGATTCAAGCGCGTGACCGGCGGCTTTCGCTTGCGCCCTCGCGCGGGGGATCGAGATGAGGAGGTCGCCGAGGTAAGGCGAACCAGTTTCCGGGTCGGTTTCCGACCCGTCCGATTCGGAGGCGGGGAAGGATAGCACGTCGGTCGGCGCGTCGATTCCCAAATAATCCCGATTAAGTTGTTGCAGGCGTTTGTCGTCCGTCAACACGATGGACAAATCCGCTTCGAGCGAGCGCTTTTGATGAGTCAACGCCGCGCGCGCCGCGCGTTCGAGGAGTTTTGTTTGAAAATCAAATTTCGATTCGATGTGGATCATTTATGCATCATGTCATTCTGAGCGAAGCGAAGAATCTCCTCGTCGCCATCATAGACTCTTCGAGACGCGAGGCGTCCCTCAGGGTAACATATCATCATTTTCTCGGCGCGGTCAGCACATTGATCACAGCCGATTCTTCCTTCGGGTAGGATACGCGCGGATGATGCGTGCCGCGCAAAATGTTGACAAACGATTCGGTGATGATGCTCAGATCGCGCAGGGTGAGTTGCGTGTTGTCGAGTTGTCCCTGCTTTTGCGCGTTCTCGATGGTTGATAACACGATCTTGCGAAGGTCTTCTTCGGTTTGCGGGCGTTCGGCGCGGGCGCGGGCTTCAGAGCCGTCTGCCAGCATGAGTAGCGCCGATTCGCGCGAGCGCGGGCGCGGGCCGGGATAGCAAAAGTTTTCCTTATCTACTTTTGAGGCGTCTCCGCCTGCGGCTTCGATGGCTTTGTTGTATTGATAGCGCGTGATCATCGTGCCGTGATGCTCGAGGATGAAATCGTCGATACGGCGCGGCAGGCGATATTGGCGCGCCAGCGCGACCCCATCGGTAACATGCGCAATGATGGTCGCCGCGGCTTGGGCGGGATCCATATCATCGTGAGCGTTCATCTGTCCCTGCGGTTGGTTTTCGATGAAGAACATTGGGTTCATCGATTTTCCCACGTCATGAAACAACGCGCCGACGCGTGTGAGCAGGGCGTCTGCGCCGATGAGTTCGGCTCCCTGTTCGGCGAGGTTCGCCACTTGTAAACTATGCTGATAGGTGCCGGGCGCGCTTCGCAAAAAGAATTGCAATAACGGCGAATCGGGACGCGAGATTTCGATGAGTTGCAACGCAGTGGTGAGACCGACCGTCTGCGCGAGGAAATATTGCAATAAAAGCGCGATACTCGAGGAGGCAAGCCCGCTGATAATGGCGGCTCCGCTGAGTTCGAGCAATCCAGCCCCATCCGTCGGAGTGAATGGAAGGCGGAAGGCGATCAACACAATGATGCCTGCCCAAGCAACGGCAATGCCTGCGCGGAAGAACGTCCACACGCGCCGCGCTGCGCCAAGCACGAGCACGCCGGTCAGCGAGGTGACGAGGTAATACGGAAGCAGGTCTGGCGTATTCGGCAGGGCGTATGAAGCCAGCAAAGCCATTGCAACGGAAAAAACGATCCCCACCTCCACGCCGAACATGGTGGCGATCAACAACCCCATGGCGGGCAGCGGAAAAGCATAGGACACCACGGTACGATCAGGGATGGTCACGCGCACCGCTACGATGAAGAAAATGAAGATCAACGCGACCACGAGCAGGTTGCGCGCCTCAAGCAGGAATGCCATGCGCCGCCGCGAAAAATACAAACGCACATACATGGCAACGATCAACACCAACGCGCCCGCGCCGAGATAATCCTGCCAGAGAGTTTCGGTTTTGATCAGACCAAACTGTTCGAGCGCCTCGCGTTGGGCTGGTGTGATGATCTGTCCGCGCAGAACGATGATCTGCCCTATTTTATATTCCACAATAATGGGAGCCACCGCATCCATCGCAGACTGTTGGGCGGCTTCGGTCAGTTCGGCGTTCAGAGCGCTATTCGGCTTAATAAAGACCGTCACCAATTCCGCAATGATGGCGACCTGTTCCTCGTCGAACGAGAGACTGACCAGTGAAGGCACACTGCGCCGCACCGTATCCACATCTTGTTCGCGGATGCTCCGCCGCATGACCTGTTCGAGCACGTTCAACGCTTCTCCTTTGATCGATTCCCAGCGTGTGGGCGTGAGCGCCAATACTTTTTCGATGGTCTCCGGTTGTAAGTTGAGTTCGCCCATCGAATCAAGGATGGAAAATTTTTGTTCAGCTATGATGTCTTCGTTATCGCGGATGAGTGTGATCTGGGCAAGCGCGGCGCGGAGGCGGTCAGTCTGTTGGCGAGCAATGGCAGGGTCCGGTGACGCATACACCGGCGCGACAGCCTTCGCAGCAGCAAGACGCGCGTCTTCGGTGCGCACTTTGCTTTCAAATTGAAGGGTACGCGGGGCTTGATAATTGTTTGGGGAAACGTCTCCCGCTTGCAAGGTTGTTGTAGCGGGGTTGATAAGCAACGGCACCACAAGCGCGCCGTACGAAATGACGCTCGCGAGCGTGAGCAAGGTGATTTGGAACGTGCGGATGCGCGGAGGCGTTTGCCGATGCCGCGCAGGAATGATCCCCATGTTATTGCGGATGAATCGACCGCAAAGCCACAGAGCTACGGAGATTCTTGAATAGTAATTCTCTGTGTTTCTCTGCGCGCTCTGCGTTTAAAAAAATTGACGTCATGTTACTTGGGTTGGAGCGCTTCCTTCACTGCCGCGCTAACCATATCGTTTGGCGCGCGCCCCGCCACTTTGGGCATGACGATTTTCATCACTTTACCCATATCGCCGGGACCCGCCGCGCCAGACTTCGCGATGGCGGCTTGCACGAGCGCGCGCAAATCCTCGGCGGGCATGGCTTTTGGCAGGAAGGCTTCGAGCACTTTGATCTCGGCTTCGTTGTCGGCGATGAGGTCGGCGCGGTTCGCTTTCTTTGCTTCTTCGATAGCCTCGCGGCGGTTCTTGACCTCCTTTTGGATCAAGTTCATCACCGCCATATCGTCGAGTTCGATTCGTTTATCCACTTCAGCCTGCTTCACGGCGGCGAGGACCATCCGCACCGTGCGTTTGCGCACCTCGTCCCCGCTTTTCATGGCGTCTCTCATGGAATCGTTGAGTTGTGTTTTGATTGTCATAGGCAGGATTATATCTTGAAATGAAAATCATTTCCTCGCCCCGGTGAACGCAGTGGTAATCCCCAACCCTACATAGACCAAACCAGCAAAGTATCGTCCGCCGGTTCGGAATCTCTGGTTGCCGCGCAGTTTATCGGCAAATGAACTGATCGCCAGCGCATACATGCTGTCTGTGATGATCGCCAGCCCGACAAAGATCAACCCAAGCAGGAGGTTTTGCGCGATGACGTTCCCGCGCGCTGGGTCAACAAACTGCGGGAGGAAGGCAAAGAAGAACAGCGCGGTCTTTGGGTTGAGGATGTTCACCGCCACTCCCTGCCAATAGATCTGACGAAGGCTTTCCTGCTCGATCTTTTCTTCCTCTCCGTTTTCAGATGAAAACAATTTGCGGATTCCCAAATAAATCAAATACGCCGCGCCGAGATATTTCACCACATCGAACGCCAGCGCGGACGAAAGCAGGATCGCAGAAAGTCCCAGCCCAGCCGCAATTGCCTGAATCAAGTTCGCTGTTTCGATGGCAAGCACAGAGACCAGCCCGGCGGTTCGTCCCTGGCTGGCGCTGCGGGCAGTGATGTACAACACCGCCGGTCCCGGCACGAGGAGCAAAGCCACCGCCGCGACGATAAACAACGGGAGTGTAGATGAGTCAATCATAGTAATTTGTTTTCCTTGCTAAAAGATTCGATTCTTTTCTGACCTTATGCGCCAATGCGCCGACCCTGAAAGGGTCAAATAGAAAATCTATATCATCCCTTCGGGATTTGGGTATTTATACGATTTCATCTCCATAATCCTTCCATCCCTTCGGGATTTACTTATGAACCGACAAACAATGACAATAATTCTTTCGGCAAACCCTTCATCGTCCTCTCGTATTCGATGCGCGTGCGTTTGATGGCGGCTTGCATGGCGTAGTCGAATTTGAACCCTTGCGCGGGCGTGTCGAGGTTCATCCACGCGTGCGAATCGCGCGGGATGAGCGGAAGCACATACGGGCGGAGACGTTCTACAAAGTATAAATATTCCAGCGGCGGATACGTCTTGCCGGAGCGCAGGTCGGGGCTGTGGATCAGATCGGGGTGAACCGGATCAATTTCACCCGGAGGAGGAGGCGTTTTTCCGTCGTAGCGATTCAGCCATAAGGCGACGTAGTTCGAATGGGCGTAAAAATCCTGCACGGTATGAGTCATCCGCCCGAATGCCTCCCATGCGGAGAGGGCGTCTTTTTTGTGAAGCGACTCAACAACCAGTCTGCACTGTTCTTCAATGTAGGCGTAGGTCTTTGCGAAGGCGTTGTTGTCGAAGTGGAATTCATCGTGACCGAACTGACCGGCGAAACGGTCTTGATGAATGTTGGCGTGGGTCATGATCCCCAGCGCGCGAGGGCTGATCGAATCGCCAAGCGATTCAAACATGATCTCGATGTGATATTCGGTGAGCATTTGCCCGATTATAAGCGGTTATAATGCCGCCATGAGATTTTATACAACGACAGGCGATGATGGAACAACGGGCTTGCTCGGCGAAGGGCGCGTGAAAAAACACGATGTGCGCGTCGAAGCCATCGGCACATTGGATGAATCCACCGCCGCGTTGGGGTTGGCGCGCGCGCAATGTTTGGACCCGCGTTCGGCGCCGATCTTGCTCGAAGCGCAACGCGACTTATACAAGTTGATGGCTGAGGTGGCGGCGACGCCGGAGAACGCGGACAAATTCCGTTCGATAGACGCGGCGTGCGTGACGTGGCTCGAAAAACAGACCGACGCGTTGAGCGAGATCGTCGAGATGCCGAAAGAATTTATTTTGCCCGGTGATTCGCTCGCAGGCGCGGCGCTGTCGCTGGCGCGGACAATTGTCCGCCGGGCTGAACGGCGCGTGGTGGAACTGCACGACTTGCAGGAACTATCGAATCCCGAATTACAACGCTATTTGAATCGCTTGTCGTCATTATGTTTTGTGTTGGAGTTATTGGAAAATAAAGCGGCGGGGCATCAGACAACGTTGGCAAAGAGATAAACCCTTTTGAACCGCAAAGACCGCTAAGTACGCAAAGAAAATCTTTTAAAAACTTCGCGATCTTCGTGTACTTTGCGGTAAATTTAGATTGGAGCATATGACCGGCACTTTCCTCAACATCGCAACCGTCCTCGTCGGCGGATTCATTGGCTTGATCTTCGGCGCGCGCATCCCTGAAAAATTGAAAGCGACAGTCATTGCCGGCATGGGGCTTTTCACCGCGGCGATGGGGTTGCAAATGTTCATGAGCACTCAAAACCCGCTGATCGTATTGGGCGCGTTATTGATCGGCACATTGCTTGGCGAATGGATGAGGATCGAGGACGGGCTGCAAAATTTCGGAAAATTTCTGGAGGCACGATTTTCAAAAGAGGGCGACGACGGTTCGAACAAATTCGTGCGCGGATTTTTAACCACGTCGCTCTTGTTCTGCGTAGGACCGATGACGATCCTCGGTTCGATCCAGGACGGGTTGACCGGCGACTACAACCTGCTGGCTGTCAAATCCGTGTTGGACGGATTCGCGGCAATGGCGTTCGCCTCCACGCTGGGGGTGGGCGTGTTGTTCTCAACCATCGTGATCTTCGTCTTTCAGGGCGGAATCAGTTTGTTCGCGGCGCAGTTGAATACAGTCGCGACGCCCGCTATGATGGACGAATTGTCCGCTACGGGCGGAGTGATCCTGCTGGGGCTGGCGATCAGCAGTCTGCTGGAGATCAAAAAGATCCGCGTGGGAAATATGCTGCCGGCGCTGTTCGTCGCGCCGGTGATCGTGTGGACTCTAGGGTTATTTCAGTAGAGCCGTACCTAGACACTCGCCCATTGACCTACCATTACCCGTACAAAGCGATCATAAAAACCCCCATAAAGATGACAAGCGCGCCAAAGACGCGCACGCCGCCCATCCGTTCGTTTAATAGCCACCAACCGGCAAGCGCGCCGAAGACCACGCTCACTTCCCTCACCGCGCCGGCATAACTCAGCGGAGCGATCGAATAAGCATAGACTGCCATCAAATATGCCAGCACGCCCAACACGCCCGCTAATGGAACGCGCGCCGGCTGTTTCACCAAAACTTCCCTAATGCGCGCCCAGCCGTACTGTCGAAATACGAACGGGGAAATGACAAACGGCACCAGCGCGAACATCGCCATCACATACGGCAACGCGTATCCGTTCTTCACAGCGCTCCCGTCGATGGTGGAGTAAATCGAGATCAACAAAGCAATGAACAACGCCACCGCTACGCCTTTGAAGTGAACATGCGTCACATGCGCCTGCGTGAGGGCGTTGAATCCGATGATCACCAATCCGCCGATGATGAACGCCAGCCCGATAATCCCGCCCATGTTTAGCGATTCGCGCAGGAACAGGAACGACCACAAGGCAATGAAGGCAGGCGCCGCGCCGCGCGCCACTGGGTAGATCAACGAAAAATCGTTATCGTGATACGCATACGAGAGGGTGATAAAGTACGCCACCTCGACGCACACGCTGATGACGGCAAAGATCCACATCTCGCGCGGAGGCAAGCCGGTGAAGAACAGGGCAACCAGCGCAAATGCGCCCCCGAAGGTCACCATCCAAAAGGTAACGATGTACTTGTCTTCGGATTGCTTAATAAGGAGATTCCATATGGTATGAAGAACTGCGCTGATCAATAAAATGGAGATGGCAAAAAGGGACATGGCTGGACGAATGTACCACAAAAGTGGCTATGGCAAATAGTTGCTTTTTATTCGTCGGTTGCGTATACTTGCAAAAAACCGAATTGGAGGATTCGATGAAACCACTAAAACCCTTATTTTTCCTGACCGCGTTCGTCCTGATCGTCGGCCTGGCTTGCGGTGGCGGCGGCGATACGCCCACCCAGCCCCCCCAACCGCCAACCAATCCGCCGCAACAACAAGACCCGACACAGCCGCCCCCGCCACCTGCCCAGGCAACCGATACCCAAGCCGCGCCCATAGAGCCACCGGCTCAGCCTGCGAGCCAATTCTTCACTGAAGAGTTCGATTCCCCGCTTTCGAATGACTGGTCTATCCTCACCGTGACCGGGTCTGATGCCGCAGACGCCGACAAGGTCACTGTGGAAACCGAGAATGGAAAGTTGATCTGGAATTTCGACAGCGAGCAAGTCTACTACTACATCTTCTATGGCGCCTTTGACTATGAGGACGTGACCCTGGAAGTGCGCGCCGATAACCGAGGCAAGAACACCAACTCGGTAAGCCTGATCTGCCGCTACGACCCGGAAGTAGGCTGGTACGAGTTCAACATCGATAACGGCGGCTTGTACAACATCCTGTATGCCGAAGTCGACAAGAACGGCGATATCGGCTATAACCTGATCACCAACGGCGGATCGAATGCGATCAAGCAGGGCAAAGACGTAAACGAGTATTCGATCACCTGCAAAGGCACCGAATTATCGTTGAGCATCAACGGAGATGAAGTAAAGACCGTCTCCGAAAAGACATACGCTCTTCGAAGCGGGCAGGTCGGTATTTCGGTTTCTTCGTTCAACGTGCTGCCGATCATCATTGAAATGGATTGGATCAAGGTCAGCGAGCCGTAGACAACGACTTAACAAAAAATCCGAAGTCTCAAACGACTTCGGATTTTTTTATTGTACAGACTGAACCGTCCCGCAGGTTTTCTCGAGGAACTTTACCGCTCCAACAAACCTGCGGGACGTTGATCTTAATACAACGGTAGCCTCGCGCCGGTAACTTTCGACGCTTCCTCTGAGAATAGATACACCATCGCGGCGACAATCTCATCAGGAGTCGTTCCCGTGCCTTTGCGCGAAGCGTCCACGTCAATGGCTTTCACCTGGATGATGTTCGCGGTGACGTTGGACTCTTTCAGTTCAGCCGCGAGCGTGAGCATGAGATTTTCCTGCGCGGCTTTCGCGGCGGTGTACACGCCCCGCTTCGGTAACGGATCGGGAACTGTGGACGGCGAAACAGTGACCACGCGTCCCCAGCCGCTTTTGGCGAGCAGCGGCATGAACGATCGAAAAAGATGAAACGTCGTCTGCACGTGCTGACCGAACATGGAGGTGAAATCGTCCATGCTGGTTTCGGGGATCGTTTTGCCGCCGAGCCATCCGCCGACGAGATGGATCAGCCCGTGGACTCCGCCGAACTTGGCAGAGACAGCCTCCCCTGCGGAATGAACCGCTTCCCCGTCGCGCAGATCAACGACCGCAGTGAAGAGTCGCTCGCCCGGCAGATCCAGATCGCGGGCGAGGGAATCCAGTTTATTTGAATCGTTATCGAGCAATGCCAATGAATATCCGCGCGCGGCAAATGTGCGCGCAGTTTTACTTCCGAGCGCGCCTGTGGCGCCGGTAATCACAATTGTTTTTGCCCCCTCTCTCTTTGGGAGAGGGCTGGGGTGAGGGTTATTCACTCAACACATCCACCGGCAATTCGCTCATGCCCTTGATGAAGGGGCGGTCGCTTTGTTCGGGCAGATGCTCCTTGCCATGAAAATCGATCATGTGACCAGACTTGGCGGCTTTGGTCTCAAGATAAAAACGGTTGTACTCGTTCGGCTCCATGATGTGCGGGATGCGGTCTGACACGTTGATGCCGTAGTCGATGAGTTGTTGTATCTTCTTCGGGTTGTTGGTGATCAGGCGAATCGATTCGATCTTCAGCGACATCAACATGTGCGCGGCAACAGCATAATCGCGCTCATCATCGCGGAATCCGAGCGCGTGATTCGCCTCGACCGTATCGAGGCCTTGATCTTGCAAACTATAGGCGCGAATCTTATTGACCAAGCCAATGCCGCGCCCCTCCTGACGGAGATATAACACCATGCCGCGTCCCATCGCGCCGATCATCTTCAACGACGCTTCCAATTGATCGCGGCAATCGCAGCGCAGCGAGCCGAGCGCGTCACCCGTGAGACATTCCGAATGTAAACGCACCGGCACATCTTTTGCGCCGATCACATCGCCCTTGATGATGGCGACGTGTTCCTTTCCATCGCGATTATTTTCAAACGCAACAATATGAAACTCTCCAAAGCGTGTGGGCAATTCCGCCATCGCAACGACGCGCACACACACCTTGTCTTTGCCGATCCCTTCGCATTCATGGTCGCCTTCGTTTTGAAGCAACACATCGAATTTTTCATGCAGATCTGTGATCATTCTGACCTCTCAATTAAATATTTTAGAAGGACTCCGCCATCATCCCATTTTTCCGCATCTATCAATTTCAACGGAATGGCTTCGCCTCTTTCCACGCCTACGCCTGCCGCAAGCGTGGGAGCCGACTCGCCCCCGAAGATCATCGGCGCCATGTACATCTGAACTTCATCCACCAAGCCGAGGCGCAACATTTCAAAATTCAAGGTCGCGCCGCCTTCCACCATCAAGCGGTTTACGCCAAGCTCCTTAAGCGTTCCAAGCGCCTGTGCCAGATCCACACGGTAGCCTGAATGGACAAACACTTCAGCTCCGCCAGCGCGCAGGGCTTCAAGTTTGTCTTTAGATGTGCGGTTTGTTGTGAATATTACGACCCGCGCCGACCCTTCGTGTAAGAATTTTGAATGAATTGGCAGGTTTGCGGAAGTAATGACGCATACCTTCATGGGATTCGGGGACAGCCCTCGCGCCACGCGCTCGGCGTGCAATGATTCAGATTTCACGGTCAACTTTGGGTCTTCGTTGAGTAGTGTTTGCCCGCCCACCATCACCGCGTCCGAGTCGGCGCGCAATCTATCCACGCGTTCCTTGTCGCGCGGCGAGGAGATTGCCGCACCCCGGCGTGAAATCGTATCGATCTTGCCGTCGGCGGTCATCGCCACATTGATGAATACAAATGGGCGTTTCATCGCTCAATTGTAATGCGATAATCATGTTAGAATCGCCTGACTTTGATCAATTTAGATTCACGATGTCCGCGCCTATTCCCAATTTGTCAAATGAAATGAAGATCAAAAGGAGTCTGCAATGACCGCAAAGAAGGAGCGAGTAGTGGTCACAGGGATGGGCATTGCCAGTCCGCTCGGTTGCGCCGTTCAAAAATTTTGGGACGGTTTGGTGAAAGGAAAGTCCGGCATCGGGTCGTTGGAGGGCGGTATCTTCTCCGGAATGCACACGAAGATCGGCGGCGTCGTGTGGGAGTACGACGAAAAAAAATATTTCGATATCAAAGAAATCAAGCGAATGAGCCGTTCGTCTCAACTGGGGCTGGTCGCGGCGGAGCAAGCCATTGTCCATGCCAAACTCAAAAATGGAGACGTAAACCCTGAGGAGATCGGCGTGATGGTGGGCAGTTCCATCGGGGGTTTCAGCGCGGCAGACTCATACTTTATGCACTTCTATGAAACCGATCGCCTCAGCCCGTACACGATCCCGGTCTCAATGAACATCGGACCCGGCTCCAACATCTCGATCAAGCACGGCTTTCAAGGTCCGCTCGTGAACGTAGATGCGGCATGTTCGACCGCCGCGCATACGATAGGCAACGCGTTCAACATGATCCGCAACGGGAGTTTGCAAGTGGCGATCACCGGCGCGGCGGATACCCCGTTCTCGCCCGGCGTCGTCGAAGCGTGGATGGCTCTGCGCGCGGTCACCACACGCGAAGACAACCCAGCCGAAGCGTGCCGTCCGTTCAGCGCCGACCGGGACGGGATGGTCTTGGGAGAGGGAGCAGGCATCCTTGTGTTGGAAGCGGAGAGTCACGCGTTGAAGCGCGGAGTCCCCATCCTAGCCGAACTCAAAGGATACGGCGCGTCGGCAGATAGTCATCACCTCACGCAACCCTCCCAAAAAGGACCCGCACTCGCCATGCGCCGCGCGTTGGAAGATGCGGGCATGACCATCGCGGACATTGATTACATCAACGCGCACGCAACGGGAACCGAATGGAACGACAAGAACGAAACGAACGCCATCAAAGAAGTGTTCGGCGAACGCGCGTATTCGATTCCAGTTGTGGGTAATAAAGCCGCGTTCGGTCATTCCATCGCGGGCAGCGGCGCATTGGAGTTGATCGGTTGCGTGTTGTCTCTGCGCGATCAAGTGGCGCCGCCGACCATCAATTACAAAGTCCCTGACCCTGATTGCGATCTCGATTACGTCACCAAAGGCAAACGAAGCCTACCGTTGAAAAACATCATGAGCAACTCTTTCGCGTTCGGGGGAAGCAACGCCGTGTTGATCGTGGGTAAATACGAAGCCAACGCCGATTAAGTATTGCGAGACTCTCTGGAGATTGCCGTAATAAAAACCTTTGGACACGGATTTCACGGATAGACACGGACAAATCACGGATTTTTTCTACTTCTTTCTGTGAGATTCCGTGAGATCCGTCCTATCCGTGTACTGAATCACGGCAAGTCCTAATAACCCTATTGTGATAAGGATGGATAAACTTTTGCAAAACAAAAGCACTCTTGGGGCGCTGGTATTGATACTGGCGCTTTCTTTTTACCTTTACACGTTATCGCCCTCGCTGACCTGGGGCGATGGAACGCGCTTACAAAGCGAAGCCATCTCTGGAGAGTCCATCGTCCTTGCAGAGATGAGCCCGCAGGAATTTTCGCCCGACCCATATCCATTTTCAAAGGTAGGAGTCACCGCCTGGGATCATCCGCTATACATCGTCCTCGGTTACATGCTGGTCGCGGCTCTGCCCAACGTGGACTCGCTCTGGCTCGTCAACTTGATCTCGGCGGTCTTCGGCGCAGGGACCGTCGCGCTGATCTTTCACCTCACATTGCGTTACACCAACTCGATAGTTCCTTCGCTTTACGCCGCGTGTGCGTTGATGGTCTCGCATACGTTCTGGTGGCATTCCTCCACGCCAGAGGTGTATACGCTCTTCACCTTCCTGTTGTTATCAAGCCTGACCTTCTTCAACCGCTATGAACGAAACCATAACCTGACCGACCTGATCCTCAGCGCGCTCTTCTTTGGCTTATCGGCATCCAATCACATCCTTGCTTTTCTGGCATTGCCCGCGCTCGGCATATATTTTCTGCTGTCAAAGAGATCGTTCGCCGCGCTCGAATTGAATCTTCAGAAGTTATCTCTCGCCTCCGCCGCGTTTCTCGCAGGCTTTGCGCTTTACCTCGTTCAGTTCGCCCGCACGCTGAAAAATTTCTCCGCAGGCGAGCTGATAGGACCCGCGCTCGGTTCCAACTTTCTGAGCGGGCTTGGCACACTATCGCCCATCGTGATCGGCGGGAGCCTCCTCGAATATATTTTATTTCTCGCACTGCAATTCGGTCCCATCGGCATCGTATTGGGCGTGGCGGGTTTTCGCCGCGCCATGCGCAGTGACGCGCCGTCGGTCCGCAAGATCGCCGCGTGTTTTATCGTGTACGCGCTCTTTGGGATTTTCTACCGCGTCATGGATCAATTCGCTTTTTTTCTGACCTCGTATGTCTTCTTCGCCGCCCTGATGGGAATCGGACTTAACCATTTTTTCTCCACACTGCGGGAAAAAGCGCGCATCATTCTGACGGTCAGCCTGCTCCTCACCATCCTGCTGACTCCACCCCTCTACCGAATCCTGCCGAGCCTCGCCAAGCACCTCGGCGTAGACGATGCCACTATCAGCATCCCGCAAGTAGGAATCGGCGTCCGCAATGGATTGGTGTATTACTTAGACCCCAACAAACGCGGAGATTATCTCGCCTATCAATTCGGACATGAGACGCTTGCCAGCCTGCCACCCAACGCGGTGGTGCTTGCTGAATGGTACACCGACCCCGATGAGTATTTCATCCTCCGTCACTTCAACAGGGTCGAAAAACTTCGCCCCGATGTGACCGTCGAAGGCTGGATAACGATTCCCATTGCATCTTTCGATTCGCAAACCGCCGTGAACTTAATCCAAGAATCGATTTCTGCGCAACGCCCCGTATATCTGGCATCGCTGAGCGAGCGGTTCTACGCGGCTTCCAAATTGCTGAAAGAATATTGCATTGTCCCCGAAAATAATTTATATCGGCTATACCCAAACGACAGGAACGATCTTCCGTGTTTGGATATTGATTCCGTCACCGAATAGCGTTCCGATCCCAACACCTACAAACTCCTGTTGATGGTAGCGCCTAACATCGAGGACAAAACCCGATCCATGTCATTCTGAGCGAAGCGAAGAATCTCTACGATTGTCTCAGAGACCCTTCGCTTTCGCTCAGGGTGACATGCCTTGTTGTGTGTTGGGTTTTAAGCACTCCCCTCTGCGTCTCCGCGACTCTGTGGCGAAAATTCAGGCTTATAATCCGTTCATCAGGTCAGGAGTGTGATATGCCTCGTGTCCCTCGTTCATTTGCGATCTTTATAGCCCTCTGTGTGGGGTTATCTGCCTGCGCGCCAGCGGCTCCCCTCCCAACGGCGACTCTCCTGCCGAGCAAGACATTTACGCTAACCGAAACCCCCGCCCCTACCGAAACCCCAACCCTCGACCCGACGGAGACGCCCACGCCCACCGAAACGCCCGCGAAAACCATTGACCTTGACATAAACGGCGACGGGGTTACCGACTATGTGGGAACCATCAAAGAAAGCCATAATATTGAAATTAACGAAGGCGAGCCCGCAAGGCAGGACAAAATTCGAACATTCGTCAACTCTGACTATAATTTTACGGGTTTTGATACGCAATATGGATACCTAACTGGGTACGATATTGTAACAATCAATAATGGAGAGCGAGATCTCGACCTTGTATTTTTTAGGGTCAAATACTTTAGGGAAGGTAAGCCCCCTATAACGGTTGAATTTTCGACATTAGAAAAAGTAATAAGTAAATTCGGTTTTAACGATCTTAACGCCCTGGGTACAAGAGTAAATGTAGATTGTAAAACTCCAAATGGTAATGACTTTACAAACAGGGCTAAAACAGTTGTCACAAAAAACCTAGAACTCGATGATTTTGAAACCTCAATTATTTTTCCTAAAAGTCCAGACTGGATTGGAGCATATGAAGCGCTTCGTCTTCTTAAGGATCAAGATATCACCAATCTTGACTTGAAATTCAAGCTTTTATCAAGCCAAATATCACAGTAAATCTTCCTTGCAAACTCTCATCAATTTGTATACTATGAATTAATGGGGTCTAGAATAATTACTAAAGTCTGTTTGCTCATTTTTGCTTTGGTTTTTATGTTCGCTTTCTCCACTGTCAAGGCAAGGTTAGCATCTGCCCAGACCTGTCCGCAAAATTTTCCAATTGATCAATTCGGATGCGGTGCACCAGACCCACTTTTTAATACTTGCGATCCACCACAGTTTGTCCGCAGTACGACTGTTGACTGTTCCCTAAACGCTCAAGGCTCTTGCCAAACTACCACTGGCTTCTGCTCCAGTAACGACACTTGTAGTTACAATGCTGGCACGGGAACTTGTGACTGTTCAAGATCCGTTGTTCAATGCAATCAAGGTGGCGGGGGTGGGGGAGGAAATTGTTCGGGAGTTGGAGATAGTTGCACGGACAACGGCGATTGTTGCTCGGGCAGGTGCAGTGGAAGCCGAGGGATTTGTGTAAATGAGCCAAGCGGAGGTATTTGTAATCTTCCTAGAACTTGTCTCAAAAACACCGTGTCACTCTGAGGGAGCGGGGTTTGCGACCGAAGAGTCTCTTATTTGGGCAGTAGAGACCCTTCGCTGACGCTCAGGGTGACATTTTTGAGATGACTTCTACTATCAACTGCCCCGCAGGAACTGTTCGGGGATCAACGATTATCGGGTCGCAGTGCGAGAATTATGCTTGCACAAACTATACGGGATCAGTGCAGGTGCAAGGCGCTTGTTGCGATTGGGAGCCAGGGGAGTAGGATTGTAGAAGGGCGGTGTTGAATCCCCAAATCCCGAAGGGATGAAAGAATTGAAAAAACCATGACACCCCTTCGGGGTTTGATAAACATTTGGTCAATCTCCATAATCTTGCCACTCCTTCGGAGTTCATCCCGCTATTTGTATCAGCATCACCAATCCCAATGCCTAATCCCAAAGTCATTGCCCTCGACAGCCAGCGCGGCGGCGTAGTTTGATTCGACATTCAACGAATGTAACGACCAGCGCAATGATTCGCTTACACCGGGGCGCGTGGCTAGGAGGGCGGCAGGTTCGCCAAGCGACACATCGAAGCTACCCAGCGGCAGGGACAAGCCTAGTCCCTGCGCTTTGATGTACGCTTCCTTGCGCGTCCAACAGTTGAAAAATCCGAGAGGTCTTTGTTCAACAGGCAATGTCATTAACTCTTGAGTTTCTGTTTGCGAAAAATTTCGAAAGGCAAGGTTTTCAAGTTCAACATCTTCGCGGATAAGTTCAATGTCCACGCCGACGTTTCGTCCGCGGGCGAGGGCGATCATCACGAAATCGCCGGAGTGGGAGAGGTTGAATTCAATATTGGTCGTAGTAGCAACTTTAGTCGCTGGCTTGCCTGAACGACTGACCCCACTGGGGCGCTTCGCAGAGTCGTTACTACGGGTTAAGAGCGGCTTGCCATATTCGTTCGTGGAGAATTTCAATTCGCTAGGCTCGCATTGCAAATATCGCGCGAGAATATCTCGCAGACTTGCATGGGCAACGATGTAACGATCACGGTCTATGTCAAAGTGGAAGCGCGAGGCGCGTTGACGTTCATCCGCCGAGAGAGACTCTTCACTCGGGGTCGTTGAACTCATGCGAACGCGCCAGATATCCACGCGGTCTGTTGCGAGATCGAGATTCTCCGGGGGACGAATCCAAATTGAGTCGTTCATTCCCGCCACGCCTTGATGATTCCCGTGCCGAACAAAATCTTTTGCGGAAAGATCCCGCCTTCGACAGCGACTCGGAAGCCGTGCGACTCCAACAGGCGGACTAACTCACGATGATCGCGGGAGTCATCCATGAACTCGTGATATTCCATCACAATGTAGCGGATTCGTTCGAGAGTTTCGCGCGAGCAGTTAGCGAGGATTCCATACTCCGCCCCTTCGATGTCCATTTTCAAGCAATCAACCCGTTCGATATTGTTCTCTGAAAGAATATCGGCGAGCGTCATGGCGCGGACTTTTTCGCGCGGACTGTTCGCGTCTTGCAGCAACGAACCCAACGCGCCGTTATCGCCCGGCAGAAAAAATTCCATCTCGCCGCGTTTTTCCGAGACGGCGGCATGATGCGCGTGAAGATTTTCGAGACCGTTCAACGATCTATTTTCAGCGAGCATGTCAAAGTTACTGCGCGAGGCTTCATAAGCATAGACCTTCCCCGGCGCGGCGCGTTGCGCGGCGCGGACTGAAAATCCGCCGATGTGCGCGCCGAGGTCCACCACCACGTCTCCCGTGCGGATTGGGAACTTCGGGTCGTCGTAGATCTTCGCCTTCCAAATTTCCCACACAACGAGGATGTCCGATGTGTTCACGCGGACATTGAATCGGGTCTTGGAGTCCGCTTGAACCAGCGTTGTGGGTTTTCCCTGATGGCGCAGGTAAAACAATGGGAAGACCAATTGATTGAACCAAAGGAAGAAGCGTTGATTTTTTAGTCGCATTGTTGTTGATTGGAATCGCCTCATGAAGTGTCACCCTGAGCGGCAGCGAAGGGTCTCTGGCGCAATAACCGAGATTCTTCGCTTCGCTCAGAATGACATCACGCAAGGTGAGTTATCAAAGTTTCTCTTCCATAAATTTCAACACTGCTTCATTCGCAGTTGTGATGAAAAAATGATCTCCCGCAAAATATTGCGACTCAAAAACGCCTTGCGTTTGAATTGCCCAACCTTCGAGTTGTTCGCGGCGGACGCGGAGGTCGTCAAGTCCGCCGAGGGCAATGAGGGGACAAGCAAGCGGCGCATCGGGTCGATATTGGTATGTTTCGATCATTTCGAAGTCGGCGCGGAGGGTGGGGAGCGAGAGTCGCATCAGTTCATCGTTTTGCAAAATTTCAGGCGGGATGCCGTTCAGTTTTTTCAATTCGTTGACAAATTCCGCGTCGGGCAGTTGATGAATTGGCGGATGCGGATTCGGGAGTTGCGGCGCGGCGCACGCAGAGATGAAAAGGATGTTCGGTTCCGCGAGTCCTTTTTGTCGTAAGGTTCGCGCCAACTCGAACGCGATCAGACCTCCCATGCTGTGACCGAAGAATGCAAACGGTTTATCCAGCAAAGGTGAAATCGCTTGCGAAAGATTCTCGACGAGCGCGAGAAGGTCGGTGAGCGGAGGCTGGGGACTGCGCGAACCGCGTCCTGGATAGTGAACAGCCAGCCCTTCGAATGAATCGTTTAGTCCAGCGCACCACTTTGCGAACGCGGCGGGTCCGCCTCCCGCGTACGGAAAAAAGAAGACGCGCATCGTCGCATCCGATCTTGGCGCTGGGCAGGCAAACCATGTATCCACTGCGTTTAAATCTCTGGTCGTTGAATCAGATCATGCGCGATAAACGCCTTGATGTATGTGGAGAGCAGTTCGCCGTTCACGGGCGGACATTCGACGCCAGCGTCTGCCAATTTTGCGAGCGTGTTGGTCAAGTCAATGCGCGGCATGAAAATTTGTTTTTCCTCCACCTCTTCGATCAGCGGAAGATACGGTTCCCATCCGCCGTTTTCCATGAAGGCAACTTTTTTGAACAGGTCGGCGCGCCATTCCTCGAACGAGACGCGCTGGGTTTGGAAGCCTTCGTCGTTGAGCCATACCAGCAAATTGTCGAGATGAAGCGGCGAAGGGTTTTCCAAATGATAGATTTGATTCCAATTGACAGGGTCTTTTGAAATTTGCACGATCGCCGCGCTGACGAAATCGACCGGCACGATGTTGGCGACAACATCCAGATCGGGCGCGGCGCCAAGCAAGAGGCAGGCGCGCGTCATGCTGGAGATCATGTTGTCGGTATTCCATGCGCCGGTGAGGCTGTGACCCGACACCAAACCGGGACGATAGATCGCGTACGGGATGCCGCGCGCGCCAGCCTGCATCACTAATTTTTCCGCGACCCATTTGCTTTGAGCGTAGCCGCCGAACGGCGCGCCTGTTTCATCTATGTTGTCGCCTTCGCGGAACACGCGCCCGTCGTCGTGATCGCCGTTGTGTAAAATAGACAGCGTGGACACATGATGCACGGGCTTCAACTTCGCGCGGCTCGCCAAGCGTAAAATTTCCTGCGTCCCCAAAACATTCGCCGACTTGTGCGCGGCATACGGATACACAAAATTCACCATCGCGCCGTTGTGGATGATCGAGTCAATTTGAGTCGCAAGTTCGTAAAATTTTTCTTCGCTCAGTCCAAATCGCGGCGAGCCGAGATCGCCCAACACTGGCTGAATGCGAGACGCAAACGCCTGATCCCACAATTGATACGAATCAAGATTGCGCTTCAAACGCTTCAAGCCTTGTTCAACGTTATCAGCGCGAAGCAAACAATACACGTCCGCCAAAGTCTGCTTCAACAAGTCATGCAACAAGAACGCGCCGACGAATCCCGTCGCGCCCGTCAATAAAATCTTTTTTGGTTCGGCATGTTCGTACACAAGATCGCCCGCGTTGATGTCCGCATCTAAGATTGCTTCGGCTTTCAATTGTTCCAAACTCAACTGATTCATGCGGATGATGTTGCTTCCGCCCGCGTACGCGCCCTTCCCTCCGCACTTTGCATTGCTGATCACCTCGGCAAGATTCGCAACAGTCGGCTGTTCGAACAACGCGCGCAACGGCAACTGCGAAGTTTCGAGCGAATATTTTTCGCGCAACAAAAACACGAGCCGCGTCCCCAACAGTGAATGTCCGCCGAGTTCAAAAAAGTTATCGTTCACCCCAACTTGCTCGGCGTTCAAGCCCAACACCTGCGCGCACACTTCGGCAAGTTCCGCTTCCAACGGCGTGCGCGGCGCGATGTATTGCGCGCGTAAATCAACTCGCGACTGAGTCGGCGCGGGCAACGCTTTGCGATCCACTTTTCCATTCGGCGTGAGCGGCAACGATTCAAGATTCACAAACACAGATGGAATCATGTACTCTGGAAGTTTCGCGCGCAAATAATCTCTGAGATGGACGTGCTCCGCTTCGCTCTCAGGGACAGCTGGCACCACGTAGGCGACCAGACTCGCCTCCGCGGACCTCTCCTTCCACGCGACGACGACCGCCTGTTTCACTTGCGGATGATTCATCAACGCGACCTCGATCTCGCCGGTCTCGATGCGATAGCCGCGAACTTTCACTTGCTGATCGCTTCTGCCGAAGAATTCGATGTTCCCATCCGCGAGGTAACGCGCGAGGTCGCCGGTTTTGTACATTACGCTATCTTTCCGCGCTGAGCGGAGCGGCGGTTTTTGCCGCGAAGTCGAAGCGGGGGGAGGAATAAATCTCTCCGCCGTTAACTCCGGGCGATTCAAGTAGCCGCGACTGACGCCGTCTCCTCCGATGTACAGATCGCCGATCACGCCGACAGGGACGGGTTGAAGCGCTGAATCTAAAATGTAAATTTGCGTGTTGGCGATCGGTCTGCCGATGGGAACGGTGTTCGAGATGCCCGCTTGAATCGAATCCACTTTGTAGAGCGTTGACCAGATCGTCGTCTCGGTGGGACCATAAACATTCCACAACCCCGCGCCTCGCACGAGGAGTTTTTCCGCCAAGTCGTTGGTCAACGCTTCGCCGCCGCAGAGGATTTTCAAATCGGGTTTGCCCGTCCAGCCTGCTTCGAGCAGAAGACGCCAACTCGCGGGCGTGGCTTGCATGAAGGTGATGTTTGACTCGGTCAATGATTCCGCCAGCGTCGCGCCATCCGCAACGGTTTCAGAGTTTGCGATGACAACCTTCGCGCCGACGGTGAGCGGCAACAGCAATTCGAGAACGGCGATGTCGAACGAAAGCGTCGTCACTGCGAGAAGCGAGTCATCCGCGTTGATTCCCAAATCCTTTTGCATCGAGCACAAAAAGTTGACGACCGCTTGATGATGAATCTGCACGCCTTTCGGCTTGCCCGTCGAACCAGAGGTATAAATAATGTAGGCAAGATCGTCAGCAGAGGCTTTCGATTTTTTGCCGCGCTTTGCCTTCACATCAGCGAGCGCATCGAGACAAATGACTTGCGCGTCTGTCTTCGGCATTTCGGGCAACAAGGCTGAAAGCGTGAGAACGATCGAAGCGTTTGAATCTTCCAGCATGAACGCGAGACGTTCGGACGGGAAGGATGGGTCGAGCGGCAAATACGCGCCTCCCGCCTTCAACACGCCGAGCAGACCGACGAGCATTTCCACAGAGCGGCTCACGAACAAGCCGACGAGCGTGCCGGGCTTGACGCCTTGCGCGACAAGAATCTTTGCAACCTCGTCCACGCGTTTGTTCAACTCCTTGTATGAAACGTCCCGAAGGTTTTCGTCAAGCCGCTGATTTGTGCCGCCCAAGCCTTCGGGACGGTGATCGAATTCAATCGCGATGGTATTGGGTGTTTTCTTTGCTTGCGCCTCGATCAATTCATGGATGCAAAGGTCGCGTGGATATTCGGATTGTGTGTGATTCCAATCAACGAGGATTTTCTGTTTCTCCGAATCATCCAAGAGCGAGTAACTTGAAACAGCCTGCGCGGGGTCTGCGGTGATTTCATGCAACAGCAAATCGAAATACTTCAGCATCTGCCGAATGGTTTCGGCGTCGAACAAGTCCGTGTTGTATTGAAGCGCGGCGGCGAGACCGTCTCCCAACTCGGACATCATCATCGTCATGTCGAATTGCGCGGGTTCGCCGCCCAACGCGATGGATTCGAGAACGAGTCCGCTCGCTTCCATGCGCGCGCCGTCGAGTCCGAGCGCGAACGGGCTGAGCGCTTGCGCGTCCGCGGTGTGCGCTTTTTGCAGGATGAACATCGTCTCGAACAACGGCGGGCGGGATGAATCGCGTTGGACGCCGAGTCGCTTCGCCAACAGCGCGGGTGGATACTCTTGATGTTCGAACGCGCCGAGCGCGGTCTGTTTTACGCGCTGGAGGATTTCATTGAACGATGGATTTCCTGAAAAATCCGCTTTCAACGCGATGGGATTGATAAAGTATCCGACGAGATTCGACAACTCGGCATGGCTTCGTCCCGCAGTGACGGAACCCACCAAAAATTCATCTTGATTCGAATAGCGATGCAACAACGTTTGAAATGCGGCGAGCAGGGTCATGAACATCGTCGCGCCGTGTTCTTGCGCGAGCGATTTCAATTTTGCGTATAACTCGGCGTCCAGGAAGAGATGTTCCGAGTCGCCGCGATAGGTTTGCATCGGCGAGCGCGGACGATCTGTTGGAAGATTCAACGCGGGGAGTTGATTTCCAAGCTGCGCTTGCCAGTACTTCCACAATTTTTCGCCGCGTTCGCTTTCGAGCATTCCCGCTTCCCAACGCGCGTAATCGGAATAACGCGCGGGCAGGGCGGGCAATAATCCGCTTATGCCGCCGAGAGCGCCCTGATTCGCCTCGTACAACGTCAACAGTTCGCGCGCCAAAATCGTCATTGACCAAAAGTCTGTGACGATGTGATCCATTGCCAGCAAAAGGATGTGAGACGAATCCTGCCTGAGGTGGAGATCGGCTCGAATGACTGGCCCAGCCTCAAGGTCGAATGAAGCGCGCGCGTCCTGTGCGAGTCGCTCGCGCAGCGCGTCATCCTCCAGTGCGGACGAATCCACAATGCGAAAAAATCCATCTATCGAATCATGCACGCGTTGAAGCGGCTCGCCGTTGACTGCATGGAAAGTGCTTCGTAGAGATTCGTGCCGCGCGATGAGACGTTCGAATGCGAGTTGCAATGCTGGCACATCGAGATCGCCGCGGATGCGGATCGCGCCAGCCACGTTGAACGAAATTTCATCGGGCATGAGCTGATGCAAAAACCACAACGCCTGCTGACCCACCGAAAGCGGACTCTCGCGCGGCGGATTCTGCGCGACCATGAACGGCGCGTCATTCTCCGTTTCGGCTGACTCCAAATTCTTCAGCGCCTCCGCCGCGAGACTTGAGATCGTTGGACCTTGCAAGAGACTCGCCACCGAAATTTGCGCGCCGAGTTTTGATTCGAGCGAGTTCTTCAGTTCCATCGCCATGAGCGAATCAAGGCCGAGCGTGTCGAGCGGGGTGTCGAGATTTAGGCGCGAGATATCCATGCCAAGGATGCGCGCGGTTTGATGTTGAATGAAAGTTTCGATGTCGGGTTTGGTGTGTAGATGATCGAGGTTCTCCCTCACCCCTGGCCCCTCTCCCAATGGGAGAGGGGGATTCTTTTGCATTTTTCCATTTTTTCTTTCAACAATTTTTTCTTGCGATTTCAATTTACCATTCGAGCGCGATGATGGCAACTTGCTTACTTGTTTACCTGTCTCCGTGTCTACCTGTCTACCTGTCTCCCTGTCTACCTCCACCCAATACCTCTGACGATCAAACGGATAGTTCGGCAACGCAACTTTATTGCGCGAATAACCAGAATCGAATCCGTTCCAATCCACATCCGCGCCTTGGACGTAGAGTTTGGCGAGGCTGTCGAGGAGCGTTTGCCATTCATCCTGATTTTGTCTCAACGAAGGCAGCCACGCGGATTTTGACTCTGGCAAACAGCGTTTTCCCATTCCCAACAATACCGGGCTTGGACCGATCTCGATGAACGCGTCAATTCCAAGATTCGCAAGAGACTGCATCCCTGCGGAGAATTTCACTTCTGAGCGGATGTGGTCTCGCCAATATTTGGCGGTGGGAGGTTGAGGGATTTCCGCGCCCGTGATGTTGGAGATGAGGAGAATTTGAGAATTAGAGAATTTTATGTTTTGGGCAAATGATTCGAATTCATCGAGGATCGAATCCATCAGCGGAGAATGGAAGGCGTGCGAAACTGTCAGCGGCTTGGAGGTGATGCCAAGTTTGGTCAATACATCCACGATGGTTTGAATGGCGGATGATTCGCCGGAGATGACCGTGTTGTCGGGTCCGTTCGAGGCGGCGATGGAGACTTGATTCGCAAACGGCTTCAACACATCGGTGATCTTTGCGGCGTCGGCAAAGACTGCGACCATCGTCCCGTTTTGCGGAAGTCCGCCCATCAGGCGCGCGCGTTCGGCGATGAGTCGCAACCCATCTTCGAGGGTGAACGCGCCGGCAATGCACGCCGCGACGTATTCGCCGACGCTGTGTCCCATCACGGCGTGAGGTTTGATTCCCCACGAGAGCCACAATTTTGCGAGGGCGTATTCAAAAGCGAAGAGTGCAGGCTGGGTGTATTGCGTTTGATTTATCGTTGAATCGTCTTTTTCGGCAAAGATGATCTCGAGCAGAAAACGTCCAAGAATGGGATCAAGGATCGTTCCGCATTCATCCAATGCAGCGCGGAAGGTTGGTTGAGTCTCGTAGAGTCCCTTGCCCATGCCTGCGTACTGCGATCCCTGACCGGTGAAGAGGAACGCGATTCTTGGTTGTACGCCGGGTTTAGTTTGACCTATTTCTATTCGTGGGGCGGGATGATATCCCGCCCCATCAAGCGGGATGCCATCCCGCTCCACGTTTGATGAGATAAAAGAATCTAAACCGATTTTCAAATCATCGGTGTTGTTCGCTTGAATTGCTAAACGATGTTCAAAATGCGAACGGGTTGTGTTGGCGGTGAAGGCGAGTTCTTGTACTGCGGATTGCGGATTGCGGATTGCGTCGTTGAAAGATTGTGCGAGTTCCCGAAGAGATGATTCGGTTTTGGCTGAGAGAGTCAACAAGTGGCGCGGGCGTTCGATGTCATTCAGAGGGAATCCCATGCGCAGTGGAGACCCTTCGTGGCGCGAGGCGCCACTCAGGGTGACATGATTCGGAGTGACATGTGGCGCATCGGATAAAACTATATGCGCGTTCGTGCCGCCGAAGCCGAAGGAACTGACGCCAGCAAAACGCGGCGCGTCTCTGCGCTTCCACGGGCGGAGGTAGGTGCCAATCTCGATGCGTGAGCCTTCGAGAGAGAGATACGGGTTGATTTCCTTTAAATGTAAATGTGGCGGGATGGATTCGTTCTGCATCGCAAGGACAACTTTGATCAGTCCCGCGATCCCCGCCGCCGATTCGAGATGACCGATGTTCGTCTTCACCGAGCCGACGATCACGCGTTGATTCGAATCGTCGTTCAACACTGCGTTCAACGACGCCATCTCGATCGGGTCGCCGAGCGGAGTCCCCGTCCCATGCGCTTCGACGTATCCGATTTGATGCGGAGAAACGCGCGCTTGATTCAACGCCGCGCGGATCACATCTTGTTGCGCGAGTCCGTTCGGCGCGGTGAGTCCGTTGCTTCTTCCATCTTGATTCACCGCCGAACCGCGAATCAACGCAAGGATGTTGTCGCCATCTCGTTGCGCGTCGGACAAGCGCTTCAACACGATCATGCCGCAGCCTTCGCCGCGCACGTAACCGTCCGCGCTGGCGTCGAAGGTTTTGCAGTGACCATCGGGCGCGAGCATCCGCGCTTGTGAAAATGTGATGGTCAATTCGGGAGTCAAAATCAAATTGACGCCGCCCGCCAGCGCCAGATCCGATTCGCCGTTGCGCAAACTTTGGCACGCGAGATGCGCCGACACCAACGACGATGAACACGCCGTGTCCACCGCCATGCTCGGTCCGCGCAGATCGAAGACGTACGATAAACGATTCGCCGCGATGCTGTGCGCGTTGCCCGTGCCTGCGTAGGCGTCGATCATTTCAGGGTCGTCGAATTGCAAGCGCGAATAATCGTAACTGCTGATGCCGACGAACACGCCCGTGCGAGTCCCCGCGAGAGACGAGGGCGGGATAAAAGCATTTTCCAGCGCCTCCCAGCTGACCTCCAGCAGGAGGCGTTGTTGCGGGTCCATGCGCGCGGCTTCACGAGGAGAGATCCCAAAGAAGGCGGGATCGAACAAATCCACGTTGTCGAGGAAGCCGCCGAAACGCGTCGTCACTTTCCCTGCGGCTGGTTCGTCAGCGTGGAACTCGTCCACATCCCAGCGGTCGGACGGAACTTCGGTGATCGCGTCCACGCCGTTGCGGAGCAATTCCCAAAACGCCTGCGGACTATCGGCTTGCGGGAAGCGGCAGCTCAAACCGATGATCGCGATGGGTTCGTTGATGTTGTTGAATGTCGGTTGAGGAATCGGCGTTGATCTTTTTGCAGGTTGTGAATCATTCGCGAGAAAATTTGCTAATGATTCAATCGTTGGATAATCCCATGCCAATGTGGGAGCAAGTTTGCGGTTGAGAAAAACTTCAAGATCGCCTGTGAGACTCACGGCTTGCACCGAGCCGAGTCCGTAATACGTGAAGGGTTGGCGCGGATCAATTGCGGACGAGTCCATTTCGAGCATGGCGGCGATGCGTGTGAGGAGGAAGGATTGGATTTCTGAGGAGGGCTTGTAGTTGGAGTCGGTGATTGAAGACTCGTAACTCTCCCTCACCCCAACCTCTCCTTCGGAGTGCTTCGCGATCTCCCGCTGGGAGAGGGAACTGCGCCACTCACCCACTACGTCCAGTTTACCTTCGAGAAATGCGGACTTCGTGGCGCGGCGCTGGATCTTTCCGCTGGAGGTTTTGGGGACGCTCATCGGCTTGACGAGCGCGACGGCGAAGACTTGCAGATCATGTTTCTCGGCAACGGCTTGGCGAATCGCAGAGGCGACTTCGTTCACATCCGCCTGGCGTCCCGCGCGAATCACTTCTTGAACGATGACGAGTTGCTCTTTTCCATTTTCATTCACTGAGAATGCCGCGCCTGAACTGGACTGCAATGCGGAATGACTCGCTTCGACAGTTAATTCAATATCTTGCGGGTAATGATTGCTTCCGTGAATGATGATGAGGTCTTTCAAACGACCGGTGATGAAGAGTTCATCGTTTTGCAGAAAGCCGAGATCGCCCGTCCGCATGAACGGCCCTTCGTTGGTATCGGCAACGAACGCGCCAAATGTTCTTTGTGTTTCTTCCGCGAGTCCCCAATATCCCTGCGCCACGCTGGGACCGGCAACCCAAATTTCGCCGACTTCGTTTTCACTGCATTGATTCAACGTGGAGGGATTGACAATAACAATTTTTTGATCAACGATGGATTTACCGCAGTTGACCATCGTCAACGCGTTGGCATCCTCGCGCGGAACTTCAACCACGGCGTCGCGTTCGAGGGCTTTGCGGTCAATTGTCAGCGTGCGAGGCGTTGATGGACCGTCGCCTCCCGAAACGATGAGCGAACTTTCCGCCATGCCGAAGCAGGGGTAGAAAGAAGCCGCACGAAAGCCGACCGGCTCGAAGGTCCGCGCGAAGCGTTCGAGAGTCTCGGGGCGAATCGGTTCGGCTCCGCAGAAGGCGAGCTTCCACGCGCTTAAGTCCAGCGTGTCGAGTTGTTCGGGCGTGATCTTGTCCACGCATAAATCATAGGCAAAGTTCGGCGCGCCGCTGGTCGTCACCTTGTATTTGCTGATGGCTTCGAGCCAGCGGAAAGGCTTTTGCAAGAACGACACAGGCGACATCAACGTGGATGCGCATCGGATGTACAGCGGTTCAAGAATGCCCCCAATCAAACCCATATCGTGATAGCTGGGGAGCCAGAACGCGCCGGAATCATTGCCGTCAATTTGAAATCCGTGTTGGATAGCTTTGAGGTTGTGCATCAGGTTGCCATGCGTGAGCATGACGCCCTTCGGCTGACTCGTCGAACCCGACGTATATTGGAGGAAGGCGAGCGTGTCCGCGTTGACGTTCGGATCGCGCCACTCCGCTTCAGACTCCGGGGAGACCTGCTCGGTGTTCAGCCAACTTAACGCTTCCAAGTCGGGCGATTGCTCGAAGCGTTGTTCGATGTTGTGAAGGATGGCGGAAGTGGTAAGCGCGAACTTCGCCTGCGAGTCCGCGACGATGGCTTGGATGCGCGGGACAGGACGATTCAAACGCGGAGGGTAGGCTGGCACCGCCACCGCGCCGGCATACAAACACCCAAAGAACGCGGCGATGTAATCCAACCCGGCGGGGTAGAGCAATAACACGCGTTCGCCGCGCGCGCCGTGAGCCTCAAGCCACGCGCCGATGCCCCGCGCGCGGCGGTCGAGTTCGCCATAGGTGAGCGAGTCGCCTTCCATCCCATCGTCCTGTAGATAACGATAGGAAAGAAAATCAGGTTGCAGATCTGCCCGCAATCGCAAAAGATCAAGAAGCGTACCGGGGATGGGATGATTCTGAAAAAGCGATTGCATCGTATTAGACCTATGTGTCCGAGTTATATCATAAAAGCCTGTAGCGCCATTCCGCCAAAAGTTTGCTTGACATGCCTCATTCGCAAACGTATAATCTTTTTCACTATCGGGAACGAGGGCGGATAGTGGAAGCATTTGTTATTTCTGAAACTGATTGCCTGTTGGAACGACCTCTATCAACAAGGAAAAGGAACAGACCCGTGGCACAATCTGGCAAATTCAAGTTGACCCTCGTCAACGCGCAAAGCAGCGCTCCCCCAAAAGAATTCGAATTGACCAAATCTGAGGTTGTAGTGGGCAGAGATGAAGGCGTGGACATCGTGATCTCCACGCCGGCTGTTTCACGCCGCCATGCGCGCTTTATGGTGGATGGCGGCAATTACGTTATCGAAGATCTCGGCAGTTCCAATGGCACCTTCGTCAACGGAGACCGTCTGATCGGGAGGCGGACGCTCAACCACCACGACGAGATCCGTTTAGGGCAGGCGATCACGCTCTTGTACACAACCCCCACCGAAGCGGACGAACCGGATGCGACGGTGGTTGGCGCAAAAAAACCGACGCCGGTCGTCGTTTCGCATGTGGCGCAAACCATCATCGGCGATGAACCGATGATCCCCGCGGCGGCAGGTCCGCGAAAACTGATCGTCACGGTTGCGGGAGAACCGCCGAAATCGTACAACCTCACGCGTTCGGCGCTCGCCATCGGCAGGCTCGACGATAACGATATCGTCATCCCCTCGCCAATCGTCTCCGGTAAACACGCCCGTCTCGAAGCCGCAAGCGGAGGCGGGTACATGCTCGTTGTCTTATCGGATGCGCGGAACCCGGTGCTTTGCGAAGGCAGGGCCATCGAAGGCTCGCGCGTGTTGCGCCATGGCGATGTCTTGCGCATCGGCGGGCAGGATCCGGGCGTGATGGTGACGCTGAGTTACGAAGCGCCATCCGAAGCGGGATCGGGCGCGCGCGATATCGTCTTTGGCGAAAAGACGCTCATCACGATCGGGCGCGACCCGAGCAACGATGTGGCGCTTGCCTCGCCGAACGTCTCGCGCTTCCATGCGCAGATCCAGCGTGTGGGTCAACGCTATCGCGTGGAAGATTTACGCAGTTCCAACGGCGTGTTCGTCAATGGCGAGCGCGTCGAAGGGTCGCTCTGGCTCAAGCCCGAGGATTCGATCCGCATCGGTCAATATCACTTCGTCATGGGCAAAGACCAGCTCGCCCAGTTCGACGAGAGCAACGGCTTGAAAGTGGAAGTACTCGGCTTGAACAAATGGGTGCGCAAAGACCTGAACATCTTGCAAAATATTTCGGTGGTCTTCAAACCGCGCGAATTCATTGTGGTGGTGGGGCAAAGCGGCGGCGGAAAATCCACGTTTGTAGACGCAGTCGCCGGCTACCGCCCCGCAACTCCCCCGTCGAAAGTGCTCGTCAACGATGTGGATATCTACACCCACTTCGACGCCATCCGCAACGAGATCGGCTTCGTCCCACAAAAAGACATCATCCACATGGAATTGACGGTGTACCAGGCATTGGACTACGCCGCGCAATTGCGCATGCCCGCCGATACCGCCGCCGAAGAACGCGAAAAGCGCGTGATGGAAGTGCTTGCCGACCTCGACCTCACCCATCGCAAGGATGTGCAGATCAGCGGCTTGAGCGGCGGACAACAGAAACGCGTCTCCATCGGCGTCGAACTGCTCACCAAACCCGGCCTTTTCTTCCTCGACGAGCCCACCTCCGGTCTCGACCCCGGCACCGAGACCGCGCTCATGCAACTCATGCGCCGCCTCGCCGACCAGGGACGCACGATCATCCTCATCACGCACGCCACCAAGAACGTGATGCTCGCGGACAAGGTCATCTTCCTCGCGCGCGGAGGCTACCTCGCGTGGTTCGGTCCGCCGGATGAAGCGCTGGCGTACTTCGACCAACACCGCTCCGAACGCGACCGCCGCACCGGTAAGATCGAGTTCGACGAGATCTACGCCATCCTCGACGACCAGAGCAAAGGCAAAGCGACAGAATGGGCGCAACGCTATCGCCAAAGCAAGGCGTATCAAGACTATGTCGTTAATCCCCTTGCCGGGAAACTCTCGCCCGAAGGCGCGCCGACGATTCAACAAACCGCGCAAAAGCCCCAGCCAAAAGCGGGCGCCTCGGCAAAGAAAGTTTCCTCGCTCAAACAATTCTTCGTGCTTTCCGCGCGCAACATCAAGATCCTCACGCGCGATAAATTCGCGCTCGGCCTCATGCTCGCCACCGCGCCGCTCGTGAGCCTGCTAGACGTGGTGCTCGCCAGCGTAATGGGACGCAACCCTTTCGCCTTTGCGGATGGAGACATCGCCCGCGTGATGATCACCCTCTTCCTCATGACGATCTACGGCGTGATGGTAGGAGGCATCTCGCAAATGCGCGAGATAGTCAAAGAGCAGGACATCTACAAACGCGAACGACTCGTCAACCTGAAGATTCTTCCTTATGTAATGTCAAAGATCTGGGTGGCGGCATTGCTCGCTTTTTATCAGGCGGCAGCATATACCATCGTCCATTACCTTGCCTTCGATATGCCCGGCGGCGCGTTGGAATTCGCGCAGATCTACATCACTATGACGCTCGCCACGCTCGCCGGCATGATGCTGGGACTCTTCGCCTCTGCCCTCGCCCCGAACGCCAGTTCCGCGCCGCTGATGGTGATCATCCTCATGCTCCCGCAGATCGTGCTGGGCGGCGCGCTCATCCCCGTGCCGGAATTTATCAGCGCGCCCACCTCCACACGCTGGGCATTCGAAGCGCTGATGAGCATCACCGGTCCCGGTTCGGATGTGGCGGCAGACCTGTGCTGGAAACTCGACCCCGCCGCGCAAAACGCGTTGACCCTCGAAGACAAACTCAAACCCATCGGCGACCAGCCGCAGGGTTGTCGGTGCATGGGCGTGAACATGCTCCACGAAGAATCCTGCAACCATCCGGGTCTGGGCAGGTTCCGCATCCCCGCCATCGATGAGCCATTGCCGGTCGAACCCGCGCCCCTCCCGCCGGAACCCGAGCAACCGGTCCAGCCTGAGAATCAATCCGACAATATCGCCATGGCGGAATTCTTTGCCAAACTTCAAGAGTACGAGATCAAAGTTGAGGCGTATAAACTTCAGGTGGAACAATACCAGCGCGACCGCGTTGCCTATGAAACCAGGCGCGCCGAATTACAGGTGGCGGTTGCGCCAGCCGAAGGCGTGGTGCGGAATTTCTATACCAACTTCCCGTTCATGTATGTGGACAAAGAAGATACCGCCACCTTCTACGCCAAGATCGGTAAAACCTGGGTGATACAGAGCGCCATCTGCTTGATCCTGTTTGTCGCCATTCTCTACCTGCAAAAGCGGAAGGATGTGGTCTAACCCCATGCAAAAGAATCGGACGCCTATCATCGTCGTCCTGCTCGTCCTGTTAATCGCTTCTCTCGCCTGTGGGTCTGGTTCCACCACCGACGCGGATGCCACCGTGCAGGCGCTCAACACGCAGATCATCGAAACTGCCACCGCCGCCGCCCTTGCAGATGTGAACGCGAACGCCGCCGCCGAAACCGCGCGGGCGCAAGCCATCAGCCAATCCAAGCCCGCCGAGTTGACCGCCACCGCCGAGGCGTTCGCGCCGCGTCTGGCAGAACTAAGCAAGTACGGCGTCGACCCGGCGGAGGGGCGTCTAGGGTGGGTCCACCCTCCCGTCACGCTCGACGCGTCCGGTTTTCGTCAGTTCGAATATATCAACTACTTCATCGGCACAGTTGCCACAGACTTCGTCGTTTCGATGGACATCACCTGGGATATTGTCGGGAGTATCGCCGGGTGCGGGTTCGTGTTGCGATCCGATGGCAATAGTCTGGCGCTCAATCAATACATGGTCATTATGACGCGCGTGGCAAGCGGGCATGTGCTGTTCGTCACCATGTCCAACGGCGAGGTGGTGAACTACCGCGATATCTACGCCCGCTATACCGATAAAAGTTTCAGTTGGGAGAATCTCGCCACCAACCGCCTGACCGTGGTCGGGCGCGGCAACACGTTTTACATCTACACCAACGATACGCTCATCGGCGAAGTGGACCCGACCCAGCCACCGAAGTTGCCGATCCTGCCGCCGGAGCCGGAGAAGCCCGCCGATGCGAACAACGCCCAGGCAATGCAAGTCTATAAACAAAACAAGGCAGATTATGATAATGTAGTGGATGAGATCAACGCGCAGTATGCCCAGCGGCTGAACGCTTTCAAAACCTCGGATAAAATTTTCGACAGGGGATTCATCGCCATGGTGGCGTTGAGCGAATCGGGACGCAAGACGCAATGCCAGTTCAACAATGGGTGGCTGTATTTGATCGACACGCCGTAAGGAAGAAATTGGCATCGATTGCCAACGCCCGCCTCGCGGTTCGATTTTCATCATCGGAAATCTCTTTTTCAATCTGCAAGCGCAACGTGATGGAAGCTAACGAATTAGCGCCGTAATCGCGCGCCTTACACGATCGCGAAGTTATTTTCTCAAAATTTATCACGTTGCGGCACGGAAACCAGCCGTCAATAGGAGATGGAAGCGGGGCAAATCCCATAAATAATTTGTGTTATCATGAGCACTTCCATCGCAGAATTTTTCCACATAGAGGAATCTTTCATCCGGAGAGAAAGAAATGGCAAAGTCATCACTGATCGGTAAAACCATTGGCAAACGTTACGTGATTGAGGAGATGCTCGGGCAGGGCGGCATGTCGGCGGTGTATAAAGCCACCGACCCCAACCTCAAGCGCGTGGTCGCTATCAAGGTTATTCACTCGCATCTTTCGGATAACCCGGATTTTGTAAGACGGTTCGAGGAAGAAGCCTCGTCTGTGGCGCAGTTGCGTCACCCCGGCATCATCCTCGTGCACGATTTCAACAAAGACGAGGAACTCGACCTGTATTACATGGTGCTCGAGTTCGTGCCGGGCGAAACCATCCAGGATCATCTCAAGCGCCTCAACGACCAGGGGAGAAAATTATCCGTTTCCAAAGCGATGGAATACATGGCAAACATCTGCGACGCCGTAGATTACGCCCACCAGCGCGGCATGATCCACCGCGATATCAAACCCGCCAACCTGATGCTCACCACCTCCGGTCAAGCCATCCTGATGGACTTCGGCATTGCCAAGATCGTCGGCGGCACGCGGCACACCGCCACCGGCGCGGTTGTGGGCACGGCGATGTACATGTCGCCGGAACAGATCAAAGGCGAACAGCCCGACCGCCGCTCGGATATTTATTCGCTCGGCGTGACGTTGTTCGAAATGCTCAGCGGCAAGCCGCCCTTCGACGCCGATTCGGCAATGACGTTGATGATGATGCACATCAACGACCCGGTGCCCAACCCGCAAAAGTTGAACCCGGAGGTCCCCGAAGCATTGGTGGACGTGGTGAACAAAGCGCTCGAGAAAGACCCCGCCGATCGCTACCAGACTGCCGCGCAAATGGCGGCGGCGCTCCGTAATGTGCTGGCTGGCCGCGCCGCTGGACCTGTCCCCTCCTCGCGTTCGACGATGGTCGAAGACGCGCCAACCATGACGAAAAGCAAAAGCGCCACAACAGTTGAACCGGTCAGCGCGCCGCGTGGAACGGTGGTCGAAAGCAGTCCGATGCATCAACAAGCGCGCGGCACGATGGTCGAAAGCGCGCCGCAACCCACTCCGTATTCCGCGCCGAGTCAACCCGCATCAAAACCGAAATCGCGCTCGCTCGTGCCGATCCTGGCCGGCGTGGTCGTCCTGTTTGCCTGTCTTGCAATCGGCGGATTTTTCCTCTTCAATCAACTCCTCGGCGGAGGCAATGCCACCGAGCCGCCGGTCATCCTGACGAACACACAAGCGCCCGCTACCGAAGCGCCGCTGGTCATCGTCGAGTCGCCAACTTTGAGCGTGACCGACACTCCCGCCGCAACGCCGACAGAAGCGATCCCACCGGGACCATACGTGCGTATCAATTCGATCACGATTGACGCGAACAACCGCTACGTTGTGGAATATGAAACGTTCGAATTCACAGAATCGTTGCCCGGCATGCACATCCACTTTTTCTTCAACACGGTCTCACCGCAGAACGCCGGTTCACCAGGTTCTGGTCCATGGTTCCTCTACGGCGGACCGCGTCCATTTAGCGGGTATCGAGTCTCCGACAAGCCTGCCGCGGCAACACAGATGTGCGCGCGCGTGGCAAACAGCAATCATTCGCTGAACGGACTCGAGAGCGGCAACTGCGTAGATCTGCCGCCAAGCCCGTAAACAGTGTTGAATGTAAACGGCGACCATCAGGTCGCCGTTTTTATTTAATCGCCCGCTTCGTGATCGAGTCGAATAGAAAATCGATCAAATAGTGATTCACCTCATCGGCCGCATCGTGTTGCACCCAATGCGTTGACTCGGGGAAGAGGATCAAATTTCTGTCGTCGCAATAATCCATACTTGGGCGCGCGAGGCGATGACTGAGCGCGAAGTCCTTCATTCCCCACATCATCAATGTGCGGGTTTTAACCTGCACATCCGCAGGCATCTTCGGCGGGAATTGAAATACGGCGCGATACCAATTCAGCATGGAGGTCAATGTGCCGGGCTGAGACCATGCCGCCTTGTATGTTTCGATGTCTTCATTGGTGAATGTGTTTTTCACGGATGAGTTGCGCAGACCGCGAACCATCTCGCGGAAATCGTTCGCGGACAATATCTTTTCCGCGAGCCGCGGTAACTGGAAGAAAAGCCAGTACCACGAGCGTCGTATTTGATCGGGGTCGCGTTGCAACGACCTGCGATACACGACGGGATGCGGCGAGTTGAGAATTGCCAGTTTATGTAGCTTTTCCGGGTGGTTCATGGCAAACATCCACGCCACGCCCCCGCCCCAGTCGTGACCCACGAGGTTGATCTTCTCGTAATCCAGGGCTTTGATCAAACCAACCACATCATCCACAAGCGTGGAAATGTCGTAGTCTTTTTTATCCTTCGGCTTATCGCTCAGGTTGTAACCGCGCTGATCAGGGACGACAACCCGGCATCCCGCATTCACCAACGCGGGAATCTGTTTCCTCCACCCATACCAAAATTCTGGAAAGCCGTGCAGGAGCACGACTGGGATTCCGCTTTTCGGTCCCGCCTGAACCACATATAAGCGGATTCCGTTCGTTTCGATATAACTATGTTCAAGTTCCATTCGGGTACTGCCTCCAAAACGGAAGTGATGGCTTAGCTACAGAGCACGCAGAGAGTTAGAGATTCTCATCTGAGAACTCTGCGATCTCTGTGGCTAAGAATCCTTGACCGCTTCCAAAAACGCGGCGGGATTGTACCAAAGAATTGTGCGCGAAAGACAATTCTCAGAGAGCGTTTAGGTCACGCGTAGGTTTCGTAGGGAAAGCATGGGGGAAACGCTTGATTTCCTCAATACCCTCCCCTAAAATACGCGCGGATCAAATCCGAAATATCCGCAGTCGTGTTCTGTCTTGCGACGGCGAAGAAATCGTACGCGGTGGCGCGACCACGCCCGTAGCGCGAGGCGTAATCTTTGAGGAAGGCGAAGAACGCATCATCGCCCATGCGATAGTTCAGCGCTTCCAAAAAGTTCGCGCCGTTGAGATAACTCGAGTTGACGTAGGCGCGGAAGGTCGGCGCTTCGTAGATGGTCGTATCCACATAGCCCGAGGGACCAAAATAATTGACGCGCCACTGCCACCACCAATCGTACGAGTTTGGATAAATATATTCATAGAACAGCGCCTCGCTATAGACAGACAGCGCCTCATCGAGCCACGGCTCCGTGGCGGCGTCATTCCCCACCAGCCCATACCACCACTGATGCGCGATCTCGTGCACGCCGATCGCCACCAGGTTACTGCGCGCCGAACCGTCGTATTCGTTGTAAAACTTCGTCGCTAAAAATATCAACCCATCATATTCCTGCCCGTCGTTCAAATCCGATTGCACGATGGACAGGCTTCCATACGGATACGGACCGAATAACGACTCGAACAACCCCACCGCGCGCACTGCCGCATTCAGGATGGCAAGCCCTTCCGTTTCATAACCGGGATAATAATACGCGCGGATCACCGCCGCCCCTGCGGTTGCTTCCACAAACTGGAACTGGTCGCTCGCCGAGAGGGCAAATGTGCGCGCGCCGAAGAGACGATAACGAGTCCACTCATTATTCGGCTCCCCAACTCCGCTGGCGGCAAACACAATACTCCCCTCCGTGACGCGGACGTTCACTTCAAAGTCCGCCGCATCTTGAACGAGATGCTCGCCCAGATAATAATCGTCATGCAGAACCCAGCCGTTGCTATACGGCACAACGAATGGAAACCAATCCGTCAAATTGACCTGGTCTACATCGTAACCGTACGGATGATCTTTCACTTTGGCGGGAATCGAAAGGTGGAAACGCATCGCCAACGTCACCTGCGCTCCCGGCGCCAGAGACTGCGGCAAATAGACCGTCAGCCGGTGACTGTTCACATCGTAATTCAACGCAACGCCGTTGAGCAATATATTTTCGAGATTGAAACCGCCCTGATGGTTCGGCTCGACCGCCAGCACCAGTTCGTTCAGCGCCGCTCCCGTTTGATTCGTGTATCGAATCGTCTCATCCACCGCGAGCTGGTTACCGTAATAATCGAGCAAAGCAAACAGCGTATATTGTGTCCGCGATGTGGTTGGGGGCGAGGTTGGTTGAGGTAGTGAAGTCGCAGTGAAAGCAAACGTCGGAGGCGGCGTATTCGTCGGTGGTTGGGGCGTGAAGGATGGCGTCAATGTCACCGGCTGGAAAGGCGTCAGGGTCGGCGACGCGCCCGGGTCCTGGGTAACAACCACAAGTGTGGGAGGAAGCGTCTGTCCCCTTTGGGGCAGGTTGCAAGAGGCGAGAAAAAATAAAAGGATGAAAAAAATAAATCGAAGTGGAATTTTCATAATGATTGAACATGTCACTCTGAGGGAGCGTTCGCCGCGACCGAAGAGTCTCGTACTTTCAAGATCAGAGACCCTTCGCTACGCTCAGGGTGACACATCGTTAGTATGTTTTCTGAAAATACTTCGCCATCAGGTCAGATAGATCCGCCGACGTGTGTTCGCGCAAGACGCGGAAGAAATCAACCGCTGTCGCGCGACTGCCCGCGTATTGAGCGTAATAATCTTTGAGGAACGCGAAGAAAATTTCATCGCCCACACGCTCGCGCAACTCTTGTAAAAATCGCGCGCCCGTTAAATACACTTTATCCCAATACGGTCTCTGCCCGTCGCCATCGTACACTTGCGTATCCACAAAGCCCGCGTTTTGAAATTCAAAATAACGATAGCTCTGCCACGAAGCAACCAGATCGGGATAGATCGCTTCGTAATACATGCGCTCGCTGTACGTGGCAAGCGCTTCATCGAGCCACGGCTCGATACCCTGATCGTTCGCGACCGCGTCGAACCACCATTGATGCGCGGTCTCATGCGCGCCGATGATCACGAGATAATTCACAGGCGTGCCATCATACAAATTAAAATAATCGCGGCTGATGAAATAGAACGCCGAATATTCCATGCCGTCGTTGAAGTCGCCCTGCACGGCGGTCATCGTTTTGTGACGATACGGTCCGAACTTTTCAGTGAACACTTGCAACGCCTGCGCGGTGGTTTGCAATAACGCTTCGCCCTCTTCATCGTAAAACGCGAAATAATACGCGAAGACTTTTACATCGCCGACGGTCTGCGTGGCGACTTTGTAATCAGTGCTCATGGATAGGGCAAACGTGCGCCCCGCGTCCAACTCGAACTTGCGGCTGGTCGCAAACCCTGATGCCGCCTCCGCCCCTGAGGAGGCGATCTGCGGAGTCGTCCCGTCGGTGAATGAAACCGTCACATCAAAATCTGCAACATCATAAACAAGATGTTCGCCATAAAACCACGGGTTATGCAATATCCATCCTTCGCCTGATTGATACGGCACGATGAACGGATACCAATCTACAAAGTTGATTTGCCTGTCGGAGTATCCATAAATCTGCGGGCGGACTTCGTTAGGATTGCTGTACGCTTGCATCTGCGGAAGGATAAGTCCGTAGTTCATCGTAATTGTGATCGTTCCGCTTGGAGGCAGAGGTTGAGGAAGGGGAATTTCGAGGCGTTGCGTTTGGGGTTCGAGGATGTAATTGGTAATTGGTAATTGGTCTACGGTCAGCGATCTGAGATCGAATCCGCCGCTCCATAGGTTGGGTTCAACAGCGAGGACGATACTTGTCAGCGTTTCGCCTGTCCAGTTGGGATAGGTGATGGTCTGGTTCACCTCCGCCGCTTTGGCTGAATAGTTCATCTGTAAATCAATCACATACTGCGGACGTTCCAATTCGGGCGCGAGGGTCGGGAATGCGGTTGGTGTTTCCGTGGGAAGCGCAGTCTCAGGAGGCGCGGTAGTTGGCGAAGGGGGTTGAGTTTCGGTGGGAAGAGGAGGGGGGGTTGAGGGAGAGCAAGAGGAAAGAAGAAAGAGGAAAGAGAGAAGAAAGGAAAGAATGACGCGCGTTGCGATGGGTTTGTACATGGGTGGTATTTTAACCGATTGAGATAATCCTTCACTTAACGACAAAGCCTCCCGCAATGTTTCTGTGAAGTGAAGTTAACAAATCTTTATTCTCTTCCCTCCAAAAGCGATGATGAAGAAAAACGTCGCTGTAAGCACGATTGCCGCGCCGGAGGCGATGCTGAGGTAGTACGAAAGATACAATCCAATCACTCCCGAAAGCGACGCAAAGATCGCGGCGAGCAACATCATTCTCGGCAAACGATTCGTGAGCAGATACGCCGTCGCGGCGGGGGTGACGAGCATGGCGACCATGAGGGCGACTCCGACCGTTTGAAGCGAGACCGCGACAGTGACCGCGATCAGCACGAGCAGAAGATTGTTGAGCAAGTCCACAGGGAGGCGAAGCGTGGCGGCAAGGATGGGGTCAAACGACAGCGTGGTAAATCCCTTGTAGAAGGCGAAAATGGTGAAGAGGACGAGTCCGCCGAAGAGGAGGATCAACCATAAACTTTGAGTCGAAACGGACAGCACATCCCCAAAGAGGAAGTGACTCAAGTCTACGGCGTAACTGCGGACGGTGGAGATGAGCGCGATGCCGAGCGCGAACATGCCCGCGAAAATAATTCCAATGGCGGTATCTTCTTTGATCTGGGAATTTTTGCTGATCGCGCCGATGCCCAGCGAGGCGACAATGGCTGTGCCAAGCGCCCACCAAAACAGCGGTTCACGCGCGCCGCCGCTGACGAGATAACCCAACGCGATGCCGGGGAGAATCGTATGCGCAAGCGCGTCGCCGAAAAACGCCATGCCGCGCAAAACAACAAATGTGCCAACGATTGCGCAGACAATACCAACTAGCACGGCGGCGATCATGCCTCGTTGCATAAATTCATATTGAAAAGGGGTTGTTAGAAAATCAATGAGTGTGTTCATTCTCATCATCTTCACAACAGTCATCAATCGCTAAAATATTTCCGTTCTCGGTTGATCGCAAACGTCCGCCATAGGCTTCTAAAAGTTTTTCTGTCTTCAACACTTCTTGCGGAACGCCGAACGCAACGATGCGATGATTGAGTAACAGGATGCGGTCAAAGTGACTCGCGGCTTGGTCGAGATCGTGTGTGGCGACCATGACCGTGACCTTATCCTGCTTGAGGCGGTCGAGCAGATTCAAAATCCCCTCCTGCGACGGGATATCCAAGCCAGTAAGCGGTTCGTCCATCAACATCAGTTCGGATTCTTGCGCGATGGCGCGGGCGATGAACATGCGTTGTTGCTGTCCGCCGGAGAGTTGGCTGATCTGGCGCGAGGCGAGATCGTGAATCTCCACCGTTTCGAGCGCGCGGTTCACAAACTCCCAATCTTTTTTGTGGGGCCAGTTGAACGGACCGAGTTTTGCCGAGCGCCCCATCATCACCACATCCGCCACCGTAACGGGGAAATTCCAGTCCACTTGCGAGCGCTGTGGGATGTAGCCGATGCAAACGTGTTTATCGGGATGCGATCCGTAGATGTTCACATCACCGGAAGACGGCTGTAAAACACCGGCGATCGTTTTGATCAACGTGCTTTTCCCCGCGCCGTTCGGGCCCACAACGGCAATGCGTTCGCCTTCGTGCAGATGGAACGTGATATTTTCGAGAGCATTCCTTCCGTTGTAGCGCACGGTAAGATGCGACACGTCGAGGATGGGTTGGTTGGCTTGGTGTGGCGAGTTTGGGTACATGGGAAAAGCAGAGCGCGGGATATGGGATACGAGTTGCGAGATACGGATTACGCGGGGCTATTTTAGCGCATCAACGATTTGCGTCACATTGTATTTCATCATATCAATATAGGTTGCGGCGGGCGCGCCATCGGTCAGCGATTCAAGATGCAGGTCAGGGACGACTCGTACGCCCGTTTCGTCGGCAATTTGTTCGGCGAGCGCGGGGTTATCGCCGGCATCCAGAAAAATCGCGGGCGCATTACTTGCTTTGACCTGGTCGATCAACGCCGCCAACTGTTGCGCGGACGGCGACGCGCCCGAACTGAAGCTCTCCAGCACAGACCCGACGATGGTAAAGCCATAGCGTTCCGCAAAGTAGCCAAGCGATTCGTGATTCGTCACGAGCAATCTGTTCTCAGCAGGGATTTGATCCACTTGCTCGACGATCCACGCATCAAGGGCTTGTAACTCAGCGACGTACGCATCGGCGTTGGATTTGAATTCGGCCGCGCCGGCAGGGTCGAAGTGAGTCAACCCTTCGCGGATATTTTCAACGCAAACGATGATGTTATTCGGGTCGAGCCAGATGTGAGGATCGAATCCGCCTTTGTCAACATCAATTTTTTTGCCCACACCCACGCCAGCAAAGACAAATTCCGCGTTGCCGCCCGCGGTTAAAAGCAACGGTTCAAGAAAAGTTTCATACGTTTCATAGTCGAACAGGATGAGCAGTTTCGCATCGGCAACTTTCGTCGCATCTTGCGGCGTGTATTGATAGGAATGCGGGTCCGCGCCGATGGGGAGAATGGATTCAATGCGGATGCGTTCGCCCGCTACATGTTGCGCAATGTCGGCAAGCATGGAGGTGGTGGCAAGCGCCTCAAGTTGCGACTCGGTCGAAGCGGGCGAGGCAACTTCACTGGGAGATGAAGCGGGCGTCCCTCCGCAGGCAGAGAGTGTTGTCGCTATAACGATCAGGTTAATCAGATGGCGAGCCATGGAACGTCTCCTAAAAAATTAACGCGCCAATCACGGCGCGCGCCACTGCGCGTTGAAACCGGCGATACCCAACTCTGTGATTTGCCCGGTGGCGATATCGATCAATTGTAGTTGCGGCTCTGACGATTCCGAATCGATGAATTCTACATCGTACAACAATTGGCTTCCGTCCGGCGACCAGGCAAGACTGCCATGTGCCCGGTTGGGCAGATCGGTGAGGGCGCGCGCGTCGCTCTCGTCCGAGCGCATCACCCAAATCTGGTTGCCACGTTCTGTGGCGAAGTCGCGGCGGATGAACGCGATCCAATTGCCGTCCGGCGACCAGGTAGCAAAGAGAATTTCATGATCGGTATCCGGGCTGAGGTTGCGCGCTGTGTCGGAAGCCAGCCGATACACGAACACTTGCGCGACAACGTGCTGGTCGTCCTTTATGATCGCATCGAGATATAAAATCGCATCGCCGCCCGGCGACCATTCTGCGGCATAGGAGTATAAACTTTTCACCAGACGATTTTCGCCGGTCTGCGTGTTGTACAAACGCAAACCGCCCGCGGCAGAGTAACTCAACCACGCGCCATCCGGCGACCAGCGCGGAGCCGAGCCGGGGAAGTTCATCGTTTTGAACAGCGGTTTGTTTTCCCCGGTGCGCAGGTTCATCCAGCGCGGGCTGATCAATATATTTTTTCCGTCCGGGTAGTTCAGATATTCATAAACGATCTCGTTGCCATCCGGCGAAAAGACCGGTCGCGAGCAGAGCGCGCGAACACAATCGAGCAATTTTGTTCGTTCGCGTTTCATCAGATTCACCAGCCAGAGACCGTTTTCCAGTTTTTCTGTGCGGGTGTTGTAGATCACTTGCGAACCGTCCGGTGAAAGCGCGTATCCCGCCACGTTATCGCGTTCGCCACTTAAGAGAACCGCTCCATTGGCGGATGTGACAAACAACTGTTGGACATCCTCCTCCCCTCTCGAAAGATACAGGATCTGCGATTCATTTCCCGGAGTGGAGCCTGCTTTCGCCAACTCGAGTTCGTCCGCAAACCGGGCATACGCTCCCATAGTCAGCGCCACGCCGAGGGCAAAGACCACCAATGCGCTGACCACCGGCAGAATCGGCGCGACGCGGTCGAATGCGCCGAAGCGGTCGAACAGGCGGCGGCTGTTCACCATCACCAAGCCGATGACGATCAACACGAAGGCAAGCCCTAGGCTGAATGAAACGATCAACGCCAGTCCCAGTAGGATGCGGTTGATCGCGATCGCCACCAAAAGGATCGCAATCGCATCGGGGCATGGAACCAGCCCGCCGCTGACGCCCAACGCGATCAAAGACCGCCAGGTGATCGTCTCCGGCACATCATGTGAGTGGAGTTTGCCGTCGCCGTGATGATGCAAGCCAGCCGTTGGCGCTTGAATTGTGACCGCGCCCAAGATTTTACCGGTAGTGACCGGCGATAACGAAATTTTCCGCTTTGGAGGAGCGGGCTTTTGCCTCCAGGCCCGATAGCGTTGTATCAGAAGATACAGTCCCAATCCTACAATGAGCAAGCCAGAGAGCAATTCAAGGAGCGGAATGAACACGGTGGGCAAAAAATATTGCGAGACGGTTAACGTGACAACGCCGAGCAACAACACAGAGCCGGTGTGAGTGAGCGTCACCACGCTTCCAAGCACAACCGCGTGCTTTGCAGTGCCGCGCGAGCCGACGAGGTATGCCGCCACGATCGTCTTGCCATGACCTGGCGTGAGAGCGTGCAAGGCGCCCAACACCAGCGAGATCGTAAGCGCCAGAAAATAAAACGACGCGGAAACTTCCTGTTTGCGAATCAGGTCAAGCAGAACTTCGCGCGAGTTAGCGTCCGAAAGGCTGGGGGGCGTGTTTTCGGCAGGCTGAGAAGTAGAATCTTGAGAGGTTGATGGAATCGACGGCAGGCCGGAATCCCATTCCACCCATAAGGATGTTGATCCCGCCTGTTGTTTCGCCGGCGGGATCAACGTCACTGCGATGCGGTTGCCCTCCTGCAACGGGGTGGGAAATTTCAGTTTGTCTTGCGCGGTGATGAAATACCAATTGGTCGATTTCGCCGGTTCCATCTCGTTCCACAGAACCAGTTCGAACGATTCACCGGGGCGCGCCATCCATGTTGCGGAAAAATGCAACGTGAGCGTTTCGGCGCCGGACTGAAACGCCTCCAAACTCGAGGGGAAGGTTGAATCCTCCAGGTGGAGAGGCAGGCTCACCCCGTCGATGGAAGCGGAAAGAAATCGCGCAACGGCTTGCGCCCAATTTTGTTTTTCCTGTTCGCTGAGGGTGTTATCTTTGTCCACATCCACTTGATGCCAGGCATAGGCAACCAATAACAGCCCGGGCTTCACCTCCCAATTGATAGAAAGGCCTCCCGCTGTGACCTCCGCGCGGATGATGTGAGTGTACCCATCGGCAGGATGCGCATAAACGGTTCCGGCGCGGGTCAACAGGAACGCGAACAGAGCCAGCAGGACGATGATGATTCGGCTTTTATTTTTCCGCATGAATATTTCAAGGCAATTGCCGTTTGCCTGAGAAAGAGCGTCTCAGCCTTCGAGATCGATGCTTTCGCCCGGCAGAATTTCTTTTTTGAGCAGGCAATATACCCCGGTGAATAATTCGTTTTCGCCGCCGGTGGCTATGGCGCGTCGGATCGGAAGCACATGCACAACCTCCCATCCATCCAAGCCGATGTTGTCGAGCGCGGGAACTTCATATCCCTTGCTGAACGGATCGTCACCCATCAACGCGTTCGACGGTAGGTGCGCCATTTTGTAACGGTAAACCTTTCCGCCCTGCAACAGGCGCTTCTTTGCCGATTCGATTCGAATCCGGCGTTCAGCCTGTTGCTCCGACTCGATCTGGCGTTTCATCTTCATCGCTTGCGGCGAGGCGAGGATCTCGTTCGCCACTTCGAGCATTTCCTCATCATCGCCCATCGTCACCGAGATGAGAAATTCGTACCCGCGCTGGTCGCCCAACTCAATGAGACCTTCGGCAGATTCGAGGCGCGTCAGCCATTCGTCATCCTCGGTCATCAGTTCGTAGAGGGTTTCACGGTCGCCCATTTTTACGAGATCGTCGATTTGCGTCATAGTTTCCTCCGGGAAATATATATTCAGTACTTCACGAAAGCGCGTATTTGGCGGTCTCTATCGCCGTATTTGCGCTGGAGAGCGCAAATTACGCGGCGTTTTCGAGATCTACTGATATTGGATTTGATTACCTTACACTCTTAAAATCGGGACGCAGATGAACGCTGAAAACGCTGTTCCTTGTTGTTTTTTCGGCAGAACTGTCAAAAAAATCTGCGTCCATCTGCGTTTATCAGCGTCCAAAAACAAAGTATAAGGTAATCGGATATTAAGTCTCTTGCGAAGGATTTTGAGCCGAAGATTTCTGCAGATTTTCACCGAGTAACTGATGTTACGCAGTTGAGGTCAATTTGGCTCTCGTAATGCGACATTCATGTCGCTCTTGCGCAAGAGTAACCTGAAACGCGAAATAAATTTCGCATTACGCAGTACGGCAAGATTTATCTTGCCATTCGCCCGTTTTTCCTCAGCCCAGGTCGCAAAGTGAACTTCCCTGACGCCGTCCGCCAGGACAGGCGTGCGGTACGGAACAGCGCGTAAGGTGAGTTCATCAGATAGTTGGTATTGTATCATCCGCAAGAAAACAGCCCCGGAAAATTTCCGGGGCTGGGATGGGCATCAAACTTTCTAGCGCGCGCCGTTGGTAAGGATGATATATACCGCCAGCACAGCGAGCAACACGATCAGGATCTGCACGGTCGGTTTCATTCGCAATCTGGGGCTATGCTCAGAGTTGTACTGTCGCCTTCTGCGGCGGCGTTCTCGATAACGTTGATACATGGTTTCTCCGGTTTACCTGAAATTGAATTCTTCATAATGGATGTTTTCGGGCGGCACGCCCAGTTCGATGAATTTCTTCTCGAACGCCTGCGTCATAGGGAGCGGTCCGCACATGTAGACGTGATGCCCGCTGACATTTCCGCCCGCATTTGCCGCGATCTCTTCGATGGTCAACGATCCCATGGTGGACGAGAAGCGAACGCGCGGCTTCAGACGCGGATTTTTCTTCGCCGCCGCTTCGATCTCCTCCTTGAAAATGGCTTCCTCGGGATGACGCGCGGTGAAATAGAAATCAACCTCGCGGTTAAGATCGCCGTTCATATCGCGGATGAACGAGAGGAACGGCGTTACACCGATGCCGCCGCCGATCCAGATCTGTTTTTGTCCCCCGGTCTTATAGTCGAACATGCCATGCGCGCCTTCCACGATGGCATTGGCGCCCGGTTTGAGTTCATGGAACAAGGCGCGAGTGAAATCTCCGGAGGCTTTGATGGTGAGGCGCAACACATCCTCGCCAGGCGCGCTCGAAATGGTGAACGGATGCGACTCGTTCAGGTTCTTGTCATTGGGAAAGCGGACGAAGAGGAATTGTCCCGCCCGCTGGCGCTGAATCGGATTCTTTTTGGCGCGCAGAATCACTTCGGTGGTCGAACCGTTTGGGTGATTCACCGCTTCCACCACGTACGGGATATATTTTTTGAACCACCCGCCGAATACTTCCGTGTACAGATACGACACCGCGCCGATAATGAAAAAGATTTGCACATAATTGATGGCAATGAACGCATCCAGCGGATGACCGATGGTCAACGAATGAAAGAAAGCCAGGATGAAAAAGATACCCACATATTTTTTGAGGTTCTTCCAACCTTCGTACGTTCCGCCCGTGATCTTGTTCAAAAACGAGATGCGCGGCGCGAGACTGACCAGCGCGATGGAAACGATCCCTGTGAAGGCAATCACGCCCAGATAATTGCCCAACGCCCAGCCGCTCAACGAGATGGGCACCGTCAACACGTGGACAAAAATCAACAGCAGGGCGGCGGTCGAAGTATGGCGATGCGTGACGTACATCTTATCCAGCCCGCCGAAATATTTTTCCGCCCACTTGGGTCGCGTGGAAAGGAATAACGAGACCGACATCAACACAATGTTGATCGAGCCGATGATTTCACCGGCATACTGACGAATGAAATTCTCCTGCCCTTCATTTGCCGGGGGAAAAACGAGCCAGACGATAATGGTCAGAAGAACCAGGAAGATGACAAACCAGTTGCCCAAGTTGCCGCGTTTCATAGTAACTCCACAAATCAAAGATTGATAATTCCAAAGCCGAACAACACGGCAATGAGCGCCTGAAGGATCACCCAAAACCAAAACGCGATCGGTCGCTCGCTCCGTGAGATCGATCGCTTCCTACTGACCGTGGATCCGTAGCGAACGGGAATATTTCCGGTGAACAACTCGTACAAAACAACGCCGACTAACACGACAGCCATGAACAGATTCACATTCGCTCCTATGTTTTGCGTTCACTTAACTCACCTTACGCACTTTGATACTTTTACGCCTGAAAGCATGTCACCCTGAGCGTCAGCGAAGGGTCTCTACGACAGTGATCGAGATTCTTCGCTCCGCTCACATCGTCCCGATGTCCTTCGGAAGAAGGACATTGCGTAAGATGAGTGAATTACAGGAGAACCACTTAAAATAAAAAGCGACATGGCAAACTCCCACATCGCTTTCTTAAGATCAGAATGCTCTGACCGCATCGTCGAGGTTCGAAAAAATCTCGAATGCGCTATCAAACCCGACCATCTCCAAAACGCCCCTGATCTGTTCGTTGGGATTCGACAACTTGATATGTTGTTGCTTGCCGATTTCCCGGGTCTTTCCCATCGAGCGATACGCCGACCAGCCCGACTCGGTATCCGGCAATGGTTCGCCGCGCACCAACAGGGCAATGCTATGGATCGCCACCAAACCCGCGCTGGAGATATACGTTAGACTACTCATATCCACCAAAAAATCGCGCGCGCCGGCGGCGTACAACTCCCTTGCCTTGTCGATCACCTGCTGAAAATTCTGCCCGTCCACCTCGCCGCTCAACCCCACGATGGTCACTTCCACACGGCTCGTTTGTTTAGAAACGACGATCTCCATGGCGCCTCCTTCAAAACAGAGAATGCGCCCATTATAAACCGTCTTTGCGCTCCAAACGCGCCAACCGATGAGCAATTTCTTCCAGCCAGTGTTTGCGCTCGTAAGCTGGCAAGTCGGCGCGTTCTGTCTGTTTGCGCGCCGACTCGGTCCACTTGAGCGCGGCTTTCACATCGCGCATTTTATGTTCATAATATTTCGCCAATTCGATATGTGCGTAGATATGCCCCGCCTTTGCCGCCTTTTTCCACAAGCGCACCGCCTCCTCATACCCGCCGCGCTTCTTTTGTAGGATGGACAACCGCTTCACCGCCACGTGGAAATCTGCCTCGCCCATAGGAGACTCGAGTCCACGCTCGAACAGTTTCGCCGCTTCTTCGGCATGACCCAGATCCTCGAACAATTTCCCCAGCGCCACAAAGTCCAAGCCATGCTGAACCGCGCCGTCGTATGGATTCTCCAGCATGTCGTTCATGTGCGCGAGCAACGCGGCCATCGCGGTCACATCCATGGCGTTGTGGTAGAACACCCCCGCCAGCGGAGACGCGTCGCCGGTGCGCAGATAATCAAAATACAGCCAGGGAATCTCGTACCCGGGCGTTTCATCGCTCGAACGCTTGAACTCAAGCACATGCTCTTCTAAAAATTTCAACGCGCGCGATTCGAGCCGGTCGCGCCACAACCGCCGCGCCAGTGGGAGCAGATCCAAATGAGAATACCCGTCAAACGGGCAGGGCGTATCGTGTATCTTGTAACGTGTTCTGAGCAATGGCGCGTCGAACGCCTTGCCATTGAATGAAACCAACGCCTCGCATGGCGCGAGAAACTCCGCCAGCCCATCGAGCAGAGCCGCTTCTTCGGCAGGATCGCGCATGAAGAATTGCTTTAGCACAAATTGATCATCGACAAAACGAGCCACACCTACGAGAAATGCGCAGGTGCCGGTCCCGCCGGAGAGACCGGATGTTTCGGTATCGAGGAAAGCAAATTTAGAAAGTGAAAGGGTGGAAAGCAGGGAATCGCCTGCCCATTGAGAAACCAACGAAAGAGGGAAAGAGGAAAGAAGCGCCGAATTGCCGTAATGATAATCTTGAGGAAAATTCTGTTCCGCCACGAACACCTCGCCGCGCGGAGTGGGGAGGAAACTGCCCCGAACGACCACGTCGATGGTTGGCGAACCAGGCTTCCTCTGAGAAAGAGGCGGGATTCCTTTTTTGACGCCGAGCGACTTGAGTTTATCCGCAAGAGAGGGTTTGGAGTCCATTCGATCCTTGCGCGATTATAACCAGAGCGGCTCATATTCTAGTGATAAACATCCTGCAAAAAATGTAACTTTTTGTAACGTTTCGGCGAACTTTTCGTCTTAAAATAACAATGCTGTAATGTACCCATAAGTACTATTCAGCAGTTTACTAAGCTGTCAGATAGGGGAGAACTTGGGTCGGTCTACGCTACAGAAGGCTGGGATAGCTAGGCCGGACAGCAATTTGGGTGGCAATTGAAGCACGATGTTGAGATACCCGTAAAAACGGCAGTGTTTTTTGCGCGTCTATTCCAACCATTCTCGTTATTTGTGAGGAAAAATGAATACTTTGTTTTTCGCCCCAAAGAAGTTGTACTTACAATTTTTGGCCGCGATCTTGGTGGTTCTGTTAGTTTTGAGCGCCATCACACCCGCTCCGGTTCTCGCGGCGGATACGGGATTGCAGAGTCCTGCATCCTGCACCGGCTGGACAAACCCCGCGAATGCGTTGTCATCCAACAACGTGTATGCCACCACCGCAGGGGGGAATAACCAGTTGGTGTGCGCGTTCAACCTTCCAGTGATTCCGGCCGGCGCTGTGATCAATGGAATCGAAGTCTCCATTGAGGGTATGTCAAGCGGATCACGCGAGGCAGATGTGGACCTCTCATGGAACGCGGGCGGGAACTATACCGGCGGCGACCCCAGCACCACCTTCGGCGGAGCCGAAACCACGTTCACGCTGGGGGGGGCGGCAAACACTTGGGGAAGGGCTTGGGCAATAGGAGATTTTACAGCCGCGAATTTCAGAGTACGCCTCACCTCATCGGGCTTTCCAACCTCTGGAACCATTTCTCTTGATCACGTTCGAGTGCGCGTGACTTATAGTTATGCCACGACTACAACCGTTGTTTCCGATATTAATCCATCCGTTTCGGGTCAAACGGTGACGTTCACAGCCACGGTTACCTCTGCCAATGGCACTCCCACTGGCACGGTCAACTTCCGTACCGGTGTGACCGTGATCGGCACTGGGACACTCGACGGAAGCGGGGTGGCTACATTCAGCACCAACACGTTAACGGTCGGCTCGCATAATATCACAGCCGTCTACGTTGGGGATGCCAATTTTGGAACGAGCACATCCGCCATCCTTGTACAGGGAGTCAATCAGGCGCCGACCATCACATCCGCGAATAATACAACCTTCTCGGTTGGCACGGCAGGCAATTTCACAGTAACCACCACCGGCTTCCCCGCGCCAACATTCACATTGAGCGGCGACCCCTTGCCGAGCGGAGTAACCTTCAATACCAATACCGGTGTCTTTGGCGGCACGCCCGCATCAGGCACTGTCGGTGTATACAACTTCCTGATCACCGCCACCAACGGTATCAACCCAGATGCAACCCAGAACTTTACGCTGAACATCATTAAAGGCAATCAGACCATCAACTTCCCCGCCATCTCAAGCCCGCGGGCGTATGGCTCAACCTTTGTGATCAACCCGACCGCATCTTCCGGCTTGCCGGTAACTGTGGTTGCCACCGGCGTGTGCACTCTCGTGGGAAATACCGTCACCATGACAAGTGGAACAGGGACTTGTACATTGACTGCCTCACAGGCGGGCAACGATGACTACAACTCCGCGCCGGACGTGGTTCGCACGGTTGCCGCGTCACGAGCAGCAACAACGGTTTCTGTTGACCCGGCGCCGCATACCGTCGCCAACCCGAGCCAGTCGTTCTACAGCCACCCAATGACGTTCACGGTGACCGTCTCCTCTGCGGCTGGGATTCCAACTGGCACAGTTACATTGACCGGTGGCAACCCTGCTCAAAACATCACCGCCACGCTCGATGCGTCTGGCGTTGCCTTGATCACCACGAGCAACTTGAATGTGATCACATTACTCGGCGCTCCCGTCCCTCATGGGCTGACGGTAAGCTACAGCGGGGATGCCAACTTCAATACGGACTCGGAAGCGGTCTCTCACACCATTCTACCTGCCCCAACCCAGGTGAATGTCACCTCCGATGTGAATCCCTCCGCCGAAGGTCAGATGGTTGTCTTTACGGTGACCGTCACTCCAACTGCGCCGGGGACTGGTATTCCGGCTGGGTCTGTCACCTTATGGGACGGTTCAACTCAAATTGGCACGGCAACCGTTTTGAGCGGCGGAGTTGCCACGTTCAACATCAGCACGCTGACGTTCGGCTCGCACAATATCTCGGCGCGCTTCGTAAACAGCAACGATAACTATGCCACCAGCAATAACACCTCCAGCCCGTACGTGCAAATTGTGAGGCGTTCCACCACGATAACTCTGGCGTCCGATAATAACCCGTCTATTTACGGGCAGAACGTCACATTCACCGCCACCATCACCTCCGGCACGCCGGGTGTGATCACAGGTTCTGTTACCTATTACAATGGCGCTACCGTCATCGGCACAGACAATACCATTGTCGGCGGTGTGGCAACTCTGACAATCAACTCGCTCGTGGTCGGAACCCACCCCATCACAGCGGTTTACAGCGGCGACGGAACATTCGCCACCAGCACGTCCAACATCGTGAACCAAGTGGTGAACAAAGCCACCTTGACCGTGACCGCAGATCCGCAGACGATTACCTACGGCGACGCCGACCCGGTCTTCACCTTCCAGTACAGCGGATTCGTACTCGGCGATGATGCGGCGGATATCGACACGCCGCCCACGTGCGATGCCCCGACTCCGCACGTCAATGCTGGAACCTACAACGGAATCATCGATTGCTCCGGCGGCTTGGACGATAACTATGATTTCACTTACGTGGACGGAACTCTGACTGTCCTGCAAAAAGCATTGACGATCACTGCCGACAATCAGGGCAAGATTTACGGAACCACATTCACTTTTGCCGGTACCGAGTTTACAACCACCGGCTTGATCTTCACCGATTCCGTCTCAAGCGTCACGTTGACCAGCGCCGGGGCGCCCGCCGCCGCGCCTGCTGGAACCTATCCGATCGTCCCGAGCGCGGCTGTCGGTACTGGGCTATCAAACTATGCCATCACGTATGTCAACGGCACAATGACAGTTGGCACGAACGTGTTGACCATTACCGCAGACGACCAAACAAAAACCTATGGCGACGTGTTCACCTTTAATGGTACAGAGTTTAGCGTGGTCGGTCTCCAGCCCGGCGACAGCGTTGCCAGTGTGACCCTCACCAGCGCAGGCGCGCCTTCCGCGGCTGTCGTTGGCACGTATCCCATCACACCCAGCGCCGCAGTGGGAACCGGCTTGAGCAACTATGTGATCGTGTATAGCGACGGGCAAATGGATGTCAATCAGCGCAGTCTGACATTCAACCCCGCTAATCAAACAAAGATCTATGGAAGCGTGTTCAGCGCCTACACCGGCGCGTTCACCGGCTTGCGCGCAGGCGATAACATCACTCCGATCTACGACAGTCTCGGCGCGCCCGCCACTGCCATCGTCGGTGTGTACAACATCACCGTCACGCTGGATGATCCAGACGGGAGGCTGGGCAATTACATCGTCACGATCGACCCGGCGCCCACAGCCACACTGACCGTCACCCAGCGCACGCTCACCGTCACGCCGGACGATCAATCCAAAGTGTACGGCGATGTGTTCACCGCGTTCACCGGTACCATTTCAGGCATCCAAAACGGCGACAACATCACCGCCACATATAACAGCGCCGGCGCGCCTGCCACCGCCGATGTAGGGACCTATACGATCACCGCCACGTTGAATGATCCCGACGGCATGTTGAGTAACTACAGCGTCACCCTCAACACCGGCACGCTCACTGTAACGCGACGAAACCTAACCGCAATCTCGGACAGCCAAAGCAAAATCTATGGCGATGTCTTCACCGCGTTTACCGGCTCCTTCATCGGTATCCAAAACGGCGACAATATCACTGCCATCTACGACAGCCTGGGCGCGCCTGCAACCGCCCCGTTCGGTACGTATCCCATCACCATCACCTTGGTTGATCCCGATAACAAACTGGGCAACTACACCGTCACACAAAACGTCGGCACTCTCACGGTCAACCGCCGCGACCTAAGTTTCGTACCCGACGATCAATCGAAGATCTATGGCGACACATTCAGCGCGTTCACCGGCACCGTTAACGGCTTGCAAAACGGCGACGCTATCACACCGGTCTATTCCAGCCCTGGCGCAATCGCCACTGCCCCGGTCGGAACCTACCCGATCACCATCACATTGAGCGACCCCACCAATAAACTGGGCAACTACAACTTCACCATCGGCACCGCCACATTGACCGTGACCCAACGCGATCTCATCGTCACGCCGGATGACCAAACCAAACAATACGGCACGTGGTTCATCGCGTTCACCGGCACGATCACCGGCATTCAAAATGGCGACAACATCACCGCGAATTACGCCAGCGCCGGTTCGCCGCCATCCGCCGCAGTGGGAACCTACCCGATCACCGCCACGTTGAACGATCCCACCGGGAAACTTGGCAACTACAACGTAACCTTGAACACCGGCACACTAACCGTCACATCCTCCGTGTTGACCGTCACTGCCAATAACCAGACCATCACGTATGGAAATCCTGACCCGACTTTCACCTTCACGTACACAGGATTCGCCTCCGGTGACGGCCCGGGCGTGATCAACACGCCTCCGACCTGCAGTGTGTCTGGTCCACACACCGACGTGGGTACCTACCCCATCGTTTGTTCCGGCGGCTCCGACGACGCGTACACGTTTGTCTATGTGGATGGAACGCTCACGGTCCAGCCGCGCGCGCTCATCGTCACACCTACCGACAAAACGAAGGTTTATGGCGATGTATTTACCGCGTTCACCGGGTTGATCACCGGCATTCAATTTGGCGACAACATCACAGCCACCTACGCTAGCGCAGGCGCGCCGGCAACTGCCGCAATAGGCGATTACCCGATCACAGCCACCTTGAACGACCCCGACAACAAACTCGGCAACTACACCGTGACGCTCAATACAGGCACACTATCTGTTACGCCGCGCGCGCTCACGGTCACGCCAGCCGATAAGACAAAGATATACGGCGCGGTCTTCACTGCGTTCACTGGAACAATCACGGGCGTGCAAGCCGGCGATACGATCACGGTCACCTACGACAGCCCCGGTGCGCCAGCCACAGCCGCCATTGGCGATTACCCGATCAACGCCACCCTCAACGATCCGGGGAATCGATTATCCAACTACACGGTGACTTTGAATGTTGGCACGCTAAGCGTTACCCCGCGCGCGCTGGTTGTAACACCGGACAATAAATCCAAATTATTTGGCACTGTCTTTACCGCATTCACCGGCACAATCACGGGCATTCAAAACGGCGATAACATCACGGCGATCTACGACAGTCCCGGCGCGCCGGCCGCAGCGCCGGTGGGCACATATCCCATCACCGCGACGCTGAACGACCCGGACAACAGACTGCCGAATTACACCATAACGCTCAACACGGGCACACTGTCGGTGGGCTTATCCATTCTCACCATCTCAGCAAACAATCAGACCATCGTGTATGGAAGCCCGGACCCGGTCTTCACCTTCACCTATTCAGGTTTCGTCAATGGAGACACTCCGGCAGTCGTCGATACACCACCAACTTGTCAAGTTGCCGTGCCTCATAACAACGTAGGCACTTTCCCGATCACCTGCTCTGGCGGCATCGACGATAACTACATCTTTGCATACACACCCGGCACATTGACCGTCACACCGCGCGCCCTCACCGTCACCCCGGATGATAAAACAAAGGTCTATGGCGATACCTTTACCGCCTTCACCGGCGTGATCAGCGGCATTCAAGGCGGCGATATCATCACCGCCAATTACGCCAGCCCCGGCGCCATAGCCACCGCGGGAATTGGGTCATATCCGATCACGGCAACTCTCAATGATCCCGGTGGACGGTTAGGAAACTACACCATCACATTAAATACCGGCACACTTACTGTCAATACACGCGGGCTGGTTGTCACACCGACAGACGCAAGTAAGGTTTACGGGTCGGTGTTCAACGCCTTTACCGGCACGATCGTGGGCATCCAAAACGGAGATCCGATCACGGCAACCTACACAAGCCCCGGCTCGCCGGCAACCGCCATTGTGGGAACCTATCCGATCACAGCCACGTTAAACGCTCCCGCAGGCGTTCTCAACAACTACACCGTCACGTCCAACACAGGCACGCTCACCGTCACGCAACGCGACCTGACCGTGACGCCCGCAGATAAATCCAAAGTTTACGGAACGGTCTTCACGGCGTTTACCGGCACAATCACCGGCATTCAAAACAGCGATCCGATCACTGTCACCTATGCCAGCGCGGGCGCGCCCGCCGCAGCGGCGGTGGGTGATTATCCGATCACCGCTACCTTGAACGACCCGAACGGCCGGCTCCCGAACTACAATGTGATTCTTGGAACGGGTACGCTCAGCGTCACGCAGGCAACCACATTGACCGGTGTCACGTCTGATAACAATCCAGCCGGCGTCGGAGACCTTGTCACCTTCACTGCCACAGTCACATCCAGCGCGGGCACGCCCACCGGCACCATCACGTTCTACGATGGCGCAAATTCGATGGGGACCGTGACCCTGGCAGGCGGCGTGGCGACCATCAGCACCAACACATTGAACGCCGGCTCGCATACCATCACAGCTGTGTATAGCGGCGATGCCAATTTTGCCGGTAGCACTTCCGCGCCGTATGTTCAGGGTGTGGGGCAAACAGTCTCGAATACCGTTGTTACCTCGAATACGAACCCATCCGTTCTTGGTCAATCGGTTACCTTCAACGCAATCGTTACAGCATCAACCGGCGTTCCTACCGGCACGGTGACATTCAACGACGGCGCAACGGTCCTGGGCACTGGCGCATTAAACGCCGGTGTAGCGACCTTCACAACAAACGCTTTGACTTCCGGGTCACACAACATTACCGCTTCCTATGGCGGGGACGCGGACTTCTTCGGCAGTGTATCCACAGTGCTCACGCAGATCGTCATCCCAAACACGAGCATTGACACTGCTCCGCCCGACCCAGACAATGACCTGACCCCGATATTCACTTTCAGCAGCACCAGCGCCACAGGCACTTTCGTCTGCCGCATCGATGGCGCGCCTTTCGCGCCGTGCAACTCAGGCAACTCGTTCGGCCCGCTGGTCGCGGGGAATCACACCTTTGAAGTAGCCGCGGTGGATACCTTCGGGAACACTGACCCGACGCCCGCATTGCACGTTTGGACGATCGACACCTCCGCGCCAGATACCGATATCGATTCATTCCCGCCTGTCACCACAAACATCGTAGACGCGGCGTTCGCCTTCTCTAGCCCCTCACCCGATGCCGCCAGTTTCGAATGCCAGTTAGATGGCGGCGGATTCACCGCATGTACCAGCCCACAAAATTATCTGGCGCTCGCAGGCGGACCTCACATCTTTGAAGTGCGCGCGATCGACGATGCCGGCAACCCAGACCCAACCCCAGCATCTTATAACTGGATGATCGATCTCGGCTACCCAACCGTGATCGGAAGCGACCCTGCCAACAACGGCGTAACAGGACGCGCTATCACCAGAATCACGGTGAATTTCAGTAAGGATGTAAATCAGGTTAGCAACACAGATCTCGGGTCTGCCACCAACCCTGCCAATTATCTATTGGTGGACGATGGCGCCAATGAAACCTTCGATACCGTTTCATGCGCGGGCGGGTTGGTTGCCGATGATGTGCTCATCCCGATTGCCATCCCCACGTATAGCAATGGCACGGGAGCAGGTCCGTTCATCGCCACTTTTGTCATCAACGGCGGAAACGGTCTCACAGACGGCAATTACCGACTGTTCGTATGCGGAACTACTTCCATCCTGGATGTGGCTGGCAATGAACTAAATGACGGCCTCAACGATACGATCATCACATTCACCGTGGTGCCACGTGTGCCCGGCGGAGGTGGAGGAGGCGGTAATAATACAAACTTGGGATCCGGATTCATTATCCCTGTGACGGGTTTCACACCTGGAAAAATAACCGTACTTCCGGAACAACCCGCAGATCAACAATACGCCGCCACCGACGTTTGGATGGAAATCCCCCGCCTCAAGTTAAAGATACCGATCGTGGGCATTCCTCAAACTAAGAACGGATGGGATGTATCGTGGCTTGGAAACAAAGGCGGCTGGCTCAACGGTTCGGCATTCCCCGGCTGGGATGGCAACTCAGTCATTACCGGTCACGTATGGGATGCGAACAACAACCCCGGTCCGTTCGCGAACCTCATCAACCTGCAATACGGAGACAAGATCAAGATCCACGCATTCGGTCAGGTTTACACATTCGAAGTAACCGCCAGCGCCCTGATCTTGCCGAACAACACGAACGCCGCGTTGAAGCATGAAGAAACGCCCTGGCTGACCCTCCTCACCTGCGAAAACTACATCGCAGAGACCGATACCTACACTCACCGCCGCATGGTGCGAGCAGTGCTGGTCAGTGTAACGCCGGAAAAGTAAAAGACGATTTCACTATACAGAAAAGCCGCTCAACATCGGGCGGCTTTTCTGATTCATTGGATACTGAGGTCACAAACCGTTCGCTTCCCAAAGTTCCTCATATTCCGCTTTGGGGATGGCGATCACGAACAGTCTGCCCCACGTTGAGACGCCGTCCTTTTCGATACAGGTCTGAAAGGTAACGTAGCCATCGCTGACGAAGACGCGCTTGAACATCTGATTGACCGTCAAAGTTTCATCGCGGTCTAAATTCCGAAAGGAACTGTAGGGGCTATTGGGTTGTAATGCCTGATATTGCAAGATCTCATACACAACGAAAGTTTCCACCTTGCTGTCGCCATATACGATCCGCACTTCATCACCGACTTCAAGGTTGAAAAAGGATTCACCGGCGAGGTAATTGTGAGCCACCAGCCCTACCGTGCCGTACCCTGCCGCCATACGGAATTGAGTGACGCGATCCTCCTTACTCGAAAGAAAGCCCGGGTTATCAAGCGGTTGTTGCGCCACACGATACGCCATCACATTCGGAACATAGACGCCGCGCACTACATTCTCCTCCCCGCTTTGTACGGATCGAACAAAATCTGAAAAATTAGGTAGCGCGGCGGCATCTTGATTCGTCATTGCCAGCGCGGGCATCGCATTCAGCAAAAGCGTCGCAACCAGGCTGAACAAAACGCCGGCCCGCATGAGCCAACATGTATTTTTTTGAGTGAGCGCCATTTAAAACCTCCGTTTCGATAAAAGCGCTCAACATCAACCCAACAATGGATATAGTCTTCGGCAACCTGGCAATCGTAGCCACACTCGCATGTGACCGTAGACCCATGGCTTTGCGTCCCCGCCTTTCAGCGGGTTTGCCTTTATCGAACAAATTTAGTTTGACCCAATAAAAAGCGAGCCCGGCTCAAGGACTGCCAGACTCGCAGAAATAAACATAGATATGTTTCTTCGGCAACCTGGCGATCATGGTCGCATGTTGCGCGACGGTAGATCCATGGCTTTGCGTCCCCGCCTTTCGACGAGTTTGCTCTTATCGGATGTTGTGGAACACAGTATAGCAAAAGGTTACAGGGTTTTGCTTTGCATTTTGTTTATTTTGGCTTACAGGAATGAAATGGGGGCGGATACATGGAAACACGGAAATCCGTAGACGAGTAAACACGCCTATCCTTGTCTACGTCTTTAGTTGATTACCTGTGTACTTCCCTCCTGTGCTACACTTGCACCCGCAATCTCAGATGAACAACTCAAACCATCGTCTCCCCACCTGGGTCAAATTGCTTTACGGCTCCGGCGACTGGGGCATCTCCAGCATCGGTATGATGCGTTCGATTTTCCTCGCGCTATATCTCACAGATGTGGTCGGGCTGGAGCCGCGCCTCGCATCATACGGGGCCTTGCTTGGAATCGTTTGGGATGCAGTGAACGATCCCATCATCGGCATCCTCAGCGACCGATTGAATTCTCGTTGGGGCAGGCGGCGTCCGTTTTTGCTTTGGTTCGCGATACCTTTCGGCTTGAGCTTCGTCATCCTGTGGTCTGCGCCGAATTGGGATAACCAGATCGCGTTACTGGTGTACGTGACCCTCTCTTTTATGATCTCCGACACGTTGACGACTCTCGTCTCGGTCCCGTTTCTTTCGCTGACCCCCGAACTGACTCCCGATTACGACGAGCGCACCAGCCTGACGAGTTTCCGTTCCTTCTTCCAGTTGGTTGGCGCGCTTTCAATGGTCGTTGCCGCACCGACGATCGTGGATATGGTCATCGAGGCTGGCGGCTCACAACAACAGGGATTTATGACCGTGGGCGCGTTGTTCGGCGCGATCGGCGCGATTCCTTTAATACTGATCGGTCTGTTCATCAGCGAACGCGTCAAACCCGAACAGACCGAATCCATCTCGTTCCGCGAAACGCTGCGCATCGCCTGGCAGAATATTCCTTTCCGTTACTCGGTAGGAATCCATTTGCTCAACTGGTCGGCAGTGGATGTGGTTGCGGTGACCTTCCCGTACTTTCTGCTATATTGGGTTGCGCAAGGCGATCTGTTCGCCAGCATCAACTTCGCTGGCGTCGAACTGGCTTACGAATCGGTGTTCTTTGGAATCCTTATGCTGGTGTGTATTCTGTTCACACCGTTTTGGCTGTGGTTATCCAAACTACGGAACAAAAAGGAGGCTTACATTATCGGCATGTGCTTTTGGGTGATCGTCTCCTTTATGATCTATTTCACTCAACCTGGGCAAACAATGTATCTGCTCATCCTCTCTGCATTAGCAGGCATCGGCGTCTCTGCCGCGTACACCATGCCCGACGCGTTGTTCGCCGACGTGATCGAATGGGACGAACTCCGCACCGGCAGACGGCAGGAGGGGATTTTCTACGGCATCCGCGCGCTCATCCGCAAGTTGACCGGCGCGTTGATGATCTTTCTCACCCTGCAAGCGTTGGGCTGGTCGGGCTATGTTTCCCCTCCTGATGGCGCGCTCCAATTCACGCAAAGCGACTCGGCGTTGCACATGATCCGCTTATTGGTTTCACCCTTCGGAGCGGTCATGCTTTCAGGGACGATCATCCTCGCGTGGTTATTCCCTCTCTCGCGCGAAAAACATAATCGGATTCAAAAATTGCTTGAGCGACGAAGAGAACGATTGGCAGAGTGATTCAAAACGCGAACCCAAAAGCAATTGCCATCCCGCACAACATCACATCGAACACAACGAGCAACAGCCACATCAGCCATTGCGCGCGCGCTTTCTTCTCTAACACCGCATCAGACGGGTTGTTCGGATCGTAGAACACCATCACCTGCGCGCCTTGCGGATATTTTTCAACGACCCTTCCTGCTCCTGTACCACCCACTTCCATCCCCGGCGCGATCTTCGCTCCCTGATACGCCTGCCCGCCAACTTGATACGAATATTGCACGACTGGGTAATTCGTCGAACCGTCACTGGAACTCCTGCGCTCCAAATAGGATGCCATCACCGTCCCCATCGCCGACGACCAACTTTGCACCGCATTCATCTTCCGCTGGGTGAAAAAGATGATCGCAAGGAAAACCACATTCAATATCACGAAAACACAACCGAGAATTCCAACCGTCATCATAGATTCATTGCTCATATCAGTCTCCAGTCTCTAATCTCCAATTCTCTAATTACCATTTACCATTTACCAATTACTCACTTAACCGTCACCTGCACCACCGCGCTGTCCACGCGCTGATCTGTTCTCACCACCTGCAACTGCACAGCATACAACCCGCTCAAACCTTCCGTGTTCCACTCGGCGAGTAGACCATTGGTCACGGGCACATTCCCCTCGCCGATCTGAATCCACTCTTGCGGATTGAGTCCTTGCCCGATCAACACGCGATACGAAGCGAAGTCTGCCCCAGCCGCCGTGCCATTGACTTGCACTACGCCGCCAACCTCCGCAAACAATTCGGGGAAGGTGATGTTCACATCGGGATTCGTCGGCGGCGCTTGAATCACATCATACGCTGAAGGTGGAATCGCCACGCCCGCGCTCTCTGCCCATGAACGCGCATCGGATGGAACGACGAGATAGACTCGCTCTTCGATCAATTGCGGCAAGGTGAACACGGTGGCAAGCAAACCCGTCTCGCGGTTGATCGCGTACTTGCGATACATGTTGTCCGCTTGCACCGGTTCGTTGCCCTGCAAGAAAACTTCGTTCACCACGTTCGGACATTCTGATGTCGGCAACATCCCCGATGGATCGCACACATTGATCACCGAAACGCCTTCGGGCAAAGACCAATCCTCCGCAGATAAATTTTGCGAAGCGATCTGCATCAAGGCATTCCACAACACGCTAGAAATGCGCGGCGATAAATTGTTTGATTCACGCGAACCAGCCCACACCGCAACCACACGCAGAGGCGAATAACCGATCGTCCACGCATCGAGAGAGTCGGCGGTTTGACCCAGCATCACGGCGGCGGGTCTGCCCACGTTGAACGCGCTTGAATTATCCACGCGCGCCGATTCATCGCTCAGCGAATGATTCAGCAAATACGCGAGCGCGGGCGTCACAACAGGTTTCGCTTGCGGCGTCGTCCAATCGAGCCACACGCTATCGTCGTAGCCCTCCACTTTCAAAATCGTCACCGACGTAAACTTGTCGTTGATGCTCTGCCCGAAATGCACGCCCCGCTCTGCAAACACGCCATACGCGCTCGCGGCGTTCAACAACGATAGATCAACGTTGTGCGCGACTCCAAACGACGACATGATGCTGTCCACATTTTCGATTCCCATTTGCGACATCACTTGCGCGGCGGGCGCGGGATAGTCGTTCACCAACGCGGTCCGCAAGCGGATGGGTCCATGATACGCGCCATCAAAGTTTTGGATGTCTGTCTTGCCGGGGATGTCCCACACTAGCGACGCGGGACTCAAGCCTCGCGTGAATCCCGTCAGATAGACAAACGCGTCTAACGCGGACCCCGGCCTGTGCGCGCCGATCAGCGGCGTTTCTCGCCCCTCGAACGTCTCGCCGACCGCCGCGAGGACTTGTCCCGTTGCGGGATCGGTGATGATCGCGCTGGCAGATGAATCAGGAATCGTGATCGAAGGCGGCAACGCGGATAGGAATCGCAGTGAGTCACATTGAATGGATGGATCGCGTAAACCCGCGAGTCGCGCCGCGTAAAACGCTGTCACACAAGATGATTGTTCTTGCACGTTGAAGTCCAACGTTGAGATGATCGTCAACCCGCCGCGTTCGATTCGCGCGCGCGGGAATTGCGAATCCAATTGGGCGAGGAGAAGGTTGACGAAAGCCGCGGCAAAATGAACGTCGGAAGGAGGCGGAGGCTGAAAGAGGGGAGATTCTCCCAGCGCGTTGGCGGTCGCTTCGTCGGATAAAAATCCAAGAGCCGACATCTTCCGAATCGTTTCGCGTCCGCGTTCGAGGGCGATCTGCGGCGCGTCGTGTGGATTCAGGCTCGGCGAGTCGCTCACCGCCGCGAGGATGGCGGACTCGGCTGTGGTGAGTTGCGTGGCGGATTTTCCAAAATACAGTTGCGCCGCGCTTTCGGCGCCGAAGGCATAGCGACCGAAATGCGCCGAGTTGAGATACCACTCGAGAATTTGCGCGCGCCCGAATTGCGACGTGACCTGCGCGGCGAGGATGCGCTCACGCAAGGCGCGTCGGAAAGAGGGAGGCTCGTTGAAGAGGAGAAGGTCTGAGACGAGTTTTTGCGCGAGGGTGTCGTGCAATTCGTAATTGGTAATTGAGTTGAGCGAGTAGCCAGAGTGATCGTAAAAGGTTGGATCGAAGGTGGCGATGACGGCATCGGCGAGGGATTGAGACAGATGCTGTGGATTCGTATCGCTGAGGGGAATGTAGCGGCGTGGGGAATCGTCGGGCGCGAAGGTGAACAAAACATGTTCGCGTGTTCGGTCGTAAATTTTCGTGGGTTGAAGAAGCAATCCGTTTGGAGGATTGAGAAGAATTGGAAGAGTTTGAATCGAGGGCAGATCGCGCGTGAGGTTCACATACGCGAACGCAATGATGATGATGAGCGCCGCGACGATCAACGAAAGGATCATCCCCGCGCTGACGAAGAGACTACGCTTGCGAGAATCGCTGGCGTGTTGTTTGGCGAGTCGCCGCTCCCGCCGCGCGCGCAGGATGGGAAGGGTGGAGGGCATGGGGTAAGTATACAGGGAAACAAGTAGACAGGGAGACAGGAAAGAAGAAAGAGGAAAGAAAGTAGAAAGTGGAATTGAGGGTAAGATGAGTTGTGACGTTGCTACGCATTGATTGGAATGAAATAGAGGAACAGATGAGTCAAATCTATAAATTACCCCTTGTCTTGGAACCGCAACCCGAAGGCGGCTATGTTGTTACCTGTCCTCTGTTACCTGAATTGATCACCGAAGGCGAAGCTATACAGGATGCTTTGCAAAACGCAAACGACGCGCTCGCGGCAATTGTAGATGGATTCAAGCGTATGAATAAACCATTGCCTTCCGCGATAGAATGGATGAAATGACAAACTCCGAGAGAAGTTCTCGGAGTTTTTGTTTCTAGGTGAGTTGACAATAAAAACTCACCCCCTCGATCAAATCTCACAGCCTTTCCGTCAGTCGCATAGTTCGTCTTTTAGTTTGGGATTTCTCACAAGAGATTTTCTCAATAATTATCATGGTTGACCTTGCAAATTATTTGATTTAGAATAGAGCAAGTTTCGAGGAGCGCGTTCATGCCAACCACCATTTTTAAACGAACCATCATAGACGAAATTTCAAAATACCTTCCTACAAACGATATTATTGTCGTTCATGGCGCGCGGCAGGTGGGAAAAACATCCATCTTGATGTATTTGCAGGAACATCTCGAAGCGGCTGGTAATCAATCCTATTACATCGATCTGGAAGATAGCCGCTTTGTATCCATTCTGGATAAAGGGGTCGAAGAGTTTATCGTCCATTTGGGCGAGCAGGGGTTTGACCTGTCCACATTCAGGAAATCGGGAAACAAACTCTATGTGCTAATTGATGAAATCCAGTATCTGGCTAATCCGTCCTCGTTTTTGAAGTTACTGGCAGACCACCATCGGTACTTGAAAGTTATCGTTTCGGGTTCATCCAGTTTTGAGATGAAGAGCAAGTTCAAGGATTCTCTGGTCGGCAGAACCGTCAATTTTGAGATCTATCCGCTTTCGTTCCGGGAATTTCTGTTGTTTAGGAACATTCCGTTTATCCCGGCGGAACGCTATACCGAAAAGAAAACCGCCGAATTGAAAAATCTATTCGTTGAGTTTGCATTGTATGGGGGCTATCCAAAAATCGTGCTTACGTCTGAAATCGGCGTGAAGGAAAAATATCTACAGCAGATTGTCGACACCTATATCCGCAAGGATATTCGTGATCTGGCAGAAATCAAGGATGTCAACAAATTCAACCGTCTTCTTGAAATACTGGCTTCACAAAGCGGAAACTTGTTGAACATTAGCGAACTGGCTTCCACTTGTTCTCTTTCACGAGAAACCGTTGAACGCTACTTGTTTCTCTTGGAACAAACCTATATCCTGCGCCTCGTGCGCCCGTTCAGCCGTAATATTCGTTCGGAACTGACGAAAACGCCCAAGATATTTTTCTACGATACGGGTTTAATGCAAATACTATGGCTCAAGCAATTGCAGAAGGAATTATTGGGTCCTGTGTTTGAAACCAGCATATTTGCCGAGTTAACAAAATTACACGGATCGGATAATATTCTCTATTGGCGGACACAGGATAAAAAAGAGATAGATTTTGTTGTTCGTTCTGGAAAAAAGACGATACCCATCGAGGCGAAATTAACTTTTCCCCGAAACGTCTCGACAGGGATTCATACATGGAAAGAAATATACGGCGCTACAGATCCTTTGACGATTGGGTTGAACGGAACTCCGACGGAAACAGGTTCTATGTATCCGTGGCAATTACAAGAATAACTCACCCCTCGATCAAATCTCCCAGCCATTCCATCAGCCCCCCTGACTCTTTTTCAGGCAAATCACTCTCCACCGTTCCATTCATCCCATTGATCAACACGAGATGCTCGCGCCCGCCGAAGGGAAGTTCGGTCATCCACACGGGGAGCAGGGTGAGGCGGAACGATTCGACCATCATGCCCGCCGAAGAGGTGGAGAGGAGTTTGAAAGAGGAAAGGATCAGCGGCAGTTCGCGTTTGTAACGCGCCAATGCCTGCACGCGGGCATCGAGCGAAGCTTCTGCCATGGGGATGTCGTACACTTCGGCGGGCCAGTTGGCAAGATAACCCGCTTCGTATGGCTTGACGGCTTTCAATTCAAACGTGGGAATCAATTGTTGGAACACGCCCGAAAGTTTTCGCGCGGCAGGGATGGGTAGATCGTTGACTTGGACGGGATACGAATCAGACACGCGCCTCGCCCTCGTTTCGCGGGTTCGTTGACCGAAAATATCATCTTCATTTTCATACACTTCGCCCGTGTATTGGATCTCACCGCCGATGTCGAATGTCCACAAAGGAAGATAAACGCCGCGCATTTTTGGACGGGGAGACCCCGCCCCTACGGCGGGCGTTATTTTATTTCCCTTTACCCATTCGATCAAATGTTGAGTCGCGCGTTGTTGGTCGAATTGATGTGGGATAACGCCATCGGGCGCGAGCAATTGCTCTTCCGATTCCCAGTTGACCACATGAGGCGAACCGCAATACACGCACGTCGTTGAAATCTGGTTCGGCGGCAAAATGAATTCGCACCCACAGCCCTCGCAGTGGAAGACTTGTTGATTCAGCGGCTTGCCGTGTCCGCGCGCGGTTGCCATGGCGATGATGAAATCTTTCTCGTCGGCTGTGCCGGGCTGGGCGGCAAATTTTTGATTGCGCGAGCAATACTCGCACGTCAGCGATTGACCGTCGGGAGAGAACGACATCCGCCCGCCGCATTTGGGACACATGAAGCGCTGAGCGTCCGCGGCTTGCAGTCCCTGCGGGGGGAGCGGCAAATGGTCGGGGTCTACGATCTCATCCGCTTTGAGTTTGCCGTCGAGGATCGCCAGCGCGCGCCGCGCCCGCGCATGTTGCAGATCGTTCGCGAGACAATTCTCCAACGCTTTGCGCTTTTCGGTTTTATCGTCTTTCAACTGGCTGATCCAAAACCACGCTTCGGCAAGCGCGTTGTGATCGTTACTCATGTACACGGCGCGATCCAAGTAACGGAGCGCGGCGTCTTTGTTCCCCGCTTTCGCTTCGATGATTCCGCTCTTGAGAAGTTCCCTACTGTAATCGCTAAACATCATTACCTCTTTTGGGTCTGCCGTTTCTGACGGGATGAGTGAAGTGTCACACTTTTTAGCTACAGGTTTCACTGATTTTCACCGATTTTTTTAAATAATCCGTGCGAATTCGCGCAATCCGTGGCAAAGGGTTTAGAGTTTCCCGTTAATTACGGGAGAGCCCCTCTTCCTCAAGGACCCGCGCAGACGTAATGGATCAACAGGTCGTTCCGCTCTCTCGCGATCTCGTCTACGGTTAGTTCGCCGGGATAGTAATTTCCACGCGTGAGGAGCGCGATAATTGTATCCTGCGGCGCGGGCGAATCAACCGTCAGTTGGATTTCAAATTCGCCGCCGCGCGAATCAGGCGGAAGGTCGGTTCGAATCGCCAGATAGTCTTCCGACACAATATCGCGGAAGGGAATGTCCTCCTCAGCGACGACGTTCTGCTTTTCGTCCAAGATGGTAAACAATAATTTTCCATCCGAATTTTCAGGCACAGATTTGATGAACACAGACACCGATTGCAACCTGCCGCAGAAATTGGTGAACGTCTGGCGGACTTCTACCCCGTTGTAAATTTCGGCTTGCGGGGCGTCTTCCTTTTCAAGATTCTTATACGTGGGCAGGTAGCATGTTCCTCCCACATAGGCATCGTAGCCGCAATAGGCGTAATAGGTTGTGTAGATGCCAATGGAGAAAAACACGGCGGTCAATAGGATGGAGCCAACGCTGAAATATTCCGCCAGCCGACGGTTTTTGTCGTTCGCCGCAGTCAGCCCTGCGAGACCCAGGAAAAACATCGGCGCATAGGGGATGTAGTATCGTCCATGCTTGGCGAGGGCGAGGACTCCGCCGGTGGCGTAATTGCCGACAAAGGCGACCGTGTAGGTGACAACACAACAGAACAAGCAGAACGCGATCAAAAAGAGTCGGACGCCGCGAGGGATCGTCACTCGCTGAGGCTCGGCGAAGAATGCGGCGAGCAGACCGATTACCCAAATCAAATACAACGGGCTGGGGACTTTGCCCGCCCAATATCCATACGCGGCGATCCAACCTTGGACCTGGTACGGAAACGTCAGAACCATTCCCTGTACGAGAGGCGTGATGAATCCCATCGGGTCTGAGAATAGCGAAGCCATCTGACGAGGGACGCTTTGCTCGCCGCCTTGTCCGTACGTTGAAACGTTGGTCGCATAAACCGACCAGCCGACATTGAAGGCGGTGGAAACGATCAACACGATACCCAAAAAGACAATCCATTTTTTGGAGGGGAAAGAATGCCGAATGAGGAGCGCCAACAGGGGAAACAAAATAATCGCGCCGGGTTTTGCGCTCCCCAGCAACAAAGAAAGAACGACCAATGCCCAGAGCGATGAAGATTTAATTCCCTGCTTCTCGTTCAGATAGATTCCGAGAACCAAACCGATGAAAGCAAAACCGATCCCATTTGTAAATCCGTCGCCATTCAAGGTGGAGGCTTGAAACATGGCGCTGGGCGAGAGCGCCAGCAAGGCGAACATCCATTTGCCGAACGGAACTTTGCGGATGCCGAAATATCCCCCAACGACATAGATCGCCATGCCGACGATTCGAATCAGGATGATCGTCGGCAGGATCGGAAAATCAAATTTCCACCACAAGTATCTGGCGAGCAGCGCTTGCGGCAAAAAAATGACAGGCGAATAAATGGACTGCGTCCCCTGCCCATAACGGAGATCGTCCGACTCGCTGAACCTGCGCGTAAAATTTTCGCGGCTGAACAGGTCGAAGGCGGGCGATTGCACGAGCCTGCGCTGATACGAAAAATCGAACACCTCTTGATGAATGCTCACGTTTGAAAAAACGGGCAGGTACTCGTTCTCCGACATGTAGTACATGCGTACGAGATGCCGCTCTTCATCGAAGCCCGCGCCATACGGAACCGCAACGCAATAAAAAATTCCAATCAGCAGACCCGCGATCAGAAAAAAGTTTGCCGCGTCAAAAAATTTATTTTTTCGTTCGATCACTCGCGCTATCCTTTTCTCACGATCGCGTCGGTCATCTTCGCCACGCGCGCCATCTCTTTCACATCATGCACGCGGACGATGTCGGCGCCGCGCGCGATTCCAACGGCGACGGTCGCGGCAGTGCCTTCGACTCGTTGATCGGCTGGAAGATCGAGCGTGAATCCGATAAACGATTTTCTAGACGATCCCAACAGCACGGGATACCCCAACGCGCGGATTTCATCCAGCCTGTTGATCAACTCGAGATTATGCTCGCGCTTCTTTCCGAAACCGATGCCTGGGTCCACGAGTAGACGTTTCTCCTCCACCCCAGCCTGCACCGCGATCTCCACGCTGGCGAGTAGTTCGCGCTTCACATCTTCGATCAAGTTTTCATACTCGGAGCCAACGAACGCATTCCCAAGCCGCTCGCGCACTTCAACGCTCGCGGGATTACTGCGGTTATGCATAAGGATGACGGGGACGCGAAAAGCCGCAGCAACTGAAGCAAGCTGGGGGTCGGCGCGAAGCGACCACACGTCGTTGAGAATGTTCGCGCCCGCGTTGAATCCCGCCTCAGCAACTTCCGCTTTGGATGTGTCAATTGAAATCATGGCTTCGGGAAAATTTTTACGAATCGCTTGAATGATGGGGACAACGCGTTCGATCTCATCTTTCGCATTGACAGGTTGCGAGCCCGGGCGAGTCGATTCGCCGCCGATGTCGAGGATGTCCGCGCCGTTATCCAAAAAATATTTTGCTTGTTCGAGGGCGTGCTTGCTCCCCTCTCCCTTTGGGAGAGGGGCTGGGGGTGAGGGCAGAAGTCCATCTCCTGAAAATGAATCGGGTGTGACGTTGAGAATGCCCATCACGTAGGTGCGACTCCCCCATTGAAATGTAAAGTTTCCAACTTTCAACGAGTCGGATTTCATAAAATATTTCCGTCATTGCGAGGAGCGCTCGTTGCGACGAAGCAATCCCCAATACAATGAGGGAGATTGCTTCGTGGCGCGAGTCGCCACTCGCAATGACGGACAGTTACGGAATCTGATCCAACGGACGCGCGAGCCAGGCTTCGGCTTCGTTGATGTCGGTAAAAATTTTCATCGCGGAGGCGGCGCCAGCCAACGCGAGCGCGGCAACTTCGCGGATGGCGTTAGCCACTTTTTCATCGGCTAACACAACCGCCACGCGGATATTTCGCGCAGACGGGTCGCTGTTCGCCTCGACCGCCGCGCGGATGGCATTTTCGGGAATCTCTTTCACCGCGCGGAGGTCGTACAAATTGCGCGTGCGACCCGTTGCGCCAAGCAAATGTTCCATGGCGAACTCACGCCAGTTGTTAAGCGTGGCATCCGACACATCGGTGAACGTGAGCGTCATCCCGCCGTCGCCGCGACGCACGACGGAGAGTCCGACGCCGGGTTTGGGAGTCCAGTTGAGGGGTTTAATTTCAGTCATGAGTTTTGCCTCCGAGGGAGATTATATCGCACGTACATTGTTAACCGCGAAGTGCGCGAAGAACACAAAGAAAACCTTTAACTCTTTGCGCCTTTAGCGGTCTTTGCGCTTAATTTTTTCTAAAACTTTCAAAATGAACTCCGCCGTGCGTTTGCCTGACGTTCCATCGGTGAACGTGATTTCATCCTCGACGAATTTCCGCCTCTCCTCCGCGTCGGCGGTTGGATTCGCCAGATAAAGATTTAACGCGTCTCGAAGCTGGCTCTCGTTCTCGGCGACTCGTCCAGCCTTTGCGTCGCGGAATCGTTTATGCGTGGGCCAATCGCCGATCTCTTTCAGCGAGAGTGAAAATTTATTTTTCTTGTTCCACCCGCCAAGGGTATCAATCGTCGCGGCGATCATCGGCGTATCGTGGACGGCGGTCTCGACCAGCATCGTCGAGTAGACGGTCACCACCACATCCGAATACGCCATCATGGAGGACTTCTCGTCCATGTCTTCGCCGCCGTAGTAGCCGAGCGATCCGCCCAATGCCACAGGCTGGACGACATGCACATGCGGATATTTCTTCTCCAGTTCAAACACGCGCGCGCGTTCTTCGGCGAATATCTTCGGCTTGTCCTGAAAATGGCTCGGATGCAAACGAATCAACAACTGCGAAGGTTCTGTCAGCGAATCGGATGAAACCAACCTCGCCAACGCTTCGATGTTCGGGTAGTTCGGCGCAAAATGGACAAAACTGCTGGCATACGAAATCAACTTGCGATTCGGGTCGAGTCCATGCAGTTTGAAATACTCGTCACGCGGCATGAGCCATTGCTTACGGAAGTATCCGTCATACGAAGGGATGCCGCCGATGTTGACGTTTTCAGGATTCCAATCCGAGCCGTAGACCAGTTCATCCTTTTGCAGTTGCGACCAACATGTTGCATATTGCACATCCGCGCCTGAGATGTTGTACGACGATGAATTGTCCCAGCCGACGATGACGGTCATGTTCGGGATTCCGCGCTTGGCGGACTCGCGCAGGAGGTAACGATCCATGCGCCAGCCTGGAGTCGAAGCGATGACCATGTCGGGTTGGTATTTGTCGAAGAGATCAGAATAAATATCCGTCGTGAAGCGATTCTGAATTTTCACAAGGAGTTTTCGCGCCCACGAAAAATTCCGCAACAATAAAATCATCAGCGCGGAGGGAATCCAGATCCCCAAACGAAATTTCCAGCCGTTCTCCGCCCACACTTCCCAGATGTGACTGTCCATGGCTTCGGTGTTGATGCGGCGCGAACCGCCGACGCGGCGCAGATAGGCGAGGAGCCATTGGAGGCGGGGTTGAATCGTAGTAGCGAATTTATTCGCCTGTTTGAGGCGCAGACCTTCAAAGGTGAGTTGATTACTGCGTATTGCATACTGCGTAGTGCGCGTTTTGAGTTTTTCGACCAGCGAGTCGTCAGTGAGGAGGACGACTTCGACGCCCGCGTTGAGTAGGGTCGGGATAACGTCACTTTGCAGGAAATAGATGATCGCCATGCCGTGATCGGCGGAGATGAATAGTTTCTTAGTCATGTAGTTTGGTAGTTTGATAGTTGCGCAGTTGATGAGCATTTTACCCGCTTCGAGATTCGGCGGGACGCTACGCAGTCCCTGCCTCAGTTCGTGGAAGTCCGCTCAAGCGGACTAGCCGACTTTCAGTCGGCTTTGTAGGTGTAGCACGGACGTTCACGTCCGTGCGGTGATTGTCATGCCGTAGTCGGCGGAGATAAAGATGCGTTTATCACTGGATAGATTTCGTTACTTTGGAATTTGAGTTAAGTCATTTCTGGATAGCAGGCAATGGCGAAATGCCAATAACATTGTAATTGCCTATTGTGGGAATTTGAGAGTATTGTAATATCTCACCAGTTTCCGACAATACAATTATTGTAGTTTTCTCTGTCATATCATCAAAATATTCTACAAGCATAATATGCTTATTATCTGGAAGCCAATCCAGTGACAAAAAGCCTGTTGCATCTGAACTGTAAATCATTTGTTGAGATGACCCATCATATTTGGAAACGTAAACTTCCCCCGTATCCGTAAATGTGACAATTTTACTGGAATCATGCGACCAGACATATTGCCCATTGGGAAGCACCGACGGATATACCTGATCATCAACTAGATTCCTTATACGAAAGCCATTTTGTTTTTCATAATAAACAACGTATTCGCCATTTGGGGATAGTTTGTCGAAACCGATATCCATGCCAGATGATATTTCCAGCAACTCAGTGCTGATGACGTCATATGTGTAATAACGCAGGTCAGTAAGGTTTTTTTTCGTTGTCTCGCCCGTGGATATTTCGCAACGAAACATAAATTTTGTTGGTGTCACCCAGCCCAAAGGGGACTTAAAGCACTCATCAAGCCCGATATCCAATTTATTTATTTTTCCTGAAGACGTTTTTATCAAAACCAGATCGGTCGCATAAGGGTCTGCAACTTCTACAGCCTCAATCAGCCATCTTCCATCGGGAGAAATGTATATTTGGCGATACGGTGTGAGTATTTCTGGTACAAGGATGTCGCTTTTTCCATTAATGCGTTCCAAATGATTTAAAACCAAAATCTGATTATCTCGAACATAGAAACCATTTTCCCCATCAGGCATCCAATATATAGATGAGCCAGAAAGCGACTCGCCATCTGAAAATGGTATCGGTTCTGTAAAAGCGCATGGGCCGCTTGAAAGAAAGCAACCTGTTGTAACAAAGATCGCCGCATACTTAAAGGGCGGCTCTGGCGATTGTAAAAGCAACAACACTTCATCGAACTGCCTTGTTGATGATTTTGGCGGAATTGATAACCCTCCGCGAGGCGTATTAATTGGTTCTATGGGTTGATTAGTCGGCAATAGGCTTTTGCTATCCATGCTTTCAAAGCGAAGATATACGATTACCCCAATTGCAATTGCCAGAGCAATGACACTCAGAAAAATGGAAAACATTGTACGGTTCTTCATGGCTTTTTCCTCTTTCGGATCAAAGAATTGTTTTGCCTGAGAACTGTATCCAATTTTGCTGGTTATTTCACCTATGTGTAACCATAGATTTCCTTTATCTATACTCCCTGTGGTTTCACGTAGGCGGTTGTTTGAGAGATGCAAAATTGCTTCTGCCCTTGAAACAACATCAAGTTTCCGATAAATGTTTTTCAAGTGATATTCAACGGTACTTTTTGAGATACCCAATGCCGCCGCGATTTGTTTATTACTTTTACCCTGTAAGAGAAGTTCTATCACTTCCTTCTCGCGTTTACTAAATAACTCTGTCTGCATCATGAATAATACCAGTTAAAAATCTTGTTATACACCGCCAACAAAATCTTCTTCACAACTCCAACCTCCAACACACGCTTCCCCAATCCCACTTTCCTCTTTCCTCTTTCCTTCAACTCCCATCTCAAATACCCCAGCGTATTGGACATATTCATCGCCAGCGGATCAGAGACCATCAGGCGCAGCAGACCCGCGTCATTCATGCGCTTGTCCAACTGGCGGACTTGTCCCATCGGCTTGTCCATGTCAAAGGGCAGAAATTGCTGAAGCGTGGATTTGTACGCCGTGAACTGCCAATGACTCGCCCCAGCCATCGCAACAATTTCAGATGTCGCTGCGAGCGCTTGTTGCGAAGCAGTCTCCTCATTTGCGGGGAGATTGCTTCGTCGCTCCGCTCCTCGCAACGACATGGTAATTCTCCAGTCTCTAGTCTCCGCATAAACTTTCCTATTCTCTTCTTCCGTCTGCCCAAGCGACAAGTTAAATTCCAAAAACGTCTCCCACGGAATGAATTGACCATCTTCAAGTTTGGCATTTTCTCGCGCCCACTTGAGAGTCGATTCATAAAACTCGGGCGGCGTTCTAAACGGACGAGCAGTCACCATGCCGACGTTCGGAAAAGTTTCAAGAATCTCCACAGAACGCGAGAGCCACTTCGGGGAGAACAAAACGTCGCTGTCGGTGTAAGCGATGATCTCGCCAGGCGCGCCCGCCAGCATCACATTCCATGCGCCGCCCTTGCCCATATTTTTTTCAGAGAGAATCAAATATTGAATTCGCCCCTCTTCTTTTTCTTTCACGAGAAAGTCGCGCACTTCGGCACACGAGCCGTTGTCGAAGACCATCAAGTCAAACGGCAGTCCCGCGTCCTTGTGCATGGACTCAAGCGAGACTTTCAACACATCGAGGGTCTCGGCATAGAATCCACTCAGGAAGGGGATGTAGTTCAACAGCGCGACGGTGATCCGCTCGGGCTTGGCAACGTCTTTGACAAACTTGGCGGGGTTTTGACCTTTTCTCATTGGGTTTCAAGTTCCATGTTTTAAGTGTCAGGTTTGGTTGAAGGTTAAACGTCGAAAGCAACGCGACCCTTGACCTTTGACCTGTGACTTATTTGAAAAGTTTGTTAATTCTTTTTTGCCATCTCTTCGGTCTTACGATATTCTCTATCATATTCTCAGGCAAAAAGAAGAAGATAGCACGAAGAAATAATTCAAGCTTACGATTGAATCGCAGCGACGTCATCTTCGGGCGGGAAAGTTTACCATCCACCAATTGATGAGTCGAATCGAGAATCGTATAGCGCACATTCGCCTGTCCGCCCGCGAGCCGAATATTCTCATTCGTTTCAGGATGCGCGTAATGCGGCTTGCCCTCGGGCAGGTGCGAGTAATCGTGATTTTGATGCGCGATCATCACCGACGGCGTGCAATCGATCACCGCCCATTTTTCCGCGCGCGCTTTGCAGATCATCCAATTATCCCAGCCCGCGCGACCGATCGAAAAATTGGGGACATCTTGATAACAGGATTTTGGGAAGAGGAAAAAATCGCTTCCTGCGGGACGGTGAAGCTGGTTCTGTTTCCTGACGCTTTCTCTCAGCCTCGACTCCCACCCTTCGGCAAAGTCAAGCGGCGACGTGATGTCATAATCCCAGCGTTGACTCAGCAAGACGAATTTGTCACGCAACATGCGTGACCTACGCGCGGCTTCGACGAAATCAGACATCAAGATCATATCCGCGTTGACGATGCACAGCAATTCGCTATTCGAGTTCTCGCGGGCAAGCCGAAACATGGACGAGATCAGCGGCACGCCTGCTTCATTCCGCGTGACGTTGGGGATGTGCCTCGCGCCGAGTTCTCTCGCCGCGTCAGCGAGTCCCGTCTCTTCGCCAAGCAAAATGACCTCGACATCGGGAAGCAGAGTCCACGAGCGAATCGCGTTGCGCTGAATCATCGCAATGTGCGGATTCGTGAACGGCTTGGGGGCGGAGAAGAGAGTGAGTAAAGTCATCAGTGATCAGTGAACAGCGTAACGCGACATTTATGTCGCCCTTTGCCAAAGTAAAGCGACATCGCGCAGCGTGTCACGCTACGATTTTTTGAGCGCTCGTTTATCAACATCCTTCAACGTCTTATGTTGCACGCCCGCGTTGATCTTCATCAACTCAGGGTTGTCGTGAACCAGATTCAAAACATCCTTCCACGAGAAATCATCGCGTCCATTGAAGTGGGCATAGACCTGGCGCATGAATTCCAAATCTTCGGGCGTATCCACTGTCCAGCGGTAATCGCCGAAGTCTGTGGTGTGATGGAGGAGGGCGATATTATATCCGCGCGGGGATGTGCCTTGTTCAATGTCAAAGGTCACAGGTCGCAGGTCAGACCTTCGACTTTTGACTTTCGACTCGAATTTCACGCCCTCGTAGAAATAGGGCATTACATGTTCGCGGTGTTGGGGTTCTTTGGCTTTCTTCCATGCCTGCTCCAAAGCCTTGAACGTACACGCCTCAATATCCAACCCAATTGGGTAGGTGCGATGATACGGCGGAGGCAAGCGATTGCAGACGAAATCAAATCCGCCACTGATAACTGATGACTGATTACTGATCACTGTATTTACTACATCATCAATCAACTCAGGGTCAATCACTGGGCAATCGGCGGTGATCCTCACAACCACATCCGCTTTCGCTTGTTTCGCCGCTTGATAATAACGGTCAAGCACATCGTAGAGACTGCCGCGCGTAAAGGGGATTCCGCTGAAGTCGCAGTATTCAGCGACGGGGTCGTCGGACGCGTCCGTCGTCGTGGCGAATAAGGTTTGGGAAACCGAATCAGCCCGCGAGGTCCGAACGAAGACGCGTTGTAACATCGGCTGACCCGCGATGTCCGCGAGAATCTTCCCAGGCAATCGCGAGGAGGACATGCGTCCCTGAATGATGGCGACAACGTTTGGTTTCATAGTGGCTGGTAGGACAAATTGGCAATTTGTCCTACGATGTCTCCCCTTCAAATGGAATCGGCTGAGGAGTCACAAATCCCTTCGCGCGAAATTTTTCAACATACTCGCGCACGGTTTGATAATCAAGCCCAACCTGCTCGGCGATGTCGAAGATGCTGTGCTGACCTTCGAAGCGCATCATAATTTTTTCGATGGCGCGGTTGAGCGCCCAATTATCGCGCCAATCCACCCACAGACCGTGACCGCTGAGAAAAACGGGACCGCGAAACGTGCGCTTCGGGATGTAGTTGCTGGCGTAGATGCGGATGATCTCTTCGGCGGTTTGCGCCGCGCCGACGAGCATGTCTTCGTGGATGATGTCGAGATTGTCATCGGTGGTGTGATATTCGTCGTACGGAAAACGGTTGAGCGAGATGCACGGCACGTTGACGCCAGGTCCGTTGATGACGCGCTCGTCGTTGGCGGGAGCGGAGGCGAAATCGCGTTCTTCGTGTTCGGTGTTGCGTAATTGGTAATTGGTAATTCGGTCGAGGAGATGATCGTGTTGACGAGTATGATGCCACGCAATTTTATTTTTATTGCCAGTCATTTCCAAAAATATTCCGCCACGCAGATTTGGAATCAGGTTTTCATTGTGCGCCAGCCACGCGATCGTGCCGATGGTCTCGGGTCCAAACCAAAAGCGGACGCTCATCGAGCCAGCGGGGAGCGGATTCTCCGCCAGCCGCCGCGCCAACTCGATCGCGCTGACCACGCCCGCGCCATCGTCATTGGCTTGCATGGGATGACACGTATGCGCCTGAACAAGGAACTCGCCCGCTGAGGGGTTCGCTCCGCCTTCGGGGTGAATAACTGCGGTGGCAACTTTGAAACCCTGCTTGGGATCAGTGATAAATTCAGATTTGATCACCGCATGATATTTCTTATCTCGCGGAAGTGTATCAAACGTATTCTTCGGAAGACAGAATCCCCAGTCACGTTCGTAGTATTTGAAAATCCACGGAACCGTGTGCGGGCGCTTCTCATTAAAATACAAATGCGGCTGGAGTTCTTCAAAGGTTAGCACTTTATCAACAGGCAGTGAATACGAAACAATGTGAAGCGGATTATCCTTGAAGTCCACGATGCGTTCGCCATCTTCGGTTTCAAGAAATGCTTCGTGAACAACATATCGCTCAGGCACCTTCCATGTCCAGACGGGAGTCAGCGGAGCGTAGGTCTCGATAGTGTAGTTGGACGAGTCAGGCATGTACGAACCGACGATTTCCAATGTCTTGTCATGGTCGTCAGAGGCGAGGGTGCGGTGCAGAGGAAAAAATTCCGCGAGGATGGATTTGAGGGAGTTGTAGGGTTTCATAAAATCATTTTGCCACGGATTTTACGGATTATCACGGAAAATCTCTTTGAACCACGGAGACACTGAGTCACGGAGTAAAAATATTCTCAGTGTCTCCGTGACTCCGTGGTTAAAGTCCTGGGTCTTTCAGAAAAAAATCCGTGCAAATCTGTGCCTATCCGTGGCTAAAGGTCTTTCTTCTTTCATTCTTTCTTCACATAATACAACAAAAACGGATCGCGCCTCATCTCGCGCGCCGTGAACGCATACACCTCATTCGCCTTCATCAACTTTACATCCGCCTCGCCAATCTTCGCAGACTGAATCACGCCCGCATCTTCCATCAACGCCCCCATCGGGTCAACCTCCGTCACAACTCCCTTATCAATGTCGCGCACCAGCATCTCGAACGTATCGGTATACGTGACGCCGTTCTCATCCGTCACTTCGCCCGTGAACTGTTTCAGAAAACGATAATCCACGCCTTCCATCTGTTCGATGTGATGAAAGAAAGTCATGCTGTTCGTATACGACAGTCCGATCACCATGATCTTCGCATCGAGATCGCGCAACTTTCCAAACACCGAGTCCCGTTCATACGCGCTCTTATATCGCAAACTTCCCAGCATCTCAGCGTGCTTCCCCAAAATCGCAAACGAATAGAACGGATGAAATACCCGCTTCGCGCGCGGGTCGAGCCGCACCAGTTCCGTCAACACGCCCATCTTCGACGGCGTTGTCCGCACATCCCACGCCGCGCCCTTATTAAAATCAAAATTGAACGTCGGCATGATCAGCGTCCCCTCCACGCCGAGCACAAACTCCAACGCGCGGATCACCGTCTGCGGTCCGCCGTCCACCTCGCCGAACGATTTATACGAACTATGCACCAACAGCGTATCCCCCTCCTCCACGCCCAACGAGCGAAATCCATCAACAAGTTTTTCAAACGTAAGCATCTTCATTCTCCAGAATTCCAACTCTTCAACCTCATCGCACACTGACGCACGCTTCGCTCCCAGCCGACAACTGATTCAAGCCATGATTCTTTTCTCTCCCCTCATCTTTTCTCCGTGCGCTCTGTGGCTCTGTGGCTAATCGCTCTTGACCTTCTCATACGTCTCAAGTAGTTTACCAAAATTCCTCTTCCAATCCGCCCTCTCCTCCGCCGTCTTCCGCGCGGATTCTCCAATCCTCTTAAATTCTCCCCTACTTTTTATCGCGGACAAAATCTTCTCCGCTAGATTATCCACATCCCCATCACGGAACAGCCAGCCGTTGACTCCATCCCGAATCCACTCTTTGTTCCCCGCAATATCAGACACCAAACACGGAAGCCCGCTCGCCATCGCCTCCATCAATGTCACAGACGAGCCGTCCACATGCGACGGTGAAATATAAACATCCGCCATGTGATACCAGCGCGGCAGATCGCGTTGACTCACCTGCCCCCCAAAATGGACTCGCTCCATCACCCCGCCCTTCATCAAAATCTGACGGATTTGATTTCCCTGCGAGCCTCCTCCCAGCAAAATGAGATTCACATTCGGATTTTCCCTCGCCACCTTGACAAACGCCTTTGCAAGAACATCTACCCCGTAAATTGATTCCCACGTGCGACTACAAAATAAAGTTACCGATTTACGATTTTCGATTGACGAATTACGATTTTTGACCTTCGACTTTTGACTCGAAACTTTCCTCTTTCCTCTTTCCTCTTTCTTCGCATGAAAATGAGTCAAATCAATTCCCCATGGAAACACCACCGTCCGCTCAGGCTTCATCCCAAACGCAATCGCCTTCTCGCGCGTCACATTCGCATCACTCGTAAAAAAAGCGCTCCTTCGTAACGTGTAACTCGTAACCCAACGCAACCAAGCGCTCTTATCCGCATCCATCACCAGATCATATCCCCACGACATCGTCAGCAGATGACGGAATCCGCTCAACGCGACGAGAAACGCGCAATTCTGGATCGGTCCCGCGTGGATAATGTCAGGCTGAATCTCTTTGATCAAACGTCGAAGATCTAAGGTCAAGCGAGGCACATCCCGCCAGCGGAATTCACGCTTCCCTCCCGCCCACAGAATCTGCTGAACATTCTCAGGGACAGGGCGATCCTCCGTTTGCCGAGTCGTCACCTCGAGTTGCAAAAAATAGACTTCGTGTTTTGTCTGCGACAACGAAAACAGAAATCGGTAATCGTGCGGGGTGTAATTTTTACTGAAGTATAAAATGTGCATGAAATAATTTTGACCACGAAGGGTCACAAAGGGTCGCGAAGGAAAAGATTTAAAACCTTTGTGTACCTTCGTGACCCTTTGTGGTTAATAGGTTTTACGCTACCAAATCTGTCCAGCGTAATTCCTGCCCATATTTGAAATCATGCAACGCCTTTGTCCCAATGACATTCTGAATCTGGTCAGGCTTGATCGCTCCAACCGTAGCAGGGCGCAACACGTCAATCATCTCCCGCGAGAAGACTTCGCCCGCCTTGATGTCCCGCGCCGCCCGTAAACAGCGACGTTGCACAACGGCGGTATCAATCTCGTTGTCGGCGATGAATTTATCAGGCGAGCCAAGCGAACGTTCGAGCAGACGCGTCTCTTCGACCATCCGCGCCCACTTGTCGGGATCCATCGCAAATTTGTGGTCGGGACCTTCGCGGTCGTTGCTGTCGGTGAAGTGACGCTCGATGACGCGCGCCCCAAGCGTCACCGCGCCCAGAACGGGAGCGACCGCGTGCGTATGGTCGGAGAGTCCCAGAATCACATCGGGGAACATGGTCGCGTATGTTTTCAACACGTTCAAATGCAAATGGTCATAGTTATTCGGGGACGCGGTGTAATTCGTATTGCATTGCATCAACACGAGTTGTTTGTTGATCTTCAATATCGCATGGACAGCCTTCTGCACCTCGCCGATCGTGGACGCGCCTGTGGCGATAAAGAACGGCTTGCCCTTGCTCGCCATGCGCTCCAGCGCTTCGATCCAGTCAATCTCGCCAGAGCCAGCCTTATAGACTGGCACATACGGGTCGAGAAAGTCAATCGCGGCAAAATCATACGGCGAGGAGAAATAGTGAATGCCTGCCTCTTGACATTCCTCCATCAAAGTCATTGTCCACTCGAACGGAATGGACGCGGCGCGGTAGACCTCGGTCACGGATTTTTTCCACGCTGCCTGATGGCTGACCTGCGCGTTCATGTGCGAGAAGCCATAATCCGAGACGATCTTCGGCGCGTCGAAATTCTGGAACTTGGCGGCATCCGCTCCCGCCTCTTTCGCCAAGCGGATGAGCAGTTTCGCCCGCTCCAAATCGCCGTCGTGGTTCGCCGCGATGTCGGCGATGAAGTAGGTCGGGTGGTTCAAACCAATCGTTCGATTTCCAAATTTGATTTCCATGCGTTCCTCCGAATATTTTGTCATGTCGCTCAAGGTTATGTCACCCTCCCGAAGAACATCGGGACGATGTGAGGGAGTGATAGCGACCGAAGGGTCTCTACTATCGTGTTAGAGATTCTTCGCTTCGCTCAGAATGACATGATTAACGTACATACGCCTGGCGTTTATTTTTGCAACCACAACAGCAATGCGGTCAAGGTAAAACCATCCGTAATAATCTTATCCTTTATCATTTGCCTGATTTCGCTTTTCGTAAACCATCGAGTTTCGCTTACTTCATCTTTATCAAAATCCTGTACATGGTCTACAGCCTTACAATGCACAATATGAAAAACTTTGTTGGAGCTTCCATTCATTGGGTAATAGGAATATATCAACTCGTGATTGTTTGATGTATATCCTGTTTCTTCCAATACTTCTCGTTTGGCGGCGTCAATTTCAGACTCGCCTATTTTCACTCCGCCTGCGGGTAGTTCCCATTCTGTCGTGTCGCTTGCATAGCGTGGAACTCGCACGAAAACAACATCTCCATTATTGTTTTCAACGACCGCAGTGATCGCTGAACGGGGAAAATCCAACAAGTGAAATTTCTCAATAATAAGACCGCTTGGAAATTTCACTGTATCTTTATATAGATTCACCCATTGACTTTCATAAACAACTTCTCTTGCCAATCGTTCAGGCTTCATACTCTATCTCCCAATCCTCCCCAAATGCGTATTCTGGAACGCGTCTTCGTGCTTCAAGCCGTAGCCGAGGATGCGGTCAAAACTGGAGTGACCGAAAAGGATCGTCCCTGCGAACATTATCCACGGGATGGAGGCTAGGGCACCCAAGGCATAAAGGGCAACCGAAAGCCCACGATGGTGAATCAGGTTATACGTCCAAGCGCCGAAGCGGGGGTTTGCCAGATAGCCGATCATACTCAGATCGGGCGCGAAAAACCACAACGCGTACCATCCCCATCCGTAATCCAATTTTGAAAAAAGAAGAAGGGCGAGTCCGAACAAAAAGAGTTCTTCGAGTTTGAGCAGGTTTTTCATGTGTCTCCTCGTACGGCAAAATTAATTTTGCCCCACCTGTTGATAACCCCTGATTTTCTGTGGATAACCCTGCTGGAACTGTGTATAGAAACCGTCCAAACCAGTGGAGAACGAGGGGATTTCGCCGCCCAAATCGGTGGATAACTTGTGGATAGACAGCCATAAATTGTGGGAACGTTTGGCGGTCAAACCCGACCTTTCAACTGATTGCGGCTCGATCAGGCTTTCTCTCAGCCCGAACTTTCTCGCCACCTCCACGCCGAACTGATACTTGTTCATCGCCTGCGCGCCAACGACGTGATACAAGCCGTGCAGATCTTTTTCGAGCATGGCGATGAGCGTTTGCGCAAGGTGATTGACCCACATCGGGCAGAAGATGACATCCGTAAACCCGTTGACGTTTTTGCCCTCGCTCAAATTGTTGACGAAGAACTCGCCAAGGCTTCTGCGCCCGCCCAACGACCAACCGTAGAAGTTGACTCGCGCAACGATGGCTTGCGGATTGACTTGCAGAACGGCTCGCTCGCCATCGAGTTTGGTCTGCGAATAGACGCCCTGCGGATTCGGCTCGTCAGCCTCGGTGTACGCGCCTTCTTTTGTGCCGTCGAAGACTGCATCAGTCGAGAGATGCACGAATTTTATGTTTCGCTTCGCGCAGGCTTCCGCCATTTCGGCTGGGACCTCCGCGTTCAAGATTCTCGCATCATCGGGACGTTTCTCGCACTCTTCCAAATTCGCCAACGCCGCACAGTTGATGAGCCACGCGGGTCTCGTCGAATCGAGGATCGCGTTGACGCTCCCCGACCTGAGCAAATTCGCATGCAACACGCGAAACGGAGCGGACTTCAATTTGTCCCTGTCCACGCCAATGACATCATGCTCGCGCTTCGCTTCCAACGCGAGGTTGATGCCTAATAAACCGCTTGCGCCAGTAATCAAGAGTCTCATGTGTTCACTTCGCATGTCACCCTGAGGGAGCGCTAGCGACCGAAGGGTCTCTGAGGGCGTGGTAGAGATGCTTCGCTCCGCTCAGCATGACATCATCCCTCGAGCTTTCCTTGTTTGAAAAGTTCCTCAAACGGCGCGACGAATTTTTTGATGCCATCAATATCGAGCCATTCGGAGTTGTTGTCGCTGGTGTAGGTGAATCCATCGGGGAGCGGCTTGCCTTTGTCTTTCCACGAGTAACCGAACCACGTCGCTTCGGCGGGCTGGATGACGTACATCGAATCGAGTTCAACGGAGTGGCGGGCTTCGTCGTCCGAGATCAAATCTTCATGCAGTTTCTCGCCAGGGCGGATGCCGATGATGTTGATTCTTGCATTCGGCACGATGGCTTTGGCAAGGTCAACGACTTTCGTGCTGGGAATCTTCGGCACGAACACTTCGCCGCCTTCCATTTGTTCGATGCAGTCAATAACGAACTTGACTCCCTGATCGAGCGACAGCCAGAAGCGCGTCATGCGTTCGTCCGTGATGGTGACCGCTCCGCTCTCGCGCTGTTTGAGAAACAACGGCACGACCGATCCACGCGAGCCGACAACGTTCCCGTATCGGACGCACGAATAGCGGGTCGCTGTCCCTGCCGCGTAGGCGTTGCTTTGAACGGTCAATTTCTCCGCGGCGAGTTTTGTCGCGCCGTATAAATTCGCGGGGCTGACGGCTTTGTCCGTGCTGATGGTCATCACTTTCTTCACGCCCGCATCCAACGCGGCTTCGACCACGTTCGCCGTGCCCATAATGTTGGTCTTGATGGCTTCCATCGGGTTGTACTCGCACGCTGGCACTTGCTTCAACGCCGCCGCATGGACGACAATATCCACGCCGTGCATCGCGCGGACGAGTCGCTCGCGGTCGCGGATGTCGCCGATGAAGTAACGCAGTGACGGATGGTTGAATCCGCCCACTTGCATTTCGTGCTGTTTCAACTCGTCGCGGCTGAAGATGATGATCTTCTTCGGCTGTTTTTCGGCGAGAAGTGTTTGCGTGAACTTCTTGCCGAAGGAACCCGTCCCGCCTGTGATGAGTATGACTTGATTTTTCCAGTCCATAGAATCTCCGTTTCATACGGTGGTCGAGTAATGGCGCATGGTTTTCGCGCCACGTATCGAGACCACACATCTTGATTTCATTCATATTTTTAATTTCGTGTTCACTTGTCACTGGTGGTTTCGATACGTCCCGCGACGGGCATCGCGGGACTACTCAACCACCGATGCACATTTGTTACTTTATCGCTTCAAACAAACCAGAATCTTTTGTGATAAAGATTTCGCCTTGCTGTTGAAATTTAATCTGCAATTCTCGCTTTAGCTGTTCCAATTTATCTTCCTGAAGGTCAGAGAGGGCAGTCATCGAACGCAGATAAGCAACCAGCGGTTCTAATTCAGTGACGCGCAAACTGTCTTCGTAACGGGAAACGGTCACTTGCGAGAAAGCGGATTGCAATTGCGCCAATCCGTTCTCCAGTGTAAAGGATACCGTCGCCTTGCTGACATAATTCCCGTTACTGATTTCCTCCAACCAGCCAGTGATTTCCTGCATGTGTTGTTCGCCGACAGTCGTCGCAAAGAAATGACCGTCCGTTTTCAAAACTCTTTTTATTTCGCCAATCGCCTTCGGTCTATCAGGGACATGATACAGCATGTGATTGGCGATGACCGCGTCGAATGTTTCGTCCCCGAATGGAATTGCCTGCGCGTCGATCTCCTTGAACTGGAAGGCTCTCCCAGTGACGACCAAGTTTCGCCACGCCGAATCAAGCATCCCTGCGGAAAGGTCGGAGAGGGTGATAGTCCAAGTGGAAGGGATACGGTCAATGTTCTCCTTCCATAAATATCCAGGACCGCTTCCCAACTCCAGTATCTTTGTGTTGGTTGGCAGTTTCAACAGATGGTCGAAGACCCAATTCATCCAGCCATACGGATTCGCGCTGAAGCGCTGATGAATCGCTACGCGCGCGTCGAGGTTCGACGAGTCTTTGTATTGATCGGTCTTGAGATATTGCTGATCGGTGAACTTGGACAAAGTCTTTAGTCTCCAGTCTCTATTTCTTTATCACGATCAACGGATACTGCCCGTTCTCGGCGAAGAATTTTGGAAACACGCCTTCGAGCCAAAACACGAACCGCAAAAACGCGCGCCCGCCAAACGGACGAACGAACCAGCGCAAGATGCGCGTGCTCAAACTGCGCCATGGTTTGATTTCGATTGTCATCTTCGAACCGATCTCGCGCTTGAGCCACGCGGGTGTCATCTTTTGCACGAACGTCCCTGCGGGGTCTTCTTCGTTGAGCCATTCTTTTTTCTTTTTCGCCGAACGACCCGATAGTTTACGCATGAGACCGATCAACGGTTCGGCGAGGCGGCTGAGTAACGGATCATGCCAGCCATTGACGATCCCCGCGCTTCGTCCGTTGGCAAGCACGCGATGAATTTCCGCATACGCGCGCGGATGTTCTGTCAGCGCGAGATGATGAATCGCGTGCATCGAAACCGCGCCATCGAATGTATCGGCTTTGAACGGGAGGTTGGCGAGATCGCCGACGACGAATAAACCGTGATCGCCGATGCGAGTCCGCGCTTCGCGTAACGCTTGAATGGAAATATCCAAGCACACGCGCTTTTGATATCCCTGCGAGTAGACTTTGTATTCTTCATACTGCACAGGACCAGAGCCAGCATCGAGCAGGAGGTTGCCTGTGGGGATCAATCCGTTCATCACGCGCAGGCGCGTTTTGTGGATGTATTCGCGCGAGACAGGACGCAGGTCTTCATAACGGGCGTTTTGATAATTCCCGTCGTCTTCCTGCTGCCAGCCGATCTCATCATAAAATTCGCGGACTTTTTGTTTGGTTTCGTTTGTCATGTTTGATTATTTCATCGGTGGTCGAGTAGCCCGAACGATAGTGAGGGCGTATCGAGACCACCACGCCGTAAAACAATTTTTGTTCCAAAAGTATGGTCGCGTACCTGTGGTCTCGATACGTCCTTCGTCTCCGCTACGCTTCGCTCAGGACTACTCGACCACCGTGTATTCATTTCCACGTAAACGGTTCTCCAACGAGAAACCTAAACGTATCTTCAAAATGACTCATGCCTTCATCGCTCAACACTTTTTCAAGCGACCACACTTCAAGATCGTCCCAAAAATTCATCAGACGCCATGGGAACGGACGCGGGTACTCGAAGAAAAAGCGATAGGCGTAATTCCATGCTTTCGCGGTTTGTTCGTCGGTCAGGCGATGGGCGGATACATTCGATAAAGTTCTTTCCAGCGTGGAAAAATATTCATCCCATGTGTTCACGTCCAGCGTGAAGCCGCGCCCGCGATAATGCGTCTCGCCGCACGAGATGACGGGGATGCCGTTCATCGCGGTCTCGACGCCGACGGTGGTTGTGTACGCCAATCCCAGACCTGCGATCTCGATCAGGTCATACGTGTTGATATTATCCAACGCGCCGATCACGTGGATGTGACTCGGCAATTCGGGCAACGCTTCGCGCACGACGGTCGCCATGGATTTCGCCTGCGGGACAATTTTCTCGCCAGGATGGACTCGCACCACGAGTTGCACATCCGTCCGTTTCGCAAAATATTGGACGGTCTTGGTGATCCACTCGCTCATGGATTCGGCGAAGATGTTTCGCCCCAGCGTGAGGCTGTCGCCCAGAACATTCGCGGCTAACAAAACTACGGGACGATCATCCAAGCCCAGGGCTTTACGCGTCTCTTCGGCGCCTTGTGATGAGACGTATTGCCACAGCCGTTTCGATTTTCCCCACACTCTTGCTCCGCGACGGGCATTCTCCAAGTCGGCGAGACGCTCGTACATTTCGTCGGTCATCGGCAATTTGCAGCGCGCTTCGACGAGATAATCCGTGTCCTGCCGCATGATGGACGTGTTCTGCGCCAGCCAGATCTGTTCGCGCTGGTCGTTGAATTCAAACGTAACGGCGGGGATGTTCAAATATTTCGCCACGCGGAAGACGATTCCCATTTCGAGGATGAGTCCGTTCGGAATCAAAACAACATCAGGTTTGTTGGCTTGCATCCATTCGAGGGCGGCGAGGGCGGCGAAGGTGTTGCGCTTGACGCGTAGATCGTACAACGCTTTGTCTTTCGCGTTCGACATGTCCACTTCTTCGCGCATGAGGGTGTATTGCGCGTCCCAGAGGGAGATTTCGGCGATGTCGGATTGGAGGGCGGAGGGAAGGTCGAAGGTTGAAGGTCGAAGGTCAAGCATCGAGATATGGTCAACGAAAGTGGAAAGTGGAAAGAGGGCATCGCGTGTGTGTAGTCCGCGTTGTTTCTGAGTCAGTTTGTCCATCTCTTTGTGCCATTCGGAATATGGGAGAGTCATCAATGTGACTTTGTGTCCCAGCCCTGCGAGGGCGAGGGAGATGTACGCGGCTTGTTCGATCCAATAGTGGAGGGTGGCGAAGAGAAGAACATTCTTTACTTCGTACTGCGTATTTCGTATTGAGTTTTGCAAGATCGGCTTAATGGATTCAACGGCGTGAGGGAGAGATTTTTTTAGGCGCGATAAATTGAAGTGGTCTTTGCGGGCGCGGTTCTTTTGCCGAAGTGTGTAATCGAGTTCGGCGGCAAGAGGCAGTTCGCCTAAAAAGTTACGGAGGGAGGTTTTATTGAGCATGATTCTTTGAACCGCGAAGCGCGCGAAGGTCGCCAAGAAAACCTTTTAAAAATCTTCGCGTTCTTTGCGGCCTTAGCGGTTAATTTTTTAATCTATTTTCTCGATCTTCCAATTCAAACGCGGACGGATTGGTCCTTGCCGCATTTCGGGCCACTGCGTGCCAGGCGCGCCAGAAATATCCACGTTGAACGAGATCGCGTTCTCGTCCATGAAATATCTCTTCACGCCGAACGAACTCGCGTTGACGCCGAGATAATAACGACCTTCGTTGAAAAAATCGGCGGGGATCTCACAGCGACTCACGTAGCGTCCCGCCGCGCGCGCGCCGAACTGCTCGTATTGTTTCGCGTCGTCGGTGTCGAACGCGGTGAACACATATTCGCCGCGCATTGTGTTGAGATACATGCCCACGCGCAAACCCGTGACGGGCGCGTCGAGTTGATATTCGAACTCGATGACGACTGGCTCGGTAGATCGGACGGTGTCCACGACCGCGCCGCTTCTTTCTTTGATTTTGATTGCCACAGGTCTAAACGGCGCGCTCGCCGCTGGAATCTCGTCCGCCTCCCAAACGCGCTCGCCTGATTCAGCCTGACCCGAGGCGAGATAAAAGTCAACCGCTTCGGGAGTCGGCGCGCGCTTGATGAGTTGTCCCTTTTTCAGAACAATGGCTTCTTGAGTCAATCGCAAAATCGCGGACATATTGTGACTCACAAACAACACCGTGCGTCCCTGTTGCGCCACGTCGTTCATCTTGCCGATGCACTTGCGTTGAAACTCCGCGTCGCCAACGGCAAGCACTTCATCCACGACGAGAATGTCAGGTTCCAAATGCGCGGCGACGGCAAACGCCAGCCGCAAGTACATGCCCGATGAATATCGTTTGACGGGCGTGTCAATGAATTGATTCACCTCGGAAAAGTCCACGATGGCGTCGAAATTTCTATCAATCTCGTTGCGCTTCATGCCGAGGATCGCGCCGTTCATGTAAATATTCTCGCGTCCTGTTAGTTCGGGATGAAAACCCGTTCCCACTTCGAGAAGCGAGCCGACTCGCCCGCGCACGCTGACAGTCCCTTCGGTGGGTTCGGTGACGCGCGAGAGGATCTTCAACAGCGTGCTTTTGCCCGCGCCGTTTCGCCCAACGATGCCAAGGACTTTGCCCTCGTCGAGGTCGAACGACACATCCTTCAACGCCCAGACAAAGTTTTGGTTGACGCGGCGATCCGACTTGCCGACGAGCGCTTTCGCCAAACGCACAGGCGCGAACATGGTATCCACCAGCACGTCGCGCAGCATGTTATAGCGGAACTTGGTCTCTGCCGCGCCGATCTGGTATTTTTTGCCGAGGTTTTTTACTGAGATGGCTGTGGTCATGGGGAGGGAGTAATTGGTAAGTGGTAATTGGAGACTGGAGACTAGAGATTGGAGATTGAGAATTAGAGAATTGGAGGATTAGATGGTGTCGGCGAAAGTTTTTTCCATGCTGCGGAAGTAGAACAAGCCTGAGACGAAGATCAAGATCGAGATGGTCGCGGAGACCCAGAGGGTGATGTCAGGTCCGTTGCCTGCGCCGAGGAGCGCCCAGCGGAATCCGTTGACGACGCCCGCCATCGGGTTGAGCGAGTAGAGTATCTGCCACTTCGCAGAAACTACAGACGCCGAGTAGGCAACAGGCGTGGCAAACAGCCAGAACTGCGTCAGAAACGGGAGGGCTTGGTTCACATCCCGATATTTCACGTTGACCGCTGAGAGCCAGAGCGCGACTCCTAACGCGGTGATGAGCGCAAGCAGGAGGAAGAGCGGAAGAGTCCAGAGCAAATTCCACGCGGGAGTCACTTGATAATAAAACATCAGCGCGATGAGAATGACGAAGGCGATGGCGAAATCCACCAGCCCCGCGAAGACCGACGACATCGGCAGGATGAGGCGCGGGAAATAAATTTTCGTGACCATGTTGTTGTGCGCCACGAGCGAGCGACTGCCCTGATTGAGCGCGACGACGAACAAGCCCCATGGCAATAACGCGGTGAATGAAAACACGGGATAGGGAATCCCTTCGGTGGGAAGTTTCGCCACTTTGTCGAAGAGGAAGGTGAACACGAGCATCGTCATCACGGGTTGAATGACAGCCCACGCCATGCCGAGCAGAGTCTGTTTGTATTTCACTTTCACATCGCGCCAGACCATGAAGAAGATCAACTCGCGGTATGTCCACAGATCGCGCAGGTTGAGCGCGGCGAGTCCCTTGGAGGGTTTGATGTAGATGGTGGTGGGTTTGTGTTTGGTGAGTTCGGTCATTTTCGGATTCAGGATTGCGGACTAAAGTCCGCATTCCGTTTATTTTCGGTTTTCCTTAAACCACTCGATCGTTCTTCGCATCCCCTCCTCAAAGGGGACTTGCGCGCTCCAGTCGAAATACTCTTTCGCGCGGCTGACGTCGAGCGCGCGGCGGGGTTGACCGTTGGGCTTGTCGGTCTGCCAGACAATCTTGCCTGTGAAGCCTGTCATCTTCGCGGTCATCTCCACGAGGTCTTTGATGGAAATTTCATAGCCCGAACCGAGATTGACAGGCTCAGAGCCGTTGTATTTTTCCGCGGCGTTCACGATTCCATCGGCGGCGTCTTCCACATAGAGGAATTCGCGCGTCGGCGAACCGTCGCCCCACGCTGGGATTTCTTTGTCGCCGCGTTCAGCCGCTTCGACCGTTTTGCGGATCAACGCAGGGATGACGTGCGAGGTCGCCAAGTCAAAGTTGTCGCGCGGACCAAACAGATTCACAGGCATCAAATAGATCGAGTTGTATCCATATTGCTGACGATACGCTTGCGATTGCACGAGCAGCATTTTCTTCGCCAAGCCGTACGGCGCGTTCGTCTCTTCGGGGTAGCCGTTCCAAAGTTCCTCTTCTTTGAAGGGAATCGGCGTGAACTTGGGATATGAACAGATCGAACCGACAGCGACGAATTTTTCGATTCCCTTTTGCCAAGCCTGATGAAGCAACGGCACGCCCATCATCAAATTGTCATAGAAAAATTCAGCGGGGCGCCCCATGTTGGCGCCGATTCCCCCCGCCAGCGCGGCGAGGTGGATGACCATGTCTGCTTTGAAATCATTCAGAACACGCGAGATGTCTTCCGATTTTCGTAGATCGTACTGCGAACTGCGTGGCACAAATATATCTTTCGCGCCGCGTTGTTGAAGCTTCTCGACGACGAACGAGCCGAGGAAGCCGCTTCCGCCCGTGACGATGACGCGCTTGCTATTCCAAAAATTGTTATTCATTCACATTCCTTTTGATCAAAGTAGACACGTATACAAGTAGACAAGTACACACGTAAACAGGTAGTCGCGTAAGTCACTTGTGTACGTGTTTCCCTGTTTACCTGTCTACGTCCTCATTGAACAATAAACTGCGCGTTGCGATATTTTTCATCCGTCGGGTTGCGGATGATGCCCGTTTTCAACGCGAACAGCAACTCGCGGATGCCATCGTCAACATCGAGGGTAGTATCGAAGCCCAGCACATTTTTGATCTTGGCAAACGACACTGTGATGTCGCGCATGTCGCCGCCGAAGGTGAGGTCTTTGTATTCCACTTCCACTTCGGGCATGCGCTTGCGAACCAAACTAACGATGTCATCTTTTGAGTAGTTGCCGTTATCCGTCCCTAAATTGAAAATCTGCCCGCGGATTTTCGACTGCTCGGCTTCGAGTCCCATGATTACGCCTCTAGCCACGTCGCGGATGTGAACGAACGAACGCGAGTATCCGCGTTGGTAGATAACTAGCACGCGTTTTGTGAACGCTTCCAGCACAAATTGATTCACGATCAAGTCGAAGCGCGTGCGCGGCGATAAGCCGTATAACGTGGCAAAGCGGAACAACAGCGGCGCGGTCGCCGAATCTTTTTGTGACAGCAAAAATTCCTCCGCCGCGATCTTTGTCTCTGCATACAACGATTGCGGATTCAACGGCGACTCTTCGGTGACGGGTTTGCCGTCAGCGCTTAGCCCATAGTTGCTGTAGGTAGATGCGAACACGAATCGTTCCACGCCCAAGTCTGTTGCTTGCTCGTAAACCATCTTCGTGGATTCAACGTTGTACTTCCACGCGACCTGCTTCCCCACCGCCTGACACGCGGGGAATCCGACAATTGCGGCGAGATGGATCACGGCATCGGGTTTCTGCCAGCCGTCCTTGAGCGAATCTTTCACTGCGCGTGGCTCGGTCACGTCTGTTTTCACAAAATGAAAATTGGGATGATGTAAAAACGGGACGATCGCCTCGCCGCCGAAGAGCAAAGAGTCGAGGGCGGTGACGCGGTATCCAAGCCGAAGCAGTTCGGAGGTCAGAAGCGAACCGATGTAGCCCGCGCCGCCCGTGATCAAAATATGTTTCATGAGGTCCCATCCATGTTGAGAGTCACTTTGAATCCATCCACTTGAATCGTCGGCGCGTTTTTATCGGTCACGATCGTCACGCCTTGTTCGATGCAGGTGAGTTTGCACACGTCCACCACATCGCCTTTGCCGACGACGCGCGCGCGATCAAATCCCGCCGCGCGAATTTTCGCGATGTGTTCCTTCACGCGCTGTCGCGTTTTGCGATAGATCGAAAACGAGCGCTCGACATAATCCACCGCGAGGCGGGCGCGCAGAGCGATGCCCTCGGGCGTGATGATGTAACGCAACTTTTTTCGTTCAGCGCGCTTGACCTTGACCGCGCCTTTCGCGACGAGCCGCTTGAGATGCCAATTCACGGTTCCCACCGCGACGCCAAGCTGGGTCGCCAGCGTGGACTGATTCACATCTGGATCGTTCTCAATGTTTTCGAGGAGGGTGAGTTCGCGGATTTCTTCGTTTGTGGTTTCCATAGGATTCATCGGTTCAAAATTCAGTGGCTGAATTATAACCGAGAATGAGGGAGTGTCAAACAACGAATTGAGATCCATGGAAAGGGTACAATTTGAATATGGCGCAGGCAAAACAAAAACTGGATCAACTTACCACAACCCGCTTTCTGGCGGCTCTTTCTGTTGTGCTTTATCACGGATGGCGCGAATTGGGTATTTTGAGTTACTTCCCGATGCTTACATCGGGTCCGACTGCTGTAAGTTATTTTTTTGTGCTATCAGGCTTTGTCATAACGCTGGCGTACTATCAGCCCAATGCGCGTTTCGACTTCCGTAGTTACTTCGTTGCCCGCTTCTCGCGTGTTTACCCGGTGTATATTCTAGCCTTCGTGCTTACCTGCCTGTATTATCTAGAAATCATGTCGAAAGTTAAGTCGGGCAAGGTCCTGTCAAACATTTTTTTATATCAGGCTTGGATTCCCCGTTACGGGCAATCGTTCAACATTGCCGCATGGTCTTTGTCGGTAGAGGTGTTTTTTTATATCGTATTTCCCTTTCTGGCGATCTTTATTAAGCGCTTCACAACCAAACAATTGTTGCGGCTCTCTCTGGTTTTTTGGGTAGTCAGCCAGGTCATACATTCCATCCTATATACCTTACTCATACCTGAGCAGTCCATCTGGCTCAATTATTTTCCACCCTTTCATTTAAATGCTTTTTTCCTCGGCATGGCTGGCGGGGTCTGGTATTTGTCTAACGCTACGCATCAGAGTATCAAACAAGCTACGAATCGAGCGTTGCTAATCGCGTCTCTGGGATTCGTATTACTTATGATCAGTCTGCGAGAATATACGCCAAGATTCTCGCAGTACTTTTCACTAGACATTGGGTTGCTAGCGCCATTTTTCCTTATAATCATTTTAACTCTTGCTCTCGACACTACAAGCTTGTCGCAGAGACTGAAACATCCCTGGCTGGTTCTGTTAGGGGATTCTAGTTACGCTTTGTTCATCTTACATCTCCCCTTTCTCTGGTTATTCACGAGCTTTTTGAGAATGACAGGCGCCACCATCACCGACAGCACTAAATTTTTCATTCATATACTGGTTTCGATTTCCCTTTCCATAGCCATATTCAAGCATATAGAACGACCCGCCAGAGATTGGCTGCGATCAAACTACAAAATGCTGCCTTTGATCTTGCTCGACATCCTTCTAATCATCAGCATGGTACACCTGAGTTTTTCACTCCGCCTTGGCGACGGAATTGCAGACTTCCTACGAACACAGACCTATGCTATTCGAGTTGGAGTAGTGAGTTACTTTTTTTCTCTCCTCGTTTTTCGATACTATACAACAAACTCCTGGCGCTCACTGGCAACAGCCGTAACATTTGGCACAGTTATACTTATCGGCTTCGTTTACCTTGCATGGACTTCCGAATGGATAGAAGGCTTTCCGAGATCAATCCTGCTCTTAATCCCCATAATGATCTATATGGCTATTTATCTATCTCGTTTCATCGCCCAGTTCTTGAGATTCAATTATTTCAAAATGCCGAAACATGTCCCATAATAAGATGTCTATGCGGCAAAGCTAGACAATAACAGATATTGCTCGTCAATTACCAAGAGGTACCATCAATCCACGCTCGAATTTATGGAAGGGGACAATCCAAGTCTAGCGAGGAATTCGCAACGAATACACTCGGTTGATCGCCTGTAATCAGCACGGATATCGCGTCTATACTCCCCGTTTCCGTTTTACAACCCAGCACGATAACTTCTGACGCATCCGGGAAATCAAAATCATGTGATGGGATCGGGAGAACGACATTGGATGATTCGGGTCCACTCAGGTAGAAGACAAGACGGTTATAAGGTCGAGGCTTAAATGCGGGCAGGGCATGATTGACCGGACCTGAATTTGCCTTCAGATAATACGGATAGATGGCTTGGCCATAAGAAATAACGGCATTTTTGCTGTCAACAAACGTGTTTAATTCATTTTCTGTAAATGGCTCTCCAAGCAACTTGGCTGCACTCAGGTACTCATGAATCAATTGCCTTGTAGGTTTTACAGGGTACCGGTTGGAAAATGACCGGTTCCCATACGTGAGCGCCAGTCCGATCAGGAAAAAAATCATCACAACCAGGATTACATTTACCCATCTTTTGGAAGCTCCACCCTGCGGTAACAAGGCGGCGTCTGCCCGACTTCCGCTTGCTTGAGGCGCATCAGTGAACGGATCTTCTTGCGTGGAACGAGTCAAGACAAACTTAATCATGTAGGCAAATTGAACAAGACCAATGGAGTAATAGATCAAAGTGATCCAATCCGCCGGCTGAATATAGCGCCAGCCCGAAACCCTTCCCATCGAAACGCTAATGTTATAACCAGCGCCGATCAAAAGAGGAACGAAAGCGGACAATCTCTTTTTTCTCCACGTTTCCCCAATCCCTAAAGCGATAAAACAGAAATTCAAGCCTAATAACACTTTTTCTTGGAGATCGAGTTCCCCTTCCCAAACCTGCCAAAAAGGTTCTGTTTTCACATAATCGCGCAGGCTTTCAATTCGGAACGAATGCGGCAGGTATATGTAGCTCAAAATGGAATTATGAACGTAATGCGACATTGTAAACTTTATCACCTCACCGGGATGTTGCACAATAAAACTAGAAGCTAGTTCACCCAAGCGGTCATAATATTCTTTGTCAGTTTCCCCATCAAGTCTTGCGGGAACGCTCGGAGTTAGGCTGTATGAGCGGGCTAGATGAGTCGTATAACTGGAGTCTGGATCTTGTAACGCGAACTCACCGCTAATCTCATGGACGCGCCAGATCCATGGAATTAAGGGAATAGCAACTCCTAGAATGAACAACAAGGCGCTTTGCAGGCGAAGGCGCAAGGGAACAGATAGTACAAAGAAGATAATACAAAATACCAATGGAACAAGAATGATCGGATGTCCGCGTGTTAGCGTCAGCAGGCTGAGCATACCGCCGATTGCAATAAGTGATACGTGGCGATTTTGAGGTTTCTCAAACCAACGAATAAACAACCAAAGTGAAAGCGCCACCAGCCCCATGGCAAAGACATCACTCATAAGCAGTTTTACATGAGATACTTCAATCACGTTCGAAAGCGCGATCCCATTTCTTTCGCGTATGATGACCAGGGTCGAGGCGACCAACCCGGCAGGGCGGTTACTAAGCGCTGCCGCTATTAAATAAACCAAAACGGGGATAACAGCCAGAACAACGATCTGAAGCGAAATCAAAATCGTATATTTTTCCCCGACGGAAAAATGTAAGAAGGCAAGAAACAATGAATAGAGAGGTTTGACGCCAAACTCGCTAGGAATAGGCTTTCCGATCAAATATTCATGCGCCGCGGTATCATAGATCATCGAATCCGCAAATGGATAGCTCTGAAAATTTGGGGCGTTCGGCGTCAAAGAATTATAAGAAGGTCTTGAAGGCTGGCTTAGCCAAAGAACGCAAGCCAAGCCCCATACGAAAATGCCAATGAGAAAATCGATCTTGATGGACTTCATAACCTTCAGACGGGTTATGAATGAATAAATCGTCCAACCAGCGACCCAGGCAAGCAAGACCTGAGGTAACAGAATTGGAGCGCCCACCTTCTGCCAAAACCTAGAATCGGGCGATAAGCCGATTTGGGTTAAAGAAATAAATGCGATGAACACCAATAGCATCAGCAAGGCTATGCTTGATGGCAAAAGAACCCCCTTATATACACGAACAAAACCCGACTCGGTGCCCTTCAATAAGATAAAACTTATGGTGAATTGGAGTACCATTAAAGCGAACCAGACAAGGATCGGATACAAACGCTCGCGATAAGATGCGAACGATCCCAAATTCCGTTCCGATGTGAACAACAGGAAATAGGTCAGACCGCCCATTACCAGTAATGCCCAGAATGTTCCAGCCTCGTTCCATAGGCTGTCAATTATCTTTCCCGATCTCAGATCAAGCCAGTTCTTCTTGAAAGTTGCGACCAACGCCAGCAACGCCGCCAGAGATAAGAAAAGCACAGTCACCAACAGGATCAATCGAAGCGCGGAATATCGCAGGAAGACGACAGATCCCAACTCACTCGGCGCGGTCAGATATGCCAGCAACACAAACACGCCTTCGATGAAGGCAAGGGAGATATTGAGTCGCAATGTAATTAGTTTAAGGCGAGAGGGTGCTGTCGAAGTCATTATGATTCCTTGAATGATAAAATGTTACCACACTAAAAACTCGACATGAAATCAACTCCTTCGTTCGACGCGTCAGGCGTCGCCTACCAACAATCTCGTATTTCACACTGGGACGCTATCGCGCGTAAGACCGATTCATGGCGCGGCATGGGCAAGTGGTATCACAAGCGGCTGGCGGAAATTTATCGCTTCCACGTCCCGCCGAACTCGCGAGCGCTCGAGATCGGTTGCGCGGACGGGAAACTGCTCGCTGCGTTAAATCCCTCGCGCGGCGTGGGCGTGGATTTTTCGCCCGAGATGATTCGCCGCGCAAAACAAAGACACCCGAACATCGAATTCATCGAATCCGACGCGCACGATCTCTCCGCCATCAACGAAACGTTCGACGTTATCATCCTCTCCGATCTCGTCAACGACCTGTGGGATGTTCAACGCGCCTTGCAAGAGATCAAAAGATTATGTACGCCTCGCACGCGAATCATTCTCAACTTTTACAGCAAACTCTGGCAATTGCCGCTCGGCATCGCGCAGAGTCTCAACCTTGCCACGCGCAATCTTTATCAAAACTGGTTGACGCGTGAAGACATCCGCGGGTTGATGCGCCTTGCGGGCTTCGAGCCAGTGCAGATCACACAAGAGATATTGTTTCCACTTCCGTTGGGCGGGTTGGCGAATAAATTTCTCGTGCGGCTGTGGCCCCTGCATCATCTCGCGCTGTCGAACTTCGTGGTGGCGCGACCAACCATCCAACGCGTATCAGAGCCGACGGTGTCGGTCATCGTCCCCGCGCGGAATGAATCGGGCAACATCAAATCCATCTTCGAGCGGACTCCCAAAATGGGACGCGCGACGGAACTCGTCTTCGTGGAGGGACATTCGAAGGATGCCACATACGCGGCGATCCAACGTGAAGCCGCTTCGCATCTCTCGACCCCCAGCCTGATTCTCCAACAAACGGGCATCGGCAAAGCGGACGCGGTGCGACTCGGTTACGCCAACGCCACTGGCGATGTGCTGATGATCCTCGACGCGGACCTGACCGTGCCGCCCGAAGACCTGCCGCGATTTTATGAGGCGCTCGTTTCGGGCAAGGGCGAATTCATCAACGGCGTGCGGCTTGTGTACCCGATGGAAAAAGAAGCGATGCAGACGTTGAATTTTTTCGGCAATAAATTTTTCAGTCTCGCGTTCTCGTGGCTGTTGGGACAGCCCATCAAAGATACGTTGTGCGGAACAAAGGTTTTATGGAAAGACGATTACGAACGCATCGCCGCGAACCGTTCGTACTTCGGCGACTTCGATCCGTTCGGCGATTATGACTTGATCTTCGGCGCGGCAAAATTGAATCTCAAGATCGTTGACCTGCCCATCCGCTACCGCGAGCGGACGTATGGCTCGACTAACATCTCAAGATGGAAACATGGATTGTTGTTGCTTCGCATGGTGGCATTTGCGGCGCGACGGATAAAATTCGTATAATTTTAATTCATGTCATGCTGAGCCCGAAGGGCGAAGCATCTCTACGACGACCTCAGAGACCCTTCGCTGTCGCTCAGGGTGACATGCCAGAGAGAGCATGGGAATCAATTTACACCAAGACCTCATCAACAAAAATCACGAGTTATGGAATCGCAAACCGATCCTGCGGACTGCGTATCAGAATTTGTATCGAATCGCGGCGGGGCTGTTAAGCGGATTGCCTGATTCGAAGATCGTCGAACTTGGCTCGGGCATGGGACACATCCGCGAGGTGATCCCCAACTGCATCACCACCGAGTTGTTCCCCTTTCCATGGATTGACCGAATCGAAAACGCATATAAATTGTCGTTTGAGGATGAATCGATTTCAGACTTGATCTCGACCGATGTGTTTCATCACCTGAAATATCCTGGCACCGCGTTAATCGAACTGCACCGCGTCCTCCGCAAGGGCGGACGGGTCATCCTGCTCGAGCCGTGCATGAGCCTGCTGGGACTGCTCGTCTACGGCGCGTTCCATGCTGAACCAATTGCCATAAACAATAAGATTGAGTGGATTGCGCCAAAAGATTGGTCGCACGAACATCTTGATTATTACGCGGCGCAGGGAAACGCCACGCGCATCTTTGTTGGCAAAAAATATCGTCACCAACTCACAGCATGGAAAAGCGTAAAAACCATCCGCCTCTCCGCGCTGGCATACGCCGCCTCGGGCGGGTACTCGGGTCCGCAACTGTACCCGACGGGGATGTATTCGGCTGTAAAATCGCTGGAGAAAATTCTCGACCTGTTCCCATCCCTGTTTGCGACGCGGTTGTTGGTGGTGTTGGAGAAGTAAGGTGCTAAAGCTTGGTCGGTTCAGATTCGCTGACCTGTACCATTTGCTAGCCTCGAAATCTATACGTTGTATTAGCTGGAGTCACAATGAGGAAAGCGATATTCTTGTACCTTGTGTTTGGATCCTTGTTCATCATTACTAGCTGCGCCAGCCAAGGAAATCTGAAACCAAAAAGAGATTGTCCAATTGAGCAATTGCTATTGGATCAATCCGATTATCCATTGGATACGATTTTTGATGCTGTAAGCTCACCAATAGCAGAAAAACCTCAGGAATCAGCATCCCAATCAGCCTATTATCATCACAGCCAGTTTGGGGAAATTGTAATTAGATATTCTTCGACCGATAGGGCGAATGAAGTTTTTATCAAGCACAAAGAATCCATCTTTCATCCAAGCGAGGTATACGGTTCATGGAATATACCCCCAATATTAAGTCTTAACAATCTTTCAACGGATGTCCATGAAATTGCTTGTGGTAATGTAAGAAATTTTGGAAAACAATGTGTTATGGTTGGTCAATATAACGAGTATTTTGTTTTGTTTAGCGCAGACTTGTCTAGCCCAGAAATAACACATGAATTAGTTCGCGGCCTAGTTCTAAAGATAGACGAAAAGATGTCATCGTGTTTAGATCGCTAAGTTACATCACCTATGCCTGCAACTGACGGTGAAACTAAACTGCGTCAACCTAGTTTACCAAACTATGGACACGCCCTCTCCCCCTCCTGCGGGACATACAAAGCGATCTCATCCTCAGGGAAGGACTCTTCCAAACGATAATTACACAAGATCGGGCGCATGATGCCGCGCACCCAGACGTTGTTCTCCTCTGAGAAGGCGCGGCGGCGGGCGAGAATTTTGAATGTCAACGGGTCAACGACGATCAGGTCGAAGCGCTGGGACTCCATTTCTTGCTTGAAGTGAGCGAGAAACTCCTCGTTGTTCGACATCGCCATTTCCATCAGTTCTTCGCGCTCGTATTCTTGAATAAGTGTTACGTTTTTCAGCATGCCCATCGAGATGAGATGCCGCTGTGTGATGAAGAGAATCTCGCCGCCGTTGGCGTTCACACGGTCAATTTCGGATTGCATGGTTGAGAGAGTTTTCTCCGTGCGGGAGGGATCGTAGGTTTTGAAGGCGATATTCGTTTGCGTCAAAAACAGGATGGGGATGACGATGACTGACATTGCGTTTCCCCATTTGAGCGGAATGAATTCCGCAGTCCTTTTTTGGGGAGTGTAGCGGGCAAAGACCAGATACGAAAACACGATCAACAGCATGGTGAAATACGCGTCGAGGTTGTGTAAGTCCGCGCCGCCGCCGATCTTGAGGCTGACGATGAGTCCGCCGATGAAGAGCGCGAGCAGCGCGGCAACGATGAAAAATATTCGCACGGGATGCCCGTCTGCGCGGCGGGAGCGGAATTGGGCGTACAGCACGATCCACATCGGGAGGGAGACAAAGATCGCGGCGGGTAGAATGCCGAACGCGTACGATTCGTTCGGCAGTAAGCGATACCACAACAGAGGTGAAGATAAACTGGTGAAAAAATCTTCGGGGTTAGGGATGCCCGAGAAGGCGATGTAAATTTGCATTGAGACGAAGGCGGTCAACGTCCCAACAACAAACCACAACGCGGGTTTGAACAGGTAATTGAAAATATTTTTCCCACCAAGTTGTCGCCTGCCTTGACGCAGTGCAACTGCGTCAAGAACGTGTCTTCCGTTGAACGGAACTTCCAACAAATACAACACGGCGGCAATCATGCCTGGCATTACGTACCAGTTGACGCGACTCGTCCCAGCCCAGACGGAAGCCAAAAGAACGGCGACCCAAGTTTGAATTGGGCGATGAGGCGAAAACATCCAGAGGAGAATCAGGATGGGGATTGTCAAATGCAGATAGACGGGTCCCATCAACAAAAAGAGAATCATCCACATGCCCGCGAAAATTTTTATGGCGCGATTCTGAATCGAAAGCCGCGAGATCAACGCGGGCGCGATCAAGCCGACCAGCGCGAGTCGCAAAAACGTTTGCCAGAAACGATGCGCCCATAACGGCGCGTCGAAAAGATACGGCGCGGCGAGCAAAAAATGTAACGTGGGATGAAGAATGGGCAATGCAAATTGTTCGCCGAAAATTTTGCGCGAGAGAAACAGCGACGGATAATAATAGCGGCTCGTCTCCGACCAGCCCATCGAAAACGGATACGCGGTGATAGACGGCAGGTTGATGAGAAGCGGTTGCAAAATTGATTGACACAACATGAACGCGATCAGCGCGATGGACCAATCGAGTTCGTTGCGAAAAATTTTTACGCCCCACATGCCCGCGAGGGCGAACATCCAAAAGACGAGCAACGATATCCATGCTGCGCCGCCGAGAATTTGTTGAAAAAAAGAATTCGAGACGACAAGCGGGAAGCCCGTCAACGCGATGACGACGATAACGATGCCGAATCTTTTTTGGATGAAACCCAACGCTTCGATTCGACTCCAGAGTTTATCGCTCGATCTCAAACTGACACCCAGCCCCAGCAGAGCCAGCAAAGTTAACATCGCAAGCGCGGCGATTCCCGCCTGCCATGAAGTTTGTGTCGAAAGATTTACATCCAACTTCGCGGCGAGATCAATGAGATTCAGAATCGAAAGTAATGGTAGCAAGGCGGTGAGGATAAGTATCACGCGCCAGAATGTTGAACGGGAGGGAGGGGTGATGAGGTTCATAAACTATGGGTATGTCACCCTGAGGGAGCGATAGCAACCGAAGGGTCTCTGAGATTATCGTGGAGATTCTTCGCCGCAAAGAACAGCCCGCAATTACATCGGGGCAGGCGAGCGCGGCTCACATCGTCCCGATGTCCTTCGGGAGAATGACATTACCGTGAAGCGATCACCCGAATCGTTGCAGCGGTGTCTTCTTCCATGTTCCCGCTGACGAATTCAGGTTTGATATGCGGCTGAAGTTTGAGGAACGCTTCTTTTTCGCTGGTGAGAATTTCGATCTCGATGTTCGCAAAGTGTTCTTCAAACGCTTTGCGATAATTCCACAAGCGATAGCGGTTGTGATTGCTGGACGGGTTCAGCCAATTCTTCCAAACATTTTCGGAGAATCTCAGCATCTCGAAGGGATATTTGAAGAAGTGATCGCGCAAATCCACAAAATGGATGTGCAGACCATCGGGCTTGGTCAACGCGGCGAGGGCGCGGGTGATGCCTTCCACATCGTCCACGTGTTCGTAGACCGAACTGCTTAACACAAAATCCACTGGCGCAATATCACCACGCGCCTGTAAATCACGGATGTCGTCTTCGAGCAGGGTCATCCACTCAGGGCGCGGACGCCATCCGCTTTTGTCGGCGAAGAAATATTTATCCTCTGCGCCATACAAACGACGGTTGTGCGGTTCATCGGGCGGCGCGAATTTGTCGCAGAGGATGACATGCTCCGCGCCTTCTTTCAGCAAGCCGAAGCCCATGTCGAAGCGACCGCCGTAGCCGAAAACGAGGACGCGTTTATTTTTGAACGAAAGCCCGCGCGCGGATAGCACATCTACGTAGCGTTGAACGGCAGCGAACGGGTTGCTCGTTTCCAGCCCAGGGCGGATGATGATGCTCCGCAACAACAATGCCCGCACAAGTTTTTCGGGCATGAAGTGACGGATGAGGCGAGGGAGGAGGTAGGGGAGGTTCACAAATTCTAAATTTTTCTTTCAATCATACTCTGGTGGTCGAGTAGGGCGAAGCCCGTACCGAGACCACCATGCCGTAAAGAAATTTTGTAACAAAAGTTTGTATGCGTACTGGTGGTTGAGTAGGGGCGGGGTTTCCCCGCCCCTACTCAACCACCGTTGTACACTTAAACAGAAAATTCCTTCAACGCGTTGATCACTGTCTTCTGTTCATCCTCCGTCATGTTCGTATAAAACGGCAGGCGGATCAACTGGTCGCTGATCTGTTCGGTCACGGGGCAATCGCCGACTTTGCCGCCGTATTTTTCGCCCATCGGCGAGAGGTGCAACGGCAGATAATGGAACACCGCTTGAATGCCGCGTTCTTTCAAATGAGCGATGGCTCTCGTCCGCGCTTCGAGATTGGGGAAGAGCATGTAGAACATGTGATACGTCTGCTCGCAATGCGCGGGGACGAACGGCATCTGCACGTGGTTCTCTTCCGCCCAATCGGCGAGTTCTTTGTAATACGTTTCCCAAATCTTTTTGCGGGCAGATTGAATCTCTTCGCGCTTTTCGAGTTGCGCGAGCAAATGCGCCGCGAGAATTTCGGAGGGCAGATAACTCGAACCGAGATTGACCCACGTGTATTTATCCACCTGCCCGCGGAAGAAGCGACTGCGGTTCGTCCCCTTCTCGCGCAGGATTTCGGCGTCTTCAAAATATTTCTCGTCGTTGATGAGTAACGCGCCTCCCTCCCCCGACGTGAGATTCTTCGTCTCGTGGAAACTTTGTGTCGCCATCACGCCGAACGTGCCAAGGTCCTTGCCTTTGTACTTGCCGAACAGCCCATGCGCGTTATCTTCGATGACGGGGATGTGGTGACGGTTTGCGATCCCCATGATCGCGTCCATTTCACAGCCGACACCCGCGTAGTGGACGACGACGATGGCGCGAGTCTTCGGCGTGATCAACGCCTCCAGCTTGGATTCGTCGAGGTTGAGCGTGTCAGGCCGCACGTCGGCAAAGACCGCTTTCACGCCGCGCAGGACGAACGCGTTGATCGTCGAAACGAACGTGAACGAAGGGACGATAACTTCATCTCCTTCTTTGAGATCGAGCAACAGCGCGGACATTTCCAGCGCGTGCGTGCAGGAGGTGGTGAGCAGGGCTTTCGGAACGTTCATCGCCTGCTCGAGGATCGCGTGCGATTTTTTGGTGAAATTCCCATCGCCCGCAAGATGCGACGATTGGATGGCTTGCTGAATGTATTCGAGTTCGTTGCCAACGTTCGTAGGTCTGTTGAATGGGATGGGCATTTATTTTCTCCAGAATTAGTTGGTTATGTCATGCTGAGGGACGCCTTGCGTCCCGAAGCATCTCCTCCACAACGAGCAGAGACCCTTCGCTATCGCTCAGGGTGACATGTTTAGTTATCCAAATATTTCGCGCACGCTGAAATATCTTCTTTCGGCACAAGCAGTTGTATTCTAACTTTTTTCAGCGTTTCGAGCGGTTCATAAAAACATAACACAGGCGCGGACACCCACTCTACCCACGCGTTGTTTTCTTCACCGAAGTTATCTTCCTCGGTTTGGACTCGTTCATGGAGCGGGTTCGTGATGATGAGCGAGAAACGTTGTGCGGCGAGGTCGCGATAAAAACTTTGAAAATACGATTCGCTCGCGCTCATCGCCTCGTTGATGAGGACTTTTTTATCGTACTCTGGCACAAGCGGAACGTCCGTGACATATTTGAACGTAAGCAATTGCCGCTGGTCAATAAAAAGAACATCACCGTTCGGCGCGTATTCTTCGATCGCGTTCTGGATGTCTTTCAACGCCTTGTCCGAATCAGTTTCATACGGAAGCAATTCGGGGAACGGACCTTGCGGCGGTATGTCGGCGAGGGTCATCACCCACGTCATATCTTCCTCCGCCACTCGATTCGGCGCAAGAAATTTCATCGGGTAATACGCGGGATAGATAACCATAAAGAGCAACACGATTCGAATCAACACAGGCGAGGCGCCGCTTTCAAGAATCCACTTCGCGCCCGATTGATGCCATGCCATCGCGCCCGCGAACAACAAGCCGATGATGAACATGTCCATGTTGTGCAAGTCGCCGCCGCCGCCGATCTTCACGCTGACGATCAAGCCGACGACGAGAAACGCCAGCAACGGGAGGATGACCGCGAGCTTTTGCAATGGCTTCAACATCCAGCGGCGCGTCGCAGATAAATAGATCAACACGGCGATCAACGGTCCAACAGCGAGAAGCAAGCCGAGCAAAATCCCTTCGGGGTAGGTGGCGTTCGGGAACAGACGATACCAAAGCAACTCCTGCGAAGAAGCCTCACTGCCCACGCCTGCCAACGTCACGCCGCCGCCGAGGCTGGAGGAAACGTTCGGGGAGAACGCGGCAAGAATCGTTGGAATGAAGAACGGCGCGACGTATCCGCCGAGTATGCCTGCCACGCCGACTGAGATTGCGCGTGCCCAGACGACGCGATCGTTTGAACCGCGAAGCCCGCTAAGGCTTGCACTGAGTTTCATCGAAGTGTCGCCAAGTTTTAAATCTTTCTTCGCGTCCTTTGCGCTCTTAGCGGTAAATTTTGAAACAGACAGATTCGCGCTGCTGAACTCCAGCATTGCCGCCCACATGCCTGGGGCGAACATCCACGTGTAGCGACTCACCTCGGCAAAATAACTTGTGACGAAAATTAGCGGAACAGCCAGCCACAACGGTTTGCCCCACGCGAACGCGACAAAGATCGCGCACCACAACAACGGCGGGTGGATCGGACCTTGCAGTACGAAGATCATCGTCCACACCGAGACGAGAATCCATTGCCAGCGTTTGAATTGCGCGGACTTGAACGCGACGAGACCGAGGATGAAATACGGAACCGCGTTGACCAACCCCGTCCACAAGCGCGCTTGCCAGATGGTGACGTTGGGAAGAAGAAACGGAATCCCACCGATGAATTGTCTGCCGACATCGAGCAACACGGGAATGGGTTTGTCTGCGGGATAGATGTAAATGTCGCGCCCGAACAGGATCGAATAATCCCACCAGCGATTTCCCTCCGACCAGCCGAGCGAGAACGGATAACTCGTCACGTTGCCGAGCGATAAGATGAAGACCGCCGCGCCTGAGATCAACGTCAACGCGGATAACGCGCCGAGCCATTCAAGCGCATGTTCATCGGAGCGCGTCAACAGGAAGCCGAGCAGAATCGCCGAGACCGCCCACAGCAACCAGCGGAGATATTGTCCGTGCAGGACGAGTCCCCACGCGGTGTATTGCAGGATCCAAACGGGAAGGATAAGAACGACCGCGCTCAACGCCCAGCGCATAACGCCAAGTTTGTTACGGAGTTTCGCAACACGGGCGAGCGAGGCATAGAATTTTTCATTGCGCCACGCCGCGAGGATCGTCGCTTGGAGACAGACGATGCAAAATATCTCAAACAAAACGAACGCGACAAACCACTTCAGCGAAAACTCGCCGAGCCATTCGCCCGTCCCCCACGTGATGTTATAGAATTCGAGGCTGGCGGCGGTGAGCAAAAATGTGGCAAGCGCGATGACGAGCAATCGCAGGGATAGTTCACGGGTAGTTGGCATTCGGTTCTCAAATCCATTTTTAGACACGGATGACACGGATTTCACGGAGGAATTTTCTGTGTCGTGTTTGGCTTCCTGCCGTGTTTCGGCGGGCTAAAGCCCTGCCTCAGTTCGTGGAAGTCCGCTCAAGCGGACTCCGAGCGTTCGTCGCGAGTACCAGCCCCGAAGGGGCTTCCAAGCGCTGAGCAGGCGGCTTTAGCCCCGCGCGTTGCTGATAATCTCTTCAAAAAATTTCAAGCGCAATTCTTCCTTGCGCGTTGAATCGATTCGGTCTTTCAACACGCCACGATCCGCGCGGACGCCGCGCATACGATACGCAAACTCGCGGATGGCTTCGCCGTGGGTCTGAATGTTATCCTCTTTATTGGGAATCTTCAACAGGAAATCGAAACCCGCGTCGTCGAGGTCGGTATCGGTGTACGCGACCACGAGCGGAAGCCCCAACGCGAGACATTCGCGGCTCTTCAACGTGGACGCCTCGTCCAATTGAATGCGATGCAGAGCCAGCGAACTGATCGCCACATCGGCGCGGGCGAGAACTTTCACATATTCGTCCGATGAAAGATAACCGTGCAGAATCAAGTTGGGAGGCAGTGGCTCGAAGTCAGGCAAAGAATCATAACCAACGATATCGAGTCGCACATCCGAGAAGCGACGCGCGAAATCAACGAGCTTGTCAACTCCGTGCCAGATAAAACCAGGGCTTCCGATAAAAACCAATCGCGGCGTTTCATTCGATGGCGCGGGCAATGGAGAAAACGAATCAACATCAATCCCATTGGCAATGACGCGCGTGGGTTTGCGGTACAAAGCAAAGGCGGGAGAAAATTCCAATTCGCGCGAGACAGCCACAAGTCCGCGCACGAGGCGCAGAAAAATCCCGCGCGTGAGTCGGTTGTACAAACTATACATCCCGCCCAGATCTTCGTGCTGGGTCAAGTCGTTCGTGTTGATCTCTTCGATCACGGGCGCGATCCGCATCAGGCGATGCGCGGGATACACATAAATTCCATAACGCAAATAAATGATGTCGGGCTTGAACGCATTCACCGCTTTGATTAATTGACTCGCCGCGCGGATGCGATTGATCTCGGTGAAAATTTTTCCGCGCGATTCATACGGGATGACCTGCGCTTCGATCAACGGGACGGCTGGTTCGCCCGTGGACGCGTGCATGAACAGCCGAGCCTCGTGCCCCATGCCGCGCCATATTTCCAGTTGATTTTGGATCTTCTTCCCCACACCCGAATTTTTTGTGCGCGCCCAATGCAGACTGACGTACGCGATTCGCATTACGCCTCAGCCTGATGCGCACGTTTTTGGCGCGCGCGATACCAATCGCGCCCAAGATTGTACAATCCCTTCAACGCGGGACCTTCGATGATACGCCCATACGACGGATAATCCCAAAACGTTTTCTTCGGCGCGTTGAGGATCGCTTCGAACTCATCGTCGGTAAGCCCAAGTTTCTTGACGACATACTCGCGGTCTTCCTCTTGCATCGTAGGCTGATACGTCGGCTTATCGAGTTCTTTCAACGCGGCATCACGCGTCGTTTCACCCGAGCAGATCAAACTGGAAAGATGCGAACGGCGTTTATCGTAGCCGAACTTCGTCGGCAAAATGTATCCCTGATAAAAGCGCGTGTAAATGGATTCGTAATGCTTGCCGCCGTAATATCGCCAGCCCAGTTCCTGCTCAAGAATCTTCATCGCTTCGGTCTTGTTGAAATCAATGTAATTCAAAATATCCACGCGACGATGTGTGAGCAGGCGGCGATAGTACGTGAAAAAGCCGATGTGCGGAAAGGTCTTGAGTCTGCCGCGCCCAAAAAGTTGATTGACACTGCGGATGTACTTCCAATCGAAATGTCCCTGCGACCATGCGCGCGGCAAATGCGTTTCAGTGCGGACGTTGAATCCCGACACGATGTATTTCACTTTGAGTTTGTCGGCGAGGTCGCCCAGCACAGCCCAGATGGCATGGTCGCTGGGAATCTCCGAATCGGGCGTGGACGATTTGAGGAACGCCACTTGCAAACTCTTGAACTCTTCCCAGTCCAGCACCTCAGTATGTAAATCAATTCCGAGACGCTTGAGAGTCTCTTCGATGTTTTTCACCGCGAGTTCCGAATCCCAGCCGTTATCCATGTGCACAGCCAGCGGACGCAGTCCCATCTTCTTGACGAGATACGCCACGTACGTGCTGTCCACGCCGCCGCTCACGCCGATGAGACAATCATACGGCTTGCCGCGCCCGTCGCGCTTCATTTCGTCCACAAGTTTTTGCAAATATTCTTCGCCCGCTTTGCCCGTGACAACTTTTTGTTTCATCAAACGGTCATGGTCGTGGCAATGATTGCAGACGCCGTTCTCATCGAAGACGATGTTCGGGTCGGTGGTGTCCATTAGACAGCGCGCGCAGATTTTATAACCAGAAACCATTTACTCTCCAATCAAATTCCATCATGTCGTTGCGAGGAGCGACCCTGAGCGAAAGCGAAGGGGAGCGACGAAGCAATCTCCGTCATCGTGTTGGGGATTGCTTCGTCGGCTATCGCCTCCTCGCAATGACATGGCATCCTCTACGGAATCGCCTTCTTCAATTCTTCCTGCGTGGGATAACTGATCAACACGCCTCGCAGCGGACCTTGGAACACGAACATGCTCCCCGCCGCCGCGGCAGACGCGCCCGCCTTCACCGCCTCCGCCAGATGTTGAACATTTCCCGCGCCCCCGCACGCGACGACTGGCACAGTCACCGCTTCTGCTACCCGCTGGATCAGGTCGAGGTCGTAGCCTTGCATCGTCCCATCACGGTCAATCGAGTTGATAAAAATTTCGCCCGCGCCTTGCTTCTCCATGTCCACGGCAAACTTCACGGGTTCGAGCCCTGTCCCTTTTTTGCCCGCGCGGGTGAAGACTTCGTATTTGCCAAACAATGTTTTCTTCACATCAATCGAAATGACCACCGCCTGACTCCCTGCATGATCTGCCGCGGCGCGAACCAGCGAAGGATTCTCGACAGCGGACGTGTTCAACACAAATTTTTCCACGCCGATCGAAAGCAACTGCTTCACATCGTCCATGTCGCGGATGCCACCGCCATAACCCAACGGCATAAAACATTCGCTCGTGATCTTTTTCAACAACTCGAAATTCGGGCGGCGGTTTTCGGTCGTGGCGAGAATGTCGAGGAAGATCAACTCGTCCACTTCTTTGTCGTTGAAGATGCGCACGATGTTGATCGGGTCACCGAGATATTTCGGGTCTTTGAACTTCACCGTCTTGACGAGTCCCTCGCCCTTCAACAACATGCACGGGATCACGCGCGGGCGGATCATGACACACGCTCCGCAAAATTTTTCAGCAACTGCAACCCAAACTTGTGACTCTTCTCAGGGTGAAACTGCGCGCCGACAATGTTGCCCTTGCCCAAGATCGAATGGATCGTCACGCCATATTCGGTTTCGGCAAGCACCGCCGTCTCATCCTTCGCCACCACGTGATACGAGTGCACAAAATAAAAACGCGAATCGGCGGGCAGACCATCCACCAGCGGATGCTGTCGCCGCACATGAATCTCATTCCAACCCATGTGCGGGATTTTGAGATTCGCGCGCTCCGCATCGAACTTGAAGCGGATGGTCTCCGCGTCGAACCACCCCAAGCCTGCTTCAGTTCCCTCTTCGGACCCTAGCGTCATCAGTTGCAACCCCACGCATAAGCCGAGAACAGGGACCTTCTTTTCCAACACAAGTTCGCCGACGACGGGAACCAAGCCCGTCTCGCGGAATTTTTTCATCGCCGCGTCGAACGCGCCAACGCCAGGCAAGATCAACTTCTCAGCATCTCGAATCACGGCAGGGTCAGACGACGGCTCCGCTTTGAAGCCCGCCTTCTTGAACATGTTCTTGATGGAGCCGAGGTTGCCGACGCCGTAATCTACAATGACGATCATGCGTACACCCTCCGTTTTTCGTTGAACAACTGCATCAGCCGCGCGGCTTGCACATAGATCCATGCTTGATGCAATTGATCGTTATCTTGATTCCGAATAGCGAGAGATAAATCTTCCGCAACTTTTTTGCCGTTCCATATTTCCGATTGCTGGAAATCAACACTGCGAACAACATCCTGAATAAATTCCTGCGCGCGCGGCGAAGTCCATGCTTCGGCGAGATTCGGGAAGCCGAGTTTGCGCGTGCGCGTGCGAATCGATTCGGGCAGGATGCCCTTCAACGCGTCCCGTAGAATCCGCTTGGTGAAACCGCGACCAACTTTCACCGTGGAAGGAAGCGAGAACGAATAGCAGACGAGTCTCCAATCCATGAACGGCGAGCGCACCTCCACTCCGTGCGCCATCGAGAGTCTATCGAAGTCGCGCAGGTTCATCGGCAGTTGCGTGAAGTGAAAATCCACGTACAGCGATCTGAACAACGCGTCGCGGTCTTTGATGAGCGGCATGTCATGTTCATATGCAGACGATGTGAAATTCGCAATGGGATACGTGAGCCACGGCTGATCATTTTCTTTTGTCATCTTCGTAAACAACGTCTGCGCGCTCTTTAGATAAAACTGATTTTGCGGAAAGAGTTCAAGCCCTTTCATGATGGAGATCACATCACGCGCGCGGCGCGGCGAAAGACTCGAAATCGAATCTTTGAGCGCGGCGGTCACATGCCACGGATAGCCGCCGAGCAATTCATCGCCGCCATGTCCGTCAATGGTGACGACGACATTATTCTCGCGCTGAAATTTATGCACAAGCCATGGACCGAGATGAATGTCGGAAATCTCTTCGTATTGAAAAAGAATATCGTCGAAGTGATCGAGATACAAATTCGAATTACCTGTGCAATAGATCGGTGTGACGCCCGTTTTCTTGATGACCTCGTCGGCATATTTACGTTCGTCGATCACCGCGCCAGGATACGTCATGATGAACGCCTTCTGCCATTCATGCGCGAGACGGTCGGAGGCGTTCGTCGTGTTGCGGATGTAAGTCATGCCGCACAGGATGGAACTCGAATCGAGTCCGCCGCTGAGGGCAGTGCCGATCGGCACGTCGCTTCTCATGCGGATGCGGCACGCGTCGAGGAACAGTTCGCGGAAGCGCGCAACTTGATCGTCATAGTTTTGCGGAACAGATTCCAAATGATCGAGCGTGTTCCACCAACGGCGGATCTTCAGCGCTTCGCCCTGACGCAGGGTGAGGCAGTGCCCGCCGAGCAAATGATTCAATCCCTTCAACATACAGCGCTCGTCGCCCTCGATGAGACGTTCATTCGTCAACGCCAGCGCGACCATCGCGGGGTCGAATTCCGCCTCGAACCAATCCAGCGCGAGGAAGGCTTTCATCTCCGAGGCGAACGCGAAATGATTCTCGTCGTAGTGATAGATCATCGGCTTCACGCCGAAACGGTCGCGCGAGACGAAAAGCTTTCGCTCTTTTGAGTCCCAGATCGCCAGCGCCCACATGCCGTTGAACTTCAACTGACAGTCCTCGCCCCAGTGATGAAACGCGGTGAGGATCACTTCGGTATCCGATTCGGTCTTGAACGAATAGCCCAGCGCTTCGAGTTCGGTCTTCAACTCGAGGAAGTTATACATCTCGCCGTTGAACACGATCCAATACCGCCCATCAGCATACGACATCGGCTGACGTCCGCCATCGGAGGTATCAATGATGGCGAGGCGGCGATGCCCGAACCCAAGATGCGACACGGCGTCAATATAAATATCGCTCCCATCGGGTCCGCGGTGAGCGAGGGAGTTGATGAAGTGATTGAGTTCATCTGGCGAGATCGGTTCGCCGTTGAGGTTCCATAATCCGACTATGCCGCACATATTTTTATACCTATCGGGGGCTTACAAAATGTTCTATCCATGGATCATGTCTCTTACCATCATTTGTATGCGAACCGCGTTCTTGCCTGCATTCAGGTCTTGCGCGGCGCGATGAGAATTGTTTTTATAACGCGCTATTTCAGCGCCATCGAGTTTACCAAGGACATCAGCCAACGCGCGAGGTTCAAAACTTTCAGCCGCCACGCCGCAATCGTATTCGTCCACGATCCTCTGCATTTCAACGCTGGGACCGATGGCAACCATCAGCCGCGCTTGAATGAATTCAAAAAACTTGTTCGGGAGGGCAAACTTGAGATTGAAGGTTGTCGGCGGGCAGATAAATAAGCCAACATCATACTGGTTGGTAAATTCGACGATGCTCTTCATCGGGACGGGTGGGATGATCCGCACTCGCGGCTTTCCCTGTGCCATTTTCTCGATCATTCGAAAATATGACCGATGAGCGCTGCTCGGAGAAACAAGCATAAGGTCTAAAGAAAAACGCCCATCCAGATGATCCATCATCCTGACCATTCTATCAATTTGACGGTCTGGCGAAGCCTGTCCGTGGTAGATGATCCGCACGGCATCGGTCTGCGGCGGCTGGGGATGCAGGTCGGCGTACGAAGTAAAGCTCATTACAACCTCAGCGTCAACGCCATATTCCTTTCGATATTCGTCTGCTATTCCCTGACTCACCGTGATGATCTTATCGCATTGCCTTAGATACCGTTCGCACAAAAAGCGATTGAACGGTTGCACGAACCAACGCCACCACATCTGATCCTCAAACTCACGCGGATAATATTCCCTTGCGTCGAACAATACTTTTGTTTTTCCCATCCGCGCCGCGTTGAACGCGCGCGGCAACAACACCAGATCGTGGACGACGATCGCGGCGACGTCCTCTTTCATCAGCGGAGTCATCGCACCCTGCGTGAAGCGGTCCTCCAGTTTAAGCACCGCATCATACAATCGCAAAACGATCAAGACCACACGGATCAAACGGGTGATGATCTTTGCCGCAACATTCGTGGATTTTGCATCCTCGACCTGCCCTGCCTCCACAGCGACAACTTTAACGTCAATGCCTTTACCTTGGATCACCCTCAATGCGTACTCATCCTTCAGCCATTGGATCATCCGATTCGGGCGGGGATCGTTCAATGGGCTTGCAGCGCAAAGGATCAATACAATTGGTCGCTTCATTTATTTTTCTTCATTCCCTCATTTGGTAAGATCGTGACGTGTGAAACCCGCCTCAACTTCTGAAACAAGTTTAGAACGTTGTTTCGATTTGTTTCGGCGGACAATTCCCAAGCCGCCTTATGTGAGTTCTGTTTATATTGCATGATGCGTTTTGGCGTCAGACTCCTCAATTCGTCAGCCATCGAATGGGGCAGAAAATCTAAAGAAACGATCCCGCACTTGTATTGCTCAACAATTCTCCTCATATCAACATTTGGACCGATTGCCACTGCAAGACGGGCTTGAATATATTCAAACAGCTTATTCGGCAGCGCAAATTTCAAGTTAAAGTTGGATGGAGGGCATAAAAACAAGCCAATATCGTATTGATTAATATGGGCAGGAATTTGATTCATTGGCACTGGCGGAATAATTCGTACGTTTCCACGGGAATCTGCTAGGGATACTATCTTTTGATAGTATTCATCACTGGCAGGCATGAGCATCAAATCCAGGGTAAAACGTTCATCCAACAGATCCATCATCTCGATCATGACTTCGGTCTTACGGGAGGCTCCCACTGCGCCATGATAAATCATTTTAATTTTATCTCCATCCGTAGAAACCGGGCTCAAAGGCTGATAATCGGGAAGACTCATTATTACCTCAGGCTTGACCCCAAATTCCCGTTCATACTCCTGCGCCAATCCATCACTCACAGTGAGCACTTTATCACATCTTGTCAGATAGGTCTTGCATAAATATACATTTACCGGTTTCGTAAATAATCGCCAGCGCCATTGGTCATCATAATTTCTCGGATAATATTCCCTCGCGTCAAAAACAACTTTGTTATTAGGTCTTTTGACCTCGAACGCCAAGGGGAGTAAGGTACAGTCATGCGATACGATCAAATCAAAATTTCTGCCGGCCAGTTCATGAGCAACCTTCTTAGCACGGCCCAACCTCGACCAGACGATCTCCTCAAAGCGACCCGTGAATAGCCGCAAACAATAAAGGAAAAACTGAGCGTAACGATATATGCCTCGGTGTTTTCCCGTCGCAACTCTTTCAAGTTCTGCGCCTTCCTGACCAAACAACGAGATCGACTCCACCCCATCCAAATGAATTGGGGACCACCCAACCACGGTCACAGTATATTCAGATTTCAGCCAATGAATCATCCTGTTCGGGCGGGGGTTTTTATTTGGGTCGGCAGCGCACAAAACCAGGGCTGTGGGACGAGTCGTCATAAGCGTCGCTCTCCTAACCTTCCACACAAGTATCGGAATCTAGCGTTTGACATCATCTAACTCGCCCAAGATCTGTACTATGCGTTTTTTATTTGCTTCCGCATTTAGCTCGCCGGCTGCCCTGTGGGAGTTTTCCTTGTATGTCATGATTTTCTCTGATGACAATTTATTTAACTTATCGGCAAGAGAACGTGGATCAAAGTCATGGGAAACAACCCCACAGTCGTATTTCTCCACCAATTTCTTCATTTCGATGCTGGGGCCGATGGCAATCGCCAATCGAGCCTGAATGTATTCAAAAAATTTGTTCGGCAAGGCATACTTCAAGTTAAAGTTTGTGGGAGGGACCAAAAACAAACCAATATCATATGGATTTGTGAATTTGATAATTTCATCCATGGGTACCGAAGGAATAAGCCTGACGTTTTTCCTCCCTGCCACCATGGAGACAATCTTCTGCCAATATATATCTTTAGTCTCCAGCAGCATCAAGTCCAAAGAGAAACGATCATCCAAATAATCCATCATTTTCACCATTACCTCGGTTTTGCGCGAATAACCTGCACGTCCATGATGAATCATTCTTACTTTGTCTGTTTTCATCTTGACGGGTTGGAGCGCCTGATAAGCAGACATACTCATGATCACTTCCGGTTCTACTTGAAACTCACGGGCATATTCTCGGGCCAGTCCATCACTCACCGTGATGATCTTGTCACAACGCCTCAGATAGCTTGCGCATAAATAGGTATTAAACGGCTTTTCAATAAGACGCCAATGCCATTGATCATCGTAGTTTCGAGGATAATATTCACGCGCGTCAAGAAGGGTTTTGGTGTCTACGCCCTTGATGTCCCAAACAAACGGCAATAAGGAAAGATCATGAGAAATGATAAATTCAAACCGCCTTCTTTTCATCGTGGCGCGCAACGCTTTTATTTTCTCCAAATCAAATGACACGCGTTTGGCGGGAGTCCGCAGTAATGCTCTGCCGAAGGATTTTACAATTCCCCATACATAAAATACCTTCGCGTAATGCATTGCCAAAACCGCTTGCGCTTTAGTCTTTTTCTGCTCTCCTGATAAAACAGAATTACCTGATGGAGTACTAGAGAAACCAAGAGATTGAACACCGTCTATTTGAGTCTGATCTGGGCTGATTACCGTAACTTGATAATCATCTTTCAACCAGCGAATCATTCGATTAGGGCGCGGATCTCTTTGTGGATCTGCGGCGCACACGATTAATATATTTTTCTTCATTATCTTTAACTCTATATTTTGTTCGGCTAAAACCGACTATGCGTTATGTTTCGACGAGTCTGTTCGAAGAAGCCGACTCGCAATCCTCTTTGCATGTTTTTTGAGAATACGAGGTATCGAATATAACCGCCTCGCAGAAACTCGAAATAAATTGCGATCATCACGAGCATAGGAGGGATAATCATAGATGGTCTTCCTTGGCAGCCGCATGATAGCCTCGAATTCATTGGCGGTCAGCCCGAGTTTTTTGACAACATATTCCAAATCTTCCTCTTGAAGGGACGGCGCGTACGTGGGCTTCTTCAACTCTTCAAGAGCCTCTTCTCTCGAGATCTCACCAGAACAGATCAAACTGGAAAGATGCCCTCTGCGTTTATCGTAACCAAATTTTACTGGCAGGATATACCCCTGGAAGAACCTTGTGTAGATCGACTCGTAATGTTTCCCGCCATAGTATTGCCATCCTAGTTGATTTTGCAGAATGTCCATTGCATCTTTTTTTACGTAATCGACATAGTTCAATATATCGAACCAGATCTGTTTCCGCAAAAACGCTTCTTCTTCCCAGGGGGTCCTGTGAGGATAGGTGACCAAAGGAACTTTGCCAAACATCTTATGAACATTTTGGATGTATTTCCAGTCAAAATGCCCCATAGACCATGCTGCTGCCACGTGAGTTTCAGTTCGATAATTACGTCCAGAGATAACGTATTTTATGCCCATCTCGTCCGCCATTCGGAACATCAGCGAAACAATGGCATGATCGCTGGGTATCTCAGAGTCGGGAGTGGATGCCTTGAGGAATGCCACTTGCAAGTCTTTGAATTCCTCCCAGTCGATCACGTGGGTGTACAGGTCGATCTCCAGTTTATTCAATGCCTTGTGTATATTGCTGACCGCCAATTCCGAATCCCAGCCATTATCAAGGTGAACAGCAAGGGGTCGCAAACCAGCTTCTTTCACTTTATACGCGACAAACGTACTATCCACACCGCCGCTGATGCCAATAAGGCAATCGTATTTTTTACCCCTGCCTGCCTCTTTGATCTCCTCGACGACCCGGTTTAGTCTTCGTTGTCCATCTTCTCCTATATAAACGTACTGGGCTATCAACCTATCATAGTCATGGCAACGGTTACAGACTCCCTGTTCATCGAACCGGATGTCTGGGTCGGATGTATCCATCACACAGCGGCTACAAACCTGAATTTTTTGTTCCATATCGTTCATGTCCATTTGAAATCATCCTCCTACGAAGACTTCTTATAAAAGGTAAACGGAAATCGCTCCTTTGGATAATTAAAGCCCTCGATAAACACTGTCTCATATCCCTTCTGCTTCAAGATCTTCGTAAAATCACTTTGGAGAAAAGCATCCGGGTCCTCACAAACATAATAACTTCCGTTCACCACACGCGTTCCCATGTCAAAGGTGGGACAGATAATCACATAACCGCCCGGCGCTACGAGGGCTTCCACTTGTTTCACCCAGTCACCAAAAGAAATTGGATATCCCTCGCGATTAAATTGATCGGCATTAATACTGCCCTTAGATAAAACCACGTGATACTTTTTTGCCGTTAGTTCAGTAAGCCCTTTGCCTTCTGTATAATTGCGACGGTAGCCGGAAAACCCTTTCAAAGTGTTGAACACGACGACATTTACGTTACTATCAACGAACTCAACAATGCCCGCCCCATGTTCGCGAGCAAGATCAAGCGAATCCCCATACCCGGGTCCAAGGTCTAAAATAGAAGCGCCGTCGAATTTGATCTCCAACGCATCGTACAATGACTGGAATATCTTTCTTCGGGATTCCGGTTTGTAGGCATGATACTGCATGACGCCATGATCATTCACGCTTTCAAGATGCTTGATGAACGCATCAAGATTGGAGTGGGTCGAAAGTAACCTCTGCACTTTGCGATCCTCCAGACCTTCTCGAACTTGGAAAGCGATTCGACGAATCCAACGGGGGGTGATCTTTTTCAAGAATTTTATGCTCATTGGTTTACCTACCTTAGATGTGTATAGTATGCGATTTGAAAGCCCGAATCAAAGTCATTGCCTGAATAATCTTCCAAGCGCGGTCAACAACGCCAAAATCATTGTCGCGAAAAGCTCTCTCTACATCCATGGCTATTTGCCTTCCATTCCAAATTGTGGATTCCTGGAATTCACGGCTCAAAACGGAATCTCTGAGAAATGTTTCCAACTTGCCGGCGAGCCAGTCTCCCGACGGGTTGGCAAACCCCCCCTTGGGTTTGCGGGTGCGGATCGTTCCCGGAAGGATGCCCGTCATCGCGTCGCGGAGGATGCGTTTTGTATATCCGTGACCGGTTTTTGATTCAGTAGGAAGCGAAAAGGCATATGTAGCCAATCGCCAGTCGAGGAATGGCGAACGCACCTCAACCCCATGCGCCATAGACAGGCGGTCAAAATCCCGCAGATTGGTAGGCAAGGAGACGTAATGAAAATCTTCATACAGCCTCTGAAATGCCAAACCTTTCCTGCGAAGCGCCAGTTTTTCTTCGTCTGATACAAATGAAGTCAATGAAAACGGTTGTGCCAGCAACCATTGCGCACCAGATGATTTCAGTTTTCCTTTTCTAGCCCTCACAGCAAGATCCCAGAGCAACCCCATCGCTACGCGCCTTGTCGCATTACCGTTCGTGTTCATGTCCATCTCACAAAGGATTTGAAAAAGATCACGCGCCCGCGAAAGATCAGGGAAGGGTTGCAATGCCTCGAAAAATGCGGCATTGATATTCCAATAATAACCTCCGAGCAGTTCATCGCCGCCATGACCATCAATGGAAACAACGACGCCGTTCTCGCGCTGTGCCTTGTAGACCATCCAGGGACCAACATGCACATCGGATAATTCTTCAAACTGGAAAATGATCTCATCGAAATGATCCAGAAACATATTCGGAGTGATTTCGCAATAGATCGGATCGACTCGGGTATGCTTGATCACCTCATCGGCGTACGCGCGTTCATCCTCCACCGCTTGTGGGTACGTGGCTATAAACGCCTTTTGCCAATCTGACGCGAGGCGGTCCTGCCCTGTGTTGGAATTGCGTATCTCGCGCATGGCGCACAACACCGAACTTGAATCCAAGCCGCCGCTGAGAGCGGTGCCGATCGGAACATCGCTTCTCATGCGAACGCGGCAGGCATCGAGAAACAATTCACGAAAACGCGATACCTGTTCATCGTAACCTCGCGGAACATCTACAAGATGATCCAGCGTATTCCACCAGCGTTCTTTCTTGAGGGTTCCATCTGCCCCGAGCGTGAGAGTATAACCGCCGGGCAGGCGATGAAGATGCTTTAGCAAACAGCGTTCCGTCCCTTCGATCATGTGATAGCGGGTCAATGCTGCCGCCACAACTTCATCGTCAAATTCGACCGGGAACCAATCGAGCGCGAGGAAGGCTTTCATTTCGGAGGCAAAGGCAAAACGCTTACCGTCGAAATAGTAGTGCATTGGCTTGACGCCAAAACGGTCGCGGCAAATGAATAACTCTTTCTTCTCGCGGTCCCAGATCGCAAGCGCCCACATCCCGTTGAAGCGCAGGAAACAATTCCGCCCCCAATGATCGTACGCCGCCAGAACGACCTCCGTATCGGAGTCGGTGGTGAATATGTAGCCTGCTCCGGTCAATTCTGTGCGTAATTCGAGGAAGTTGTACAGTTCTCCGTTGAAAACCATCCTATACCGGCCTCCGGCATAGGGCATCGGTTGACGACCTCCATCGGTGGTGTCAATGATCGCCAACCGTCTCTGCCCTAGGGCGACAGGCGTTTGCGAATCAATGTAAACGCCTCTCCCATCGGGACCGCGATGTGCAAGCGCGTCTGTGAACCTGTCGAACATGCGAGGGTCAACAGGTTCTCCATTCAAATTCCAAAGACCGTTAATCCCACACATTATGCGCCACCGATCGGAAGGTTCAGATCTTCCACACTGTCAACTTCCACCCAGCCTCCGGGAACCGGCACAGCTTTTAGCTGAAAACCTCCATTGATCAAGGCTTGGAGAAAACTGGTCATATACATATTTTTGAAATCTTTACCATCATAGAGGAGAGAACGATCCATCCGATGATAATAAGACTTAACCTGCTCGATGATCGGCGCGCCAAACTTGATCAAACCCATGTATTGCCCTTCGATCTCATCGTATGACCTGGGCTTCTTCCCGAGTTCTGTTACATATCCGTCCGCATTCAACTTGAGGGTTTCGGCATCTTCCAACGGATTCTTCATACGCAACTCCCAGAGTTCCCGCCAGCGCGTATTGACGGTAACGGCGAACGGTTCTGGCTCATTCAGCAACGCTTGGATCACTCCAGCATCATATACAATGTCGCCGTATGAGATGAGCACATCGCCCGTCATTTCTGGTTCTGCGCAGAACAAAGAATGTACCATGTTCGATGTTTCAAACTCCGGATTGAGTACGAATCGCGTATCGAGATGATCAAGGCTCTGGGCTTGAAACCCTCTCACAATGACGATCTCTTGCAAGCCGCGATCACGCAGGGTTTCAAGTTGGTGTTCGATGATCGGCTTGCCATGGAAGGGAACCATGCATTTCGGACGATCGTTCGTCCACGGTCGCAAGCGGGTTCCCTGACCCGCGGCGAGAATTATGACTTTCATGTGCTACTCCCAAATACGGATCGGAAAAATTCCACATCAGATGGATCGAAGGATTCATTGCGCTCCGGGTGCCACATCAATCCATAGATCGGCACGCGCGCATGTTTGACCGCTTCGATCACCCCATCCGGCGCGGACGCGGAAACGATCAACTCGGGGTGTGTTTGTCGAAAACCTAAATTGTGATAACTATTGACCTTCTCGCGACGGCTCTCACCGACCAAAGAATGTATCGTGCCTGCGTGTCCATCCAATTGCTCCAGCCTGCCCCCAAAGTGATGATGGATCACCTGCAACCCGCGGCAGATACCGATGACCGGGAAGTCGTTCTCGAGAGCATGAGAAAGAATCTTGTTTTCAAGCGCATCCCGTTCAGGGGCTTGACCGCCATATTCGACCAGATCGTTGCCTCCGGTAAGAATTACTCCGGCAAGGTCAAAGTCGCGAATGAACCGCGGAACATCTTCAAGCCGATTGGGGATCGGTATGGCGCGGGCGGAACATGCGGCAAGAAAACTAGTCCATGATTGGGCGAGCACATCCCACCGTTCATGGTACTGATTTTCAAATACTCGTTGGGTCAAACCAATGTTCATCATACATTTACCCAATCCTGCCCGCGCTGATGAGCCGCGAGCAAACTCAGCGCGTGATGCGTCGCTTCGGCGCATCGCGTGGGATGGAAAAGGAGCGTTTCGCGGGCGGAGCGAATTTTTTCCTTCCAGCTATCGGCAGTGGAGAGAAGATCAATAACGACAGATCGCAAGGTTTCCATGTCTTGTACCACTACGCCGATCTTTTCACGTTCGGTTTTCTCGATGCCGGGCTCCGGCAGGTAGCGGTTCCAGTTGGGATTGAAGACCTTCATCAGTCCGTCAATGAACACGACCGGTTTCAAGAACGCCAACGCGTATTCGAAAGCAATTCCCGACCAATCAGAGATCAACAAGTCTGCGCGTCGGGCTGAGGGGGACGAGTCCGCTGAAAGGTCGAAAGAGAAGCGAGGGTGATCCCCGAAGCGTTGTCGGATGATATCCAAGGTTTTCGCGTCTTCGACCAAACTCATCCCATGCGGGCGGAGGATCACTTCATATTCATCTACCAGCGCGGTGATGATCTCGATCCCTTTGAGCGCCAGTGCGTTGAATTCTCCCCACGAAGGGGCAAACAAGATCACAGGAGGCGTGTTGGTGTTCGTTGTTGTGTGAGACATCCAACGATCCACGATCTCGTAACCCGCGGGGATCAAGGTGCAGTTGCGAATCTCGCGCTTGCGTAACATCTGGGTGAGTTCGCGAAGATGGTGGGGACCCGCGCAAAAAATGTAATCGAAATGATCGAATGCGCCTTCGGGATAGATGACATGCATACTCGCAAGCGAGTGAGGGATGTGGATCAATTTCGATCTTCGATGAATGGGTGTCTCGCCTGCATCGAGGGTGATCACATGGTCTACGTTCAGGAAAGGAATAAACCGAGAGAGGACAACCTTCAATGACTGTGGAAGAACCATTTGCTTCCTGTCAAAATCACAGGCGATGATAACTAGAAATTTTGGATCATTGTTCAAACGGTAGATCAGGTCTTTCACAAAATTGAAGTGCAGCGGGACAGAACTTAAATTAATGAGCAGGCTGGTCTTACCTGAAGCTCGGGCGCGCCAGAGATAAAACTTCACCCTCATGGTCTCTGGAATTGATGCCAGGAGCAGACGTGCGCGTTTGGCGATCCGTAACAGCAGGTTCATGATCGCGCCCCTGTAAAGAATTTACCCACTGCCTTATCTAAAAGAAGTTCGTGAGGGTGGAAGTATTGTTTTCCCGCAGAACGATCTTGAGGCCGAGGTTTCCAGAGCGCTGGGTTAGGTTGTTGCTTGAGTAATGCACGCAACACATCTGCCCGGTATGCCGCCCCAAGATAATCTTCAAGAGCCAGATACCGCGCCTCGGCATACTGCGGTTCCAAATGACGGCTCGAAAGCGAAATCTCCGGGAGCGGATATTCGCGCGTCAACAGCACATCCCCGGTATCAATGCCTTCATTCATATAAAAACAGCTCATCCCAACTTTTTGATAGACCAGCGCAGACCACAGCATACAGGTAGAACCTTTTACAAGCGGAACAATTCCCGGGTGAATATGCAAAAACCGGACATGGGTACTCAACACTGGTTTCCGCAGGATGCCTCCTTCCACATACAATGCTACGGTCTGAGGCGCTTTCGAGATGAGCGCTATAAATTCAGGGTCGTTCAGAGAGGATACTTGAATGCGCTCATAGGGCAGGTGATGTTCATCAAGTATCTCTTGAGTAGATTTGAAAAACTCGACCGCGGGTAAGGAACTTTCGTTGATATACCGAGCGACCTCTTCAAAAAGTAAATGGTTGTTGGAATTCTGCGAGCCTGATCTTTTTGTCATTTTTTCCAACACGCGATGCGCAATTTCCAGCGGAGATTGACCAGCCACTTTATTCCGGATCCTCCCAATGATGGAACGGAGACCTCCTCCCTTACGGTGCTGTGGAACAATATCGGTAAAGATGATCCGTTCGGGGATCAAATCCAACTCCAGCATAACGGCAAGGTACGCTTTGGCGACATTATGAGGAGAAGCCAGAAAAATAAAATTAGGGATCTTCATAGCGTTTCAACGATCTGTTCCGCGCGCGATCGAACCATCGGGGACGTGAAGGTATTCTTGAGGATCGCGCTGATATATCTCAAGTCGCCGGTGAGACGATATGCCTGAAATAATACAACCGATAGCAAAGCAAATCCTTGTTGGGATATTTTTTGGTTTGAACCTGCCGCGAAAGCGGCGTTTTGATATGCAGTGAATAGTTTCTTACTGATCTCAAACTTCCGAAGAAATTTCTCAACGAGCGCAAGATGCGCATCCTCCGGCGCCTGCCCCATCGCTTCTGCCAGCGCCAATCCTTCAAAACACAACAACAGCGCAGTTTCGGTGGCGATCACATCGCGCATCGCCACAGACTCGGTCCAACGTTGAGTCAGCGAATCTCGGTCCGCTTGTGTCGCCTGGACTTGTTTTTTCTCAAGCGCTTCAATCAGTTCTTCGCATGTGCGCCAGCCCGCCCGAAGAGAGGGAGTTTCAAAATGCACGAGAGCGCCCATTGGCTTAGCCGATAACATGGATCTGCTTTGCCTCGCAATTCAGGTCGATCATGTCGCCGGTCTGCCAGCGTTGCGCCAACGACTCGCCGCACCCGATCGCGGCGGGCAGACCGAACTCTGCGGTTCGAATCGCCATATGCGAGTTGGCGCCGCCGTAGGTTGTTAGAAGCCCCGCGATCTTGTGACCAAAGATCCAGTCGAAGCCCGGATCGGCATTCTCGATATGGACGATCCTTCCATCAAGGTTCTCCCCTGCATAACTGTCGTTCATCCGCAACAAGCGGGCTGTAACGCGTTTCTGGGTGATGAAATTCGGGCTGGCTGACTCAAGATAAAAACATTCCACATCCTCGGGGGAAACGATCAGGTGAGGAAGGCGAAGCGCTTTGGTAACGTGATACCGAGCGCGGTTCCTTTCGACGATGTCTGCCAGTTCATCTCTCAGCATTCCGGAGCCGGTATTCGTGGCAAGACGTAGAAAATCATGGATCGGAACATACGACAGATCGTCTCTTGTCAGACCTACTTGTTGACCCAAATCTTCGATCCGCTTGAGCGCGTCGCTCAGTTCCCTGGTGAATTCGAACTTGGAATATTCACGACCTTGAATGGAGCGGCTGATAAACTCGATCAACTGGCTGGTATCGATCCCCAGCTCGTATTGACCAAGTAATTTGTTGATATCACGCGTCTGGCTGGCAGAAAAAGAAAAAGTTTGGAGTTCATCAACCTGCGAGCCGCCTTCGGGCTGCGACTCAAAGGAAAAATAACCGGTTGGGTTTTCGTCGTATCGTTGTGAGAGGATGTCGTATGTGCCCGGGCGCAAGTGTCCGTATCTATCAAGAAACTGTTGCAATGAGTTCGCGCCGAATTTCAGCGACTTTAAGTCGGACGCTAATTCTCCAGCAACCGTGCGGATGCTCGCCAGGAAATTATCGTACTCTTCCCTGCCGATAATATCCAATCGCAACAAAGACCGTAACAATTCGGTGGCAACGAAAGCTGAACGCGCCAAATGAGCGAACGGCAGGGTTCCAAAACGGCGGCAATCTGCCAGCATCTGTCGCATCAATCGAAGCCCGGCAGTCAGCGACAACGTATCGCCTCCCTGACGTTGGGTTCTCCTTCTTTTCAACGTCTCTACCGCGCCAAAGTGATCCTCAAAAAACGCGGGCGCTTGCATCAAGGCGTTGCGGGTCAGGCGCAACAGGCTATCCTTCAAAGATTCTACATCAGTAGATCGAAGCCCCGCATCGAGAAGCCGCTTGGAACGCGAATCGAAATCGAAGGAAAAACATGTGAAGGCGATCTCAAATTCCACTTTATCGTGGAAGTGAGGCAGTTGGATGAGACGGTCTATGTAATGATCAACGAGACCGGCGGCGAGATCATCCGGCACATCTGCCGGGATGAACGAATTGAAACTGGCGCGCACATCCACATATCCCTGCCCGCCCAAACCCACGATCAATGGCGTGGGATACGTATTTCGATATCCATACTCTGCGCGTTGTATACCCCAGATATCATCCACGATCAGATATTGATACATGGTGAGCGCCAGCGGTCTGGGCGCCCTGCCAACGATCTCTGCGGGATTCCAATCGGGCATCACACCCAGCACCGAACGACGACCTTGCAGCAGATTCGAACGAGCAGTGATGGTTGCCACGCTCTCTTTCACCGCCTCGATCTCCTTCTCGATATCTTCATCTAAGAAGTGTTGAAGTTTACGATTGGCGACCAGAGGACGAACCTGAAGAATGCAAATTTGATCGTTGTTCAATACGGCAAATTCGATATCCAATGAGTCGTACCCAACAACTTGCTCGATCTCTCGAAATGCGGAGAGCAGCCGATCTATCCGTTCGTCGCCTGCGCTGTGGTCGAGCGTTCGCGCTGTGATCAGCGTGGTCGAGGCATCCGACTTCCCCGATGTCACTCCGTCGGTACTCCCTGTCGCTTCATAACTAAGGATGTAGTAAGGCGCGGCAGTCTCAGGGTCGCGTGTGAACGCCACCCCAGCCAGCGCGACATCTTGAAGGAAGGGCTGAACAAGGCATTGATGCCCGGCATCCTTATCGTCATACGAGGCGAAAACGTTTTCGATCGATCCCCGTACTCGAACCGAATCATCGGCGTTGATATCGAGGAAACTGATGTAGCGTCCCGCGTTGGAGGCATGCCAGCTATCTTCGTTTTTTGCGCTGCTGCGGATGGCAAGTTTTTGCGCGGAGAATTTTTTCTGAATGCGTGACAAACACTCTTCTTGTTGAGTTCGCCAGTCGCCCAACGAGATCCCGATCTGATCAAGGATCATCGAATGGGTCAACATGCCCTGCAAACGTTCCAGCGTTTCGGCTTTTGTGCCGAATACAAATTGAGCGATATCCTGCGGCGCGTCGAGCTCAGCCCAACGATCTCGGATCATGACGCCGGAAATTTTTTCTCCGCGCGCGATCATTTCGTGCAATAGATCGGTCATGCCTGCCCGCTCGAACGATTCTGCTTCGTGGAAGCGCGCACCTGTCGGAAGATTCGACTTCTCCAACAGCATCGAGCGCAGACGGTCGGCGGCTTTGCCGCGCAACTTGATCAGCCCGGTGAACTGTCCGGTGACAGCGTTCTCACCTGAAATGTGCCGCCCTGCGTGAGTGACGATCCCATTCGCGCTGATCACTTTCTCTGCTTCATGCGCCAACAATGCTCCGCGACCGTCGTAGCGGGAAGCCCAGGTTTCATCTTGTAGGATCGCAAAATCTGATGGGAATTCGACCAGCTCGCGCACCGCTTCTTTGGATAACAACACATCCGAATAGCTGATCAACACATCCCCTTCGAGCCATGCCACCGCTTCTTTCAACGAATAGACCGGACCAGTATCGCGCCAGGCAGGGTTATACACATATTGAAGCGTTGGATACTGCTTGATCACCTGCTCTACATGATAGCCGGCAATGAATACAATAGAATCCACGCCAGCCGCGCGGAACGCTTCGATCAGATAATCCAGAACGTGACGTCCGCTTGTGATCTCGTGAATTGCAGTCGGATGGCCCCGATCGGGTATCCCGGAGGGGAAGCCTGCCCCGGCTCCAAGAATGATCGCCTTCATCCCGTTTCACCTGCTCGAGATGATCCGACTGCGGACTTCTTGCGCATGATGTACAAACCGCGCTGGCGGTTGTAGAGGAGTTTGCTTCCGTTCCAGTCGAACCATTCGCGTTGTCGTTCCATGTGAGAGTCAAATGCAGGGTTATCAATATCGGCTGTGTGCGATTCGAATACGAGCACGCCGCCCGGCGCGAGCAGGGCATGGATCTGTTTCATGTACTCGCCGAAATCCGGTCGGAGTTGTTCATCGTCTGTCCAATGGGAGGCGAACGAAAAAATGGCGTTGTACATTCCGGTCGGCTGAAAATCTTGAAAGCGCTTCGCATCCAGATTCACCTTGCTGGACAACCCAAGAAATTCAGCGACATGTTTCCCGATGTTGATCATGTATGGGTTGATATCAATGCCTTCACCGCTGCAACCGGTTCGATAAGCCGTGTGGATGAGCATAAAGCCGCAGTTGCATCCGATGTCGAGGACGCGATCGCCCGGGTGGATGAGGTCAGCCAACCCATAGTCGTCGAAGCGGGTTTCCGTCGAACGCGAGCCGAAGATTCCCAGCGAGTGATAGGCTTGATAGAGATATCCCTGCTCGTAAATAAAGTGCGGGTACTCGCTTTTTTGTTTCGCTAATTCGCGGTCTATGGCGCGATGGAGTTGCTGCAAGTTGCGATAATAGGTCTCGCCTGCCAGTTCGGGATACAGCCCAAGGATCAATGAGCGGGCTCGGACCTGCATAGCAAGCCCGAGCCAGGTCATCGCGCTCCCCAGCCATAGCCGCAGGTACGGAGGAAAGAGTCGCCGCCGGAGTTTCAGCGCGATCCGCTTCAATACATTCATCTCAGTTTTTCTGGGACGCGGGCGGCTGATACTCTAGAATCATATTTGTCCGCCTGCGATCGCGCGCGCGAAAGAGGTATTTGCTGGTAAACGGGAGCGCGCGCAAACCTTTCACTTCATACCAAAGGCGCACGCCCGTGAGCCAGCGGCTAACATCATGATCGAAAACATACGGTTCAGGGTCTATCTCATCCTGCCGGTCAACGAGACGGATGCCATGCTTCTGACAAAATTCGATCAATGTATCCGCCTGATAAAGGGCAAGGTAACTGTATTCATCGTCCTGCGTACGCAAAAGCACACCGAGAGTGGGCACGACACAATATTGCATGACAACGATGGCGCCGGGCTTGAGCAGTTTCTCGAGATCGGTCAGGAACCGCTCCACATCCACGCAGAACATCATCGCCGCGCGGATGAGAACAATATCGAACTTCCCTTCCACCACTTTGCTCAACGTATCTGCCTGAAAATCGAACTTGTAGGTTTCGACATTCAGTTTGTTGCGCGCATACTCGATCGCAACATCGTTGACTTCGGTGAGAACCATCGTCGCGCCCAGTTTTCGCAACTCATCTGCCACGTGCCCATTCCCGCCGCTGATATCCAGAATCCGTTTGCCGCTTGGGTTTATGTTGTGCGCGGTAAAAATATCGTGTACGACCTTTTGAGCCTCTTCAAGCGACCATTGAATATGATCGGGCGATGTGAAGTAATCGTAGATCGAATAAGAGCTCTTCTTCTGTTTACGACGCTGGTTCACTTGCAACAGCCAATGGATCAAGCCTGGCTTTTTCTTGATGCTGTACGCGTTGCCGGTTTCCTGGCAGAGGATCCAACGGTGGCGAAATGTATCCAATTCCAGCGTTCGATCGCTTTGGACAAATGAATAATTCAGTGGGTTTCCCTTTGTTCCGTTCATTAATACATCTTCTCCTATCAAGGTTGCGCAGACTCTGACGGCTGGCAGGTAATATCAAAATTTACGATGAACTTCTCAGGCTGGGGAGGCAGCATTTTACCGATCTCATGAAAATCGCCCGGTTCGATCCGCAAGGCGAGCGCATTCTCGACGAAATCATACGGCTCATTCCCGCCCCAACGACCGAAGTACAAATTGCAATAATACGTGCCCGGCATGAGGTGAATTCGATCTAGTTTGAAACTGATCTCACTCGGTCCATCAGCATGAATAAGATCGTCCTTGTCCTCTGAGCGGAGTGTCATCAAACGATATCCGCTCACATCATTGATCACCAAAGCGGCTGTGCCTTCGACTGTCTCCGCGCTGTGAGGAGCGACAGCGGTCTTGATCGAAACGGATCGGTCTCCGACTTTGAAGTGGTTAACCACTTTGTTGTCCTGATCCTCCAACCAGACCCGCTCAAAACGAAAGAGCCCATTGCCCTGGCGGTCTTTTCGACTCGCCAGATCGAACACGACCGGTTCATCATGCGCCTGCTGCATGTACATGCTAACGATCTCATGAGTGGGTCCGAGTGCCTTCACTCGCCCCCCATCGAGTAACACCGTGCGAGTACAAAGATTTTCGACGAATGCCATTTGATGGCTGACGAACAAAACGGTGCGCCCGCTTCGCGCCACTTCGCCCATCTTGCCGATACATTTTTGCTGGAACTTCAGATCGCCAACCGCCAGCACTTCGTCCACGAGCAGGATCTCAGGTTCGAGATGCGCCGCAACGGCAAATGCTAGACGCACATACATTCCGCTCGAGTATCGCTTGACCGGCGTATCGAGAAACTTTTCCATCTCCGCAAAGTCAACGATCTCATCGAATTTTTTTTCGATCTCGCGGCGGGTCATACCCAGGATGGCTCCGCGCAGGAAGATGTTCTCACGCCCGCTCAATTCCCAGTGGAAGCCTGTTGCAACTTCCAACAGCACCCCCACCCTCCCGAACAATTCAACGCGCCCGGTTGTCGGTTCAGTGATCCGAGCGAGTATTTTCAGCAACGTGCTCTTGCCCGCCCCATTTCTTCCGATCACCCCGAGGACCTCGCCTTCGTTGACATCGAATGAAACATCATCCAGCGCCCAAAAGGTCTCACGCTGCAAATTCGCGCCGGGTCGCATCGTTTGCCAGACCTTCTTAGGAAACCGCAACAATTCCTCTTGGATCGTTTTATAGCGGACCGGCGCGCCGGCATGAGACAAGTTGTAGGATTTGCCAAGATGGCTGATCTTGATGGCAGTTTCGCTCATATCGTATCCGCAAATCCGCGTTCGAAGCGGCGAAAAAAGATCAGTCCGCCGATGAACACAAAGCCAGAGACCAGCGTGGACGCGACCAGCATACTCACCGTCACACTGCTCTCGCCCAACAATGCCCAGCGGAACCCCTCGACGATTCCCACCATGGGGTTCAGGCTGAACCACACGCGATAGGCTTCGGGGATCATGGAGGTTGCGTATGCCACAGGTGTTGCATACATCCAGACCTGCAGGATGAACGGGAGGGCATACATAAAATCGCGATAATACACATTGAGCGCGGTCAACCACAAACTGGCGCCCGCCGCCGCCAACATTGCCAAAAACACAAAGAGCGGAAGGGTGACCAGCCTCCATGTGGGCGTCACCTGATACACCAGCATAAAAACGATCATGATCGCCAACGATACGCAGAAATCAATGAGCGCAGACAAGGTACTTGAAAGAGGAATGATGATCCGGGGAAAATACGTTTTAGAAACCAGACTGGCATTTTCCACGAGACTCGCTCCGCCCCGCTGTACAGCCGCCGAGAACAATCCCCACGCAAGCATGCCGCAAAATGCGAATAATAAATACGGACTGCCGTCGCTGGGCAGTTTAGCGAACAGACCAAAGATCACAGCGAAGATCAGCGAAGCGATCACCGGTTGCATGATCACCCAGACCACCCCCAACGCCGTTTGTTTATAACGGAGTTTGACATCACGCCCAGCCAGGATAATGATCAAGTCGCGGAACGACCAGAGTTCGCGGATGCTGATTCCCGTTAAACCCTTAGTCGGCTGGATCACAAATGTGGGACGACGAGCAAGCTTGCTTCCCTCAGCTACAACTAGATCATCCAAGGCTTACCCCATCTTTCCGAGCAGGGAATAACGCCAGGCGGAATCATCTCCCTGATTGTTTACAAACACCCGCCTCCCATCTACCAGCACCGGCGAACGCAAAGCAGATTTCAACTTTTCCAAATCCAACTCCTTATACGCGCTATGCGCCACCATCACCATCGCCGCATCACAACCTTTGACCTTTTCGTACACGTCGCCGTTATATTCAGTGATCCATGGATCGTGGATGACCGGTTCCGCGCCGAGTTCATAGAGACGCGCGACAAGCGAACGAGTTGGGCTGTTGCGGGTATCGTCGCTGTCTTCGAGGTAGGAATATCCCAATACGGCAATCCGCGCATCAAGAATGGACCTTCCAACTTTCGCAAGCGCATCCTCCAGCAATTTGACCATGTGCAGGGGCATCGAATCGTTGACCGAACGCGCGGCAGGGATCAGGCGCAAGTGAACTCCCCGCTCCTCCGCGCCGTGGACGAGAAGCCACGGGTCTTTCGGGATGCAATGACCGCCGACTCCCGCGCCGGGCAGGTGCATCTGCCGTTGCGGACTTTTATTCACCAGTTCGCGCACCTTCCACACGTCGCCGCCCGCGGCTTCGGCAACCAGCGCGACTTCATTTGCAAACGCGATCTGCACATCGCGGTAGGCATTCTCAACAGTCTTTACCAATTCAGCCGTGATGCAATCCGCCGGGTCGAGATCGGCTTCGACAAAATTTTTGTACAACGCGATCATCATTTCCGACGTTTCGGGCGTCATGCCGCCTACAACACGACTCATCTTGCGCAGGTTGTTCAACAGTTTGCCAGGCATTACCCGCTCGGGACAATTGCCAAGATAAAAGCCCTCGTTCACTTTCTTTCCGCTTTGTTTTTCAAGTAACGGCAAGACAAGATCGTTCATCGTGCGCGGCGCGATCGTGGATTCGATAATGACCAGCGCGCCGTGTTTCATCACTGATGCAAGGCTGGTCAATGCCGCGCGCAAGGCGTTATAACGCGGGATGTGGTTATCGTCCACAGGCGTTTCGACGGCGACAATAAAAACATCGCGATCGGCAAGTTCTTTGTAATCGGCAGTGGCGCGTAAACGACCAGAGGAAATACCTTCCTTCAAGAGTTCAGCCAATCCCGGCTCGAAGCCCTCAATCGGATTAATGCCCGCATTGATCTTCTCGGCTAGTCCGGGTTTGATATCCACGCCGAGAACGTCAAAGCCTTGCCCGGCAAACAACGCGGCAACCGGCAAGCCGACATATCCCTGCCCAATAACCGCCAATTTCGCAGTCTTATTTGCGATACGGGCGCGAAGTTCGTTCAAATTCATGATAGTTCAACCACCTGATGCGTATGCCCCGATTCGACGAGGGCGAGAGAAATTTTCAACGCGGCGAGTCCATCCTCCCCGGTGATGGGAACGGGTTTTCCATCCTGAAGCGCTTTGAGGAACGATTGTAATTCCGCTTTCAACGGTTCAAAACGAGGGATGGCGTAACGAGTCATACTGCCTTCGCTCACGCCTTTGATGGTTTGAAGCGTCGCCCACTGCACATCGTTGACGAGCGAGTTCTCGTAAAAATACAGATCCTGCGTGAGCGCGTCGGCGCGGAACATGCCGCGCTCGCCAAGCACAAGCACTTCGCGGATCTTCGTCGGCGTGAGCCAGTTGATCTCAAGTCCGCCGATCACGCCGTCTGGAAAACGCAGCGTTGCCCAGAGCAGGTCTTCATGGTCGGTGTGAATCCGTTGCTCGATCTCGGAGTAGACGCGCGTGGGATTCGTCCCCGCCAGAAACCGCATAATGTCCACGTCGTGCGGCGCGAGGTCGATGACCACGCCCACATCCTGAATCCGCGCAGGGAACGGGCCCGCGCGGCGGCAAAAGATTTGATAGATGCGCCCGAGATCGCCCGCGTCCAATTTTTGTTTGAGGGCTTGCAAGGCTGGGTCGAAACGCACCACATGCCCCACCATGAGTTGTTTATTCATCGCGCGCGCTTTTTCGATCAGCCGCGTGCCTTCTTCCACGGTCGCGGCAATCGGTTTTTCGATCAGCACATTCACGCCGGCATCGAGCGCGTCCATGCCCACTTTTTCATGCAACGCGGTGGGAACAACGACCGAGACCGCGTCGGGCTTTTCTTTTTCGAGCATTTCGCGATGATCGGTGTAGGCGCGGATTCCAAATTTCTCCGCAGTCGAATGCGCGCGGATCGAATCGGAATCCGAAATGGCTACCAGGTCCGCTTCGGGAAGTTCGCTGTACACGCGGGCATGATGCCTGCCCATTGTGCCGACGCCGATGACTGCTACTTTCATCCGTTCTTCTCCATGAAATCGTTGACAGTACTCACAATGGTTTCAAGATCGGAAGGACTCAACGCGGGATGCACCGGCAGAGACAAAACTTCGGTGGTTGCAAATTCAGTTTCGGGCAGGCTTTGATCGTATCCCAGATCCTTCACGTAAAAATTTTGCTTGTGGATCGGCACCGGGTAATACACTTCGGAACCGACTCCGTTCTCATTCAAGTATGTGCGGAGCGCGTCGCGTTTTCCGTTCGGAACGCGGATCGTGTACTGATGAAAAACGTGCGTCTGCCCATCTGGGATGAAAGGCGTTCGGACGCCCTTCAAGTTGGCGCTCAGGAATTCGGCATTCGCGCGCCGTCGAGCATTGAACGTCTCGAGCTTCTTCAACTGCGCCAGCCCGATCGCGGCATGGATGTCCGTCATACGGAAGTTGTAGCCGAGCATGTCGTGATAGTAGCGGACTCGCATCCCATGCTGGCGGAGGACGCGGCACATCTCGTCAATCGTTGAATCGTTCGTGGTGATCATGCCGCCCTCGGCGGATGTCATGTTTTTCGTTGGGTACAGCGAAAATGTGCCCGTTCCCATCGAACCGACCTTTTTGCCTTTGTATTCCGCGCCATGACTCTGACACGCGTCTTCAATGACAGCCAGCCCATGTTTCTCCGCGATCTGCATGATCGGGTCCATGTCGCAAGATAAGCCGTACAAGTGAACGGGCAGAATCGCTTTCGTCTTTTTCGTAATCGCGGCTTCGATCTTTGCCGGGTCCAGGTTAAACGTGCGCGGGTCAATGTCTACGAATACAGGTTTTGCGCCGGTGAACAACACGCTGTTCGCCGAGGCAATGAACGTGAACGCGGAGGTAACGACCTCGTCGCCTGCGCCGATCCCATGCGCAAGCATGGCGAGGTGCAACGCCGTTGTGCCAGAGGATGAAGCAATCGCGTGCTTCACGTCGCACATCGCGGCGAACCCTTCCTCGAACGCTTTCACGCGCGGGCCTTGCGCGATGATGCCCGAATCCAAAACTTCCATCACCGCTTGTTTTTCTTCCGCCCCCATTTGAGGTTTTGCCATGTGGATCATTGTGTCATCTCCCATTCCTTGATAGATACTTGGTGTGTTCGCCCGCACTTCGGGCATTTCAATTGGACAGTCTCGTTGGACTGCGAATCTCTTTCAAACATCTCGCCGCACGCGCAGACAAATCCGCGCAGGCGCGCCGGGTTGCCGAAGACCAGTCCATGCGCGGGAACGTCTTTCGTCACCACGCTTCCCGAGCCGACCATCGCCCATTCGCCGATGGTGATTCCGCAGCGGATTGTGGAGTTTGCGCCAAGCGCCGCGCCTTTTTTGATGCGCGTTTCGCTCAGAACCCAATCATCCGCGGCTTTGAGCGAGCCATCTGGGTTGACCGCGCGCGGGCGCATATCGTTGGTGAAGCAGACGTGAGGTCCCACAAATACGCCGTCTTCAATGGCAACGCCGTGATACACCGAAACATAATTTTGGATCTTCACGTTGTTCCCGATCGGCACGCCGGCATCCACGTACACGCCCTTGCCGATGATCGAATTGGTTCCGATCTTCACGCCTTCGCGCACCTGCGCGTGATGCCAAATGCTCGAGCCTTCGCCGATCTCTGCCTTGTCTGAAACTTCCGCGGTTGGATGGATTCGGATTCCCATTAGTTAATTTACCTTCTTTGTTTTTTCAATCAGACGATAATCCTGCCCGACAACTTTCAACAAAATTCCATTGGGCGAATCGAGCAGGCGGATTCCCGCTTCGATGCAGGTCAACCGCAAAATATCCACGAGCTCGTCGTCGCCTTGAATGTAGGCTTGGGTAATTCCCTTTTGCTGAAGGTCGCCGACAAAAGCCTTCGCCTTGTTGCGAAAATCACCGTAGACCTTGAGCGAGTCGCGGGCGTAGTTCAAGGCTCGTTGGGTGAAGACAGCCATCCCGTCGGCGGTGAGATCGTATTGTAGTCGCGTGCGGTCGAGATGCGAAACCTTGATCCATCCGCGCTGGATCAGCCGCTTGATGTACCAGTTGACGCTTCCGACAGCGATGCCCAGGCGATCCGAAAGGTTCGCCTGAGTGACCATCGAGTCTTGGGCAATTTCATTGAGCAGGGAGTATTCGTGTTGTTTGATTTCGGTCATGTCAGCGTTCAGTTTCTGAATTCTCACACAGAAAATCGTCCCTGTCAAGCGTATTTCTCCGCCGTAAAAGTTCGCCGGACTAAATGATTTCTGAAACCAAAATTTGGACGATCTTCTCCGCCGCCCGACCATCCCCATACAACAGCGGACGCTCCCCCGCCGGCTTCCACGTTTCGTACAAAGCGCGGATGCGCTTCGCGTCGACGCCCGCCAAGCTGTTCCAACCCGCGGAGACAGTTTCTACCCATTCGGTTTCTTCGCGCAGGGTGATACAACGCGCGCCGAGCAAATACGCTTCCCTTTGCATCCCGCCCGAATCGGTGAGAATGCAATTTGCGTTTTCCAGCAACTGCAAAATATCCAGCGGGCCCAGCGGCTCGATCAACGACACATTCGAATTGACGGCAAGTTCCCACTCTTCGATTCGTTTCCGCGTACGCGGATGCACCGGAAAGATCACGCGCGTCGGCAATGAACCGAGCGCATCCAAAATGGATTGCATGTTGTTTCGATTGTCCGTGTTTCCCGCGCGATGGACAGTCGCCAACGCGTACTCCCCTTTTTTCAAACTCATCCGCGCCAAAATTTGTGACTTCTCGCGCGCGATCTCAAGATTGTGCAACAACGCGTCATACATCACATCGCCGATCTGATGGACGCCTTTCACGATTCCCTCTTTTTTCAAATTTTGAACAGCCACATCGGTGGGACAAAACAACCAAGTGGATACATGATCAGTCAACACGCGATTGACCTCTTCCGGCATCGCTCGGTTATAGGACCTCAAGCCTGCCTCCACATGCGCGAGCGGAGTCCCCGCCTTTGCCGCCGTCAACGCGCCCGCCAGCGTGGAATTGGTATCGCCATACACGAGAATACAATCTGGCTTCACGCTGGACATAACTTTTTCCAACTCGATCAGCATCATGCCGGTCTGCGCGCCGTGAGTCCCGCCGCCGATGCCGAGATTGAAATCGGGCTGGCGCATGTCCATCTCTTTAAAGAAGAGGTCGGACATTTCGTAGTCGTAGTGTTGACCCGTGTGGATCATCACTTCATTAAAGTGCGAAGTCAGCGCGCGCGACACCGGCGCGGCTTTGATGAATTGAGGTCTTGCGCCAACAATGGACACGATAGTTTTCATAGGTCATTGGACGCAGATGAACGCAGACTTCGCTGATTCAAAGAAAGAAAATCTTCGTTTTCAGCGCGCTTCGCGGTCAGCGTCCCGATTTTGAGAGTGTAAGTTAATCACTGATGTTACACAGTTGAAGTTGATTTGACTCTCGTAATGCGACATTCATGTTGCTCTTGCGCAGGAATGGTTAGAAAAGCGAGATAAATCTCGCACTACGATCTTTACTGCGTAAGGCAAGTTAATCAATCCGGCAGCCACACTTCGGCTGAACCGGCGAGACAGACCTTCCCGTCCGCGTTGAGAATCGTCGTATCTAACACGAGCCGCCGCTTCTCCGCGTTAACCTGCGTCACTTTAACTTCTACCTTCACATTTGAGTCAACGAACACCGGGCGCTTGAACGACGAGTTTTGCGAAATGTACACCGTGCCTTCGCCAGGAAAATCCATACCCAGCGCTTTCGAGATCAGCCCGCCGAGGAACGCGCCGTGAACGATCCTCTTTTTGAAGAACGAATTCTCAGCAAAACTCTCATCGAGATGGATCGGATTCGAATCGCCGACCACTTCGGCAAATTTCTTCACATCGTCCGCCGAGATGAACCGCTCGAACGAAAAGCCGTCGCCTTCTTTGAAATTAAATTCTCGCGTCACGCCATATTCCTTTCGCGTCACTTTTCTTTGTCAACGATCTCCAACAAATATTCGCCGTAGCTATTGCCGCGCAGTTCTTCCCCTAATTTTTTCAACTGCGCCTTGTCAATAAACCGCATCCGATAAGCGATCTCTTCCGGGCATGAGATCATCAGCCCTTGGCGATTCTGAATCGCTTCGATGAACATCGCCGCCTGCAACAATGAATCATGCGTGCCTGCATCGAGCCACGCCACGCCGCGTCCGAACACCCTCACCTTCAACTGTCCCTTTTCAAGATACAGTTTGTTCAAGTCGGTGATCTCGATTTCGCCGCGCGCCGACGGTTTCACTTTCTCAGCCATACTTACTACTTGATTATCATAAAAATAAATTCCCGGCACGGCAAAATTGGACTTCGGCGATTCGGGTTTCTCTTCGATGCTGATCACATTCTCGTCGGCGTCGAACTCCACAATGCCGTATCGCTCCGGGTCAGTAACGCGATAACCAAAGATGAATGCGCCCTCGGTCAACGACGCGCATTTTTGCAACAGCGAGATCATCCCTTCGCCGTAAAAAATATTGTCGCCCAAAATTAAACACACCGGGCTATCGCCGATGAATTCACGCCCGACCAAAAACGCATCCGCAAGCCCGCGCGGTTCGGCTTGTTCTTTGTATTCGAATTTCATTCCCCAATGCGAGCCGTCTTTCAACAATTCACGAAACGCGGGCAACGCATCGGGCGTGCTGATGATCAACACCTCGCGTATCCCCGCCAGCATCAACATCGAAAGCGGATAATACACCATCGGCTTGTCGTACACGGGCAGCAATTGTTTGCTCATCGCGATCGTCAACGGATACAGCCGCGTGCCTTTGCCGCCTGCCAAAATGATTCCTTTCACTTCGACTCCTTCTCGGCGCGCCACGCATAATTTTTCTTGATCCACTCGCCGTATGCGCCGCCGCTCACTTGATCCACCCACTCTGGATTTTGCAAATACCATTCAATCGTCTGACGTAAACCCGCTTCAAACCGGACCTCAGCCTGCCACCCCAACTGACGCTGGATCTTCCCCGCGTCGATCGCATAGCGGCGATCATGTCCCGGGCGGTCGGTCACAAAACGGATCAACTCTTTGTAGCTCTTCAATCCCTGTTCACGCAGTTGATTCACTTCCTCTGGCGGCGCGACCTCATCGAGAATGGCGCAAATTTGATTCACGAGATCAAGGTTCTTTTGCTCATTGCTCCCGCCCACAACGTAGACTTCGCCCGGCACGCCTTTTTCAAACGCAAGTCGAATCGCCTTGCAATGATCTTCCACGTACAACCAATCGCGCACATTCGAGCCATCGCCATAGACCGGAAGTTGCTTGCCCGAAAGCGCGTTCAGGATCATCAACGGAATCATCTTCTCAGGGAATTGGTATGGCCCATAATTGTTCGAGCAATTGGTGATGACCGTCGGCAAACCATACGTGTGATGAAACGCGCGCACGAAATGATCGCTGGAGGCTTTCGACGCGGAATACGGCGAGTTTGGCGCGTACGGTGTCTCTTCGGTGAAATATCCGTCCGCGCCCAACGAGCCAAACACTTCATCGGTTGACACATGCAAAAAGCGGAAGGATTCTTTTGCATCGTCGTTCAATCCGTTCCAATACACCCGCGCGGCTTCGAGCAGGGTGAACGTACCGATGACGTTCGTTTGCAGGAAATCCTCCGCGTTGACGATGGATCGGTCTACGTGCGATTCGGCGGCGAGGTGGAGAACTCCCATCGGCTGATATTGTTTGAAGAGCGAGGCGACAAGTTCGCGGTCGGTGATGCTTCCCTTCACAAACACATAATCGGGATTCCCCTCCAAATCAGCCAGCGAAAGCGGGTTGGCGGCATAGGTCAACGCGTCGAGGTTGACAACGCGGTATTGCTGGCTTTTCATCAGCAAGCGCGCGAGGTTCGCACCGATAAATCCGTTGCCGCCGGTGAGGAGTATTGTTTGCTTCCCGGTCATTGTTGTCCTTTCAAAACACCTGATGGGTATGTCACCCTGAGTGGCGCGGTGCGCCACTCAGGGTCTCTATGGCAATGTCAGAGATTCTTCGCTTCGCTCACATCGTCCCGATGTCCTTCGGGAGAATGACATCGCTAAATATCTTTTCGTACTGTTCCGCGATCTGGGTGATCTCGAATGATTTTGCCTTATTCAAACTGGCTTGGCGCAATGATAACAGGCGGCTGGGGTTTATGAGCAATTCTTGTAACCTGGATTTAAATCCATCTCTGTCCCCCGCTTCGATCAGGTAGCCGTTTTGATCTTCATCCACCAGATCAACAAACCCGCCGACGCGGCTGGCGACAATGGCAAGTCCCTTTGACAGCGCTTGCACGCCAACGACGGGAAGTCCCTCCGACAGCGAGGGCATGAAGAGGATGTCGCTTCGCTCGAATTGTTTCATTACTTCGTCTGGCGTCACCCAGCCTGTTAATATGAAACGATCCTCTAACCCAAGTTCCAAGATGGCTTTCTTCACATCGGGCATCAAGGGACCGTCGCCGATCATCACACACTTCCACGGGATGTCTTTGATTTCATTCAAAGTCTGGATAACTTGCAACGGTGATTTTTGTTCCATGAAGCGACCGGCGAAGACGATCACGGGCGGAGAATTGACTCGAATCGAAACGCTGTTATCTCCATCAATATCTATCCCGTTGGGGATGACGAGGACTTCTTCGTTGTAGTGTTTGAGCGCGAGGCTTCGCGTGTATTCACTCACAGCGACTCGCGCGCTTGCATCGCGCCAGATCCAGCGCGTGGTTGGGAATATCCAGCGGAACCAGTCGCTTGTTTTTTCGGGGACGCCGCCTGGCACATCGCCGAGGTGGGCTGTCAACACGTAAGGGACTTTTGTGAGCCGCGAAAGCGTCCACGCAAGCGCGCCGGCTGGCACGGCAAAGTGGACGTGGACCACGTCGGGGCGAAAAAGGTTGACGAGGCGGAGCCCAGCCCAAAGTCCGGAAAGAACGTAGACGACCATCGAGAGAAAGCTCGCGCGGAAGGGTTGAGTCCGCAGTGTGGGAATCCGAATGATGTCGAATCCATCCCGTTGTTCTTCGCGCGGCAGGTCTTTGAAGAGAGAAGTTAACACTTTAATTTCATGTCCGCGTTTGGCGAGGGCTTGGCAAATGCTTTCCGCCGCGCGTCCGCCGCCGCCGCCAACGGGAGGAAACTCGTGATTCAAAACAAGGATACGCATGGTCAGGACGATCCTTTGGATGACACACCGTTCGGATCGGACATGGCGGTTAACACGGAGGGGAGAAACGCCGCGCCGGGGAGGCTTGCTAAAAGAAAAACGATGCGGATCAACACGGCGACGGCGAGGCTGTGCGCGGGCGTGAGACCCGCGACGCGCGAGAATAAAAACGTGAGCGAAAGTTCTTGCACGCCATAGCCATTGATCGAAATGGGGATGAGCGTGACGAAATACGCGAGACTCCAAATGCCCGCGACGAGCGCGTATGGGACGTGTTCGCCCAAGCCTTCGATGAGAATGTATAACGAGGCAAAGATGAAGATCATGTTGCCCCATGTGTATAAGAGGGACGAGACCAACGCGGCGGGTTGTTTGAGCCAAATTGAAAATGAATGAAACGTGCGGCGGATGAAGTCGGCGAGCTTTGCAACGAGCGGAGGCATGGCGCTGAGTTGAATCGTTGATACGCCAAGGATGTTCCATGCGGGGATGAGCCCGAACGGCACGGCGCAGAACATGCCCGCCATGCCGATGACGCGATCTGCGGCGATGGAGGCGAGGCACACCGCGCGGTCATAGCCGAGGCGCATGGCTCCGCCCAAACGAACAACGTCGCCGCCGATGGTGGTGGGCAAATAATTGGAAGCGAACAAGCCTGTGAGAGTCAATTGAGCGGTTCTCGAAAAGGGAATCATCACGCCGCCCGAACGGAGCAGAACATGCCAGCGCAAAATGACGAACAAGCGCGAAACCAACAAAGAAAGCAATGCCAACGCAAAAACGGGAAATGAAATTTCTTGCAGCAAACTCGTGATCTCGTTCCAGCCTTCGCGTTCGATGAGCAGGACGATCAAAGCGACCGCTAGCGCGGTGCCAAACACGCGCAGGACCAAATTTTTGTTTTTGGAAAACCAGCCGATCATTTTTTAGACCTCTTGCAAAAGTCTTCTTTGCCACAGAGATCACAGAGAAAATGAGTTTTAAGAGATTTTCTCAAAGGTCTCCGTGCGCTCTGTGGCTGATTGTAGGTACTGACGCAAGAAGTCATTTCTTCTTATTCCCCTGAATGATCTCCCTCAAGGTGTACGTCGGTTTTTGCTGCGACTCGTGATACGTTCGCGCGAGCAGTTCGGCGATCAAACCCATCAAGACGGATTGAAAGCCGAGGATGAACAGCATCACGCCGATCAACAACAACGGCGACGTGGAAGCAGGCACGCCAAAAAATGCGCGGCGGATGAAAACATACGCGAGGTCAACCATGCCCAACAGCATGAGTCCCACGCCCGCGCCGCCAAACAAGCGGATGGGTTTGTGCGAATATTCAAGCAGAAATTTCACTGTGAACAGATCGAGGATGACTTTCGCGGTTCTGTCCAAGCCGTAGTTTGCTTTGCCGAATTTACGCGGGTGGTGGCTGACGGGAATCTCGGTGATGCGCGCGCCAACGGAATGCGCGAACACGGGAATGAAGCGGTGCATCTCGCCGTACAAACGGAATCCGCCGAGCACTTCGCGGCGATAGGCTTTGAGCGTGCAACCGTAATCGTGCAGATGCACGCCCGTCACGGTGGAGATCAGTCCATTGGCGATGTTCGAGGGGATGGTGCGCGTGAGGCGATTATCCTTTCGATCTTTGCGCCAGCCGCTGACGAGGTCGTAGCCTTCGTCTAACTTTGCCAACAATCTTGGAATATCTGCGGGATCGTTTTGCAGGTCGGAATCCATCAACACGATGGTGTCGCCTTGCGCGTGGTCAATGCCCGCCGAGATGGCGGCGGTCTGCCCGAAGTTGCGGCGGAAGACCAGCACGCAAACATGATTCGGATTCCTTTCGGCGAGCGATCTCAACACGTCGAGGCTGTTGTCGCGGCTTCCATCGTCTACGAAGATAACCTCCCATTGTTGTTTGAGCGGCTTCAACGCTTTTTCAATCGCTTCATATAACAAGGGCAGGCTTGCCGCTTCATTGTAGACGGGGATCACAAGGGAGAGATTCATGGACGCTTCCTAAATAAGTACAGCACATCTTCGCATTGGGCGAGGTTTTCCATATCGAACGGGACGGGCTCATAACGCGGGTCGTTTTGAAAATCATCCAAGTTCGTGTTTGGGTAGCCCTTCCAAATAATAAAGTAATCAGCCGATTCGCGCCACTGCGAATCCATTTCGTCGCTGAACAAGCCGAAGCGCAGCAAGCGGTCGGGGTCGCCCGCGCGGACGTATCCCGCTCCCGCCGTGATCTGCGGAGGAAAATAGCGAACGTCGTCCATGTACAACAGCATGGCAATGTGCCTGCCGCTTCCTTTCCAGTAGATCAAACTATCGGGCGGAATCGCGTCTGCGAGGGCATGTCCTGCTTGTTCGTAATACGCGAGGAAGTTCGTTGAGCAAGGAGTGGCGTACGTCCCTGCGTTGGCGGCGGGAGGGAGGATCACGCCGACGAGGAGAAACAGGTTGAGGGTCGCGAGAGAAGCGTTTTGTCCCGTCCAGTTTTTGATGGAGGTGAATCGTTGAGCGATCCAGTAGAAAATTAAGAGAGCGAGTCCAACCAACATTCCTGTGAGCGCCGCGCCGATGCGTTTTTGAATGTCGAGAGGCAAGTTGAAAATGTACGTGAGGATTTCGCCCAACGATGCAAATGTGAATTGACCCGCGTCGTTCACGCGCGGAAATTGAATCGCCGCCAGCGACCATTCGCCCGTGCGCTGGAAATAATACGAGCCCAGCCCTGCGGCGAAAAATAACAAGACGATGAAGAGAATCGCGCGGCGGATCTTTGAATCACTGACGCCGTTGGAAAAGACGATGACGATGAATAAGAATCCCGCGATGGAATAAAACATTTGATACGGCGAAAAACATTGGATGCAAAATTGATTGAACAACGATGCCCACGTGTGCATGAGGAACAGCAAGATGAATGACGCTCCCAAAAATATCGCGGACCTGAATTGACTCGCGCTCTTCCATTCTGCTCTGGACGGGAAAAGGATCAACGCGCCCGCGAATCCGCACAAGAGGAAGAAGTGATGTTGAATGCCGATGGCAACGGACTGGATGCGACTCAAATTCGTGATGTTGAAAGTATCGTATCCGAACACGGCGAACGGGCGAGAATAGTTCAGGAATGGGGTCAACGATTCGGGCAACCACAACGACCACAATTGCATGATGTTGGGCAAATAAATGATGTGAAAGAGAATGAATAGACTCGCGCTCGAAGCCAGCGACCATACGCCCGCTTTTTTTCCATGTTGCCAAAAAATATACAACACAAGCAGGGGAAGGAAAACGACCATGTTCTGCCGCGTCATCACGATGAGGACGGATAATAATGAGGCAAGGACGATTTGCCACAGTGGACGTTTCTCGCCGAGCGCGCCAAGCGCGCAAACGAAAACCCACGTGAGTATACAAGCGACGAGTCCTTGCGATAGCGCTTGACTGTAAAACGACACGGTCGCATCGGAAAGCGCGAAGACCCACATGACGACAGCCGCCCAATTTTTTCCGCATATGCGATTCGCCAGAATCCACACGCCAGCCAGCATGAAGAAACTGACCGCAATCGCAAAGTAACGCGCCTCGCGCAGACCCGCGCCGAACCAATATTGAACCTCGCCTGGAATTAAAAAGGCAAGCGGGGCTTTGTTCGTCCAATAGCCGTAGTCTTCAAAGGGAGCAAATTCGCCGCGGGCGAAGACAAGTCCCTTGAAGAGATACGCGCCTTCGTCGCCGATGGAGAGGGAAGAGTGAGCAAAATACAACGATCGCGCTACAAAGAGAATCACCCCCAGCAATGTAATTATCTCAATGAGCGGAAGTTTTCTTTCAGGCTTCATTGAAGATTATTTGCCGTTCAACCGCGCCATGTCCGCGTCTACCATCATCGTCACCAGTTCTTTGAAGCTGACAGAAGGTTCCCAGCCTAATTTGGATCGCGCTTTGGATGGGTCGGCGATGAGCAAGTCCACTTCGGCGGGACGGTAGAAGCGTTCATCTTGCACGACAAATTCCTTGTAGTCCAAGCCCACATGACCGAAGGCGATGTCACAAAACTCGCGCACGGCGTGGGTCTCGCCCATGCCGATCACGAAGTTATCGGGTTCGTCTTGTTGCAACATGCGCCACATCGCTTCGACATAATCGCCCGCGAAGCCCCAGTCGCGTTGGGCTTCAAGGTTGCCGAGGCGGAGTTCCTTCGCCAGTCCGAGTTTGATGCGGGCAACCCCGTCGGCAATTTTGCGCGTGACGAATTCCAATCCGCGGCGCGGACTCTCGTGATTGAACAGAATCCCCGACACGGCGAACATATTGAACGACTCGCGATAGTTGACCGTGATCCAATGTCCGTACACTTTCGCCACGCCATACGGACTGCGCGGATAGAACGGCGTCTCTTCGCTTTGCGGCACTTCGAGCACTTTGCCGTACATCTCGCTCGACGAAGCCTGATAAAAACGGATCTTCGGGTTAATGAAGCGGATCGCCTCCAACATGCGCGTCACACCGAGCGCGGTGATCTCGCCTGTCAATGCGGGCTGGTTCCATGAGGTGGGCACGAACGATTGCGCGGCGAGGTTATACACTTCGGTCGGCTTGTATTCTTCGAGGAACGAAAGCAGGGAACCTTGATCGTGCAAGTCGCCTTGAACAACCGTGATGTCATCTAATAAATGATTGATGCGTTCAGAGGTCATCGTGCTCGAACGACGCGCCACGCCGATCACGCGATAGCCCTTGGAAAGCAACAACTCCGCGAGATACGACCCGTCTTGACCTGTGATGCCTGTAATGAGAGCGGTGGGCATTGAAACTCCTAGTTCAAAATTCAGTGACTGAATTATAACCGATAAACCCACCTCATGACATGTCATTCTGAGCGACTGACAAGGAGCGAAGAATCTTCATCACGATATAAGAGACCCTTCGCTGTCACTCAGGGTGACACATCAACGAGATGTTTCAGACGCGCGTTTTTTCTCCAGCCACCAGCCTCCGCCCAGAATCGCTCCCCACAGCCCGACGATCAACGCGATCATCACCGCGAACGGCAATTGTCCGCCCACATAAAAATATCGGCTCGCGTACCATTGCGTGAAGATCAAAATGAAAATCACTTCGCATGCCACAACGCGCACGAACCACGCATTGCGAGTCTCGCGCCACCACACCCAAACATACCCCGCGACCAGCGCCTGCCACATAAACATGATCGTCCGATAGCGCGGATTGTCCCACTGGTCGCCTCCGCCTCGTAGAGCGGCGAGCAGGATCCAGGTCCAGACGAGAAGCGAGAGCCAGATGAAGATGCTTCGACTCTCTCTTCGGACGTCAGCACGCTTCGCTTCGACACGGCTCAGCGCAGGCTTTTCCCAGCCGACAGTTGATCCAGTTACGAACGACAGGATCAACAGCGGAAGCAGTGCAAACCATCCCAGCGCGCGCGATACGTAGATGATCTTCCAGATCGGGAGCGTCGGCACGACCAGCGCGGCAGGGAGCACAGGTTGAAGAATCCCATAGACCGCAACGAACGGAAGTCGTACCCCCTCGGGCATTTCATCGAAAAGTTTTTGTACCCAACCCGATTCGCGCTCGATCTGATAGACATTCCATTTGACCGAGAGTTGAATCCAATCGTTGAGCACAGACATCGGCGAGGTCGTGTCGAACACGCCTTTGCGGTTGAGCGACGACGACAACGCGAACAAGCCAACGAGGAACACAAGCGCGAAAATTATGATCGGCTTCCATGAGATGCTCGCGCGCTCGCGTGAGAAGAACATCCAGCCCGCGAAGAGGATGAGCGTGAAGACCGCGACGGCAGGGGAGAGGAGCAACATGCCGAGGAGGCTGAGACCGAGAGCAATTCGCGGCGCAACTTTGGAGTCGGACGGCTTGCCGTCCGATTCAGGAGCAAGCTCCTGAACTCCAAATACAAACCCCCAAAACGCGATCGCGGTCAGGGTCATCAAATACGGCTCGCGCATCGCGGACCCGCCCAACAAAACGGATTCGGGATACAGCGCGAAGATCCACGCGGATGCCCACGCGACCTTTTTACCAAAGACTTGATTCGCCGCCCTCCATAAAAACGGAACCCCCAACGCGGCGACGAATGCCGCGAGCAGAACCAGCATCAACGGACGATGCGCGTCGGGCGAGAGATAGCGATAGACAAGCGCGCCGAACGCCAGCAATCCGCCGTATTGATCGGATGAATAGTCTCCGCTGAACGCATCGAGGATCGAGTTGTCTGAAGACGCCAGTTTCCACGCCTGTTCATCGCGTTTGTGCGCGTCGGTGTAGGTGTAGCCTGCCAGCCCATCGCGGGAGTCTTGATGCCCATAGAGTGGCAACAACTGATACGTCGCCAAGCCGCTCGCTAAACGGAGGAAAAATGTAAACGCGACGATCCAAGCCAAAGTTCTCCCCCTTCCCGCCCATTTTGTGGAGGAGGCAAGCGCCATCAACGTAAGAAAAAAGAGAACAGAGAAACCGAGCCAGCCAGACAGCCAATCGGCGCCCTGAAACCACGACAAAACTGCCCCCGAAACGAGGGCAGTCGGAAGCATCCAGAATAGACCTTGCTTATTGAGATTCATCGGGATAATTCTACCCCAATCTCCTCACCCCGCTTCTACAAGCCGAGCGGCTTTGCCCCAAGGAATCTGCGATGCGCGGAACGCATGCACGCGTCCATCACAACTTGCAATCCCGCGTCGCGCGCTTTCTGCGCGGCTTCTTCGTTGACGACGCCTTCCTGCATCCACACAACTTTCGCGCCTATTTTTATGGCTTCGTCCACAACTGGCGGAACATCCTCGGGCTTGCGGAAGACCTGCACCACATCCACCGACTCGGGAATCGAAGACAGATCGGGATACGCCTTCTCGCCCATGATCTCTGTCGCGGTTGGGTTCACGGGAATAATTTTATATCCCTGATCTTTCAGATATTGCACGATCCCAAAACTTTCTTTTGCAGGATTCGACGACAATCCCACCGCCGCAACGGTCTTCGCCGATAAAAGGATGTCCTTCATTTCTTTTTCGCTGTTCATGTTTCAATCTCCTTTTCACTATAAAAACTAAGGCATGTCACCCTGAGGGAGTGGCGCGAAGCGCCGCGACCGAAGGGTCTCTCTCGCTGTGATAGAGATGCTTCGCTACGCTCAGCATGACACCTCGCGAAAGAATGACAACACAGGTTAACTTACCTATCATAATGCTTTGCCGCGTTCTCGTTCTCATGCTTGATCGGCAACACCGCTTTGAACACGGTCTCGCCTGGCTTCGACTTCACCAACAATTGTCCGCGATGATGATTCGCGATGATGTCGTGCGAGATGTGCAAGCCGAGTCCCGTTCCGCTCCCTGGCGGTTTCGTCGTGAAGAACGGCTCGAAGATTCGTTCCTGAATATCTTCGGGAATCCCCGCGCCGTTGTCCACGATCTCGACGACAACGCGATTATCTTCCACGCGCGTTCGCAAAATAATTTCGCCATTGCCAGTCATCGCATCCACCGCGTTATCAATGATGTTCGTCCACACTTGGTTTAACTCGCTGGCATACGCTTCGATGCGCGGCAGGTTCGGCGCGTACTCGCGCTTCACCGTCACGCCCTGTTTCAATTTGTGCTGCAAGATGACCAGCGTATTTTCAAGTCCCTCGTGCACGTCCACTTCGAGCAGCGGCGCCTGATCGAGATACGAATACGACTTCATCGCGCGCACGATCGCAGACACGCGCTCGGTGGTATGTTGCACTTCGGCGAGCAATTCCATCAACAAACAACTCGCGCCGAGCCATTGAATGGATAAATTAAACAATGAAGACGACTTCAACTCTTCAAGCGACTCGACGTTCCACCCAAAGCTGACCATCGCAGGCGCAAGCTCCCACGCGGACTCAACCCCGCTCGCTTCCAACCACGCCTGAAGCTGATCCACCAAATCAATTTTTTCCAACGCCTCAAGTTTGACTCGCGACTCAAGCCGCCGCGTGGACTCGCTCATCAATTGATCCAGCCATTCCGTTTGATTCTCTTTGAACGCGACCGATTCGATCTCGTGAGTCAACATCCTCCACTTGACGAGTGTTTTCTGCAATTCAGCCGCGCTCCGTTGAGCCGCCGCGGCGGGATTGTTCAACTCGTGCGCCAGTCCCGCGCTCAACGTGCCAAGCGCCGCCATCCGTTCCTGCTGATGGAGCAAGGCGTCGTTCTGGCTGAGTCGATTCATCACCCAATGCAACACTGCCAACGCCGCCGTCGAACTCGTGGACAGTAAATTTTCAAATGCCTCAGGTGAAATTCGCAGTACTTCGCAATCGGTGATCGCCTGAACGCTTGCCGAACGCGGCGAGCGCGAGAGCAACGCCATCTCGCCCAGCACGTCGCCAGGATTCCGCACGTCAATTTTGATGAGCGATTGCCCCGATTGTTTGATGACCTCAAACTCGCCGCTCACCACAACGAATGCCGCGTCGCCGTCATCTCCCTGCTTCATCAGAAACTCCCCCGCGCGTAAAGAGACAGGCTTGGCATCCTCCATGAGTTGTTGCAACTCAGAGTCGGTCAAGCCTTGAAAGAGGGGTGATTTGCGGAGGTCGGAGAGGTTCATATTATTCGAGGAATTTCGAGATACGTTGTTTAAGCAATTCTGGTTTTCTAGTCCAACATTCCCAAACCACGAAAACTTTCCAACCATCTTTTCTTAGCGACGATAAATTTTGTCTGTCACGCCTCACATTACCTACTCTCTTGTTCTGCCAAAATTGAGCATGTGTTTGTGGTTTTACCTTGCCGTACTTACACTTGTGCATATGCCAAAAACAACCGTGAACAAATATTATTTTTCCATGTTTAGAGAGTACCAAATCGGGTTTTCCTGGAAGACCTCTCACGTTTAATTTGTATCTATACCCCATTTGATAAACCAAAGAACGTACAAAGATTTCAGGTCGAGTATCTTTATTTCGGATTCTCGACATATTTAATTTTCTTTGCTCAGGAGTTAAAACGTCTGTCATTGAGGATAAACATTTTTCAACGATTTCACAAATGTTCCAACTGTTAACAAAGCATCTCGCCCCTCCCTGGGATATTCTTTATGCAATTTTTCAGGAACAATAAGAGAAACGTCTAAACGAGCCATTTCATCAAGTTGTCTTCCCGAGATTCCCTTTTGCATCGTTATGATATGTTTATGTTTTATACGTGGTGCTTCCCTTGTTACTTGTCTCCATCTGTCTTTACAAGTCATTTTTAATGCAACCATAAACAACTTGTTTTCAGGGAAATATGGATCATCGTAAGACAATTTATCAGGAATAATAATATCTGGTTCCGTTTTATCAACATATCGTCTCATTTCGTAGGGTATCCCAGCCTGCCTTAACAAGAATTCAACATGATTTTCCAGTGAACGTCCAGCCCTAGCCCTGCGACTCTGTAAAATGCTCATTGCAGTCTCAATAAAATCATCTATATCTCTGAACACACGTGTTACTTCTGATTGAAATACTTTTCTTTCAGCCATTTTAAATAGAGTATATTCTTGATCAATGAGATAGACCAATTGATCATCGGGGCTAAACTCTAAAAAACCATTGACACAATCTATCAAGGCTTCTTTTGTTGTAGAAGAAAACACGATGCCTGGAGGAATCTCTTGAATACCCGCGACAAATTCCCTGAATTTTCGATTCAGACAAATATCTTCTGTTTCCTCAATAGCAACACCTTCTTGATAAGCAACCCAGTTCTTTATTAATTCCACACCAAGTGCCGACTGGATTTCTTCAATATCATCATCGTTATCAAGAACATATGCATAAAAGTCTATTAGGGTTTTTGGTATTAAGACTAACAAATTACCAACATTATCATCATCCAAGTAAGGAAAATCCCGCCCAAATTTAGTAAGCCTATATTCACTTTTAGCTTTTCCATACCATATTACATTTGAATCTGTTACCTTGCCGTCTTGCCAGGTAACTTGAACTGAATGGTGGTGATTCATTCCCCTTAGAGGTTCTTGGGTAGTAAATAAATGCCAAACCTCCTTGGGCAAATAATACCCTCTTTGATGACCACCAGTAGCACCAACATCATTTGGTGAAATCACCTTTAAAATTGCCTTTTTGTACTTCAAAGCATCTTCAATTGCTCTTTCACAAAATAGAGATCGCATTATTATATCCTCCCAACAAAGTTTACTTCTTCAGCAAGCAGTTGTCACCGCTTTGAATCTGCCAAGATAAGACTTTTACAATCTCATTGCCAATTGCCTCAACAACCTTAGGAACCACAGCGTTCCCAAATTGCTTATATGCCTGCATGTCAGAAACCACAATTTTCACATCATCAAATCCCATCAAGCGTGCACATTCCTGAGGTGTTAGTCTCCTGGGGTTTTTGCCCTTTTGTGGTATCAATATTTCCGAGCCATCTTTATAATATCTTGCACTTAATGTACGAGTTATTCCGCTTGGATAAGCTAATCCAAAACCAAAGCCATTACCTTTTTTCTTATGACGTTTAGCATAATTCTGTAAATACTTCCACAAATGGTCGGTTAACGTATATTTGAGATCAGGCTTTAAGTCAAGAACGTCAGCCAGTTTCGGTTTTTCTCCCTGTGGCGGTTCAGGAAATTTAAAAGGCGGTTCAGATTTAAATACATTTTTGTCAAAGCATACAATGTAAATACGTTCACGATGTTGTGGGACCCAACCAGAAGCATCAATCACTTTAGCGTTAACCCAATAGCCCAATTCTTCAAGCGTCTGTCGGATAACCTGCCATGTTTTGCCTTTGTCGTGCGATTGCAAATTTTTTACGTTTTCCAGAAACAAGACAGGAGGGCGCTTGATTTCAATAATTGTAGCTAGATAGAAAAACAAATTTCCTTGGTTAACATCTTGAAAACCGTGCGCCTTGCCCAAACTGTTTTTTTTAGATACACCTGCTAGTGAAAACGGCTGACATGGAAAACCAGCGGCAAGAATATCGTGATCTGGTATCTCCAGCGGTTCGATGTTGCGAACATCTCCATGGGGAATTTCACCGAACCAATTTTTATATGTCTTCTGAGAATACTTATCCCATTCAGATGAAAAGACGCACTTCCCGCCAAGCTTTGTGAGCGCAATACGAAAACCACCTATCCCAGCAAATAAGTCGACGAATTTGAATGGGATAGAATCTGGAACTATTCCTTCAATTTTCGACGAAACAGAAAATAGCGATGGCTGATAGACAGCTTGTGCTTCTTGCAAGACTGACAAGATAAATTCCTGCTGGCTCATTTGATTTTGCTGGCGTTCATTGTCAATCCAGTTACGAACTCCAGATGGAATATTTCTTACAAGAATATCTTTGGGCATGCGCCGCTTCTCCGCTGGGAAAAATTGATAGCACCCTCATAATACCAAACAAGGATAATTAGCGCAAGTGTTCTAATAATTAACGGAGAGGTTTATCCCTTATTTTCTCATATCAAATCCAATCGTGCTATACTTTCCGAAGAATGTTATGAACAAGAATACAAAACCAATTTGGATCGGTTTGACGCCCTGACCGACGACATGATTGACACGTCAGATATCCCGCCCTTGACTGAGGAATTCTTCCAGTCTGCGAAATGGCGGATGCCGAAAGACAAGGTCAAGGTTCTGGTGGAGGTCGAACCTGAGATCGCGCAATGGTTCAAGGCGCAAGGAAAAAACTACCAACAACTTTTAGCGGATGCGTTGCGCCGCTTTGCGCAGGAACACCGAAAATAGTATGAACATGCCCTCGAGAAATCGGGGGCTTTTTTACAATCCCTTCAAATACTCCTTCATCAACGCGTACGCGATGGCGCCCTCGCCAACCGCGGAGGCGACGCGGTGATTGGTCCCGTAGCGCACATCGCCTGCCGCGAAAATTCCAGGCGTGGAGGTTTCCAAAAGAAACGGATCCCGTTCGAGGGTCCAGTTCTGAGGCGGCTTTTTATCCTTCATAAGATCGGGACCCGTGAACACGTATCCCTTGTCACTGCGCTTCACTAAATCCGCGACCAGTTGGCTTTGCGGACGAACGCCGATGAACACGAACAACGCCGAAGCATCGCACGTCTGCGTCTCATTCGTCTTCGTGTTTTTGATGACGATCGCTTCGAGCGTGTTGCTTCCTTGCACTTCGAGCAGATCGGTGTCGGTGAGAATTTCGATCTTCGCGTTGCCGCGCATCGCATCCACAAGATGTTTCGACGCGGTGGGTTCGTGTCCGCGCACCAACACCGTGACCTTGCGCGCGAACTGACTCAAATAGATCGCGCCCTGCGCGGCAGAATTCGCGCCGCCCACAACGAACACATCGCCATCTTTATAATTCATCGCCTCGGTATACGCCGCGCCGTAATAAATTCCCGCGCCTGTGAGTTTGTCGCCGCCTGGCATCTTCAACGTGTGGAACGACGCGCCCGTGGCAAGCAACACCGCGTGACAGGATATCTCAGCCCCATCTTTTAACTGGACGATGCGATACGAGCCCTTGACGACAATTCGGCTTGCCTCCTGCGCCGACAGGATCTCGACCCCGAACTTTTTCGCCTGCGTGACCGCGCGGCGCGTGAGATCGTCGCCAGAGATTCCCGTTGGGAAGCCGAGATAGTTTTCGATCTTTGGGCTTGAGCCTGCCTGCCCGCCTGGCGCGGCTTTCTCGATGACCAAACATTTATATCCCTCCGAGCCTGCATACACCGCCGCGGCAAGACCCGCAGGTCCACTGCCAATGACGATGATGTCGTAGAACGGAAGCGCGGCGCGCGTCTGTAACCCCACTTTGTCCGCGAGTTCTTGCAGATTGGGTTCAACGAGCGATTTGCCGTCGGGGAAAAAGATGACGGGGAGTTTCGTTTCGGTCGTTACGCCTTCGACCAACTTGCGCGCGCTTTCATCCTTTTCAATATCCAGCCATTGATAGGGAATCTGGTGTCGCGTGAGAAAATCTTTCACTTGATGACTGCTCAACGACCACAATGTGCCCGCCACGCGAATCCCCTCGTATGGCAATCGCGCATGTGCTTTCCAGTCTTCGAGCAGATCGTCCAAAATGGGATACAGCCGTTCGCTCGGCGGATGCCACGGCTTCATCAGGTAATAATCGAGCCGCACTTCGTTGATCGAGTCAATCGCGGCTTGCGTGTCGGCGTAGGCGGTGAGCAGGACACGCTTGGCTTGCGGATAGGACTTCATTGCCTCGGCGAGAAATTCGGTGCCGCTCATTTCGGGCATGCGCTGGTCAACCAAAAACAGCGCGACGGTTTCGTTGCGCTGTTCCATCTTCTTCAAATACTCCAATGCGGCTTTGCCCGAGTTGATGGGGAGGATGCGATAATCCTGCCCGTAGTGCGAGCGCAGGTCACGTTCGATGGAGTTCAAAACGGAGGCGTCATCGTCAATTGAGAAGATAACTGGCTTGGGCATGGAGCGGATTTTATCATCATACCTCTTGCGAAAGTGAATCTTGCTTAGCCACAGAGCGCGCAGAGTTCTCTGAGAAAATCTCAAAATCTCTGTGTTCTCTGTGGCAAAAGATTCACATCAGCACGAAAGTTTCTATATTCTGAGGTCGTCTCAATGACGCTGGAGAAAAAAATGAACCAACCACAAACAGAAACAAAATCAGAGTTCTCGATCCACCCGAAAACGCAGATCGGGTATATCTCGCTCACCGTTGCGAATCTCGACAGCCAGATCGAGTTCTACCAAAAGGCGATGGGATTCAAACTGCACTGGAAGGAAAACGGCAAAGCGGGGCTGGGCGCTGGGGGCGCGGATTTGCTGAAGTTGATGGAGCAGGCTGACGTCAAGAAATATCGAGGTGTGACGGGGTTGTATCATGTCGCCTACTTGTTCCCGAATCGCCGCGAGTTGGCGATCGCGGTGGCGCGTTTGTTTGCGATCAAATATCCCAACTCGCCCACCGATCACATTTTGACGAAGACCACGTATCTCGACGACATCGAACATAACGGCATCGAGTTGTATTGCGAATCGCCCGACGATGGCACGTGGACATTCAAAGACGGCAAGTACGAGACGTATCGCAAAGACGGCTCATGGAGCGATGGGCGCGAGGCGCTCGATCTCGATGAGTTGTTCAGTCACCTGACCGAGGATGATAAGCTCGATGTCTCTGTTCCGCCTGAGTTGAAGATCGGGCATGTGCATCTCCACGTCCGCGATATGGATGAAGCGGTGGATTTTTATCACGGCGTCATCGGCTTCGACATCATGGGCGTGGCAAAACCTTTCCAAATGGGATTCGTTTCCGCAGGCGGATACCATCACCATCTCGGACTCAACACCTGGCAGGGACGCGGCGCTCCCCCGCCTCCGCCCGACGCGGTGGGTCTGCGTTACTTCACCATCGAGTTGCCGAATCAACAAGCGTACGATGATGTCGTTGCGCGCGTGGACAAGGCGGGCATCTCATCGAATCAAATTGATGATGGGTTGTTGATCTACGATCCCTCGCAGAATGGCGTTGTGTTGACTGTTGCAAAGTAAGGCGGATTGCCAATCCGCTCCGCGAAATAAAACACACGAATGACTTCGTTGTTCATTTTATATACATGGGTCTAAGAACATCAGCCACACACATCCCAGACACCATACGATGGTGCCGTACGAAACAGCGGCAGTGCGAAGCATCTGACTCCAATCAAAATAGCCCGCAATAGGATACATGATACTCTGTTGGTACTCGACCTCATACTTCCATATATCCTCAACTTGATAGACAACAATGTATGACCGAATTGGAATTATAGGAAAGCCTGCTACTAACCATTTTGTTGTTATATACCCTTGATTGGTTTCTTCTCGTCCATAAAAGCGTGTTCCAAAAAAGCGAAAGGCAAAAACTCCTCTTTGGAAGAATCCTAATATCCACGCTAGAACTAAGCAAGTAACGATAATCAAAAGATCTGCTTCTGGTGAAACAAGATTTAGACCTGGAGCAGAGCGGATACAGGAAAGGCTGGCAACAGCGACGAGGGCATGCATGAAGCCAAGAAAGCTGCCAAAAGCTACTAAAGCAGAAATTATCCAGCCCAATTTTCTCCATCCTTCCCCCAATTGCGGAGCAAATAATAAACGCCCAGAGCAACCAAAATAGTAAAAAGAATATTGATGGCTGTTGGAAAATCGTGAATGCCTGTAAAGCCAAGACTTCCAGGTGGGAAAATCTTTATCATAAATTGGAGAAAGATACCTGCTGTTCCGCCCGCGACGAATGCCGCGCGTAGATTTCCGCCTGCAACAAAAGCGATAAGTGTGGAGGCGACTCCGCCAACAAACAGGGATAGAACCAGAAGAAATGGCGACCAGGGGGTTTTCTCCCCAGTCACTAACAAATAAACGAACATCGCACAGGCGATGCCGATTGAAAACATGATATTCCGCCCGAACGAATCGCCTTCGTCTTCCAAAAGCGAAATTCCCACCATCAGTCCCGCCATGAGACCGACAAGTCCCAACCATAGAAAAATATCATCGAACATGGGTCGGAATATAACATAACAAAGCGGTAGTCCAAGTATGAATTGCCGCTTTGTTGCTCTATTTCAATATCTTTATTAAATTCCTGCCACTCGCCCCGCTGACTCCGCCTCCGCCATGCACGCCACTTCCGCACAGATATAAATTGTCAATCGGCGTTTTGTGATTCGACCAGCCAGGAATCGGACGCATAAATAAAAATTGATCGAGTTGTAATTGTCCGTGGTTGATGTCGCCTTCGGTCAGTCCGTAGGTGGTTTCAAGATCAAGAGGCGTTATGGTTTTGATATTAGAGACTTGAGACTGGAGATTGGGGAAGTATTCGTTTAGAGTCTCTAGCGTCAATTTCTCAAGTTTCTTAGTCTCCTGTCTCCAGTCTCCAGTTTTTAATTTGTATGGAGCGAATTGGAAATGAATCGAAACCACGTTCCCTGAAGTTGTCACTTCAAGATACGGCTTCTCAGAAATTTCTTCGTACTTAGCCGCATCATAAGCCTTCTCTAAATACTTAACAGATGGTGCAACAACTAAAGTCCCTTCGGGGATTCCGTGATTTCCATTAACTTGTAAATGAATCTTCGCTACTGAGCCACGCATCTTAATAGATTGGGTATGCCATACGAATTCAGGTGGTAAATCTTGTGCACCGACAAGTTTTAACAAAGTATGTTTTGGGTCTGCCGATGAAATGATTGTATTCCCAAAAATTTCTTCCCCATTTGCTAAGACAACACCTTTAGCAATTTGATTTTCAACTTGGATACTTGTTACTTGTGACTCAGTTCTTATCTCCCCACCAAAAGATTTGACCGCATTCGCCAAAGCATTTGTCATGTCACCTACTTCACCAACATTGACATGACTTAATCCGCCCCGATTCAACCAATTATGGATTAACGTGTATCCCGTCCCAGCGGACATCGGTCCCAGCGTGGAGCCGTGAATCGCCACCGAAGCAATTGCGGCTCGGACGATTTCCGATTCAAAATATTCCTCCACCAACTCCTGCGCAGACATCGGCAATGCTCGAATAAAGTTAAGCATATCCTTTCTGCCAGCCAAACGGAGCTCGAGACCTAATTCCAATAATCCATAACCATCGCGCAGACTCATATTCTTCGGCAAGCGTGGCATGATGGTCGCATACGCCGCATCCAAAATGCCCGCGGCTTTATCCATGAAGCGGACGAATTCATTCCAGCGTGATGCATCTTTCTCTGAGAATCGTTTGATGGATTCTTCGTTGAGAGTTAAATGATTTCCATCAGGTTGTAAGGAGACAAACGCTGGTCGAGTAGAGCGAGTGCTTTTCTCGCTCGTATCGAGACCAAGTTTTAGATCTTTGATAATGTCAGGTCTTAACGTTCCGCCTGTTTGCACAGAATCAACAGTGAAATTCTCGCCGAAGGATTCGGTCACCACCGAACCGCCGACGATGGAACGGCGTTCAAGGACTAAAACTTTTTTGCCCTGCTTGGCAAGATACGCGGCGGCGACTAATCCGTTGTGCCCCGCCCCGATGATGATGTGATTATAAATATTTGACATAAAAATTCCTTTTGTTGCAATGATGTTTTACTTGCCATGCCCGCACGGGGATTAATCCCCGTGCTATTCAAACAAAGCCGACTGAAAGTCGGCTAGTCCGCTTGAGCGGACTTCGTAAGAATAGCACGGACGTTAACGTCCGTGCGGGTGCCCCGCGCCGATGATGATAGCGTTGTAGTGATTTGTCATGAATAATTCCTTTTGTTGTCATTGTATAATTGCAAAAACCATATTTTGAAGGGTGTAATCTATGCCAGATTTCTTCTTGATTATTTGTTTCGGAACGCTCGGTTTGGCGGTTTTTGTGCTTGGTGTTTTGATTGGCTTAATAACAAAAAATTCTTATCGTTACAGAGTTTTGTTAAATCAAAATCGCGGCGAAGCAATTGTACGAAAATTAATAACTTCAAATTTCAAATCGCCAAGTTTTCATTTACTCAATAATATAACAATTCCTTTTCAAGATGGCACTACTCAAATTGATCATATTTTGATTTCAACCAAAGGAGTATTTGTTATTGAAGTAAAACATTACTCTGGTTGGATTTTTGCAAATGAAAAATCAAAACAGTGGATGCAGTCTATTTATAGGGTGAAGAATCAATTTCAAAACCCTATTCATCAAAACTTTCGTCATATAAAAGCCATACAGCAACTGCTTGATTTTCTTCCTAAAGAACAAATTCACTCGATTGTAGTGTTTAGCGGAAGTGCGGAATTTAAAACTCCTGTTCCAAATGGGGTTTTTTATCTGCATCAATTGATAAATCACTTTAACTCTTTTCAAGATGATGTAATTTCTTCCAATCGTCTTGAGTTTTGTGTTGGTCGCCTTGAATGCAAGCGTTATGAATTAACAAAAACAACTGATATTCAGCATCGGGCATTCTTGGATAAGAAGTTTGGAAATTAAGTCGAAAGCACAGACCAAGCTCCACTTCGCAGAATCAACTTCCAGTCAAGAACGAAGCGTGGTCTCGATACGCCGCAAAGAACAAGTATTTCGACAAGCTCAATAACCAAGCGTGGCTACTCGACCACCGTTCATCCACAAACCAATTCTCCAATCCTCTAATTCTCAATCTCCAGTCTCCAATTACCAATTACCAATTACCATCCTTAAGAATCTCCTTCGCCGCCAACATCCCCGCCGCGCCCATCACTCCTCCGCCAGGATGCGCGCCGCTTGCGCCGAAATAATATCCTTTCAGTGGTGTGCGGAAATCCGCCCATTGCGGCGTGGGGCGCAGGAAAAAGATTTGATGCAACAACAACTCGCCGTGAAAAATATTTCCGCCCGTGATGCCCGCGATGCGTTCGATATCTTTCGGCGAAATCACTTGCATGCCCACAATACATTTGCGGATGTTCGGCGCATATTGTTCGATGGTCGAAATCACCGCTTCGCCAAGTTCGTTACGGCGTTGATCATTCCAGCCGCCTTCCAAATCATACGGCGCATATTGCACAAAACACGACATCACATGCTGACCAGGCGGCGCCATATCGGGGTCAATCATCGAAGGGAAAATCATATCGAGATACGGTCGCTTCGAAATCTGCCCATACTTCGCATCGTCATACGCGCGCTCGATGTAATCAATGCTCGGGCTGATCGAAACCGCGCCGCGATGCAAAATCGATTCGTATCCTTTTTCAAACAGCATCGCTGTAAAGTTCGGCAATTCACTCAACGCGATATTAACTTTTCCCGACGAGCCGCGTGTGCGAAAATTTTGAATCGATGTGACAAAATCATCGGGTAAATATTTTTTCTCCACAAATTGCAGGAACGTTCGTTTTGGATCAGCCGCCGACATGACGACTTTGGATTGAATCTCATCGCCATTTTCCAGGATGACGCCCACTGCGCTTCCATTCTTGACCTTGACTTGGTGTACCGAACAATTGACTCTTATTTCAACTCCGAGGGCTTGTGCCGCATTAAGAATGGAGCCGCTGACTCCGCCAGAGCCGTTCTTTGCAAAACCCCACGCGCGAAATGCGCCGTCAATTTCGCCCATGTAATGATGGAGTAGAACATACGCCGTGCCAGGTGAGCGCGGACCCAAGAACGTGCCGATGATTCCGCTGGCGGCTTTTGTGCCTTTGAGCGCGTCGGTCTCGAACCACTCTTCTAATAAATCCGCTGACGATTGTGTGGCGAGTTTTGCAATCGTATAAAGTTCTTTCTCCGAAAGGCTCGCCGCATATTGACCGACTTTCAATAGCCCCAACATATCGCGGACGCTCAACGACGATGGGTCAGGCGGAATCAAATTGATGATCGGTTTGATCGCTTTTGCCGCGCGCGCCATGACCCTTGCATATTCATCGTACGCTTCGGCATCCTTCGGCGAGTGACGATAAATTTCACGACGAGTCAAATCATGGTCATCCCACGCGGCGAGATAATCGCCGTTTTCCGTTGGAGTAAAAGTACTCGGCAATGGAAGAATCTTTAATCCATGCTTGGGCAATTCCAAATCACGGATAATCTCTGGGCGCAACAGACTCACCACATACGAAAACTCGGTGAACTTGAACCCAGGGAAAATCTCCTCCGTCACCGCCGCCCCGCCGACAATATGTCTGCGCTCCAGCACCACAACTTTTTTGCCTGCTTTTGCTAAGTACGCGGCGGCAACAAGTCCATTGTGCCCACCGCCGATGATGATTGCGTCGTATAGATTGGATGTCATGAATAAATCCTTCTCCATTTCTTCGATAATGAGACATTGATGTTGTATACAGAGCGACCAATGTACAAAAAAGTTGAGGATAAAAACGAAAATGTAGGTTCGACAACACCTCCCATAAATTTTACCCGAGAGCGCCAAAGCCGCCATCACTGAAAAGGTACGTTACTCTATGCCAAATTTCGAACGACTTGGAGTTTTCCGATCTACGCTCAGGCTGATCAAAATTTCTTAAGTCTCGCGGCATGCCTTCTTTTCACTTCCGTTAACTTGATCATTGCATAATTGTTGTGCGTCCGCAAGCCTACTGCAAAGCACAAGTGACGGACTCCGTGCTATCCTGTGCGCATGGAAATATTCCTGTTCGCCGCGACATCAATGCTCATCGTGGTTTTCATCACCGATACATTTCAAACGCGGCGTGCCTTCCTGTGCCAGCAGGTTGAGGTTACAAAGCAACAGCCGACGATCAGGAAATAATTTCATTCTCTCCTCAGCGCACAAGAGCCGGGTCTCCTCCCCGGCTCTTGTGCCGTTAATGACGGGTAATGACGGGTGACGCTCATTCTCGACCACGTGACGAACATCTGCGAACGGACGGTGTTCATCGTGACGGGCGAAATGAAGGAGATCAAAGCGACGGATGATAAGTTTTGGAAGGGGCAACACTCGTAAGGCGGTAATTGGTAAATAGTAATTGAACAGCGCGGACATCAAAACGATGTCCGCGCTGTTTGTTTCGATATGTAGCTTTGGTTGAGCGCAAGCAGTCGAAACCAACAGGAAATATAAATTGCCAAAATTTGTGGTTTCGATACGCCCTCGGCTATCGCCTCGGGCTACTCAACCACCACATGAATCACCCCATCCTCCCCGTGATGTACGCCTCCGTCAACTCTTGTTTCGGCTTCGTGAACATGGAATTGGTCTCCGAAAACTCCACCAACTCGCCCAGCCAGAACAGACCCGTGTAATCGGACACGCGCGCGGCTTGTTGCATGTTGTGTGTGACGATGACGATGGTGTAATCCTGTTTCAGTTCGGCGATGAGTTCTTCTACGCGCAGGGTGGCGATCGGGTCAAGCGCGGATGTGGACTCATCCATCAGGATCACTTCGGGTTGCACGGCGATGACGCGGGCGATGCACAGTCGCTGTTGCTGACCGAGCGCGAGACTCAACGCGTCGGCTTTGAGATCGTCTTTCACATCGTCCCAGAGCGCGGCGCGTTCGAGGCTTTCGCGGACGACCTTGTCCATGTCCACATCCATGCCCATCACGCGCGGACCGAACGCCACGTTGTCGTAAATGGATTGTGGGAACGGGTTCGGCTTCTGGAACACCATCCCCACGCGCTGACGGAGATTCACCACATCCATTTTCTCGCTGTAGATGTCTTCACCGTTGAGGAGAATCTTCCCGTCCACGCGGGTACCTGCGATGGTGTCGTTCATCCGATTGAGGCAACGCAAAAACGTGGACTTGCCGCATCCCGACGGACCGATGAGCGCCGTCACTTTACGCGGTTGGATCTCGATATTGATGTTCGAAAGAGTCTTCGCGTTGGGGTTGTAGTAAAAGTCCAGATGTTGGACGGAGAAGGCGGATTGAGTTGAACTCATGGGGAGATTTTATCAAAGAAAGGAGGGGGGATGTAGACAGGTAGACAGGTACACAAGTAAACAGGTAAATAAGTAAACATGGACGCTTCTCAACGTGTGTACTTGTTTACGTATCTACGTGTTTACTTGCTTGTATATCTCCTTGTTACCTTCCATCCCACCGACTATAATTCGCCCCGATGAAGCGCATTTTCCTTTTCTTTCTTCTTTCCTCTTTTATCGTTGCCTCTTGCAGTTCATCCTCTTCACAATCCCCATCCAACTCGTCAACAAAATATATCGAGAACAAAGGCTCGGATACGATCGTGAATCTCGCGCTCGCGTGGGCGGAACAATACCAAAACGAAAATGCGGACGTTCGCATTTCGGTCACGGGCGGAGGCAGTGGCACGGGCATCGCCGCGCTCATCAACAACACGGTGGATATTGCGAACGCGTCGCGCAGTATCAAAGAAGAGGAGATTGCGAAAGCGAACGCGAACGGCGTGAACCCTGTGGAGCATATCATCGCGCGCGACGCGATCGCGGTGATCGTGAATCCTGAAAATCCCGTTTCGGAACTCACGCTTCAACAACTCTCCGATATTTACAGCGGAAAAATTAACAACTGGATAGAAGTCGGCGGCGAAGACAGACCCATCGTGCGGCTTTCGCGCGAGACCAACTCTGGCACACACGTTTATTTTTTGGAAACTGTCTTGCGATTGAGCGACAAAGAAAACAAAACATTGTTTTCAACAGACACGTTGTTATTGCCGTCATCGGAAGGTATCATTCTTGAAGTGCGGCAAAACCCGAATGCGATTGGTTATGATGGGCTTGGTTACGTGCCTCACGATTTGAAGATGATCGCAATTGCAAAAGAAGACGGCGGCGCGTATGTCCTGCCGTCCATTCCAACAGTCAACGACAAAAGTTATCCGATCGCGCGCGATTTGTATATGTATACTGATGGCGAACCAACGGGCATCCTTGCGGAATATCTCGCGTGGATTCTTTCGGACGAAGCGCAGGAGATCGTGGCTGAACTCGGCTTTGTGCCTGTGCATTGATTCTAAACACAAAGGCTTGCATTGAGCTTGTCGAAATGACACAAAGGTCACTAAGGTTTATTGCGTGGCGCAACTCAATGACTTCCTTTAGATTTTCTTTCGTGAAGATCGAATGCAAAGTTTTACTGCCATCGCTCAACCCAACTTTGTGTACTTCGTGTCCTTCGTGGTAAAAAGATTTCTGGTAAAAAATTATGGAAAAATCTTTAACCTGGCGTGAATTCATCATCACGCGACTCATCCAAACATCGGGCTACTCCGCCATCGTGTTCGTCGCGCTGATATTTTTCTTCCTCATCCGCGAGGGCATCCCGACCCTCGGCGAAGTGGAACTCTCCAACCTTTTCAGCGCGCGTTGGTATCCCATCGAAAATTATTTCGGCATCCTGCCGCTCATCACAGGCTCGCTCGTCGTCACCATCGGCGCGATGCTCATCGCGTTCCCTCTCGGCATCGGCACCGCCGTCTACATTTCAGAGATCGCCCCGCGTTGGATGCGCGAGATCCTCAAACCCCTCGTGGAATTGCTCGGCGGACTCCCTTCGGTCGTGTTGGGATTTCTTGGGATTCTCCTCGTCTCCCCATTCTTGCGCGTCTTTCTCGACCTGCCAACTGGTCTCACGGCTTTTACTGGGTCCCTCCTCCTCGGCGGGATTGCCGTGCCGACCATCGTGTCCGTGGCGGAGGACGCGCTCGACGCGGTTCCGCGCGCGTATCGCGAGGGCGCGTGGGCTCTCGGCGCGACTCGCTGGCAGACGATCTGGCGCGTGACGTTGCCCGCCGCGAAATCGGGCGTGCTCACCGCCGTCATGCTCGGAGTCGGACGCGCCATCGGCGAAACGATGACCGTGATGATGGTGACGGGCAACGCGCCCGTGCTGGCGGTCAAACTCGGAAGTTGGTTCTCCCCCGTTCGCACGATGACGGCGACCATTGCCGCCGAAATGGGCGAGGTCGCGAATGGAAGCGTCCACTATCACACGTTGTTTTTCATCGGCATGGTTTTATTTTTGATCTCGTTGGGAGTCAACATCGCCGCGTCGTCCATTGTATTTAGAGCCAAAAAACGCGCGGAGAGGATATTGTCGTAAATACTCTGTTGGTCGAGTAGTCCTGAGCGAAGCGATAGCGGAGACGAAGGACGTATCGAGACCAACTGGCAACATGCAAACAATAAATTTCATGAACACTGGTGGTCTCAACTGCTTGCGCTCGACCACCGATATATAAAACTATGAAACGCCTCTTCACCATCAACCGCCACATCGCCGAGCGAATCGGATTCACCGCCATCACCATCACGGCGTTGATAACGGTCTTGCCTATCGTCGGCACGATCATCTACATCCTTGTCCAAGGCGCGCCCGCGATCTCGCTGGAATTCATCACTGGCTTCCCCCGCGACGGGATGCGCACAGGCGGAATCCTGCCTGCCATCATCGGCACGCTGTATCTCGCGCTTGGCACATCCATTTTTGCCGTCCCGCTTGGAATCGCCGCCGCGATCTATCTTTCAGAATACGCCTCCGACACGCCTCTCACGCGGACGATTCGAATCGCCATCATCAACCTCGCAGGGATTCCCTCCGTCGTCTACGGCTTGTTCGGGCTGGGACTGTTCGTGCTCTTCCTCAACTTCGGCACCTCCATCCTCGCCGCATCGTTGACTCTCTCGATCATGACTCTGCCCGTCATCATCAGTACAGCGGAGGAGGCGTTACGCGCGGTGCCGCAATCGTTCCGCACGGTGAGCATTTCGCTCGGCGCGACGCGCTGGCAGACCATCCGCCGCATCGTGTTGAAAGAAGCATTGCCTGGAATCCTCACAGGCGTCATTCTCGGTCTCGAACGCGCCGTCGGCGAGACGGCTCCCATCCTATTCACAGGCGCGGCATTCTTTTTGCCAAGATTACCTGGCTCTCCATTTGATGCGACGATGGCATTGCCGTATCATCTGTTTGTCATTTCGACACAAGTCCCTGAGATGCCAATAAAAATTCAATACGGCACAGCGTTGGTCTTGCTCGTCTTCGTGTTGACAATGAATCTCATCGCCACCGTCATCCGTTCGCGGGCGAGGGCGAGAAGGCAATGGTAATTAATAGAAAGTATCGGTGGTCGAGTAGTCCCGCGATGCTCGTCGCGGGACGTATCGAGACCACCACGCCGTAAAGAAATTTTGTTACAGAGATATTCTTGAAACCAAGTGGTCTCGATACGGGCGAGAACAGCACTCGCCCTACTTGACCACCGAAGTAAACATGTAATGAACAAGATCCTTATCGAATCCCTCTCCCTCCAATATTCCGACGGCACCGAATCGCTTCGAGACGTGAGCCTCAACATCCGCGAGCACGCGGTGACGGTGTTGTTCGGTCCTGCAGGCGGAGGCAAATCCACGCTTCTCCGCTGTTTGAATCGACTCAACGATCTCGCCGAGGTCAAAGCCTCGTCGGGGCGCATCCTCATTGACGGCGAAAATATCCTCGATCCAAAAGTGGACGTGATCGCCCTGCGCCGCAAAGTTGGCATGGTGTTTGCGCGTCCTGTTCCGTTGCCGATGAGTATCCGCGAAAACGTCACATACGGATTGGAACTCGCAGGCGAAAATCGCCGCGTCAAGTTGGATGAAGCGGTGGAGCGAAGTCTGAAACTCGCCGCGATTTGGGATGAAGTGAAAGACCGACTCGACGCCCCCGCCATCGCCCTCTCAGGCGGACAGCAACAACGCGTCTGCCTCGCTCGCGCGCTGGCTCTTCAACCTGAAATTATTTTGCTCGATGAGCCGACCTCAGGACTTGACCCGATCTCCACTGGCAAAGTGGAGGCCGCGCTGCAAGAACTCAAAAAAGAATATACCATCGTCCTCGTGCCGCACTCTGTGCAACAGGCAGGACGCACCGCCGATTACGCCGCGTTCTTTTTGCAAGGCGAGTTGATCGAATACGGCGAAGGAAAATCTATTTTCACCGCGCCTAAGCAAAAGAAAACGGAAGATTATGTGACGGGGAGGTTTGGGTGAGGGGCGTAGATATGGAAATAGATAAACGTGGGTATCCGTGGATACTCGCGTGCTCGCTTAAAACAAATCCGACGTTGGCATAAAACCAACGTCGGATTTGTTTTGTGGGACGAGAAGGAATCGAACCTCCTTGCGTTCGCTCCCACACATCACAGGTAAATTCTCTACCGTCCCATTTGCATCTCTTGCAGTGTTGAGGTTATGTCAGCCAGACCGTCCCAGGAACGCTGCCCCACCAACTACACTAAACATACGAATGATCGTCATCATATTGACCTCCAATTTTATTGTGATGGAAAAAACGATACTTACGATAACCGCGAAGGTTACTGTAAGATAGAGAAGCAACATGACCTCAATCGAGATGCCTCCTAAAACACTAAAAAACTTACCTAAGTATGGGTATGTTAAAGTACTAGAACAATATATCATATGTTCGTAACAAATTAAAATTTGTTACGAACATGATCTAAATCTAGAATTCTCAACAAACGATATTTCATTTTGTCAATCGAGCGATATACGGTAAAAGGCTGGTTTTATCCCTGCACTACACCGAGATTCTTCCAATCGGCATACGTGGGGAACACTTCGCTCAACGCGGGATTCTTCAATCGTTTTTCAACAACTTCTCCAAGCACATCGCGGTAATCGGTTGTGATGTCGAGGTCTATGCCCTCGAACAGATTTTCAGGCGCGAGTCCGGGCCATTGACCATACACCTTTCCGCCGTTGACGCCGCCGCCGAGGACGAACATGCAGTTGCCGTGCCCGTGATCGGTGCCGTCGGAGGCGTTCTCTTTCACGCGCCTGCCGAATTCAGACATCGTCACGATGGTCACGTTCTTTGCCCTGTCGCCGAGATCGTGATACAGCGAAGCCAAGCCCGATGAAAATTCATTGAGCAACGTCGGCAATTCGCCTTCGAGCTGACCTTGCTGGTTGTGCGTGTCCCAGCCGCCGATGTCTACGCATGCGACCTCGAGTCCGATCTCTGCCTTCGCAATTTGCGCGACTTGTTTCATCGCCATACCAAATTCCGTTTCGGGGTACGCCGCGCCGCCTGAGGGCGTGTAATTGTTCACGTCAATCTTGTCGAGAATGTTCACCGCGTTGAACGTTTCCACCGCGTCGCCATCCAGCGACGAGCCGAGATTGTAAAGCGACTCGAGCCGCGTGCGGATCTCCGTTAACTGCGAAACGTCGCCTTGCAAGTGAAAATCCGAAATGGATTTAAGAGTCGTCACGGGAATCGGTCCGCGCAGGGCGGCTTGCATCACGCCTCCCATGCCGATCGCGCGGAAGGGCGATTCATTCTGCCAGGGGGCTGTCTGCAAGTGGCGACCGATCCAGCCTGTGGGAATTGATTTTTCGCCAGGCGTGCCGCGCTCCATGTAGTCCATCGCGTCGAAGTGAGAGTGAGTCGGGTCGGGCGACCCAACCGCATGGACGAGGGCGAGCGTTTTTTCATCCCAGAGATCTTTGAGCGGGCGAAGCGAGGGATGAAGTCCGAAGAATCCGTCGAGGTCAATTCCCGTTTTGTCGCTTCCGTTTTCGGGTTCGGGGATGGCGAGCGCGGAACGGTTCTCGTAATAATGCGGGTCGCCGTGCGGGATGACCGCGCTGATGCCGTCCATGCCGCCGCGTTGAAAGACAACGACGAGAATATCGCCAGCAGGCTCGACGCCCTGCGGCGCGAACGCCATGCGCGGCATCCATGCGGGGAGCGCGGGCGCGACGGCGAAACTGCCAGCGAGTTTAAGAAAATCTCTGCGTGAAATTTGTGTGTTCATGGTTATTCCTTTGGTAAAGTCATATGTCACCCTGAGGGAGCGCTCGTTGCGACCGAAGGGTCTCTACAACAGTGACGGAGATTCTTCGCTCCGCTCAGAATGACATCGCGTAAGGTGAGTTACCTCATTTGAAAATGCGGCGAGCCGAGGATCAAGCCAGCGATGGATGGAATGTCTTTATCGAGATCGCCTGAGGAAGCGAAGTCAACCAAAATGGAGCGGGCATTCTCGGGCAGGAGTCCGCCGAGGAAACGCAGACTCAACACGTCCACAACATCTTCAGCGGAAGCGGCGTCGCGGGTTAAATGTTTCAAGTCCACTTCCATGCCGCGGATTTGATTCGTCACGAGGTTCATGCCGAAGTTCCAGCGATCGAGCAAGCCGCTCGTTGTTGACCAATACTCTTCGTTATCGGGGAAACCATCGGGAGGCGACCACGTGAACGGGACCTGCCCAAGCAAGCGCAGATGCTCTTGAATCTTGCGTCCGTTGCGCGCGTTGATCGTGATGGTCGCATCGGTGAGCCGCAATGTAGAGATGAAGAAATCCAACGGTTTCTTGAATTTTTGTCCTGCGGAGGATTTGAACGAATCAGATTGAACGATCGCGCGGAGAAGCGAGCGGACATCGCCGTCCGTTTGGGTAAAGACCTGCGCGAGCGAGTCCACAACTTCAGCGGAAGGCGAATCGGAAATGAATCGCACTGCCAATTTGCGGCTGATGAATTGCGCCGCGCTGGGATGACTCGCCAGCATGTCGAGGATCATCATGCCTTCGTCTTCGCCGCCCGAGGGAATCATCATGCCGAGAACGTGTTTTTCACCTTGATTGTGCATATCGGAATTGAAATAGAAAGTACCAGGTTCCTTTTTTCGATCGCGCGGACTAACCACCGTCCAGCCTGTGAGGGCGCGAGACACTTCTTCGACATCGTGATGCGAATAACCCGAGTCCACGCCGATTGAGTGCAGTTCCATTAACTCGCGCGCGTAATTTTCATTCGGCGCTGTGCCGATGCTGGTTGCCTGATCGAGAAAGACTAACATGGCGGGGCTGTGCGCGGAGGCATGTAACAGGTCGCGGAATTTCCCCAGCGCGTTCGGGCGAATCGTGTAAAGATCGTCATCCGTTTTTAAAGTCTTGCATGCGTTCTTCGCGATGTAGATGCTAAAGTGGTTGCCCCAAAAATCCACCATCGTCTCAAAGAGTTGGCGTTCGCTATGCCGCTGGCGGAGAAGAGTTGCGGAGATCAACTCTTGCACGGGCAAACCTTTTTTCTCTAGCTTGAATCGTTCGGCAGGAGTCATGCTAAATGTTGTGAACTGCTCCATCATCTTATCGGTCGCGTCATCGGGAATCGATTCAGGGAAAAGTTGTTCTTCGATGAAGGCGTTGAGTCCGATCCGTTTCGCTTTCTCGATCATCTCGGGCGTTGGACCAAACGTGAACCGCTTCAACGTGTGGACGAGCAAAGCCTCATCAGCCAACGGTTCGGATGGCAGCGTGGGGAACGCGGTCCCAACAGGCGCGGTGGTTGGCGCAAGTGTTGCATGTTCATGCGGCGCGCACGAGGCGAGCGCCGTCCATGCGGCGAACATGCCAGACATTTTGAGGAAATCGCGGCGGGTGAGGGTCATATCAACTCCTTGCGCCAAGTGTAGAGGATGAGATTGAACTGCGAATTACCCCGCTGTAAAATTTTTGTAAAATTATTTAACCGCTAAGCGCGCGAAGGTCGCCAAGAAAACCTTTTCAATCTTTGCGCGCTTTGCGTTCTTCGCGGTAAAATTTTTACCACACGCGTTCTAAATTTTCATTCGCCAGCGGACGACGCCCCACTTTCGCCATGTCCACCCATTCGCCATGCAACTTCACGCGCACCACATCGGCGGTGAAATCGGTCACGGTGCCGCCGTTGTTATTGAACAGCCACGAACCCACCGCGTAAATATCAGCGGGGACTCCCAACTTTTCGAATTTGCGGATCTTCTCGGGAGCAAACCCGCCTGAGACGACGATCTTCACATTGCGACAATACTCCCTCGCCGCTTCTTTCCAGACGGGGGGTATGCTCCAGTTTTCCCAAGCCGAATCCAACCCCTGACGGACGTTGAACACCAGCCGCGGGTTGACTCCCAGATCGAGCGCGGGGTCGCCCAACGGTTCGACAGACACATCGCGCAAACTTCCGCTCGTATCCAAACGGACCCCGTACAAAATATATTTCGATGCCTCCGCCTCGTCGCCGAGATCGCATAACTCTTGATACTTTGCAAACATTCTTTCCATCACGCGCAGAGTATCGCCCACCGAGTCATTATTGAAATCCACCAGCGCAATGCGCGGAATGTGCGCGGGCAGGATGCGCGAGAATTGCATCATCGCCTCTGCCGTGTCGCCGAGAAAGGATGCGATCGCGGCGTGCGCGACCGTCCCGCCGCCCGCGCCGCCCCACCAATCGCCCTGCGCGTCGGTCGAAACATAGGAACTAATCTCGTGTGAGTGATCCGCATTGAAGCGTTTGATCGCAAGGTTATAGGCATATCCATCCGCGGCTTGGACTTCGTGCAGATCGAACCGCGCGGGGAAGAACAACACAGGCTTGCCGCGCGCGGCGGTCAATGTTTCGTAGACGTTGGTAGCGACACGACTCGAACGCGTCAACACTCCCAGCGACGGTGTCTCGAGCAACGCGAAATCGCGATACCGCCCGCGCACTTTGATGACAGGCTCCGCGTTCAACGGGTTGCCATCCGACTTAACCACCGTCCCATCGTGGACCGCCCACACTTCGAGTTTGTCTGATGTGTCTACGAAAGTATCGCCTTCCCAATACCCCGTGCAATGACGGAGCATCGCCAGCGATTTATCAATGCCGACAACGATCGTGTTACCAGGTCGGCGCGTGAACCATTGCATCTCCACTTCGATGTCGCCGACCGCAATGTTTTCAGGCGAGACATCCGCTGGCAAGTTATTCTGCTGACCCGAGTACACATATTTCTCTGCGGCAAGCGCGGTGAGCATGCGCCCGATGTTCTCAAAATATTTGTCCGAGTACCAGCCGCGGCGCATCCGCTCGATATCGAGTTTGAAGGTTTCGTTGGTGAGGCGGGAGAGGTTGAAGATGGTCATGGGGGGAGGGGAGTAATTGGTAAGTGGTAATTGAGGAGAGGGGAGAATTAGAGACTGGAGATTGATACGAGTTACTCCGTGTTTACCTGTCTACGTGTTTCCTTGTTTACGATAGAAAATTGCCCACCGACTTCACCACGTTCATTCCAGCCTGCGCGAATCTTCGATACGCCGCATCTGCCGCGTTGGTGTGGTCTACCACGTTGGGGACGACGACGGGAGAGGAGCAATCTTCCAGCAGGTAGACTTTCTTCGCCAGCGCGGGGTTGGTGGCTTGGATGTCGTTGAACAGATCTTGCACCGTCCATGCGACGCAGTGACTCTTGGCTTGACCTGCGATGATGAGTTCGTCCACTTGTTGGAGTCGTTCGATGAATTTCGAGTTGTGCGTGCCAAGCGTCTCGCCCATGGGACCCGTCAGCACTTCAGGACCGATGGCGGAGTAATTTTCGGTGAAGGGATTCTCCCCTTTCATTTCTATTTCGTATTGCGTGTTGCGGGCAATGGAATGGAAGAACAAGGCTTCCTCCACCGATGAGACCAGCGCGTGACCGATTCCCCCAAGCATGGCGTGATAGGGCCAGACGGTGAGCGCGTATTTGCCTTTTTTCTCCAACTCTTCGGCATAGTGAACTAACATTTGCTGTCCGTATTCGGGAGCGAGGTTGAATTCGTTGGCGAGGGCGGGGTTGAATTTCCATGTGCCGTTTTTCAAGTCGGCGACATGAATGTCGCTGTACGGGGCGGGGTGATTCCCTTCTTGGTCTACAAAAAAGATCGCGTGAAAGATTTGCATCGCGCGATGCGTGTCCATGGTGGCGGTGATGTGGGTGATGTTCGCGAGGTTGCGATAGATAAATTCGCACAAACGAATATTATCTTCAATCGCGCCGCGTCCACTGCGACCGCCGACGTAGAGTTCAAACTCGGGGATGCAGAATGTATTTTGCGTGTCTATTAGCAGAAGCCATGTGCGCTTGGAGGAAACTGAAGCAGGCTGAAAGGCGTGCAGACGCACCCAGTCCCGCGCTTGTTGCGCACGTTCCTCGTAGGGAATCCGCCAAACAGTATCCACTTTATCCGCATCAAAAAAATCGGGAATGGGTAATTCGCGTCCGTTCATTTCACGTCCATTGTTTTCTGCCTCTAAGGTAACTTGTTGGCATACAATTCGTCCTGTTCCAAGTATAACGCTTTAATAAACAGGGTTTGACTTTTTTTCTTGAACCTTGTACACTTCGGAAGCGAGGAGAAAAACTCATGGCTCAGTACCAACTCATTATGCGGACAGGTCCCACCCCCGGCGCGGTGTTTGCCCTCGAAGGCGATCAACTCACCATCGGGCGCGACTCGACCAATGAAATTACGATCAACGACGCGGAAGTATCGCGCCGTCATGCGCGTCTGACGTTTCAAGGCGGCAAGTTCGTGTTGGAAGACCTCGGCTCGACCAACGGGACGTTTGTGAATGGTCAACGTTTGGCGGGTCCACGCGTGCTGAAGGCGGGCGAGGTCGTTTCGTTCGGCGAGCAGATCGTGTTGGTATTTGAATCTTCCACCTTCGACCCTGCCGCCACTGTCGCTTCTCCGCGCGCCGCGGCGGTTCCTTCGGCTTCACGACCCGTGACGCCCCCGCCCCCACCAGCGCAATACGCTGGGAGCGTGCCTGCCAGCCCGGCGGTGGAACCCGCGCCAGCGAAGAAAACCAACCCGACCCCGATCATCATTGTCGTCGGCGCGTTGATGTTGATTTGCGTGTGCGGCGGCATCCTTTGGTATATCGATGCCAACTTCCTGTGGTGCACCTTCCTGCCGTTCCTTGGCGGATGCTAAAGAAAAAATAGCTCTCCCATCATTAATGGGAAAGAACTTTACCACGAAGGACACGAAGTACACAAAGGGGGGAAGGAGCCTTTGCGATCATAGGTTTTTCCTTTGTGGCCGTTGTGTCCTTTGTGTTTGAAAAGAGCTTTCACGTTAAAAACGGTAGGGCCAAAAAATGTATCTGAAACATCGGAAGTCGTATCGGCTTCCGATGTTTTTTATATCCTTGCCGCCGATTACACGGATTCTCTAAACTTCTGCGCGCATCCGTGAACTCTCTGGCTGGTTCTTGGTTGCGGATTTTTATGGTTGCCAAAGCATCTTCTTTTGGCTAGAATGGGGATATTCAGTACTTCACGAAAGTTCAGGCGACAGTTCGATTTGCCAAGCAAATCGTGTCGCCTGCCTTGACGCAGTGCAACTGCGTCAAGAACCGTTTTCGTGATCTACTGATATTCACTTGGAGAACAACTCATGGCACAAGACTCTGCATCCTCCCCGCGCTGGGGGTCAACCACAAAATTACTGGCTGGGCTGGTCATCCTCGGCATTGTGACCTTTTTGATCAACCGTTTCTCCAACTTGATCACGCCGTTGTTGATCATCTTTATTTTTGCGTATCTCCTGCACCCAATCACATCCTTCATTTCAAAAAACTTGGGCATTTCATGGAAGGCGTCTGTCAACCTGCTGTTTCTTGCGCTACTAATCATCCTCGTGGGCCTGCTCACGCTGGGCGGCGTGGGGTTAGTGGGGCAAATCCAAAGCCTAATCGTATCGGTACAGGAAATACTCACGAATCTGCCCGGCTTCATCAGCGACCTTTCCGGGCGAGTCTTCGAGATCGGTCCGTTCAAGCTGGATATGCACACCGTCGATCTGCAAGCTATTAGCCAGCAGTTGCTTGCCTACGTTCAACCTCTACTCGGGCAGACGGGTAACCTGCTGGGAACGATCGCAGGCGGCGCGGCGGGGATTTTGGGTTGGGCGTTCTTCATCCTGCTGGTTTCATATTTTGTCATGTCGGAATCCAGCGGATTACAAAGAGACCTGATCAAAGTGGATGTACCCGGTTACAACGAGGACTTCCACCGGTTGGGCAATGAACTCAGCCGCATCTGGAACGCCTTCCTGCGCGGACAGTTCTTCATCTTCACACTTGCCGCAGTGGTGTTTACCATCCTCTTCTCGATCCTGGGCGTGAAGTATGCCATCGGGCTGGCATTCATGGCGGGGCTGGCAAAATTCCTGCCGTACATCGGACCGTTCATCACTTCCACAACCATCGCCCTGGTCACTTTCTTCCAACCTGCCAAACTCTTCGGCTTGGAACCGCTCTGGTATACCGTCATCGTGCTCGTTATCACATCAGCCATAGACAATATCATCGACAACCTCATCACGCCGCGCATCATGGCGCGAGCGCTGAAAGTACATCCCGCCGCGGTGTTGGTTACCGCGCTTATCTTCGCCAACCTGCTGGGGATCATCGGCGTGGTGATCGCCGCGCCACTGCTTGCCACAGTCGCACTACTTGGCAGATACATCACGCGGAAGATGTTCGATCTTGATCCATTTCCAGCAGGGGACGACAAACAAGAAGAGGCAGAGCCCGACCTAATCGATCGCATCACAAAATTTTTTAAATCGAAATTCGGTTCGAAAGAAGACCCGATGATCGAAATCCCCAAGGAGCCAAACAATGAACAACAACCACGGCGAACCTCAAACCGAAACACTCGCCGAAACCGATAACTTCATGGCATGGCGCGCCGAGGAACCCGACGGCGAAACCACCTATCACATCGAGTTGAACAACGTCACCGTGCATTTTTTCGAGGAAGAGTGGCGCGAGTTCATATCGCTGGTGCGCGATTTGAAATAAGGCATAATAGACCTGACAGGTTTCTTAAAACCTGTCAGGTCTTATCTATTGATGAAACTCAACAACGCCATCACCGACGTGCGCGGCATCGAAGTGGGGCACGCGCAAGACGATCAAGCCTTCACCGGTTGCACGGTTATCCTCTGCCGCAAAGGCGCGGTGGCGGGCGTGGATGTGCGTGGCGGCGGACCCGGCACGCGCGAAACCGACCTGCTCGACCCGGTCAACCTCGTGCAAAAAGTTCATGCGATCACGCTGGCTGGCGGCTCTGCCTTTGGGCTTGATGCGGCATCCGGCGTGATGAAATATCTCGAAGAAAAGAAGATCGGATTCAACACCGGCGCGGCGAAAGTGCCCATTGTTCCAGCGGCGATTCTCTACGACTTAAACCTCGGTCGCGCCGACGTGCGGCCTGATGCGGCGATGGGATACCTCGCCGCATCCCGCGCCTCCTCCTCCGCTCCTGCCGAGGGAAATGTCGGCGTTGGAACCGGGGCGTCGGTTGGCAAGATATTCGGCGCGTCACTGGCGATGAAAGCCGGGGTGGGCACAGCCAGCCTCCCCGTGGGAGGAGGCGTGATCGTCGGCGCGCTTGTCGCTGTCAACGCGTTTGGCGATGTGATCGATCCGCATACTGGGGAAATTATCGCAGGGCTTCGTTCGGGCAAAGTAGGTCCCTTGCGCGTGGGTAAAACGAATCCGTTTGCCGACACGCTCGCTATGATGAAAACGACCATCGGGCGCGGCATCTTCGGCTTTGCGTCGCGCGGAAACACGGTCATCGGCGTTGTGGCGACCAATGCAAGTTTGACCAAAGCGCAGGCCACCAAAGTGGCGCAAATGGCGCACGATGGACTGGCGCGAACCATCCGCCCCGCGCACACCATGCTCGATGGCGATACGATCTTCGCCCTCTCTACGGGAACCAAGAAAGCGGACGTTTCCACCATCGGCGCGTTTGCCGCAGAGGCGATGGCGGAGGCGATCCTTCGCGCGGCGCAAACGGCAAAATCCGCCGGCGGGTTGCCGGGGTTAATGAATTCGGCGCGCGAAAATTTTTCCTGATGAAGATCAGCAAAAGAAATTGGGAGATCGCATCTCTCTTTTTGGGCGGAATCGTTTCGTTTCTGGCGATAGGCTTTTTACAAAACTTTTATTCATCGCTCTGGGGATTTGTTCTGCTCACGATTCTTCTCAACATCCTCTGCGCCTATTTTTTCGAACTCATCAAAGAACGCGTTGTCGCTTCGTGGAAGGTTCAGGAAACCGTTGGAATACTTGTGTTGGGAGCGAGCGCGGCTTTCCTTTTTCTAACCATGCAACTCCTGTCTCAATATCCGCAATTATTTTTGCGCGAACTCTTTTCTCTTGCGCCTGATCGCATCCCTGCGTTTTTGGGTTTGACCATAGCCGCCAAGGCGGGGATGGTTTTTCTCCTTCAAAAACAAGCCGAGAGTCGTTGGCGCGAGTCGCGCTTCTCGGCATGGTTGTCTCAAAATCTGCCGGGGCTATTTCTTGCATCGACCATCACCGTTGCGACATTCGCCCTGGCAACCACATTCAGTCATCCCGAGTTTATTTACTCGGATAACTATTTTGACACCGACCCCGGCGACTGGATGAACCGCCTGACAGCCGATTTGGATCAATTGACGGTCATGCGGCCTGTTCACCCTCTCGCCTTCCTCATCTTTCGTCCGCCGGTGTGGTTGCTTTCGTTGGTTCTGAACGGGAATAAATTCTACGCGGCGCTCCTGTTCAATGCCATGTTGGGCGGGGTTTGCGTCTTCCTTACATGGAGTTTCTTCAAACAACGAACTAAAAATTCAACCTACGCCCTCTTGATCGCGGGATTGCTCGGCCTGTCAAATTCGCATCTGATCCTGAGCGTCTTTCTCGAGTCATACATGCTTTCGGCGGCGGCTCTCATCATCTTTTTGCTTTTGATCCAACGGGAAGAAAAACTACCGGCGCGCCTTGCGCCTGCCGGGCTTCTATCCTTTGGCATCACCATGACGAACTTTATCCAAACTTGTATTCTGTTTTTCGTTACAACCCCACGGATCAAAACCCTCTCCAAGTATGTTCTGATCGTTCCGCTTCTTGCCATACCTCTCGCATTCTTTCAAGACGCGCTCTATCCATCCAGCGACCCGTTTTATATTCCAGCGTCATATTCGCAAGAAGAAAATTACCGATTCAACATCTTCGAGGCGCCACCCCAGAGCGTGAGCGGGCGCGCCAACGCGCTGGCGCGGTCGATGCTGATGTTCAGCGTCGTAGCGCCCCAGCCGTTGATCTTGCTGGAGGAGACCGGCTGTAGCTTTCCGTGTTCGATGGTTTATTACTTCGACAAGAATGGGATATATCACATCAGCGCATATGCGGGGTTTGGCAGGGCGCTCGCGCTCGTCTGGTTGATCATGCTTGCCATGGCGGGAGGATTCTTTCTCAAAAACTTTCGCGTCTCACCCGGGTCCTTTGCCCTATCAACGGCATTGGCGCTCACCCTGCTATTCAACTTTACCTTGCACATGAACTATGGCGATGATTTCATGCTCTACTCCCCAGATTGGACCTATGCGCTTGTGTTTTTCTTCGGCATTTCATCTGAGGGGCTATCCGAGAAGAAATGGGCGCAATCCATCCTCCTGGTCTTCCTAACGGGATTGATGTTGAATAACCTGAATCTGTTCCGCGAGATATTGAACGCCGTCATACCTTTTTATAGATGAGGTTCATGAGTGCGGCAAGGTTCATCTTGCCACGCAACTAAAAAACTCCGGGCGATCAGCCCGGAGCTTTTTTGATTCTCACACGAACTATGCTTTTTTACCCTTCAATTCATCCTTCAGGATCAACGTCAACACCACGCTCACCACGCTGACCACCAACCCGCCGAGGAAAGCGTTCCACCAGACGGGATCGTTGATGGACAGCATGATGCCGAACGATTGCCCGATCACGCTTGTGAGCCAGAACAGAATGGTGTTGATCACCAATGTGAACAGTCCCAGCGTAAGAATGATGAGCGGACAGGTGAGGAACTTGAGCAACGGGCGGAACAACGCATTGACCAAGCCAAAGATCAGCGCAAGCCACAATATGGAAATGGGTTCGCCGTTCAGCGCGATGCCGGGTAGAAGCAATGCCGCCAGATACAGGGCGATCGCGTTGATGCAAAGTCGTAAAATAAATTTTGTCATGGGTACTCCTCTTTTCAAGTTCTTATACGAGAGAGTCACGGGCGGGTTGCATCCGCGCGCATCCAGATCAACGTGCGGCGGAGTTTGAAGCCTGCGGAGGCGATGGCGTCGGTCAACTCGCCGCCGGGAAAATCGAGCGAAAGAGATGAGTGATGACGCAGAACGCGTCGGGCGTGGATCAGCAGGGATTTCGCCGTTTCTGCCTCCCTTACATTTGATTCGCCAGCGGAGGCAAGAAACAGGGAAGCCGACCGCCTCCCGTGCGGGGCAGACGAGAGCGTTGCAAGCAACCCGCTATTTTGTATCGCCGCCCATTGCGCAATCTCGCTATCCGCGAGAAGGTTAGACAGCCACGCCCAGAAACCCGGTCGAAGGGAGTTGAAACTCCAGTGGTGGTACCAGGCAATCACGTCGGGGTAGACGCGGCGCAGCCAGTCTCGTTGTTGAGTCCAAAAATCGGCATGGCGAGGAACGATGCGAATATCCGAATCAATGGACGGAAGGGTCGAGTCGGGATTCGCCGTCCATGCGGCGCGGCGGGTGATTTCGTGGAATCCCAAATCCTCGTACAGTTTGACCGCGCCGGGGTTATCGTCGCGGACGTGGAGCCAGATGGCGGTTGTATTTTTTTCGCGGGCTTGTTGCATCACGCGTTCGGTGAGCGCGCGCGCAATACCGCGCCGGCGATGATCGGGATGTGTCGCTATGTTGGCAATCAGGTGGATGCGCTTGCCTTTGTCGCGGAACGGGATGAGACTGGCATTGCCGACGATACGGTCATTCTCCTCCCAAACATAACCCATCAACGGCATGGAGGTGGTCTCTGCCACATGGTTTGCCCAGCGTAAAAAGCCTTCGTCCCTGCCCGCTTTCCTCATATCATTGACATAACGTTGACCGTCGTTGTCCATCGTATTCGAGAAACACAACTCGATCAGGTCTGCCACCTTCGAGAGGTCGCGCAACATATTGAGCGGCCGCATATGCGGATGGTCTTTGGCTTTGATCGGGAGGGTGATGGTGGTCATCGATGGGAATTATAGTACCGTTGTGGTTATGTAAGGAGGATATTGCTTCGTGAATTCCAACACTCCTCTTATACCGCATTGACAGACCGCCGATGCGGTGTTTGTTATAATGCCCTCCTAACGATGACCATAGACGATTGACCACAGACAATGAGCCTGTATGGTCAATTGTCCATCGTCCATGGTCAGGAGGAACAAACCCCATGATGCGATTTGACCGATTTACAGAACGAGCGCAAGAAGCCGCCCAACGCGCCGCGGAGATCATCCAGCGCTATGGGCATAACCAGATTGATACTGAACACATTCTGCTGGCGTTGATCGAACAGCCCGGCGGGGTGATTCCCCAAATTTTAGAAAAATTGAGCGTCAGCCCTGAAGCGCTGACCGAGCGACTCGATGCGACTTTGCGCGCCAGCCCGAAAGCCAACATCTTCGGCGGCGGCGCGGGACAAATTTTCATCACGCCGCGCGTCAAGCGGATCATTGATCTTGCTAACGAAGAAGCGAACCGACTCAAAGACGAATACATTTCCACCGAACATATCTTCCTCGCGATTCTGACGGAACGCAACACGCCAGCCGCGCGGATCTTGGAATCGGCGGGACTCACGCGCGACCGTGTCTATTCAGCTGTGCAAGATCTGCGCGGCGGACAGCGCGTCACCGATCCGCAGGCTGAGACGCGCTACCGCACGCTGGATAAATATTCACGCGACCTCACCCAACTGGCGCGCGAAGGCAAACTCGATCCCGTCATTGGGCGCGATAATGAAATTTTGCGATTGATCCAGATTTTGTCGCGCCGCACGAAGAACAACCCTGTGTTGATCGGCGAAGCGGGCGTGGGCAAGACCGCCATCGTGGAAGGACTCGCGCAGAAGATCGCGAACAACGATGTGCCTGAGATTCTTTCAGGCAAAAGGGTGGTGGCGCTCGACTTGGGCGCGATGATCGCAGGGTCCCGATTTAGAGGCGAGTTTGAAGAGCGGTTAAAAGCCGTCGTGGAGGAAGTCCAGCGCTCGGGCGGCGACATCATTATGATGATTGACGAATTGCACACGGTCGTCGGCGCGGGGGCGGCGCAGGGCGCGATGGACGCGTCGAACATGCTCAAGCCCGCGTTGGCTCGTGGCGAGTTGCAGTGCATCGGCGCGACCACGTTGGATGAATTTCACAAGTACATCGAAAAAGATGCCGCGCTCGAACGGCGTTTTGCTCCGATCTATGTTGAGGAGCCAAGCGTGGACGATACGATTAAGATGCTTCAAGGTTTGCGCGATAGATACGAGGCGCATCACAAAGTGCGCTTTGCGGATGATGCGTTGGTTGCCGCGGCGCGGTTGGCAGACCGTTATGTGACCGACCGAAAACTGCCCGATAAGGCAATTGACCTGATGGACGAAGCCGCCGCGAAATTGCGCGTCGCATTGTATTCGATGCCGCCCGATCTCAAAGCCTTGAAAACTGAAATTGATAAACTGCAAGCCGAAGAGGAACAATCAGGCTTGAACCGCGATTACGAACGCGCGGCGCAGAAAAAATCGGAACGCTTGCGGCTCGAAGAGGAATATAAAGAGAAACGCGATAAATGGGAATCGGAACACCAGCTCGATGAAGTGGTGGATGTGGACGACATCGCCAGCGTCGTGCATCAGTGGACGGGCATTCCCGTCACGCAGATGCTCGAAACCGAATCGCAAAAACTTCTGCACATGGAAGCGCGTTTGCATGAGCGCATCATCGGGCAGGAAGAGGCGATCCACGCGATCTCCGATGCGATCCGCCGCGCAAGAAGCGGACTCAAAGACCCGTCGCGCCCGATCGGTTCGTTCGTCTTCATCGGTCCGTCGGGCATCGGCAAAACGGAACTCGCCAAAGCCCTCGCGTGGTTCATGTTCGATGACGAAGAGGCGCTCGTGCGCATTGACATGTCGGAGTACCGCGAACAACACACAGTGAGTCGACTCTTCGGCGCGCCGCCCGGATACGTCGGCTATGAAGAGGGCGGACAATTGACCGAAGCCGTCCGCCGTCGACCGTATCGAGTCGTGTTGTTCGATGAGATCGAGAAGGCGCATCCCGAAGTGTGGAACGCGCTGTTACAAATTTTGGATGATGGGCGTCTGACGGATGGTCAAGGCAACGTGGTGGACTTCCGCAACACGGTTCTCATCATGACCTCGAACCTGGGTACCGAATACGTGAGAAAAGGCGGCACCCTCGGCTTCTTGCAATCCAAAGCCACCGACGAGGAACGCGACCAGCACGACAAGATCGAGAAAGCGTTGAAGAGCGCGTTCCGTCCCGAGTTCTTGAACCGCATAGACGAGATCATCATGTTCTCGCCGCTCACGCTCGAACAAATGGAAGAGATCGTCGTCCTGCAAATGAAAGAAGTGCAAGATCGCTTGAACGAACACAACATCACCGTGCAACTCACCGACGCGGCGCGGAAATGGCTCGCGAAGGAAGGATATGATCCCGCGTTCGGCGCGCGCCCGTTGCGAAGGGCGATCCAGAAGAATGTGGAGAGTCCGCTTTCGATGGAGTTGCTCGCCAACAAATTCAAAGACGGCGCGGCAGTTACGGTGGACGTGGACGAGAAGAGCGAGAAGATCGTCTTCCACACGGCTGAACCAGTGAAGAAGAAAAGCAAACAACACGCAGAGGCGTAACCTGATTGGAGCAGTGCAACTGCTCCAACAATTACATAAATTGATGCGGGAGCAGTTGAACTGCTCCCGCATCGTTTTGAAGTGACTGTCACCTTGAAGGTGACAGTCACTTTTACCCCTCCTATATCTTTTTTCCTAATGCCAAATTCATCGAATCACGATAAGATGCAGGGAATCTACCAAGGAGAAAATATTCATGGACTCGAACAACAGCTCATCGTCAAATAACACTACAAAGATCGTCGGCGGCATTGTTGCCGTTCTGCTTTGCTGCGCGTGCGTTGTGATTGCCGCGGCGGGATACTTCTTCTATCAGGGGTTACAACAAATCCCGGATCTTCCCACCGCTTTCCCGCCCATCGATGTGCCGGGCGTGCCGACCTCCACGCCGCAGATCGATCGCCCAACACCCGACTCGATCTCCACCGAAACACTTGAGACGCTCGGTAACACGCTCGTGCCGGAAAACAATCCGTACGAATTGGCATGTCGTTTACAAAATATCTGCAATGTTCCCGCGACTGTTCCCTCCAAGTCATACAAACTGGGCGATCAGGAAACGTTTTGGGTAACGAATGTGGATACAGTGGAAAATTTTCAAGCAAAAGCCACACTGCGCTATGTGGGCGACCACATCTATTTCTGGATCGAGAATGGCGTGAGTTACGATGAAGGCGACTTGAAGCGTCTTGCTGAAACGTTTGAGAATCAGATGTACCCCACTAACCGTGAATTCTTCGGCAGTGAACCGAACCCCGGCATCGACGAGGATCCGCGCATCTTCATTCTGTACGTGCGCGGCACCGGCGCCTCAAATGCGGGATATTTCTCCACACCCGACGAATACAACCCGCTCGTCAAGGAGTTTTCGAACGGACACGAGATGTTCTTCTTCAATGCGGATAACATGGATTTGGGCGCGGAAGATACCTACGGAACGCTGGCGCACGAATTCCAGCACATGATCCACTTCAACACCGACCGCAATGAAGCCTCGTGGATCAACGAAGGGTTCGCGATGGTCGCCGAACTGTTGAACGATTATCCCATTTACTTTGACTATTACTACATCACCGATCCCGACCTGAACCTGACCGACTGGTCCCCCGACCCCGGCTCAAACGGACCTCATTATGGGCAATCTTTCCTCTACCTTGCCTACTTCCTTGATCGATTCGGGGAGGATGCGACAAAAGAAATGGTAAAGCACCCCGAAAACGGACTCGCCAGTATCGATCAGACCCTCGCCGATCTCAATATCACTGATCCGCAAACGGGAAAGGCGATTACCGCCGACGATGTCTTCATGGACTGGGCGGCGACCATGTGGCTCCAGGATGAATCCGTTGGCGATGGGCGCTATCACTACGGGAACTATCCCGATGCGCCGAACATTTCCGTTTCGCAATCCATGGACTCGTGCCCGCAATCCACAAGCGGATCGGTCAACCAGTATGGCATCGACTACTTCACCATCACGTGCCCCGGTTCATACACGCTGAATTTTAGCGGTTCTACCGTGGCAAAACTCCTGCCCGCCGACGCGCATTCGGGCAAATATGCGTTCTGGTCGAACAAGGGCGATGAATCGAACATGACTCTCACGCGCGAGTTCGATTTCACGAGCGTGAGCGCGCCGATCACGCTTTCATACTCCATGTGGTATGACCTCGAGACCGATTACGATTATCTCTTCCTCGAAGCATCCACGGATGGGAAGACGTGGCAGATTCTCACCTCGCCATCTTGCACGAATGAAGACCCTTCCGGTAATTCGTATGGTTGCGGCTACAACGGTCAGACCGGCGATTGGCAACAGGAAGATGTTGACCTTTCGCAATTTGCCGGCGAGAAAGTGCAAATTCGATTCGAATACATCACCGACGCGGCGGTCAACGGCGAAGGCTTCCTGTTGGACGATGTTCGAGTGGATGCGGCAGGCTACACGTCCGATTTTGAAGCGGACGATGGCGGCTGGATCGCGGCGGGCTTCGCGCGAGTCGAAAACGTTCTCCCGCAGACGTATCGCCTGTCCATCATCATCAAAGGCGATACCACCACCGTGACGCAGATCCCGGTCAACCCGGACCAGACGGCTGAGTTCCCGCTTTCGCTGAAACCCGGTGAGGAAGCGATCCTGATCGTGACCGGCACGACGCGGTATACAAGACTCCCTGCCGCGTATCAGGTTGAAATCAAGTAATCACGTATACATGTAAACAGGTAAACACGTGGGTACTTGTATCCATGCGTCGCGTGGCGTCGTGACGACATTTACCTGTTTACTTGACTGGAGAAACAATGGCTACTGCTCCAAAATCTGAAATCCTTCACATGGCTGACCTCGTTGCGTACAACGAAGGCTCTGTAGTCAGCCGCCAGATCACAAAAGCGGATGCGGGTAACGTCACCTTGTTCGCGTTCGACAAAGATCAAGAGTTGAGCGAACACACCGCGCCGTACGACGCGCTCGCGCATGTGCTGGACGGCGAAACAGAGATCACAATCTCGGGCAAGCCGTTTCACTTGAAAGCGGGCGACGCGATCGTCATGCCCGCCGGTGAACCTCATGCCGTGAAAGCATTGACGCGCTTCAAGATGTTGCTGACGATGATACGGAAGTAAAAGTACACAAGTAGATACGTAAACAGGTACACAGGGAAGTTCTCTTCCATTGTGTACCTGTTTTGTTTTTTTACCTATCCACCTGTCTACGTGTTTACCTGTCTACTTGTTTACGTGTTTTCTTCTCTACGTATTTACCGGTTTACTCATAACCCCGCTTCCCCTCATATACGATAACGCCATGAACAACGGCACGAGCGCCAAAATTCCCGCGATGACCGCCATCATCGTGTAACTCGAGGCATCGAAGATGAATCCGCTGGAGAGGCTGATGATCGCCGAGGCAAGCCCCACGAGGAAATCGTTCGTGCCTTGTGTGCGCGAACGCTCGACCGGCGAGAGTTGATCCGAAAGCAGGGTGGAGCCGCCGACGAAACAGAAATTCCATCCCAACCCAAGCAAAAATAACGAAATGCCTAACGGCAGCACATCTGGTGAGAGTGGGGCGGTGATGCAGGCGAGCAATAGCGTGGACGCGCCGATCAGGATCATCCTGCCGCGCCCGATCTTGTCCAACAGCCAGCCTGAAACGATCGAAGGCGCGAACATACCGAAGGTATGCGCCGAAATAACGGAATAAATGTCGGCGCGGTTATGGCTATGATCTTCCATGTGCAACGATGTGATGACCATGATCGCCACCATCACAACTTGTCCCAACATCATCGCGGCGACGGCGGTGATTGCCGCAGGTTGGCGAAGGATCTGCATTATCGGTCGCGCTTCACCGTGCGGAATCTCGGATGGATATTGCTTTGCCACTTCTTTGCCCACATCGCGTGGGTCGGGGCGCAAGCCGGTGAACACGAGAACGGCGGCAACGGCAAACAGAATCAACGTAGTTGAATACGCGCCGGCGAGTTCATCCATGCCAAGCGAAACGACGAATCCGCTCATTGGCACAGCGGAGACGCGCGCCAGAATCGTCCCAATCACGCCGCCCAGCACCACCATCGAGATCGCCCGCCCGCGCCGGTCTGGAGGGTTCACTTCCGCCGCCGCAAAGCGACCCAACTGCACTGCCGAGTTGGTCGCGCCCATCATCATCAAGCCGAGGATGACCAGCAAAAATGAAGCGTGTTGAATGGCGAACAAGACCAGAATATTTCCAAAAATGCCGATGAGCAAACCGGAAACGATCCCGTTGCGCCGCCCGATGCGGTCCATGATGACGCCCCACGCCGAAGCCGAAAGCGCGCCGCTCAATAGATACGCGGCGGTGGGCAACGTTGCCCACGAGCGGTCTGAGGCAAGTTTCGCGCCGAGGATGGGGTTGATCGCCGCCGCGGCGATGAAACCCGCCGACGCAAAACTTTGCGCAATAAACAGCGTGAACGTGATCCTTGCCGCAATGCGTTTGAAGTCTGTCATGAAATTGTCCTCTTGAACTTTAGGCTCTATTGCTCTCAACGCCGCCGAGGACGGCGACATAAGCCCTTTAGTCTGTTATGAAATTGACCACATTGAACGGGCGGATTATACATGGGATGCGGGTAAAATTTATCTCATGGATTTTGACCTCAAGCCCGCTTCAGACCTGCCTCTGCCTGATCTCCTCCAGATACTGAATCGCGGCTTTGAAGAATATCCCGTTCCCATCCATCTCAGCCTTTCGCAATTCCTCGATATGACGCGCAAAGACAGCATTGATCTGACCGCCAGCCGCGTTCTGTTCGTGGACGACAAACCGCAAGGCGTAGCGTTGATCGCCCGCCGCGGCTGGACGAGCCGCCTCGCGGCGATGGGCATTGTCATCGAATCGCGTAACCAAGGAGCTGGCTCATGGCTCATGGAAAAATTGATCCGCGAAGCGCGCGAACGCGGCGATCATGAAATGACGCTTGAGGTTATCGAGCAAAACGATCCGGCGATCCATCTCTACAAAAAATTTGGGTTTCAGGTTATAAGACGTTTAATCGGCTTGATCCGCCGCGAGGCGGTGGAGTTCGAAGACGCCGCGTTGCAGGAGATTGACGTGCGTGATGCGGGAACGTTGATCTCGCAATACGGTCTGCCCAACCTGCCGTGGCAATTATCCGGCGAGACCATCGCCCAGATGACGCCACCCGCGCGCGCCTTTCAGCACGGGCCCGCTTTCATCGTGCTTTCAGATCCGGATGCCAATCACGTAGTGGTGTGGTCCTTGTTGGTGAAACCTGAGGCGCGCGGAAACCGTTCTGGCGCAATTTTGTTAAAACAGGTGATTGCCAACCGTCCCGGCAAAACGTGGCATGTGCCGGCGATCTACCCGGAGGAGATGGGCGCAGTGTTCGAACACGCCTGCTTTGAGCGCGAGACTCTCTCGCAATGGCAGATGCGCCTCCCGCTTGCCGCCTCCACCTGAGAAATCTGTAAAGCGCCGAATCAAGTTGGGCGTGGTGTGAAGCGATATACTTTCCACGCAGGCTAAGGCGATCCTATTTCATATGTCAACATCTGCGAAACGCAAAACGATCGGTGTCTTCGTCTCCCAAGTTGGACGCGCCTGGGGAGCGGAATTCCTCGCGGGTATTGCGGACGCCGGCGAAGAAAACGATGTCAATATTTTGTATTTCGTTGGCGGCACGCTCAAGTTATTCGTCCAACCCAAGCCGTCGTTCGGGTTTTATGATCTTGCCCGCGCCGAGCAACTGGATGGGTTAATCGTCACCGCCGATACCGCCTTTGGCGTCGGCGTGGAGGACTTGAAAACTTTTCGAGAGATGTTCGGAGAAATACCTCTCGTCACGCAATCGGTGAGTTTGGAGAACTCATCCATGTTCATCCCCGATAACACAGAGGGAATGCGCTCGCTGGTGCGTCACTTGATCGAGGAACATGGGTACAAGCGTATCGCTTTCCTGCGCGGCATTCGCGGGCAGATCGACGCAGAACAACGCTTCGAGGCGTATAAGGAAGAACTCAAAGCGCGCGGCATCCGCTTCGACGAACGCCTGGTAGTGGAAGGTGATTATTCACCCGATGGCGGCCGCGAGGGAATACAGGTACTGCTCGATGAGCGGAAAATTCAGTTCGATGCACTGGTGGCGGCAAACGACCGCATGGCATTCGGCGCGCTCGAAATTCTGCAACAACGCGGAATTCGCGTGCCCGATGATATCGCTGTGGCTGGCTTCGACGATCTGCGCGAGGCGCAAAGCACCGGAGTTTCACTGACCACTGTGCGGCAGTCGTTTTATACGGCGGGCAGGCAGGCATTCGATGCGTTGATAAAACGTATCGATGGCAACACAATTCAAAAAGTAACCGTCACCCCAACGCAATTACTCATCCGCTGGTCGTGCGGGTGTCTCCCGGAAAACGTCAAACAAGCGGCGGTGGCTCCGCGCGAAGTGGCAAAAACGGGACGGCTGGAAAATAAACGCGAAGCCGCCCTGCGGGCATTGTTGACCTCCGCCGGGGTAACGGAAGGCGACCCCGCATACGCATCCTTCCGCGATGCCCTTAGCCGCGCCTGGGATACGCTCCTCTCCGCCTTGCGCGAGAATACAAATGGGGATGATTTCCTCAAAGCCATCAACGCCATGGTCGAGTTGATGGAAAAGCGCGATCTCCCCGCAAACATATGGCACGGCGTAATCTCCGTAATGAGGCGGTACGCGCTGGGCGGCATCAAAGAACACGACACAATGTTACTCGCCGAGAATATGTTCCAACAGGCGCGCCTGCTCGTGGGCGAACTTTCACAGCGCGCGCAAGCCTATCGCCGCCTGATGCTCGAACAACAGGAGCACATTCTGCAGGGATTCAGTTTTTCGATGGCGCCGGTCATGTCCATGGATCGGCTTGGGGCGGCGATCGAAGAACGCTTTCCTGAAATGGGTATCGAACGCTGGTACGTGATGTTCTTTAGCGATTCGACTTCTTCGCCGCAACTGGTTTCCTCTGCCCCGCCTGAAAATTACAATTTACTTTTCCAATATGAAGGAACAAAGTTCGAGATCCCGTCACAACGCACTTTTGTGGGCACCGGTCAACTGGTTCCGCGCGGAAAAACCCCGCAAGGACGGCGCTACACGGCGGTCATCATGCCGCTTTCGCTGGCGCGGAACCGATTCGGTTTCATGTGGGCAGAGATGGGTCCGCGCGATTGGGAAGTGTACGTTCGCGTGCGCAACCTCGTCAGCAGCGCGCTCTTGCGCGTAATGCTCGCGCAACAAAAGGAACAGGCGCAACATGAGGTGGAACGCCTGCTCAAAGAATCAAAAGATCGCGCGGTCGAACTGTCGATCGCCAAAGAATGGTCCGAACAAACCGCCGCAGAGAACGCAAAACTGTACTCCAGCGAACAAGCCCGGCGGCGCGGAGCCGAGGCGCTTACCAAAGCCATGCGGCAGATCTCCTCGCTGGGCAAGGTGGATGAGGTGCCGGCGCAGATCGTCGAACAATTATCCAATGTAGTGCCGCATGACCGTTGCGCACTGTTCCTCGAGGCGGTGAACGGCATGGAACTTGTCGCGCATCGCGGCTTTCCCGAAAACGCGCCTATCGATGAATTGAATTACAACATCAACGGCACGAACATCCTGCACTTCGTTGCCAAGCAGACCGACCCGATGCTGGTCAACGACATTCAACAAACGCGCGGCTGGGGGCAATCGGAATGGCTCCCGCCCGATCGTTCCGTGCTTAGCGTGCCGTTGCAATCGAAAAAGAAGTTCGTCGGCATGTTGACGCTGACGCGCAGTGAACCGTCCGCGTTCAACCCCGATGATGTTCTGCTTGCCAGCACCTTTGCCCTGCAAGCCTCCATCGCCCTGGAGAACGCGAGACTCTTCAACGAAGTGACTCGCTTTAATGAATTTATGGAACGTATGGTGGAAGAGCGCGTGAACGAATTGGGTGTGGCGCACGACACGTTGAAGAAACTCGACCAGAACAAAAGCGATTTTATCAACGTGGCCGCGCATGAACTGCGCACGCCGCTCACGGTGATCAAAGGCTACATGGGCATGGTCAAAGCCGCGCCCGCCGTAAAAACCAACACCGAACTCGCCCAAGCTGTAGACGGGGTGCTTCAAGGGAGCGAACGCCTCCACCAAGTGGTCAACAGCATGTTGGATGTGGCGCGGCTGGAAAACCAAGTGCTGAACCCGCACCTCGATGAAACATCGCTCGGTCCCATCTTGCGACTCATCCAAAAAGATTACGCCGCCGACTTGCAAACGCGTCAACTCACATTGGAGCTTGATCCATCCATCTCAGCCGCTCCCTCGCTTATGGCAGACAGCGAACTCTTGCAAAAAGTGCTGGACAACGTGATCGTCAACGCCATCAAATTCACTCCCGACGGTGGAAAAATCACCGTCAACGCGCGAGTAACCCACGCCGACGGCGATGGGGATGTGTGCGAGATCCGCGTCCACGATACCGGCATCGGCATCGACCCCGCCGACCATAAGATCGTGTTCGAAAAACTGTATCAACTCGGCAATGTAGAACTGCACTCCTCGGGTCGCACCAAATTCAAAGGCGGCGGACCCGGTTTAGGTCTCGCCATTGCGGCGGGCATCGTCAAAGCGCATAAGGGAAAAATTTGGGTGGAAAGCCCCGGTCACGATGAAGAAAAATTGCCGGGCAGTACGTTCTTTGTGCAAATTCCCCTGGCAAAGACAAGATAACATACAGCCGAACATCCGCAATAGTTCCTAATCCGCATACAAAAGCCTCCGAGGTTATAAAACTCGGAGGCTTCTTTTCAACGTTCTATTCTCTTAAATAGGAACTACGCAGAACTACTTTTGTATCCGCTAATCTTCGCGAATTTCGAATGGAGTAGCGAAGATTGACGGAAAATATCTGGGATTTGCGTAAGTCCTATTAAATATGGATCGGGCTTCCCTCCGCGCCGTGCGCGGCTTCCATTAACGCCTCGCTCAAGGATGGATGGGCATGGACATTGCGAGCGATCTCATGCGGAGTCAATTCCATCAGGTGCGCGAGCGTGAGTTCGGGGAGCAACTCGGTCACTTCGGGACCGATCATGTGCGCGCCGAGAATCTCGCCGTATTTTTCGTCCACCACGATCTTTACCCAGCCCGCGTAATCGCCGAGTCCCAGCGCTTTGCCGTTCGCCTGAAATGGGAAGCGCCCGATCTTGACAGTATAGCCACGCTCTTTTGCCTGCGCTTCGGTGAGACCGAACGATGCGACCTGCGGATGACAATACGTGGCGCGCGGCATCATTTCGTAATCGAGCGTGGTCGTTTCGGCGCCTGCGATGTTTTCCGCGCAGATGATCCCCATCGCCGAGCCGACATGCGCCAGCATGAGTTTACCGGTCACGTCGCCGATCGCCCAAATGCCCGGCACGTTCGTCTGCATTTTTTCGTTGACTTCGACAAAGCCGCGTTCGCTGATCTTGACGTTAATATCTTCGAGCCCGAATCCTTTAGAGTTGGGACGGAAGCCGATCGCCGCCAGCGCCTGGTCTGCTTCGAGAGTCGTTTCCTTCCCCTCCGCCGACACCTTCACCTTCACGCCCGATTTCGTCGCTTCCACCGATTCGACTTTATGACCAACAAGGCACTTGATTCCCCGCTTCTCGAATTCCTTCTTCAACTCTTTCGAAACTTCCTCGTCTTCCAGCGGGACGAGTCGCGGCAGCATTTCCACGATGGTCACATCCACGCCGTATGCGCTCCACATGGTCGCAAACTCGACGCCGATCGCGCCCGAGCCAATGATGACGACCGATTTCGGAAGTTTCTCTTGCAAGATGGCTTCCTTATAAGTGACAACTTTCTCGCCATCCACTTTCCACACTGGAGGAACAGCCGCGCTCGCGCCGGTGGCAACGATGATGTTCTTTGCCTTCAATTCAGTCACTTTTTTATCGGCATCGGTCACGGTCAACGTGCCTTTCGATTTGAACTTCGCGTCCCCCATGAAAACCGTAATGGCGTTCTTTCGCATCAAGAAGCCAACGCCCTTCACGAGACGATCTGAATTTGAGCGCGAGCGTTTAACGGCAACGCCGTAATCGAGTTTGAGATTATCGAACGAGAAGCCGAAATCCTTGCCGCGTTCGCGCAGGGTGTGCGCCACTTCCGCGTTCTTCAACAACGACTTGGACGGGATACACCCCACGTTCAAACACACGCCGCCCAGCCACTGCTTATCCACAATTGCAACCTTCTGCTTGAGTTGCGCGGCGCGGATCGCGGCGACGTATCCCGCCGGTCCCGCGCCGATGACGACCACATCAAAATTTTCTGGCATTGAAATCTCCTAAAGTATGTCGTTGCGAGCCGAAGCCGAAGCAATCTCCTTATACGGTTAGAGATTGCTTCGCAACCTTTGCCGGCTTGCAATGACACTGTTTTTACCATTTTACTATTAAGTCGAGGAATGGCGACCAGCCAGCCCCAGACTTAAACTGAAAGAGCCAGGCGCTCCAAGCCCGGCTCTTTCAGTATCAAAAGGAGGAGAAGAGAACCTAACTGTATCATCAGCCCGCGAACCATGCTTGGCGTTAACCCTACGGCAAACAAACGTTTGAGCCACGTTCTGAATGAGCATTTACTCATATTTCCTATGGGCAATCTGCGGATACTGTATCCGCCGGTAAGCCGAACGCTTCATACACGGGAACTCCATCCCATTCGGCGGGGATCGGCAACCCAAGGGCGAATGCGGCTGTGGCGGCTGTATCCATCGTGTGAACGCGCGTCATCAGCGCTTTCGGCTGAATCCCCGCCCCCGACGCGATCCACGGGATGGTCATGTCTTCGGGGAGCGAGTAGCCGTGCGTCGTATCATGCCCGCCATGATCGGCGGTGACGATGATCAGCGTTTCGCCGCGCAGACCTCTCGCGTCTAACTCGGCAAGGAGTAGCCCTAGCGCCTCATCCGCGCGGAAGGCAACACTGATCTGTTGAGGTGAAAGCCAGCCGTATGCGTGACCCATACCATCCACCAGCGGGAAGTGAACGAACATCACCCCAAAATTTTCAGGGAAGTCTGTAATGAGTCTTTTCGCAACGACCAGGTCGCGGTCATTGACGTAGGTGAAGATGTCGAGACTGGACGAGTCAGTGATCTGTTGCAACTTTTTCTTGCCCACGTGCATCACGGTTTGCAAACCTGCCGCGTGCGCGATGTCGAACAAGTCGGCGCCTTGCGCGATTCCCTTTTCGGGGATGTAATCGTTCCAGTCTACGCCGTGTTTGGAGGGACATAAGCCGGTCAGCATGGACGAATGTGAGACCAGCGTCACGCTCGGGAACACGGTTTGCGCGGACAAGGTATACGCGCCCATGTGCATCAATGTTTGCAAATTCCGCATCGGCGCGAACGAGATCAGGTCGGGGCGGAGTCCGTCAATGGACAAGATCAACACGCGACGGGCGAGAGGCGTGGGTGTGGGCGTGATCGTCGGCGCGGAGGTTTCAGTCGCTGTTGCGGCGAGAGTGGGCGTTGAGGTCAGCGTTGGCGCGAGGGTCACGATAGGCGTGAAAGTTGCGGAAACGGGCAAGCCCGCGATGTTCGGTGTCTGGCAAGCGAGCAGGAGGAGAAGCAGAAAAACGGGTAAAAGTTTTTTACGATTCATCGGGGTTGAGCCTCAATTGAAATTTCTTGCGGATTCAACGACACATCCACTTCATCCCCGTATGCAATGTCTTTGATCTCCATTGCAATAACCTCAAGCAATGAAGGATTCTGGAAGTGTCTCAATTTCGTTTCGGGGTGCGGATAATACGCCCAGCCATCGTATTCGATTTCCCTGAAAACGACTTTGCAACGTGAAAAAGAAAAATGTTCGGGCGGATGCAAGTTCGTCCATTCGACGTTGTAAAAAGTAAATTCAGGTCGGATGAGTTTGAACGTGTGTGGGCTGATGTCAATGTTGAGCGTGCCGTTGAAGTAATCGCTGAGGTCGAGTCCGCGGGAGGCGAAGAGAGGTCGCTGGCGGCTTAAGGCTCCATAGGGGTAATCAGCCGAAGGTCCCGAAGCGACGCGGTAGCCTTCCACGATCTGTCCGTGAACGCGAGTCCATTGCATGAGGGGAAGTATAATGCCGAACGAGGAGTCCACATGCGCTTTGAAAACAAAATCGTTTTGATCACGGGCGGTAATCGCGGCATTGGGCTGGCGGCGGCGCGTCTGTTTGCGGGGCTGGGGGCGCGAGTCATGTTGACGGCGCGCGACCAAGCCAAAGGGGAGGAAGAAGCGAAGCGCATCCCGAATGCGAAGTTTGTTCGGGGCGATGTGTCCAACGCCGAAGATTGTCGGCGTGTGGTGAATGAATCGTTGAATCAATTTGGCGGGCTGGATGTGCTGGTCAATTGCGCGGGAATTATTTTTCGCAATCGAACTGTCGAGCAAACGACCGAAGAGGAATGGGACGCGACGTTCGATGTGAATGTGAAGGGCGCGTTTCTGATGAGCAAACATGCGATGCCGTTTCTGCGCGAGCGAAAGGGTTGCATCGTCAATGTCGCTTCGTATGTTGGGTTGGTTGGGTTCGCCAACACGGCGGCGTACGCGGCGTCGAAAGCCGCGCTCGTCAACCTGACGCGCACGCTGGCGCTCGATCACGCGCGCGAGGGCGTGCGCGTCAATGCCGTTTGCCCTGGCAGTGTAGAAACCGACATGATTCACGAGGCGTGGAAGAAATTTGGCGACGTGGAGCAGGCAAAGCGCATTTGGGCAGAGAAACACCCGCTGGGCCGCATTGCTCGCGCCGACGAAGTGGCAAACGCTATAGCATTTCTTGCAGGTGACGAAGCCAGCTTCATCACCGGTGTTGCCCTGCCTGTGGATGGCGGCATCACAGCGGCATGAAAAAAGACCCCGGGCTTGCCCGGGGGTCTTTTTTGAATTATTTTTTTCTGTAGTTGATCCTCAATAACTCATATAGCGCTTTTGCCAGTTCAATGCCCTGAATGATGAGTATGACGATCAGGGTGATCGAGGTGGTGTAGTATGCGGCAAGCCCCGCAGCGCCAGCCTCTTCTGAAATTTTTATGAAGTTCAACAGAGACTCGTTCGTAAAGAGGGTGAGGTTTGGCGTGCGGATGAGTATCACGGTGATCGCAATACCAACCGCTTCAATGATGACTTTGGCAATCCGTCCTGGCGTGTTCCATTTGGCAGTGAAGAGCAGGTATACATCGAGGATGATCTCGGCGAGGAAGACCGCGTTGATCCACGGGATGAATTGCAAAAACTCTTTCGTAAAGACCGGCAGGTTGAACAATCCGTTCAAGAACGCCAGGCCAAGCGCTGTAAACACCACTTCTGCGATCAAGTCGCCGCGCTTCACCATATCGGGGTCGGGTTGTTTTGCAAGCGAGGCAGGGTCCCAATCCTTTTCGTTGGAAAAATCGCCCATCTCTTTTTCCGGCAGGATGCGCTCGAGAATGGCAAAGACGATCACCACATTTCCAAATGCCGCGATGGCGGTGGATAGCGCGTTACCAAACCCCTGCATGATGACCTGCATGAAATCCGCCGCAAAGAGAGGGAAAGCCGTTACTGCTTTTATCGAACTGAGCACAAGCATGACAACGATCACCACCGTGAGCACGATCTTCAAGACCATCAGGAAGAACGGGAACATGCGCGGGCCGATCAAGTACGGATGCGGGTTGTAACTGGATGCGATCCTTTGCGGCGAGCCGTATTCTTTGAGCAGTTCGATCTCCATCGCTTCATCACGCGGACGCCCAGCCTGCTCCTCTTTATCTTCGAGCATATCCTCCAGTGTGGATTTTAATTCCTTTTCTACATCCTCGCGTCCTTTGAGGAGCGGCAGCTGTTTGCCGACTTCGGCAACATATTTGTCAAGTAGATTCATTTTGTTCTCCTTCTTACGACAACATTTGTGTCATGGTTGCCGTCATGGCAGACCATTCCTTTTTGAGTTTTGTAAGTACCGCCTTGCCTTGCGCGCTGATCACGTAATAGCGGCGCGGGCGGGCTTCGTCCACGATGCGCCAATCGGACTGTAACAGTCCCTGCGACTCGAGCCTGCGGAGCAGGGGATAGAGCGTGCTTTGGTCAATCTCCATTCCCTGATCAGAGAGAGCCTTGAGCAGGGAGTAGCCGTATTGCTCCTTGCTCAACTGGCTCAGCACCGCAAGAGACAGGATGCCGCGCCGCAGTTCCAACAATATGTTTTGTACGAGTTCGTCATTGTCCATGTGTCACCTATATCTCGTACTATACTATACAGTATACAGTATGTCAAGAAGGAAAGTATAGGGTGGCTTAAACAAAACATCCCGAAGGTACTCTTCGGGATGTTTGCTCGTTGTCCTGTAAGCGGATGCAAACAAACGATTACGTGCAGTCAATCTCGTAGAGCGCTTCCGCTACCAGACTGTTGGGGCTGGTGACCACCAACCGCACCCAATATTTACCGGCGACGATCGGCAGGACATGGGTATATTCACCGGAGACTTCCTTGATGCCAAACGCGTCGAAGTCGGTGGTTTTGACCGGCTGGGCGCCTCCCTGCTGGGTTTCAAAATGCCATTTGACCTCGGTCGGTCCGTTGGTTTCAATGGAGCCAGTGAACTTCACCGGAGGAATTACCCCGATGCACAACAGAACCAGATCAATAAGTTTGGGTTCAAGTTTAATCGTCACATTGGTGACTGAGGCGGCTTGGGTCTGCACCACTTGCAAGCCAGAGAGGTTGCCCGACGCGCTCGTTACACTAGAGGCGACCCAGCAATTCCGTCCGGGGTTGAGCGGGTCTTGAATCAGCCACCAACTCGCGTCTGAGTTTTTTCCCACGATCTGCGCGCTCTGTCCGAGGTTCAATGCGCTGGTTGCCAGCCATGCCGTGCTGGGACCCAGCCGGCAATTCACCGGCTTATCGAGCGTGGTGATGGTCGGCACACTGGGGGTGAAGGTCAATGTGGGGGGCGGCGTATCAGTTGGCGGAGGTGTGCCGGTCGGCACCGGTGTGTCGCTGGGCAATGACGCCGTTTCGGTAAAAAGAGGCGTTGTCGTTGCTTCCGGCGTGCTGACCGGCAAATTGCATGAGGTTGCAATGACCGTGGCCAATAAAAACAGGGTAATGAGCTTATATTTCATTCGTTCTCCTTGGGGCATAGGTAGGTAGAGATTGACGGTGATTGTATCAAATGTCAGAGTTGAATCTCCCCATGATAAAATACCTCTCATGCAGACCTCATTGGAGAAATTACGCAAGTTCTTTCGACTTGAACACGAGAACGGATATGCCAACACCGCCATCATCGGCGGGCTGGCGGAGATGCTCAACTTTTGGGAAGGGGAAGCGCGCGCCGACAACATCACCGAAGAGGTGATCCAAGCCGTGGTGCAGAGACTCCGCTCGTATGACGGGCTCAGCCCCCAGTCCCGCGCTGACGTGTTGAAGGGGTTGTGGAAGCGCATCGGGGACGCGTACCCTGAAGCGCAGCAAAAGCCGCGGGCGCAGAGTCAGGTTGAAGGGCGACAGGAAGCGCTGCGTCCGCCTCAGCAGAATCAGAATCAGCCGAAATCCGAATCCGAGCCGAAAAAAGAATCGCATCCGCAACATCAACAGCGGCACGAACAAAGACCGCGTCCGCCCGCGCAACCGCGATCTGAATCCGTTGCAGGCGCGCGCACATCCGCCACGCCCGCCGCGCTCGACGCGAAGTTGACCGTGCTTCAAGGCGTCGGTCCGAAAAACGCGGAGATGTTTGCGAAGCTCGGCATGTACACGCTCGGCGATATGTTGTACTACTACCCGCGCCGTTACGACGATTACTCGCAACTCAAACCCATCAAAGATTTATTTTACGGCGAGCAAGTGACGGTGATCGGCACGATTCAAAGCGTGCACACGCGCCCCATTCGCAGCGGCAAGGCTTCGATTGTTGAAGTCATCATCAGCGATGGAACAGGTGGGCTTCGATTATCGTATTTCAATCAGCCGTGGCTTGCGAATCGATTCAAGCAAGGCAACGCGATCTCGGTTTCGGGCAAGGTGGATCAATATCTCGGACGCCTCGTGATGAACAGCCCCGATTGGGAATCGGTGGAGGTCGAGAACCTGCACACGAATCGCATCGTGCCGATCTATCCGCTTGCCGAACGCATCACGCAAAAATGGTTGCGCAATGTGATGAAGCAGGTCGTCGAATATTTTGCGCCCGCAGTCGTCGATTCGATTCCCGAAAGTGTTCGCAGTGCGGCGGGTGTCATGCCGCTCGGCGAAGCGTTGTTGCAAGTTCACTTTCCATCGTCGCAGGATAAACTCAAAGCCGCGCGCGAGCGACTCGCCTTCGACGAAATTTTTTATCTGCAAATGGGAGTGCTTCGTCAACGCCGCGACTGGCAGTCTGTGGACGCGCGCCGCTTCTCTATTTCGGACGGGCAACTTGATTCGCTAAAGACAAGCCTTCCCTTCACCCTGACGTCCGCGCAAGAACGCGCCATCGCAGACATCCGCGCCGACCTCGACTCGGGCAAACCCATGAATCGACTCCTCCAAGGCGATGTTGGTTCGGGCAAAACTGTCGTCGCCGCAATAGCCGCTTCCGTGATAACAAGCAACGGTTCGCAAGCCGCGATCATGGCGCCGACCTCGATCCTTGCGGAACAGCATTATCGCAGTTTCACCAAACTTTTGGAGTCGGACAGCTTGCTGTCCGATGTGCAGGAGCAAGCTCCTGCACTCCAAAAAATTCGACTGCTGGTCGGCGACACGCCTGAATCTGAAAAAGAATCAATTCGCGCGGGGCTTGCCGATGGCTCGATAAAAATTGTCATTGGCACACACGCTGTCATCGAAGGACCTGTCCAATTCAAAGACTTGCAACTTGCCGTCATTGACGAACAACATCGCTTCGGCGTCGAACAACGCGCTGAACTCAGAAGCAAAGGGACGAATCCGCACCTGCTGGTGATGACCGCCACACCGATTCCGCGCTCGCTTGCGTTGACTCTTTACGGCGACCTCGACCTCTCCATCATGGACGAGATGCCCGCAGGGCGAATCCCGATCAACACGTTTGTGCTTCGTCCGCAAGAACGCGAGCGCGCGTTTACTTTGTTACGCGGTCAAATCAAAGACGGCAAACAGGCGTTCATCATTTATCCGCTGATTGAAGAGAGCGAAAAGATCGAAGCCCGCGCCGCAGTGGACGATTACGAGACTCTCTCGAAAGAAGTCTTCCCCGATTTGAAATTGGGATTGTTGCACGGCAAGATGCGTCCCAGCGAAAAAGACGAAACCATGCTCAAATTCCGCGACAAGGAATATCACATCCTCGTTTCCACAACCGTCGTCGAAGTCGGCGTGGACGTACCCAACGCAACTGTGATGCTCGTCGAAGGCGCGGATCGCTTCGGTCTGGCGCAACTGCATCAACTGCGCGGGCGTGTCGGTCGCGGCGCGGATCAATCCTATTGTCTGCTCATCCCTACCCGCGAAGACGCGACCGAAAACGAACGATTGCAGATCATGGCTGAGTCGAACGACGGTTTCGTGCTGGCGGAAAAAGATTTGCAGATCCGCGGTCCTGGCGAATTTTTGGGCACGCGTCAGGCGGGCTTCGCCAACAGCCTCCGCATGGCGAGCATCACCGACGTCAAATTGATCGAGAAGGCTCGCACTCAGGCTCAAGCCGTCTTCGAGAAAGATGCGGATCTAAGTCAGCCCGAACACAAACTCCTCGCCGAATCCCTCGGAAGATTTTGGGGTGAAAGCAAGGGGGATGTTTCTTAATCACCACAAAGGACACGAAGTACACAAAGTTTTTAAGGCAACAAACCTTAGTGACCTTTGTGTCCTTCGTGGTAAAAAATGGAGAGTACATGGTCAGAGCCTTATTCCCTGGAACATTCGACCCCATCCACCTCGGTCACATTGACATTGCCGAACGCGCCGCACGTCTCTTCGATGAAGTGGTGATGGCGGTCTACGATAAGCCGTCCAAGTCATTGATGTTCTCGCCAGAGGAGCGCATCGGGTTGGTCAACGAGGCGTTCAAAGATAACCCGAAGATCAAAGTGACAGGCTACAGCGGACTCACCGTCGAATTCGCGCGGAAGATCGACGCGCAGGTGATCGTGCGCGGACTGCGCGTCTTCTCGGACTTTGAGTTTGAGTTCCGCATGGCGTTGGCGAATCACCGCCTCGCGCCCGACATCGAAATTGTCGCGCTCATCACAGCGGAGGAGCATACGTTCCTGTCGTCAACCACCGTCCGCGAGATCGCCATGTTGAACGGCGACGTTTCCAGCATGGTGCCTCCGTTCGTGGAGAAAGCCTTCAAGGAAAAAGTCGCCAGCCTCGACGATCCCAACCCCATCCCTAACTCGCTGCGGGATTAATCTGTGCTAGAATTGTTCCAAGGCGGTAGGCAACATCCATGCAATACGAATTTGATTGGGACCCTGTCAAGGCAAGGCAGAACCTGCAAAAGCATGGAGTTAGTTTTGAACGCGCCGCCAGAATCTTTCTTGACCCGTTTGCCATCTCAATTTTTGATGAACCGCACAGTGAAAATGAAGATCGATGGGTCACGATTGGCGCAGAAGCGAACGAAGTAATACTGATCGTCATTCACACGTTTAGAAATATGGATGCCGAGGTCTCGCTTGTTCGTATCATCTCAGCCAGAAAAGCCACCCGCGAAGAAGCGCAGCAATATCACGAAAGGCGCTAAACACTATGAAGAAACAGTATGATTTTTCCAAAGGCGAGCAGGGCAAGTTTTACCGTCCTGATGTTATTTTGAAACTGCCAATTTATCTTGACGACGACCTTGTATCCTTCGTTGAAGAATATGCAAAAGAAAAAAAAGCAGATTTGCAGACTGCTGTAAATGAAATTCTTAGGCATAACAAGGAAATGCTTCAGGCTCTTCGGTAAGTTTTTCCGAAGGAGTATTTTATGGACATCCTGCAACTCATTGACCGACTCGAAGAACTCTTCAACGAAAGCAAATCCATCCCGCTCACGCGCAACGTGATGGTGGATGAAGACCGCATGTTGGACATCATTGACCAGATGCGCATCGCCATCCCCGAAGAAGTGAAGAAGGCGCAGCAGTTGCTCGGTCAACGCGACCGCGTGCTGGCGCAGGCGCAGGAAGAGGCGAATCGCACCCTCGAACTCGCCCGCCAAAAAGCGGACCAACTTTCCTCGAAGGAAGTGGTCGTGCAAGAATCCCAGCGGCGCGGCGAACAGATCCTTGCCCAAGCGCGGACGGACGCCGAAAACACGCGCGGCGACGCGGACGATTACGTGATGCGAAGCCTCACGCAGTTGCAAGCGGAACTCGAACGAATCTCGAATCAAGTGGCAAACGGAATCCGCGTGGTGCAGGACGAACAAGAACGCAGGGCGTCGGTCTCAGACTCGGTGGAAAAATAAAAATCAATCCCTCCATCACGGAGGGATTTTTTATTGGACCATGTCATGCTGAGCGTAGCGAAGCATCTTCACCACGACAGGCAGAGACCCTTCGGTCGCTGACGAACGCTCCCTCAGGGTGACATATCTGCATCTTTTCGGACAGACATCTCCGCCTCCCTCCCAAACCACCACGAAGCGACGGGGTTTCGCCGAATAAACAACTCGTGGATTAACACAGACCCGCCGACGCCCATGAAGAATCCGATCCAGATCGAGAGCGGAAGATTATCGGTGACCGCCAAAACTTTCTGCCCCCAGAAATCCTGAATGGGAACATGGAAGATCAAAATGATGAGCGATGCCTGTCCAAAATATTTCATGAGCCGTGCCAGCCAACCCGTGCGCAACTCGATCTGACGCGACAACGCCAGCACAAACAAAATCCCAACGATGGCTTCGATGGTGTTGATAAAGAAGGAACTGTACAAACGCGTGTTGAAATCAATCGGGGATTCGATAAAGTAATTCATCGCAAAGAGGGCAATTCCCGCGCCGATCAGTAGGAAAGAATTGTCGAACGTTTTCTCAGTTGTCAGTTGTTTCAACTCGCTTCCCAAAATATAGAAGAAGCCGCTGAGGAAAACAAGATCGAGGCTGAACGGCAAGCCGAAGAGTTCATAGTCGTTTCCAAGCAGTGAAACCGAAAACGGATAGAACGTTTTGAGGAACGGGAGCGAGAGCGCCAGCGTGGCGGTCAAAATTCCCAGCCTCAGCCAGCGGTTGTTGAGTTTGCCGACGATCACAAGGAAAATGAACGCGTACAAACTCACAACGAACAAGTTTGGCAAGAACCACAACTGCACCCAGTCAATGTACACGCCCGTCCCGTACAGCGACTTGCCGATGCGCCGCAGGGCGGTCTCGAACGCCATCTTCTCGAAGGAAACATTCAGGAAGTAGATCAGGAAAAGCGTAAACAGGAACGGCTTGAGCAGGGAATGGAATCGCTTTTTGAAGAACTCGAAGAACGAAATGTTCGTTTTGATGAAATACCCCGAAAGCAAAAAGAACAACGGCATGTGGAAGGAGTAGATCACCTGATAGCCGTATTGCGAGATGAACCCGAAATCGTTGTGCGCCAGCACCACCAACAGAATGCCGATGCCGCGCGCGATGTCAATGTATTCGATTCGTTTGGGCATGAAGCTTTTCCTCTATCTTAGCCACAGAGTCGCGGAGACGCTGAGATAAACAATTTCTCTGAGAGAGCTTTTCTTAAGTACACGGATTGGACGGAAGACACGGTTAAATACATTTTTAAATTTTTTTCGTGAAATCCGCGTAATCCGCGTCCAAAAAGGGGTTAGGAAACACTCTCTGCGACTCTGTGTCTCTGTGGCAAATTAATTTCGCAAACCAACCCTCGAATTTTACCCCGTGAACTCGAACATCGGCAGACCTTCGACGTTCGTCTCCACGCGGAAGACGCCGCCCGAAAGCGGATACTTGGTCAGCGCCGCGTCATCCAATCCTTTGCGAGCGGAAGTGATGAACAATTCGTTCATGTTCTTTCCGCCAAAGGCACACGACGACGGTTGAAGCGCTGGCACAGGGATTTGCTCCAGTAATTGACCCGTGTGCGGATTCCATTTGGTAATTTGCGCGCCGCCCCACATGGCGATCCACAAATTGCCTTGTGAATCGGAGGTCATGCCGTCGGGCCAGCCGAGTGATGCGGGGATGGTCGCCGCAACGCGAGGGTTGGCGATCGCGCCTGACTCCAGATCGTAATCGTAGGCTTTTACTTCGCGCGTGGGAGTATCAATGTAGTAAAAAGTTTTGCCGTCCGCAGACCACGTCAGACCGTTGGAGATGGTGACGTCCGACAATAATTTCGTGATGGATTTTCCGTCGAAGGAATACAACGAGCCTGTTGGATCTGTCTCGTTGAGGTCCATCGTGCCAGCGAGGAAACGTCCGCGCGAATCGCATTTGCCGTCGTTGAAGCGATTCGTCACAGGCTCGTCTGCTGGGGCGGCGAGAAAAGTTGACGAAGCAGTGAGCAGGTCGAAGGTCCAGAAGGAGAGGCGTTTTGTAAGGACGAGTCCGCCGCGCTGACGAGTCGCAAGACAGCCGATGAAGTCATCCAATTCGGCGATCACATCCGCGTTCGCATAGATGCGCTTGTTGAGGATGTCCACCCAGTAAAGAGTTTGCGTGCGCGAATCCCAAACGGGACCTTCGCCCAATTTTGCATTTGTGTCGTAAAGGATTTCAACTTTTGTCATGGGTCTTCCCTCACCCTGCCCTCTCCCTCAGGGAGAGGGTTCAATTTAAAACCAATCGCGCTTGTAGAAAATATATGCGGCAAGCGCGGAGAGCGCGAGTGAAATTCCAAGAACCTGATAGAAAGACACGGGGTTTGAATCGGAAAGCGGCAGTGGAACATTCATTCCGAAAAACGCTCCGACCGTGCCAGGCAATGCGGTGATGATCGTGATCGCGGCTAAAATCTTCATCACGCTGTTGAGGTTGTTCGAGATGATCGAAGCGAAGGCGTCCATCATGCTCGAAAGGATTTCGGTGGTGATGGTGGTCATTTGAATGGCTTGCTGGTTTTCGGTGAGCACGTCTTCGAGCAGGTCTTGATCTTCCTCGTAGTAGTTGAAGATCTGCGTGCGCTGGACGCGTTCCATCATCACTTCGTTGGAACGGAGCGCGGTGGCGAAATAGGTGAGGCTCTTTTGATATTTGAGCAGTTCGAGAACTTCGCGGTTTCGCGTGGAGAGTTGCAATTGATCTTCGAGCGCTTCGGTGATGCGATTGATCTCGCGCAGGTGGGTGAGGTAGCGCGTGGCGGTTTCTAAAAAGATGTACAACGCGAAACGATAGCGTTTGCCTGTTTTGAGCAGGCGATATTTCCCATTCGCCAGCACGCTGAACATTTCTTTTTCGTAGCGGCAGATCGTTACGATCATGTTGCCCTTGATAAAAATTCCGAGCGGGATCGTGATGTATGGCACGTCGGTATCGGGCTGGCGATGCGGGATGCGGATGAGGATGAACGTGTAATCGTCGTCGCGCTCCATACGCGGCATCTCGTCGAAATCGAGCGAGTAGTGAATGTAATCAACATCCACGCCCCATTGCACGAGTTGTTGAATTTCCTCGGGGGATGGGTCCACGGCTTTCACCCACGTGCCGTTTTCCATAGACTTCAATTCTTCGGTTCCGCCCTCGGTGGTTTTATAAATGGTGAGCATCACTGCCTCCTTGCATAAAAATATCCGCGCAGGAGGCGCGCTCACCTCCTACGTGATCGGTTGAAAATGATCTGTTGACACGCACTCCTCCCGCAGCGAGATGACCTCGCGTTTACTGGGAGGCTGACTCTCGGAACTGGAAGACTTGCCTTCATCTTGACGAAACATGATGACGAATTGTACGCCCGAAAATTGGATTCCACAACACCGCGCGGATTACAATTCCCATACACGCCTCTTTTCGACGGGACGGCTGATTTGGCTCCTCGTGCGTTATCGTCCCTCTTTTCAGTTCTATCGGCAGTTGCACTGCCGATAGAACAAGTCTCACAGTTGATTCGGCTCCCCAGCGTTCGCGTCCCTTCAACCCCGCGCGGCGATTAATCACCGCGCTATTCCTACGAAGTCCGTTGAAACGGACTCGACCTCCAGACTATAATTGACCGCGCATGAAACTCTCGGAAAAAAGCATCTCGGTAACTTTGATCATCGTTGGCGTGATCTTTCGCTTGCGACAATACCTAAGCGGGAAATCCCTCTGGGCTGACGAAGCCATGCTGGCATTGAACATCGTCAATCGGAACTTTGCAGAGTTGTTCAAGCCGTTGGAATATGACCAAGGCGCGCCGCTGGGATTTTTACTTGTCGAGAAATTTTTCAATGCGTTATTTGGGCGGCACGAACTCGTCCTAAGATTCTTTCCCCTGCTTGCAGGGTTGGCATCATTGTGGTTGTTCTATCTTTTGCTCATGTCGTTGCGAGGAGGCGACAGCCGACGAAGCAATCTCCTCGCTAACTCGGAGATTGCTTCGGGCTATCGCCCTCGCAATGAAGGGATAGGTTTTTTCCTCGCTCTCGCGTTGTTCGCAGTCAACCCCCAACTCGTGGACTACGCCTCCGAAGCCAAGCAATACATCGTGGATGTAGCTGTTGCGCTTGTTTTGCTGTTGCTCGCGATCCCAATTTTTCAGAATCAATTTAACAGAAAAAATTTTATCCTGCTTGCCATTGCAGGGATTCTCGCGCTATGGTTCTCACATCCCGCCTTGTTCGCCCTTGCAGGGATCGGCGTCGCACTCGTCATTCAATTTTTGCAGACGCGAGAATTCAAAAAATTACGAACAACGTTCGGCATCGGCTTACTCTGGCTGGCAAATCTGGCGTTGTTGTATTTCATCAACTTGCGAAACCTCAGCCAGAACGATTACCTCGCGGATTATTGGTCGGCTGGATTCCTTCCTCTTCCTCCGTGGAGCGACTTGAATTGGCTGAACGAACTCATCACATATCAGTTCGATGTTCAATTCCTCCCCCTGCTCGTTTTGATTTTGATCCTGATCGGCTGGTTTGCTTTGCTTCGAGAGCGGAAAAGCCTTGTGCTTGCTTTTGCATTCACGGCGTTTTTTGCTTTCACTACATCGGCATTGCATCTGTACCCCGTCAATGGACGGTTGAGTCTCTTTTTGATCCCACTGGGAATCCTTTTGCTTGGAAGATCAATTGATTTTTTGAGGCAAACCTTTTCCTCGAACAAGTTCGTTTCGATGAGCATTGCGATTGTCTTGAGCGGATATTTGCTCATCAATCCGCTCATCACATCGTTTCAAAATTTCATCTCCCCGAGATATTACGAGCACATCCGCCCGACGATGCAGGTGCTAGCGGATTCATGGAAAGACGGCGACGCGCTCTTCGTCACCGCCTGGGCGGAACCCGCGTTTCGCTATTACGCTCCGTTCTACGGACTCGAAGATGTGAAATATGTGTCCAGCAAGATCGAAGATTACCCCGATGGCGAAAAGTTGAAGTTGCGAATCAGTCCGCTCGTCGGAAAGAAGCGGGTGTGGGTCTTGTTCTCCCACGTCTACGAGCAGGGAGGTTTCAACGAGCGCGATTATCTCGTCGCGTATCTGAATGAGATCGGCGAAAAGCGGCGGGAGATTCTAAAATCAGGCACGTCGGTCTATTTGTTTTTTTATGATCTGAGTAAATAAATTCTTAGCCGCGAATTACGCGAAGAATTCTCTAATTCTCCAATCCCCCAGTCTCCAATCTCCAGTCTCTGGTCTCTGGTCTCTGGTCTCAATCACCAATCCACCAATTACCACTTACCAATTACTCTTCATCCCCCGCGCCGGGTTGCTCCACCCTCACCACCTCGCCATGCACATTGACGACCACCTTGAAACCCATCATGCCGAGATACGCGCGCATGTCTTCGGGGATGCCATGTTGCGCCAATTGATCGAACTGCTTATCAATATTTTTTAACTGCTGTTCGATGGCGGCTTTGGTAAAGACATCCTCCTGCCCAAGCATTTTGGCGGCTTGTTCCGAGAGGAGGTCTTCACTGCCTTTCATGAGGTCGGTGATGTGCTTGAACACCTCGCGATCCACCTGCTCAGAGGGGATGTGACGGCGGAATCCGTAATCGTCCACCACATAGCAGGGTTCATCGCCGATGAATGCGGTTTCAGCGGCGCGTCCCGATTCGTCTACAACAAGACCGGCAAAGAGAGGTTGGCGTGGCATGATTATTTTTTCACCGCAAAGATCGCGAAGATCGCAAAGAAAAAATTCTTCGCGTTCTTTGCGCGCTTAGCGGTTAATATCAACCTTCCTGCTTCCCCTCCACCGCTGCGAGCAAAATTCCAGCCGCGATGCCGAGGCGGCGATCCAACATGCGGGCAACATCCATGCTGAAATCGAGATTCAATTCATAACGGAAGAGAGTGAAATTCTGTTTAAGGTCTGCGACGCGGGTTGTGCCGAACGTAATATCGTAATTTTGAGGCAGCCATGTGCCGAGCAAGAAGCGGCGCAACAAGGCGAGCCCCATGCTGTCTTCGAAGAGCAAACCTTTCACGTTGTCGTTTTCATCCAGCACTTCCCATTCATCGCGGAACAGCGAGCGAAATCCCTTGCGCCGCAACACGCCCACTTTTTGATTCATCTCCGTATCCACCACATCGTACGACGCGGAAAAATCCATCATCTGCCGCGCCTTGATGCTCAACACTTCGCGCGTTTTCTCTTCGTCGGCATACACGCGGATGTCCTCCTTCCAGCGAAACATTTTCTGTTCGCTGAACATGACGAGGTTGCCCATCGGGTCGTAAAAACGGAATCTGCCCGTCAGCGCGATGGCTTGGCGTTTGAGCAAATAGGCGGGGTGTTGAAAGATCGGATTCATGGCTTTTCCTTATCAGTAGTAGCGACTTCAGTCGCTTGATATGACGATTGAAATCGTCACTACGCTAATAAATCTGGACTTTCGTCCCCTCGCCGGGTCTATGGAGATACTCCGTCTCAGGCGGGACGTTGGGGCTGGTCCAGCGATACAAAAATTTCGCGGCGTCTGCGGGCAGATTCACACAGCCGTGGCTGCGCGGACGTCCGTAGTCGTTGTGCCAATACGCGCCATGGAAAGCGTTGCCGATGCCTGTGAAGAACGCGCACCACGGCACACCGGGTAGGTTATAGATGTTTTCGAGCGCGTCGCCTTGATTCGTCATGTGCACGGATGGTCCTTTGTGATATGTACGGAATTCGCCCTTCGGCGTTTCCGTCCCCGCCGCGCCGCTCGAACAGCGTTGTGATAGTACGAGTTTCTCACCTTCAAAGGCTGTGACCATCTGCGTTGTGAGATCAACCACAATCCGTTTTTCCGCATCGGGAACTTCAGGCGAAAGCGGAGTCATTTCCTCGTTCGGCACAAGCCGCATGGCATGAGAAGGGACGTAAAAATATTTCCGCAGTTGCGAATCGTAGATCTGATACCAGATGCTTTTCTCTTCGCGCGTCACAACGACGCGTTTCACCCAATGCGTGGACTTATAGTACAGCCGATAGCCGCGCTTGGCATAGACGTACGGATCGAGTTTCACATCCACAAAAGGAATCGTGATCTCGCCCAGTTGTCCCTTTTCAAACAGGTTGAAATTCGGCTTCTGGTAATTCGTTTCGACAGGATACACCCAGCCTGAATACGTATACCCCTCCCCGTTGAGTTGATACCACGCGCTGTTGAAATCGTTGCCAAACTCGCCGTCTTCTTCGATGGCTGTCACTTTCACGATCTCATCCTTGCCGAAGTGATGGACCTTGTTCGCGCTGAAATTTGGCGCATCATACAAAGGGACGCCGCTGATGGTCATACATCCCTGCGTGATGGCATTTTCAGCCAGCGCGCGGCTGACCTTGAGGTCTTTCAAGGCAAAAGCAAGTGTCCCCGCGCCGATGAGTTTAAGAAAGTCGCGGCGGGTGAGTTGAGGATTGAGCATGATGCAAGTTTAACTGGAAAACGCGGGGATTTGTTCCGTTGTTATATTCTTCTTATACTCAGTAGATCACGAAAAGGTTGTCATGCTGAACGAAGTGAAGCATCTCTACCATGCTTAGAAGGCTCCATGACGGAGGGAGGGATTCTTCGCTCCGCTCACACCGTCCCGAAGCGGCGTCCCTTCGGGAGAATAACATTTCGTGAAGTACTGATACTCCCTTGTAAGCGCTTAATTCATGTCGCTGCGAGCGCTTTTCCCTGCACCGAACGCAGGACGGTGTGCGAAGCAGTCTCCCCGCCGCTGGGCTCATTACACAAATTCCTTTGTTTCCACTGCACCTCCCGCTTTGGCAGTCGCAATTTTCATCGCAGGCTTCGCCAACTCCTTTGCTCCCATTGCACCCGCCACCCCCACCGCCTCCGCTTGTGTTGCATTGGACAACGGATCTTGAGCAGTCACAAGTTCCCGTGCCAGCGTTGTAACTGCAAGTGTCGTTACTGGAGCAGAAGCCAGCGGTAGTTTGGCAAGAGCCTTGAGCGTTGGGGGAACAGTCAACAGTCGTACTGCGGACAAACTGTGGTGGATCACAAGCATTTGAAAATGGGGCTGGTACACCACATCCGTATTGATCAATTGGAAAATTTTGCGGGCAGGTCTGGGCAGAGGCTAATCTTGCCTTGACAGTGGTGAAGGCAAACATAAAAACCAAAGCAAAAATGAGCAGACAGACTTTAGCAATTATTCTAGACCCCATTAATTCATAGTATACAAATTAATGGGAGTATGCAAGGAAGATTTACTGTGACATTTGACTTGAAATAAGCTTGAATTTCAAGTCAAGATGGGTGATATCTTGATCTTTAAGAAGACGAAGCGCTTCATATGCTCCAATCCAGTCTGTGTTTTCAGGAAATATAATTGAGGCTTCAAAGTCATCAAGTTCGTTGTTTTTTATGCCAGCTGTTTTTAGCTTGTTCGTAAAGTCGTTACCATTTGGAGTCGTACAATTTATATTTACTCTTGTACGCAGGGAAGATTCACCGTTAAAACCGTTTTGGCTTAGTACTTTTTTTGTTGCCGAAAATTCAACCGTTATAGGGGGCTTACCCTCCCTAAAGTATTTGACTCTAAAAAATACAAGGTCGAGATCCCGCTCTCCATTATTGATTGTTACAATATCGTACCCAGTTAGGTATCCATATTGCGTATCAAAACCCGCGTAATTAAAGTCAGAGTTGACGAATGTTCGAATTTTGTCCTGCCTTGCGGGCTCACCTTCGTTAATTTCAATATTGTGGCTTTCTTTGATGGTTCCCACATAGTCGGTAACCCCGTCGCCGTTTATGTCAAGGTCAACGGTTTTCGCGGGTGTTTCGGTGGGTGTGGGCGTCTCCGTCGGGACGGGGGTGAGGGTTTCGGTTGGCATAGGCGGGATTTCTGTCGGTGTAAGCGTCGCGCTTGGCAGGGGAGTCGCCGTTGGGAGGGGTGCCGCTGGCGCGCAGGCAGATAACCCCATACAACATATTGTAAAAATCAATGGGAGGCGATGGATGTGGAGCATGAGTTCCTCCTATCGGTGAAACCCTTATTCGTTACCCAAATAAGTTTTTGCCGCTTCCAAGAATTCCTGCGCCTGTTCGATCATTTGTAGAACAACGCTGGTTTGAATATCTGGGTCAAAGGCGTAATCCCCGATCTGCCTCTGGTCGAACGAGGTAAGCAACCAGCGATGAAATTTTGGGTCTAACTCTTTTGTCTTTGCGAAGTGTTGCCCATACGCCGCAAGGACATTACTATGTTTCCCAAACTGAAATCCCTTTTCGTTGAGCAACGCCTCGGCGATATAAAACATTGCATAATAGGCGCGACCTGCGGCAATATCGGTCTTTTCATTGGTCAACAAAATATCAGCCGCTTCGATGGCGTCCACCGCTCGGGCGAATAGTTGCTCGGTGGTTTCCTTCACGCAAGCACGCCTTCTGCACGGATGTTTCGTAGCACGGGTAGATCGCCCTTCTTCCATCGTTCTTCTGTCATGATCATTCGGCTGATCGTCACGTTATATTCAAGCGATAGATCGCTCGCCAATTCCGCCGAATAGACAAGTTCATCCCAGTAACTTGTGTAGGCGTCCAACACGATCATCACATCCAGGTCGGAGTTCAAATCATAGTCGCCGCGCGCATAGGAGCCGTAGAGATACACAGCTTTCAGGCGTGGACCGTAGAGTTTGGTCAGTCCCCTTTTGAGTTCATCAAGGATTTTTTTGATCTTATCTGGCATAGGATCCAACAATTTGTGCTTGCTTGCCTATTATACCGTTTGCCGGTTTTTCCTATAAAACACAATTTGCTTGTACGGCGTGTAGGGGCGACCCGCCCAGCGAAAGTAGCGAGTCATCATCGTCCCTGACGGGTCGCCCCTACAATTTTTTTACACCTTGATCTCCACCCTCGTGCCCACGCGACCATAGATCATTTCCTTCTCCGGCGGCACGGAGGGAGTTGTCCAACGATACAGCCATTTCGCGGCTTGCGGGGTCATGTTGATGCACCCGTGACTGCGCGGACGCCCGTAATCGTTGTGCCAGTATGTTCCGTGAAAGGAGGTGCCGTTCTCTTTGATGTACGTCACCCACGGCACGCCCGGGAGGTCGAATCCGCTGGAGGCGAGGTCGCCGCGCGCCATGTGCCTGGTAGGACGTTTGTGATAGGTGAGGTACTCGCCTTCGGGCGTGGTGTAGGTTCCACTGCGGAGGCGCCCGCCGGTGGAGACGCGCGTGGCAAAGACTTGTTGATCTCTCTCGAACGCCAGCAGGAGTTGATCCTTCAAGCGCACTTCCACGCGCTTCTGCCCGTTGGGAATGCCGGGGGAAAGCGGGGCAAGTTCCCCGTCGGGGATGAGGCGGAGGTGTTTCCCCGGCGCGTAGTAGTAACTCCCGGTCTTGTCATCCAGCAGGGCATACCAGATCGTCCCATCCGCATGGATGGCGCTAGCCTTCACCCAATGGACGGATTCGTAATAGAGGCGATACAAAAGTTCGGAGGCGGCGCTGGGTTCGAGGTAGGCGTCGGTGAACGGCACGCTCACCTCGACCAACGCGCCTTTGAGCGAGATGTGTTGCGGTTCGTTGAGGATCGTGCGCACCGGCTGGACGCTTCCCGAATATACGTAGCCCACGCCTTCCACTTCGTACCAGACGCGGTTGTAGGCGGCTTCATCCTCGCTGATGGTTGCGCCGGTGATCGGCACGACGAGATCATGCCAATAATTTTTTACGCGTTTCGATTTTTTCGTCGGCTCCTCGTAGGACCATAACGAATTATCGATGATGCGCCCTTGTGTGATGATGTCGTTGTGCTGGCTAAAAAAACGCGGAAGCCCGGGCAGGAACACCCCCAACATGCCGTAGCCGCTTAACTTCAAAAAATCACGCCGGGATACTTTCATTATTTTTTTGAACCGCAAGGAGCGCAAAGTTCGCCAAGCAAATATTTAAAAACCTTCGCGCTCTTTGCGTTCTTAGCGGTTAAAAGCCTTAATAATGCACGTTCACTACCGTGCCTTCAGATGCCCAATAAAACAACCATTCCGCATCGGGAATGCTAAGGTTCACGCACCCGTGACTCATGGGCGTGCCGAAGTTATTGTGCCAGTAGGTGCCGTGCAACCCGTAGCCTTTATAGAAATACATGGTGTACGGCACATCGGCGAGGTAATACCCGGGACCCGACATATTTGTCTTTTTGAGTTTGATCCAGATCTTGAACTTGCCGGTCACGGTCGGCGTGTACGCTGTGCCGGTGGAGACCACGAACGAATTGACGATCACATCGCCCTCGTAGGCGTAGACCATTTGATTCGTCAGGTCCACATCGATCCAACGCGCGCCATTACCCTCGGCGGGATACGACGGTTGCGGATCGTTCGACACGGCAGATGTGGGCGCGGTAGTCGGCGGAACGTATGCGCTGGTGGGGGTATCGGCAAGCAAATCCATTGCCAGCACTGCCGGCGTTTCTGTGGCAACGGGAAGGGCTGTGGGCGCGTCGGTGGGAGGCGCCATCGGTGTGGCGCTGGGCGCCAACGTGATCGTCGGCATCGCCGGAGCGGGCGTGGCAGTTTCGGTTGCGCCGGTGATTGGCACAACCGGGCTTGCCTGCGCGGGCAATTCTGCCGTGGGGCTGGCTTGCGCCGGCGCTTCACTCAATGGCTTGGCGATCTCGACCGGCGCCCACAAATTTTCCTGGGTCGGTTGGGGCGCGTTGCCGAGCATCGAAGCGAATGCCTGCGAGTTGAATACCATCCACGCGGCAAAGCCGATCAGGATGCACGCCAACAAGCCAAGCGCCCCGCCAAACAAAAGCAAACGCCCTCGCGGCTTCGATTCTTCTTTGACTTGAACAGGTTCGGGTTCACGAACAAGTGGAATCCCTTTTTGCGGCTGGCTGACGACTGGCTCGACGCGCCTCGCCCCCGCTTTTGCCTGATTCAACTTTCCCTCAGCCCACTCCACCGCCCTCTGCGCCCGCGGACTGCGCGGGTTGAGTTCTTCCGCTTTGCGCGCATATGCCAGCGCGTCTTCCGGGTTATCGTCGGAGGCGACAAGAATCAGCCAGGCATCCTCGAAATCGGGAGAGAGCAACGCGGCTTCCTCACCGAGAGCGCGGGCGGCGTTCCGGTCATTGCGGCGCAACGCCTCGCGGGCTTGGAGGATCAGTTCACGAGATTGAGAAAAGTTGTCGTTCATAGGCGGGATGTTCATTCCAGTGGTTGGTTTAAGGGAGAGATGGCTTCGTGTAGGACGATTTTACCCTTTTATGTGGGTAAAAACCATCTGATTTGCAGACTGTTTGTTACCATTGAATTTCGACAGTGGTGCCCATTTCAGCCCAGTCGTAGAGCAATTTCGATTCGTACGTGCCGAGCACCACGCATCCGTAGGATACCGGCCTGCCGAGAAAGCCCTCCCACAGGGTTGCGCCGTTAGGCAGGATCGGCAAGGCATGGATTCCGTTTTCGAGCCCGCCCGCCCAGTAAATGCCGAGCCAGTTGGGCATCCAGATATCCCACGTGGCGCCATAGGCATTATCGAATTTGCTTTGCACGGCAAAGACGCCGACGCGCGTCGCGTTGTTGATACCGGTCGAGGCGACAAAACTGTAGATCAGCGCGTCGTTTTCGTAGACGTACATGTGCTGGTCAGAAATATCCACCAGGATATATTTCGATCCCCCGGATATCGGCGCGGCAGGCGGATCGGCTTCGATCTGTTCTGCTTGTTCGAGCGCGACAGAAATTTCGTTGACAATCTCCATGGCAAGCAACGCGGGTGTTTCAGTTGCGATTGGAATTTGAGTCGGCGTTTCGGTGGGGAGGATGACCGGCGTGTGCGTGGGTTTGGCGATCTCTACATGCGCCCACAGGTTTTCCTGCGTGGCGGCGGGTGTGGGGGCGTTGAGGAACGCATCCGCTGGCGAGGGGGTGAAAAAGAAGTACGCGAGAGAAATGCCGCCCAGGGACAGAATCAGCAGTACTGGGAGAAAGAGGCGCCTGGTTTTTGTCATGGGATCAGGTTGGGAATCGGAGTCGGCTCGATATTCTCGTTATTCGTGAAGCACAAAATTCCATCCACCACGCCGGTGGCTATGCGGTTTGTCTCTTTGGTGAGGATCTCGCGGTCGAGGTTGAGGAAGCCGGTCTCGATGATCGCCGCGACCGTGCTGGGGTCGATCTCGCGGAAAGAGTGGTATTCGCGCATGTCGGCGGTGATGCTCCCGGCGTGAAAATCGAGCCCGGTAATTTTTTGATAGCGATCCACCAGGCAGGCAGTGAGGCGGTTGGCGCGATTGATGTCGTTGGTGTTGAGCGCGGCGGCAACTTTAAAGCCGCTTGCCTGGTCGTTGACGTATTCGCACGAATCGTTGTGGATCGATACGATGGCGAGGGCGCGGTAGCCATTCAGGCGCGTGTCGTATTCGTTCAGAAGATCGACCACATAGCCCGCCCCTTGCAGTTGCTGTTGGACGATGGCGGCAATGTCGAGGTTGACATCCGCTTCGGTGAGGGTGACACTGCCGTTGCCGTCCACGCACACGGCGCCGGAGTCGTTGCCCAGGTGACCGGCGACGATTCCGATCCTCAATTGCGGCTGTGCCGTCGAGACCTCATCCGGCGCTCGCGGGGTGAGGAGCAGGCTCAGGCGTTCGTAGAAGTTCCCATTGGCGAGTCCCTGCGAGGGGAGGGCGGTGAACAGGGCGGCAAGCAGGATGGCAACACCAAGCGTGGTGGAGATGGCTCGTAACGGGCGCGGGCTGGATGACATAGCGGGGTAATGGTAACTGTGATGATGGGGTTGTGCAAGAGGCGCGTCTACACTCGCTGTGTCTTTCTCAAACTCTGAATTACCAACTGATGTTACGCAGTTTAAATCAGTTTAGTTTCTGTAATGCGACATGTTGCAGATTAACAATTAAACCGAGCAAAAAACTTCAACGCGAATTACGCGAAACGTTCGAAAACCGCGAAATTTTTTGCGAAACTTGTCCTGAGCCTGTCAAAGGGTTCGCTCAATTCGCGCCTTTCGCGTTAGAAAAACGCCTCGATCAGGATTGCTTGATTAATTTGGAAAGGTACAAAATGTCGCTCTTGCGCAAGAATAGTTAGAAAAGCGAGATAAATCTCGCACTACGATCTTTACTTCATAAGGCGAGTTACCAACGCTTATCTACACGGATCTCACGGAACGCGCGCGCGTTTTCTCGCCCTTCATGGAAAGCCCAGTGTTGACCGTAGGTTCCGCGCGCAAAAGGGAATTTTTTGCTCTCGAATCTGTTTATGTCTCCACGTCTTGAAATCTAGTATCATCAACAAAATTCATCCCAAAGGAAAACTCATGGACTCTCTTCTCTTCATCATCTTCATCGGTCTCGCGGGCGGGCTTGCCATTGGAATGCAAAGCCCGATGGCAAGCATGATCACGCAACGGCTCGGTGTGTTCGAAAGCGTATTCATTGTTCACATCGGCGGCGCGGCGATCGCGTTGATCCCCATGCTGATCTATGGAAGCAAACTGAGTCAATGGAAAAGTTTGCCGTGGTACACGCTCGGCGCGGGATTCTTCGGGCTGGGGGTGATCGCCGCGATCAGTTTTATGATTCCGCGTATCGGTGTTGCGCCCGCCCTTATTATTTTGTTGGCGGGTCAACTGGTGATGGGCGCGGTTCTCGACCACTTCGGCTGGCTCGGCTTGATACAACGTCCGCTGGATGCGGCGCGGATCATTGGGCTTGGCGTGGTCATGCTCGGCGTGTGGTTGACGGTGAAATGATCGCGTGGGCAAGCGCAACAAACACTAACCGCGAGATTTAAAAATGGCTCTCCCGTAATTAACGGGAAAGAGCTTTGCCACGAAGGCTTGCGCTGACGGTTCGTCTTTCGCTCACCGTGTCGAAGTGACACGAAGTACATAACGGGGGAAAAGAGTCCTCACGTTAAAAACGATAGAGCCTTGAAAGTTTTTCTTCGGAGTCGCGGAGACACTGGGAGAAAAAAATGAAAAAATTCCGCGACTCCGTGGTTAAGGGCTTGAGACTTTTGCAAGAGATCCAATTGAGAAAGCCATAGGGCATCCCGATTTTGTTTCCGATTGAGTCGTATAATCGCATTGGAGAACCGCCATGAACAACAAACAACTTGCCGACACGTTCACGCTCATCGCCAACCTGCTCGAGATCAAAGGCGAGATCATTTACAAAACGATCGCGTATCGCAAAGCCGCCGAAAGTTTGATCAGCCTGCCGCGCGAAGCCAGCGAATTTTGGAAAGAGGGCAAACTGCTCGAGATCCCCGGCGTGGGCAAAGCCATCGCCGAAAAAATTGACGAGTTGCTGAACACAGGCAAGCTTCAGTTTCTCGAAAAAACAAAAAAGGAAGTTCCCGAAGAACTCGCCGCGTGGCTGGCGGTCCCGTCGCTCGGACCGAAAAAGATCGCCATGATCTGGAAGACGCTGGGAATCACGAGTCTTTCGGACCTTGAGTCTGCCGCGAAAGCGGGGAAGTTGCGCGACCTCCCCGGCATGGGCGCCAAGTCCGAGACCGCGATCCTCGAAGGGTTGGCATCGCTGGCGCGGCGCACGGGACGAATCTCCATCGGGCGCGCGCTTCCGCTGGCGAATGAAATTATCGCCGCGCTCAAAAAGGTGAAGGGAGTCGTGGACGCGCAACCCGCTGGAAGTTTGCGAAGGATGCGTTCGACGGTCGGCGACCTCGACATTCTCGTCGCGGCAAAAGATTCGGCACCTGTGATGGAAGCTGTTGTCAAACTCCCGCGCGTGACGCGTGTGTTGGGCAAAGGCGAATTTAAATCGAGCATCGAATTCACGGATGGAGTCCGCGCGCAGGTGTGGGTGCATCCGCCAAAAGAATTTGGGACCGCGCTTCAATACGCGACGGGATCGAAAGATCACAACGTGTTGTTGCGTCAACTCGCACTCGATAAAGGTTTGTCGTTATCCGATCATTCATTCAAAAAAGTAAAAGGCAAAGGCGAAATCTTTTGCGCCACCGAAGAGGAAGTGTATAAAACGTTGGGCTTGCAATGGATTCCACCCGAACTGCGCGAGGGACGCGATGAGGTCGCGCTGGCGAAAGCAAACAAACTTCCAAAGTTGATCGAGGTGAAAGACATCAAAGCCAATTTGCACATGCACTCCACGTACAGCGACGGAGAATTATCCATGCTGGACATGGCGAAAGCGGCGATCAAACGCGGGCTGAAAGTGATCGTGTTCTCCGATCATTCGGTAAGTTTAGGTGTTGCGAATGGACTTTCGATTGAACGTCACAAACAACAAGCCGCGGAAATCAAAAAGATTCAAAAACAACTCGGCGGCAAGATCACGATTCTTCATTCGAGCGAAGTGGAGATCAAAGCCGACGGCTCGCTGGATTATCCCGACGACTTCCTCGCCTCGCTCGACCTTGTGGTTGCCTCGCTCCATTCAAGTTTGCGCCAGCCTCGAGAGAAGATCACCGAGCGTTTGCTCAAAGCCGTGAACAACCCGCACGTGGACATCATCGGTCACCCCACGGGACGCGAGATCCCCGACCGCGAGGGCGCGGACTTGGACATGGAAGTCATCCTGCAAGCCGCGGCGAAATCGGGCGTGGCGATGGAGATCAGCGCGAGTCCCTACCGCCTCGACCTCGACGATCCGCATGCCCGCCGCGCCAGAGAGTTGGGCGTGCTCCTCAGCATCAACACCGACGCCCACTCCGAAGAAGATTACGACATGCTTCATTATGGAGTCGCAATCGCCAGACGCGCAGGCGTTTTGAAAGACGATGTCATCAACTGCTGGTCTACGGATAAGTTGTTGAAGTGGTTGAAGGGTAGAAAGTAACATCGGTGGTCGAGTAGGTCGAGGCGCCAGCCGAGACCGTATCGAGACCACAGGTACGCATACCAACTCTTGCAACAAGATTGCTTTATGGCGTGGTGATCTCGATACGTCCTTCGTCTCCGCTCCGCTTCGCTCAGGACTACTCGACCACCGATGAAGAAATGAAAGAGGATGCAACATGAAAAATCCCTTCGGCGATCAAAAAATCCCAGGCTCGTATCACAACCTGCAAGAGCGGATGTATAAAAAAGTTTCGGCGAATGTCAATGAGCAGATTCTTGCGATGATGATAAAAGCCTATGAAGATGCGTTGAACGATGAAAATATTGTACTGACCCGTCCCGAAAGAAAACGCCTGCTTTCCCAGATCACAAAGATGGTGATGGAAGATTTGCTCAAAAAGATTGACGGCGGTTCGTCATCTGCTAACTAAAGAGGAGAAACATGGACGAGCAAGGACAAAAAACGATCAGAACAAAGAAGGTGGGAAAGATTTTGATTTGGGTGGGATTATTGTTATTCTTTTTTTACTCGTATCAATCAATCATTGATTGGGAACAGGTGGTCAATCCGCGCCGACAACAGGCGTTAATCCGCGTACTAACTGAATTAGCCCAACCAAATCTCTTTGAAAGCAAAACTCGTCAACAAGTGGCAGGGGGAATGTGGGAAACAATTCAAATGGCATTTCTTGCAACCGTGACAAGCACCATTATTGCGATCGCTTTCACTTTCTTGTCCGCTCGAGCTTCTTCATTTTGGGGACATGCGTTTAACTTTCTCTTACAACCCTTGCTTGCTGTAATCCGCTCTATTCATCCGCTACTCCTTATGTTCCCAGTCGTTACTTTAGTAGGACTCGGTCCAACGGGAGGCATACTGGCGATAACTTTATTTTCGACCGCAATCTTAACAACAGACTTTTCGGACTATGCTCAACAACACACGTCTCTGAACTGGCTTACCCTGCTCAAAGGACATTTTCCCAGCCTTGCTTTCAGACGATTTACTGTCAACCTCGTAATTGCTACCATCATAGGCTTTATGGGAGGCGGCGGTATTGGTTTCTTACTTCAGCAATCGTTTAGTCTTCTGGATTATCGAAATGCAAGCGTTGCGCTACTTGCGATCATCGTTTCAGTTGCAAGTTTGGACTTGTTGAGCCGTGCTGTTTGGCTCAAAATTCAAAAAGGGAAATGAAATGGACTCTAGTCCCAACAAACGCACGATCCTCATCATCGCCAGCGCAGTGGATTTGATTCTGAGCGGGATCGTCCTGCTCATCTACTTCGGTCTCTTTCCCGTTGACATTTCAGGGCTGGGCGTTCCGCGCTGGATGATCGGCTTGATCGGCGGGGTGTGGTTCGCGGGGTCGCTCGCGGTGTTGACGTATCAATTGACGAGAACTGAATAGACCTCACAGGTCTCGGAGACCTGTGAGGTTTTGAATTGGAATCCTATTTTGAATACCATCAAAACGATTCTCTACATGGGCTTCATGCACGGACTCTTCACGGTCTATCTTCCATTTCAACTTGCCTCACGTGATACGCCGTTCGTCAGTTTTGGGCTGCTGGCATATCTTGCTTTTCTGTTTTGGATTGTCGGCGCACTCATCATCATTCGATGCTCTGTTGACATCATCAATCGCGGACGAGGAACGCCCGCGCATGTTGACCCGCCGAAGGAGTTGGTGATCGCAGGGTTGTATCGCTACGTGCGGAATCCCATCTATGTTGGGGCAATGTTGTTTCAAGTGGGGTACATTCTGTGGTTTGGATCAGCGTTGGGGATCGCGTATGCCCTGCTCTTTTTTCTCGGGTTCAATGGTCTCATTTTCATCGTCGAAGAGCCGATCCTGCGGAATCAATTCGGCGCGGCGTATGAGGAATATTGTCAACGCGTGCCGAGGTGGATTCCGCGATTCATTTCCTCTTCCACTCAGGCTCATAAAACGGAAGCTTCACCACCTTCGCAGGGGCATGTTGACGATGATGCTCGACCGTGATTTCCATTCTCACGTCTGTGCCAACTTCAAAATACGGTTTTTGCAAATGCGCCAAAGCGATATATTTCTTCAACAACGGCGACCATGTTGACGTGGACGCATACCCAACCTGCACGTTGCCAACTAAAATTGGCAAACTTCCACGCACTGCCATGCCAGGGATTTGCGGCGGTAAGCCGACTCGTTTGAAGATATTTTCCATGCCCACCCAATCCACTTCGAGCCCCATCATTTTCCACGCCGAACCTTCTTTTTTCTCACGTTCCAACGCACGCCTACCGACGAAATAACCTTTCTTATCGAGCGCAACCGTCCAATCGAGTCCCAATTCAAACGGCGATGATTTCTGCGGCTCGATCCATGCGTGAGTTGTGGATGTGTAATCTACATCCAGCATGAAGAGACCCGCCTCCACACGCGCCATGTCCATTGCAAGGATGCCGACGGGCGTAATGCCGTAGTCCGCGCCTGCTTCCATCAATGTGTCCCACATTTTGATGGCGTCTTTGGCGTCCATCCAAATTTCGTATCCGAGGTCGCCTGTGTAGCCTGTTCTTGAAATGGTAACTTCGATTCCTTTGATTCTATTTTTCATCAAGCGGAAATATTTCAACTCATCCACAGATTTTTCGGCGACAATGTTCAACACCTTGCGCGTGTTCGGACCTTGAAAACTCAGCGCGGCGACTTCATCAGTGACCTCGGTAATCTCCACTTCCATGCCGACGGCGTTCATGGATAGCCAGCGCAAGTTCGGCTCTGCGGCAGTCAGGCGGAATGTCGTTTCATCCAGCCGTGAGACCGTGCCATCGTCAATCATCTTGCCTTCTTCGTCACACCAACCCGTGTAAGCGACTTGTCCCACCTTCATTTTGTGGATGTCTCTCGTGGTGACTCGATGCAACAACGCCGCCGCGTCTTTGCCTGTGATGATGTATTTGATCAACGGGGAAACATCAATCAACGCCGCCGAATTGCGGATCGCCCAATACTCACGATCGAGCACATGCTCATACGAGCCTGCGGCGAAATATCCCGCCCACTTGCGCCAGTTTTGCGGCTGGCACAACACGGACGTTCTTTCATGGAAGGGAGTGGTTTTGAGGTTAAACATGGAAATCCTTTTCGACAATGGGCTATCGTCTATTGACCATGCGATACGTCATCGTCCATTGTCTATCGTCTATGGTTTGTTTGCATACTCAGCTGGCGCGAAGAAAACCAGCAAGGTCAGTTTTTCCTCGATCGAATGGAAACGATGCTCCACGTTCTTCGCAACATACACAATTGATCCTGCGCTCACATCGCGGTCTTCGTCTGCTACTTTGATTTTTGCCTTGCCGCCGACAACGTAATACACTTCATCCTCTGTGCGGACTTTGCGGGTCAGCGCCGCCAACGGGGAGAACATAAATTCCCATGCTCAAATCAGGGACGTTGAGAAATTCCAAGTAAAGTTTGTTCGAGTCTTTTTGTTGTTGGATGAGCTGGGCGAGTTCGAAGGCTTGCATAGATACTCCCGACGATGGACGATAGACCATTGATCATCAAACATCATCCATAGTCCATTATCCATGGTCTCTATCGCAAATTACATACAATTCTACTCCGCCTCCTCCAATTCCATAAGCGGGAGATTCGACTCGGCTATAATACATCGCTGGCATGAAAAAGACACTCCCTTATCTGCATCCCTTTCTCTTCGCGCTTTATCCCATCTTCGAACTGCGGAACTTCAACATCGCGTACGTGGATTCGGCGGCGCTTGTGCGGCCGATCCTGTTGTCGCTTCTTTGCACGGCGCTGATCTGGCTCACCCTCCGATTGCTCACGCGCGAATGGCAAAAGTCGGGAATCGTCACAACGCTGATCGTGATCGTCTTCTTTTCCTACGGTCATATCTTTTTAGAGATTCAATCCACGTTCGGGCAAATGATTCGTCACCGCTATCTTTTGCTCATCGTTGGCGCGTTGTTCGCGCTCGCGATTTGGTTCATCTTTTGGAGGATGAAAAAAACCGACGCGCTCGTCAACTTTCTTACCATAGCGGGCGCGTTCCTCGCGATCTTTTCGATGGCGCGTTCGATCCAGCACGATTTCGCGGTGTATCAATCGGGGCGGGAGGTTCGGGCGGCGATGGAGGCGTATCGTAAGGCGAACCAGTCGAACGTCGGCGAAAGACCCGATATTTACGTCATCCTGCTCGACGCCCACACGAGCGCCTTCGCGTTGGAAAAATATTTCAACTACGAAGAATCCGCGTTTACCAAAAAATTGGAAGGGCTCGGATTCTACGTGGCGCAATGCGCGCAGAGCAACTATCCCGCCACCAAACTTTCTGTGACATCCACCTTTTACGCAGATTATCACCGGGACGACACGCTCTACCCGCTGTATTCGAGTCTTGTCGTCGAAACGCTTCGTTCGCAGGGCTACCGGATCGTCACCTTCGAGAATCGCTCACAGGGACATTTTTCCTTCGGCGAAGATGCGCGGCTTTCGCGCAATCAATTGTTCGCTGGCAAAGTGGATCTGACCGGCGGCTTGAGCGAATTTGAGTTTGAGTTGTTGGAGACTTCGCTGGCGCGTCTCGCGTTCGACATTCCCGCGTTGATCCCCGGCTTCGATCTGGCGCAACAAAAACAGACCGAGTTCTACGAGCATTATCAGCAGACCTATTTCATTCTCAACGAGTTGAAGCGCCTGCCCGCAGAGATCGAGGGTCCCAAACTCGTGTTCGCGCATTTCCTTGTGCCGCACCCGCCGTTCATTTTTACGCCGGACGGAAAATTCCATTGGAGCGAAAACGAAGCGGATGGGTACATCTCAAATCTCGAATTTATCGATTCGCAGATCACCGGGGTTTTGGAAGAGATCATCGCAAAATCAGACACTCCCCCGGTGATTATCCTCATGGGCGACCATGGTCCTTCCGGCGTGCCGAGTAAAGACCAGCCTGCCTTGCGTATGTCCATTTTGAACGCATATTATGTCAATGACGCGGCGAAAAAGGATTTGTATCCCACCATCACGCCGGTCAATTCGTTCCGCGTGGTGTTCAATAATTACTTTGGAACCAATTACCCGTTGTTGGAAGATATCGCCTACCACGCCGGGCGCTTCGCCGATTTCACGCCTGAGAACGCAGTAAAGAACGAATGCGCGCCCTGACAACGGCAACGCTGTTTTAAGCAGTACGGCAAGATTTTGCACTTTTCTAAATCAATCGAGCAATAAACCAAACCACTGTCCCTGGCGGGGATAATAAAGACACGGAGACATAGAGAAAACCAATTAAAAACTCCGTGACTCACGTGTCCCGATGATTTTCGAGCGTCTCCGTGGTTCAAAACGAAGCGGAAGGATTGCTCGGTTTAATTGTTAATCTACGATATCTTGCAATTCGCCTGTTTATTCTTAGCCTATGGTCGTAAAGTGAACTTTGCGGTACGGAACAGCGTGTCAGGCGAGTTAAGAACTTGTTTGCAATAGCGCTACGATCGCAGTCCGCCCTATCTATTCTTTCATTTCCATTCGCTTAATTCTTCATCCAGCGCTTCGATCACTTTGGCGTATTTCTCGGGGTCGCCGTCCATCCCATTCTCGAAGGCAATGTTATTCAAACCCTCCAGGATTTTATATTCATCGTCTTCCGACAGGTTCTGCTCTAGTAAAGGGAAGATCAGGTTCTTTAGCCGGTCGAGGTGACGCCGAAGCGTGGAGGTATATTCGCTGGACGCCCAGCCCACATCGGCGCTGGCCCGGTATTCGCCTGCCTGCCATTCCTTCGAGGCCTTCAATAAGTGATCGGCGGCTTCGCGGCATTTCTGCTGTTCCGCGCGCAGGGAGCCGATGGGGCCATCGTCGGGAGGAAACCCGCTGTCAGTCAGCGCGGCGATCAAGAGCTCCTCTTTTTTGAAGAATTGCGCATGGATGAACCCATCGATGAACTGATGGGCAAAGATGAAAAAACCCGAGTGAGGCGCGCGGCTCGATGAAACCAGGGCGGTTCCGCTACCCAGCGTATCCGCAAACCGCAAAATGAAATCCATGTCTGTTCGGAGGTTCTTGTTGAATCGCATCCTATTTACCTTCGGCTTGCACTTTATTTTTGATCATCCCCAATCCCTCGATCTCCACGGCAACTTCATCGCCGTGCTTCAACTCGTTCACACCAGAGGGCGTGCCGGTAAAAATGAGATCGCCCGGCTCGAGCGTCATCACCGATGAAATGTACGCGACCAGCGTCCCCACATTGAAGACCATGTCGCGCGTCGATGCCATTTGCCGCATCTGCCCGTTGACGCGGCAGGTAATTACAGAATCCGACGGGTCGAAATCGGTGTCGATCCACGGACCGAACGGGCAGAACGTGTCGAAACCTTTGGCGCGTGTCCATTGATTATCCGATTTTTGCAGATCGCGCGCGGTCACGTCGTTGCCGATGGCGTAACCCAAAATATGTTTCTTCGCGTTCTCTGCGGTGATATGACGCCCGCGCTTGCCGATGACCGCCACCAACTCCGCTTCATGCTCCACTTTATTCGATTGCGGCGGAAGGAGGATCGTGTCGCCGTTGCCAATTACCGACGAGGGCGGCTTCATAAAAATAAGAGGAACCTTGGGAACTTCGTTGCCTAACTCTTTCGCATGCTCCACATAGTTGCGCCCCACGCACACGATTTTACCGGGCTCGCAGGGCGGAATCAGCTGCACATCCGAAAGAGGCGTGGCGGCATCCTGCCGGCGATAACGTCCATAGATATTTCCGCCGATCTCGCCGACCTTGTCGCCCAGCAACCATCCGTATTTTGGTTTTTTGCCATCCTGTGTTTCGTAACGAACAATTCGCATGACGCTCCATATTGCAAAACTAAATTTCAGGCGCAAGTGTAATCGCCAACTTGCCAACCTGCAACCTTCAACTTATAATGAAATTCCCGGGCGCTTAGCTCAGTTGGTTAGAGCACTTCTTTTACACAGAAGGGGTCGGGGGTTCGAGTCCCTCAGCGCCCACACGTTCAATCGGCGGGTTTGCCGCAAACTTGAAATCTCATGGAGTAACCCCCGATGAATACTTTGACTCGAAAGTTTCAATCTGCTATTACTATGCCTGATCTCAACCACTTTGTAACCGTAACCACTGCGGCAAAGAGCCTAAAATTTCATCCTGAAACTGTGCGGCGGCTTGTTCGTGATGGAATACTGACAGGTCAAAAATGGGGTAAGGAATGGCTTGTTCTGAAATCTTCCGTTGAAGAGTACATAAAAAAAACGGGCGACAATAAACATAACTCCCGCCGAAAGTAAAAAGCGACTTCTGAAACAGTCGCTTTTTTATTCCTTGACCATATTGTAGTATACAATATTGTAGTGTACAATATGGTCAATCGTACCTTTACAACTGAATACCCGTCTATCGTGCGCCCGTGTGATGAGCAAGGGTATTGATAGCGCGGCAACAAGTCCGCCTGAAAGGAGGTGATGAATTGTGAGCGACACAACAAAAGAGATTTTGCGAATCTACAACTTGCTCGATGCAAAAGGCAAAGCCGCAGTTTTACGAAAAGCGCGGCGATTACTTGCCCGTCAACAGAAACAAATTGCCGCCTCGCGTTGAGGCGGCAACTCGATCAGTGGCAAGGAAATAACCACTGAAAAACCAACGAGGATTTTAGCACACTATGACAAAGAAACTTCTCTTACTACTCGCGCCGATCTTCCTGCTGGCTTGTGGCTTGTCGCGTTCGGCTATTCTCATGCAAGCCGATCCGCTCCCCTCCCCCACTGCCGCGCAGGTCGAAATCGCTACCGCGTCCCCCACCCACCCACACCCCACCCAGCAAAGCGTTTGCACTGTTGTCGCGGAAAGTCTACACGTGCGCGAATCGGCTGGCGTTGGCGGCGTTGTAATCGGCTGGCTGAAAGCGGGACAGATTGTCACCATCCTGAACGATCAACCCGCTGGCAATTGGATTCACATTCAAGCGGGCGATCTCACAGGGTGGATAAATTCAAACTACTGCGAAGGATAATCACCATGAAAAAAGTTTTAGGTAAAGCGGCGGGCATTTTGTTTGCCGCGTTTGGTATTGCGATTCTGGGATTGCTTATGTCGCTGACGTTCGGCGCGTTGGGCAAACTGTTTCCCGATAATTTCACGAATCAAGTTTGGGGACTTGTGTTATTCGACATTGCCGCGATGATCTGGGGATTGACTTTCGTGTTCAAATGCGAATCAACGATGCAGTATGCGGTCGCGGCAATTGGTTTTGTCGCCGCGTTCGTTGGCACATTGGGAATGGTCGCGGTCGAAGTCCTGCTATCTGGGCAGGAGTATGTCGAAGTGCAATCATGGGTCGGGCAATGGATGGTCTACGGTTTTATCATCGTGACCGCGATCCATGCGGCGTTGCTGTATGCACATCACGCAAGCGCGCCCGACATCCACGAAAAGATCAACGTGGGAATCGCGCGCGGCGAGATCATGACGGCGGCGATCACGCAAGCGACGAACCGACTCGAGGTCGAAAAAGAATCGCTTGCGCGTTCGCTCCATGATGGCATTGTCGCGCAGGTCAAGCGCGATCTTGGAATCTCCACATCGAATCACGTGTTGGACTTGCCCGCGCTGCCAGTGAATGAGTCCATGCCCTACCCCGTGACGTTTGCGAAAGAGACGATCAGTCCGTCGTTATCGTGGGACTGGTTGCGCTCGAAATTCCCAAAGGCAAAGACCAACACGCCCGCGCCGATCACGGAGGATCAGCCCGCTTCGGGCGTCCCTTTTCGCGGCGAGAAAGACGATCCCGCATAACTGGAATTGGCATAGCGGGCGCAGATGCGACGCGCCCGATCTGGATCATCTTTTGCAACTCGTGCCGGTTGGAGGGCAGGACGTGGATACTTCCGCGAGACTGCCCGCACACGTGGAGCGCACCCAGAGACATGATCCGCCGCTGGTGGAGCAGGATCACGAACAGACCGCCAAAGTAAAGCCGCATAAGGTTTATACCTGGACGTGTCAATACTGCGGACAATCCTTCCCAAGCCGAAGTTATAACGCTCGTTACTGCTCGCCCACTCACAAGAAATATGCACAGCGAGAGCGAGAACGGGCGAAAGTGTCCACCCCCTGACCGGGGACAAGATCAACCCTACACGCGCCGAAAGTGGCGCGTGTAGGGTTATGCAAGGCTTGAAATTTTGCATTAGGGGGTATATGTGGCGGCAATTTCGCAACTCACACCACAAGACACAAGGTTGATTGCTCGCAAGTGTGCTATATTCTACGGTATGAAAAACTCGACTTTCGCACGATGTAACATTATCCAAGCCCGCCCGCGCTCGATCTCACAAACTCGATCCGTTTCTAGATAATTCTGTAACCATACGAGAGGAAACTATGAACGTGTACCAAACTCGAACCGTCGAAGGAATGACTCGAATCCCGATCCGAACGATTCAGGATTACGTCCGCGACTTCCGCGATCATTTCTCCGAGACTGCCCGTAAGCCCTCGAAGGGGAGACGCTTCACGGCGGCAGACGTGGACATCCTCCAAACGATTCAGCGATTGCGATCCGAGAGAGTCCAGGACGCGGAAATCCGCAAAGTGTTGACGGGCGAAACTCCGCTGAAACTCGCGCACCAATTCGATGAAGCCCAAATCAAAGACTTCGCCGCCAATGCCCTGGAATACTTCGAGGACGCTAACAACACGCTGGCAAAAGCGAATCAACTTATTCGAGAAGCCCGCGCTCAGATTGTCGAATTGAAGGACGAAAAGAAACTCTTGCAGAGCGACTACCGCGCCCTTCGTGACCGCGTGGATAAATTCAAAGAATGGCAAATCTTCGTGATGAAGGAATTTCCCGAATTGAATCCGTATGATGAATCGAAAGAAAAGCCTGGCAAAAAAATTCTGGGTATCTTTTGATAGAGAGGCAGGATGAAACCAAGAAGAAAAACTACCATCATTTTTCTGCTTGCAGTTTGCATGTTCTTTTCTGGTTGGCTCATAATCTCAAGCACCTGGGACGGTATAAAGTTTTACGCAAAACCAACGTGGGATTTTCTAATCTTTTTCGTCAATTACACATTCTCTAACGCAGAATCAATTATCAAATCCAATCCTGGCAAGTGTGTTCTTGGTCTATTACTTTGGATAACTGCGGGCATGTTGGCAAGGCTACGAATCACGCCCCAGGAGACAATCCAAGATTATATGATTGACGAAATAGTCAGAAGCCTAAACATCGAAACAGCCTCGTCTGATGAGAGTGCAGAAGCCGCCGTCGCCAATGAAAAAGAAGCCGCAAGAGAAATGCAACCATCACCTGGTAAGGGTTATGCCAGAACCAAAAAGAAACATGAACACATTTGGAGAATAATAAAACCAGCAGTAGAACGAGGGGGAAGTTATGATGATATGAGAAACGAACTAAAGAAGAGATTAGTAAAGGTCGTGCCAACAGACAACACATTGAGAAAAATCATAAAGGAGTTTGAAAAGTAAACTGATTTTGAATAAAAGAAACTGATTTTGAGTCTTCTTGGACTTTGCGCGGCTTTACCATAAGGTAAAGCCGTTTTTGTTTTGGAGGAACCATGCGAACAGATGTTTACATCTCAATAACACGAAATGACCATAGGTTGATTATTGATGGAGATTTTGATTTATTCAAAACTTTTATATCAATGCTTCCTAAAGATCATACGGCAATTGCAAAACCAACGATCTACAACCCCGCGCCCGATCTTGCTGGTGAAGTCGCGGCGAAGCCGTGACCATAAAAAACACAGACGCCCCGATTACGAGTCGGAGCGTCGCAACAAAGAAAGGAATCTTCAATGACCAAAAAGAATAATACACCCAAACAGAAACTATTGCAAGCCGCGCTCGAATATGCGGCGCGTGGCTGGTATGTTTTTCCCTGTATCGAAAAGGGAGGGAAAGCAAAACATCCCTACACCAAAAACGGATTCAAAGACGCAAGCACCGATCCGAAAATTATCCGCCAATGGTGGACGCGATTCCCTGATGCGCTTATCGGAATCGCTTGCGGCAAGTCAGGGTTATTCGTGGTTGATCTCGACGTGAAAGACGGGAGGGATGGCGTAATCAATTTCAACAAATTAGAGATTGATTACACTGGCGCATTGCAAAGCACCACGCCAAACGGAGGCTTGCACCTGGTCTTTTCAGGTAGCGGAAAAAATACCACAAACGAAGAACAAGGAATTGACACACGCGGCGCAGGTGGTTATTTCATTGCTCCGCCCTCCACGATCTTTGATTGTGGCTCATACGTTGCAGTGAATGACTGGACGAAAAAACTCTCCGTGATTCCCGTTGGCTTGCTCGAAGCCCTCGAATCTCTCCGCGCAAAGCCCGCGCCGAAAAGCGCACCGAAGCCACAACCCGCGCCGAAAGTGGATGACGTAGAGAAAGCGCGTCAAGCCCTCGAAAGACTCAATCAATGGCGATGCGATGAATATCAAGCCTGGCTTGAAGTAGGGATGACACTCTCCGAACTTGGCACGGCTGGACTCTCCCTGTGGGATTCATGGTCGCGCCGATCACAGAAATATCAAGAGGGAGTCTGCTCGAAGAAGTGGACATCGTTCAAGCCTGGTCAAGGACTCGCGTTAGGGAGTCTGATCCATTGGGCAGAGGAGGACGATCCGCGCCCGATGAGTAATTCATCTCCGATCAAGCCAGAGTCGGAATTACTTACACGGCGTATGCAGATTCAAGCCCTGGCGCGTAGGGTGAAGGGTGAAAAACAAAATATAAAACCTGCTGGTTTTGATGAACCCTATAAGCGTTACTGGCAAGCATTAGAAAACTCTGCCCCAGGGAAAGAACTCGAAACACTCAAAGCCATTGCAAGCAATGACGATCTAAAAAGGATTTTAGAAACCAAAACAGAATCAGCACATTATCCAAGCCTTGCAGAACTTGAAGATCAGATCAAGGATGTATCTTGGTATTGGGACTATCGAATACCAAATGGAAAAATGACTGTTCTTGGAGGGGAAAGCGGCGTGAGTAAATCCATGCTTGCACAATATATTTGCTACATGCAAATTCATGCGTCTAAATTCCCTGACGATTCACTGATTCACGATCCCGCCCGACCTGTTCTTTATGTTGACTGTGAAGGCTTCGCGTCAGGAATCAAGTCGCGTGCGAAAGCCTGGGCAATGGATATGTCAAAGTTTTTTCTATGGTCTGTTGATCTTGACAAAGACGGGTTTATCAACTTTTCAAACCAAGCCTTCCGAGACGAATTGATTGAACGTATAGATTACTGCAAACCCGCCCTGGTCGTCATTGACTCGTTTGGAAATGCAACGGCAGGAGGACAAGATAAGGTCGAAGACGTGCGCGAGTTAATGAATTTTCTGAATCAAGTCGCGTACAACTTCAACATTGCCCTGATCCTTGTGGCGCACACACGCAAGCCGCCTGCGATCTTCAACGGCAAAGGGGAAATCAATCAAGATGATATTCGAGGCAGTGGTCACGTGGTAGCGATGGCTCGATCAGTCATTGGAGTTTGGATCGTACAGACCAAAGCAGAACCCGATCCCAACGGGACTCGAATCATGGCGGTACTCAAATCAAGTTATGGGCGCAAGCCAAAACCAATTGGCTATGATGTGTTCAGCGATTCAAAGAGCGATAACCCTGTGATAGTTTTCAGCGAGGCACCGAAGCCATACAAAGAACCTACCCAGGCAGAGTTATGCGCGAACTGGATTATTGAATCACTGGAAGAAGCAGACGAACCAATCAAGCCAAAAGAACTTGAAGCCCTGGCGCAAAAAGTGGGATTCAAACGTGACACATTTTACGCGGCGCACAGAAAACTCGAACGCGAAAGGCGAGTCAAGGACACGCTAGGGAACAAGAATCCAGAGAACGCCTGGCAGTTATCGAACTAGAACGAATGTTCGAGAGTATGACTGTTGACTGTTTTAACGAAAAAATCGGATTGACATCCCTACCCATTGCTAAACTGTCAAACAGTCATACAGTCATACAGTTACAAGAACGCTTATAGAACCACTTACCCATCACCACGACCAAGCACAGGCTAGAAAATGCGTCCTGGCGTTTCCTGTGGGCAAACAGCGAATCTATACAGGCAGGTTGACCAATGGCAAGAACATCTCCGCAAATCAAAATTCAGGAAATCTTCGGCGACGACTCCGCAAGCCTCGCGGACGCGCAACGATCCGCCCGCGTGTTGATTGCTTTTGACCTGGCTAAGGTCATGCGTCAAATGCTCGATGCTGGCTTGCTGATTGTGCGTGATGGTCGCATTGTCCCGAACAGGTGAAACCCATGAGCGAATATATTTTCGATCCACCCGCAAGCCTTCCTCGAGGCAGTGACGTAATCGCCTACTTGCGCGATAGCGGCGGACCTCGCCAAGAAGATAGCATAGGACAACAAGAGCGCGTCATCACTGCGTACTGCAAACAGCACGGCTTGATCCTGACGCGAGTCTATGCAGATACAGCAAGCGGACGCAAAACAAAAAAGCGCGATCAATTTCTGGATATGTATCACACCATCGAATCCATGCACGAGGATCTCCGCCCGCGTGGTTTGTTGCTATGGGCTTATTCGCGCTTCTCGCGTGACATCGTGGATTTTAATTTTTACCTGTACGGCTTGCTCAAACATGGGCTGGCGATCCACTCGATCACCGAGGCGATTCCAGAAGGTCTAGCGGGTCAAATTCTGCTATCGCTGAAAGCATACAAGAACGCTGAATTTTCCGAAGAACTTGGAAAGCAAATCAAGCGCGGCATCTCTGATCGTGTTCACGCTGGCTACTGCAACGGCGGACAAGCCCCGCGAGGGTATCGCGTTGTTAGAGACTCGGAGGGAACGCGGCGCAACGGTCAACAGCGAATCGGCGTCAAGTGGGAGGTTGATCCCGAACTCGCTCCGCTTGTGCGCCTGGCGTGGGAACTTCGCGCCGAGGGCAAGAGTTACGGAGAGATCACCGAAGCGACAATGAGCAAAGTTTATTCAATCAAAAATTCATGGACGAGTCACTTTCGCAACGTGTCATATTTAGGAATCGGCAAGGCTGGCGGCGAGAAAGTCCCGAACCATCACGAAGCCATAATCACCCCCGAACTTTGGGACGCGGTAAAAAAGGTCGAGGAAGCAATGCCGCACTACGGCAGGCAAGGCGAACCGATGCACCCGCGCCGAATCAAACATCCGTCTTTGTTGTCTGGTTTGTCGTTTTGTGTTCACTGCGGAGCGGCGATGGTCTTACACACCGAGAAAGATTATCGGAGTTATGCTTGCGGCAAACGGGAACGACAACGAGGTTATAAAGACTGCCAGAACGCAAGGCGAGTCAATGCGCGAAAAGCAGACGCGGCGATCCTGGACGCTATACTGAATCAAATCCTATCCCCTGCTTTTGTTGGCGATCTTCTTGACGACATTCAAAAGCAAATGGTTGATACAAGCGCGTTAGATCATCAAATCGAAGATGCGTACACCTTGCTCGATCTCACGAACAAGGGAATCAATCGCCTGGTAAGACTCGCAAAAGAAACAGACGAACTAGCAGAAATAACCAGAGAGATCAACCAACAGAAAATGGATCGTTCACAATTGGAGGCGCGAATCAAAACACTGAAAGCCGAGCGCGATATAGATATTCCTGAAATCGCGCCCGAAGCCCTCGCCCTGGTCTTTTCGACTTGGCGGGAACAAATCCAAGCCTATTACCAGACAGGAGATATTTTGAACGCCAAAAAACTGATTTCGCGTTTTGTCCAAAAGATTGAACTTGGACGAGATACCGCTATAATCCACTACACACAACCCGCGATGATTCCCGCCGATAACGTCGAACTTTTCAGCGCCCACTGGCAAACCTCCGAGTTCTTTAAGAACTCGGAGGTTTGGTTTTGTGGAACGACTTGCTCTCCACTTCCGTTTACAGGATATTCTGACATGGGAGAGAAATTTTTATGACACTAAAACGGATGATATTGCTGGGCATTCCAATATTGCTATGTTGTTTCGCGGGCATTGTCCTAACTGTCATCTACCGACAGCCGCTCGGACCCAGCCTCAGCCTGCCTCAGCCGACCCAGCCTTCATCCACGCCCACGCGCCTCGTCCCTGTGGCGTTGTCGCCTACGGAGAGTCAGCCGCAATCGAGTCCTGAACCGAGCCTGTTATGCGGAGCGTCTCAACCGGTAATGAACATCCTCGCCGTCGGGTCAGACGCGCGCGGCGACCATTACCTCTACGGTCTGGCAGACATCATCCGCCTCGTGCGCGTGGACTTCGTCAACGCGCGCGTCACCATCCTCGAAGTGCCGCGCGATCTGTGGGTGGAGATCCCCGGCATCTCCGATCATTACAACATCACGCATGGAAAATTGAATCAAGCCTATTTATATGGGAACAAGGGATTTGGTTATTACGACGGCGACGATGAAGGACCCGGACTGCTCGCGCGCACGTTGAATCTCAACTTCGGCGTGCAACCCGATCATTACATTGCCGTCAACATGACTACCTTCGAAAACATCATAGATGCCGTCGGCGGCATTGACGTGTACCTGCCATACAATATTGATGTCCGAACGAAGGAGTATCCCGAAGCCTTTCATGTGGAAGAGGGACAGCATCACTTCGACGGCGAGACCGCGCTATGGGTGGCGCGTATCCGCCAGTATCACACGTTTGGTCGCGCCGAGAGTCAAAATATCGTCATGTGCGCCCTGCGAGAAAAGTTGTTAAGCCCCGCCATCGTCCCCGCCATCCCCAATCTCGTACAAACCTTTCAACGCAACGTGCAGACCGATCTCAGCCCCGAACAGATCAACCAACTTGCCTGCCTTGCAAATCAAATGAACGGTTCAGATATCGTCTTTGCCAGTTTCCCCATGGACTTGTTCAAGAATAAAAAGATCTACGACCCTCAACTCAAAGCGACAACACAAATACTCGATGTTGATTTCAATATCCTGCGCGACTACATCGGACAATTTCAACAAGGCGCATGGCCCGACCCGAATCTGATCATCGAGTCCACACCCTCGCCGGCAGAATCAGATAAAGAGTTTGCCTGTGAGGATTGAATCCCCTCTCCTTTTGGGAGAGGGTTAGGGTGAGGGCGAAGGAAGATTCAATCCAAAATGGAAGCGATCCTCAGCATCGGGTCGTATATCACGTTCAACATCATCCCCTCCTGATAATCAATCGGGCTAAATCGTGAGATCAACTTTTCTGTGGTTGCATTGACCGTGCCACCCATGGTGTTGATCTCCAGCGTGAACTGGATCTCGTCATACGTGCGGTTTACGCGAAGCCCGGTGTGCCTCATTTTGAGCACACGGGCGGTTGTCCGCTCGCCGCGTGATTCGGCGATCTTTTTCAACAGCCAGCTCACGATGGAGGAACCAAAGAGCAGCCCCATGGCGATAAACATCATGCCAATCGTCAGCCCAAGGAAAATGACCATGTTTCTCGGCAGTTCATCAAAACTGTAGGAACCTTCACCCGGCATGTTGAAGAACATCAAGGTGAAGGGAATCCACATACAGGCGAATACGATCCAGCCGACGATGCGCATGACGCGAGGGAGGATGCTCATGAAAGTCTCCTTTGAGGTAATTTTACTGATTGTATCCAGAATGAAATATCCCTGTGGCAGGTTTTCCACAGGGATATTATTTTGTAATTATCATCAACTCACGGGCGGCGAAGCCTTCGATGCACACGAGGTTTCACGTGGGCGTGTGCTAGCGGTCGGGACTGCTGAAAGAGGCGATGTTCCCATGTAAGGAAGATAGTCCATGCTTCCAATAGTTTGGATTTCCACATCAACAGGATTTCCCTGCGACGATAGCGGCGTTCCAGCGATCGCTCGATATCGTAATTTGTATGGAACGGTCCCGGCCTAAATGCCCTGATGCCCCTTACAGGGTAGTGAAAGAAAAACGGATTCATGGGCGCTCCTTTCCCAAAAAATGCAAAACGCCATTCCAAAGCGATTCGAATGATTTCGTCAAATCTGGTCCGGATAGCGCAAAAGAGATCCTCTAATCTTCCGCGGAAGCAGCCAATATCAAAATAACACAACCTCTGCCGATCTTCAATCCTGACATTCATCACTACTGCGCTACAGCGCTTGACCCTTCCCCTTTCCCGTTCTACAGTCGAACCGGCTTACAACTTCTATGAATGTGTCATGCTGAGTCAGGAGAAGAGTCAAGAAAACTGACAGGTCATTCGACCGGTCAGTTTTCTTTACCGTCTAAATTCGATCGAACCTAAAATCTGAATGGTCGGTCTTTTTCGACTAGCGCCAATCATTATCGAGTGTTAGTGTCACATTCTGTCCGATCATGACCCATTTGCCGAAGAACGCACCCGTCGCAGTCGAATGTTCGCGAATCCACAGCGTGCCGTTGGGTGTGTATACGTTGGCGAATATCGTGTTTCGCATGCCAAACTTCGCTGCCTTCGGAGTCGCACCGATGTTGCTGTTGTTTCCATTGACGCCCAGCACATAAATGAATATCTCATGCGCGGTCACGTTGGAGCCGTTTGCCGGTCCGACGAAGGCATCCGTGCCAATATCCAACTTACCTGCGATGCGGATCTCGGTCGGGGCGGCGAAGTACACCTTGACGTTGTCGCCGAGGGTCCATTCGCTGAAGTGATAGACACCACCGGTGAAGGTGATAATCGAACCCTTCTTGGCTTCCAGTTTGCCGTAGTTCCCGGCGTTGAGCGTCAGCGTGCCTTTGATGGGCAGATTGAAGTTCTGTGTACCGGGCGTGACCTGCGGCACTTCTGGGAACTGTGGTATGAGCGGCAAATTGAGCGGCGTGTGATGGTCGCCCAGTATTGTTCCTTGTCCCTTCAATTCGTTGGAGTATACGTCATGAACCTTGGAACCTTGCTTGAGATAGACAGTATCTCCCAGGACGCGTGACTCGGAGTTGATGAAGTGAACATGTTGTCCGATCGTGACTTCAGATTGATCGGTGAGGTAGGGTCCGCTGGCCGAGATGTTCGCAGCCACATCACCGCTGAGGATATCGCTGTTCTCCTTGATCCAGACGCCTTCATAGCCGAAGACAACGAATGGAGCGTATGGCGCCATAAGGGGATACATCACTGCGAATGGCGAAAAGCTGGTGACAGTTCCGCAGACAATGTTGTTGTTCACATCCGGGTATCCGGTATCTGTCACATCCACCCATACACCGTTTTCGAGGTGGAAGAGGCGGATCGCGTTCTCCTGCGCGGGCGTGAGACCCGAGTCATCGTACGTGAAGCAGACTTGGGCTGAGTCGAATGAGGCGCTGGTCCCTACATCGTATACCTGACCGAGTAGTTCGAGGTTCGGCGGCAGGTTGACGGGGGTGATGCCTGTTGCAAGGACGGTGGTTACTCCTTCCTCTGTTACTTCATCGAAATGGATGGTTAGATTGCTCTCTGGGGAGACGATGATGTTGCTTCCAACTGGTGTCGTTACGGGGCTGACGTTGTAACGCGTGAAGAGCGGGAAGATCGGCAACTCGTTTGTGAGAATTCCCTGCGCTTCGATCAGGTATGGAAGTTTTTCCGCATCGCTATTCGCCGATCTGGCATTTGAAATTGCCACATCGTACGCTGGGTTGATAAAGTGAGCATAGTTATACGGCGAACCGCTCATATACTCGCCGAGACAGGGCTCGTTGTCGAAGCAACCTGCCCAAGCAAACTCAGCGATGTCGAAATCACGCGAACTAATGATCTCGCCGATGGGAGATGACTCTATCGTGATGCGAATACCGACAGCTTCCATATTCTGACGGAATATTTCCGCAGATGCCTGCCGGAAGGATGCAGAATTGGTCTTGAACACAAATGACAATTCTATATCTTCGGCGTTCTCGCGGAAGCCGTCGCTGTCGCGGTCGATCCAACCGGCTGTCTCAAGAATCGTTCTGGCTTCAACCGGGTCGAACGCATAAAGTGTCAATTCGGAGGCTGACGCGCTCGCCCAGTGTTCAGGTGCAACGATGGAGTTGGATACCATGCCATAGATTCCATTCGGCAGGAATGCCTGATTCAAAATACGCTGGCGGTCTGTGCCGAGTGCAATTGCTTGGCGGACGGATAGGTCTTGCAGAAGTGGATTGTCTAGGTTGAAGGTGAAGTGTTCGATGGCTGGCGATGGTGTGATCGTAAAGTTGACATTTGTAAATTGTGCGCCGCCTGTTACGTGGATCGGCGTCGCATTGACATCCGTTGCTTCATCGTAATACTCCTGTGTATATGTGTTCCCATCGGTAAAAGCGACGATGCGGTAGTCACCGTCCGGTAAGGAGCAGGAGTAGACCCCATTTGAATCGGTGGTCGTTACAAAACGGGCTTCTCCACTGCTGTAGTCATCTATCTGAATCTTGGCAAATGCGACCGGCGTTACACCGTCGTGCTCGAAAACCGTGCCGGTGACTGTATCGCCGGGCTGGCATTGAGGGAACGAAATCTCCCATCCGATGTAAGTCCGGTCTCCATCCTCATCAACGACCGAGAGTACGCCGGCCGAGCCGTAGATGAGGTCTAGCACCGGATTTCCATCCTGCTCCACCGAAAAGTCAACGGACCAGTTTCCTGAGAAATCCGCGTTTGTAAAACGCTCGGGGCCATCATCGGATATTACATGGACTTCGGCCTCAGGCGTGGTCGTTCCGCTGATAGTGTCGGCCGTGACATCAAATGAGTCCACGATGATGTCTGCAATAATGGTTGATTTCGTCCTCGCTCCGTCTGTTACTGTAACCATATCACCTGGTTTGAGGTCATATCCATTCGTCACTGCTTCGAAGAAGGATCTGTTTGGATCCCAAGGCGCAGTGCCAACAACGGTGTTTACCGTATGGTCGGGATTCGCCGGCGTCGAAGGATCATCTATTTCGATGGTGACCGTTGCGCCCATTGACCAGTCCCAGCCGTTTATGTTATTTGACTCGAGCACCACTTCGAAGCCGGGGTTGGGCATAAACCAGCCCACCCAGGTTTCACCCTCTCCACTTGCTTCATAAGCTGTTATGTCGCGAAGTTCATCAACACTGAAATCGCAGGTCTCTTGTTCAAAATCTTCGTCGCCGGGGACGGAGAAGTCTTCCAGCCAGTTGCCATCTTCATCTGCAAACAAATGGCGCTGGCCGCATGAGGGCCAAAGTTCAAGATTGATCTCGCCCAACGGTTCAGCGATGCCGGAGACCGTGCTGGCAGCAAAATCAACATTGGTGATCGAAAGAGTCGTGACAACGTGAGAAACCGTGTGAGTACCATCCGTGATCGTAATGAGTTGCCCGGGCTGCACATCGAATTCGCCCCACAGGTCAAGCACGAAGCAGAAGCCCCACCACGTCTGGCAATTCCAGCCGCCGGTTTCAGTATCGACAACGCCGGTGCGCGTCAGGTCTACGCCGCCGCCATTTTCCGGGTCGTCTACAGTGATCGTTACATTTGTGCCTGGCCAGAAGTCTGTGGCGGCGATGACATCTTCATCGGGGTAGGCAACGACCCTGTAATCCGGTACCTGCCATTGGAGCATGGTCAAGTTTCCACCATCACTGTACTGACGGGTAGTGATCCATCTGCCTGGCTGAATGTCATCGAGTTGCTGCTCATTATTTCCCGGCCCCGGCGTTGAGAAGTCAACCATCCAGTTCCCGGACTGGTCAGCGACTACAGTACGACGGGCATGATGTGGGGCTTCGACCTGAACAGAACTGCCAGGATCAGCCTTGCCGAAGACGCGGTCGGTTGCGGTGTCTATAGCGGTGATGTCGAGATAGGCAACCGTTATTTCCATTGTGGTCGTTCCATCTGCCAACACCACGGTCGCGCTGGTCTCAAGCCTGAAATCACCCAATTGGAATTCGACATGCGTCCCGGCTGGGTTCCATTCATCTGGCTCTGGTGTCTGTACATCCTCATAGTCTGTCCCCATCCCGTTACCTGGATTGTCCACAGTTAGTGTTATGGAATTGCCAAGCGGCCAGTTATATCCGTCAACACCATGTCCTGGTCGGTTGATCGAGGCTTGTATATAAGGGACGCGCCACAACACACTGGTCTCATCGCCATCTTCATCTATTTCACCTGCCCCACTGCTTGTGCCAGGCTTGATGTCAAACAGAACTTGTTCGCTAGCATCCTCACCGGGGATGGAGAAATCGGACAGCCAGTTCCCCAGCCCGTCCGCTGTGACACGACGCCATGCGCAGGTATTCTGTTCACAGATGTACCCGACGGTTACGTGCGCTCCGGGTTGGGCAGTTCCGGAAACTGTATCAGCATCGAGATCAATGTCTGAGACGATGAGATTCGTGATCGTGTGGGTCTTGGTCATCAATCCATCGGTCAGCGTGACCGTCATGCCGGGTGCGAGCGTAATCGCCTCACCCAGTTCGAACAGGATATCTGTCTGACTAGAATCCCAGTTCGCCGGGGTCACGATCTTTGTTTCCGTGTAGTCGGGCGAGCCCGGAACATACGGGTCATCAATGGATAAAGTAACGGAGGCACCCAAACGCCAGCCATAACTTCGCACCTGGTTTTCCACAATCTGTGCCATGAAGGTGGGCAGACGCCAGTTGAACTGTGTTCCATCGCCTTCGCTATCCTGCTCGATGGCGAATCCTTGATCGTCCGGCTTGATATCGGACCTTCCTGCGAGATCGATTTGCCAGTGACCGGATAGATCGATTGTGAACGGTTCCCACCAGCCCGGACCCCATACCGCTCCATTTGCGTTTGGTGTACCAATTCCTGAAATCGTATCGGCAGTTGTGTCGATGGCGGTAACCTCGAAATTAGAGACGGTCACCTGTTTTGTGGTGCTGCCGTCGGTCACAGAGACTACAGACCCAACCTGGATGTTGTACTGGGCCTGGAAATTGAAATTGCCGTTCCCATCGGTAGTCCGAACAGTAGCGTAGTCAGGATTCTGGGGTGTGGATGGATCGTCGATGCTGATCTGGACGCTCGCATTTGCCGGCCATTCAACGATGTTGATCCAGTTGTTGGAGGCTGTGACTCCCCAAATGATGGGCTTAGGTACGCGCCAGTAGATTTGTGTGGAATCCCCATCTCCGTCAGTCTGGTTGGCACCGCCCTCCGTTTCGGGTTGAAGATCGAAGGTGGTCTGTTCTTCGGGTTCAGCCCCGGGTAGGGCAAAGTTTGCGGTCCAGTTTCCGGCTCCATCTGCGGTTTCGTGCCGGGTGGCACAGCCAGTGTCCCAGCAGGTAGCTATGTTAACGACGGAACCGGGAGTGGTAGTGCCCTGCACGATGTCGGTCGCTGCGTCTGCACTGTTTACAAGCAGGTTGATAATCGTATGTTCCTTGGTGAAGTGACCATCGTCAACAGTGACGATAAAGCCCGGTTGCAGGTGGATATAACGCCAGAGTTCATTGTGAGTAAAGTATCCCTGCTGGTCAGAATTGACCGTGACAGAGAAATCCGCGCCCGGACCGGTGGCGGGGTTATCAATGCTGACTTGGATGGGCGCATTAGGCCACCAATCCCAGCCAGTAATGTGATCCCAGGAAACCTGGACATCGAATCTCGGATTCGGGATACGCCAGTAATCACCGGTGCTATCGGCATCTGAGTCAAATTGCAGAATGCCTCCCTGTGAGCCGGGCTGCAAGTCGCATAGGCCCGTGAAATCGGCGCTCCAATGGCTGAATGAGTCAGGTTCAGCATCGATAGCCACGTATTGGGGGCAGAATATGTCAACTCGCACCGGTATATCCGTGCTGGCTGTGCCGGAAACAATATCCTCCTCAGGATCAAGATTTGTCACGGTCACATCTGTGACCAGATGGCGTTTGGTTACCCATCCCTGACTCACGGTAACCAGGAATCCCGCCTTCATCTCGAAGGCTCCATCAAGACTTAGGAAGAAGTAAGTGGAGTCAGGGTTCCATTCTACTGTACCCGGTACAGCTGTCCCAACAAAGTCAGGGTTCGTTGGGGTGGATGGATCATCAATAGAAACATTTACCGGAACATTGGGTTCCCAATAACGTCCGTCGACCCAATTGTCATCCACGTGAACATTAATCCTTGAACTGGGTGGGTAAAACCCTAAATTTACAAAATCACCATCCGCATCGTTCTGATTGATCTCAATTCTTGAAGTTTGAAGCCCTGTGATATCCTGTTCATCAGGTTCATCGCCAGGCACTGCAAAGTTGGATATCCAGTTTCCATCCACATTGACGATCTCATGCCGGAATACAAAGCCGGCAACTGTGATATCCACCACTGTCCCGGGGTTGCTGGTTCCATAAATGATATCGTTTTCCAAGTCAATATTGGTAACAGCCAGGTTGGGAATTACCAATTCCTTTATGAGGCCAGACCCGTCATCGAGCCTGACGATGAAGCCGGGATGCAGATCGAAATTTCCCGCCAACGAATACCAGATACCTCCAGTATATTGGACGTTGAGAAGGGTTGAGAAGTCTGCTCCCGGACCTGTATCCGGATTATCTATGGTCAGTTCAACCGACGAGTCCGGCACCCAGCCCTCGCCCACAAGCCGATTATCAATTAACCCTACAACAAAGTAGGCATCTGGCGCTTGAGCCTCCACATTTTTTCCAGGTACCCAAACTGTCCCCAACATAAACGCGAATACAAACAATACCCGAAAGACTTTATCAGCAAATTTTATATTCATGGTTCCCTCCCGGAACATAATTTGGTTGAAATCGGTTCACTTTCTCCGCTTGCGGATGTGAACCGTGACAGGTTTTGCATGGGGATGAAGCAGGGAACGCAAATGATCTTGCACATGCGATTCCAGCGAGAATATATATTCCACCCACTTGGTCAGGAATGCAGACGTTCTGATCTGGCGTTGATGGCGTTGGTAGCGACGTTCAAGGGCTTTTTCGATATCGTAGTGTATAAGTCTCGGCTTAAATGCAAACGCAGACAATGCCCCCCCCGATAAAGAAAGATGATCGGGTTCATGCAAAACCTCCATGAACATCATACAGACTCGCGAACACAAATTCAATGATGACGTTTGTCACCAACCATCGTTCGGGACTTGCCCCACTCGGCGATAACGTCTACAATTCGGGTTGCGCAACAAACCAAAAAATAACTCTCTCAAGGAGATACACAATGTCCGACTTTTTATTCCGCGGTTCGCTCGAAAAACTCGATAAAGATGTCTACGACTTAACTCAACTCGAACAGGAGCGGCAAGCCCGCAAGTTGATCCTCATCGCGTCCGAGTCAACAGCCCCAATGGCAGTGAGAGAGGCGTTGTCGTCCGCGTTCCAAAATATCTACGCCGAGGGCTATCCCGACGAAGAGACGCGCTGGATGGACGATGCGGAAATTCTCGATTACCCGATGCGTCTGGCGGAGTATCGCCGCAACAGCGACCCGCGCTACTACAAGGGAGTCGAATACGCGGACACGGTCGAAGCGTTAGCCCGCCGCCGCGCCGCGCAGACCTTCGCCGCGAACGGAATTTCCGCCGACCAGATTTATGTCAACGTGCAAGCCCTCTCCGGCGGACCCGCCAACAACGCCGTCTATCACGCGCTGATCGAGTTGGGTAGCACCGTGATGGGACTCAACCTGCTTCACGGCGGGCATTTGTCTCATGGCTCATCGGTAAATCGCAGCGGCAAGTGGTTCAAGGCGGTGCATTACACGATTGACCAAAACGAAAAGATTGACTATGAAGCCGTCCGCGCGTTGGCGAATGAACACAAACCGAAACTGATGATCGCGGGTTATTCATCCTATTCATGGATGCCCGATTGGAAAAAGTTCAGGGAGATTGCCGATGAAGTCGGCGCGTATTTCCTTGCGGACATTTCGCACATCGGCGGGTTGGTTGCGGCGGGGGTTGTCCCTTCGCCGATTGGGTACGCTCATGTGGTGATGTCCACGACGCACAAAAGCATTGACGGTCCGCGCGGCGCGGTGTTGATGACGACCGACGCGGCGATCGCAAAAAAACTCGACAAAGCCGTCTTCCCGGGCGAACAGGGCGGTCCGCACGTCAACGTCTTTGCGGCTCTCGCGCTGACGTTCAAATTGACCCAGACCAAACAATTCAAGAAGTTGCAGGAACAAACGCTCAAGAACGCCAAAGCGATGGCAGATCAATTCACCAAGCGCGGACTTCGCGTCCCGTTTGGCGGAACGAACACGCACCTTGTCAATGTGGATTGCACGAGCATCGTCGGCGAAGATGGCACAAAGTTGAGCGGCGATCAAGCCTCGCGCATTTTGGACATCGTTGGCGTCGTCGTCAATCGCAATACGATTCCAGGCGACAAGAACGCGCTCGATCCTTCCGGAATTCGGCTTGGCACGCCGTGGATAAGTCAACGCGGCTTCGACGAAAAGATGACGCGCGAACTCGCCGACATCATGGCGGATGTTTTGCTTGCGTGCGCTCCTCACTCGGTGGATACCGTCCGCAAGGGACGTCAACGCCGCGCGAAAGTGGATTTCAATGTATTGAACACTGCAAAACTGCGCGTTCGTAAGTTGACGGAGAAGGCTGGGATCGATTTCAAATATAAGAAGAGCGGATACCCACATTATTATTTTGTGGATGACAAATCTAAGACAGGCGTGTTCGAGTTGACGGGTTTCCGCGTGCGGCAGATGTTGGATTTCGCAGTCTCGTCCGATCTGAGCGCGTTGAAGCCCGGAGAATCGCAAGCGACAACGATCGCCACGCCAAAGGGCGTTGTCAAAGGCGCGCTTACCTGCGTGGACATGGGCGCGTACTATTTGCAAGTCCCCGCGGCGAAAGCGGGCGTGGTGGCAACATGGCTGCGCGATCTGTCGGATGGGTACACATCGTTCAACGTGGACGGCAAGAAAGATTTCAGCGCGGCGCGGATGCCCGGTCCAACGATCGTGATGGATTGGAAAAAGTCGAAGCCCGCGAAGGTGAGCGGAAAAGGCGTCAGCGTGGATAAGCCTTACTACGTGGGAGCAGGCTCAACGTCCGAGAAAGAAGCGTTACATCCGTTTGCGTGGAATGAATCCGAAGGCGACCTCAAGAAAACAGCATTGAATCAAACTCATCGCGATCTCGGCGGGCGGATGGTTCCGTTCGCGGGCTGGGAGATGCCGGTGGTGTACACGTCTATTTACGAGGAACATCTGGCGACGCGGCAGGCGGCGGGACTCTTCGATGTGAGTCACATGGGCGTCTATGATGTGCGCGGCGCGGATGCGGCTTCGTTCCTCGACGCGGTTTGCGGCAACGATTGCGGCGGACTTCAGCCGGGCGCGTCGTTGTACACGCATTTCCTCACGCCCGACGCGGATGTGCTGGATGACACGCTCGTCTATCGCCGCGGTTGGGATGATTATCTCGTGGTCGTGAACGCGTCGAACGATGATAAGGATCGCACGTGGCTCGAAAGTGTGCGAGATGGAAAAGTGCGGATCGATAACGCGCGTCCGTGGGCGCGGACGTTTGGTTATAACGCGGAGATCCGCAACTTGCGCGACGCGAAGGCAGGCGACGCGATGAGGGTTGACATTGCGTTGCAGGGTCCGAAATCGAAAGATATTTTGTTTGCGATGGGCGTGGACGAAGATACGAAGTTACGAGTTACGAAGTTGAAACGCACAGAATTATGCAACGCGGTCATCGGTGGATTCGATCTCATCGTTTCGCGCACGGGCTACACCGGCGAAAAGATGGCGTTCGAGTTGTTCGTGCATCCTGAACGATCCGTTGAGTTGTGGAATACGATTTTGAAAGTGGGCGAGTCGTTTGGCGTGAAGGCGATTGGTTTGGGCGCAAGAGATTCACTTCGCACCGAGGCGGGGCTTCCGTTGTATGGGCATGAGATGGGATTAGGTTCAGGTAAATTGGCAGATCGGGACTTGGGTGTCGCTGAAGGTGGATTCGGTTCATACGTGAAAATGTACAAGCCGTGGTTCATCGGGCGCGAGGCGTTCGTTGCGCGTGAGAAAGAACGCAAGGGCGTGGTGATTCGATTCACATTCGATGAACAACGCACGCGCATGGCACACAACGGCGATCCCGTCGTCAACGCGAATGGCGAGCGCATCGGCTTCGTCACCTCTTGCGCGATTGATGGACAGAGATTCATCACGGGTCAGGCATTCGTGGAGTCCGCGTATGCAAAAGAAGGCACGCCCATTGGCATCCATCAAGGCGGAGTCGTGGATCGTCCCGCGGGGATGGCGAAGGTGGTGAGCAGGTTTGCGAAGTTATAAAACTAGCCTATGCGTACTGTTGAATTTCGTCGCTTATTGGATTACGACAATGCTTTGCGCGTGATGTTCGAGTCTGAACACGGCCAAATCCTTCGGTTTGTTGTGCAGTTGGAATGTCAATTTTTGGAAGATGGTGAGTGGATCCCTGTAGTCAGGTACGATACTGCTCACGGATATGCTCATCGCGACGTTATGCACCCAACCAAAAAGGAAGAGAAATCCAGAATGCCTGTGCAAGATTACAACGAAGCATTTACAATTGCAATGGATGATATCGTTGAAAAGCGATATGATTATCGCAGGAGATACCAAGAATGGCTAACCCAAAAGTAGACCAGGAAGTGGTTGAGCGCAATGTCCGCCTGACGGGTGAGATCATCAAGTATGTGATGAGTAACCCGAAAGTTTTGGATGTTCTCCCAGAGAAGTTCGAGTTAGTGCTTTTACCTGAAGACGATCCCGAAGTCCGCCTGCTAAACCTTGACTTGCTGGACAAATATGGGAGCGAGGGAAAGCCGATCGTGTTTGCGCGGATCAACACGCACGCGACGACAGCGAGATGGAAGCCGAGTATCTTCGTGCCTGTTGCCGCATAAAGTGGCTATGTTTTGAAAAATCCGAAGTCGCGTGACTTCGGATTTCTTATTTTGAAACTTGCTTGAATTGGGCGTATTTCCCCACCATGCACTTAAATGATGAACGCCAGGGTGAGGGGGGCACCCTAGCGTTCATCGTTTTGAATATTACTATATGCCTACCGGTTTTGCAAGAGGCAATTCATTAGCGTTTCATGATAATTTGAAAAGTTGTTTATCCATATCTATGCCCCGGGCGGGAATCGAACCCACATCTAAGCCTTAGGAGTGCCTTGTTCTATCCATTGAACTACCGGGGCGTTGAAGAGATTATATCAAAAACATAGGCGCGCTTTATAATTCAGCCCATGACGACAGGGAAATGAAACATGCGAAAAGCCAAGAAAATATTTCATCCGTCAAACAGATATGATCTAGCCGATTACGATGAGCGCGTAAGATTTCTCATTGGCTGGCCCGGCTATCGGACAGCGCGGAACAGATCGGGGCTGGGGTATGCAGAGACTCAAGCCGAATTGGGGCACATGCAGGGCTTGTTCATCCGTTGGCTGGTGACAGGGAAGTTTCGCACGCATAATCCCATATACCTGTTTTTTCTGGCGGTAGGTGGAATGATGTACGGCGGCATTCCCTTTCTCCTGATCCTGCATGAAGTATTTATCGCGAACAAATTGAGTTACCTTCTCCTATTGCTTCTTCAACCCGGTATTATTTTCGGCCTGCTGGTCATGGTCAATGCTTTGCTCAGTTTGTTCGATTGGAAGGGTCCAACAATTACAGGCGAATAATCGCTTGACTCAGATTTCAACCCTCTTTATAATCCCAGCCATTCAGAAGTAGTAGGCGAGTGGTTGCCTGATAGAGAAGAGTGCGCAAGGTGGAAGCGCTCGCAGGAAAACAATGCCGAAGTCGTCTGAAATTACTGGCGAAGAAAACCTGTTCACTGATAACTGAACACTGGTCGCTAGAACGCCACGGGATCGCCCGTTACAGCAAATTCAAGAGCGTTGAGTAGTCTTGTAGTTAGATAGTTGAATAGTTAGGTAGTGACTTACACTACTACACTACTAAACTAAGGCACTATCAAACTAACCAACGAATTGAGGTGGTACCACGGAGCGAACGCTTCGTCCTCTTATTGGACGGAGTGTTTTTGTTTAAGTAAAAACGCACACAAGTAAATAGGTAGACAAGGAAACAACGAACGTGTATACGTGTGTACTTGTTTCCCTGTCTACGCCCGAAGGAGCAGCCAAATGACCAAACACGAACTACCCAAAGCCTACGACTTCAAAGCCACCGAGTCGCGCATCTACGCGATGTGGGAGGCGGGCGGATTCTTCCAGCCGCGCAACGATCCCAACAAGCCGGGCTTCGACCCGAACGTCGAGCCGTTCGTCATTTCCATCCCGCCTCCAAATGTGACGGGCGAACTGCATCTCGGTCACGCTATGTTCGTCAGCGTCGAAGACCTGATGATCCGTTATCACCGCATGAAGGGCTATTCCACGCTGTGGGTGCCCGGCACCGATCACGCGGGCATCGCCACGCAACTTATGGTCGAGCGCGATCTCCTGCAAAAAGAAGAAGTGACGCGCGAAGAACTCGGGCGCGAGGAATTCCTCAAACGCACATGGGAGTGGAAGCGCAAATACGGGAGCATCATCACCACGCAGATTCGCCGCCTCGGCGCCTCGTGCGATTGGAGCCGCGAACGCTTCACTATGGACGATGGGCTGAGTCGCGCCGTAAGGGAGGCGTTCGTCCGCCTCTACGAAAAGGGATTGATCTATCGCGGGGCGCGTCTCATCAACTGGTCGCCGGGACTTAAAACAGCGGTCTCCGACATCGAAGTGGAATACAGCGAAGAAGAAGCGACGCTGTATTATTTTAGATACATGCTGTCCAGCAGTTCAACTGCTGGACAATCGGGAGAATATATCCCCGTCGCCACCATCCGCCCCGAAACGATTCTCGGCGATACGGCTGTGGCGGTGCATCCAGATGACGAACGCTTCAAAAAATTCATCGGCAAGACGGTTATCGTACCAATCCTGAACCGCGAGATTCCCGTGATCGCCGACGAATACGTGAGCATGGAATTCGGCACGGGCGCGTTGAAGATCACGCCGGGTCACGACCCGAACGACTACAACATCGCGCAGAAACACAACCTGCCTATCATCTCCGTGCTTGACGCGGAGGCGAAGGTTAATAAAAACGGAGGCAAGTACAAAGGTCAGGACCGATACGAAGCGCGGAAGAATCTGTGGGCTGACATGAAAACCGCGGGTCTCGTCATCAAAGAAGAACCGTACCGCACGACCATCCCAAGATCACAGCGCGGCGGAGAGATCGTCGAGCCGATGATCTCGGAACAATGGTTTGTGAAGATCGAGTCGCTTGCCGCCGCCGGGTTGGACGCCGTGCGCGATGGGCGCATCAAAATCGTGCCAGAACGATTCGAAAAGGTGTATTTCAACTGGCTTGAAAATATCAAAGACTGGTGCATCAGCCGCCAACTGTGGTGGGGACATCGCATCCCTGTGTGGTATTGCGCGGACGGGCACATGACCGTGACGCGCGAAGACCCGACACAATGCGCAACCTGCGGCTCGAAAGAACTTCGCCAGGATGAGGATGTGTTGGATACGTGGTTTTCCTCCGGCTTGTGGCCCTTCTCCACCTTGGGCTGGCCCCAAGAAACGCCCGACCTGAAATATTTTTATCCCACCTCGTTCATGGAAACGGGCTACGACATCATCTTCTTCTGGGTAGCGCGGATGATCATGATGGGGCTTGAGTTCACCGGCGAAGCGCCGTTCCACACGGTGTATCTGCACGGCTTGGTGCGCGATGAGCAGGGACGCAAAATGTCGAAGACGTATGGCAACGTGATAGACCCGCTCACCGTAATGGACGAGTTCGGGACGGACGCGCTTCGCTTCACCCTTCTGGTTGGCTCCACGCCTGGGCACGACATGAACCTTTCGGTGAAACGCGTCGAAGCCAACCGCAACTTCACCAACAAACTTTGGAATGTGGGCAGGTTTGTGATCAACGCGATTGGCGGACTCGGAGATCAGAGACCCAGTCTCCAATCTCCAGTCTCCAATTCTCTTGCTGATCGCTGGATCGAGGCAAAGATGCAACAACTCATCCGCGATGTGGAGCGCAACTTCCAAAACTTCCAATACGGGCAGGCTGGGCAACAAATTTACGATTTCATCTGGTCCGACTTTGCCGATTGGTATGTGGAAGTGGCAAAAGAACAGATGAAGAACGAAGCGACTCACACGCAGACCGTTGAAACTCTGGCGCGCGTGTTCGATATATGCTTGCGATTGTTGCATCCGTTCACGCCGTTCGTCACCGAAGAAATCTGGGGACACTTGCGAAGCGCGTTGCGCGAATCTCCGATCTCCGCTCTCTGCAAAGATTGGCCCCCCGCTCTCATCGTGGCGAAGTTCCCCCAGCCGAATCAGCCCGAAGGATGGGAAGAAGCGAAGGTCGCCGACTTCGAGTTGATCCAAGAGATCGTGCGTTCCATCCGCAACTTGCGCGCGGAGGAGAATGTCGCGCCCTCCAAAAAGATTCCAGCGACGATCGTCGGCGGCGAGAAGATGGAGTTGCTGAAAGCGCAATCGTCCGTTATCGCGTCGCTCGCAGGCTTGGATGAGTCTCAAGTCTCCAATCTCCAGTCTCTTCAAGAGAAACCAAAAGATTCCATTTCGTTGGTGGTTGGCTCGGTAGAAATTTATCTGCCGCTGGCGGGCATGGTGGACCTTGCCGAAGACAAGTCGCGCCTTGAAAAAGAGTTGAAAGAAGCCGAGTCGCACATCGAACGGCTGGAGAAATTGCTGTCCAGCGACTTCGCCAACAAAGCCCCCGCCGCGCTTGTGCAAAAAGAACGCGACAAACTTGCGGGCTATAAAGACACGGCTGAAAAGATTCGGGCGCAATTGAAATGACCACGTCAGAGATCATCTACACGTTCGACCTCACACACCTCGATTGGGCAGAGTTGAAAGCCGTGTTGCTCGCCGACGACTTCGACAACGGGCGCACGCTGGAGCAATATAAAACTTCCTTCGAGAATAGTTTCGCCGCCTGCATTGCCTACGATGGCGAAAAGATCATCGGCAACGCGCGCGTCCTCTCGGACGGCGTGTGCAACGCTTACATCGTGGACGTTTGGACGCACAGCGCGTATCGCCGTCGCGGCATCGCGTCACAGATGATGAAACTCTGTCTCGAAAAATTGCGCGGTCAACACGTATACCTCTTCACCGATGATCGCGCAGATTTTTATCGCACCCTCGGCTTCAACGAACAGGAAACCGGTATGGGCATGGTCGTCGGCAAATGGCTGGTGAACGAGTGATGTTATAATCGCGCCAACTGAATAACAACCTTCGGGGCAGGGTGCAATTCCCGATCGGCGGTACAGCCCGCGAGCAGGTACGACCGACTTAAGTCGGTCATACGGCACGATACTGGTGACACCTGCACTGCACCAAACGCAGTGCTGTGCAAGTGAATTCCAGAGCCGACAGTAACAGTCTGGATAGAAGAAGGATATCGACTCACCGCGAGTCTGATTCGACTTATCCCCGAAAACGCACTTTGTTTTCGGGATTTTTAATCGCTTCGGACTCAGGGACGTCTGATTCTGCGCCCCGACCTTTCGTGGCGCTTTTTAATTCCTCGCCCTCCCGTCATTGCGAGGAGGGCTTCGCCCGACGAAGCAATCCCCGTCAATAGGTTGGAGATTGCTTCGGGCGAAAAATCATCGCTCTCGCAATGACGAGATCATCTTTATGACCAAACGATTCATCCCCATCCTCCTCTCCCTCCTCGCCTTCCTCCTCGGCTGGGACCTGCTCACGCGCTTCAGCGGAATCCCCAACTTCATTCTCCCCTCCCCCCTCAGCGTGTGGACTCGTTTCCTCAAAGCCATGAGCGATGGAAGTCTGCCGCGTCATACCGCCATCACTTTGACCGAGATCGTGCTGGGACTCATCGTCGGAGTGTTATTCGCCACAGTTGTTGGATACATGCTCGCCAAATCACGCTCATTGGAAAAAGTGTTGTCGCCGTATCTCGTGGCGAGTCAGGCGATTCCCGTCATTGCGATTGCTCCGCTACTCGTGATCTGGCTCGGAGATGGGATTCTCTCGAAAGTGGTCATCTGCGCGTTGATCGTGTTCTTCCCCGTGCTGGTGAACACGATTGTGGGAGTCCGCGCCGTGCCGACCGCGTTATACGATTTGATGAATTCCCTCCACGCTTCGCGCGCGCAGATTCTGTGGAAGGTGGAAGCGCCCGCGTCCCTGCCTGTGTTTCTCGGCGGCTTGCGCATCGGCGCGACGCTTTCGGTTATCGGCGCGATCGTCGGCGAACTCGTGGACGCGGAGAGCGGTCTCGGCTTCTTGTTGCAACTTGGCGATTTTCAATACGACACGCCGATGGTCTTTGTCGCAGTCTTCACATTGATCGCGCTGGCGTTGATGTTGTATGGAATTGTACGAATGTTGGAGAATAAATTTTTGAAGTGGCAAAGTTAATACAAGACCTCACAGGTCTTCAAGGCCTGTGAGGTCTACTCAAGAAAAGGAGATACCATGCTTCGCAAATTAGTTTTACTCATGCTGGGGCTGTCGCTCATGCTGACGGCGTGCGGCAACTCGAAGTCCGCGAATGAAGCGTTGACCCACATCCGTTTGCCGATGGGATACATCCCCAACATCCAATACGCGCCGTTTTATGTGGCGGTTGAAAAGGGATATTTCAAAGACGCGGGCATCGAGATCGAATTCGATTACAAGTTTGAGACCGATGGCGTTGCGTTGGTCGGCGCGGGCGAGTTGCCTTTTGCTGTTGTTTCGGGCGAGCAAGTTTTGCTTGCGCGCGCGCAGGGATTGCCCGTGACGTATGTTGCCGCGTGGTATCAGCAATATCCCGTGTCGGTGATCGCGAAGAGCGAACTCGGCGTGATCGTGCCGCAGGATCTGAAGGGAAAGAAAATTGGCTTGCCTGGTTTGTTCGGCGCGAATTACATTGGCTTGCGCGCGTTGCTCAACGCGGGCGAACTCACCGAAGCGGATGTGACTCTTGATGCGATCGGATTCAATCAAGTCGAATTGATGGCGGCGGGTCAACAAGATATTATCGTTGGGTATGCCGCGAATGAGCCGTTGCAATTGCGCGCGCAGGGAATCGCAGTGACCGAGTTGCGCGTGGCGGATTATGCCCAACTCGCGGCGAACGGTTTGCTCGCGAGCGAAAAAGTGATCGCGGAGGATCCCGAACTTGTGCGCGCGTTTGTCGGAGCGTTCTTGAAAGGACTTCGATTCACGATGGATAATCCCGATGAAGCATTCGAGATCAGCAAGGCGTATATCCCGAATTTTTCCGAGCTCGATGCCAATGTGCAACAACAAGTGCTTGAGGTTTCCATCGAGCAGTGGAAGGCAGAACGACTCGGTTACTCTGATCCGCAAGCGTGGGAGAACATGCAAAATGTTTTGCTCGACATGGGCTTGATCGCCGAACCGCTCGATCTGAGCAATGCGTTCACGAATGAGTTTGTGCCATAATTTTTTAACACGAAGGTCACGAAGAACACAAAGGGTTTAAGTCCTTAATAAAGATTCCTTCGTGACCTTTGTGTCACTTCGATAAAAGTGCAAGCTTTTGTGGTAGAAAATGCCTCATACGTCCATCTTCACTATTCGCAACCTCTCTGCCGTATTTCAAAACGACAACGGCGGATTATGCGCGCTTGAAAATATTTCGTTCGATGTGAAGCCGCGCGAATTTGTGTGTGTGCTGGGTCCGTCGGGTTCGGGCAAGACCACGCTGTTGAGAATCCTCGCAGGTTTGATTCCTCCCACATCGGGCTCGTTCACGTTTGGGCGCGGCGAAGAGCCGAGCATCGGCATGGTCTTTCAACAGGCAACCCTCATGCCGTGGCGCACAGTGACCGAGAATATCAAACTTCCGCTCGAAGTAAAAAAAATAGATGAAGCCGTCGCGCGAAAAAAAACGAAAGAGATGATCGAACTCGTTGGACTAACGGGATTCGAAGACTCGCTCCCGCGCGATCTCTCAGGTGGGATGGCACAGCGCGTGGCAATCGCGCGCGCTCTCATCCATGACCCCGACCTGCTTCTGCTCGATGAGCCTTTCGCGTCCCTCGATGCCATGACCCGCGAACGCATGTGGACGGAGTTATCCAACATCTGGCAGGCGCGGCAGAAGACGGTCATCATGGTAACTCATTCGATCAACGAGTCATTGTTTCTGGCAGATAGAGTGTTAGTTTTGACTCAACGTCCTGGCAAAATAAAAATGGACATGGAAGTTGACCTTCCACGTCCTCGCAAGGATGAGATCCGCTACACGTCCCGGTTTGGGAAATTAGCGAAGAGGTTGAGAGGGGCGATTGAATGAATCAAACCGTCCCGCAGGTTTTTAGCAAGGAAACGATGTTTGCCCTAAAACCTGCGGGACGTTCTGCATTAGGCGCTTGAATAGCTTTTACGCCAGTTCTACCTTGAGCTTTTTCCCCAGCGCAGATGCAGCGCGTTCCAAGGTTGAAAGTGTGACGGACGAATTAGCAGGGTCTAATAATCGTTCCAACGCGGCGCGGCTGGTCCTCATCTTGTCCGCCATCTCTGTCTTGCTGAGCTTGCGGGCTTTCATTTCTTCGCTAATTTGGTATGCAATGACGCGCTTGATTGCCACAGCCTGCGCTTGTTCAAGCAGTTTTTCCTCACGCAAAAAATTGTCGAGGTTACTTCCAATATTTTTTCTTTTCATGATCTTATTCCTTTTCTACATCTGCCAATCGGCGGCAGGCGATATTCAAATCATCCAGAGGCGTCTTCTGGGATTTTTTTACGACAGTAGTGTACCATAAATGATACACTCATCAAGATGATAAAACCAGACACGGCTCAGTATATGCCACGCCCACGCAAGGATGAAATTCGTTACACGTCTCAGTTTGGGAAATTGGCGAAGAAATTACGCGCGGCGATCGAATGAATCAAACCGTCCCGCAGGTTTTTAGCAAGGTATCAACGCTTGTCCTTTAACCTGCGGGACGATGTGTGCGTGCTATAATTTCGGCGACCAAGGAGAATCCTATGAAGTGGAGCGAAATCCGCGAGCAATATCCGCAAAAATGGCTGGTGGTCGAGGCGATCAAAGCCCGCACAAAAGCCGATCATCGGATTCTAACGCAGTTGGCGGTGTTGGGTTCTTTCTCCAATTCCAAAGCGGCGTTACAGAAATATTCTCAGTTTCATCGGCTTTCGCCTGAGCGCGAGTTGTATGTGTTTCATACCAGCCGCGAAAAATTGACAGTGACAGAAAGGATGTGGCTCGGCATTCGAGGGGCAAGATGAAAATACGAATCAAGAACGGCTTGCCATATGTTTCAGCAACCTTAATACATCGCCGCCAGCGTATGACCCTGAAGAATGTCTTGCTCGACACGGGTTCCGCTGGCACGATTTTTTCAACAGACAAAGTAGCCGCCATCGGCTTGACGTATGAACCAGACGATTTTGTCCACAGGATTCGCGGCGTGGGCGGTTCTGAATTTGTATTTACGAAACAGGTGGATACGTTACAAGTGGGAGGATTGAAAGTATCAGGTTTTGAACTTGAGGTTGGCGCAATGAATTATGGCTTCGACATGGACGGGATTATCGGGCTTGATTTCCTGCAGGCAGTCGGCGCGTTGATTGATCTGAATCGAATGGAATTACGCGGCGGTTGAAAAAAATTACGGCGCGATCCACACAACAAACATCAGACTTGTCTGTTTATATTCTCCTCTCACTTCCCAACAACCTAATGACGGAAATTCCACGCCTGTGAGCATCGCTTCGCCGATGTCGTCTGCCATGGCGTTGGTTGCGCCGTAAAAGCGGAGGTCGGACGATTCGCCGTCCAGCCTGCGACCTGTGACGAGGAGCGCGGGTTCGGGTTCATTGGGCAGATCGTATAAACTGCTCCACCACATGATCTTTTGAATGTACCCATCGGAGTTAAGAGGCAGACCAGCCCAGACGCCGTCGTTGTGAAGCGAGGTCCACAAATGATCTGAGCCGAACCAGAAGAGTCCCTCCCATGGCGCGATGGGAGAATACGGTTCAGGCGCCTCGAAGTTTTGTTTTGATAGTGTCGTTACAGGACAATCTTTGGGAGGAGTCTCCGCGGCGATATCGGCTTCGACGGTTTGAGTCAACTCAACGGGCGCGGGGACGTCCGTTGGCATTCGGTAGTCTTCAGAAGAATTGATACTAGAGGCGCAACTGACTAAAAGGAAATTGAAGCTGATGAGGGCAACCATATATTGGTTCATCATGATCCTTTCAACTCAAATACACTTTTCGAATAAAGTGAATTCCCAACAGAAACGGACGGGATCTCCGTCCGTTTTATAGACAAAATTCAATTTTCATCGTAACGTTTTACGGAGGCTGGGGCACAGTATCTTCAGAATCATCGTTGTCGTTATTGCAACCCCAATCCAATCCATAGTCTATTGCGCCATCGTTATCGTTATCGATCCCGTCACTACATTCCGGGCGATCTGGGGTTGGCGTGTTAGTTTGGTTCGTGCCACCACCGCCGCCACCGTCGCCACCGTCGCCACCGCCGCCACCGCCGCCACCGCCACCGCCGCCACCGTCATTGCCACCGCCACCATTATTATTTCCGCCACCCAAATTAGTATCGAAAGGCGGCTCAACGACGACATATGGGAGTTGAGGAATAACGCTTGGATCGTATGTAAATTTCTCTAATGCAACCCAACATGGATTCGGGTAATCCGGTGTAAACGGCACCAAAACCCATTTTTGATCTGTGTTCTTTTCAAGAATTATAAGTTCGTCAAGTAGATTAATAAAAACAAGTATCTTGTTGTAAACAGCATTGGGACCAGAATGGCAGGTTGTGCCTTGGTTTGCGACAAAGGTATTCACCAATGGGACGGAGGCGATCTCAAAATTCAGTTCGACGAATTCAATACCAATCCAGCAATTACCGTTAGTGACGACTGCACCAACCTGCACTTTCAGCCAGTTTCTACCCTGGCTGTTGATACCCAACAATGTGATCTGTGTTCCTGCTGGAACATTTCTGCTGGTTGGCTCATACGCTTTGCCGGGGCCTTCATAACAAATAACCGGCAATATTGTTTTGGTGACAGTAGGCGCTACCCGCGGTGGAAATGGGGTAACTGTCGGTTCAAGAGTTTGGGGTGTCCCTGTAGCGGCTGCGTTTATGGTGGGTGTGTCAGTGGCAGTTGATAGAACACCATAAGTCGAAGTAGGAGTAGCAGATTTGCATCCAGCACAGAAGAGACTACCAACCACTAACCAATGTACAAAATAGGTTTTCATGATTTCCTCTCCCATTTAATAGATCAAACACTAACTATCTTTGTACAGGAGTGCCTAAACTCAAAGTGATGTTACGTTCTTGACGCATAGCGAAGGATATCCAAAAAGACAAATTCCCCTGTCTCTTCAAGATTCTTCTTCGCACCTTTGAGGCTCAGAATGACACTTTGTTTGTAAGGGTATCACCTCGAAACCGGATACTCCCTTTTGTACTATTTTGTATCTTGATCGATGTTTTACGGTAAAATTTATTATATCATCAACGTTTTCCAGGAGGAAGCATGAAATCGTCCAACACAAACAGGGCAAAGATACCTTGGGGTTATATTTTGGTCGGTATTTTAAGTCTCATAACCTTCTGGTTTTTTGTATCCAGAGATGATTATCCGATATCTCTTACGGGAAGTACACACGTCTACTTGGGATTAAGTGTTGTAGAACAAGATTTTTCAACAATTCTTCGAGAGATTAATGATGGCAACAAGGAATATTTGGTAATTGGCAATGGCATGTGGCTGGATGCAGATAATGATGGTATTCAGGATGCCGGTGAAACGCCGCTCGCCGGCGACACAAATATACAGAACGATTGGCTCGCTAGTTTCTTGTTACAATCTCCTGACCCGGCGGCCTTAATATATTTAGACTATATCCGTTTCGACAAAGACATTGATCTTCCAGAAATTGTTTGTTTTAAGACCATAACGATAGCAAAAAGTGGGGGTATACCTGTTCAAATTGCCCCTGAAGTCATTCCTGCTGGTCTTAAGATTACACAAGAAAGGTACGAATATGCATTCCCACCGGAGCGTTGCATGAAGCAGGGAGAAAAATATATCATGCCACATATATTATTAGGTGTTGTGCCGGTAAATGCGTCAGCCAATCTTCTTGGAATACTTGAGGTTAAGGGTTATCGCGCGTCTGATTATTTTCCCATTGATAAACAAAAAATTTCGTTTGATATATCCATGGAGATTGATGATGGCCGCACATTTTCACCATCGATGGAGGCTGTTGTGGCTCAAGAAGGCTGGGAAGGCAAATTCGTACTTGATCAAAACAAGATACCAACTTTAAGTTTAGATCGAATTGATATATACAGCTGGGTGCTTATCCCGTTTTTTCTTATCATGGCAGTCGCCATTCCATATCTATCCAATATTGTACAAAACACAAGTGAATTTCTCGAAATAGCTTTTGGTTTGCTTCTAGGGTTATGGGGCACTCATGAGATCTTCACTCCGGATTACATCAGTACATCCGTACCCATAGATATCATTATCTACTTTCTCTTCATATTATTGATTACAGAACTAATACTCACCCTTGTTCCTGAAATCAACAGACTGTTCTTAAGAATTCACGTTGAGGATGAAGGTACAAGAAATGAAAAAACTGTAATTGAAAATCGAGGTTTTCTGCGGGTAGATTTGACCGAATCCTTTCTCGGCGATTATCAATCAAGAATTACACAAGCTCTTCCGTCTATCCGCATACCAGGTAGAAGAAGTTCCGCTCGAAAGGTCATTATCTGGACAAGAGCTCCGGCGCCAAATGATCCTACTTCTAATCATATGATAACTTATCTATATTTGAAAAAGCACAGGCCCTTATGGACCGAGGTTGAGGATATTATTCACCTTAAAGACGCCAATAAAAAAATATTAACAACATGCTCTTATTAAATTCTGGGTCACCTTAAACCCAAGGTCGTCAATAGAGCGTTTTTCTCCTCATCACGGCGACAGTCGATGCACGACACATCCTTGCTTCATCTCGTATACATCGTGCAATGTCGAGAAGTTCCAACAAAAAACAAGATTAATTTTGCGTTGAGACGGTTGTAACACTTTTTACAGCCAAGTTGTTCAACAAAACTTGCGTTACTTGAGTTACTTCATCTACCGCCCTCTCAAACGCCGCTTCATTGACCTTGGATGGCTTGCGGTAGCCGCTAACTTTCCTCACAAACTGCAACGCCGCCGCGCGGATCTCTTCCTCGGTGGCGGGGATTTCACTGCGTAATGTTTTGATACTTCGGCACATGGTTTGCTCCTAGGGAGGGAATGTCAAAGGGTGGAGTCGGCATCCAGGGGCGAGGCAGGTTGGGGGGCGAGAGAAGCGGCGGCTTGTCCGAATTTCCCCGCGCTTTTTTCATCGAGCAAGTGCCAGACTTCCATTTGCCCTTTGCCTTTGACGTGAATCTCGCCGACGTATTCGCATTCGAAATCATCTTTGAGCAATTCGTACGCATCGCGCGTGATCTGGATGCGGTTCTTCACGCCGTGACTTTCCATGCGGCTGGCGGTGTTGACCATATCGCCCCACACCGCAAACACTTTTCTGCGACCGATCACGCCCGCGATCAGCGATCCCGAATTCAACCCGATGCGAATCTCGATGGGATGTTTGCCGCCGAGAAAATTCCCCTCGTGGACTCGCTTCAACATATCCAACGCGAGACGCGCGAGGACGTGCGCGTGATCGGGTTTAGGCGACGGGACGCCTGCCGCCGCCATGTAGCCGTCTCCCGCCACTTGGATTTTTTCCGCTTTGTGTTTCTCCACCAGCTCATCGAAGAGGGTGAACACATCGTCGAGCATTTTCACCACTTCATGCGGACCGAACTTCGCCGAGATCGGCGTGAAGTTGACGATGTCTGCAAACAACACGCTGGCTGAGTCGTATTCCTCTGCGATGGTTTTGTTGCCTTGTTTTAATTTATCGGCGATCCAACCTGGCAACACGTTGTGAAGCAGGGAGTCCACCTGATCGCGTTGAAAGCGGATGTTATATTTTTGCAGGAACTCGCGGCGACTGTAGCGTTCGAGATAAAAACTGGTGAACGCGCCCAACACGTTCGCGCCGAGGAAGAAAAAATTGTAGATGACGAAAATGAGCGTGCCAGTTTCGGTCTCCAGCAATTCCTTGACCCAGATGCTGTTGACTTCGTATCCGATGGCAATGATCAGGTTGGCGATCACCGCGTAACGGAAGAGCAAGCGCGAGAGTCCGTATGCCCACATCGAGACGAGTAGTAGACCCGTCACGTAGAAGCGGCTTCCAAATTCCACCTCTTGCGTGATCGAGATCATGCCCACGATTCCCAGCCCTGCGATGGCGGCGGTAGCGCACATCAACGGTTGGATGTACGGTTGGAACCGCTTGAAATAGGTGGAGACGAAAACCAGCGTGAACATCGGCACGACGATCCCGAATCGAATCGCCCAGACCATGTTCTTCGAAAGAGGCACGGCGTACATATCTAAAACCCCGAACAGCGCATATAACAACGCGCCCAACGCCAAAGCAAACCGCGCCGTGGACTGTACGTTGACGCGATAATCTTCGAGAAATTGTTTTTCGATCTCGAGAGGGAAGCGCAGTCTGCCCGCGCGGGGGTAGAGGGATTTGTTCACGGAACTACACTTTCGGCAGATCCATCAACAAGACTTCTGCCAACATGCGCGAGTTTACGTTTCTATCCATCTTGTTGAGCGCGTATTCGAGTCCGCTGACGATGCGGCGCGAGGCGGAGAGGTCCATGCGCGAGGCGATGTCTTCGATCTCCAGGTTGCGGTCCACGTTGACGAGCGGCGTCTCGGCTTGCGCGGTTCTCAGCATCACGTCGCGCCAATACGAGAGCCAGAACAAAATTGTCTGTCGCATTGCGTCTTTGTCTTTGGCAAGTTTGTCGGCGTAGGAAAATTTTTCCACGCGCGAGGCAGGCAGAAGGGAGAGAAGATCGTTCAGTCGTTCGTCGCGCTGGTCGAGCAGGGAATCGTTTTCGATCAAGCGAATCGCGTATCCCATGCGTCCGCCTGAAATATGCGCGATCAACTTCGCGCGTGAATTCTCTAATCCTCTATTTTCTAATTCTCTCTGTACTTCCTCAACGCTCAATGGTCTCAACCGCAGAACTTCACACCGCGAAACGATGGTTGGCAATAATTGCTCGGGATTATCGGCGGTGAGGATCAACACCGCATACGACGGCGCTTCTTCGAGAGTTTTCAACAGCGCGTTCGCGGCGTTATCGTTTGCCTCTTGAAATCTCAAAAACAACGCCACGCGATATTTCGATTGATACGGTTTCAGCGTGAGCAATTTGCGCGCCTCGCGGATCTGATCCACTTTCAGGATGCCGCCCTCGGATTCGGATTCGACCACGCTCAAGTCCGCGTGCTTCATGGACTCGATCTGCTTGCAATCTCGGCACGTTCCGCAGGGGACGCCTGCCTCAAGCGGTGTGGGGCAGTTCAACGCCTGAGCGAATCGCAGCGCCAGCGTGCGGCGACCCAAGCCGGGAGGTCCCGCGAAAAGATACGCATGGCGCGTCGTCTCACGGACGATGTGTTTCTGCAACATATCCACAGCCCAGTGGTGGCCCGTGAGGTTCCAGTTAGCAGTTAATGAGTGATCAGTGATCGAGTTATCAGTTATCAGTGAAGTAGTCATTAGTTATTTGCTTTGGTGGTTGAGTAGACACGAGCGAAGCGAGTGTCGTATCGAAACCACCACGCCACATGTAAACAAGTATTATTTTGATACCTGCTGGTTTCGATACGCTCGCAATGGCGCGAGGCGCCACTCGCTACTCAACCAGCGAATATTTCCCCAATCGTAAATCAAAAATCGTAAATCGTAAATCGGCAGTCTCTAATTCTCCAATTCTCTATTTCTCCCTCCTCAATTACCATTTACCAATTACTCTTTCCCTTCGCGCAACCTCAAATACGACTCATACCTATCCCTAAAAACTCTCCCCTCCTCCACCGCCTTCACTACCGCGCAACCCGGCTCGTGGATGTGCGTGCAGTCGCTGAATTGACAATGTTGCACAAGGTCGCGCAGTTCGGGGAAGTAGGCGTCCATTTCTTCGGGAGTCGTATCCCACAGCGCGAGAGACTTCCAGCCCGGAGTATCCGCAACGTAGCCGCCGCCATCGAGCGCGAACAATTCACGTGTGACAGTTGTATGCTTTCCTTTATTCATTGCTGTGCTTACTTCGTTGACGGCGAGTCCCAACCCGGGTTGTAGCGCGTTGAGTAAACTCGATTTCCCCGCGCCGCTGGGCCCTGCGAACGCGCTGATTTTTTGCGCGAGAATCTTTTTTAGTTCATCCAAACCATCGCCATTTTTTGCAGAGGTGTAAATGACGCGATAACCGATCGTCGCATACAAGCCAAAAATATTTTTCGCATCGTCAACAAGATCAATTTTGTTTGCGACGATGATCGCTGGAATTCTTTGTTTCTCCGCAATGACCAAAAACCGATCCAGCATTTTCAATTTCGGATTCGGATGCGCGCACGCGAACACGAACACCGCTTGATCGGGATTTGCTAACATCACTTGCTGATACTCACCTTGCGGTCTCGGGTCAAGCCGAACGATAGCCTGTTTCCGCTCATCGACTTCTTCGATGACCCCGCTTCCGTCCATCAGAATTGTGATTTGAACTTTATCGCCCAACGCGGCAATGTCGCCGGTGGCTTTTCCTTGCTTCAATTTTCCCCGCAGTTGACAAACAATCGAACCGTCCTCGGTCTTCACCGTGAAGAAACCAGATTGGGCTTTGACGACAAGGCCGCGATTCTCCAATTCTATACTCCAAAACCATCCGTCATTGCGAGTGGCGCTTTAGCGCCACGAAGCAATCTCCAACACCGTGATGGGGATTGCTTCGTCAGGCAAAGCCCTCCTCGCAATGACGGATGTCTCTTGTTACTGCTCCGGCGTCTCAGTTGGGATTCCGCCGAAGGGCGTCGGGGTTTCGGTCACGCCGAAGTTGGATTCGAACCAGTAGATGGTCCGGGGCGAGCCAAAGTAATACGTCTCGATGATACGCTTAAAGACCGGCGCCGCCCAATCGGAACCTTCGCCTTGATTTTCAAGAATAATCGCGATGGCAATATCTGGTTTATCTTTGCAGACAGGGTATTGATCCACGGCTTCTTCGCAAAGGGTATAGCCGGCGAACCATGCGTGCGGCCTGCCGCTTCCCGATTCGGCTGTGCCGGTCTTTCCGGCGACAGGCACCTGAATGCCGCGCAATCGGAAGTGCGCTGTGCCAAGCGAATTTTCGACCACGGAGATCATCGCTTCGCGGATGAGTTGCAGCCGTTCTGGCGTGACGGGCAGAACGCCGGTCGCTTCCGGCTTGAAGACCAGCGTCGACGCTCCTTCGATGGGTTGAATTGATTCGACCAATTGTGGGCGATACAGCGTGCCGCCGTTGCCCAGCGCGGCGATGAAACGCGCTACCTGTAACGGCGTAACCTGCATATCGCCCTGACCGATCGCTTGGTTTACCACATCTATCGCTGTTTGCGGGTCGCTAATATTCCCGGCGGCTTCGGTAATCTGACCGATTCCCGTTGGCGAACCGAGACCAAACGCGCGCGCCATGTTGGCAATATCCGTTTGGCGATTATTCTGATATAAGGTGTAGCCGATATCATAGAAAAACGGATTACATGAACGCATCAATCCCTGAGAAAGAGTCAACAAGCCAGAGGGAAGGCTATCGGGTGTATTACATTCCCTGCCCGAAGCAACGCGATCCTCGCAATGTTGCCACGTCCAATCGTGGCGAATCGTATCTGGAAGTTTTGTCCAATCGTATTGACAGTCGAAGGTTGATTCAGGGATGTATAACCCGCTTTCCATGCCCGCCGCCATGGTGATGATCTTGAACACCGAACCGAGCGGGTATTGTCCCTGCGCGGCGCGATTGAGCAGTGGATCGTCCACACGCTGAAATAATTCTGCGATTCGCTCTGAACTGTTGGGGTTGTTCGTTTCAAAGATGTTCGAGTCGTAATCCGGCGAGGATGCCATCGCAAGCACGCGCCCGGTATCCACTTCCATCACAACGACCGCGCCGCGGAAACCCTCGATGGACTTTTCCGCGTAATATTGCAAGTTGCGATCCAACGTCAAATGTACCGATTCGGATGGCTGCGGCTCGCTCTCTCCGACCTTCGTTACGATCTGCCCTGTGGACGGATTCACCACGTACAACGTGCCGCCGTGTTGACCGGCGAGAGAATCCTCCATGGATCGTTCGATGCCGGCATTTCCCACGCGCTCCGAGCCTTGATACCCAAGGCGTTTGTATGTATCCAAATCATCCGCAGAGATAAACGTGGTGTACCCAACCACATTCGAGCCGGTGCCTTGCTCAAAATAATAACGCGATGTGTACTGCTCCCATTGCAAACCGCTGGGAGAGCTGGCGCGGATGATCGCCGATTCGTCTGCAGACGCCTCGCACAACGGAATGGCAAATTGGTCCGGCGTGTTGAGGATATCCTGCGTGAGAACTTCGGGACTGATGCCGCACAACGCCCACACCCGCGCGGCAAGCGTGCCGATGCTTTCATCGGTCACGTTGCCGGGGATGACGTAGAACGCATACACGTCGGATTGCGCCGCGAATGGATCGCCGTTGCGGTCGTAGATCTCGCCGCGCGAGGGGATCTTGTAGTCCATCTTCAACGTGTTCCCGCCAGCGAGTTCCGGCAGGATGTTCGAGTCATCCCATTGCAATTTCCATTGTCCGTCTTCGAGCGTGAAGCGCGCGATCATGTCGCGTTGGATGTCGCCTGCCAGCACGGTGTGATAAGCGACGTTATACGACACCTCGGCGGACAACGGGCTGACCAAAGCCGAATTAACCGCGTAATCGAACGAGCCTGCGCTCATTTCGTTCAACGCGTCCTTGTTGCGTTTGGCAAATTGGTCGAGCGGAAGCGCGTCCGTCGTCACTTTGCTAAGCATGGCGTACATGGCGTTGTAATCGTCCGCTTTGTAGGCGTCGAGGTACGCGCTCAGCGCCGCGCCCGCATCCGGCGCGGAGGTGACGTTCACAATGGGTTGCGGCAGTGCGGTTCCAGTGGGGATACCGGGAATCGCGCTCGTGCCACACGCGGTGAGAATGAACGCGGGGAGGAGAATAATGCTGATAAGACGAAATAATTTCATGTGTGCCTTTCGATTGAGCAATCCCGAAGGGATGGAACGATTATAGCCGGGCAAGCGACAACCAAATCCCGAAGGGATGACATACGTTTCGCGCGTTATGAAACCCGTTTCGACACGGTGAGCGAATGACGAACCGTCAACATATCGCCTTCGGGGTTGCTATTTAATATTTTTTCATACACCGGGCATTCGTAGCCCAAATGCTTTTGACAATTTGTCGGTATGTCGGTCTTCGGGTTCATATCCATTTTCTTGAGCAGTCTCGTCACATGGCACAACGGAAGTCCCATCACGCCGGCGAAACATCCGCTCAGGTTTTCAACGGGATGAAACTCCGCATGTTGGATGGCGTACGCGCCGGCTTTGTCGAACGGATCGCGGGTGGCGATGTATGCGCGGATTTCTTCATCGGAATAATTTCGCATCGGCACATCGGTGATGCAGAGGTCGGTGAGGATGAGTCCGTCGCTGGTTCGCAATAAAGCGATTCCCGTGTAGACCTGATGCGTTCGCCCGCGCAGGCGGCTCAGCATATCGAAGGCTTCTTCGTCGCTGCCGGGTTTGCCGAGGATGGCGCGTCCGTTTACCACGGTCGTATCAGCCGCAAGGACGATTCGATCCGCTTCCATCCTGCTTGCGATTGTGCGGGCTTTGGTTTCCGCAAGCCGTAAGACGTACTCGGCGGGCGATTCGTTCTCTCGCGCACTTTCGTCAATATCCGCGACCGAAACGGTGAAATCCATTTGCAAGAGCGCAAGCAATTCGCGCCTGCGCGGAGAGTTCGATGCCAGCGCTATGTCGGTCACGCGGAAGATTCTAACACAGGCATACCTCCGCCCTTTCTCCCTTAAATTCGATAGGGCTGGCTTGTATGCAAACAAAATTTTGAGATCGAATTTGGGGGAGGTGTCCGAAGGACGGAGGGGGTGAAGTGGTACAATTTTTCAAACCAGCGTCATTTGGAGGCAATGTGAAAGAACTCGAAGAACGAATTCTGCGCGATGGGAAAAACCTCAGCGGGGGAATTTTGAAGGTGGATAGTTTCGTCAATCATCAGGTGGACCCGCTTTTGATGGATGCCTGCGGACGCGAGTTCGCGCGCCTCTTCGCTTCGGTCCGCGCGACGAAGATCCTGACCGCCGAGATCTCGGGCATTGCTCCCGCCCTGACGACGGCGATCCATCTTGGGCTCCCCGTTGTGTATGCGCGCAAACATAAACCGATCACCATGCCCGACCAAGTATTTTTGACTCTCGCGCCTTCGCACACAAAAGGACGAACGGTTGAGTTGATCGTCTCGCCGGAATATTTGGCGAATGGCGAGCGCGTCCTCATCATTGACGATTTCCTCGCCAGCGGACAGACAATTTTGGGGCTCGTCCGCTTGGCAGAGGCATCGGGTTCAAAAATTGTCGGCATTGGCGCGTTGATCGAGAAATCGTTCGAGGGCGGGCGCGATGCGTTGGCATCGCTGGGCGTGCCGGTGGAGTCGTTGGCATGCATCACCAAGATGGATGATGGGAAGATTGAGTTCAGAAAAATGGAGAATTAGAGAATTGGAGAATTGGTAATTAGTAAATGGTAAATGGTAATTGGCGTAGGGCGCTTTGGTTCTTTGCTCCGCTCATCGGCTGGATGTTTGCTCGCATGAGTTTTGCCATTCCTGTAAAGAGATTACGAGAGACTGAGACCTTGATGGCGTTTCATCACCCGAAACCTTCGTATCCGTTCCATGTTTTGCTTGTTCCCAAGAGGGCGGTCAAATCGTTGATGGAAATTGATTCAACCGATTCCGCTTTTCTCACCGACTTGTATTCAACTGTGCAAAGCATTGTGAAAGAATTTCATCTCACGGCGTATCGTCTCATCGTCAACGGCGGGGAGAATCAGGATTTTCCGCAGTTGCATTTTCATTTGATTTCAGAGGTTGAAGGTCAAAGGTTGAAGGTCTAAAGTCAACATGCGACTTTCAACCTTTGACTTTTGACGAGAGACTATTCATGCATTCAATCACCATCTTAGATTTCGGCTCACAATATGCTCAACTCATCGCGCGGCGCGTGAGGGAGGCGCATGTCTATTGCGAGTTATTTCCGTGGGACGCGCCGCAGGAAAAGATTCTCTCGATCCATCCCAAGGGATTCATTCTCTCGGGCGGACCCAAATCCGTGTACGAAGAGAACGCGCCATTTATTCAAGAATTCATTTTCAAATCGGGTTTGCCGATTTTGGGAATCTGCTATGGGATGCAAGCCCTCACTCATGCCCTCGGTGGGAAAGTTGACCCATCAGCCGAACGCGAGTATGGGCAGGCGGAAATTCGTCCTCTAGTCTCTGGTCTTCTAGTCTCCAGTCTCTCAAAGGTTTGGATGTCTCACGGGGATCGGATTAATAAACTTCCTGAAGGCTTCACTGTCTTAGCGAGCAGTAAAAACAGTCCCTTCGCGGCGATGGGCGACATGAAAAGAAAGTACTTTGGTGTGCAGTTTCATCCCGAAGTGCATCACACGCCGAACGGTGAAAAACTGCTCAAACATTTTGTTGTGGATATTTGCGGTCTCAAACCAGAATGGACTCCTGAATCCATCATCGAGGAATCCGTCGCGCGGATTCAGGAACAAGTCGGCAATCAGCGCGTGCTTGCGGCGGTCTCAGGCGGCGTGGATTCGTCCGTTGCGGCGGCGTTGGTGCATAAAGCCGTTGGCGATCAACTCGCGGCGGTGTTCGTGGATACCGGGTTATTGCGAAAGAATGAAGGCGAACAGGTCGCTTCGGCATTTCGGAATCATTTACATTCCGAATTGATCGCGGTGGATGCCAGCGATGAATTTTTTACTGCGCTTCATGGTGTGACCGAACCGGAGCAAAAGCGAAGAATCGTCGGCGAGAAATTTATCCGCATTTTTGAACAGCAGGCAAAGCAGTTGAGTCAGCCGAAATTTTTGGTGCAAGGGACGATCTATCCCGATGTCGTTGAATCGTCCGCGCCAGATCGAAACAAAGCCGAGAAAATAAAAACGCATCACAACGTCGGCGGGTTGCCTGAGGATATGCAGTTCGAACTTGTCGAGCCGTTGCGTTACTTGTTCAAGGATGAAGTGCGGGCTGTCGGCGAAGCGCTGGGGTTGCCGGAGTCGCTGGTGTGGCGGCAACCGTTCCCAGGTCCGGGGTTGACCGTGCGTTGTCTCGGCGAGGTGACTCGCGAGCGTGTGTCCCGTCTACGGGCGGCGGATGCGATCCTGATCGAGGAATTGTCCAAAGAAGGGTTGCTTCGTTCGTCCAGCAGTTCATATTCACCCGGATCGTCCAGCAGTTCAACTGCTGGACAATCTGTTGCGCACACATCACAGGCATTCGTCGTTTTGTTGCCTGTGCGTTCCGTCGGCGTGATGGGCGATCAGCGGACGTATCAAGAGGCGGCGGCGATCCGCGCGGTGACGACCGAGGATTTTATGACCGCCGATTGGGCGCGCCTGCCGCACGACCTGCTGGCGCGCGTGTCGAGCCGCATCGTCAACGAGGTGGAAGGAATCAATCGGGTAGTGTATGATATTACGAGCAAGCCGCCCGCAACGATTGAATGGGAATGATTTCGATTGACGATTTGCGATTGACGATTTTGGATTGGCGGCGGTCGAGTAATTCCGAGCGAAGCGTAGCGGAGATGAAGAACGTATCGAGACCCGATTGAGGAGATGCGATGAATTTGAACATTGGCGAGGTCTTATCTCGCGCGGTGCAGATCACGTGGAGGAATAAATCATATTGGGGGTTGGTCATTCTTCCGATGCTGGTAAATTTTGTGGGGATTCCGCTTTATTTCATCCCCTTATTCTTTTTAGATGAAAACGGTTCGGGTGTGCCGGTCTTTTTCGAGAACCCGGTGTTCATTGTGTTCTTCTTCATCTTCCATATCGTCTTTATCCTGCTCACGATCACGCTGGCTACCTATGGCTATTCAGCGCTGGCGTTGGGCATCGTCCGCTTGGAGCGGGGCGAAGAGAAAACATCCTTCAAACAATTGTTGCTAGACGCGAAAACATATTTCCCCCGCATGTTGGGCGTCATGTTCCTGACCACGTTTGTGATCGGCGCGATATTCTCTGCCATCTTCGGCTGTATGACCCTGTTCGGCATCGTCACCGCAGGCATCGGCTTTATTTGTGTCCAGCCTCTTTTCATCTTGATGTACCCGGTCATGTTCATCCTGCAAGCTTTCATGGAACAGGCGCAAGCGGCGGTGGTGGCGGATGGGATGGGAGTCACAGAAGCGCTCACCAAAGCATGGGAATTGCTAAAGACGAATTTTTGGCGATTGGCGCTTCTCTCGTTGGTGGTGTATTTCGCCATGTCGGTATTAAGCGGTATTATTGTTGCGCCGTTCATGATCCCCTTCTTTTTCTTTCCGTTTTTTCTCGAATCCAACAACTTTGACCCGACAACCTTTGGACTGGCGATGATTGGGATTATGCTCATTCTCTTCCCGCTGATGGCGCTGGTGCAGGGGGTTGCGGTCACTTTCATGAAATCCGTGTATATACTTGTGTACCTGCGTTTGACCGGTTCACCGAGTTCGGCTGTCTTAGTCGAAGCGACTGCATAAACAGGAGATAACAATGAATAATTTCAACTTTGGAGAAGTACTCAGCCAAGCCTGGCAGATCATCTGGAAGCATAAGATCCTATGGGTTTTTGGCATCCTCGCCAGTTGCGGACGCGGCGGCGGAAATTTCAATTCAAATTCCGGAGGCGGTGGTAATGGCGGCGGGGGCGGTCAACCGCCTGAGATTCCCCCGCAAATGATGCGCTGGCTTCAAATCATCGAACAAAACCTCACGACCATCATCGTTGTCGCGGTTGCGCTATTTTGCGTCATCTGGATCGTCACCATCTTCCTCGGCGCCATCGGCAAGATCGGTTTGATCCGCGGCACGGCGCAAGCGGATGGCGGCGCAGAATCGCTTGTCTTCGGCGAGTTGTTCAGCGGAAGCATGCCATATTTCTGGCGCATGTTCGGTCTTTCGTTGATATTAGGTCTGCCCGTTTTCATTATCGCCATGGTAATTGCCGTGGTCGTGGTTGGCGGCATTGCTGCAAGCGGAGGCAATGAAACCGCGATCGTTGGGATACTAGGGATGACACCCATTATGATCGGTTGTTTATGCCTGCTCGTTCCGGTCATGTTCGTGCTGGGCATGATCTTCCGGCAAGCAGAGAACGCGATTGTGCTCGAGGAGATGAACGTTCTCCCCGCCATCACGCGCGGTTGGGAAGTGTTCAAAGCCAACCTCGGTCCGATCATCCTCCTGGCGATCATCCTGGGAGTCATTGGATTCGTGGCGAGTTTTGTGATCGCCATCCCGATCTTCCTCATCGTTTTCCCGGCGATGCTCACCTTTGCGCTGGGGCAAGGACAAAACCTAACGCCCCTATACATGATGGGCGCTTGTTTATGCCTCTTCATCCCCGTCGCCTGGCTGTTGCAGGGAATCATCACCGCCTACGCCGAAGCCGCGTGGACGTTGACCTACATGCGCCTGACCAAACCGCAGGATAACGCGCCGATTGTCGCGGCTGAGGCAAATGCTTCGTAGACTGCTCGCGGTCTTCCTCAGTGGATGCCTGCTCGCCGCTTCTTCGACATTCGCGTCCGCCCAAACCGGGGCGTACGCCGAGATCGTCAGCGTAGACGCGCAAAACTTCCCGCAGGTCTCTGCGCTGTTGGATGTGTTCAACGCCAACGGCGGATTTGAATCGAATCTTCAACCCTCCGATCTAACGGCGTACGAGGACGGTCAGCCGCGCCCGGTCGACGCGTTGACCCAGCTCGAAGTCCCGGTGCAGATCGTGGTTGCGGTCAACCCCGCGCCCGCGCTGGATGTGCGCGACTCGAACGGGCAACCACGCTTTGCTGGCGTGGTCAACGCGTTGGGCGCGTGGGCAAACTCACAACCTACCGACTCGCAGGATGATCTTAATCTCGTGTCGCTTTCCGGGTCGCTCATCACGCATGGCGCCGTGCAGGAATGGTTCGTCAGCCTAAGCTCGTTCAAGCCCGATTTCCGCAAGTCAGAACCGAACCTGCAAACCCTCTCGATCGCGCTCGATACCGCTTCCCTGCCGGTTTCACAGCCCGGCATGAAACGCGCCATCCTGTTCATTACCCCGCATCTCAACGATCCAAACATCGACAACTCCATCGCGCCGCTCATCCAACGCGCCGTAGATTCGAAAACGCGCGTCTTCGTCTGGTTTGTGGATGCGCCGGAAGAGTTTGTTTCGCCAAGCGCGAATGCCTTCAAATCGCTTGCCTTGCAGACCAATGGTTCATTCGCCGCGTTCTCCGGTACCGGGTCATTGCCTGACCCAGCCATCTATTTTGCCCCCTTGCGGCAGATCTACGCGCTGACCTACACCTCCGCCCTCAACACAGCCGGGACTCACACCCTCGGCATGAACGTCGATACCCCGCAAGGACCAATCATCGCGCCGTCTGCTTCTTTCAGCGCGAACATCCAGCCGCCCAACCCCATCTTCATCTCGCCGCCATTGCAGATCACGCGACAACCGCCGGCAGACGACCCTTACAACACAGAAATTCTCACGCCGGAGACACAAGTCCTCAACATCGTCGTGGAATTCCCCGATGGACACAAACGCGATCTAACGCGCACCACGTTATACGTGGATGGCATCATCGCCGCTGAGAACACCAAAGCTCCGTTTGAGCGCTTCGTCTGGGATCTCTCGGCTTATAATGATAGCGCCCAACACACGATCGTCGTGGAAGCGGAAGATTCGCTCGGCTTGAAAAAATCGAGCCTCGGCATCCCGGTCACGTTCACCGTGATACCGGCGCCTCGCGGGGTTCAGGCATTATTCGCGCGCTATAGTTCCACCATCATTCTCAGCGCGATCGCGCTGGCGGGCATCGCTCTTGTGGGGATCCTCCTGCGAAGCCGAAAGCCTCACACCCCCGCCGCGAAAGAACGGAAATCGAAACCGCGCTTCGAAGACCCGCTCACCCAACCGGTGGCGTCATTGACGGCGCCTCCCGCTTCGGCGACAAAGAAGGCTAAAACAGCCCCGCGCCGCACAAGTTGGCTTCCATCTAAACCAGTGCGAGTGGCAGACGCGCCCGCCTACCTCATCCGCCTCGTGAACGGAGGCGAGCCTGCCAGCGTCGCGCCGATACCGGTCAACGAAAAAGAGATGACCTTCGGCACCGACCCGGTGCAATCTGTTCGCGTGCTGGACGATCCCTCGATTTCACCGTTGCACGCCCGCATCAAACAGACCGATAACGGTGTTTTCACAATATACGACAACGGCTCGGTGGCGGGCACGTGGGTGAACTTCGACCCAGTCCCGCGCGAAGGACGCCGCCTCGTTCATGGCGATCGAATCCACTTTGGGGGGCTGGTCTATCGCTTCGACTTGAAGCAAGCCCCCCCGGCGCCTGAACCGAGGGTTATATCCAAAAAGTAGGGTAGGCTGACCTCATCCCTGCTGTATAATCAAATAACCTTATGATGAAACGCACCGCGCGCGCGCATTTGAACGTCGAAGCCCAGACCCATGCCGGCATGACCGGCAAGAACAACGAGGATCGCTACGCGGTGGCATCGTTCGTCCTGACCGGCAGTGAGCGGACGCCGGTCTTGTTCGCCGTGCTGGCAGATGGGATCGGCGGTCACCGGGCGGGCGAAGTGGCGGCGGAACTGGCGGTCAATCACATTGTGGATGTGGTGGCAAAAAGCGACGGGCATCAGATCCGCCGGACGCTCGAAGACGCGGTGGCAGATGCCAGCAATGCCATTGCCGCGCATTCCGCGTCGAACGATAATCTTAAGGGCATGGGTTCCACGTGCGCCACAGTATGGATCGCGGGCGACCGCCTGCACACAGCTTCGGTGGGCGATTCGCGTATTTATCTCTTGCGCGGCGGGAAGATCCAACAACTATCGGTGGACCACACCTGGATCCAAGAGGCGCTCGAGAAAAATCTCATCACGCCCGAAGCGGCGCGCGAGCACCCGAATGTGCACGTTATTCGCCGCTATCTCGGCTCAGCCGTGCCGCCCGAAGCGGACTTCCGCTTGAAACTCTCAAAAGAGGACAATGACGAGCAAGCGGAGGCGCACCAAGGGGTGAAACTTCAGCCCAATGACGTGGTTTTGTTGTGTAGTGATGGGCTAACCGACCTGGTCTGGAACGATGAGATTGTAGAAACCGTGAAATCGAAACCCAACCTGAAGGAAGGAGCGGGGGCATTGATCGCGCTCGCTAATTCGCGCGGCGGACACGATAACATCACTGTGGTGTTGATCTCGATCCCCGCCGATTACCCCTCGAAGCAGGTCAAAAAGCAGGATTGGTTTTCATGGCTGATGGGAGAGTAAAACGATGACTGTTAAACATTCAAACGATGTCGAAGCGAAGAACGTCGCCGCGGGAAAAGATACGACCATTCAAGTCCTCATCTCCTCGCAAGAGGGACCGAACTTCGCCCTGCGGAAATTTTCCATGCAGAAAGGCGGAGGGATGCCGCGTCACACCAACATGGTGGAGCATGAGCAATACGTCCTGCGCGGCGAAGCTGATATCACCGTCGGCGACGAGTCGCATCACGTGAAAACGGGTGATGTAGTTTTCATCCCCGAAGGTATCATCCATTCGTATCAAAATACGGGGGAAGAACCGTTCGAATTCCTGTGCATTGTCCCCAACAAGGAAGATAAGATTGTGGTTGTGGACGAGGGGTGTTAAAAACCACATCTCTTTCTTCTTTCATCTTGCCTGATCGCGCATGAAAGAAGAAAGAGGAAAGATTGTGTCGCGTTCACAACGCCTGTTTCGCAGGAATTCCCGCCTTACGCGGATATTTCTCCGGCGTCGCGGCGACTTTGTCCACTAACACAAGATAACGATCATCTTCAACATCCGGCAATTTAACGGGGATCAATTCTCTCAACTTCCCGCCTAACAATTTAATCGCCTTCCCCGCAGACTTTGCTTCGGCGCGCGCCGTTTCGCCTTTTTGCGCGAGCGCCGTCCCACCCACTTTCACCAGCGGCAAAAGATATTCGCTCAACACGTTGAGGTTTGCCACCGCGCGCGCCACTGCCCAATCGTAGGCTTCGCGGTGATTTTTGTTGTGTCCCAAGTCCTCCGCGCGCGCCTGGATGACGCTCACATCATTCAGTCCCAACGCGCTGACAATGTGCTGGCAGAACATGGCTTTCTTGCCCACCGAATCAACGAGGGCCAATTTTAAATTGGGGTAAAGGATTTTCAGCGCAAGCCCCGGGAAACCCGCGCCAGTTCCTACGTCGATGAGCGAGGCGGGAGGGTTGGCTTGCCAAGCCAGCACACACGAGAACGAATCCAAAAAGTGTTTCGTGCGGATGGATTCCGAGTCGCGGATGGCGGTCAGGTTGAACTTCTGGTTCCACGCCAGCAATTCTTTTTCATACGTGATCAACGACATCACCTGCCTGCCTGTGATGTGGACGTTGAACAATTCCTGCGCCTCGCGGACGAGTTTTTCCATACCGCGATTATACCTGTTGAGACTCTTTTCTCTTTCCTTATATGAAAGAGGAAAGCATGGCTGTAGCAAAGTCAGAAAGCGAGCTTTTTTCGTACACGGATTTCGCGGAAGACACGGAGTTTGTCCGTGATTTAACGGAAGAAACCGTGGAGTCCGTGTCTTCCGTGTACAAAAGCAGGTTTTGTCAAGCGACTCTGCTATAGCCATAAAGAGGAAAGACCGCCGGATTCGGCGGTCTTTCTTGGTTTGCTTTGTTGCGAGGTCGAATTTACTTCTTCTCTTCCGTCTTCACTTCCGCAACCGCTTTCGATTTGCCGAACCTGCGATACAACTTGCGCCCGCCAAGGAACAGAAGATAAAGCGGGATGGCAACCAGAACAAGCGCGGGAAGCGTGTACAACACGAAGCGGATGAGGAACTGGATGAAACCTTGCGTGAAGTAGATCAAATCCTGAATGGCGTCGTTGGCTGTGCCTTCCAGTTTCCAGCCGCCGATCTCCACGGGTTGGACGGTCTCTTCGGCGATCAAGCGCACGCTGACAGCGGAAAGCGCAACCGACTCGTCGTAATATTTGATCTGCCCTTTCAGCACTTCGATCTCGCTTTGAATGCGTTGCAGTTCGGTGTAGACCGCCAGCACATCCTCGGTCTCATCGGCGGCGTCGAGGATCTCCAGCAGTTTCTTCTCGGCGGCTTGTTTGGCTTTGAGTTGCGATTGCAAATCCACGTAAATGTTGGTCACATCTTCGCCGGTGCGATTCTCGTAATTGACCTCCACCGCGCCCTCTTTGATCGCTGCGAGCGCCTCGTCGAGTTTCTCCTGCGGTATGCGGATGGTGATGGAGGCTTCCGGCGCTTCCACACTGTTAGGTCCGTAATAAGTGGTGTACAAATTTGAGGAGACCACAAATCCGCCCATCTCTTTTGCTAATGCCTCGATCTCGCTCATACGCGTCTTGGGGTCGGCGACCACGATGGCGAGGTCCGCGTTCTGGATGACCATACGCTCTTGAGACTGGGTGATGAATGAGTTTTTCACCTCATCACTGAGCGGTTGCATTGGCGCGCTGGCAAATTCTTCGGGCACGCCGCCCCCGCCAGAACCGGGCAAAGCGTATGAAATCTCGCTATACGTCTGTCCGATGCGCGGGCCGAACAAATTCATCAACAGCGATCCAACGAGGACAAATGCGACCACTACCGACAAGATAATCAATACCGGGCGTTTCATGTTTTCTTCTCCTTGATAGAGCAAAGTGACTTCACTCTACAGACGAATCACCTCTTATAATGTTCCACTCCCACCCGCCACTTTCCACTTTCTAGTCTCCAGTCTCTGCCTGCAATTCTCTAATTCTCCAATTACTACTTACCACTTACTCACCCGCCACCCCTACCACCCCTCCACCAACCTCACCGCATGTTTCTCCGGCAGCTTCACCTCGCGGATGCGCTTCTGCACCGCGGGGATATCATACTTTACGCGGCGCGGCTCCCATTTTTTTTCTTCAGCATCATAGATGGCATAAGCGGCGCGCGGATCGCGGTCGCGCGGCTGACCCACCGAACCGGGATTCATGATCAGCCGCGGCTTGAGCGTCATCGCCTCGTTCACTTTCAGCGATTCAAGCGTCACGCGGTCGTTTTCCGGGTGCAGGCGGAACATGCACTGCAAATGCGAGTGACCCACCATGCACCACGGCGTGGTGAAATGCCCAAAGTTCAAGCGCGCCGAAAGCGCGTTCAAAATATATTCCCACACCGAATCGCGCGGGCTTCCATGCACGAGGCTGGCATCCCCTTTCACGGTCAGGTTCGACGGCAGTGAAAGCAGGAAATCCATGTTTTCCTTCGTCAACACTTTTTCGTGATACTCGAGCGCCCGCCGCGCGTCGCCGTTGAACGATTCAAGGGGAATCTTCCCGATCGCCGCCACATCGTGGTTGCCGAGCAGGCAGGTAAGGTTGGGCAAACCTCGCACCCTCTCCACCACCTCGTTCGGATCGGGACCGTACCCCACCAGATCGCCGAGGCACCAGGTTTCATCCACGGCGCCGGCGTCAGCCAACACCGTTTCGAGAGCGATAAAGTTTGCGTGAATATCCGAGATCACCAGAATGCGCATATCACCCCAGCAATTTCCCGATTCGTTCGATCATAATTTCAGCAACTTCCGTTTTACTCATCAAGGATAATGATTCCCTGCTTCCGTCTGCGAATAATAGCGTAACACGATTAGTCTCAACTGAAAATCCCGCATCGGATGCGGAGATGTCGTTCGCCGCGATCATGTCCAAGCTTTTGGATTCTAACTTATTTGACGCGTTCTCAAGCAGATGTTGCGACTCGGCGGCAAACCCAGCCACCACCCGCAAACGCTTCAAATCGGACCTTCGGCTTGATACCGTTTTCAGGATGTCTTCCGTCCCTTCGAGCTCGACTTGCGGAACGCCGCCTTCCTTTTTGATCTTGTCCTTCGCCAAAGTTTTCGGTCTAAAATCTGCCACTGCCGCCGCCATGATCAACGCATCCGCGTCTGCTGATTCGTTCAACACGGCGTCGAGCATTTGTTTCGCGGTCTGCACATTGACCACATTCGCGCCGACGGGAGGAGTCAATGAAGTTGGCGTTGTGATCAACGTGACTTCCGCTCCGGCATCCAGCGCGGCTTGAGCGAGGGCGTAGCCCTGCTTCCCGGAGGATTTATTCGTCAGTACGCGGACGGGATCGAGCGGCTCTTGAGTCCCGCCGGCGGTGACGATCACTTTCCGCTTGGCGAGCCAGCCGTCCCGTCCGAGAAGGAGGCGGATGTGTCCGATGAGTTCGGGCGTCTCGGGCAAGCGTCCTTTGCCGGTGAGTCCTGAGGCGAGATGTCCCTCCGCCGGTTCGATGATATACGCGCCGCGTTTTTTCAGCGTGTCGAGATTCTCTTGCGTTGCCGCGTGATCGTACATGCCGCCGTCCATCGCGGGCGCGAGGAGGAGCGGACAATTCGACGCCAAGGCTGTGACCGTGAGAAGCGAATCCGCCTGACCATGCGCGAGTTTGGCGAGCGTGTTCGCGGTGCAAGGCGCGATGACGAGCAGATCGGCGGCGTGACCCAAGCCGACATGCAGAACATGCGCTTCGTCGCCCCACAGATCGGCATCGGTGTAAGCGCGGCGGCCGGTGACCGATTGAAACGTGAGCGGCGTGATGAACTTTTGCGCCGATTCAGTGAGGACCACATCCACCTGCGCGCCCGCTTGCGTGAGTTTGGATGCGAGGTCGGCGGCTTTGTACGCGGCAATGGAGCCGGTTACGCCGAGGAGGATGCGTTTGTTGGAAAGCGCGGACATACGCGCTGATTATACTGCCAACAAAAAAGCGATATTGTGATGTGTATCGCTTTTTCAATATTCAATCTTTGGCGGGAACAACGCCTCCAGCCCGCGCCAGATATCGTCGCGCCAGGCGGTGTAGTTGTGTCCGCCCGCGAATTCACGGTATGCCACGTTGTATCCGTGTTCTTCCATTAACGATCTCATGCGGCGGTTGTCTTCCAGCAGAAAATCGAGGGTGCCCACGTCCATCCAAATATTGATCTCGCGCGATTGCTCGCGGCGGATGAGGTCAACTGTGGCAAGGTCCATGCCGTTGATGGCAGAGACGCCTGATTGCGCGATAACCTTCCCAAAGTAGTTTGGCATCCGCAAGCCTGCGTACAGCGACATGATCCCGCCTGCCGACGCGCCCAATGCACCATACGCGCCCTGGTGTCGAGCAGGGTCGAGCAGATTTAATTTCTCGCGCGCCAGCGGCAGGATGATCGTTTGGATCCAGTGCAGCGTCGCGTCGGAGCAGAGATATTCCACGCCGCGCCAGCGATTCCCATGGGAGAGGAATGCCATCGCGATCGGTTGGATGCGTTTGTCGGCGATTAAGTTATCCACGATGGTGTTGAGTTTTCCGCGTTGCAAATAATCCTGCCCATCGAACACGATCAACAACGGGACGGGTTCTTTGACAGGCGGGCGATATAAAAATATTTCGCGCTCGCCGTCTTCGCGCAGGAAGCCCGTCTCTACGCGGTGAGTGCTGATCGCGCCGACGGGAACATCGGCGCGGCGCATGGTGAACGGCGAGGGCATCGTCTCGGGCATGTAGAAGAAGTTGTTGCGCGAGCCGACTCCATTGCTGATGCTTTTCGAGTTGAGCGGATCGGGGAATCGTTTTTGCGAAACGGGATCGTACAACGCGTACTCGAGGTACGCGTCGCGGGGGAGGTTGAGGGAGCACGACCAAATTGACTTGGGCGAGGCAGGCTCAATGGTCGAAGAGAGACGTTTGAACGGTTTGGGATTCTCCTCCCAGCCGTTCAAGTCGCTGATGAGGTGCGGCGCGGTCTTGCCCTCCCAAATGAACGTGGCGCGATCTCCGCGGATGACGGGGTTGCCAAATTCTTTGGCGCGTTGGATGGTATCTTGTGATGAACTCATTGGATAAAAGTTGTGGGCAACCTTGCGAAGGTTCTCAACCTTCGCAAGGTTATTTGCTGAACGTCCCCACCAGTTCGTCTTGCGCGAGGATGTGACCTTTCATGGCTTTGAGCAGTTCGCCTTTGTCGGTGCCGGGCAGAAGACCCACGGTTTCATCGAGCGCGTAGAGTTTGAAAAAATAACGATGTGTTCCGCTCGGCGGACAGGGTCCATCGTAGCCGATGTTGCCGCTGGAATTTCTACCGGTGAACGGACTTCCCTGACCTTCGGGAACATTCTTGCCGGTGACGGGCAGGTCTTCGGAAAGACTTCGCGTGTCGGCGGGGATGTTGTACAACACCCAATGCACCCATGTGCCAACGGGCGCGTCAGGATCATCCATGATGAGCGCGAAGGATTGCGTTCCTGCGGGCGGCTGGCCCCATGCGAGCGCGGGTGAAATATTTTTTCCGATGCACGCATATTTTGATGGGATCGAGCCGCCATTGGCAAACGCTTCACTGGTGAGTGTGAGTTGATTCGGCACCACAGCCTCCGTTGACGCCACTGGGGAGGAACAGGCGGCAGTCAAAATAGTAATAACGAAAATTAGCGAGTAACTTCGCATGATGACAAGTATAGCCTCTATGACGTCCGTTTTTGAGAAGCACCTCGTTATGTCGACTTGCTGTTTACAATTTCTTGATGAAGTGAACCAGACGCCCCACTTCATAGTAACCGGTCTTGTAATGCGCTTGAATGCTGACCTCGTTTTCCAGCCAGGTATCAGACCCCATCTCGGTACATCCTTTTTCGCGCGCCCAATTCTCAGCGGTGTGGATCATTTCGCGCCCCAGTTTCTGCCCGCGGATGTTCTCATCCACGAACCACGCTTCGATATAGCCGACGGGGTTGGTCTCGCATCCCTCAGCCATATCGCGCTGGCTGGCTTCCACGAAGGCGACCAGCCCCCCGTCGGCGCGCGAGGCGACAAAGACCGCCCGCTTCTTGTCATCCAGAATTTCGTCCAGGTCCCAATCCAAATAGTCGATGGGGGCTTCGGGCCACAGCAGTTGCCTCATCCTCAGCCATTCGGGTTTGTCAGCCGCAGTCGCGCGGCGAATGTCGTACGTCACGGGCTCACCATAGGGTTAAGAAAAATCGATGCGAGCCAGATTATAGTCAATATCCAAAGTCTGGCAATGATTTACCCCATAATCGCAAAACCGTCTTCTGGCCGGCGCTCGTTACCCGAGTTGTACAAAATAGACTTTATCGGCTCTACCGTTTTTAACGTGAAAACTCTTTTCAAACACAAAGGACACAAAGGAGCAACCTATCATCGCAAAGGCTTTTTTCCCCTTTGTGTACTTCGTGGTAAATTTCTTTCCCATTAATTACGGGAGAGCCACTTTATCGAAAATCAAACGCGAATCACCCAATGAACGCAAGGGGCTTGATCGATATTGTATGGTCTCGCCATTACCTCGCCACCAGCGCCAACGGACCTTTCGGGTTAATGAGCGACTTTAATTCACTGTATGGCACAATCACAGTTTGCGGTCCCACTGCATACGGCGCCACCTGATACTCGTCGAAGGTGATCATGATTCCATCAAGAGTGATGTTCCAATTGCGGTAGTTCTCTTCCAACGGCTCCGCGCCTTGTTCGAACCCGCCATAAAACCCGATGTCGCGGCGGCTGAGTTCGGCAATGCAGAAACTCGAAATCGTTTTCAAGTACCCGGTGTCCGCCGCAAACAGATCATCAAGCGAAAGTTTCTTTCCTTGTTCGAGATCATAGTTCAGCGTCATACTGTAATGAAAGGGATGAGCCGCCCCATCGGAATAACCGGAAAAGTTGAATTTCAACGCCCATATTCCGTTGTTTTGGTAGACGAGAGCGTATTGGGCATCGAAGGAACTGCCCGACGTGATGGGCGTGGCAGACATGTGGGCAAGCACATTTTCACGGAAATATTGGATTTCCTCCTGCATCATTTTTTCCGCTTTGTTGTTAAAGTCTATAACGCGCTCATCTTCACTGCCAGCCAGCCGGGGTATCTGACCCGTGATGATGTACCTCGGTGACGCTCCCTCCTCCCGCATCGAGACGGTAGTGAGGCTGACCCGGCTACTCAACGGAATCGCATCTTGTGTGGGCTTCGCCTTGGCGGTGGCAGTAGGAGCCGGTGTGACAGGCATGCACGAGCCCAGAATTACAATGGCAAGACCAAAAACCATACCAGTGAACCTCGAAAAAGCGTCCATCTCATCCTCCTTTTTTACTTTTTAACGATGATTGCTTTCTCTGAGTTCCACCCAATTTTTTTCGCGTTCGTGTTTTATGGTTCGCCGACTTCCACGCGTTCAAACCCCGTCACCACCGGGGAATTTTCATATGATGCGGCAGTGACCCCGATCTTGCCGGCGCCGAGTTCAAAGCGCGAGACATCCACGCGGCGGAGGACGTTCTCGTTTACGAGCAGAGTCAATGTATCGCCGGAACACTCCAACCCAATGGGTTGACTTGCGCCGCTGGGTTGCGCATCTTTGATCATGCCGTCGGTGATAGGGGTATATTCCGCGATTCCCAGGGCGAGCCATTTTCCGTAGAGGATGTTATACAACCCATCGGTGGACAGGTTGAATTCCAGCCAGCCATCTGTTTCGCTGTAACGACAGATCAATCCTGCCGAGGCGGGTGTGCCAGCCAGATTTTGATACTGTGTTTCGATGCGAACGTCGGCGTAATCTTCCGGTCCGTAGAGGGCGTAGAGCCAGGTGAAGGATGAGTCAATTTGAAGGAGGAGAGATCCGTTCGCCACGTTAACTGACGGCACAGAATCGTTCCCAGCCTGCAAGATAACCCAGCCGGCGATTGAGTCGTTGAACTCCTGAACAAAGAATCGCGGAAGCGCGGTCGGTGAAGGCTCGAAGGTTGGAGACGGCTCGGGGGTTGGAGTATCAGGCAAAAGGGTGGGAAGAGGCGTTGAGGTTGCAAAGAGCGAGTTTGATGGTGTGGCAGTCGGGTTCGGGGTCGAAGTCTGGCAGGCGGTGAGGAGGAGCAGGTATCCAAGAAGAAGTTTTTTCATCCGCTTTTTATAACACAAACGTCCTTAAATGATCATCCAGCAGTTGAACTGCTGGATGATCGCTGTGGAGATGCCGGGAATTGAACCCGGGTCCGAAAGACTCGACCCTCGGAAATCTACGAGCGTAGCCTGCCGAAAGTAGTCATCACAGAGATCTCGGCGGGCAGGTAACTCTGTGACCATCTGCTGGTCTTTCGCGCATTTAGCAGAATCATGCGCGGCACTCACACCATTGTTTCGCCCGGTCCGTCACCGGGTGGAGGACGGCTCCGGCGGACGTGGCGCCTCAGGCGCCAACTGTTATGGTCTCGTCACACTAGGCGGCGAGGGGCATAGCAGCGTAGGAAGTGCGATTGGCACTTGATTGTTTGCGCTGAGTTTACGAGTTCAGCGCCTCTCGGCTCGCATTCCGGGACCAGCCTCTCCCGTCGAAGCCTGTCATCCCCGCGATTGGGAGTGTTCCCGTTTTGCAAAATCATTATAGCATACTTGCAAGCAATGCTTTCGGCTTGCCCTTGCGCCTTCTTTATGCTAGACTGTTGCAATACTTTTGTAAGGGATGCCGCGCATGAGCGAAAAAATTCTCATCATTGACGACGATCTTGACACCCTGCGCCTCGTGGGGCTGATGCTTCAACGCCAGGGATATCAAATCAGCGCGGCAACCAATGGTCAACAGGGTTTGGATAAAGCGTTCGAGGAAGATCCCGACTTGATATTGCTCGATATTATGATGCCGGATATGGACGGCTATGAAGTGACGCGCCGGCTGCGGGCAAATCCTTCGACCACTGAAACCCCCATTTTGATGTTCACCGCCAAAACCCAGTTAGACGATAAAGTGATCGGTTTTGAAGTGGGAGCGAACGATTATTTGACCAAACCCACGCATCCTTCTGAATTGCAAGCGCGCGTCAAAGCGTTACTGGCCCGCGCCAATGAAAAGAAGGGCGAAAACGCGCCAGCCGCCCCGGTGAGCGCCGGGCAGGAGGGATTTGTTGTCGGCGTGATCGGCGCGCGAGGCGGTTTAGGCGCCACCACCGTGGCTTTGAACGTTGCCGCCGGCTTACATACCCGCGCCAAGGGATACGTTGTCCTCGCGGAAATGTTGCCTGGTCATGGCGCGTTGTCGCTGGAACTGGGGCTGAAGGCATCCACCGGATTGGTCGACATGTTGAGCGCCACAAAGCTATCGGATATCACATCGGATAGCGTTCGTTCGTCCCTCACGCGCCACGCGTCCGGCTTGAATATCCTGCTTGCATCCGATCGTCCGCGTGATATGCATTTGATCGGTCAAAGCGCCAACTATGGCGCATTCATCTCAAAACTTGCGGCGCTGGGGCGATACATCATCCTTGATCTCGGCGCAGGATTGCAACCGTTCACCCAGGTGGTGCTCCCTCATTGTAATGAGATCTTTGTAGTGCTTGAGGGCAACCCGAATACGATCATCAACACCAAGGCGCTCATCGAAGATTTGAATTCATTCGGTATCAATTTGAAAAATATTCACCCGGTACTCAACAATCGCGTGAGGTCGGATACGCAGTTGCCCTCCAGCCAGGTGCAAGCTAAGTTAGGGTATGAGATCCTCACCACCCTCACCCCCGCGCCGGAACTCTTCACACAAGCCACCCGCACGCAAACTCCCGCCGTCATTTGCCAGCCAGACAGCCTAACCACTCGCCAGATCGTCAAACTTGTTGACTTCATCGCCGAACAAGAGGCGATGCCTCGATGAGTTCCCCCTCCGCCCTTGCAACAGCGTCTGACGCTTTGCGTGCGGCAGAGTTATTCTGCAAAGCCAGGCGCGTTGTTATCTTAACGGGAGCCGGCATTTCCACCCCCTCAGGGATTCCAGATTTCCGCTCGGAGGGAACCGGTTTATGGTCTCACAATGAGCCGCTTGAAGCCGCGTCGCTCACCACGTTTCGAACCTCCCCTGAAAAATTCTTCCAATGGTTCCGCCCGCTCGCCGGGCAAATTTTTAACGCGCAACCCAACGCCGCGCATCTCGCGCTCGCCGACCTTGAAAAGCGCGGCGTTGTCATCACCATCGCAACCCAAAACATAGACGGGCTTCATCAAAAAGCAGGCTCTAACAAAGTCATCGAATTGCATGGCACGATCCGCACGCTCTCTTGCGCGCAATGCTTCAAAAAATACGAGTCGCCTCCATTCCTGCAAACCTATATCGAGGATGGAACCATTCCCTTATGCCCAAGTTGCAATGGAATTCTCAAACCGGATGTGATATTGTTCGGGGAACAATTGCCGCAGGCGGCGTGGAATGAAGCGCAACGCGAAACGCGTCAAGCCGACTTGATGCTGGTCGCCGGTTCCTCGCTCGAGGTTCTGCCTGTGGCAGGGCTTCCGATGCAAGCGGTCGATCGCGGCGCGCACCTCATTATCATCAATAACACTCCCACCTATATCAACGTCCGCGCGGATGTGGTTTTCATGGACAATGTGGAAACCATCCTGCCGGAGATCGTACAAAGAGCAATCCATGGCTGAGATCAAAACCCAAACCCTCGGAAGTTACCTGCGCCTGATCGAAATCTCGCGCGACCTTGCCTCCACCCTCGACCTCGATATCCTGTTGGATGATATCGTGCGCGCCTCGGCAGACATCACGCATGCCGAAGCCGCCTCGATCTTGTTATACGACGATACCGCGCGGCAATTATATTTTCAGGTCGCCACCAATATAGACGATGCCACGATGCGCGGGCTTGTCGTTCCGCTCGATAAAAGCATCGCCGGTTGGATCGTGTTGAACCGAAAATCCCTGCGCATCGACGACGCCGAAAAAGACGAACGTATCTTCAGCGAAGTAGACCAGACCATCGGGTATTCCACCAAATCCCTGCTGGGAATACCGCTCGTCACAAAGAACAAAGTGGTGGGGGTGCTGGAGGTGGTGAACAAAAAACGCGGCAAGTTCACCGATGCGGATGAATCAATGCTCAGTGTGTTGGGCGCGCAAGCGGCGGTCGCCATAGAGAATGCCCGCCTCTTCCAACAATCGGACCTGATCCAGGAGTTCGTGCACGAGCTTCGCACGCCGCTGGCTTCGTTGAGCACCGCCACGTACCTCCTGCTCCGCCCCGAGATGTCGCGCGAACAACGCGACCAGATCGTCAACAACATCCACAATGAAACCTTGCGACTTAATTCTCTGGCATCATCCTTCCTCGATCTGGCGCGATTGGAATCGGGACGCGTGCAATTCCGCAAGACGCGTTTCAGCGCGGCGGACCTGCTCTACGAAGCGCGCGATGTGATGATGACCAAGGCGCAGGAAACGAACATCCAGATCCGCGTGGATGTTCCCAATGATTTGCCGCTTATGGAAGCCGACCGCGACAAGATTAAACAAGTATTGCTCAACCTGACGAGTAATGCCATCAAGTACAACCGACCGAGCGGTTCCATTCTGATCGCGGGGAATTACACCGACAATGACCTGTCCGTCCTTGTGCAAGATACCGGCTTGGGAATCCCGGAAGAATCCATCCCTCATTTGTTTGAAAAGTTTTACCGCGTGCGCGACCATGAAGGTAAAGCGACAGGCACTGGGCTGGGGCTTTCGATCTGCAAGCAGATCATCCAGGGGCATAACGGGCGTATCGAGGTGAAAAGCAAGGTGGGCATTGGCACTTCGATCACATTTTATATCCCGCGCGCCCAGCGGACGATACCCAGAGAATAAAAAATGGCGACCGCGTGGTCGCCATTTTTTTACGGATTCATCACAACCTTCAGCGCGCCAGGCCGCGCCGCATGTTCGAACGCTTTCATCGCATCTATCAGCGAATACTCCGCATCGATCAACACCGTCGGATCCACCTGGCGGGATTCCATCAACTGCAACGCCGGCTCGAACGGACCGCAGCGCGAACCGATCAGGTTGATCTCATCCACCACGATGGATGAAAAATCGACGCTCATCTCGCCTTTATACGTGGACTTCAATACCAGTATCCCTCGCGGACGAATTGCCCGCCGCGCCACCGCAAACCCGCTCGGCGACCCGGTCGCTTCCACCACCACGTCCCAGCGCCATTTTTGCACATCCGCTTCGTTGATGATGCGAATACCGCGCGCGGTCAACAGATCTTGCTGGCGTTGATGGCGGGCGATCACGCGCAGGTCGCAACCGGTCAATGCCAGCGTTTGTGCGATGAGTTGTCCCAGCCGCCCCGCGCCGACGAGCAGAACCCGGTCGCCTGGCTTGACGCTGATCTGCTCTTGAATCTCAAGCGCGGCGGCGAGGGGTTCGGCGAACACAGCCATCCCGTCCGGAACTGAAGCGGGAACTTTGTGAAGGTTGGCGATGGGCAGGCAAACGTACTCGGCAAATACACCGTCACGGTTGACGATTCCCAGCACGGTCCGAGACTCGCAATGTGTGGGGCGTTCGTTCAGGCATTGTTCGCATTGACCGCATACCGCGTTGATCTCGCCCACCACGCGTTGACCGATCCACGAAGCGTCCTCGGCTTTGACCACTTCACCCACGAACTCATGCCCCAGGATTCCAGTGTATGGGTAATACCCCTTGACCAGTTCGAGGTCGGTGCTGCAAATACCGGCTTTGCGAATCTTTACCAAAGCCTCATTTGGTTTTTGAGGCTGAGGGACTTCGCGAAAGTCGATCTTGTTATTTTCGAGCCACAGCGCTTTCATCTATTCCTCCATCGCCATCCAACGATTTCGCCCACTGTTCTTTGCCGCATACATGGCGGTATCGGCGCGATGCAGGAACTGTTCCCAATTCTCCTGCCCATATTTGAATTGAGCCACGCCGATACTCACCGTTATCGAAATGAGTTTTTGTTTTATCGCTTCCACTTGCAGGTTACGGATGTGGTTGCATAAACGCGACGCTTGTTCTTGGGCGGCGCTCAATTCGCTGTTGGGGAGCACGATCAGGAATTCCTCGCCGCCGTAACGCCCAATGGTATCCGGGTGACGGATCTGTTCGCGCAGTCGCGCAGCGATCGCGCGCAGGGTTTCATCGCCCGCGGCATGACCATAGGTGTCGTTAACTTGTTTGAAATGGTCGATATCCACCATTGAGATGGATAACGGCGTATTATATCGCGCGGCGCGGATGACCTCCTCCTGCAAATCTACAATGATCTTGCGGCGGTTCGGCAAAAAGGTGAGCACGTCGGTGTTGCTGATCTCATGCGATTGCGCCAGCACCGCCTTGAGTTCGATCTCTTTGATCTCCAGGGTGCGTCGAATCCGCCGGACTTCATCCTCCAGCGCTCTAAAATCGTTGACCAATTGGTTATATTCCCGGTTAAGGGTATCGTTATCTGGCACCGCGCCTCCCAAATTGACGTTCGAGCACGTCTACAGAAAGATGGATCATCGTCGGTCTCCCATGCGGACACGTCCGCGGCGAATCGCAGGCTTCAAGATCGTTGAGCAGGGCGCGCTGCTCTTCATTGGAAAGCGACATGCCCGCTCGCACTGCCATACGTTTGCATACGCGCGCGGCAAGCTTTTTCTCCACTTCATCTTTCAGCGGCGCCTCATCCTCTTCAAAATCTTCCACCAGCGCTCGCAATGCCGCGGAGGGATCGCTGCCTGAGAACAAGACGGGCATCGCGCGGATTTGGAACGTGTTCGGACCAAACTCATCCACGTCAAAACCAAAATACTTCAAAACCGGCAATTGCGAAATGAGCAATTGGGTGGATTGAGGCGGCAAGGTGACCGTCGCCGGCGTCAGCAGGGCTTGCGAGGCGATGCTCTTCATCTCGCGTTGCGCCATGAGTTTTTCGAACAACACGCGTTCGTGCGCGGCATGTTGATCGATGAGGTATAGTCCATCGGGTCCCTCCGCCACAAGATAGACCGCGCCGATTTGGCCGATCAATCGCAGGAGGGGAATGCGGGCAAATTGAGGATTGGAAGACTGGAGATTGGAGCCTGGAGACTGCCCCATAGTCTCTAGCCTCCAGTCTCGATTATTCACTGATAACTGATCACTGTTCGCTGGATCACTACTCACTTGCTCATCATGCCCAATCGCCCAATCTAGTCCCACTGAATTTGATCCTACTGGCGCCGCCCGCCCTCCCCACAAGCTTGTCGCTACATTCGGAACAGGCGAATACGCCAACAACGCCTTCCGCGCAGAACGTTGCACAAAGCTAAACACTTGATCCTGATTCCGAAAGCGAACCTCGGCTTTGGCCGGATGCACGTTCACGTCCACATCTTCCGGTTTGATCTCGAGGAACAATGCCGTGAGCGGATAGCGTCCCACCATCAATAACGTGTGATACGCCTGCATCAATGCCGTGGACAACGCCGCATCATGCACCCAGCGCCCATTGATGAAGAAAGTAATTTCTTTGCGGTTTGAGCGCGTCAACGAAACAGGACTGATGAAGCCCGCGAGGGTCATGCCCTCTTCAATGGAATGGACTTCGAGCATTTGCTTCGCCACATCCACACCGTAGAGCGCGGCAAGAATGGCGCGACGGTCGCCATCGCCCGTCGTTTGCAAAACCTCATTCTTGCCGTCGGTGAGTTTGAATCGTTTCGCGGGATATGCCAGCGCGTAGCGCGTGACGAGCGAGTCAATGGCGCGGCGTTCGGTTACATCGGTCTTCAAAAATTTCAATCGGGCAGGGACGTTGTAAAACAGATCCTCCACGCGCACGGTCGTCCCAACCGTAGCGCCGACTTTAGTCGGCTTACCCGATTTTCCCCCCTCCACTTTCAACCTCGTCCCTTCTTTTTCACCATCCCCCCGCGAAGTGATCGTCATGCGCGAAACCGAGCCGATGGAGGCAAGCGCCTCGCCGCGAAAACCCAGCGTCACGATGGAAAAAAGCTCATCGGAGCGAACCAGCTTCGAGGTGGCATGACGCGAGGCGGCAAGTTCAATTTCATCCGCAGGGATGCCGGAGCCGTCATCCGCAATTTCGATCCGCTTTTTTCCCGCTTCCTCCACATGGATGGTAATCGTGTTCGCGCCGGCGTCGAGCGAATTTTCGAGCAACTCTTTCACGACCGAAGCGGGGCGCTCGATCACTTCGCCCGCGGCGATCTGCGAGGCAACTTCCGGCGAAAGCAGGCGGATGGGCATAACGAGATTATACCCGCCCTTGCCAGCCTATTTTCTGCGCTCAAAAAAACCGGCGAGTATTTTATAATCGCCCGATGCGATTCTCAACCCTTTTCTTCGACCTCGACGACACGCTTTACCCAAATTCCAACGGTTTATGGCAAGCCATCCGTGGGCGCATTCAGCAATATATGATCGAGCGCATCGGCATCCCCGAAAAAGACGCGCCCGCCTTGCGCGAACAATACTTCAAAATGTACGGCACTACACTGCGAGGGTTACAGGCGCGGCACAAGATCGATACGGATGATTTTCTCGCCTTCGTTCACGATCTGCCCCTCGGCGATTACATCGCCCCCAGCCCGATCCAACGGGATGCGATCGCTTCGCTTCCCCAACGGAAGCTGGTCTTCACCAACGCCGACAGCAACCACGCCCGACGCGTCCTCGCCGCGCTCGACCTCAGCGACCTCTTCACCGGCATCGTGGATATCAACGCGGTCGCGCCATATTGCAAGCCCATGCCTGAATCTTTCGCCATCGCGCAGGAACTTGCCGATGAGCCCGACCCGCGCAAGTGCGTGATGATCGACGATCTGCCGCGCACCACCCGCGCCGCGCTGGATGTGGGCATGGCAAGCATTTTATACGGCTCCGAAGCGCCAACCAGCGAAGCCAGCGGCGTGTTCGTGAACTGGAAAGATTTGCCGATCTTGTTGGGGTAAAACTATACGCGATACGAAATCGAACGCTCGTCACAACGTGTTCCGCATGAGGCTTTTCTTACAATTCATCCATACCGTTCAAACAAATTCGTTACAATCGTTTCAGCAAGCGTTAATCCCCGCATAGTATCTTTCAGGGCAATTACCATCGGAGGCATTCGTGAATAAATCGATCAAACTCATTCTTGGCTCGATCATTGCGTTCATTTTTCTACTGGCAACTTTTTCGGCGGGGATTCTCGTCGGGGTTTTCATGCCAAAAAGTTCTCAACTGCCGGTCGTCAACGACTTTATTCCGCTTCAACCCACCGCCGCGCCGGAACAACTTTCTGCCACCCCTGAGGATATGCAGACCCTATTCGCCCCATTCTGGGAAGCGTGGAATATCGTCCACAGCGAATTTGTCGATCAACCGCTGGACGATGTGGCGCTGATGCGCGGCGCGATCCGCGGCATGATGGAAGCGGTCGGCGACAAGCAAACTTTTTACATGGATCCTGTGGTGTACGAGACCGAAACCTCGGCGCTTTCCGGCGAATATGAAGGCATCGGCGCGTTCGTGGATACGACCGGGGACTATCTCTCCATCATCAGCCCCATCGAAGGCTCGCCCGCCGAAGCGGCAGGGTTGAAACCCGGAGACCTGATTGTCGCCATCGACGGCGTAGACATGACCGGCACACCGCCGGAAGAAGCGCGCCAGAAAGTCATCGGTCCCGCCGGGACAACCGTCACTTTGAGCGTGGCGCGAGAAGGCCAGGAAGAACCGCTGGAGTTCATCATCACCCGCGCCAAGATCACCATTCCCAGCGTGACCGGCAAGATGCTCGAAAACGATATCGCCTACATCGACATCAACCAGTTCGGCGATAAGACCACCAGCGAGCTCAACACAACGCTGGAAGAACTCCTCCCCCAAAACCCGAAGGGCATCATCATCGACCTGCGCAATAACGGCGGCGGATATTTGCAAACATCCATCGAAGTGGCGTCTGAATTCATCGACAAAGGCGTGATCCTCTACGAGCAATATGGCGACGGAAGCCGCGACACGTACAACGCGTTGGGCAACGGTCGCGCAACCGAACTTCCCATTGTTGTGCTGGTGAACGAAGGCTCCGCCTCCGCCTCTGAAATTCTCGCCGGCGCCTTGCAGGATTACGGACGCGCAAAACTCGTCGGCGTGATCACGTACGGCAAAGGCTCGGTACAACAATGGATTCCGCTCTCCGGCGAAAACGGCGCGGCGCGCGTGACCATTGCCCGCTGGCTCACCCCACACGAACGCCTCATCGACGGTGTCGGCTTGGCTCCCGATTTCGTCGTTGAACTCACCGAGGAAGATGCCGCCGCCGAACGCGACCCGCAACTCGACAAAGCCATAGAAGTGTTGTTAGAATTGATCGCAGTGAAGTAGCTATCCACAGTAGACCTCACAGGTTTTAAAAACCTGTGAGGTCTCGAGAAGGAGAATAAAATGTTTTTCGACCCAACCTATTTAATCTGTGTCGCGCTCCCATCCATGCTTTTGATGGGCATCGCCTCGTGGTATGTGAAACACGCCTACAACAAATGGAGCCGGGTGCGCGCCAGCAGCGGGCTCACCGGCGCGCAAGCCGCGCAACAGCTCATCTCGCGCTCGGCGTACGTTGGCGAAGCGGGCGCCGACGGGTTGCGGAACGTTCGCGTCCTTGGCGTGGGCGGCAATCTCACCGACCATTACAACCCTCAAGATAAGACCCTTTACCTTTCGCCGAATGTGGCGAACAGCCCGTCGGTTGCGGCGGTGGCGGTTGCCGCGCATGAACTCGGTCACGCCATGCAAGACGCGGAAGGATATCTCCCCATGCGCTTCCGCTCCGCGCTCGTTCCGATGGTGAACATCGGCTCGAACCTCGGCTGGATCCTCATCCTCGCCGGGCTCATCTTCCGCTTCACCGAACTCGCCTGGCTCGGCGTGTTCTTCTTCGCGGGAGGCGCGCTCTTCGCGCTTGCCACCCTCCCGGTCGAACTGAACGCCTCGGCGCGCGCAAAACGACTGGTGGCTGAAGCGGACATCATCCGCTCGGAGGAAGAACAGCGCGGCGTGAATCAAGTGTTGAATGCCGCCGCCCTCACCTATGTTGCCGGTCTGCTCACCGCCGTCATGCAACTGCTGTACTACGTTTTCCTTGTCCTCGGCATGGGCAGGCGCGACGATTAACAAAACCACAATCGCCCTACAACAAAAAAACATCGGAGATGTATTCCGATGTTTTTTTGTTTGCTTGTGTATAATCTTTCATCATGCGGAAATTCATCGTCATCCTGCTTGCCTTTTTGGGCGCGGGGTTTGTGTACCTCAGTTTCGGCGAGATCGAAAGCATCCTCCAAACCATCCGGCGCGGAAACCTCTGGTTCATCCTGCTCGCCCTGCTCATCGAAAGCGGCTGGATCCTGGTGGCAGGCGCGACCATCCTTGCCCTATATCGAATCCTCGGCTTGGATGAAACCCTATACCGCCTGTCGCTTCTTTTTACGGCTGGGAATTTTATCTCCACAGTGATGCCCAGCGCGGGGATGGGCGCTGTGGCGGTCTTCATTAGCGAAGCGAACCGCAGAGGGCAACCCACCGGTAAAGTGACCATCGCCAGCATGTTATACATCTTCCTCGATTACATTGCCTTTCTGTGCGTGCTTGCGCTGGGTCTGATCGTGCTCTTTCGCCGCAACCACCTCGACGCTGCGGAACTGACCGCTTCGGGCATTATGTTCTCCATCGCCACATTGCTCGGATTCCTCTTCTACCTCGGCTCAAAATCGGAAGTACGGCTGGGCAACGCCCTGGCGCGTATTGCCCGCCTCCTCAACCGCCTCGCCCGCCCATTTATCCATCGCGATTACCTCAACGAAATAAAAATGCGCGAATACGCCCGCGAACTGGCAACCGACCTTCAAACCCTTCCTCAAAACTACCGGAAATTCGTCAAACCCATGCTGTTTGCCATCCTCAACAAAACCATGTTAATGGGCGTCATGATCGCGATCTTCCTCGCCTTTCAAGTTCCATTTTCAGCGGGCACGATCATCGGAGGGTTTGCGATCTCCTATTTATTCCTGATCATTTCCCCCACCCCGGCGGGAATCGGCATCGTGGAGGGCATCATGCCGCTCGCGCTGTCCTCCCTCAACGTGCCCTGGAGCCAGGCCATCATCGTCACGCTGGCCTATCGCGGCGTCACATTCTGGTTTCCACTGGGAATTGGCGCCTGGGCGTTGCGCATGTTACACATGACCCCAAGTTCGCAGGAAAGCTCAGCCTGATTCGATATGACCCTCGCTTCACTTTTGGATTCGTGGAAACGCGACGAAGCCACCGCCCCCAACATCTCCGCCTGGCAGACGATTCCCCCCCGTCCCGCGCAAACGCATCCCTTTCCGACGGGTCTGCCTGCCCCGCTTTCCCAAGCCCTGCTCGCCAGTGGAATTCACTCCCTCTATTCGCATCAATTCGAAACATGGACAGCGACCCAACAAAATCAAAACATCATCCTCTCCACCGGCACCGCCTCCGGGAAAACACTGGCGTATAACCTGCCCGTCTTTACAGAATTGATTGCAAACCCAAATTCACGCGCGTTGTATCTTTTTCCCACAAAAGCCCTTGCACAAGATCAACTGTCTGCCCTCGCCAACTTAAAACTTGAAACCTGGAACTTGACGCCCGCAATCTACGATGGCGATACCCCTCAAAAAGACCGCCCTCAAATCCGCCAGACCGCTCGCATGATCCTCACCAACCCAGATATGCTTCACACCGGCATCCTGCCGCATCACACCAACTGGGCAGACCTTTTCACCCACCTCAAATTTGTGATCATCGATGAAGCGCACACCTATCGCGGCGTTTTCGGCTCGCACGTGGCAAACGTGATTCGCCGACTCAAACGGATTGCCAAGTTCTACGGCAGCGCGCCAAAATTCATTTTGGCGTCCGCCACCATCGGCAACCCAAAAGAACTCGCCGAAAAACTCATCGAACAGCCGGTCACATTGATCGACAACGACGGTTCTGCCCGCGGACCGCGTCACTTCCTGCTCTACAACCCGCCCATCGTCGATACATCCCTCGGCTTGAGGAAATCATCCCTGCTCGAAGGGGTGAGGCTTGCGCGAGAACTGATCAACAGCAATGTTCAAACCGTGGTGTTTGCGCGATCCAGGCGCAGTGTGGAGATCATCCTGAGTTACTTACAAGGCGAACTCACCCCAGACTCCAGCATGGAAGCGCCCCTGATACCCTACGAGTCGTTGCCCAACCCGCGATCCTTCGTGCGTGGGTATCGCAGTGGATACTTGCCAAGCCAACGCAGAGAGATCGAAAAAGGACTCCGCGACGGCACGATCAAAACCGTCGTTGCAACAAATGCCCTCGAACTCGGCATCGACATCGGCGGGCTGGGCGCGGCGATCCTCGTCGGCTACCCTGGCGCTGTCGCATCGGCGAGACAGCAAGCAGGTCGCGCGGGACGCGGGTTGGAATCTGCCGTGAGCGTGCTAGTGACATCTGCCAGTCCCATCGACCAGTTCCTCGCGCATCATCCCGAATATTTCTTCGAGCGCTCGCCCGAGCAAGCGTTGGTCAACCCCGATCATCTGTTGATCCTGCTGGAACATTTGCGTTGCGCCATGTTCGAATTGCCATTTCAAAAGGGCGAGGGCTTCGGCGCGATCTCATCGCAAACAATTGAAGAGTACTTGAATTTTCTGGTCGAGAATCACGAGGCGCACTTCTCGAACGAAAAATATTTCTGGATGGCAGATACGTATCCCGCCGCGAACATTTCCCTGCGATCCGCGTCGCCGCAAAGCGTGATCTTACAAACGACAATGGACGATAGACCGTTGACCATTGGGATCGTGGATGGCGAAAGCGCGGTATGGATGACGCATCCCGGCGCGATCTACTTGCACGAAGCGCAATCCTATCTGGTCGAAGACTTGAATCTCGAAGAACGTATCGCGCGTCTCAAACCGTTCGTCAGCGATTACTACACCGAGCCCTTGCGGCAAACCGAAGTGGAGTTGTTGTCCGTCGCCGAAGAATCCCCCTCTCCCTTGGGGAGAGGGGGTAGGGGTGAGGAAGCGACAAAAACATGGGGCGAACTCAAGATCACCACGCAAGTGATGGGCTTTCGCAAACGACGCTGGCACACCCATGAAAACCTGGGCGAGGAACCGTTGGATTTACCCCCCTCCGAATTGCAGACGACCGGCTACTGGCTGACTCTCTCTGAAGAAACCATCGCGCGTCTACGCGACCTTGGGGCTTGGTCCAACGACCCCAACGACTACGGACCCGGCTGGGACAAGATTCGCGAACGCGTCCGCGCGCGCGACAGGTTCACCTGTCAGGTGTGCGGCGCTGTTGAGTCAGGTCGTCAACATGATGTGCATCACAAAGTTCCATTCAGGGCGTTTACATCACGAGATGAAGCCAACCGGTTGGAAAACCTCACCACGCTTTGCCCATCTTGTCATCACAAGGTAGAACAGAATGTGCGCATGAGGAGCGGGCTGGCAGGGCTTGCTTACGCGTTGGGAAATCTCGCGCCGTTATTTTTGATGTGCGACTCGGCAGACCTGGGAACGCACATCGAACCGGTGGAAAATAAAACCTTCGGCATGCCAACCATTGTGCTGTATGATTCCATCCCGGCGGGGATCGGCTTCAGCCAGAAATTGTTCGAACTGCACGATGAACTCCTCGCCCGCGCGTTGGAACTAGTCGGCGCCTGCGCCTGCGCGGATGGTTGTCCTTCGTGCGTCGGTCCGGGCGGCGAGAATGGATACGGCGGCAAAGAAGAGGCGCTTGAGATTCTCAAGGTCCTTACGCGATCGTCAGATTAAATTTATACATTGCGTTAATAGTTTTCTTGCGCATGGCGATTAAGATAGGGGCATTGAAAATTTCAGGCGAACTGTACCGCGACATCCATGTCGCTTTTATGATGTGCGAGATAAATCTCGCGGTACGTGAAATCGTAAGGAGACTCACATGAGCAAAATCATTGGCATTGACTTAGGCACAACCAACTCTGTCGTTTCAGTCATGGAAGGCGGCTCGCCGACCGTGATCTCAACCGCAGAGGGCGGACGACTCGCGCCTTCGGTTGTCGCCTTCAACAAGAACAGCGAACGACTCGTCGGTCAGACCGCGAAGCGGCAGGCGGTGATCAACCCTGAAAACACGATCTACTCCATCAAGCGCTTCATCGGGCGTCACTTCGACGAAGTTGAATCGGAACGCAAGATGGTCCCGTACGAAGTGGTGAAAGGTCCGACGGGCGATGTGCGCGTGAAGATCCCGATCACGAACCGCGAATATTCCCCACAGGAAATTTCGGCGATGATATTGGGCAAGTTGAAGTCCGATGCTGAAGCGTATCTAGGTCAGCCTGTCACGCAGGCGGTGATCACTGTCCCCGCGTATTTCAACGACAGCCAGCGCCAGGCGACGAAAGATGCGGGCAAGATCGCGGGTCTCGAAGTGATGCGCATCATCAACGAACCGACCGCGTCCGCGCTTGCGTATGGACTCGACAAAAAGAAAGATGAAACCATTCTCGTCTTCGACCTCGGCGGCGGCACGTTCGACGTGTCGGTGTTGGAAGTTGGCGAAGGCGTGATCGAAGTGAAAGCCACGAACGGCGACACGCACCTCGGCGGCGACGACTGGGATCAGAAGGTCGTCAACTGGGCGGCGGATGAATTCAAAAAAGAGCAAGGCATTGATTTGCGTAACGACCGCCCCGCGTTACAACGTCTGCGTGAAGCCGCGGAAAAAGCGAAGATCGAACTTTCCACGGTGATGGAAACGGAACTCAATCTGCCATACATCACAGCGGATGCTTCCGGTCCGAAACACTTGCAGTTGAAATTCTCGCGCGCCAAATTCGAGCAGATGACCGAAGACTTGCTCAACCGCTGTCGCAAACCTTTTGAATCTGCGTTGAAGGATGCGGGCATAGACGCGAGCAAACTCAATGAAGTCGTTCTCGTCGGCGGCTCGACGCGTATGCCGATGGTGCATGACTTGGTCCGCAAATTGACGAACGGCAAAGAACCGAACAAAGGCGTGAACCCCGATGAAGTGGTCGCCATTGGCGCGGCAGTTCAAGGCGGCGTGCTTGGCGGCGAAGTCAAAGACATTCTTCTGCTCGACGTGACGCCGCTTTCTTTGGGCGTCGAGACGATGGGCAGTGTGATGACCAAGATGATCGAGCGCAACACGACCATCCCTGTCCGCAAGACCGAAACATATTCCACCGCGGCAGACAGCCAGACCGCTGTTGACATCCACGTTTTACAGGGCGAGCGCCCGATGGCTGGCGACAACATGTCGCTCGGACGATTCCGACTCGACGGCATCCCGCCCGCGCCGCGCGGTGTTCCACAAGTGGAGGTGACGTTCGACATTGACGCGAACGGCATCTTGAACGTGACCGCGAAGGATAAAGCCACAGGCAAAGAGCAGAAGGTCACGATCACCGCTTCGACGAACTTGAACAAGAGCGATATTGACCGCATGATGAACGAAGCGCGCTCGCACGAAGCGGACGACAAGAAACGCCGCGAGTTGATCGATGCGAAGAACACCGCAGACAACCTCGTGTATCAAACCGAAAAAGCCTTGCGCGACCTCAGCGATAAAGTCTCAGGCGCAGATGCGCAGGACATTCAAGGCAAAATTGACGAACTAAAATCTGCCGCGCAGAGCGACGACATCAGCCGCATCAAACAGGCGTCTGAAAAAGTGGAGCAGACCTTCCACGCGTTGAGCCAGCAACTGTACGCGCAAGGTCAGCCCCAGCCTGAAGCGGCGGGCGGACCCGCAACTCCTCCGCCGACCGACGGCGATGTGATTGACGGCGAGGTGAGAGAGTAAAACCAAAAAAGAATTCCGAGTTTTCAAAAACTCGGAATTCTTTTTTCTTGTAAGTACGCATAACAAACTGGCTGTGAGTTTCGTTAACAACGATAAACTCCAAACCCTTTTGTTTTATAATCCTCCCCATGCAAAAACGCAATCGTTGGAACTACAAGCTGCTGATTCCCCTCGTGATCGCGCTGGGTATCGGCGTTTACTTTATTCCTCCCGTCAACGCCCGTCTCGCGCCGCGTGTTGATTTGCTCTATGCGCAAATCAAATACCTCATCGACCCGCCAGAGGACGCTATTTTCCAACCACAACAACAATCACAGGTGGATACCGCGCTAACCGAGATGATGCAAACGCACGTGGCAAGCCGGACTCCGCAAGCAACTCTCACTCCCACAGTAGGACCCACGCGAAAGCCGACAATCACACCTACACCGCTACCCGCATCCGCGATCTTGCCGGATATTACCTACGTTGATCAACATAATCGCTGGAATTATTGCGGACCCGCAAATTTGACGATGGCGTTGAATTTTTGGGGATGGGAAGGAAACCGCGACGATGTCGCGCGCGTGGTCAAGCCGGGGGATGGAGACCCGAAAAAGGATTTCATTCAGCAGGGCTTTCCGGACAAGAATGTAATGCCCTACGAGTTAGTGGATTTTGTGAACGAAGAAACCGAATATCGCGCTCTTTTCCGCTTAGGCGGCGATATGGACCTGATCAAACGACTGATTGCCGCCGGGTTCCCAGTGATTGTCGAAAAAGGATATTACGAGCGGGATGCCAACGGCAAAATAGACTGGCTGGGTCACTATCTTTTCACGACAGGCTACGATGATGCTCGAGGCGGTTTCATCGTGCAGGATTCGTACTTGAAAGATAAGAAGGGCAATCCGATCGGCGAAAGCATACTCAGCGAGTATGAAATCTATCAAGACGGCTGGCGCACTTTCAATTATCTTTTTATTGTTGCCTATCCTCCAGACCGAGAACCGGAAGTGATGAATCTGTTGGGCGCATGGACGGATACGGAGTGGGCGGCTCAACACGCGCTCGACATCGCCAATGAAGAGATTTCCAGTCTGAGCGGAAATACCTTGTTCTACGCATGGTTCAACAAAGGGACAAGCCATGTGGCGTTGAATCAATATGTGGATGCGGCTGCCGCCTACGATAAAGCATTCCAGTTATACGAAGTTTGGGATACAACTGAGCAAAATCGTCCATACCGTATGATGTGGTTTCAAACGGGCCCATATTTTGCCTACTACTATTCCGCGCGGTATCAAGATGTGATCAATCTTGCCGATACCACTTTGAACATCACTATTTCAAAGCCCACCCTCGAAGAATCCCTGCTTTGGAGAGGGCGAGCCTATTACATGATCGGAAACACTCAAGCCGCGATCACCGATTATCGCGCGGCATTAAAAGTCCATGTGAATTGGACTCCCGCCATTCAGGCTCTTCAAGACTTAGGAGTTCAGCCGTAACTCGTTAACAAGTTAGCAGGCTTGAACGTTCGAACATTTCAACCTGCAACATTCAATCCATCTAACATGAAACTCCTCCATTTCGCCGACGCACACATTGACATGGCTAACTACGGACGCCACGACCCTGAAACGGGACTTCCCTTCCGCGTGTTGGATTTCCTCAAGTCATTGGATACCATCGTGGACGCCGCGATTTCCGAAAAAGTGGACATGGTCATCTTCGCGGGCGACGCATACAAAGACCGATCCCCCGCGCCGACGTTTCAACGCGAGTGGGGCAAGCGCATCATTCGGCTCTCGCAAGCGAAAATTCCCACCCTGCTTTTGGTTGGCAACCACGACCTGTCTCCCGCCATCGGACGGGCGCACGCGATTCAAGAGTTTGATACCCTGCAAGTGCCGTATGTTCACGTCTTATCCAAAATACAATTGTTGAAGCCTGAACATCTTTGGGATGTGCCTGTGCAAGTTATTGCGTTGCCTTGGATTGCACGATCGGCATTTATGGCTGACTATGAAACCAAGATTGGCGAAAATTTACAGAATGAGGTTTTCACCAAATTGCAAGACAGAATCGTTGAAAGAATAAATGAATTGATTGACGAGTCGGATACTAGCTTGCCGATTATTTTCACAGCACATGCATCTATTGAGGGTGCAAAATTTGGTGGTGAACGCCTTGTTATGCTCGGGAATGATTTAACGCTTTCAGGTAGTTTAGTGCGGAATCCAAAATTCTCTTATGTCGCCATGGGGCACATTCACAAACCGCAGGATGTGAATAAAGATCAACAGCCTCCCGTTATTTATCCTGGATCTATCGAGCGGATTGATTTTGGCGAAGCGGGCGAACCAAGATATTTCGTGATCGCGCATATTGAGAAGGGAAAGAATACCGAGGTCGAGTGGAAAGAACTCACAGGGACACGCCGCTTCATAGAAAGGCGAACCAGCCTCACGTCCGATGAGAACGTGACCGAGGTGTTGAAATCCCAGTTGCCGAAAGACATATCCGATGCAATTGTTAAGTTGACGGTGGAATATCCGCGAGAATGGGACGCGTTGATCGACGAATCGGCGCTACGAAAATTTGCATCCAATGCGTTTGAATTTCATCTCGTGAAGAAACCAAAGATCGAGGCGCGTGTTCGTATCCCTGAGGGGCAGGTGGTCAGCAGTATGAGCCCGCTTGAACTGCTTGGGCAATATTTAGATTCGGCAAAGGTGAACGACGCGGATGAATTAAAAAAACTCGCGCAGGAAATTATTTCGGAAGAGGAAGAATCATAGACCTGCAATCGTAAACTTGCCCTGAGTTTATCGAAGGGTCGAGAGAGGTAACCTTGTCGCAGAAAAACCCAAACTATCGCTGGTTCGTGGTTGGAATCTTTTTCTTTTTTATGTTGTTGCACCAAACCGACAAGCTGATGATCGGTTCGTTGCAAGTGCAGATCAGCGAAACGTTCAGGCTGAATGATTTTCAATGGGGGCTGGTGAATTCAGGCGCGTTGGCTGTGGCGACGGTGTTGTATCCGTTGTGGGGATATTTATATGACCGCTTTGCGCGCGCAAAACTTCTCGCGTTGGCGTCGTTCATTTGGGGCGCGACCACATGGTTGAACGCGGTCGTGCGCACATACACGGGATTTTTAATTACGCGCGCTTCAACAGGCATTGACGATTCATCGTACCCGGGCATTTACACCCTCATCGCAGATTATTTCGGTCCGAACTTGCGCGGCAAAGTGTATGGCATTTTGCAAGTGGCGCAAGCGCTCGGCTTTTTGGTGGGCTTGATCCTTGGGCAAATGGTTGCGCCAATGATCGGCGGTTGGCGTTCGGTCTTTTACATCACAGGCGGTTTGGGAATTGTGATCGCGTTCTTCATTTATTTTGGCGTGAAGGATATGCCGCGCGGCAAAGCCGAACCCGAATTTGAGAACGTTCCCGAAATGGCGACCTTCCGTTTTTCGTGGAAAGAAGCGAAAGAAATTTTCAAAAAGCGCACGATGTGGTTCATCTTTTTGCAAGGGTTCGCGGGCGTGTTCCCGTGGCAGGTGATCACGTTCTTTTTCTTCGGCTACCTCGAAACCGTGCGCGGCTACGATTCCACGCGCATCATCGCCACGATGGCGCCTGTGATCTTGATCCTCGCTTCTGGATATTTCTTCGGCGGCTTGCTCGGCGACTACTTCTTCAAGCGGACGAAAAAGGGACGCATCCTCGTTTCGAGCGCGGGAGTTATTCTCGGCGCGATCTTCCTCTACTTTGCGATGACCACGCCGCTGGATCAGCCGAACCGTTTCTTTCTCCTCATGTGCCTGACCGCCATCTTCATGCCTCTCCCCGCCCCGAACGTGGTCGCCACCGTCTACGACGTGACCGTTCCCGAAGTCCGCTCGACCGCGCAAGCGATAGAATACTTCATCGAGAACAGCGGAGCGGTCGCCGCGCCCGCGCTCACTGGCGCGTTGATCGTCGCCACCGGTGACAGATCGTTTGCCATTCTCTCCATCTGCGTCACCGCGTGGTTGATCTGCTTCGTGTTCTACCTCGGCGCGTTGTTCACGATTGACAAAGACACGGCTGACCTGCGGAGTCAAATGGAAGAACGCGCGAAGAGGCTATAGGATTTTCAAGCCTCTCACTTATAATATTTTAGGTATCTTTTGATGTCGAAAAAAAATTTAGGCAGTTTGTTTATATTCCTCTTTGTAGCAATATCCATCTTCTTTACGTTAGGAAAGATGGGAAACGAATTTAATTCCTTTGCGTTCCTAGGCGGGGATATGGCGGTTTATGCCTCTATTGCCGCCGCACAGGATGATCCTGGTCTGTTCGCAAATGATCCATTTTTGTCTAACGAAAAAAATATCAATGACTATAATATGATTTTCTTCCCGATCATACGCGAGTTGAAAACCGTTTGGGGGAGTTATGGGACGGCGTGCCTCTTCTTGCTTCCCTTTTTTATTTTGATACATTTGATAGGTTATTATGTGTTGGGTAATTCGATATTTAGGAACCCCTGGGTGGGATTTTATACTTCCCTGATTATTTCTGTTCCAGTGAGTACGTATTATGATGATTGGGGAATTTTCCTAGATGCATTGCCTCGATTTCTCTATCAGGCTCTGATCCCATTTCTGCTTGCCTTATCTATTGTGCGCGGGCGTGATCCAAATTGGTGGCCCGTGATTCTGGCTGGAGTAGGCATTCTCAATTATGTTCATCCGGTTAGTACCCCTGTTTGGGTCGTGGCAATCATGATCGGGTTGTGGGTATCTGCGAATGGAGTAGGTCTATGGAAAAAGACCTGGATGATGGCATTGGCTGTCTTGATTTTAGTCGTCATTTTATCTCCATTCCTTGTGAATTATTTCAATAGCACCGTCGATGGCGCCAGTACATCAGAAGATTACGATCTAGTAATAAGCGTATTGAAAGACCGGTTCTTCATGATGAGAGATGCTGGACTAATAGACGTCATATTAAACTTCTTTTCCAGCCGCATGGGGCTCGTATTTGATTTTGTTTGGTACTTGGTTATTGCGCTTGCGGCAGGAGGCGTGATGTATGGGGCAAAAAAGCACGAATCGTATGCGCTAATCCCTTCTATACGTCAGATTACTGGATGGATGATAGGGGTGTTCGTTGCTGGTGCAGTGATTCCGGTCGCGGAACAAGCGGTTTTTGCAAAATTACGTGAAGTCCCTCCTGAATTTGAGCTATTGAGAACATTTAGGTTTATGCTGCCATTGATTCTGCTGTCGGCTATGTGCTTCTTATGGATCGTGAAAGATAAGTATCAAAATCGAAAAACGACGAATCGTTCTGCTTCACGAATTCCGTTCAACATTTTTTTTATGATTTTGCTGATCGCGTGGGGAGTTAGAGGCTTCTCGTTACGCGCAGATTTCCGCGCAGCAGTTAATCAAAACATGCGCTGTTGGGCAAGAGCAGAACTCGTTTGTCCCTTGTCTGAAAAAAGCGGGGATTTGATTGGGGTCTTGAATACAGTTCGAGATGAGACGCCTGTCGGATCCTCTATTTTTTCCGAAGGAGAAATTCTCGCAATTCGATATTATGCTTTCCGTCCCCTTGTGTATACATACAAAGATGGCGCTCCGTTGGCTTATACAGACCAGCAGCAATTATTGAATTGGAGTGATCAGTATACGACGATGACAAAACTGTCAAAATTCCGTAACAAGCCTGATCGGATCAAGAAGTATATGAATGATCTGGTTGAATTTGCGCTGACCACGGAAGCTGATTATCTCCTTCTTGACGCGCCTTACAATCCGGACCTATATTACCCCACGAGACTTACCCTGGTTTATTCGAATGAGAATTATTCCCTGTATGAAATTACTCGCTGAGCGTGGTGATTGCATGTTCTCTTGTCTCCCAGTCCGCCCAAGCGCACAAGCGATTGAATACTTCATCGAGAACAGCGGAGCGGTCACCGCGCCCGCGCTGACCGGCGCGTTGATCGTCGCCACCGGGGATAGATCGTTTGCCATTCTCTCCATCTGCGTCACCGCGTGGCTGATCTGTTTCCTGTTCTACCTCGGCGCCTTGTTCACCATTGATAAAGACACGGCTCACTTGCGGAGTCAGATGACGGAACGCGCGAAGACGATGTGAAATTTCACAGGATAAGAAGTCGATCCATCCTATGATGCTATTTCTTGGGGGTAGCGATCATTTTTCAACTATCCAAACCTTGACAAATTAGAACATGTGTTCTAAACTGTGGGCATTGACCGTTCCCCCTTATTTTGTGGCTAAACCCACAGGAGACTCCCATGAACCGTTCTTTGTCTGTCAAACTTCTGCCTCTCATTCAAAATGCCGCCCACAAACGCGGGTTGATCTTTGGGGGGATCATCCTCGGCGCCCTGCTGGGGTTTGAAATCTTCAACTTCTCCAGCACATCATTTGCCCTGCGAGATATCCTAGGCGATCTGGCATTTGGTCCGTTCAAATGGGCAACCGTTTTGGCGCTCGCCTTCTGCGGCATCGACTTTGCCGGTATTGCCCGCATCTTCACCCCCGAAAAGGGGCGCGACGAACCTGCCGAAGTTTGGTATTTGTTGGGCGCTTGGCTACTCGCCGCGGCATTCAACGCCACGCTGACCTGGTGGGGAGTGTCGATCGCTGTGCTTCAACACAATCCCCAGGGTGGCGCTCTGCTCGGGCAGGCAACGATGACAAAATTAGTGCCAGCGCTCGTGGCAGGCATGGTGCTCATAATCCGCGTGCTGTTGATCAACACCTTCTCCATTGCCGGCGAACGACTCTTCTCGCTGGATGACAACCCCTCCGCCCGCCAGAGTTTCAATAACCGACCGGCGTATCGCCCCTCCAGTGAGCCTGTGCGGGCTTCCAATTCGTCCTTCCCGCGCCCCGCGCCCAAACCCGCCCCTGCGAACTACTCGCAACCGCTCTATAATGAGCCTACCTATCATCCCATCGGTATGGCGGCGCAAGCGGGAGGCAATGAAAATCCTTCCTATCGGAGGTAAATTCACACAGAGTTTTTCCTTCTTCAACCCTTCTCCTACAATTGAAGAACATCCAACAACCAAAGACGCCGCGCATTCGCGCGGCGTCTTTGGTTACGGTAGAGGGTGGGATACGCCCGGCTGATCGTACAGCCATGTCTTTCTAAACGGTTTCGGGCGGAATACGGAGAAAAACAACAACGGGCGATACCCCATGCGGCGGAAGAGATGCAACGACATATCAGACGGGATGGCGACCATTTTCTTCACGCCCAACTTAATCGCCTCTGAATGGGCGGCATGGACAAGCGTGGTGGCGAGCCTGCGCTGGCGATATTCTTCCAATACGTATAGTTGGTTGATGTAGCCCACGCCGCGATATTTTGTTACAAGTTGCACCCAACCCACCGCCACTCCTCCTTCTTTGATGAAAAAGTTGTGGATGTGTTTGTCGCGCAAGGTTTGCACATGAATGCGCTCGCCTTCGGTGGTTAGGCTGTTATTGGCGGCTTCGGTCTGTTGGATGGATATTGCTTTGTGGATGTTGAGCGGGATCGTGCTAACCTGCAAGGGTAGATCGTAACCCACAATGGGACCGGTGCGCACGAACTCATGACCCAGCGTTGAAAAATGTTCTTTCAGGCTGTGATCGCTGGGGCTCGCATGAAAAACATTTACGATGTGCTTTTTCCCCTCGGGGATCGGATATGCCCGAACGGCATCGGTCACCTTGTGAATATCCGCGCTCAGGGCGAGGAATTCATAGTGGAAGGAGGCCACCGGCGCGTCGTTGTACATGGATACCCCGATAGGACCCGCCTCTTCGTAGCGCGTGCCATACACCACCTGATACACGTGGTTGTACGAGGCGATCATCGCCTCCACTGCCCACCAATTGGGGATATCTTTTCGCGCATTGGTCATGCAGTTATGACGTATTCCCCCTCTCAATGGTTACTGTTTTTATTGGATTGCCTTACACTTTCAAAGTCGAGACGCTGATTCACGCTGACGACGCGGATTTTCTGTTCTCTGAATCAGCGCGCATCGCGATATGCGTCTAAAAAGTATTCTGCCGGGTAATCAATTTTGGCTCTACCGTTTTTAACGTGAAAACGCTTTTCAAACACAAAGGACACGACGGTCACAAAGGAAAAACCCATGAAATCAAGGCTCTTTTCCCCTTTTGTGTACTTGGTGTCCTTCGTGTTAAGGCTCTTTCCCGTTAATTACGGGAGAGCCCAATTTTTTATTGTAAGGTGGTTTCTCCGTTCGAGAATACATAAAAACTCCCGCCGTGATCGTACACAAAGTCGGTGACGATATAGCCCGCGTTGAATGCGGTCTCGAAGACCTCACGCGTGAAGAAACGCCAGTCACGGGCGAGGGCGAAATCTTTTTCTTTGAGCGCGTTGAAATCGGATGGGATTTCAGCGAGGGCAAGTTTTCCCTCAAGGGGCGAGAAATGTTCAGGAGGGCGAGGCAGGTCCCCCGTCGAGGCATGAGGCGCGTAGAGGGGTTGCAAATCCGCCTGCGAAAAGTGGGCGAGGCTCAACGGCTTGCGGACGCGCTTGCCCAACCTCCGCTCGACACGGCGGGTGTTGATCCACCAATCCACCTGAAAACGGTCGGAGGGAAGCCCCGCGTTCAACCCGTCGCGCATATCGCCATATTCCGCGCGGCGATAGGTGTTGCAAACCGCGCCGAGTTTGGCGATGTTGAGGTGGGCGTTGCGGCTAAGAAGCGGATCGTACGTCCAGGTAATATGGTCGAGCCCCTGGTGGCGGACGATCTGCCATTGGGCGCGTTTGAGCGCAAAGCCAATGCCGCCGTCGCGGTGATCGGGATGGATGCCCAGCATATGCGAACAGTGTTTAGGGCGCGGACCGTCCGGCGTTTTTTCGATACCGGGAAACCCAAACACAAAGCCAATGAGCCGGTCGTCGAGATATGCGCCCGCCACTATGCCGCCGTTATGAACTGCGGCGATGAATACATGCGCGGGCACCACGTCGGTTTCACTGCCATGCCATACCTGGCGTTGCAGTTCTTCGACGGCGGTCATTTCTTCGGGGGTTTCGAGGATTTTGATAACGGGCGCGGGCATGAGAAAAATCTTCACAAAGGATAACACAGGGTCGAAAAAGCTCTGCGGCTACAGATCGATCAACGCGAAATACGAAGCCCTTCTTGAAGCCGTTGCAGGAGCGGCTTGCGCGTAAGGTAGTCGAGCCGGTAGCCAAAACGGGCTGGCATCAAGCCGAAATTGCGCGAGAGGTTTTCCACCGGGCAGGTGCGGTTGACGGCGATGTAATCGAGCCAGTACGTGGAAATGTTCGCGCTGGGGATCATCGGGTCGAGCGTGACGAACAGTCCTCGCATGAACGGGATGGATAACGGAAGGAAGGCGCGCCTTGCGTTTGAGATGTTCATGATCGTTTCAACGATCTGCCGAAAGGTAAAGTACTCGCCGCCGCCGATCTCGTAGGTTTCATTCACCATATCGGGGTTCTGAAGCGCCCACAACAAGGCGGTTACGAGATCCTCCACCCACAGCGGCTGGAGCAGAACCTTGCCATCGCCGGGGATTGGGAAGACAAACGGAACAGCGCGGAGAATTGCGGCGACATTATTCGTGAAGAGATCTTCGGGACCGAATACGATCGTCGAACGGATGATGGTGTGCGGCACGCCGCTTTTGCGAATGTGCTCTTCGGCGATTCCCTTCGCTTTGTGAACCGGGAACGCCGACATGCGGTCGGCGCCCACGTGACTAAGAAAGATCAGGCGTTGTACGCCCGCGTCCTGCGCGGCTTGGGCAAGGATGCGCGTCCCCTCCATATCAGTGTTGAACAAATTCCCGTGGCGACCATAACCCGACGCGCTGGCAAGATGGAACACCTGATGGACGCCACGCAGCGCCGTGCGCACGCCTCTCTCGTCATTGAGGCTGACTACCGAGACCTCAACCGGCACGCCCTTGGGCAGTCGCGGCGATTTCGGCGAAGGACGCAACAACACGCGGACTTCCTGTCCCGTTTCTGAGAGGTGACGCACAAGCGCGCGACCGATGAATCCCGTCGCACCGGTGACCAATATCATGACGAAAATTATAGCAGAGAGGGAATGGTTATATTACGCAGAGTGTAGCGGATGATTTCGAAATTGGCGGGCGCGCATTTGAAATGCGGTTGGGACTGCGTACCTCTTGGCGGAGGCTTTTGCCCGAATAGGAGATGATCGGTTCGCGCATCATCGGCTCAGGCTCCGCGTAAAGTGAACGGGAAAATAAAGGCGGCAAGCGCTTCAGAATGTTGTACAATCACGGGGATATAGAGTCTTTTTTGCGGACAACACCAACATGAATGCCACCGCCGTTAGTCACCCAAACATCGCCTTCATCAAGTATTGGGGGAACCGAGATAACACGTTGCGTATCCCTATGAACGGGTCGCTCTCGATGAACCTGGATGGTTTGACAACGCGCACCACGGTCAGCTTTCAACCCTCGCTCCCATTCGACGAACTGATCATCAACGGTCATGAAGTGATGGGCGCGGGCTTGAAACGGGTTTCAGAAATTTTGGACTTGATTCGAGAAAAAGCAAATATCGACGCCCGCGCCGAAGCGGTGACCGAAAACAACTTTCCCTCCGGCGCGGGAATCGCCTCCTCCGCTTCGGCATTTGCCGCGCTGGCATTGGCAGGAAGCGCCGCCGCGGGACTCAACCTCAGCGAACGCGAACTTTCGCGTCTCGCGCGACGTGGATCTGGTTCGGCTTCACGCTCCATCCCCGAGGGATTCGTCGAGTGGCAGGCTGGAACGAACGACGAAGATTCATTCGCGTTTTCGATTGCGCCGCCAAATCACTGGGATCTGGTGGACCTGATAGCCATCGTCAGCGCCGCGCACAAAAAGACCGGTTCCACCGAAGGGCATGCGATCGCTCCCACCAGCCCGCTTCAGACCGCCCGGGTGGCTGATGCGCCGCGTCGGCTTGAGAAGTGCCGCCAGGCGATCCTCGACAAAGATTTCAACGCGTTTGCATCCATCGTCGAATTGGATTCGGATATGATGCACGCGGTGATGATGACATCCACACCCGCGCTCCAATACTGGAAACCCGCCTCGCTTGCCGTGATGGAAGCGGTCCGCATGTGGCGCGCGAATGGACTGCCTGCCTGCTACACCATGGACGCCGGCGCGAACGTACACGTGCTCACGCTGGAATCGGAAGCGCAGGGTATTGAAAAAAAATTACGCGGCATCGATGGCGTGACAAATATTCTCGTCGCCCGTCCCGGCGGCATGGCAAAGATCGTATGATTGTTTTCAAATCGATAACCCTGTTCTGCCGTAGAAAAATCGCAAATCGGAAATCGTAAATCAATATGACTCGCATCTACACCCTCGTCAACCAAAAAGGCGGAGTGGGCAAGACCACCACCGCCATCAACCTCGGCGCATATCTTGCGAAACTCGATCAGCGCGTCCTCATCGTGGATATTGATCCGCAAGCCAACGCCACCTCCAGCCTCGGCGTTGAGAAGAACAGCGTGTCCACCAGCACGTACGACGCGTTGCTTTCGGGCGATGTGCCCGCGTCTGCGATCCTCTTCAACGAGCGGCTGCAACTTTCGCTTCTGCCGTCTTCCCCATCCCTTGCAGGCGCAGAAGTGGAATTGGTCGAAGAAGAAGGTAGGGAATTTCGTCTGAGAGACGCGCTCGACTCATTCAAAGGCAAATACGATTACATCCTGATCGACTGCCCTCCCTCGCTGGGACTTCTCACCGTCAACGGTCTCGTCGCGGCGAAAGACGGCGTACTGATTCCCGTGCAATGCGAATACCTCGCGCTAGAGGGACTCGGTCAGATCACACAGACCATTGAACGGATTCAATCCTCGCTCTTTCCCAAATTGCGCGTGCGCGGCGTGGTCCTGACGATGTTCGACTCCCGCACCAATCTCGCTTCCGATGTAGTGAAAGAAGTCAACAACCATTTCCCAGGGCTGGTCTTCAAGAGCGTGGTGCCGCGCAGTATCCGTCTCGCCGAAGCGCCATCGTATGGACTTCCCATCTCCGCGTATGCGCCGTCGTCTGTTGGCGCGGGGGCGTATGAGTCGCTCGCAAAAGAATTGTTGAAAGGCGATGGAGTAAAAATCAATTAACCACAAAGGACACGAAGGACACAAAGTTTTTAAGGCTTCAAACCTTAGTGACCTTAGAGTCCTTCGTGTTTAAAAAGGAGTTTTTATGGCAAAACGTACCGGTCTCGGCAAAGGACTCGACGCCCTCATCCCGGGCGGGAAAATATCCGCGGGCGGCGAGGCGGGCGGGGTGACTCAAGTCTCGATTGATTCGATCCAGCGCAACCCGCGTCAGCCGCGCGAAAAGTTCGACACAACCGAATTGGAGAATCTCGCCGCATCCATCCGCGAGCATGGCGTGATCCAACCTCTCATCGTCTCGCCCGGACGCGGAGGTTCATACACGTTGATCGCCGGTGAGCGGCGCTTGCAAGCCTCGCGCAAAGCCGGATTGAAAACCGTTCCGGTTGTGATTCGGAGCGCGACCGACCAGCAATTGCTCGAACTCGCGCTCATCGAAAACGTCCAACGCGCGGACTTGAATCCTATCGAAGAAGCCGAAGCGTATCAAAACCTTGCCAAAGAATTCAGGATGTCGCATGAGACCATCGCTACACGTGTGGGAAAAAGCCGCGTCGCGGTGACCAACACCCTGCGTCTGCTGGATGCGTCTGCGGCGGTAAAACAAGCGCTCGTAGACGGAAGGATCTCCGAGGGGCACGCGCGCGCGATGTTGTCGTTGTCTGCGAAGGCGCAGGAACATTTGTTGAAGCAGATCATCAATCTCGACCTGAGCGTGCGGTCAACTGAAATGTTGGCGCGAAAACTTTCTGGAAACAGACCGGTTGTGAAAAAGAAATCAGGTCGAAGCCCGAACGTGAGCGACGTGGAAAAGAAGTTGCAATCCAGCCTCGGCACGAAGGTCGCGCTCAAACACGGCAAACGCGGCGGGACGGTGACGATCTATTATTATTCCGACGAGGAATTGGATTCGCTGTTGGAGAAATTGACGTAATATTTGTAAACCTGACAGGTCTTATCAGCGCTGTTGTTTTCATAACACCTACGCGGACAAAGATTATTGTTAATCAATCTCTCGTGGAGACCTGTCAGGTTTTTTTATTCAGGAATGAACATGATCATCCTCCACAACGCCATCATCCACACCCAGAATAAATCACAGCCCAAAGTCTCTGCCTTGGTGATTGACCAAGGCAAAATTATCGCGGCGGGCGAAACGAATTATTTATTCAACCATTTTCCCCGCGCCAAAGGACAGGACATGCGCGGGCGCGTCATCGTCCCCGGGTTCACCGACGCGCACTTGCATTTGCATCAATATTCGCTGGCGTTACAAAAGATTGACTGCGAAGTGGACACGAAAGAAGAATGTCTTCGCCGCGTGGCAGAGCGCGTGAAGACATCCAAACCCGGCGAATGGATCCTTGGTCACGGCTGGAATCAAAATGAGTGGGGTGGCTGGCCCCACGCAAGCGAACTCGATTCCATCGCGCCGAACAACCCGGTCTATCTCACAGTCAAATCGCTTCATGCCGCGTGGGTGAATACTCATGCGTTGAAAATGGCGAACATCACCGCGTCCACATCCGATCCGCACAACGGACAAATTCAGCGCGACGAACAAGGCGCCGCCACCGGCATTTTGCTCGAAACCGCGATGGGTCTTGTGGGGAAAGTCATTCCCGAACCGACGATCCAGGAAATTATAGACGCCATCGAAAAAGCGCAACTCAATTTATGGAAGATGGGACTCACAGGGATCCACGATTTTGACCGCCGCGAATCGTTCATGGCATTGCAAACGCTTCACGCCCAAAAGAAATTAAAACTGCGCGTGTTGAAAAATCTGCCCGTCGAACTGCTCGATGAAATTCACGCCATCGGTCTGCGCGGCGGATTCGGCGATGACATGTTGAGAATCGGCAACATCAAAGTGTTCATGGATGGCGCGCTTGGTCCGCACACGGCGGCGATGTTCCAGCCTTACAACGGCGAGGAAAATAATCGCGGCATCCTCAACATGGACGGCGAAGAACTCTTCGAGCATGGGCGCAAAGCCGCGCAGGTTGGACTGGGTCTCACCGTTCACGCCATCGGCGACCGCGCAAACCATGAAGTATTGAACGCGTACGAACAACTCCGCAGTTACGAAAAAGATAATCATCTGCCCGCGCTCCGTCATCGCATCGAGCATGTGCAAGTGATCCATCCCGACGACGCGCCGCGCCTCAGCAAACTCAACGTGGTCGCATCCATGCAACCCATCCACGCCACATCCGATATGTTGATGGCGGATCAATTTTGGGGCGAGCGCGCCAAACTTTCATACGCGTGGAAGACTCAATTGGATTTCGGCGCGCCGCTCGCGTTGGGATCCGACGCGCCGGTCGAATCGCCGAATCCGTTTTTGGGATTGCGCGCCGCCGTCACCCGCCGTCGCGCCGACGGTTCCCCCTCCGCCGACGGCTGGCGCGGCGAACAAAAATTATCCATGCCTGAGGCGTTTGCCGGCTACACCAGCGGAGCCGCCTACGCCGCCTACATGGAAGATCGCCTCGGCCAACTCGCGCCCGGCTTCCTCGCAGATTTGATCGTGCTTGAACAAGACCCGTTCACTTGCAATCCAAATGAATTGCTCACGCTTGAATCCTCGGCTACAATGGTGAATGGTGAATGGGTTTACACCTCGTCGTAGGTATCAGGTGTCAAGTTCCATGTTTCAGGTTATACAACTTGGAACTTGATACCTGAAACATGAAACTCATCATGGCAGACCAACCTCAACTCACGCCCGAAATGCTTGTGCCTCGTATGGGGGAATATTTGATTCAAAAGGGACTACTCACCCCTGAGAACCTGCAACGCGCGCTCGATTATCAACAAGAAGAAGTGGCAAAAGGGAATCGCCCCATATTGGGCGAGGCGCTCATGGCGTTGAACCTGGTCGACCGCTCCCAACTCGATCAGGCGGTGACGGAACAGATCATCCAATTGCGTTCCGCGTTGCAAGCCGCCAACCGCACGCTCGAACGCCGCGTAGAGGAACGCACTGCCGAACTGCAAAACGCGCTGGCGCGGGTTTCGGAACTGAGCCAGTTGAAATCAAATTTTGTTTCGAACATTTCACACGAATTGCGCACGCCGCTCACCCATATCAAAGGATATCTCGAATTACTTGTCAGCGAATCGCTTGGCAAAATCAGCGAAGAGCAACGTCACGCTTTGCAGGTCAGCCAAAATTCAGCCGGCAGGCTTGAAACGCTGATCGAAGACCTCATCATGGTCTCGCTTTCCACGCGCGGCGAAATGAGCATCAGTCTTGGCGATGTGGATATCCATCGTGTGGCAAGCCTGGTGGTGAAATCTGCCGCGGAAAAAGCCGAAAAACGCGGCGTTATCCTGAATTCGATGATCGACGACAATGTGCCCGCCGTGCAAGCCGATTCGCAAAAGATCGCCTGGGTGTTGAATCACTTGATCGATAACGGAATCAAGTTCACCCCGTCGGGTGGACGCGTGATCGTGAGCGTAAAACGCGAAGGCGAGAACCTGGTCATCGTCTCCGTTACCGATACAGGCATCGGGATCCCGACAGAACGACAAAAGGATATCTTTGAGCCATTTCATCAACTGGACGGTTCCTCCACGCGGCATCACGGCGGCACCGGGCTGGGGCTTTCGCTCGTGCGCGAGATCATTGAAGCGCATGGCTCGATGATCGAAGTACAGTCCCTCGAAGGGCGCGGCTCATCGTTCCGATTTCCCCTGCTGGCGGTTGTAAAATAATATGGACCGCCCTACCCTGGATTTTCTGAACGAACTCATCCGCATTGCCGCCTTGGCGGGTAATTCGCGCGGCACCATCGAAAAATTTCTGACTTCCTTACGATCACAATTTGTGTTCGACAATGTGGCGGTCTACCTCTTCGACGAACGGACCGCTTCGCTCGAAATTATGTATGCGCGCGCCATCGGACGCGCCCGCAACGCCGAAGCGGATGCGGCATGGGGTGAAACCTTCGCCAATCAGGTTTTTGGGCAGAAAAAAATCCTTAAGCAGGATCCGAAACCAGACGCCCCCACCAACAGCCGCTTGGATCAGGCTTACATGCTTGGCATACCCATCGGCGCGGATGGCTTCCGCAAGGGCGCGCTGGTCTTTGTGCGCTTTGGCGGTCCTATCTTTTTAGATGAACACATTCAGACCGCATCCGCCGCCGCCGACTTGTTGACTGTATTGTTCGAGCGCGCCGAATGGCGCGATACGAACAGCGAACTGCGCGAGTTGAAACGCCAGATGCAACTGCAGGAGGACTTCGTCAGCACCATCTCGCACGAACTGCGCACGCCGCTGGGTTTCATCAAAGGCTACAGCACCAGCCTGCTCCGGCAGGATACGAATTGGGATGCGGAAACCCAAAAGGAATTTCTCACCATTATCGACGAGGAGGCAGACCGCCTCTCCCAGTTGATCGAAAATGTGCTCGAATCGGCACGGTTGCAAAGCAAGACGCTTCCACTTCGCTTCCAACCTATGCGGCTCGATGCCGTTCTGCGCGATGTGGTCATGCGCATCCGCTCGCGCTACAAAGATCTGCAAGTGAATATGGATGTGGCGCTTGCTCCCCCCATTCAAGGCGATGGCGTGCGTATCGCGCAGGTATTCGAGAACCTGTTCACCAACGCCATCAAGTACGCGCCCGGCACACCTATTACCATTTCACTCTCGTTCAATCATGACACCGCTACCGTAATCTTCAAAGATGGCGGTCCCGGCATCCCACCCGAATCGCTTCCGCTCATCTTCGAGCGTTTTTTTCGCGCGCGTAGTGAGAAGACCGTGACCGGTTCCGGGCTTGGACTTTACATTTGCAAGCAGATTATTCAAGCACATCGTGGTAAGATTTGGGCAGAATCCGCTCTTGGCGAGGGCACCACGTTCTACATCCAACTACCCACCAACCCGGCGAATTGACAGGAGGTCTGTAATGGCAAAACGAATTTTGATTGTGGATGATGAGCCTCGATATTTGCGCCTGTTGGAGGCAAACCTGCGAACGGAAGGCTACGAAGTCGTCACCGCCCAGGATGGACTGCAAGCGGTAAGCGTTTTTTCAGACCAACCGGTGGATCTTGTGCTGATGGACGTGATGATGCCCAAACTCGACGGTTTCGGCGCCACACAGCGTATCCGCGAATTCTCCAGCGTTCCCATCATCATTCTGACCGCCAAAGGCGACGAACAAGACCGCGTGCGCGGGCTTGATCTCGGCGCCGACGATTACCTAGTCAAACCGTTTTCAGCCACAGAATTGCTGGCTCGCGTGCGCGCGGTATTACGGCGCGCCCAGCCGCCCAGCGAGGCTGGACAATCCCGCTTCTTTACACATGACAACCTGAAGATCGATTTTGCCCGCGCCGAAGTATGGCGGGGGGAATCGCCCGTATCGCTTTCTGCCACGGAATACCGGCTCCTCCTTCAATTTGCCCATCATGTGGGCAAGATCATGACCTCGGAAGAATTGCTTACCAGTGTGTGGGGGCCCGAATACCGCTCTGACAAAGAAATCCTCTGGGTAAGCATCGCCCGCTTGCGGCAAAAACTCGAGGATGACGCGCACAGCCCCAAACATATCGTCACGCGTTCCGGGCTGGGCTACCTGATGCCGCCCATCGAGGAATGATCCATTAGACTTTCTCGGAAACACTTTTGGGGCGCAGATGAACACCGACTCATACTGATTTAAAGAAAAATCTGCGCTTTCCGCGCGCTTCGCAGTCAGTATCCAATATAGGTTTTGGCTTATGATCGATACAGACTATTTACTAGAAGTCATCTCAAAAATGTCACCCTGAGCGTCAGCGAAGGGTCTCTACTGCCCAAATAAGAGACTCTTCGGTCGCAAACCCCGCTCCCTCAGAGTGACACGGTGTTTTTGAGACAAGTTCTAACAAGTTAGTTAACTCCCGGCAAAGAAGGTGCAAGGCTTGTTCCCGCATACTTCGGTTACACTTGAGGCGCAGGTTTTGCGCCCACCATTCAGCGACAACCAGCAGGTTGTCGTTTTTTGTTCTTGAAAGAGAAAATCACCAGAGAGGGAACATGCTTACACAATACGATGAAAAGGGAAAGATCTTTACCGAGGTCGTTTCGAAAATTCCTGTTCGTGCGACCATCCAAACCATCAAGCATCAGATACAAGGCATGGTTCATGTCCGGCGCGAGGAACGCATCAAGGATGAGCTCAACCGCAGCGAGGGCTTCATCGCGCTCACCGATGCGACTGTGTTCAACGAAGATGGGACCGTGATGTACAAAACGCCTTTCCTGGCGGTGAAGCGCGAACATATCATTTGGGTGCTTCCCGAACCTGTCGAAGAGGGAGAGGAATGATGGCAACGCCGATTGCGACAAACTTTACGCAACTCACATCCTCAGACCTGCTCAAGTTCAAACGCTATCTCGTCGATGCGGTCAGCCGGTCATTGGAAGGGGAAACTATGACGATCGGCAACCGCGCAGAGTTCATCTCGTCGAGGTTGAGCGAGGCATATGTTCAAACCAAGGTCAACCTGCCAAAAGACCTGCGCACACAGATCTTCAACGATATCATCGACGAATTGAGCGGATTGGGGCCGATCCAACCCCTGCTCGACGATCCGGATATCAGCGAGGTGATGGTAAACGGGCCCAAAAAAGTGTTCGTGGAAAAGAACGGCAAATTGGCAAAAAGCCCGGTGGCATTCGACGATGACAATCACGTTCTACGGATCATCGACCGCATCGTCCTGCCCTTGGGCCGCCGCATAGATGCAGACAGCCCCACTGTGGATGCCCGCCTACCGGACGGTTCGCGCGTCAACGCCGTCATTCCGCCGGTCGCCATCGACGGACCTTCCATCACCATTCGCAAATTCAAAAAAGATAAGCTCACCATCCAGCAATTGATCAACCTTGAGTCGCTCACGCCGCATATGGCAGAATTCATCCGCGCTTGTGTTGTCGCGCGGCTCAACGTGGTCATCTCCGGCGGCACGGGCTCCGGCAAGACAACGCTCCTCAATGTGCTTTCCGGTTACATCCCGGAAGGGGAACGCATCATCACCATCGAAGACGCGGCGGAACTGCAACTCCAGCAGGATCACGTCATGCGCATGGAAACGAAAACGTCCAACACCGACGGCAAAGGCGCGGTCACCATCCGCGACCTTGTGCGCAATTCGCTCCGTATGAGACCCGACCGCATCGTGGTTGGCGAAGTGCGCGCGGGAGAGGCGCTAGATATGTTGCAAGCCATGAACACCGGTCATGACGGCTCGCTGACCACCGTTCACGCCAACTCGCCGCGCGACGCGATCTCGCGCATCGAAACGCTCGTGTTGATGGCTGGCATGGATCTGCCGCTGAAAGTGGTGCGCCAGCAGATATCTTCGGCAGTGGACCTTATCATTCAACAAACGCGGTTAAAAGACGGCGCGCGCAAAGTGACGGCGATCACCGAAGTGGTCGGCATGGAAGGCGATACTGTTGTGCTCACCGATATTTTCAAGTTTGAACAAACCGGCATCGGACCCGACAATAAAATCATCGGCGACCTTAAACCTACCGGCATTCGCCCGATCTTTTCTCCGCGCCTCGAGGTGGCTGGCTTCAAACTCGGCGCCGAAATCTTCATGCCTGGTACTCCCGGGCGAAACCAACGGCGGTAAATCGGCGCATACCTCTGCTATAATCGTGGCAGTACAGTTGAGGAGCCATGGATAGCAAAACCCAGATCACGATTCGTACGAAAAAAATCGGCGTGTTGATGCGCGATGCGCGGCTTGCCGCGCGCCGCTCCATACCGGAATGCGCGCAAGCCATCGGCGTAAAAGCCGGCGTGTTCCGCGCGTATGAGGACGGGCGAAAATCGCCCTCTTTGCCGGAGCTTGAAGCGCTCGTTTTCTTTTTGGATTTGCCCATCCATCACTTTTGGGGGAAAGAGATTCGCTCGGAGGTTGCGGCTCCGCACGAAAAGATCGATCTTTCCAAACTTCTGGCTGTTCGCCAGCGTAAAATTGGCGCGCTCCTCCGGCAGGAACGCAACAACACATCCATCTCTATACGAAATCTTGCGCAGGAAACGGGAATCTCCAGCGCGCGCATCAAAGCCTACGAGTTGGGCGAACGCGCCATCCCGTTGCCCGAACTCGAGGTATTACTCCAAGCCCTGCATGGGCGGGTCGAATCGTTCTTTGATCGCAGTGGGCCCATCGGACAATGGATGATGAACGAAGAGGCGATCCAGAATTTCCTCGAACTCCCGGACGAATTGCGCCAGTTCGTCTCTATGCCGGTCAACCGCCCGTATATCGAACTGGCGATGAAACTCAGCAACATGTCGCGCGACAAATTGCGCTCGGTTGCCGAGGATATTCTCGATATCACCCTCTAGACACCGTGAACGACATCACTGCTTCCGCGTTAAACGATCAGGGAAAGAAGGAATACGAGAAGGGGGCTTATCTCGCCGCGGCAAATTTGTTTGCCCAAGCCGCGCAGGCATACGAAAGCGCGAACGATCCATACAACGCGGCGGAGGCGAGAAATAATCAAAGCGTGGCGCTCTTACAGGGAGGCAAAGCAAACGACGCGCTGAAAGCGACCGAGGGCACGGAAGAAATTTTCGCGGGCGCCGGTGACTTGAAACGGCAGGGCATCGCCATCGCCAACCGCGCCGCCGCTCTGGAAGGACTCAAAAAATGGCAGGAAGCGCTGGCAGAGTATGATCGCGCCGCCGCGCTGTTCGAACAGGCGGGCGAAGGCGATATGCACTCGATGGTGCGAAAAGCATCCGCGAACATCCACTTGAAATTCGGGCATGTGAACAGCACGCAAATGGATGTCTACGACTCACTGCGGCTGGTCGAGAACCCCACCTTTGCTCAACGGATCATGCGCTTCCTCAAAAGAAGCGGGTTTATCAAGTAAGGGAAATACGCGTAACGGCAGGACATTGGAATGTTTTCTCATCGCAAAGGATTGCCGTGATCAACACCTTTGTCCGCCATGCGGATTCACACGACCATCAAAAATTATCCAATTTGATCTTTTACGAGACGCGCCTGCACCGCCACCTAGACTGGCGCTCGCCTCTCGATTGGTTGGGAAGCCCGTTTTACTGGGCGATCGACGATCGAGGCAGAATCGACGCGGCGCTGGCGTGCCCGCCGGAGGCGCCGGGCGCGCACTGGATCCGTTTTTTTGTTCACAGCGGCAACTGGACCGCCGACAACGCGTGGTCATTGTTGTGGCATGAAGCGCGCGAGACGGTGGCGCGAAGCGGCGGGGTCACAGTCGCGGCCATTGTTATGCAACCGTGGTTTGAACGCGCGCTAGCCCAAAGCGGATTCGAAACGCGTCAGGATATTGTGATGCTTGAGTGGAAGTATCAACCGTGGGCGCGGAAAGAAGCGCGGGGCGTCCAAATCCGAAAGATGACCGAGGCAGACTTGCTTTCCATCGAAAAAATTGATCTGTCTGCGTTCGGGGTGTTGTGGCATAACCCGATCGATACGCTGCGCGCCGCTTTTTCGAAGGCGTTATTCGCCTCGGTTGCCGAGGATGACCGGGAGATCCTTGGGTATCAGATCACCACCGGCGAAAAACAACGCGCGCATCTCGCGCGACTGGCAGTGACTCCCGCCGCGCAGGGACGCGGAGTCGGCGGGTTTTTGGTGGGCGGTTTGTTGACGAGACTCCTCGATTATGGGATCGGCAAACTCAGCGTGAACACGCAAAGCGACAATGGTTCATCGCTGGCATTATATGAGAAAATGGGTTTCACGCGCACGGGCGAGCGTTATCCGGTGTATGTGTTCGATGTGAACACGATGGAGGCATCATGGCAGAACGAATCGATACGATGATCGTTAACGCGCTGGTAAGGCAGGCGCTTGCCTCCGCGCAGGAAGTGATGGGTGAGAACGGGTTGAATGCGGTGTTGCGCGCCAGCGGGCTGGAACGGTTCATCGGAAATTTTCCGCCGGACAATTTAGAGCCAGCCATTCAGGCATCGCAGTATGCAAAACTCAATGAAGCCATAGAACAATTCTACGGGCGCGGCGGACGCGGTATGTTGCGGCGCATTGGCAAGGCGTCGTTTCAATATGCGGTGCGCGAGCAAGCCGCGTTACTGGGTCTCGCCGGCGTGGCGTTGAAATTACTCCCGGAAAAACAACGCGTCAAATTTATTTTGAACAGCATGGCAAGCGCGCTCAGGAAAAGCAACCCGCAAGTGGATGCTTCGGTGGAGGATAGTGGCGGGCGACTTGCGTATTTGGAATCGACATGCGCGATCTGCCAGGGGCGCCACAGCGATGCGCCGGTTTGTCATCTCTATGCCGGCTCCATTGGCGAAGCCGCGCAATGGGCAACCGGCAAGGAATTTGAGATCATCGAAACGCATTGTTGCGCGAAGGGCGACCCGTATTGCCGGTTCGAGGTGGGAGCGGCGCGTGAGTGAATTGAAATTTTCCAACCGAATTTTGCGGCGCTTTACAGAAACTGTCGCGCTCGAATTAGGCGCGGATCAGTTCCGCGTGATGGTGACGCTGGCAAAACTGCCTGTCGAATGGGCGAAACCAGATACGTTCAACAAGATGAACCCGGTCGAATCGGCGCGGGCGTACGCGCAACTCCAGTCGGCGATGCGTTCTCACTTCGGGCGCGGTGCGCGCGGCGTGTTGTTGCGAGTCGGCGCGCGCTTGTGGAATCACCTGCTGGAAGATGCCGCGCTCGGCGGAAAAGCCCAGGCGGCAGTGATTAAGCGGCTTCCGCTGGCGGCGCGTCGTAAACAGACCTTGGAACTGCTTGCCAAATTCATCGGGGTTGCGTCGGGCGATGTCACGGTTCACAGCCTTGATCTTGACCTGCTCCTCGTGGACCACACATCTCCCGCCGCAGACGGGCAACACGAGGCGGCGCCGATCTGCTTTATCACACAGGGGTTGATCCGCGAAAGTTTGTATTGGGCAACCGGCACAAGTTACGATATAGAAGAGACCGCCTGTAAAGCACAGGGGCATCACGCCTGCGAATTCAAGATTGCCACCGGTAAATAAGCGTCTACTCACCTGTTCCTAGACAAATCCCGGCGCGCATGGGAAAATCTGCGCCGAAATCACATTCACCAAGGAGTATTCATGAACGCCGACAAGAAAAGCAAACGTCAACTGCGGCGCGAGCAGATGAACAAGCAAAGCGCGCGCAACCGCCTGATCGTTGGAGGCATTATCACGCTCGTGGCGGCATTTTTCCTCTACGCCATTCTTAGGCCCATCCTGGCGCCGATTGCGGATGTGGTGGCTGTGGAATTCCGCGAACGTTACAAGGCGGAGGGTAATTCCATGGGCGACCCCAATGCTAAGATCCAAATCATCGAGTATTCCGATTTCCAATGTCCATACTGTAAACGCCACTATTTGGAAGTGGAGCCGCTGATCGAACAATATTACATTGACACCGGCAAGGTATTGTTCACCTATCGTTCGGCGGGGAACTTTGTCAGTCAGGGCGGCGGTGGAGGAAATACCGAATCGGAGGATGCCGCGGAAGCCGCATACTGCGCCGCCGATCAGGGCAAGTTCTGGCAAATGCACGATGCGCTATTCCAAAATAACCGTGACGTGGAAAACCAAGGGTCATTCTTCCCGCGCCGGCTTTCAGAGATTGCCGCTGTGGCTGGGCTGGATGTGAATCAATATGAAGACTGTTTCGACAGCGGAAAACATGAGGATCGCGTCCGCCAAGACCAGATCGATGCCACCACAGCAGGTTTGCAGGGTACGCCATATTTCGTGGTCAGCTACACGATTAACGGCGAGACGAAATCCACCGTTGTGAATGGGGCTCAACCTTTCAGTGAATTCCAGATCACTCTGGAAGCAATACTCAACGAGATCGGCGCGCAGTAAAGCAGATCACCAACATGACGAATCTTTCAGACTTTTAGCCACGGATACTTCGACAGGCTCAGCACAAGTTTCACCGATTTACACGAAAAAACCGACCCGGTTCAACAGGTCGGTTTTTTGATCGGCTCATTTCGGGGCAATTAAGTCAAAATCCGTGATAAGCTGTGCAATCGGTGGCTACATCCTTAAGTTTGGGGTTAATCATGTTTGGTTCTCAATATAGCCAGCCTACCTGTACATCGTTTCTAAGATTTCTCCGCCGAGTTGATCGAATGTGGCTGGGGCAACAATTTCCACCAAACCCAACGCCAGCAAGCCCAAACCAAGCGCGAGCAAAATCGCACCCGGTAACATGCGAGAAAAGACCAGGTTAAGCATCACCATCCACCCCTGACCCGTATTGATCTGGCGATAGCCCAGAAACATGATCAACGATTGCAACAGCGTCAGAAGCCCAAAGATACTCAAAGGAATGCCCGGACGAATGGCAAAATATTCCACGATTCCACGCCCGTCTTTGAGAGAAACCAGCCCTGCCGCGCCGATCAAGAACAAACCGATCAAATTGAATTGGATTCCCTGTAAAACGGCGGGAAAACCGCTATATGTCTGAAGCGAGCCGCTTCGTCGACTGCCGAGTTTTATCTGGCGGGTGAAGATCGCCTCCCAGCCCACCGCCATTCCCCCAAGCCCAAAGAAAATTAACCCGATGGGAACAAGGACGGGCATCGAAAGCTTATCTGCGCCAAGGGCGCACAGGATGCCGAGCACAAATAAGGTGATTTGAACAGCCGACCACATTTCAAACCTTTCAGATTACACAGTTACCGAAGAAGTCCCCACACCGCCAATGCGCCGAAGATAACCGCAGTTATAACCGCGCCGGTGAACACGCTACGCGACTCGCGCTGATCCACAAGTTGCAGCATGGGCGGAATCCCTTCCACATCCCACAACGGTCCGGCGAACGAGGCAAACATCACGCCGCCAAAGAGACCGCCAATGTGACCCCAATTGTCGATGCTGGGAGCGAGACCCAGGAACAAATTCACAAAAATGATGAAGATCACATTGCCGATCGCGCTTCGGAATTGATGCGAGAATATTTTTCGATTCTGGATGAGAAATACCAACTCCGCGCCGATCAGCCCGAAGATCGCGGTGGACGCGCCGACCGACACTCCAGTCGTAAAAAGGAATGACATCACATTCCCTGCGAACGCGCCGAGCACATAGAGCAGAAGGAAACGCCCATGTCCGAAAGCGCGTTCAAGTCCGACGCCAAAAATGAGCAGGGCATACATGTTGAAACCGATATGGGCGATGCCGCCATGCACGAGCGCGGGCGTGAAGAGACGCCAGAGTTGCCCATCGCGGATCAAGTCATTGGATTTTGCCAATAAGCCAACGGGGAAATCGAATTTTAGAAGCGCCTGACTCGCCAGCTGGAGTAGGTACACAACAACCGTCACACCGATCAGCGAATATGTGACATACGGCGCGGAGTCGGGCAGGGTGACGCGAACCATTTGGGGAGCGGGAGCAGGTTCAATGGGAGAAAGAGGCGGCTCGTGATTCACAATGTCACCTTTCGGGGTTTGACGCGATGATGTTCCGCGTCGATGATGGCGCGGATGGTATCCACTGTTTTATCCAATTGAAAATCGCGGTTGACGATCACATAATCGAACGCTTCCAGTCGTTTGAGTTCCTTGCGGGCAGTGGCAATACGAATGGCTAACGAATCGGCGGTTTCGGTCTTGCGCGTTTCGAGGCGATGCACGAGCTCATCTTCATTCTGCGTGGTGATGAAGATCATCAACGCTTCGGACGCCATTTTGCGGACCGTTTCTGCGCCCTGCACATCGAGTCGCATGATGACATCTTTGCCGCTGGCGAGCGCCTCGCGCACCTGCTGTTTTGGGATGCCCTTGTAATCACCATAGACGATGGCATGTTCGATCAACTCGTCTTCGGTGATCATGCGCGCGAACTCATCATTCGACACAAAAAGGTAATCGCGCCCATGCAACTCGCCTGTGCGTTTGTGCCTCGTGGTGGCAGTGACCACGAAATGGAACGGTAGTCCGCGTTCCTGCATACGCTGCATCACGGTATCTTTGCCCGCGCCCGAGGGGCCTGAAATCACAATGAGAAGCGGCTGTGGGGTATAAAGATTGAATTCGGACATGGAAGAATTTTACCAGACAGGTTTTATCATTCACTAATCCCCGCTAATCTTTTTGAACAATTCGAGGGGATTAGCGTAGAGTAGTGGATAAATTTCCGCTTCTCTCCACACGTTTGCCTGATTCCGTTAAAATAGGCGACATGCCCACTTACGACTTTGTCTGCAATGCCTGCAACCAACGCTTCGACGTGTTCATGACTTTCGCCGAATATGGCAAAAAGCCGGTGACCTGCGCGCATTGCAACAGCAAAGATGTGCGCCGCCGCATGACGAAAGTCCGCATAGCGAAGTCTGACGACAGCCGCATGGATTCGATCGCGGACGATTTCAGCGGTTTCGAAGGACTCGAAAATGATCCCAAAGCCATGGGGCGCATGATGCGAAAGATGGGAAAAGAAGCCGGCGAAGACCTGCCTCCCGAATTTGACGAAGTGGTTGACAGGCTTGAATCAGGTCAAAGTCCCGAAGAGATCGAGAAGGCTGTCCCTGATCTGGGGGCAGGCGGCGAAGATGGCGAGACAAAGTGACTGTCACCTTGCAGGTGACAGTCACTTTGTTTTTCAAACAACTTTATCCCACCGCTCCGCCACCACCACCACCGCCCCCTCCACTTCCAAGCTCGCCGATTGCCTTCCCGGCCTGCTCGGAAAGATTCTTGAGGTTGCGCACGCGTCCCAGCATATCATGCCAGAACGAACTGCCTGCGCTGGCGGCAAGCCCTGTAGCCAAAATCCCGCCAATGTGACCGATCGGCGTGTTCAGGCTGGCGATCACATCTTCGGGGAAAAGCACGCCGAGGAGTTGGAACGTGTTGATCTGCATGATAAATGCAATGGCAATACCGATCAATGCTGAGACAACACGCAATGTGGTAATGCGGCTCTTTTCGGTACTGGCATGTTTCTGCCGCAGGGTAGCGAGCTTCAACGCAATATCCTTTTGCACCGAGTTGACCTGTTCCTCCAGCCCCATGTCTTCGAGCGCCTTCACAGCATCATCGCGCAGGGCTTTCACCGTTTTATCTATCTCTACCATATTGGTTTTGGTCTGTGAAACAAAAGTTTGGATCGCCACCACTTTCTTCGCCTCTTCTGAGCCTTCCGGCAACCATTCCTGCACCGATGCCAACACATCATCGGGGCTGGCTTGCTTGCGCAACCCGCGGAACCACGTGAACGGTTCGAGCAATGTTTCCACGCTTACCGAAAGAACAAGCAGGATCGCAAAATACGCGCCGAGCACACCCAACACGATCGTAAAGCCATCGAGATTCATAGCCAGCTCCTCCTGAATGAAATTTTCAATTCCCTACAGTACAGAGAGTTTTTTATCGCCTAACGCGCCAAGGTCGCCAAGTTACAAGGTTTTCTTTGCGGGTTTCGCGATCTAAATGTACTGTAGTGAGATTTTCAACAGTATAACGTTAATTGGGAACTACAACATCTTCTCAATCGTCGCGCGGTGTTCCGCGAAATGCTCCGCCGAATCACCCAGCACCCACAACAACAGCAGACGCTTCTCAGGGTCGTCTGCGCGGCGAGGCTTCATCAGCTCTTCGAACGGCAGGGCATCCAACTTCTTCACCAACTCCGCATACACGCGCCGTAATTCATCCAACACGTCACTTGACGAACGGTTACGGTTCCTTTCAAAAAGGACGGGATTGATCGTTTCCATGTCCCAGCCTCGCACCACCTCAGGCTCCACCCGCATCACCTCGTGCGCAGGGTGTTTATCCATGTGATAGCCCATCAAAATATTCATCCATTCGGTGAGATGCGCCAAATTATCTTTCGGACTCCACCCGCCCGCGTCCGGCGTGGTCAACCTATCCGCCTTTTGGAGTTTTTCCACAACCTCCATGAGGGATTTCCACTCGCGCTCGATCAAAGGCATCAATTCGGATGTACTGCCGGGGAGGAACTGCTCGTCGCTCATGCTCGCCTCTTTTTCTACGGGACAACTGATTCGCCCTCGTCAACTTTTGTCTTCTCTTCATCTTTTCTCAGCACCCACGCCCCGCCGCGGACGAGAGTCGTCTTCTTCCCGTCTACCTTCACGTACGCGCCGTCGCTGAGCATGATCACGGGGTTATCGTGAAACGAATGATAGTCCGAAAGCCAATCATCATGTACAGCAGATTGCCCATAAACGTCCGCATCGTAGTGTGCAAGAAAATTGAATGGCGAGACGTTCAATCCATCGAAACGATCCGTCTCCACCGAGTTCATATCTTTGGATGTGAGGATGTTCGGTCCGCATAAAATGGCTCCCGCGCTGAACCCGACAACGGGCAAACCCGATTGAACTTTCTTGCGAAGATATGGCATCAATCCGCTGATGTGCAGGCGATGATTCAACAGGAACGTGTTGCCGCCAGAAATATATGCCACCTGCGCCTTGCGGATAATGGATTCCATCTTCGGCAGATCCATCCGCTCGGTGTCGATCAACTCGACGCGCGCGAGTTTCTCAAATGAACGCGTCGTGTACTCCAACCAATGATTCACATTCAACGAGGCTTGCGGAAGGAAAGCAACCGTCGGCTCATCTTTATCTTGCAAATAAGGCTTGCACGCATCGATCACCCAGCGAATGTCGCGGTCGCCTGGGGTGGAGAGGAGGTGGAGGGTAGGCATATTTTCAGAGGGTTAGCTTAATGATCAAAATCCCGAAGGGATGATAGGTTTATAGAATTGAATTAACCGTAAACAAATCCTGAAAGGATGGCATGATTCACGTTGATGCCATGACACCCCTTCGGGTTGGAGAAACAACAAACTCAAAACTTTAATCGTTTCACTCCTTCGGAGTTTTGCGCGTTATCGATAGCAGTCATTTCTTTAATCTTTCTATGATCAACTTTCGCAATTCTTCCTGTACATTTTCCCACTTCTGCCCCGCATCCACCACCACCCAGCGACTTGGTTCCGCTTTCACCATCTCCAAATACCCCGCACGGACGCGTTGATGGAATTCGACGGTGTAAGCATCCAGCCGATTCCACTCGTTGTCTTTCTTCTTGCGCTTCAATCCCTCTTCCACATCTACATCCAGCAGAATCGTCAAATCAGGGACAAGCCCGCCCGTGGCGTACTTCACCAACCCGCGGACTTGTTCCAAGTCTTGTTGATGTCCGTAGCCTTGATAGGCAATCGTGGAATCGTAATAGCGATCTGAAATCACAATCTCGCCATCCGCGAGGCGCGGCTTGATGACCTGCTCCACAATTTGCGCGCGCGCGGCTTGGTAGAGCAGAGTCTCGGTGCGCGGGTGCATCTCCACGTTCTTCAAATCGTGGATCACTTCGCGTATCTGCTCACCGATGATCGTTCCGCCTGGCTCGCGCGTAGGGAATACGATATGTCCCTTCTCGCGGAGGTATTCCACGAGATAAGGGATGTGCGAGGTCTTGCCAGAGCCTTCAGGTCCTTCGAGGGTGATGAACATGGGGGAAGTATAAAGTAGACAGGGAAACAAGTAAACAGGGAAGAAGCGCGGAAAGTATAAGGGCAAGGGCTTGATGAAGGCTTGAAAGAGGAACGGCGTAAAGATTGGGAAAAGCAGAAAATAAAAACAGGTACACAAGCATCGCTCGCGTACCTGTTTTTATGTCTACTTCCAAAACGATCACATCATCGAGATGCCACCGTCCCTTGTTGAATTTTGGTCGCTTTCAGAATCAAGCGCAGGGCTTCATTCACGGCTTCATCGTTGGGGAAAGCTTTGGCGATCTCCGGCTCCAGCACGACCACATTGCTCCCAACTCTGCGCTTCGGGTCGAAGCGTCCGCGCGGCAGGACGGTCATTTTCGAAAGGTCATATTCCTTTCGCAATTCGTAATCATTCCGTTTCTTCGTAGAATTTTTCTTCATGTTTCGTCGCCTTTCTGGCGCTGATAATGCGGATGCGATTATCTCGTTCAGTGTGCGCCACCAATAAAAGTCTGGTTTTGTTCGAGATACCGATTGTGATGTAGCGTTCTTCATCGTCGGAATGTTCATCGTCCAGTACAGTAATGAACATGGGGTCATCAAAAACCGAACTTGCTTCCTCGAAACTGACTTCGTGTTTCTGAAGATTCTTTTCCGCTTTTTCGGGATCCCACTCAAAATCAGGTTTCATGATGACTCCTGCCGCAATTATACACAGTCATCACTCCCTAAATATCCTCACATGCCTGCGTGGTTCTTTGCCATACGAGTGACTGACCAATTCGGCGCTGCGAGCCATTTCGTGTTGGAGGCGGCGCACGAGTGATGGACCTGGGGGCAAGTCTACCCAGCGTTCGCCGTTGAGGACGGCGGAGATGGCTTGCTGTGTTTCACTGCGGATGTCTTCCATGTTGTCGCGGGTGGGCGCGGCGCTGAGGTTGTAAAGGTCGCTGAGGAATTGCTCCACTTGCGCGACGGTGTTGGCGCGCAACACATAGATCGGCATGCCGCGCTGCTCGGCTTCCATCACGGTCTGTTGGCGGTTGCGATAATACGTCCGCAGGGTGACGAGCGCGTCGGCTTCACTGACATCGCGCACGACGACGGCTGGCACGCCGAGTCGCTTGGCGGCTTGTTGCAGTCGGTTCTTCGCGACGCCATACGCGTACACGCGCACAGTTTGCAACGCGGCGCCGATCGGCGGAGTCGGCTGAGGCGTGGGTGAAGCCTCCGCTGCCGAGGCAGACCGAAGTCCGCGGCGAGGCGTTTTCACATCCGCTTTTGGCTTTGCGGGCGGCGCAGATTTCTCGATCTGGATTTTTCCCTCGGCGTCGCGCATCCGCACTTCGGGAGGCAGAGGCGCGTCGCGCAACAGCGAATCGACAGAGGACATGATGTCGGTGTGGACGGCAAAACGATCGCGATGCTGAATTTCGATGAGGACGTCGAACGTGGGCGGAGCGCGTCTTTCGAGGACCGTTTTCTGGGTGCCCCTTCGACGCGCTTCCTCGTCTGACAGCGTGACCGCTTCGATGCCGCCGACGAGATCGCTGAGGGTTGGGTTGAGGAGGAGGTTGTCGAGCGTTTGACCGTGCGCCGTGCCGATGAGTTGCACGCCGCGTTCGGCGATGGTGCGCGCGGCGAGGGCTTCAAGTTCGCGCCCGATCTCGTCAATGACGATGACTTCGGGATTGTGATTCTCAACCGCTTCGATCATAACTTCGTGCTGGTGCGTCGGCACTTTGACTTGCATTCTGCGCGCTTTGCCAACGGCTGGATGAGGCACATCGCCGTCGCCGCCGATCTCGTTGGAGGTATCCACGATGATGACGCGTTTATTTTCAGCAAGAATGCGCGCGGACTCGCGGAGCAATGTTGTTTTGCCAACGCCAGGGCGCCCGAGGATGAGCACAGATTTGCCCGTCTCGATGATGTCTTGGATGATGTCCACTGTGCCGTAGACGGCGCGACCCACACGGAGAGTGAGTCCCACCACCGCGCCGCGTCGGTTGCGGATGGCGGAGATGCGATGGAGAGTCCGCTCGATGCCTGCGCGGTTGTCCGCGTCGAAGGTTCCAACGCGTTCGACAACGTGGTCGAGTTCGGCGCGAGTCAGTTCCACGCCCGAAAGCACGACTTCATTTTCGACAAAGCGCGCGGAGGGAACGCGTCCGAGGTCGAGGATGATTTCGAGGAGCAGGTCGCTGTTGTTCGCCTCTTCCACGGAGTGACGGATGTTCGTGGGGAGCACGTCGAGGAGGGCGTCGAGGTCGTCGGTGATTTTTAGTTGGGTCATGGGTGTAATTGGTAAGTGGTAATTGAGGGGTGAGGAGAATTGGGAGGATTAGAGAATTGGTTGTTGGAGACTAGAGATTGGAGACTAGGTTAGAGAGGTTAACGGATTTTGGGGTGGGGAAGTTTCATGTTCGGTTGGGTGGGGATATTATACGAGGAATGGCTTGTCCCCGCGTGATAGGTTCGATTCAGATAGTGTGAGTTAGAAATATTTTCGCGGCTTTGAGGAATTCTTTTGCCCAATCCAACATCTCACGAACTTCATCTTCGGTCAAGTGACTGCCAATAGCATAGTCGCCAATGTTACGCCTATCTTGCGCTTTGATAAGATAGTTGTGAAATTTCGGGTTGAGAGTCTGCGTCCTTGCAAACTCTTTTCCAAAATTCGCGATCACAGCAGAATGGCTTGAAAAAGCCAGTCCACGCTCTAACAACAAAGCTTCTGCAATATAGAACAATGCATAATATGCCCGCGAGCCTGCAAAGTCAACTTCACCATCTTTGAAAATCTTTTGAGCCGTCTTGATGCTCCGTCTCGCCTTATCAAGCAGTTCTTCCACCTCAGGCTTCATACCATCACTCCATCACGACGAACATTAATCAGGAATGGTATTTGTTTCTCTTTATATTCTTGCTCAGACACAAAAGCACGTGAGATCACCACATCGTTTTCAAGACAAAAAGATGCGGCAAAATCGTCCGAGCGTTTGAGCATTTCAATGTAATTAAACTCACCTTTGAGCACCATGAGCAGGTCAATATCAGAATCGGAACGAGCATCTCCGCGCGCGTAGGAACCGTACAGGTAAACAGCCTTCAACTGCTTGCCGTAAATACGGTCAAGTTCAGATTTGAATGTCTTCAAGAGTTTCTTAACGTGAGTGGACATCGTGTCGTTCCTTTGTCTGCTCCGATTATACGAGGAATGCAGCATCCCTGTATTGGAATGTAACTGTAAAAATGAAATTACTTCTTCCCCTCGATCCGACTCACCCTCGACGGTTGAACGCTGACTCCCTTCGGCACAGCGGAGGCGGGCAAGCCTTCTTTCACCAGCCGCGCGAGGTGTTTCACCATCACCGCCTGGCGCGGTCCCGATTTGGCGCCTAAGTCTGCAAGCACAGGTTCGAGCCACGCCTGATACGAGCGGACACACACATACACGGGACGAGATCGCCTGTCGGGCAGATTGCCGATCAGCGACGCGAGTTTCGCGCTGACATCTGTCGCTTCAGGGTGGATCAACGGCGTCAGTACAATTCCGTGCGCGCCATGTGTCACGCTGACGTGACATTTCGCTCCATCGTTGCTCATCCACCCAAGCGGAGTCTTTGGCTGTGGTTCGACAGGCTGTAACAGCGGCGGGACAATTTGATGATAGAGACTCTGCACAGATGGAAGATTTATGGATCGAACACGCATCCACGTTTCGGTCTTCAACTGCGCTCCGCTCCGCTCAGACCTTTCTTCCAATATTCCAGAAACATCCCACATCCTCTGCCACGCGTAGACGGAGAATCCCGACTTGCGAAGCGGCACGAACGCATCGCCGACCTCGTCCACTTCGGCAAGAACGTGGAACGCGCCCCACGTCCCTGCCTGGGCGGATAGATTCTCGATCAATGCAGGCAATTCAGGGTGAGTTAGATTCGACAAAGGAGCGAGATACAGAAGTTTTGCAAACGTATCTTCCTGCGAATGGATAATGCCCCCCAACACCGAGTCATGTTCGCCATTTGCGATCGCGCCGTAGACGTGCCGCGCTGGATTCATGTATGCGAGCAGTCGCACCGCGCCGAGCGGATTTCCCCGAGTCAATGTGCGCGCCGTATCCAACCCTATCGCCTCATCGCGGAAGCGATACAGTTGCGGCAGATCCAACAAAGCAAGCGGGCGGATGGACATATTCGATTTTTACCACAAAGTACACAAAGAGCACAAAGGTTTAATTGCGTGGCGCAACATGATGCCTTTTCACTAGACCATCTTTCGCCAAAGTCCAATTCAAAGAACCACAATCGTCGCTCAACCAATCTTAGTGACCTTTGTGTCCTTCGTGGTTAAACGGTTTTCAATCAATCAACGTCAAAAAATATTTATGGAAGCGCGTGTCGTTTGTCAATTCGGGGTGAAAGGATGTAGCGAGGAGATGTCCTTGTTGTGCCGCGACAATCCTCCCGTCGGAAACAGAAGCGAGAATCTTTGCATCCCCGCTCACCGACTCGATGATCGGCGCGCGGATGAAGACCGCGCGATAATCTTCCTTCGTCCCTGTGGCTTGTTTGAGTTCGGGAATATCCAAGTCCGTTTCAAACGAATCGATCTGACGACCGAACGCGTTGCGCTGAACTTTGATATCCATCAGTCCAAGCAGGGGTTGGTCACGTCCAATATCTTTCGACAAAAATATCGCTCCCGCGCACGTTCCCCAAATCGCATGGCGTTGACCGAATGTCTTCAACGAGTCCATCAAGTTGTACGCAACAGCCATCTTGCCAATCGTCGTCGACTCGCCGCCAGGGATGATGAGTCCATCGAGACCTTTGAGATGTTCAGGCAAGCGCACTTCGGATGTTTCAACGTTCAACCGCTTGAGCATCGATATGTGCTCAGCGAAATCGCCTTGGAGGGCGAGGACACCTATCTTCATATTCGTAAACAGGTAAACACGGAAACAAGTACACAAGGTTTCACGTGTCTACGTGTTTACTTGTGTACCTATCTACTTGTTTACGCTCTTACCAACCCCGTCCCGCGATCTTCTCTGCCTCAGGCATCTGCGACACATTGCGCCCGACCATCGCTTCGCCGAGATTCTTGCTCACCTCCGCGAGTATCGAAGCGTCTTGATAATGTGTCACTGCCTTGACGATTGCATTGGCGCGTTTAGCAGGATCGCCGCTCTTGAAAATGCCAGAGCCGACGAACACACCATCCACGCCGAGTTGCATCATCAACGCGGCATCGGCGGGAGTAGCGACTCCGCCCGCGGCAAAATTGACGACAGGCATGCGCCCAAGTTCTTTCGTCTCTTTCACCAATTCATACGGCGCGCCGATCTCTTTTGAATAGCGCATCAATTCTTCATCAGCCATCGTGGTCAATTTACGAATATCGCCAAGCACAGTCCGCGCGTGACGAACCGCTTCGACAACATCGCCTGTGCCTGCTTCGCCTTTCGTGCGGATCATCGCCGCGCCTTCGCCCACGCGCCTCAACGCCTCGCCGAGATTGCGGCATCCGCACACGAACGGCACTTTGAAGTTGTGTTTCAAAATATGATTCAATTCATCGGCAGGCGTCAACACTTCCGACTCGTCAATATAATCCACGCCAAGCGACTCAAGAATCTGCGCCTCAACAAAATGTCCGATGCGGCATTTCGCCATCACAGGAATCGAAACCGAATCGATAATTTTCAAAATCAACTCGGGGTCGCTCATGCGCGCCACGCCGCCGTCCGCGCGAATATCCGCAGGCACACGTTCAAGCGCCATCACCGCGCACGCGCCCGCATCCTCCGCGATCTTCGCATGTTCCGCCGTCACCACATCCATGATGACGCCGCCCTTAAGCATTTGCGCCAGCCCTTTTTTCTCCGTCCACGTACCAGTCTTCACTTCCATTTTTACTCCTTGGATTTCTTGCGCATGGATTTTTATCCACGCGATGACTTAATCAATGTGTTTGAGATTCTACCACGCAGGATGAAACGCCTCACACGCAGGGGATGGCTGATTCGGTTTCCTGAAAATTTTTCCACGCTTGAGGATTCTCCCTCACCCCTAGCCCCTCTCCCAAAGGGAGAGGGGGGATTCTTGCCTCTTGACAAAATCTATCGAAAGCATACAATTGTGACAATGATACAATTAGTACAATTATGGCAAACAAGAAACTCACCCTCCAAATTGACTTCCGCTCGGGCTTGCCGATCTACACACAGATCGTCAATCAGGTGCAGGCGCAAGTAGCCAGCGGAATTCTCAAACCAGACGATCAACTTCCAACCGTGCGGGCGTTGGCAGAAGAACTGCGTGTTAACTTCAACACGGTCGCGCGTGCGTACCGCATCTTAGATGAAGCGCGAATCATATCTACGCAACAAGGACGCGGCACGTTCATCACCGAGGTCCCGCCGCCAAAAGTAACGGAACGTCTGCGCAGGGAATCGCTCGAGGCATTGACTCAACGATTCGTCAGCGAAGCGCTGAGGCTGGGATTCTCGAAGGGCGAAATCCGCCAGATGGTTAGCGACCAACTCAAAGCGTGGAGCGAAGCGAGTAAGTCCGAAGAATAAAGTGTAGTGACGACTTTAGTCGTCCGCATGTGAACGACTGAAGTCGTTACTACGGAGAAAATAAAGGAGAATGAAATGGATGCAAAGTTTATGAAATCGGTCATCGAAAAGAGAAAGTCACAAAAAGCCGATCAACACATCCCGCCGATCGCAGGGACATTGTTCGGTGTGTTGCTGTTGATCGCAGTGCTGGGCGCGGCTTTCGGCGATGGAAAATACAACGACGCCGTGTTAGGCGCCTGGGTGCTCATCTGGACCTTGCTTGCCACATACATCTTGTTTGCGCTAAAAGTGGCGTCACAATGGGAAAAAGCCATTGTTTTACGACTCGGAAAATTCAAAAAACTCGCAGGACCAGGCTTGTTTTGGATCATCCCGATCGTTGACTCGATCCCAACATGGATTGACCATCGCGTGATGGTCACGCCGTTCGCTGCGCAGAAAACGTTGACGAAAGACACCGTGCCTGTGGACGTAGATGCGGTTCTGTTTTGGGTCGTGTGGGATGCCGAAAAAGCCGCGCTCGAAGTGGAAAACTATCGCGCCGCCGTAGACTGGGCGGCTCAGACAGCGCTGCGCGACATTATCGGTCGCATGATGCTGGCGGATATTCTCGTGGGGCGAAGCGTCATAGACAAAGAATTGCAACATGTCATTGATGAGCGCACCACGCCCTGGGGTGTGACCGTGCAGTCTGTCGAGATCCGTGATATTGTCATTCCACAAGACCTTGAGGATGCCATGTCCCGCCAAGCGCAGGCGGAGCGCGAGCGTCAGGCGCGCGTGATCCTCGGCGAATCAGAGAAGCAGATCGCCGAATCTTTTGCGGAAGCGTCTCAAGCTTACGTCAATAACCCGACCGCCTTGCATCTGCGCGCGATGAACATGCTCTTTGAAGGCTTGAAGGAAAAAGGCGCGATGGTTATCGTCCCCAGTTCGGCAGTGGACACGATGAACCTCGGCGGACTCAGCGGCATGATCTCCATGGCGCAGAATAATTTGCCGAAGGAAAATAAGTAGCAGAAATACACCGTCCCGCAGGTTGATATGAAAGCCGCCTGCCGCGTGAAGAAACCTGCGGGACGTTCATTGAATGGAAAGGAAATCAAATGTCAACTCGAACAACTATCTTCATTTCTATCATCCTGATTGCCGTCGCGACGCTGGCGGGAGTCCTGCTTTGGAACCGCCTGCCTGATCCCATGCCGTCGCACTGGAACGCCGCGGGCGAAGTGGACGATTACATGCCCAAATTCTGGGGCGTCTTCCTGATGCCGATCGTCACGGTCGCGCTGCTGGGATTGTTCCTCGTCATCCCGCGCATTGATCCGCCCAAAGCCAACATTGACAAGTTCATCGGCATCTTCAATGTGTTCATCGTGGTCTTCGTAGCGTACATGCTTTACGTGTACGCTCTGACGTTATTTGCCGCATTGGACATCGCCTTCAACATGACCGCCATGCTTGTGCCTGTCGTGGGACTGCTCTTCATCGGCATAGGCTACATGATGGGCAAAGCCAAACGCAACTTCTTCATCGGCATCCGCACGCCATGGACGCTTTCGAGCGAGACGGTCTGGGATGAAACGCATAAACTCGGTTCCAAACTGTTCATGCTCGGCGGCGCGGTGACCATCCTCAGCGCGTTCCTCGGCGAGACTGGGATTTGGATCATGCTGGCTGCCATACTCATCGCCGCATTCGTCCCCATCGTCTACTCGTACGTGCTGTATCAGCGCGAGACGAAGTCGTAATTCAACACGGAGCGGGACACCTCCCCGCTCCGTTTCACGTGAAACGGAGACTCACATGAGCGATGAAATCAAACAATGGGAATATCGTGTTCAAACGATCGGCAGTATGTTTGGATCGAAGGATGAAGACATACAAGAAAAACTTGACGAATGGGGATCGGAAGGATGGGAAGCGATCAACGTGTACACACCGTATGGAAGCGGCAAGGTCACCATGGTCGCCAAACGTCCGCTCACCGAACGCGCGCAGCGGATGCGTTCCATGCCGCCGCAATAAACAATAAGGAGACAATATCATGTTGACCGCAGCGTATGTCGTAAGTTTTACAGGGATGATCCTGTTACCCATCCTTTTATGGATCATCTTCACCCGCAAATACTCGCTCTCGTGGAAACTCGTGCTTGCGGGCGGCTTGACCTTTATCGCCTCGCAAATTTTACACATCCCGCTTGTGTTGGGACTGAACAAGTTCCTACAAAATGCATCACTCCTGGTTACCGCCATCGTTCTGGGTCTGCTCGCGGGAGTCTTTGAGGAAACGGCGCGTTATATTCTGTTCAAATTCATTTTGAAGAGATCGCGTTCATGGAAAGAAGGCGTGCTGGTCGGTTTGGGTCACGGCGGGATAGAAGCCATGTTGATCGGTATTTCCGCAGTGGCGACCCTTGTATTCATGATGTCGTATCGCAGTATCGATCTGTCTACCGTGCCAAGCATCCCGCCTGAACAGCTTGACCTGGCGAAACAGCAAGTGGATGCGTTCTGGTCCACGCAGCCATACATGGCTTTGCTGGGATTCTTCGAGCGCGTATTTGCAATGTGCTTGCATGTGAGTCTGTCGTTGATAGTGCTGTATGGGCTTGCAAAGAAACAAGCCGTTTGGTTTTGGCTGGCGCTGCTATGGCACACGTTTGTGGACGCAGTCGCTGTGTATGCCAGCAAGTCTGTTGGGGTTTTGCAGACTGAAGGTCTTGTTGCCATCTTTGCCTTGATCAGTTTATGGATCGTTTTCAAGATGAGACCGAAGTTTGAACAAATCAACCAAGCGGGCGAACCAGAAGCGGTCGCAGGGTAGAAAAAGATTTCCCAAGCCGAATCAGGTTGAGGCGGGAGGCGAAGCGGATCGTCCATCCAGAGTAACAGGATTAATTATTTGTATAGACAAATAATTAATCCTGTTCGTTTTATCGAGAGTACAATCAACGCATGAAAAAATTGTGGCATCCGTTGTTGCTCATTATTTTTGTTTCGACATTGATCGGCTCGGGCATGTTGCGGCGCGGACATGAATGGGGCGACGATTGGGCGTGGTATGTGTTGCAGGCGAAAAGTATCGTGGATGGTTCGCTGGACGAATTTATCGAGATCAGCGATTTTACAAATTATCAATCCACATCGCATCTTGGACCACTCGCCTACCCATGGGGCTATCCATTGATATTGGTTCCGTTTTATGCGATGAACGGAATCAGCCCGATGACGTTGAAGATTCCCGGGTTACTTTTTTTTGCGGGATTTTTAGTTTGCTTGTATCTCTTTGCAAGATCACGCCTCACGCGGACCGAAAGCTTAATCTTCGTTTCGTTGTTCGCGTTCAGTCCGATGTTGTTGGAATTTCTCGATTACATACTTTCAGACATTCCGTTTCTTTTCTTCTCAACACTGACACTATATTTGGTCACGCAACAAAACGAATCGCGGACTCGCTACGCACTGATCGGCGCGTCAATTTTCTTCACGACGTTCTTACGCGCTACGGGACTGCTCCTGCTCGGTTGTTTTTTGATGATCGAGTTTTTCAAATTGCTCGCTCATCGAAAAGAATCGGACGTTGTCAAACGAATCATTTTGAACTCGTTCATCGTGTGCGCAGTGTTCGCCGCATTGTGGATCATCAACATGCTGTTATTCCCCAGCGGAGGCGAATCGTATCTTTCACAATACAAGAATCTGACTATTGATCTTGTCATCGGTTTCATCGGCGCGTACTTCAAAGTGTACGGCTGGTTCTTCGGTGAAGGGACGGGATGGCAGTATCTTTACTATTTCGTTTTGGCTTTCGCGTTACTCGGCGCGTGGATCCGGCGCAGAGACGAGTTGTTCTTCACCCTGTTCTTCGCCGTGTGGATGCTCGTTCACATCACTTATCCCTACTGGCAGGGACCGCGTTACATTTTTCCGCTGTTGCCCATCTTCATCTACTTTGCATTTCAGGGAATGAAATTCGCCATCAGCAAACTTTCTGAAAAATATCGTTCGACGGCTCAGCGAGTCGTGTACAGCTTCTGGATTGCGATTGCTATTTACTTCCTTATTACGTCAAGCATTGCTTCATTCAGCAACGTGCAAAGTAGACGAAGAATCAACGGACCGTTTGACCCCATGAGCGTGGAAGTGTACGACTGGATTGATAGAAAAACTCCGCCCGACAGTGTGTTGATCTTCTACAAAGCCCGCGTGATGAGATTAATGACGAATCATCCTTCCATCATGATCAACGAATGTGACGGGATGCTGAAAGGCGATTTCCTGATCCTCAGCAAGAAGGTTGGCGAGAACAACCAAGTCCCGCCTGAGGAAATCAAATCGTGCAATTTACCGATTGATAAAGTATTCGATAATCGCAGGTTTATTATTTACGAGATACAGAAATAGAAATCAAAAGCGCCTCGTCTCTCGACAAGGCGCTTCTTCTTTTAACTATCAGACCATCAAACTAGACGACTATCTGACTACCCCAAATGCATCGGCATGATCACATGCAAGAACTGATCGTCGCCCACAGGCTTGACAACGCCTGGCGCGTTCGGCGCGGATGTTTCCAGCGCGACGTTCGGTGTGCGGATCACTTCCAAGGCTTCGCGTAAGAATTTCACATTGAACGCGATGAGCAATCCGCCGCCATCAACTGTGGCTTCGACGATGGTTTCGTTCTTGCCAGTCTCTTCGGAGGTGGCGGAGATCTCCACTTCGCTGGGTTGCATGTCGCTTTGCGCGGTCTTGATATTGAAACGCGCAACGTTCGAACCCTCGCGCGCGAAGATCTCTGCTTGTTTGCATGCTTTCAATAACGATGAAGTTGCAACCAGCGTGCGCGATTTGTACGAGCGCGGGATGATCTGCTGAAAATCGGGGAACGTGCCGTCGATCAATTGCGAGACCACTTCCACATCTTTCACGCGGAAGACGACTTGTCCGCGTCCCTTTGGTAACACCATATAAATTGGCTCTTCGCCATCGGAGGCGACGCGCGCCAACTCCTTCAAGGCTTGGGCAGGCACGATCGCAGAAACTGAAGCAGGCGCAGGCGTCGAAAGAACCGCTTTGCGGACGGAGAGTCTGAATCCATCTGCCGCCGCCATCGTCAGCTTGTCTTTATCCACTTGTATCAGCACACCCATCAACACAGGGCGCGCCTCATCGGACGACGCCGCGAAAACAACCTGATGGATCATCTCGCGGAAATCGCCGCCGTTGATCTGCACCGCGCCTTCGAGATCTGGCGTGGGCAACGGCGGAAACTCTTGCGCGTCAATGCACTTGATGTCGTTCGTAGACGTTCCGCCGCGCACATTGAGCGATTGCGTTTGCACATCGAGTTTCAACATCACCTGATCGCTCGGCAATGTGCTCACCAGATCGGAGAACGTGCGCGCAGGCACGGTGGTCGAGCCTTCCTCTTCGATACGCGCGGGAATCCAACACGTGATGCCCATTTCCAAATTGGTGGCGGAGAGTCGCAAGCGTCCCTCGTCTGAGGCGATCAACACATTCGCGAGCACAGGCAATGTACTGCGCGGCGAAACCGCTTTCGACACAATGCCCAACCCGCGTGCTAAATTTTCTTGAAGGACTGTTACTTTCATGGCGCGTCTCCTCGATTGATGATAGTCAGTATTTTACATCATTAAAAAGAGTAAATCAGCAAAAAGGCGAAATTGCTCATTAGCCCCTTGCTCAATTGCTCCCCTGTTCCCTTTGGTATACTTGTTTTCGTATGTCATGCTGAGCGTAGCAAAGCATCTCCGTTTCAACGAACGAGACCCTTCGGTCGCAAACAACGCTCCCTCAGGGTGACACACTCAATTATCAGGAGTCCAACATGACCATCTTCGCCCCCCGCTGGGATATGACCAACGTCTACCCCTCGCTCGAATCGAAAGAATTCAAGAACGCCATGAAGGAATACAACAGCCTTCTGGATAAGTTCGAAAAATTCTACAAAAGCAAATTGACCAAAGCCAGCGCAAAAACAAAATCGAAAGAACTCGGCGCGTTGCTCGGTAAAGCCGTGGATCAATTCAACGCCATCTATGAACTCGGCGGAACGCTCGTCGCTTATATCGAATCTTTCGTCACTACCGACTCGCGCGACAAAACCGCCAACCGCTTGCTCTCTGAATTCGAACAAGTGCAAGTGCGGCAGAGCAACCTCAGTACGCAATTCAGGGCGTGGGTGGGAACGCTCGGCAAGAAATTGGATGAAGCCGCCGCCACGAATCCATCGGCGAAATCACACGCGTTCACACTGAAAGAGACGCGCGACCAGGCAAAATATCTGATGAGTGAAGCGGAGGAAATGCTCGCCGCCGAAATGTCGCTCAGCGGAGGCAACGCCTTCGGCAAACTTCAGGGGACGGTCACCTCGCAACTTTCTGTGGACTTCGAGCTGGACGGCAAACTTCAGAAGTTGCCCATGCCCGCGCTGATCAACCTTCGCTCGCATCCCGATGAAGCGACACGTCACCACGCGTACGATGCGGAGAACCAAGCCTGGAAGGGAGTCAAAGAGACGTTAGCCGCAACCCTCAACGGGGTCAAAGGCGAGTCGAACATCCTGTGGAAGAGGCGCGGTCGCAAAGACGCGCTCCACGCCGCGATTGATTTCGCCCGCATGGATCGCAAGACCCTCGACGCGATGATGGGCGCGATGAAAGATTCCTTCCCGATGTTCCGCAAGTATTTCAAGGCGAAGGCGAAAAAACTCGGCAAAGAAAAACTGGCGTGGTGGGATATCTTCGCCCCGCTCGGCAAAACGGACAAAGTTTATTCATACGATGAAGCGCGCGATTTCATCCTCAAATATTTCGGCGGATTTTCATCCGATCTGCGCGACATGACCGCGACCGCGTTCAAAAAGAATTGGATTGATGCCGAACAACGCGATGGAAAACGCGGCGGCGCGTTCTGCATGGGAGTCCCTGCCGTAAAAGAAAGCCGCATCCTCGCCAATTACGACGGCTCGTTCAATCAGGTCAGCACGCTGGCGCATGAGTTGGGTCACGCGTTCCATAATTACTGCGCCTACAAGGCGGGCAAGACCGAACTGCAACAAAACACGCCGATGACTTTGGCAGAGACCGCTTCGATCATGTGCGAGACCATCGTCACGCAAGCGGTGCTATCCACTTCAAAAGACCCGCAAGAGATTTTGGCTGTGCTTGAATCACAAATCGAGAATGCGGGTCAGGTGATCGTGGATATTTACTCGCGCTTCCTCTTTGAAAAGGAAGTGATGGAGCGCCGCGAAAAAGCGGAACTCTCCGCCGACGACTTCTGCGAGATCATGGAACGCGCCCAAAAAGCGACCTACGGCGACGGACTCGACGAGCGCTATCTGCAAAAGTTCATGTGGACGTGGAAACCGCATTACTATTCGCCGGGCTTCCCGTTCTACAACTTCCCGTATTCGTTCGGTCTGCTGTTTGCCACAGGGTTGTATGCCATCTACCAAAAACGCGGCGCGGACTTTGTCCCCGATTACATGAACTTGCTCGCCTCCACCGGCGAAGCGTCCGCGGCGAAACTCGCCAAGCGTTTCGGTATTGACATCACCCAGAAAAAATTCTGGCAGGATAGTCTCGCCATCATCGGCAAACAGATCGATCGGTTTTGTGAGTTGTGAGGCGGTAAGGTAAACAGGTAAACAAGGAAACACGTATACACGTGCAAACTTGTTTACCTGTCTACATGTTTCCGTGTCTACCTGTATACGTGTTTACGCCTTTGGAGAGACCATGCCCAAAACAAGAATCTTCCTCGCTATTTCAATTCTCATCCTTACAACTCTCGCGTGCAACGCTTTATTTCCCACTGCCGAGCCGACGCCGATCGTTATCCTCGAGCCGGGGAATCCATCCACGCCTTCAAATCTGCCGCTCACCGAAGCCGACGTTCCGCGCGCTTCGTTAGAAGAGGCATACACCGCGTATGTCGCTGGCGCGGCGATCATTGTGGATGTGAGGAGTAAAGAGGCGTTTGCGGAGCGTCATGTGGTCGGAGCGCTGTCCATCCCGCTGGATGAATTTGAGATCAACATCGGTGGCGTCAATCTCGATAAAGAGCAATGGATCATCACCTACTGTACCTGACAGAATGAACACACGAGCGCCCGTGCGGCGTTCCTCATGTTGCACAACGGATACACACAAGTCGAAGCCTTGCTCGGCGGTTTGGAAGCATGGGTCAATGCGGGGTATCCGGTAGAACCGTAGGGCAAGGTTAACCTTGCCGTACATAAAACAATGACCATCCTCTCCATCCACCACGTTCAACTAGCCATGCCCGCGAATCAGGAAGATTCAGCGCGGGCATTTTATGTTCGCATTCTCGGGCTTACTGAAATTCCAAAACCCGTTGAACTTGCGAAACGCGGCGGCGTCTGGTTCCAAAAGGATCCGACAGCAGTTGAACTGCCGTCGGATCCTGTTGTGCAAATCCATCTCGGCGTTGAAACAAATTTCCGCGCCGCGCGTAAGGCGCACCCCGCATTTCTCGTGGACGATCTCGATGCGCTCCTCGAAAAAATTCAAGCCACAGGTTACGAATGTGACTTGTCACAGCCTCCGCTGGAGGGATTCAAACGCGCACATGTATTCGATCCGTTCGGGAATCGTATCGAGTTGATGGAAAGAGTAGGACGAGATTAATCTCGTCCTACGGAGGGTGCAAAGGCTGAGAGGGTGAATCAGATTGCCCGTCGAAGTGAAGCGATGTTTTCATCCAAAATAAAAAGCCATCGTCACTTGTTGACGAGGGCTTGTCGTTCGTGCGCGTTTACCAATCTCCTTGAAGCCAGCCGCGCATTTGCATCGCGTCTACTACGCGTTGGATGGCGACCATGTATGCCGCGTCGCGCATGTAGACTTTCTTTTTCTCCGACATTTCATACACGGCGTTGAACGCGTCGGTGATCTTTTCGTCGAGCCGCCCAAGCACTTCTTGTTTCGACCAGTAGAAGTTCATGTCGTTTTGCACGCCTTCGAAGTACGAGGTAGTAACGCCACCCGCATTGCACAAAAAGTCGGGGACGAGGAAGATGCCCTTTTCTTTGAAATATTCATCCGCTTCGGGCGTGGTGGGACCATTCGCCCCTTCTGCCATGAGTTTCACCCGGCTGGAAATTTTCTTCACCGTTTCGGCGTTGACTTGATTCTCAAGCGCGGCAGGAATCAAAACGTCCACGTCTTTGGATATCCACGCGTCGCCGTCTTCTGCCAGGTAACCCGCCGCGGTTGCCTTTGCTTTGTCGATCGTGCCGTACTGATCAGTGATGGAATAGAGGAAATGCGTGTCTATGCCGTCTTTGTGGCTGTAGGTATATGATTTTTTATCGTTGCGATCCCAGCAAGAAACGCAGGCGACTTTTCCGCCGAGGATCTCGCTAAACCCAATGGCGGCATATTGCGCAACATTGCCAAAGCCTTGGATTGCCGCCACAGAATTCTTTGGGTCTATGTTGCGGCGTTTCATCGCCTCGCGGATGTTGTAGATGACGCCGAAGCCGGTCGCTTCGGTTCGTCCCTGCGAGCCGCCGCTTCCGACCGGTTTGCCGGTGAACGCGCCCGGCGTAAATTCACCGGTGAGTTTTGAATATTCGTCCATCATCCAGCCCATCATTTGCGCGTTGGTGCCCACGTCCGGCGCGGGGATATCTTGTCGCGGTCCGATGTTTCTGATCATCTGCTGTACCCAGCCGCGGCAGAGATGTTCTTTTTCATTGACTGAAAGTTTGGAAGGGTCAACAACGATGCCGCCTTTTCCACCGCTAAGAGGGATATCCACGACCGCGCATTTCCACGTCATCCACATGGCGAGGGCGCGCACGGTATCGATGGTTTCATCTGCCGCAAAACGGATGCCACCTTTGCTGGGTCCGCGCACGTCGCTGTGCTGAACGCGGAAACCGGTGAACACGTTGAGCGAGCCATCATCCATCCGCACGGGAATGCGGAATGTGAACTCGCGCGTGGGCCAGCGCAAGACTTCGCGCACACCGGCGTCTATGCTCAATTGTTCGGCAACGTGGTCGAATTGCGATTGCGCGATCTGAAAGGCGTTCCGTTTTTCTGGCATGGTTGTTGACTCCTGAGGCGAAAATATAAACGGGCATCCCGGTCTGGGAGCCCGTTTTTCAAGCAAGGATCAGAGCGTGGTTGTTTGTTGACCCGTCGCTGTTTCCATGTTTCAAGCGTATCACAAGACCCGAACAATCGTCAATACGATGAAATTGCTCATAGGGAGTTGCTGCGATTCTATACACGGATGACGCGGAATTCTCGAAAACAGTAAGAAAGAAATATCCGCGCGCTCCGCGAAATTCATGTCCAAAAGGTTTTAATTCGATGAAACAAAAGACCGGACTTTTCGTCCGGTCCGTTCGTTTATTCGTCGTACGTGTCCTCATCCGCATCGTCGTCCCCAGCGTTGAACTCATATTCGACTTTATCGCTGTCGAGATGAACCCAGAGTAACAACACATGCCCATCCGATGTTTCCACGTTACGCGCCGCAAAGATCGGGGCAGACTGTTCCACCCCGGCATCGTTACGATAGTGAAGGTGGATAGGGGCTTTGGCATTCCAAGCCTGGTAACAACGCTCGACCAGCGCGGGCCCGTTGAAGGTGCGTAAACGAGTCAGCGCCGGGACGGATAACTGGGCGCGCTCGTTCAAACCCAACGCCCACCCATCGTTCACTGCCTCAAAGATAGGCGGCGGTCCTTCGATAATTGTGATCTTGTCGTCCATAGTGGCGACACTATACCATAAAAGGAATTTTACAAGCATTGCGATTGTATTAGATGAATGTTGGAATTTTCTTGTCACGCAAGACGCTTGCGTTCAATCTTGCCGGTAGGTATACTACCCTCATGCAACCAGAAAAGATCGGGATATATGAAATCAAATCGGAGTTGGGGCGCGGCGGCATGGCAACCGTCTACCGGGGATACGATCCGCGCTTCGAGCGCGAGGTTGCCGTCAAAATTTTGCCGCCTGAACTGCTCCACGCCGACCCGCAATTCCGAACGCGATTCCAGCGCGAGGCGAAGATCATCGCCCAACTCGAGCATCCCTCTATTGTGCCGGTCTATGACGTGGGCGAGACCGAAGACTCGAAACTGCCGTATTTCGTGATGAAATACATGAACGGGGGGTCGCTCTCGGAGCGCATCAAAAAAGGAATCATGACTGTGGCGGAGGCGGCGCGCATCCTCGAGCAGATCGCGCCGGGGTTGGATGAAGCGCACTCGCGCGGATTCATTCACCGCGACCTGAAGCCCAGCAACATTTTGTTCGACAGCCGAGGCATTCCGTACATATCCGATTTTGGCATTGCCAAAATGACCCAAAGCACCGGCACGATGACCGGCAGCGGCATCATTGGCACGCCCGCTTACATGGCGCCCGAACAAGCCACCGGTGACGCGGTGGACGGCCGCGCCGACATTTACGCGCTCGGCATCATCCTCTTTGAAATGCTGACCGGCAAACAGCCCTACGAAGCCGACACGCCAATGGCGGTGGCGATCAAACACGTCACCGATCCGGTGCCGCGCATTTTGACATTTAACCCCAACCTGCCGCCTGATATGGATCTGATCATTCAAAAAGCGATGGCGAAAAATCGCGACGAACGCTTCAACACGGCAGTAGAGATGGTTCAGACCCTCAAAGAAATCGCCGGGGATTTCGGCACAGAAAAGAAAACGGCAACCCTCACCGCCCTCCGAACTTCGCTGAATAAGAGGGAGGCGCCGGCGCCAAAATCGCGCGCACCAATGTGGATCGCCATTGGCGCGATCCTTCTGGCGGCGCTTGGGGGCGGCGGATATTTCCTCAGTAGCCGGAACAGCCTGCCCGTCGGACAAGAAGCGACGGAGACATCCGCGCCCACAACTGTCTCAGCCACGTTCACGTTCGCGCCGACAATTGAATCCACGCTCACATCCGCCCCGGCGACCGAGACCGCCACGATCACCGCGCCAACGGCGACTCTCGCGCCGAAGGTCCCGCTCATCGGCGGCGCGGATAAGGTTGCCTTCCTGCGCAACAACGATATCTGGATCATGAATGTGGACGGGAGTGGTTTAAGCTCGGTGACCACCGATGCGCGCGAAAAGTTCAACGTGGAGTGGCTGCCGGATGGCGATACAATCTTGTACATCACCGGTAAGACCGTAAAAACGGTAAACATCGAAGACCAGCGCGAAGAGATCCTTACCAGTTTCGCTTCGGCGGCATACTTCGAAGCCTTCCGCATTTCGCCCGATGGACAACAAGTTGCCATCAGCGTCAACCGCGAACTGCACATCGTTCCGTTCGATATCGGCGCATTCTCTGCGAATACCACCAAAGCGGACTTGCTCGCCATGAATGGATGTCTCTTTTATAACGAGATCGGCGTGAAAAACGTGATGTGGTCGAAAGACGGACAAAAACTTTCTGTCGAGTTTTCGGCGCCATCCGGCGCGAACGTGGCAGACACGATCCGCATTCTCGACATCCATCTTTGCAATACATCTGAACCGATTCGACTCGATGAATTCCCCGCGGCGCGTTTTCAATTTCCGCTTGAGATCGTCACCATTAATTGGGATGGCGACCAGTTCTTCGCTTTGAACACAAACATCCGCAATAACGGCTTCGGCGACCTCATGTTGTACAACACGTTCACTCACAAAGCCCAGGCTTACGCGCCCGTAGCGGGGAAATGCTGTTATCGCGACGCGGCATTCAGCCCGGATGGCACGTATCTCATCTTTGCCTTTCAGGATATCAACCTTGGCACCGAAAGCCCCATTGTGTTGTATTACATTCCTACCGGTTCGCTCACCACGGAGGGCGCGCTCGAACTTGTGCCGTTACCCGATAGGTTCTTCACGCGCCGCAACGATTCACCCCTGCCGGTCTTCCGCCCATATCAGCCTTGATTCACATAAACTACATTATGTCATTCTGAGCGGAGCGAAGAATCTCCATCACTGCGCTGAGCTAATCAATCACAAATTTTTCAAAATTTCTTTGACCAATCCCGGTCCGCGATAGATCAGCCCCGTGTACACCTGAACAAGACTCGCCCCCAGCGCGAGTCTTTTCTTTGCATCCTCGAGACTCGCGATTCCTCCCACACTGATGATCGGGACTCTCCCGCCAACTAACTTCACTACGCGACTCAAAACCGCTTCGCTCCGACCTTTGAGCGGACCGCCGCTTAGTCCGCCTGTTTCGCCCTTCAAACTTGATCGCACTCCCTCGCGCGAAAGTGTCGTGTTCGTCGCGATGATCCCATCCATCTTTTTATCGAGGATGACCCCGATTGCATCATCCAATTCTTCATCCGACAGATCGGGCGAAATTTTTACAAGGATTGGAAGTTTCAGGTTCCAAGTTTCACGTTCCAAGTTGATCTGACCGAGCAAGTTTTCCAGCATCTCACGATTCTGTAAACGACGCAGTCCAATTGTGTTTGGCGATGAGATATTGATCGTCAAATAATCCGCTAGCGGAGCGAAGACCTTCATCAACTCAACATAATCTCTCGCGGCTTCCTCCAGCGGCGTATCTTTATTCTTCCCGAGATTGACTCCAACCACCACAGACCCCTTACCTTCAACCTTCAACTTTCGACCTGCAATTTTTGACATTCGACCTGCAACCTTCAACATGCCTTGAGAAGGAAACCCCATCCGATTGATCGCCGCCTCATCCTCCGCCAACCGAAACACGCGCGGACGCGGATTCCCAGCCTGAGGCTTCGGCGTGACCGTCCCCACTTCGATGTGACCAAACCCCAGCGCGGCGAGTCCGCGAACGGCGACCCCGTCCTTGTCATATCCCGCCGCGAGACCGAGGGGATTCTTGAACGTTAATCCGAATGCGTGAACGGGTTTGGATGGAACTTTATAGATTTGCTTTAAAAAGGGGAGGTATTGCGTACTGCGTAGCGCGTACAGCGTCAACGCGTGCGAGGTTTCGGGATCGAGTGAAAAGAGGAGAGGGCGAAGAATTGAAAACATTTGGTCTCGATACGGCGGCGGTGGTCGAGTAGGATTGAGTAGCGAAGCGTATCGAAATCCGTACCGAGACCCCGCCGCCTACTCGACCAACAAAACAACTAAAACTTCTTCTGTCCGCTTTTATCTAAAAAATATTGAATCACTTCCTCTTCGGGATGCGGAACGTTCATCAGCGCGAACATCGCCGCCAGCTCGCCGCGATGATGCGTGTTGTGATTCGGCGGCTGGATAATCATCTGCCACAACGGAAGCGTGAACGTCTCGCCTTTAGGGTTGGTATACGTCACGTCACGCCACAGGCTGGTATCCGTCTGTTCTGAAATATATTCGCGCATGTTCTTTTCCACCTCCACCCAATACGCGCGGATGGATTTCACATCGGGGAAATCTTTCGCATCGAGAAACTCGCCTTTTTCGCCGAGCCAGCGCTGACGCCACATCCGCTCCGAACTCATCATGTGGACGAAGAGCGCGTGAACGGAATCCCATGAATGTCCATGCTTATGGAAGAGTTGACTTTCAGTCAGCGTTTCCGCGACGGCAAGATAACGCTTGTTCGCCCAATAGTTGTATTCGTAGAGTTCGACCAAGTAATTTTTTAGATTCATGGATGATCCTTGTTTGAACGTTGGCAGGTTTAAAGGTTTCAACGTTCAAACTTGCCAACATGTCAACGGGCTTTTTTACCCTTCTTCAACATCTCGATCATTTTGACGATTCGATTCTGCCGCGTCTCTTCCTTCTTCGCTTCGTTGATCCACATTATGTATTCTCTTTTGTGCGTGTACGAAAGTTTATCGAAAAACGCTTTGGCTTCTTTGTGCTTCTTCAATTCTTTGAACAAATCTTTGGGAACTTCAATCACACGCGGCTCGGTATCCAACTCCACCGTGATCTTCACCTCATCGCCAAACGACTTGCCGATCTGCTCGCGGATGGATTTGAGGATGATCAGAATGTGATGCTCCGTCCCCATCCGCGCCAAAATCCCGCGATACGGAACTCCATCAAATGTGGCTTTGACCTTGGGCATCTTCGCGCCGAAGGCTTTCTCCACATCGAATGGAACGTCCACGAACGCGCCGCCTCCGCCTGCGTTTTGGATGGTCGCTTTGAAGGTGTGTTTTTTCATAAGTTTTCCTATGCTATGCCACTAACTTCAACTTTCTCATTCAATTCTGATTGCTCAAACATTTGCACATAAAAATCCTGCCGAGATAATCCAGACTTATCGCGAAGTTCGATCAATTCGTTTCTTGTTATCTTTTCAGGCATTGCAGGTAATTTGAATTCCTGTACAACAGTCACGCCAGTCACACCCGAGATTGCATCCTCGATTCTTCTTTTATGCCCCGCAGAAAGCGGGCTTGGGATACTGTCAAAACTAAACCATGCTACAGCAATGGTCTCGCCTTCCTGACATTTTATTTCCCCGCCAATCGGTTTCGCGACAAACAGCACCATGTAACCAGGGGACATATTACTTAACCGAGAGTAAACGCCGACCAATCTCGTCAATTCGACATCCAACCCTGTTTCCTCCTTTGTCTCTCGAATGGCTGCTTGGGCGATACTTTCTCCGTCTTCGATGCCTCCGCTTGGTAAAATCCATGTTTCAAAATCTTCACGTTGGGTCAACAAGATTTTACCTTCGTGAATGACTGCTACGTTTACTGCTAGTCCTGCCATGCTTCCTCGCTATTTACTTTCCTCTAAAAACTTCCTCGTCTGCTCAATTTTACTCTTCTCCACCTTCCCATTCCCTTCCCAATACTCCAACAATTGATTGATCGTCAACACCGCGTGCATGGAATAGCCCGCCCCCGCCAGCGACTCTTTCGCGCCCGATTGACGGTCAATCAGCACAACGACATCTTTCACGACCAAGCCCGCGCCTGTCAGCTTTTCGATGGCTTCGAATTTACTTCCGCCTGTGGTGGCGAGATCGTCAATGACCACGACCGTCTCGCCCGCGTGATACTCGCCTTCGATCTCGGCTTTCGTGCCATACGTTTTTACTTCCTTGCGTGGGTAGATCATGGGATAGTCTCCCGCGAGGGATATTGCAGTTACAATCGGAATCGCCGCGTAAGGTAAGCCTGCGATTCTGGAAAATTCGAGAATTGAGAGAATTGGAAGGTAGGCTTGAGCAATGTCCGACAGAAGTTTGGGATAGGTGATGATTCGGCGCAGATCAATGTAAATGGGACTCGTGAGTCCCGACTTGAGGGTGAACTCGCCGAATTTGATACAGCCTGCTTCGAGCAAGCCATCTGCCAGAGAATGAAGTGTGGCGTTCGTGTGGGTCATGCGTATCCTTTCTAATATTACAGCGCAAGGTAGGCGGACGTTAGAGAACGTCCGCCTACGCCCATAGCGTAAGAGACGCTCTCTAGCGTCGAACTTTGCGCTGTAAAACTAATAACCTCGTTCGAAATCAACTCTGTATTTCAATTCATCGCCGCGCAGATAACGCTGATAGTTTTCGATGAAGATTCGGACAATGTCCTCGGGCAAACTGGGCGCGGACGTGTGAAAGGTCAGCAACAGATTCGGCGTGGTCCAAAATGGATGTTCTTTCGGGAGCGGCTCCTGATCGAACACGTCCAATACCGCGCCCGCGATCTGCTTCGACTCGAGCGCATGGATCAACGCGGATTCGTCCACTGCGCCGCCGCGACCAACGTTGATGAAGATCGCGCGCGTCGGCAGAACGTCCAGCAATGACGCGTCCACAATGCGACGGGTCTCCGATGTGTTCGGCAGGACGCTGACCAGATAATCCAAGTCTTTGGCGAATTCGAGCAAATCGCTTCCGTGATAATAAACATCCACATCGGAGCAATCCTCGCTGGAGCGCGTATAACCGCGCACGGTCATTCCGAAATGCTTTGCTATCTTTGCAATGACCGCGCCGATCGAGCCGACGCCAAGCAACCCGATCGTCTTTCCGCGCAACATGCCCGTAGCGCTTGAGTCCCAGCGACGTTCCTGCTGGGCGCGATAACGTTCAAAAACCCGCCGCTCGTGATTGAGCAGATACCCGAACACATACTCAGACATCAAATCGCCGAACACGCCGCGCGCATTCGTCAACACATAATCGCGGCGCAGTGACGGATCGAGAAACTGCTCCACGCCCGCATACATGGATTGCGCCCAGCGCAGATTTTTCAATTTCATCAAGATCGGCTGAACAAGTTTCGGCTCGCCGAGGACAACATCACAATCCAAACCGACCGCCTCGGCTTCGGTTGCATTCGTTGCAGTGACAATTTCAAGTTCGGGCAATTCCGCTGTTTCAAGCAATCGCCGATATTTGTCGGCATGCCCCGATAGGATCAAAAGTTTAGCCATTAAGTTTTCCGATTTCGTTTCTGAGGCTCAAGATTTCATCGCGCATTTCCGCTGCAAGTCAGTATCAAGAGATCACGAAACCATCGCGTAGGTTGCGCTCTCTAGCGCAACCCTGGCGTTAGAGAACGCCAAATACGCGCTTTCGTGAAGTACTGAGTATCAATGGGAAAGTCAAATCATATCAGCCATAAAGAAATTCAACGATACGTTCCGCATCCATGACCGTTACAGGTATGCCCGACTTTTCAAACGAACGATTCGCTTTTGAAAATTTCAATTTAAATTCGAACCCTTGAAGAGTTTGATTAGTCTCCTCGAGGTAATCAATTTCGCTTCCATCGTACGTCCGCCAAAAGTACGAGGAACTCAGGCTTCGCCGATATTCGTTCATTTTCATCCGTTCGGCGATCATCCAGTTTTCGAATAGGGCGCCGCCGTCTGCGCGCGAATCCAGCGGATTGAAATTGCGAATGACCGCATTCCTCACGCCGACATCCCAAAAATAGATCTTTCTTAATTTCGAGAGCGTCCTTCTCTTGTTGCCCGCGTAGGGCGGCAGGCGGAAAATAACAAAACTACGTTCCAGCAGTTGCACATAACGCTCGACGGAGATTCGATCCATGCCGATGGTTTGGGCAAGTTCGGCGTACGAAACTTCCGACCCGATCTGCAAGGCAAGCGCCTGCACCAGCTTGTTCAAAGCCTCGGGGTTGCGAACCTGCTGAAGTTCCAAAATGTCGCGATACAAATAACTGGTGGCGATCTCTCTCACCTCACGCTCCTTACCCTCGTACGAGTCCTGCTGAATCACGCGCGGATAAGAGCCATACACAAGCAGGTCCGCCCATTTTTTTTGAATTTCCAATACATCCGCATCGGGGACGATTTCGGACAATGCCAGAGGATACAGGTTGTACACGAACTTTCTTCCCGTCAGCGGCTCTTGCGTGGAATCAAGCAGGTTGATCGTGGACGAGCCTGTAACGATCACCTGTCGTTGCGCGCCATAATGATCAACCAACAGTTTCAACGTCTGCCCGATGGTTTTTATCTTTTGCCCTTCGTCAACGAAAAGGACTTCCGCGTCTCCCACCATGCGCGTGAGACTTTCGAGGCTTTTATCGTTCAGCGCCTCGCGGTCTATTGGGTCGTCGCCATTGATGAAGCGGACTTTGCGCCCATCGAGTCGCTCCAGCGCCATTTGCGCCAAAGTCGTTTTGCCCGTCTGCCGCGCTCCGACGAGAATAATCACACGACCCTGGAAACAGTCGCTGACAAGGTTATTAGCGATAAGGCGGGAGTAAAGCATCATATTTTGGCGTAATTTCGTGAGTTAACTCATTTTATTACGCTATTATTCCTGTGTCAATTGCCTTTTGATCTGCAACATCTGATCACGGATTTCCGCCGCTGCCAACTTTGGATTTTTTGCCCGCGAGATTCCGCGCGAGATGGGGATCAACATCCCGCGTCCATCCCGACGTAAGCCTGCTCGCAACGCCGCTTCCAACTCCCCGCCCTGCGCGCCGACTCCAGGAGCGAGGAACCACAGATCGGGCGCGGCGGCACGGACGCGTTTCAACGCTTCGATGTGTGTTGCGCCGACGACGAGTCCGATGTTGTTGTTGGTGTTCCATGTTTGGGCGAGATGGGCGACATGCTCATAAAGAAAGAGGAAAGATGAAAGAGAGTCGTCCGTCTTTCCTCTTTCTTCTTTCATTATCTTTACATCTTGCAAATCTCCACTCCCCGCATTACTCGTCTTGCACAACAAGAACACGCCTCGTTCTGGATAATTTAAAAACGGATCAATCGAATCTTTTCCAAGATATGGACTCAACGTTATGCAATGCGCCCCAAGCGTTTCAAACGCGGACATTGCGTATGCCTCGGCAGTGGAGGCGATATCGCCGCGTTTGGCGTCTAGCACGACAGGGATCATCGAACCGAGTCGTTTTGATTCTTCGTCAATCGCTTCGATGACTTGTTTGAGCACTGTCCATCCCTCTGCGCCGAAGACTTCGAAGAACGCGGCGTTGGGTTTAAATGCCGCGGCGTAGGGAGCGGTCGCCTTAATGAGAGTCAAGCAGAAGTCGAGGGCTGAAGCGGCGCTGGGAGAACTCAACTCGCTGACGTGCGGGTCAAGTCCCACACAGAGCAATGAGGAGCAATCATCCACGCGCTTTTCGAGGAAGGTGAAGAAGGTTTCCATGTTGTGAAGTATACAAGTAGACACGTAGACAAGTACACACGTGTTTCCGTGTCTACCTGTTTACCTGTTTCCGTGTTTACGCCTTTCCCAACACCATCGCCAGCAACGCCATTCGCACATACAAACCATATTCCATCTGACGGAAATACGCGGCGCGAGGATCGTCGTCGAAATCCATGCTGATCTCGGTGACGCGCGGGAGCGGGTGCATCACGATCATTTTTTGTTTCGCGGCTTGCATGATGGCGGGATCGATCACATACGCGCCCTTGACCTTTTCGTAGTCGTCCGCGTTTTCGAAGCGTTCTTTCTGCACGCGCGTCACGTACAACACATCCGTTTCGGGCAAAACTTTTTCGAGCGACGAAAATTCGTTTTGCGAAATGCCTTTCTCGCTCACTTCGTCCATCACTTCTTTCGGCATCTTCAAAATATCGGGCGAGACGTAATTCAATTTTACGTTGAACAATGAAAGCAAACGCGCGAGCGAATGGACAGTGCGTCCGTATTTCAAGTCGCCGAGCATGGTGACGGTGAGACCATCGAAATGTTTGAGTTCTTCGTTGATCGTGAACGCGTCGAGCAATGCCTGTGTAGGATGTTCGCCCGCGCCGTCGCCCGCGTTGATGAGCGGTTTGCGCATCGCCTTCGCCGCGATCGCCGCCGATCCCGTTTCGGGATGACGCAACACGATCACATCGGCATAACATTCGAGCGTGCGCACGGTGTCGGTCAGCGTTTCGCCTTTCGTCACCGACGAATATTTCACCTCGTTGATCGGGATGACCGAGCCGCCGAGTCGTTCCATCGCGGCAGTGAACGACGACGACGTGCGCGTGGACGGCTCATAAAAAAGATTCGCTAAAATTTTTCCTTTCAGCAGATCGAACGTGCCGACGCGCTCGACCATTCCGCGCATCTCGTGCGCCACGCCGAAGACGTATTCCAAATCTTCGCGGCTGAACTGCTTGACGGAAACGATGTCTTTGCCATACCACGCGGCATTTTTGTTTTCGCCGAACGGCAGGTGGGGGGAGGATGAATTTGTTGGCATGGGGCTCCTTTTTGGTAATTGGTAATTTGTAATTGGTGATGGTCGAGTAACGAGCGTTTGTTGCGAGCGTATCGAGACCAGAGAATTGGAGACTGGAGATTAGAGACTAGCGGACTAAAAACCACGCTTCTTTCGACGGGGGAGGCTGGTTCTGTTTCATGGAAGTTTTCTACCCTTGCATTTTTTCTTTTCTCCATCGATATATTTCCAAAATAATGAGAATTAGTAATAATAATGCGATTAAACTTCCAAGAAAGATAGCAACTGCCGTTATCAAGTAACCCATTCCAATAGCAACAGCTGTTGGAAAATCTGCCGGTCCTCGAAAAACTCTTTCAGTACACCACACTTCACCGTTATCAAAAAGAGCAAAACTTGATACGGCAAGAGTGTCGTAATCAACTGCGTATCGAATCTCAAAAATTATCTGTTGTTGGAAAGGTTGTGGAGGAGCAGGAAGTTCAGCATACGGCGTATCGGTGATTTCGATTTCCTCTGGCAATATTTCTGCTGTTTGGTTTTCAATACTACAGTAGGGAACTGGCTTTGTAAGTTGTACTTCCCCTGAATCTGTTATGGCAAATACTCCCACGTTCGGGCGGTATATCAAGTTTAATACCGATTCCGATAACAATTCGATTTTTTGCCATTCAAGAGCAGGATTAACATAATCTTTCTGGTTCTTATGAAAGTCATCCATCCCGTTTTTATAATAAGTACTCGCCAGTAAAACACTCAGCGCAAAAACAGCACTGACAATTATTTTTGCTTTTGATGACTTGTAACGATCAGAGACAATATGTCTGACCAGCAAAAAAATTATGACTAATAAAACAATGGGGATTAAGCAGTCTAATGTTGATAGCATCCAGCTTCTCATATATTTGAAATCAACAATATTCATCTAAACAAATAATTCGCCAACGGAATGACATTGATCAACGGCTCTTCGTAAGGATGCACACTCTTTATCACCTTAATCGCCTCATTCACCAACTCGCGCTTGCAATTGACTTCCATTTTATATTCCGCCACTTCGCTGATCTCGCCAACTGTCCCTTCAAATGGATTCGCTCCCTCCATCGGGCGAAAAAATCCGCGCACGGTGGTCAGCGCGACGCAGTGATCGTAGTTGCCGATCACGCCCACGCCGATCTCTGAAAGCGCGTCGGCGAGTTTCATCGCGTGGTCTTGCGGTACGAAAATTTCGAGTTTTACGTCGGTGAAGTTTTGCATTACTGCCTCACATTTCTTCCATAACCTTGCTTAACCAAGATTTTCCCGTCTTCAAAAGCAGTTTTACCACGTAGTACCACTTTCCTCACCTTGCCTTTGACCTTCCACCCTTCGAAGGGAGTCCAGCCGCAGCGGGTGAATTGATCCGCGGCTTTGATCTCGTACTCAGCGGCCTCGTCCACTTCGATCCATGTTTCGGGTTGTTCGGGGAGTTTGAATATTTTGCGTGGGTTGATAACGCTTTTCTGAATTACATCGTCTATGGTCAAAAGCCTGCCCTGAGCCGCGCCGAAGGGTCCATCGTCCACAGCCGTAAGTAACAAAGGAAGTAATGTTTCCAGCCCAGGGAATCCCGGCGGAGGGTTCTCGGAATCTTTTTCTTTGAGGGTGTGAGGAGCGTGGTCGGTGGCGAAGCAGTCAATCACGTCCATGTTTTGCCAGAGGGCATCCACATCTTCTTTTGTGGCGAGGCGTGGGCGGACTTCAGCGCGACCCCCCGCTTCGACTTCGCTACCGCTCCGCTCAGCGCGAGAGGGCTTTGTTAGAAACAAATGATGCGGACACACCTCACACGTGACTTTGATTCCCTTTTCTTTCGCGGCTTTAATGAGCAGGATCTCTTCTTTCAGTGAAACGTGCGCGATGTGAACGGGACGGTCGTAGATGGCGGCGAAGAGAATCCCTGCCGCCATGGTGCGGGATTCGGAGTGCAGGACAATGGGAAAATCTTTGGGGAATTTCTCAAAGTGCGGCATCCACAGAGTCATGTCGTCGAGGCGGAGTTCGCCGAAGGTGGAGTCGAGGTACATTTTCAAGCCTGCGGCTTTGTTGGCGAGGGCGGCAACTTTGTCCGCGTTGTCGGGTCCCGCGCCGAGGAATTGGGCGTAGTCGCAACGCGCTTTTTGTTTGGCGGCATCTAGCGCGAGATTCAGAGTCGCTTTGTCGAAAATGGGCGGCTTGGTGTTGGGCATGGCGAGGATCATCGTCACGCCGCCCGCGAGCGCGGCTTGGGTGACAGAGTCCCAATCTTCTTTGTGGGTCTGCCCAGGTTCGCGGACGTGGACGTGAGGGTCAATTAAGCCAGGGAGTTTTAGCATGTTTCAGGTTCCAAGTTTCAGGCTGTTGCCAAAAGGCACACAAAAGATTACAATCGGAGCGTGAAATATTTTTCATGGAATGCAGAAAAGAACGAAACTCTAAAGACCGAACGCGGTCTTTCGTTTGAAGAGATCGTCTTTTATATCGACTCGGGGTTTCTGCTTGATGTGTTGGAACATCCGAATCAAGATAAGTATAAAGGACAGAAAATATTTGTTGTGCAGATGGAAGAATATGTTTATCTTGTTCCATTTGTCGAAAGTGATAATGAGATTTTTTTGAAAACAATAATTCCAAGCCGAAAAGCGACCAGGAAGTATTTGAAAGGAAGCGACGAATGACCGAACTAAAACTTGACAAGGATGAACTCGAACTGCTTGCCTCGTATGAGCAGGATGAGTGGAAATCCGCAAAAAGTGTGAAAGAGCAAAAAGAGAAATATCGAGCGTATGCGCGCGCCACCTTCAAAAAGGACAAACGTGTCAACATCCGCATTTCGTCAAAAGATCTAACAAGCTTACAAAAACGCGCCATTCGTGAAGGTGTTCCTTATCAAACCTTGATCGCTAGCGTGTTGCACAAATATGCCAGCGGAGGGCTGGTAGAGAAATAATTTGTGCATAAATATTCCCTCACCCCAGCCCTCTCCCAAAGGGAGAGGGAGTTAATTGGATAAAAAAAGAGAGCCGATGATGGCTCTCTTTTGAAGGGGGAAGAAAAGTTGGAGGAAACTGAATCAGGATGAAGGTCGAGAATGAAGCGGTTTGTCATGTCGGCGTGATTCTATGCGGGCGGGGGAATCTGTCAAGAGGCGGGGTATAATCCCGCCATAAATTTCGCAAGGAGAATAAGAACGATGGCGTATCAAAATTTAAAAGTGCCCGCGAGTGGGGCGAAGGTCTCGATCAATAATGGAAAGTTGAATGTGCCTGATAATCCGATCATCCCGTTCGTGGAGGGCGACGGCACGGGGCGCGATATTTGGCGCGCGTCGGTGAGGGTGTTCGATGCGGCGGTGCAAAAAGCGTACGGCGGCAAACGCAAAATCCATTGGATGGAAGTGTACGCGGGAGAGAAATCGTACAAGATGTTCCAGAGTTGGCTGCCCGATGAGACAGTGGAGGCGTTCACCGAATTTTTAGTTGGGATCAAGGGCCCGCTCACGACTCCCATTGGAGGCGGCATCCGCTCGTTGAACGTCGCGCTCCGCAAATTGCTCGACCTATATGTGTGCCTGCGACCTGTGCGCTATTTCAACGGCGTGCCTTCGCCTGTGAAGACTCCCGAAAAAGTGGACATGGTCATCTTCCGCGAGAACACGGAGGATATTTACGCGGGCATCGAGTTCGCCGACGGCACGGAAGATAACGCGAAGTTCAAAGCGTTGTTGAAAGAGTCGTTCCCGAAAGAGTATGCGAAGATTCGCTTCCCCGATTCGAGCGGAATCGGATTCAAACCTGTCTCCGTCGAAGGGACGGAACGACTCGTCCGCGCCGCGATTGACTATGCCCTGCTGAACAAGCGGCGCAGTATCAACTTCGTGCACAAGGGCAACATCATGAAGTTCACCGAGGGCGCGTTCAAAGATTGGGCGTATGACCTTGCCAAGCGCGAGTATCGCAACGATGTGGTGACAGAACGCGAAACATGGATCTTCAACAACAAAGAAAGCAAGCCCAATCTTTCTGTGGAAGATAACGCGAAGATCGTTGACCCTGGCTTCGGCATGATGTCGCCCGCGCAGCAAGCGGACATCAAAGCCGAAGTGGAAGACGCGTTGAAGTTATGGGGCACACACGGCGACGGAAAATGGAAGACCAAACTGCTGTTGAAAGATTCGATCGCCGACGTGACGTTGCAGTTCGTGCTTGTGCGTCCCGCGGATTTCGATGTGATCGCCACGATGAACCTCAATGGCGATTATCTTTCCGACGCGCTCGCCGCGCAGGTGGGCGGAATCGGAATCGCTCCTGGCGCGAACATCAACTATGTGACGGGTCACGCCATCTTCGAGGCGACTCACGGCACCGCGCCGAAGTACGCCGACTTGGATAAAGTGAACCCAGGCTCGGTGATTCTCTCAGGCGAGATGATGCTCCGCTACATGGGTTGGACCGAAGCGGCGGATTTGATCATCAAAGGCATGGAAGGCGCGATCCTGGCGAAGACCGTCACATTCGATTTTGCCCGTCACATGAGCGACGCGAAAGAAGTGAAATGCTCCGAGTTTGGTGATGCGGTTATCAAGTGGATGGATAAGACGCCAGTCAAGTCAAAGGTTGAAGGTTCAAGGTCGAAGGTTGCGGGGAAGAAGAAGGTTGTGACATCGTCCCCGAAGAGGAAGAAAGCCGCGGTGAAAAAGTCGGTCAAGAAAAAAGCGGCGAAGAAGAGTGCGAAGAAGAAAACAAGGAAGTAAAACAAAAGTCGGGATTTGAAAATCCCGACTTCTTTTATCGTGCCATATAGGCAATTGCTCTGCGTCTAACTTTCCACATAATTCGGCGGGCTAAAGCCCTGCCTCAGTTCGTGAAAGTCCGCTATTGTTCTTTTCTAAATTAATCGAGCAAAAAATCTAACCATTGAGACACGGAGACACAGAGAAAAACACTTTAAAAAACTCCGTGACTCAGTGTCTCCGTGGTTCAAAATGGCGTGGAAGGATTGCTCAGTTTAATTGTTAACCTGCAAAAGCGGACTCATTGCCCTAGCCCCGAAGGGGCTTCCATGTTCTGAGCAGGCGGCTTTAGCCCCGCGATTGCTCACGGATACACAAAAGACACCTGAGCAAGACATCGCGTTAGCGATCAAACGAATGGAAGAGTGTGTAGCAAGGAGAAGAAGGCAATGAGCGACGTAAAAAAATATATTCAAAAGCGCGTCTTGAAAGACAGGGTTTTTGCTTTGGGCTTTGAAGAGGGATACGCCGAATTCAAGATCGGCGTCATTCTTCGCCAGGCGCGCGAAGCGGCGGGTCTCACACAGGATGAGGTGGCGCGTAGATTGAAGACCAAGAAATCAGCCATCTCCCGCATCGAGAATCATGCGGACGATGTGAGGTTGTCCACACTACGAAAATACGCCGATGCCGTGGGGGCAAATCTACAAATCAGGCTGGCAAGTTAAAATAACAAGCCGTATCCGAAAGGATGCGGCTTGTTTTTGAAATCTGTTTACGAAGGCTAACTTTACTTCACATCCACCAACTCAACATCGAACACCAGAGTCGCGTTCGGCGGGATGACTCCGCCCGCGCCGCGCTCGCCGTAGGCAAGATCGGGCGGGATGATGAGCTGCGCCTTGCCGCCGACCTTCATCAACGCGATGCCTTCGTCCCAGCCTTTGATCACGCGTCCCTGCCCGAGCGGAAACGTGATCGGTTCGCCGCGCGAGACGGAACTGTCAAACACGCCTCCATCCTGAAATTTTCCCGTGTAATGCACGCTGACCGTCTTCCCCGCTTCGGCTTGCGCGCCAGCGCCTGCCTGCACTTCGATGTATTCCAATCCGCTTGCTGTTTTCATGGCGTCTCCAATCCAGAAATTTTTTCAGCAATTGTACCTGCTGTTTACAGAGAGTCTACATTTATTTTCAGTTTCGCGTGTGAGGGTGTACAATAACCCCGTTTCATTATTTTTTCGGAGGTATCAATGGGATTGAATCGAAACATCAGCCTGTCGGCGGGGTTGGGCTACAAGGGAGGAAGCGCATACCTGACGTACATCCTGCACCGCATCGGGGGAAGCGCGTTGTTCATCTTCTTCACGGTCTACATTCTTTCGCTATTGGGGATGGAATCCATGCAGGCACTGATGGGCAACTGGATCTTCCAAACGGTCTTTCTGACCTTCGGGCTGTTCCACGCCATCAACGGACTCCGCATCACCATCCTTGACCTCTCGCCCAAACTGATGAAGCATTACCGCGCCGCTATCAACATCGAGTGGGTGGCGTATATTTTGGTAGCGGGATTCGCTTTACTCGTTGTGTTCCGCAACGCGTTCGGAGGCTAACCATGGCGGCGAGAACTCTTTCCCTCAAGAAACGCGGTTTCACGTTTGAAGTTTTCATGTGGGCGTTCACGCGCTTCACTGTCATCGCCATGTATGGACTGATCATCGCGGGCATCCTTGGCGCGTTGAGTCTGAGTCAGCAAACAGGAATGAACGTCGGCGATATTTTGTATTGGGCATTCTTTCCGAACTTGGCGGAGAATCCTTTAGGTCAAGTTTGGATGACCATCCTCGCCAAGTTGATGGTCATCGCGTTCGTGCTAGTCGCGTGCGGACACGGCGTCCACGGCGTGTTGGAAATTTGGGACGATTACGTCACAAGCGAAAGCGCAAGGCGTTGGGCGCGGAATATTGTCATCACCTATGCGGTTGTGGCAAGCATTGTTGCGATGTATGTGATTTTGAGCGCGTAAACTCTTTAAACACGAAGGGCACAAAGAGCACTAAGGTTGGTTAACGAGATAAATAGCATGAGCTATGTAAAAGAAAATCTTTTGCCAAATGAAAAAATTCTATTTACCGCTAAGGTAAACCCTGCGATTGCCCTGCCATTAGCTTTCGCTGTCTTTTTTACATGTGTGCTTCTTGGCTTACTCTGGTACTGGATTTCAAGGATGCAACCCGACCCCGTATCAGGTACTTTCATGAAATCTTTTTACACAATTATTTTTTCATTTTTCACTATCTTACTTTCATTTGCAATGATTGGCGCCATAATTCGCACAATGATTTCATTGTTTACAACTGAGTTTGCAGTAACAAATAGACGAGTTATCGCAAAAACAGGTCTTATAAAAAGACGCTCCCTTGAGCTTTTTCTCGAAAAAGTAGAGAGTATAAATATTCGGCAAGACTTAATGGGAAGAATATTTAATTTTGGGATCGTTACAGTGACTGGCACTGGTGGGACGAAGGAAAGTTTCAGAGGTATAGTTGATCCTCTTGCAATACGAAAAAAAATAAATCAGGTAATCGAAACTTACATTAGACAACAAAAACCGCAATAGAATCCCAAAGACAAGGACCAATGCCTTGCCCTTCGTGTCCTTCGTGGTAAAAATATTTAGGAGCAATCATTCATGGCAAATATTCATCAGTTTGAAGTGATCGTGGTCGGCGCGGGCGGGGCGGGGCTCATGGCGGGACTCTACGCCTCGCGCGGCGCGAAGACGGCGGTCATCAGCAAGTTGTACCCGACGCGTTCGCACACAGGTGCGGCGCAGGGCGGAATCAGCGCGGCTCTCGGTAATTACGAGGAGGACAAGCCCGAGTGGCACATGTACGACACGGTCAAAGGGTCGGATTATTTGGGCGATCAAGACGCCATCGAATTTATGACGAGCGAAGCCATCCACGCGGTGCTTGAACTCGAACACATGGGTCTGCCATTTGACCGCACGCCCGAAGGACGCATCTCACAGCGTCCGTTTGGCGGGCATACGAATAATGAGACAGGCAAACCCGTCCGCCGAGCCGCGCACGCCGCCGACCGCACGGGTCACATGATCCTGCAAACGCTTTATCAGCAGTGCATCAAGAACAACGTCACGTTCTTCGACGAATACCAAGTAATTGATTTCATCATGGTGGATGGCAAAGCGACGGCGGTCGTCGCGATCGAATTAGCCACTGGCGAGTTTCATATCTTTCATGGAAAAGCGATCATCTTCGCGACGGGCGGGCATGGTCGCATCTTCGAGGTGACATCCAACGCTTACGCCTACAGCGGCGATGGCGCGGCGATCCTCTTCCGTCGCGGCATTCCGCTCGAAGACATGGAGTTCTTCCAGTTTCATCCGACGGGCATTTACAAACTCGGCATCCTCATCACCGAAGGCGCGCGAGGCGAAGGAGCGGTGCTGATCAACGGCAAGGGCGAGCGCTTCATGCCGAAGTACGCGCATACGGTCAAAGACTTGGCGTCGCGCGATGTGGTCAGCCGCGCGATCTACACCGAGATCAAAGAAGGTCGCGGCATTGACGGGAAAAATTATGTCTATTTGGATATCCGCCCTGAGACGGTTCACAAATATGCGGATGAAGACGGGCGCACCAACCCCGACGGCTCTCCGTACCGTATAACTGGTGACACTGTCCTGCAAAAGATTCCCGACATCGTGGATTTCTGTCGCGTCTACCTCGGAGTTGATCCTGTCACGCAAATGATGCCGACTCAGCCGACCGCGCATTACACGATGGGCGGAATTCCCACAACGAAATATGGCGAAGTGGTCGTTGACGATAAAGGCACGAAAGTCCCTGGGTTGTTCGCGGCGGGTGAGTGCGCGTGCGTGTCCGTTCACGGAGCGAATCGACTCGGCACGAACTCATTGCTCGATCTCGTCGTCTTTGGCAAACACGCGGGACTCAAAGCGGCGGAGTACGCCAAGTCCGCTGACTGGGCGAAACTGCCGCAGGATGCCGAAGCAGGCGCGAGGTCCGAATTTGAAGCGTTGCGGAATGGGTCGGGTAAAACGAATGCGTACGATCTATCCAATGAGATGAAGAAGGTCATGTTCGAGGAAGTCGGCATTTATCGAAATGAAAAAGATATGGCGTCGGCGTTGGAAAAAGTGCGCGACATGCAGGCGCGATTCAACGATGTGCGCGTGGGCGACACGGGAAAAATTTTCAACACCGAATTATTGAACGCGTGGGAACTCGGCAACATGCTCGCGGTGTCGGAGGCGGTGGCGGCAAGCGCGTTGAACCGCAAAGAGTCGCGCGGCGGACATGCGCGCGAGGATTATCCCGAACGCGACGATGAGAATTGGTTGAAGCACACGTTGATCACGAAAAAGAACGGCAAGTTGGAAATTAGTTATAAGCCTGTGGTGATCACAAAGTTTCAACCGAAGCCGAGAGTTTATTAATCACTCGGAATGTCATTCTGAGCGAAGCGAAGAATCTCTACGACGACATCAGAGACCCTTCGCTATCGCTCAGGGTGACATATCAAGCAAGAGACTGGAGACTGGAGATTATGGAAGTCACTGTAAAAATTTTTCGCTACAACCCCGAAAAAGATTCGCGCGGACATTACGAGTCCTACACAGTGGACGCGCATGAAAACGACCGCATCCTCGATGTGCTCGAGTTGATCAAAGGTCACAAGGACGGTTCGCTGGCGTTCCGTCGTTCGTGCGCTCACGGCGTGTGCGGCTCGGACGCGATGCGCATCAACGGGCGCAATATGCTGGCGTGCAAAACGCTGGTGCGTGATGTGGGCGCGAACATCACCGTCGAGCCGTTGCTTGGATTGAAAGTTGTAAAAGACATGATCGTGGACATGGAGCCGTTCTTCGATAACTACAAGAAGATGCTCCCGTATTTCATCAACGAGTCGCCGTTGCCTGCGGATGGAAAGGAACGCCTGCAATCTCCCGAACAACGCGCGCGCTTCGACGAAACGACGAAGTGCATTTTGTGTGCGGCTTGCACCACGTCTTGCCCGTCGTTCTGGGCGAGCGAGGAGTATTATGGTCCCGCCGCGTTGATGGCGGCTCACCGCTTCATCTTTGACAGCCGCGACGAGGGGGCGTCACAGCGTTTGCAAATTTTGAGCGACACGAACGGCACGGTGCGATGTCACACCGCGTATAACTGCACGAACGCTTGTCCGCGCGATATTCACATCACGGAAGCGATCGGTGAGTTGAAGTTGGCGATGGTGACGGGGAAGTTGGAGTAATTGGTGGTCGAGTAGCCCTGAGCGTTCGTTGCGAAGGGCGTATCGAGACCACAGGGTAATTGGTAAATAGTAATTGAGGATTGGGCAAGCCGTGTCTGTGAGGATGCGGCTTGTTTTTGTTTTAGGTTTATAATTTTCGTTGAAGGTTAGAGCAATAAGTTGTTCGGGATGGCGCTAAAGCCTTGTCATGGAATCAAGAAAGAGAGGTTGCATGATTAACCAGAACATATCAATCATTCGAGTCGTCGTATTGCTTTTGTTGATCCTCGCCCTGCTGGGACCGTGGGCGTTCGACCAAATCAATGTTCCCGCAGAGTATGACTGTTCGCCTTTTATCCGTTTGAATGGAGATTTCTGCGGTATGCCAATGTCGGGGATTCGGTTTTTTCAGTTATGGGTCGGCGGTTTTTTCTACATGCTTTTCGAATTGATCTCGGGGAAGTTCATGGGGCAGGGACAAGAATTTCTCCTCGTTCTTGCGATTCTGCCTTTACTACCGTTTTTCACCACATTGCTCCTGCTCTGGAAAAAAGACGCGCGTCAATTGCGAACCGCACACCTTATCGCATGGGCGCTGGCTTTGGTCTTAACATCCCTGTTTCTCATTGCCCAGATCAACGACTCTGTAACGGGCTTGTGGGGAGTTTGGTTTTACATCCTGCTGGCGGTCGGCGCAATTGTGATCGAGTATTTCGCGGCAAAGAATAATCCCGCTTCGAATATTTAACCCCAACGAGCCGTCTACTGGCTTTCCATCCAATACGAAATGAAGGGATCAGCCTGCTGCAAGGCGGCGATCTCCGCTTCACACATCAGGGACTGTTGCGCGGGCTGACCTTCCGCTTTATAGATCCGCCCGATCATGCGCGGATCGCTCCAGTGTTCGCGGTCCACGTAGCCGAGGCGGTAGTAATCGTCTCCACTTTCGTAGCACCAAGTCTGCCCGTAGATGATGATCGGTTCGGGAAGCGCGAGGATGAAGCGGGGAGTCAAATCAGAAAGAGATTCTGGATACCGCCCTTCCCGCGCGTAAAACGATTCGATGGCTTGAACGACTCGTTCCGCGTTCTGCGAAGTCAAGACTCGAAAGTCAACGCGTTGAGCCAGAGTCGAAACCCCGATCATCACAACAGGGAGGGACAGAAGATATAAAACGCCGACCATCTTGGTTCGGGACGGCAACGCGATGAGTAAAACAAGCCCTGAAAGCAGGACAGCAAAGATTGGAACGAACAACCAAAAATACCCAAGCGGATCATAGGTATTATCCCAAATCGTTAGAGAGTAAACCTTGAAGAGGTCCGCAATGACAAGAAGGATACCAACGAAAAAGACGGGAATGATAATTCGCGCTTGCGGCTCGGAAAAAGACAGCCTTAAACCCAAATATAACAAGAACGCCGCGTTGATCAGCGCAAGAGGCGTCAAGATCAACATCGCTGTCATTAGGTTGGAAAAGATTAGGGTAGTTGGGATAAGCAAAACTGTCAAAATGATCAAGCCTGTGATCAGAAGAAGGGATGTAAGCATTTTCATGGTCTGCCTTCCTTTTCTTACTTGACGGAATAAAAAAGAAAACGTATCGGGCAGATTCTGCTTAATATTTACCCCTCGAACTCGCGATGCACGCGGCTTATTTTGTTTCCGGGAGTACCAGCGGAATATCCAAAAACGGATGCTCGACCACCCGCACGGGTAAACCATACGCTTCAGCAATTCGTTCGGGCTGCAATACTTCCTTGGGCTTTCCCATCGCCGTGATGTTCCCCGCAACCATTAACGCGATTCGATCCGCGTAATGCGCCGCGAGATTCAAATCGTGCAGGGCAATTAACACGGCAAGATTATCTTTGCGGGCAAGGTCGCTCACCAGCTCCAACAAACTGACTTGATACTGTATATCCAAATGCGCGGTAGGCTCATCGAGCAGCAGGATCGGCGTAGACTGGCACAAGGCGCGCGCGAGTAAAACCCGTTGTTGTTCGCCGCCGGAGAGTTCGCCCACACGACGCTCGGCAAAATGAAACGCGCCCACACGCTGAAGCGATTGCCGCGCGATCTCTTCGTCGCTTTCCGATGGCTGACCTAAAAATCCAAGATAGGGCGTGCGCCCGAGCAATACGGTTTCCCAAACGGTAAACGCCGGTGGTAATGAAGCCGCCTGCGGAACGGTGGCAATATACTTCGCTCGTTGCATTGGGCTAAGCGAAGAAAAATCGTCCCCGTTCGTGCGGATGCGACCCGAATATGGAATCACCCCGCTCGCCGCGCGGATAAGCGTGGATTTGCCCGCGCCGTTCGGTCCGATCAGCGCGAGAACTTCGCCGCTTTGCACATCGAGCGAAAGGTTGTGCAAAATTTGGCGAGCGCCGTACTGCACAGAAAGGTTTTGGATCTTCAACATGTTATTCAGGATAACTCATATCAACCATTCGAGATCATTTTGAATAGAAGCCATCTCAAAAATGTCGCCTTTTTGGATGAATTAAAAGTTCACCTTATGCAGTACGGCAAGATTTTGCTCTTTTCTAAATTAATCGAGCAAAAAAAACCTAACCACGGAGACACGGAGACACAGAGAAAAGCAAATAAAAAACTCCGTGACTCTGTGTCTCCATGGTTCAAAATGCAGAGGAAGGATTGCTCGGTTTAATTGTTAATCTGCAAAAATTTGCAGTACGGAACAGCGCGTAAGGCGAGTTAAAAGATCAAGTACCAATATAACGCGATCTCGTCCAATGGCGGGTTCAGGGCTTTATACAATTCCATATCGAACCCGCGCAGTTCAAAACCGCAACTTTCATAGAGCAGGCAGGCGTTTACATTGATATCCTGCGTTTCAAGGAACACACCAGGGAAACCTTTTGTCCGCGCCCAATCAATGGCGCGACTCATTAATGCGCGTCCAATGCCGCGCCGACGAAATTTGGAATCCACTCCAAGATCGTTTACATACCCGTAGTTATTCCAGTGTTTTTGCACTTCAATCTGCCCTGCAAGTTCATTATCCGCATACGCAAAAAAGAGATTCCTGTCCGGGTCGCTGTCGTATGCCATGAAATCGGTCACGCGCCTGCCGTCGTATTTTTTTGTATAAGGAGGCACGTTCACGACCGTATAAGATATCTTTCCTCTTTCGGCGCGCAGAACCAATTTGGAAGTTACCAGGAAGGAATCGTCAAATTGACGATAGTCTTTGTCGTTATCTTTGTCGATTTCGCGGATGGAGATTTCCATGTTTACCAATATCCTTGATTTTTTGCGGTTTTCAATACCCACAAAAAGAACGGCGCGCCTACCAGAGCGGTAATGATCCCAACGGGAATCTCTTGCGGCGCGATGACGACCCTCGCGAGGATATCGGAGAGGAGCAGGGCAGTCGCGCCGCCGAGGATGCTGAGGGGGAGTAAACGCCGGTAATCGGGACCAAACCACAATCGGGTGAGATGCGGGACGATCAGTCCAACGAATCCGATGATGCCTGAAAATGATACAGCCGCGGCGGTCGCCAGCGAAGAGGCAGTCAAAATGATTCGTTTTGCGCGCGAGACGTTAAGCCCGAGTTGTTGCGCCTGGTCGTCGCCGAATTGCAGGAGGTTTAGCGCGTGACCACAGAAAGCCAGGATGCCAAGCCCAATAATAAGGTATGGCATAATCGCAAGGATCGCCGCCCACCCGCTTTGACTCGCGCCGCCGAGAAGCCAGCCCAGCGCGCGACGGACTTCGCTGGTGGAGCGGATCATGAGGAATGAGGTGAGCGAGGTGGCAAACGATGAAAAGGCAACGCCAGCGAGGATAAGGTTGGTTGTCGGTATCGTCCGACCAACACGCGCCAGTAAATATACAATGAAGACTGTGAGAAGCGCGGCAATGAACGCCGCGAGTGGAATTGCCATCAGCCCCCAGAACGAATAGGGCCACTGGATCGACATGGCGATCACCGCGCCCAGCCCCGCGCCCGATGCAACGCCGATGAGGAACGGGTCAGCCAGCGGGTTACGGAATAAGCCTTGATATGCCGCTCCGCTCCCACCCAATGCCGCGCCGGTGAGCGCGATGAGGATCGTGCGCGGCAGGCGTATCTTCCAAAGAATCGAATGGTTGATCTCTGTGCCGTTGCCGAGAATGGTTTGCCATAACTCTTGCGGTGAAATAAAAACAGAGCCGATGGCAAGGCTGAGGAGGAGAGCAATCAAAAGAAAGAGAAGAGATGAAAGATAAGGGCGCATGGGGGAGCGTAAATACGGAAACGGGCAGACAAGTAAACACAGGCGCGCGCGTCTACTTGTCTACTCGTGTGCCTGTTTACATTCTACTTGAACAACTCGGGGTGCAATAATTTCGCCAATTGCTCCAGCCCATCCACCAAGCGCGGACCCGGTCGGCTGACCATGTTATCGTCGAAAGGGAAAATTTGATTATTTTTCACCGCATCGAGCGCATCCCAGCCGGCGCGGGCGAGCACCGCTTCGGGGGTTACGCCCCACATCGAATCGCCGAGGATGATCGCCGATGGGTTCGCGGCAACGATTTGTTCCAAACTTACTTGCGGATACGCGTCGGTGATGCCAGCCAGCGTTACAAGGTTGGCTCCGCCAGCGCGCTGAATCAACAGATCGCCGAATGTGCCGGGTCCATACGAGTAGGGTTTTGACGCGTCCGTCGCGTCGATCTCATAAAAGACTGTTGGGCGCGCGGAGATGGGCGCGATCTTTTCATCCACCGCGGCGACGCGCGCTTCAAGCGAGTCGATGAGGTCCGTTACGTCATGCCCTGTGAGTTGACCGACAACATCGAGGTTGACGTACATTTCTTCGAGCGTGACGGGATTCTTCAGGTAAAACACGGTCAATCCCAAATCTTCGAGTTGCTTCACAAGTTCGGGCGTATTGATCTCGGCGGCAAGCACCAAGTCGGGTTCGAGCGCCACGATGGCTTCCGCGTTATATTCGCCGAACGACCCGCCAATGGAATCGATCGACGCGGCTTCTGCGGGATAATCGGAAAATTCATCCCGTCCGACCACCTGTGAGCCTGCTCCAATGGCGAAGAGGATCTCCGTGTTGGAAGGGGCGAGCGAAACGATTCGCTGAGGGGTTGTTTCGAGCGTGATTTCGCGCCCAAGCCCATCGGTATAGCGTTTGGCTGGTATTTCGGTCGGCGCGGCAGTGACGGGCGCCTCGGTGGCGGCGACCGTAGGCGCAACAGGCGCAACTGTCGGCGTGGTTTGCGGCGCGCAGGCGCTCAACAGGGCGATGAGTAAAATCAATGGTAAAGTCTTGCGTAACATGGTTTCTCCTAAAAGTGTGGTACGACCGACTTAAGCCGGCCATACTTGGTTGTACGAATCAAAATCCCCAGCCAAAGCCGGGGAGGTTGGGGAGGCAATCCGAGTCTAGCCGTCCTCCACCTCCTTTCCGCGAGAGTGTGGTGAACCGACCAGAGCGGGCGACCTGACTTATTTAGTCTCCTAGTCGGCTAGTCTGATCGTCATCCAGTCGTTTGTGTTCGACTAGGAGACTAGGAGACTAGGTGACTATTTGACCAACATCACAGTTGCGCGACAGTGTTGGAATTTCACCAACTTCGCCGCTGGCTGATCGATAAATTGTGGCGCGATTGTATGCCCGTTGGAAACGCCCGTCAAGTGTATAATTGGAAAAATCATTCTGGCTGTGTTGAACCCCACTAAAGTGAGGCGACCATGAATTCCGAATTTAGAATATCCTCCGAACAACGGCAGGCAGAGGTGCCCATCACCATTTTCCGCGTGTCTGGCTGGCTCGATGCGCAAGGTGAAAGCCGCCTGCTGGAGGAAGCTCGGGTCGCCTATGATGGCGGCGCGCGATACCTGCTGATCGACATGAGCGACCTCGATACGCTCACCAGCGCCGGCATGCGCGCACTACAAAAGGTTTATCTGATCTTCACCCCAAAAGAAGAGCATTTCAAAGTGGCGCATATGAAATTATGCAACGCGCCAGCCCAGATCTACAACGTACTAGGTATTACAGGGTTTTTGCAGAATATCCCCATGTATGAAAGCCTGGACGGCGCGCTCGAGTCGTTCGGCAAAGAGTAACCACCACATTTACGAAAGGCTCATCAGTGACCTGAAGAGCCTTTTTTGTCGCTATTTCTCTCGCATCCTGTTCCAAATCCAGTCATTACTGCGGAAAACCTTTGTAAACCCATTGCAAGTTTGGGTCTATCCGGCAAAGGCTACAATTGCCCTAATTTTTAATCTCATGCCAACGTATTTTTCCATTTATATTGTTTTGCTGATCATTTCGGCCGCCATAACCTTTTCCGCTTCGTTGATCGCCCGGAAAAGGAAGGCGCCTGGCTCGTCCACATTACGGGCGCTTCTGGTTGTCCTGTCGATATGGTCTGCCTCTGCCGCCGCGCAACACTTCCAGGAAGGTTTCGCGGCGAAGGTCTTCTGGTTGAACGTGATGGTGATTGCCGTTGCCGCCACGCCGATCTTGTTCATGACCTTCATTTTGAAATTCACCGGAAACCTGGCCTGGGTCACACGCCGCACCTTGACAGTGCTTTATACCATTTCGATCGTATTCGTCCTCCTTCAATGGACCAATTCATACCATCATCTCTCTCTTTCCTCAGTGCAACTGGTCAGGCAGGATGGTTTCTCCGTGCTTGAAATTCAACGCGGACCGATCTATTTTATCAACCTGGTGTTTGCCTATGGTATGGTGGCAACTGGCATTCTGACTCTGATTCGCGAGGCGTTACGCGCAAGCCATTTGTATAGAAATCAATACCATCTGCTTCTGTTCGGTTGCGGTATTCCACTGGTGTTCAGTGTGTATAGACAGATCGAATATAACTCATTCGGCAATCTCGATATCTCTCCGATGAGTTTTGGCATTACCGGCATGATTTTCGTCTTTGGCACGCTCCGCACCCACTTCATGCATCTGATTCCCGTGGCGCGCACTCACTTGATCGAAAACATGGGAGATGGCGTGCTAGTGCTCGACCCCCAAAACCGGATTGCAGATCTCAACCCAGCCATGGAGGTATTACTGGCAGAACGACCACAGGAACTTCTAGGCAAAAGCGCCTTCGAGGTTTTCGGCGGCTGGGTGGAAAAAACGAGCGCAATTTTCGGCGATTCCGAACTGAAAACCGAGGTTCGCCTTCCATCGATGCCATCCCATATTCTGGACTTACGCATGACACCGCTCTACGATAAGAGCGGACTTGTCAACGGTAGACTGCTTGTCTTTCGAGATATTACCGAACGCAAAGAAGTTGAAAAAAGGCTCCGCGACGCCAACTTCCGCATGAAATCGCAACTCATTGAAATCGGAATCCTGCAAAGCCAGTTGCGCGAGCAGGCGGTGCGTGATCCGCTCACCGGGTTGTTTAACCGCCGCTACCTCGAAGAAACGCTGGATCGGGAACTTGCCCGAGCCGCAAGGGAATCCTACCCTGTGTCCATCATCATGATCGATATCGACCACTTCAAACAGGTCAACGATACCTATGGTCATGAAGCAGGTGATGTGATGTTGAAAGGGTTGGGAGAAGTACTGATGAAACACAGCCGACGCGGCGATTTTGTCTGCCGCTATGGCGGCGAGGAGTTCATCATCGTCATGCCGAATATGACTCCCGGCATCGTGCAGGAACGCGCGGCAACTTTGCGGCAGTCGCTCAAAGCCCTCGCTGTGCAGTACGGCAATCATATATTGACCGCAACCTATTCGATGGGCATCGCCTCCTACCCAGCCAACGGCGATACACGCGATTCATTCCTACGCGCCGCAGACATGGCGATGTACGCCGCTAAAAACGCCGGGCGGGATGACATCCGCTCATTCGATGAGATCGAGGCAATGGTCAAGTAAACAAGAAGTTCATGGGGTGTTTGCAAATCTTACGAATTCCTAACCGCTGTGTGATTCTGAATAACATTGGAGTATGATGGGCTTCGATGAATGTGCGTTCCATTCTCGTGGTGGAAGATGAAGCCAGCATTGCCGAGGTGGTAAGCCTGTATCTCAAACGCGCCGGGTTTGCAGTGCAAGTCGCTTCAGCCGGCAAACAGGCGATGAGTATCTTCGAGCGACAGCCGCCGGATTTCGTCATCCTCGACTTGATGCTTCCCGAGGTGGACGGTTTGGCGCTCACACGTTGGATGCGCGACCGGTCAGATGTGCCGATCATCATGTTGACGGCGCGGCGGGAGGAGACAGACCGCATCGCCGGGCTGGAGATGGGAGCCGATGATTATGTGGTCAAGCCGTTCAGCCCGCAGGAGCTGGTGAGCCGGGTGCGGGCGGTGATGCGGCGTGGGGCGCGGGAGCAGGCAGAGGAGGGGAATGACCGGGCGATATCCTTCAATGATGTGTCCATCGACCCACGTAGTCGTGTGGTCAAAGCGCGCGACTCCGATGTAGAATTGACGGCGAAGGAATTCGATCTGCTCTATTTGTTAATGCGTCACCCAAAACAGGTGTTCACTCGCGATCAGTTACTTGAGCGCGTGTGGGGCGGGGCGCAATACATCGACCCGGGCACTGTAACCGTGCATGTGCGTCGCGTGCGCGAAAAGATCGAACTCGACGCTTCGAAACCCGCGCGATTACTCACCGTGTGGGGCGTCGGCTATAAATTTGAACCGTAAGATGAAAACACTCTTTTCACGAACTCCTCTTGTTTTTCGATTAATTCTCGGCGCGGCGGTCATCGTTGCGATCACGCTGGGCATCTTCACGCTGGTAATGTTCCCGCCAATGAAAGATATTACCAACCTGGCGTTATACCTCAGCGTTACGGCATTGGTTTCGGCGGTTATTGGCTATCTTGCGTATTCCCTTGGTTGGATCCACATGTCGCCCACCCTGCGTTGGACTCTGCTGGGCGGATATATCCTCGCCAGCGTTCTAACGTTCTTCAATGTGTGGTTCTCAGCGCAGATGATGTTCTCAAGCCAGCACGATCTCCTGCTCGCCATTGTTTTATTGGTGTTTGCCGGCGGCATGGCAACCGTGCTCGGATATTTTCTCTCCGGCACGATCACACAACGCATTCAACTGCTCAAGAATGCGGCGGAAAATATCGCTCACGGGGAACTGAACACGCGCGTGCCTGTGCAGGGTCATGATGAAGTGGCAGGACTGGCAAAAACCTTTAACCAGATGGCGGAACAGTTACAGGAAAGCGACAGCAAGCAACGCGAACTCGAACACATGCGCCGCGACCTGATCGCCTGGGTGGGTCACGATCTGCAAACTCCGCTCACCTCAGTGCGCGCCATTTTGGAGGCGTTATCTGACGGCGTGGTCGAAGATCCCGAGACCGCCAGCCGATATTTACGCACAGCCCAACGCGATGTGAACTCGCTTTCCTCGTTGATCGACGATCTCTTCCAAATGGCGCAACTCGATACCGGGGGCTTTCCGCTCGACCGCCAGAACGCCTCGCTCAGCGACCTCGTTTCAGACACGCTCGAAAGTTTCACCGAACCCGCCAAGCAACGCGAGATCAAACTCGAAGGCAATGTAGAGTACAACGTAGACCCGGTCAACATGGATACGCAAGCCATTGGGCGCGTGCTCAACAACCTGATCGGCAACGCCTTGCGGCACACACCCGACCAGGGACGCGTTAGTGTATGGGCGCATCGCACCGGCAAGGGTATCGAAGTCACCATCAGCGACACAGGCGAGGGTATTCGCGAGGAAGACCTGCCGCATGTGTTCGAAAGTTTTTACCGCGGCGATGCGGCTCGTTCGCGCAGTCGCGGCACGGGCGCCGGGCTGGGGCTGGCAATTGCGCGCGGCATTGTGCAGGCGCACGGCGGCGTAATCCGCGTCGAGAGCAAGCCGGGTAGAGGCACGCTGTTCACCTTCAACATCCCTTAACAAACTTCTCAGAGGGGCGTAATCTTTTTGTAAGGAAGTAATCCTACAATTCATGCATCAAGGAACATGAGTGATGAAACGCCTCTGTCATGCGTACGGCAAGGCGAACCTTGCCACGCCATGCAACGCGTAGATCAACAATGCCGCACAGACTCGCCAGATACGATATAAATTTTCATCATTGAGGTGAACCGTGAACGATCAATACAAATCCGTCCCTGTAAAATCATCCGAGATCACGCCGTATTCGCAATACCTTTCGCGGCGCGAATTTCTCAAAGCCGCGGGCATCCTCAGCGGATCGGCGCTTCTGGCGGCATGCGCGCCCAAGGTAGCCGCAACAGTCATTCCTGGCGAGGAAGCGCCGCCTGTCGAAGTCAAATTCGATGAATTGGGAGATCCATCCAATACCTTTGAAGATATCACAAACTACAATAACTACTATGAATTCACCACAAACAAAGAGGCGGTGGCTCCGCTTTCAAAAGATTTCAACACCAACCCATGGACGGTGGAAGTCTACGGCTTGGTGAGGCAACCCAAGACCTACGGTATCGAAGATTTGTTGAGTAAATTCACACAGGAGGAGCGCATCTATCGCCTGCGCTGTGTGGAGGCGTGGAGCATGGTCATCCCGTGGACCGGGTTCACGCTTTCGTCCATTCTGAACGACGTGACCCCAACATCAAAGGCGAAGTACGTGCGTTTTGAATCGGTCTATCGCCCGGAAGAATTGCCGGGGCAAGCGAGTCCCTTTTACCCGTGGCCCTACCAGGAGGGGTTGCGCCTCGATGAAGCCATGAACGACTTGACGATCCTCGCCACCGGGTTATACGGTGAACCGATGCCCAACCAGAACGGCGCGCCGATCCGCCTTGTTGTGCCATGGAAGTATGGGTTTAAATCCATCAAGGCAGTGACAAAGATCGAACTCGTGGAGGAACAACCGAGCACATTATGGAACAGCGTGGGATCGACAGAATACGGCTTTTATTCGAATGTAAACCCGGAACGCCCACACCCGCGCTGGTCGCAGGCATCGGAACGCCGCATCGGCGAATTGAAACGCCGCCCCACCCTGATGTTCAATGGGTACGCCGAACAAGTGGCTGGGATGTACGCCGGCATGGATTTGATCGAAAATTATTAGCCTGTTTCGCGCGGCAACGCGAACGTTGCCATCCGATAGGAGGTTGAATTTCTCATTCACCCCGCCAGGCGCAAAGTGAACTTTGCGGTACTATATATACTTATGTTGAAAAAAATCTTTTCGCGTTACACCCCTCTCCAAATTGGCATACACATCTATGCGTGGTCTGTGCTGGTCATTCTTGCGTTCAAACTCATCACAGGCGATCTCTCGGCAAACCCAATTCAGGAATTGGAGCAACGCACGGGGCGTCATGCCATTACCTTGCTGATCCTTTCTCTGGCTTGCACGCCGTTGAACACGCTCTTCAAATGGAGCGAATTACTCAAACGCCGCCGCGCGCTTGGGCTGTACGCCTTCATGTACGCCACGATCCATATCATCATTTTCATGTTCGACTATGGTCTGGCATGGAGTTTTATCGTTCAAAACATTATCGAGAAGCCGTATATCCTTGTAGGGCTGGCGGGTTTCCTCCTGTTGATTCCGCTTGCCGCTAGTTCGTTCGATATCTGGAAGAAGCGCCTCGGCAAACGATGGAAACGAATTCACCAGACGATCTACTTCATCGTCCCGTTGTTGTTATTGCATTATGCGTGGGGCAAGAAAGGCGATTTCTTCGCCTTGCAAGGCGAAATCATCCGCCCGTTGATCTACACGGTGATCGCAGTCATTCTGCTCGTTATGCGTATTCCGCCTATTCGACGGTTTCTCGCCTCCCTGCCCAGCCGCATCTTGCTTCTAGCGCGGAAGCGGGGAACGCAGCCTGAGACGACCGTGTAGGGCGCGTTCCCTCGCAAAATAATGGAAATTAACAAATAAACGCCGTAACCGTGTAGTTGACGTTCTCTAACGTCAAGGGGCGCGTAACACCTGCCTGATTTGCCGTGCAAATCACGGGCGGTGCCAGGGGAGAACGCACTCTACGCCACTTCGCAAAGTAAACTTTGCGGTACGTTAGAACATTCCCTTTAGGAACAGCAACAGCCCCACAATCGCCAGAGGGACGCCGACGATGGCGCCGATAACGGTCAGGCTGATGATGCCGCCGACGAGCATAAGCACAATGCCGAGGATCATCGCCACGAGCCGACCCGTGAGTTCGACGATCACCGCCAGCAGTTTCCAGATGGCGGCAAAGGGCCACAAATACCAGGGGATGTGTTTTGTATGAGTTGTCATTTTTACCTCCGAAAAATAAACTTACAAAACGATATACGAGTTTTCCGTACAAAAGTGGCAACTGACAAATCGACGGGCGTGTTTTATAATGCCACACATGCCTAAAAAATCTACAATAATTGAAGAACAACTGATTCTAGACCCCAAAAGCAGCACTTTCATTGCCGAATCTACGACCGCCGAGAAAGACGAAAACACCATCACATTTAAAGCGAGTCATTTTTACGCCGCGCTCAGCGTGTTGACGTTTTTCTTCGGTCTCCTTGCCGGTTACGCAGTGTGGGGAACCGACCTGTTTGCAAAGGCAGGCGCGGCGCCTCAGGCGGCGAATCAGGCGCAAGTGGCGGAGGAACCGCAGGTTATCCGTTACGATATCCCGACCGAGGGGTATCCCGCTTTTGGTCCCGAAGACGCGCCCATCACCATCGTCGAGTTCAGCGATTTTCAATGTCCGTTTTGCAAGCGCTGGTTCGCAGAAGTGTACGAGCCCCTGCTCGCGGAATACGAGGGACAAATCCGCTTTGTGTATCGGAACCTGCCGCTCACGTCCATTCACCCCGACGCGTTCTCAGCCGCCGAAGCCGCCCTGTGCGCCAATGAACAAAACGCCTTTTGGGGTTTCCACGATAAACTGCTCAGCGGGGATCTGTTGGGAAGCAGTGTGTATACCCAGTATGCAAGCGATTTGAACCTGAACGCATCTTCCTTTGAGGCTTGTATGAAGGCTGGAACTTATCGAGCAATGATTCAGGAGGACAGCGACTTTGCCATCAACATGGGCGTCAACTCCACGCCGACCTTCTTCATCAATGGGCTGGCGGTGATCGGGGCGCAGCCCATCGAGGTGTTCAGGCAGGTGATCGACAAGGAACTGGCGGGCGAATTTCCGCCATAGTCTTTATTTGCAATAAGGGACAGAATCTTTCCGGATGCCGAAGAACGCAGACGTAGAGAGTGTTTCTTAAATCCAAAACCTTATTCTTTTTGTACACGGATTTCACGGAGCGCGCGGAAAAAGACGATTTTTAAAAGATTCATTCAGTGAAATCCGTGGCGTCTGTGTCTAAAAAGAAGTTCGGGTAGGGTCGGGTACGACACAATTTTGAGGAGGAATGCCGTGAAAAAATTTGTCGCGGTGGCTGGGAATATCGGCGTGGGAAAATCGACGCTGGTGCAGATGCTTTGCTCGCGCATGGGTTGGGAGCCGTTCTATGAGCCGGTGGCCCAAAACCCATACCTCGCCGATTTTTATGCGAACATGGATTCATGGTCGTTCCATTCGCAGGTCTTTTTTCTCACACACCGACTGCGCTCGCACTTCCAACTCACGCAACATTCCGACTCAGTAATTCAAGATCGGAGCGTGTATGAGGATGCCGAGATCTTCGCGCAAAACCTGTATCTACAGGGGCACATTCAAGAGCGTGATTACAATACCTACCGCGATCTTTACGAGACAATGCTCCGCTTCCTCCCGCCGCCCGATCTGGTAATTTACCTGCGGGCTTCGGTCTCCACGTTGATGGGACGCATCTCGAACCGCGGGCGCGACTATGAGCGCACCATCTCCGCCGATTACCTGCACGGACTCAATAACCTGTACGAAACATGGATCGATAACTTCACCCTGTGTCCCATCCTTGCGGTTCCCGCCGACGATTTGGACTTTGTCTCACACCCCGGGCATTTGCGCCTCATCGTCCAAAAAGTGGACGAGAAACTGACCGGTAAAGAGGAGGTTGTGTTCGAACCCGAGGAAGTGGCAAACGCGGCGCAGGATTAACAAGTACGGCGGTCTCATTACAAGACCGCCGTTTTTTTAGTCTAAAAATATCTCCCATTTGCCCGTGTAATTTGGCAGGGGCTGTTCGCCAAACCAGCCGGTGTCATCCCAATAGGGACGGCTCCAAATGTTATTTCCAAACGGAGCGCATTCTGCGATATAAAAATCCAGCGGGAGAGTGTCTGCCACTGGGCAGAACGAAGTATCCGCGCTCGAGCCAACGCCGGGAGCGCCGCCTGATGAATTCTTCAAACCCGGGGTAGGGAAGCAGTTCCGGTTCCAATCGTCCAGCCCGCCATTATCCGGCAGGCGGCAGAAGGACTGATCGGGATAGCGGGCAAGCGAGTAGTTGTAAGCGTCCATCAACGACCCATTCGGTTTGAGCAGACGCACCCCGTCGCCGCCGTCGCTCAACAGTAAGCCCGTTTTGCTACCGTAGAACACGATCCGTTCGCCGGGCGCCAGCGTGATGGAGGGAAGCGCAAATGGTTTCGAGCCGACGTTCGCTTCATCGTCCAATGTATACCCGCTCAGGTTGACGGAGATCGTGCCGTGGTTGATGATCTCGATAAATTCATCGCCGGTGTTGACGAAACCGTCGTTGTTCCAATCGCGCCCCGGGCGCGGCAGGAATTCGTTGATGGCAACGAGGGGAGGCGGGGGAGGAGGTGGTGGTGTGGCTGTCTTGTTTTTTGTCGGTGTGATAGTTCCGATAGGAGTTGGCGTCGGGTTTCCACAAAGCACGATTGTACTTAAATAGTTTTGCGGCTCGCTAGGGTTTCGTTGGAAAAAATCAGAAGCATTATTACCTGAATCAACACAGTTCCCCCCTGTACCCGATTTGCGTTCGTAACTTCGATCTGTATCTGAATTCAATGACACTAACGCAGTTTCCTCCTTAAATGCTGAACCTGCGCTGAGACCAACTTGGTCAATAGGTGTATTATTACCTAAGGTCAAGGCGACACCGCCATCTGCTGTAATTCCTGTAGAGTAGGTTGCGTCTGCCGCTACGCCATCCACATTTGAAATATTTGCGAGGAGGTAATGTTGGCCTGGCGCCAAAAAAACATCTGTTGTAAACACGTAACGATCAGAAACAGAACCAGCGCTATTCGACCCTCTGATTTTCATACCATTCAAATTTACTATTACGCTAGTGGTAGGATTATATAGCTCAATAAATTCATCGGAAGCCCCTCCTGAACCTCGAAAACGAAGTTCACTGATTACAATTGATGTTGCTAAGGTAAAAGGAGTGGTTGTCCTAGTTGGAGTAGAAGTTCTCGTAGGCGTAATGGTTGCAGTAGAGGTCGAAGTTACTGTTGGAGTAAGTGTTGGGGTTAAGGTAAGGGTCGGGGTTGGGGTTGGATTGCCGCATAACGTAACCGGGCTCAATAAGTTTTGCGGATCACTATCACGAAGAATAAAATCTGCAAGGTTGTTGTCTGTGTCAACGCAATACCCTGAAATATCGGGGATTCTCTCGTATCCTCGATCCGCATTATTTGTTAGTGGAGATAAATTGGTCGGATCAACATACGTGGTGGCATTGCACATGCCAACTTGATCCACCAGAGTGGAACTACTATCAAAAATAGCGATCCCGCCGTCATCATCGATCGCCCAGTTGCTGTTGTGACGATAATCGGGTGCCACAGTTCCTGAATAGGAAAAAGCGGAAAGCAGGTAATGTTGTCCTTGATTTAAAACAGGAGCGGGAACGCTCGGAATTATCGCCAATATTTCTGTCGTGGTACCGCACCCACTGGATTTTGCTATTGTCCACCCGGAAATATCGATAGGCGAACCCGTCGGATTGAACAATTCGATAAGCTCGTCATTTACCCCGCCCGATCCTCTCGTTCTAAATTCACTGATGACGATTGTCGTCGCCGCCTGTTTCATCGGCGCTGCCCTCACCGGCTGAATGACCGGCGCAACCAAACCTCCGCACACCGCGGCGATCAACAACACAAAAGACAAACTGCGCCAGAAAAACTTCGATTTTTTCATGGGTACAAGACGAAACAAAGACGGTGAAGTGACATCGTCTTTGGAGAATTATAAACCACCCTGTTTGAAATGCCAGCGTGGCTTAGCGAGGATGAGTGGCGAAACAAGTGTGTAAAAATCATCTTTGCCACAGAGAACACTGATCCCATAGAGAGAAAAACTCATAATCTCTGTGAACTCTGTGGCTTTACACACCCAAATAGCCGCTCCCTAGCGCGGCTCAACGACAAACTTGATGGCAGTGCGCACCTTATCGTCGATCGTCACATCCGCAAATTCCGGCATACAGACTACGTGGATATTGTCGTTTTTCAAATACCCAGTTGCCAGAGCCAGAGCCTTCACAGCCTGGTTCACTGCTCCGGCGCCGATCGCCTGCACTTCCGCCCGTTTGAACTCGCGCACCACCCCCGCAATTGCCCCGGCAACGGCAGCGGTACGGGAGTTGGCTGAAACCTTGATCATGTCCATGATGGACCTCCCAAAGGGTAAAGAGGGGCCGATGTAAAGATTGTACAGGATTCGTTAAAGAGATTCAAGCATATATTATAAGAATAATATGATTTAGTATCAGTAGTAGGGGTTGTGGATGATGTGGATGAGCGAGAGTCTGCCTCATATGTGGGATATCCGCTCGCGCCTCCCTCCACGAGTGGGGCTGAATCGCCACTGGCAACGCCGCCTCACTTGTGGAAAGAATCGGGATGAATCTGTCCACATCCCATCCACAAAAAGTGAAAAGTTACCCACAAATCCATATATTGGAAGTTTCGTCCATCTCCCGCCCATATATGGGGGTTCCATATCGGGCTCAAACAAGGAGGCTAGACTACTTCTCCACAAGACGTGCCACTTATCCACAAAAAGAGGCAACTTATCCACAAAAGGGATGTCTGGACAACGATCGAAGAAACGGAGAATCCCCTAAATGTGGCTGGGCGGGGTCATTCTGCGAATAATGGAATAGGTTCGCCCAGCACTGGAATGGGCTCCGAAACGTACAGATCGAGAAATGCTCCCACCGTGGCGAGTAACTCTCGAAAATTCCAGATCATCAACGAGGAACTCCAGAAACGGCGGGTATTTGCTTCCACGCCTACAGCCTCCACCCCCAGCGCATTGCAAAGAAACAAGGCGCGCGGCAAATGAAATTTCTGCGTGACTAGAAGCACATCGTCTGCCTGAAAGACCTCTTTCGCCCGGTAGCAGGTATCGTAGGTGCGTCTACCGGCATAGTCCAAAGCAATCGCTTCTTCGGGAACGCCAATCGAAAGCGCATATTGACGCATGGATTCGGGTTCGTTGTATTCTAAAACGCTGTTATCCCCGCTCATCAGCAGTTTTTCCACCTTGCCTGAAAAATACAGGTCGGCGGCAGTTTCCACCCTGTCGCGCAGTATGGTGGTCGGGGTTCCATCCCTTCGCAAGCCGGCGCCGAACACGATGGCGAGTTGTTTTTTAGGCGCATTCTCTTTCTGGTAAATGCGGTTTATGGAATGGACAGCTGTCACCAGGCGCGGAAAGACCAACCCTGAGAGGCCGATCAGCCCCAGAAGCGCCACGCCGCGTCGTATAATTTTTTTGCTCTTATTTTTTCTCATATTGAATGTTGCAGACGTTTTTTGTGTCCGAATGTTACAGGTCATTTTCGCCGTAAAGACTAACAAACCTGTAAATGAAGTGAAACCTTTTAAGTCTTGAATTTTTGATGGAAATAGATATACTGTAAAAAGTTCTGAGGATGTCCCTCAGGCAACCAATTTATTAGAAAGGAATAATACCATGTTGTTCGCACCCAAAGAAAAAGGCCAGGGCCTCGTCGAGTACGCGATTATCATCGCTCTCGTGGCTATCGTCGTGATTGCGGTCATGCAGTTGCTCGGACCCAAGATCGGCAATACCTTCTCCAGTATCAATGACTCCCTGCCGTAACCCGCTCAAACGAGCACAAAAAAGCCCCACCGTATGGTGGGGCTTTTTTGTTGTAACCATCCCTGTATGAACATCGTCCTATTTGAACAAGTGACAGCGCTGTAGGACCTCCCCAGCAGGGCGGCTACAGCCATCTCAGGAAGGAATACAGATGTTATTTTCGCCAACAGAAAAAGGACAGGGGCTGGTAGAGTATGCGATCATTATTGTTCTCGTGGCTATTCTTGTGATTGTTATCGTCGGGGCGCTCGGTGAGAAAACCGGCGGCACATTTAGTTCCATTAGTAATTCACTGCCCTAATATTACTTGAGCAGGGAAGCCAGATCGATAGCAGACGCATCGACCAGAGCGCGGAATTCGGCATAAAAACCGTCATTCACCTGCTGAAATTCGTCGATATTGTAGGCTGTCTTGAATGCAGATTTTCCGTCCGTGGTTTGCATGACGACGGGGATAGCGCTTGCAAACAGGTCTCGCATCGGCTGGGGCATGGCGGAGGAAAATACAAATATGTCGTAGGGGATAATCTCGGGAATCCTCCAGATCACGATCACCTGTTCCATCAAATCGGGGAACTGATCTTCCAGGGAGGGGAATTTCCGCGCATCGATGTACGTGGCGCCAAATTCACATATTCCGCTTGCATATAGCGAACGCACAACGGTCGGATGCCCCTCCACGAAGGCGGCGGGTTTGGTGGTAATGCCGCTGGACTGCAAATACCCGAAAGGGATCACGTAACCGGAGAGCGAACGTTCATCGCTCCAACAAGGTTTCCGATCGTTGAATTGGGCGAGGGCAATCGCCGGATCATCATCCGTGTTCATTTCGCTCAAAGGGTTGAAGAACGGGGTAAACCCAGCCTTGCGTTGCGCAAGGAATTGCGCGCCATACTGACTTTTTCCATCTTTCAAAACCGCATAAGCGGCTTTTACCGTTTCGTTTTGATATGCCAGCGCATAAGCATACGGATCGAGAAGCGCGATATGAGCATTCCCTTTCTGAAAGGCTTCCACGAGCGCCATCTCAGAGTCGGGAAGGATCGTGACCACCGTGTACCCGGTGCGCTCTTTCAGTTGGGAGGCTATCAAGTTGGCAGACTCGATCGCCTCTTGCGAAGATACAGATGGCGACAGGGCGAGGATCAGTGGATTTTCCGGCGTGCCAAGTTCAGCGGAGGAAGGCGGCGGGGTGAACGTCTCAGTGACGATGCCGAGAACCGGGGTTGGCGTCGGTTCGGCAGCGCCCAGGCGCGGCAAATTACAACCGACTGCCAGAATAAAAGCGACTACGAAAATCAACCGGGGAAAAGGATTCCGATTCATGTCTTTGCCGGGGGATTATAATATGTGCATGAAAAATAATAATTCTCTCTCCATCCTGATTCTGATCGTGATCGGAGTTGCCGCGTACATGATCGTGCAGACCGTGCGCGAGGGAGCCAAAACTGCGACCCAACCCTTCCAGCAGGTGAATGAGGCGAATCGCGCCCTGCAAACGCAGATGGCGAACCTGATGAACCCCACGCCGACGATCATCCCCGACCCGATCACTTATATCAACGAGATTCGCGCATTGGCGCGGCTCGAAACGATCCAATACAGCGTGGAGAAAGTGATCACCGGCGAGACCGGCGGCGGGACGTTCGCCACATTTTTCGGCGATAAGATTTTGTTCGTCGGTCACGGCACTGTCATCGCCGGTATCGACATGGAAAAACTCGCGCCCGAAAATATGCGCTACGAAAACGGCGTGCTCTCTGTGCAATTGCCCCCGACTGAAATTTTCATCGCCACCCTCGATAACGAAAAATCATACGTCTATGATCGGCAAACCGGCGTGCTGACCAAACCCGACCCGAACCTCGAAACCCTCGTCAGACAAAAGGCGGAGGAGGAAATCCTCAAAGCCGCATTGGAAGACGGCATCCTTAATCAAGCGCAGATCAACGCCGAGACCTACCTGTTCAAATTTTTTGCCGCGCTGGGTTTCCCGAACACGATCTTCCTCGATAACCCCAACTAAACTCGTTCTGTCCACGAGGGGTGATCGTATTTTGCGCGGACGAGTTCATCTGTCATTTTAGATTCGGATTCAGATAACTTGCCCTCTTCCAACTGGATTCTCAACTGCGCCTCAAAAGCGCGAACGTAAGCCTGCGCCGCCTCACCCCAACCGACAACACGCCCCAACGCCGCTTCGACAGTGATCGCCCGCTCCAGCAATCGCCTGGATGCGTTTTCACGAGCCGATTCGTCCTCAAAGGCAAGCGCCCGGCAGATTCGCGTCAGGTCGCCTGTCAGCGGCAGGGAGCCATGTTGCAGAACGCCCTCTTTTTTGCGGGCTTGCGCCGAGCCGATCAATTTTTTCCCGTTCACTGTGATCTCATAAGTGGAGGGGACTTCAAAGCAGACCGGGTTGTTGTTTGGCGCTTCGCTCGCTTTTTCCTCTTTCATTTCCACGGCAACATGTAGAGATTTCACGGCGAGCGCCAACGCCTGCGCGAGGCGGTTGTAACTTTCGAGCACAGTTCCCGCCACGCGCGGCTCGTCATTGGGAGCGATGATCGAATAGGTTAACTCGTCGGTGTGGAGGATTGCCCGCCCACCGGTGACGCGCCGCACCACTTCCCAGTGTTGCGCTTTCAGTCGCTGAGTGTCCACATCTGCGAAGGGCTGGGCGTACCCAAGTGAGAGACAAGCCGGGGTCCAGGCATACAGCCGTAAGGTTGGGGGCGAATCGCCGCGTCCAATGTGATGAAGGGTGGCTTCATCTACCGCCATGTTCCACGCTCCCCTTGCCGGAGGGGTGATGAGAAGCCGCCAGAGTGTCATGTCAATATTATAATAGTCGCGTGAAGCGAGAGGGGAATGAGGTAAAGTAAGAGAAGGACTTTCTTATATTTCGGAATTTCAAGCGATGAAAAAGGAAAATAAATCGAAGACGAAGCGAAAAACGGTGAAGCCTGCGGGGGAGGCAGATTCGCGCCGCTTGGATGAGGCCGGAAAGAAAGAGCCGAAGCAGGTGGGGAATAGAATTAACCTCAACGAAAAAGGGGTGCGCCAGCTCATCGACCTGGACCCGCATTATATTTTTGCAAAAGACGCGGAGGGGAGGTACATTCTCGCCAACCAGGCGATGGCTGGTAAGTATCAGCTCACTGTGGAGGAGTTGATCGGCAAAACCGACGCGGATCTTCCCATTGTGCCTGAGATCACCGCGCGTTTCCGCTTGCAAGACCTGGACGTGATTCGTTCTGGAAAGCCAAAGCATATTCCGGAAGAGTTGGTCTTTGACCAAGATGGGACGCCTCGGATTCTTTCAACCACGAAAATCCCCTTCATATTTTCCGACACGAATGAACCCGCGGTGTTGGGAATCTCGGTGGATATCACTGAACTCAAGCGCATTGAAAAGGAGTTACGCGAGAGCGAAGCGCGTTTGCTCACCGTTCTTGAGTCTTCCCCTATTCCAATGATGTTGAATTCGCTCGATGATGGCATTGTGCTGTACGCTAATTCTGCCACGGAAGAACTATTTGGAAGGTCGCTTTCCGATTTGGTGGGTAGTAAGGCGGCGGATTATTATGTGAATCCGAAAGACCGTTTCCACGTAGTGGATGAGATCGCCCAACATGGATCGTTCCGCGATCATCAGGTATTGCTGAAGAAGTCGAATGGAGCCGGGTTTTGGGCGTCGCTTTCATCTGAAAAAACGGTGTTGGAAGGAAGAGACTGCATCCTGAGTTGTATTTACGAAATCTCCGAACGTAAGCGCGCGGAGGCGTTGCAGTCGGCGGTTTATCAAATTAGCGAGGCGGCAAATAGTTCCTCCAGTTTGGATGAGTTATATCGTTCGGTTCATTCGATCATTGGGCAGGTGATGCCCGCCCGAAATTTTTTTATCTCTTTATACGATGAAGAGAACGACCTGTTGAGTTTTCCATATTACGTGGATGAGATGGATGATGAGCCCTCCCTTGCGCCATCCAAGCCGGGTCATGGGATGACCGAATACGTTCTTCGCACAGGGAAGCCGGTGCTGAACGATCAGGCAGATTTCGAAGAATTGGCGCGCCTCGGAGAGGTTGAATTGGTGGGGTCTCCCTCACCGATCTGGATTGGCGTGCCTCTCGTGATTGAAGATCGTACGATCGGCGTGATCGCCTTGCAGGATTATCACGACGCCAACGTATACACCGAACGCGAATTGCGGATGCTGGAATATGTTTCAGAGCAGGTGGCAAAAGCCATCGAACGGACGCGCCTGTATGAAGAGGCACAACGAAAGAACCGCATCCTGACGGCGTTACAAGAGGCGACTCTTTCCATCGTCAAGCAGACTGAACTTTCAGAAGTGCTTCAGGCGATTTTGACCCAAGCGAAGGTGTTGTTCGACGCAAACAGCAGTTATATCTACCTCGTCTCGCCGGACGAAACGGACTTGATGTTCGTGCTGGCGATCGGGCAGGGGCAACACAACACAGGAGCGCGACTCAAGCCCGGTGAAGGGCTTGCCGGAAAAGTGTGGCAGACCGGTGAGGCTATTTATGTGCCGGATTATCAATCCTGGGAGGGCAGGTCGTACCAGTTTTCAAATACCTCCTTCCATTCAATCGCGGGTGTTCCCTTAGCTTCTGGCAATAAAGTGGTCGGTGTGCTGGGCGTTACTTATCAAGAGACGGGACGGCACTTCAGCCAGAATGATATCGAGTTGCTCGCGCGTTTTGCGCAACTCGCATCCATTGCGTATGAAAATGCCCGGTTATATGCCTTGAGCCGCCAGGAACTCGCCGAACGAGAGCAGGCTGAGGCGCTTCAAGCCGCCATCTATCGTATCAGCGATGCGACCAGTTCCGACATCGGCATGGAGGAGTTTTATGGCGTGATCCATGAATCCTTGAAAGGCGTGATGGTCGCAGAGAATTTCTATATCGCTTTTTACGATCGTGAAACAGGACTCTTGAGTTTTCCATATCACGCGGATGAGAAAGATGAAACGCCGCCGCCCGCCCCGTTAGGCAAAGGTCCCACTTCCTATGTGATACGAAACAGCAGATCGTTATTGGGGAAATCTGAAACCATGAAGGAGTTGGAAGAGCGCGGTACCCTGATCCCCAACGGCACGCGTTCCATAGATTGGCTGGGGGTGCCGTTGAAGATACGGAATGAAACGGTCGGCGTCATGGCGGTACAAGCATATGATGAAAACGTTCGCTACACCCAGCGCGACCTTGATATCTTGAGTTATGTTTCCAATCAGGTAGCATCCTCCATCGAACGCAAGCAGGCAGAGATCGCTCTGAAGGCAAGCGAGGAGCAATATCGCGAGCTGTATCAAAACAACCCGTTGATGTTATTTACGTTGAGTTTAGATGGAACGATCCTTGCCATGAATCAGTCGGCGATCACGCAATTGGAATATCCGCAGGATGAGTTGATCGGAAAACATATCCTGTCCGTTATCCATCCTGAAGATCAGGCGGTTGTCTGGAAGGCCCTGAGAGAGTTCGCCTTGAGCCCGGTGCAAGAGGCGCCCTGGGAATTCCGTCAGGTGACCCAAAGCGGCAAGATAATCTGGATATCGGAAACATCGCGCATGATCTCGGTGACCGGCGGCGGGCAGGCGATCCTGGTCGTTTGCGATGATATTACCAAACGCAAACAGGCGGAGGCAGACTTACAGACCAGCGAGTCGCGGTACCGTCTGTCGGCGCGCGCCACGAACGATGTGATCTGGGAGTGGGATATCCTGGCCAATGACAAAGTTTGGAGCGAGAATCTCCAAATTTTATTCGGGTACAACAGGCAGGAGTTGAAAAAAGATTCGCAGTGGTGGGAAAATCACATCCACCCTCATGATAGTCAGCGAGTTTTGGAAAAGTTGAACAATGCGCTGTTGAATGAAGAAACGATCTGGGAGGATGAATATCGTTTTCTGCGGAGCGCCGGATCGGCGGCATATGTGATCGACCGCGGTTATATCGAGCGCGACTCCAGCGGGAAACCCATCCGCATGATTGGCGCCATGTCTGATATTACCGACCGTAGGCGCCGCGAGGATGAATTGGGCGCTCTGGCATCGGTCAGCGCGGCGCTCCGCGTGGCGGGTCCGCGCAATGAAATTTTGCAGGTTGTGCTTGATCAGGTAATGCTACAGTTCGAGGCGCGAGGCGGGGCGCTTATACTCAAACGCGCGGGAACGGATATCCTTGTTGTTGAAGCGGCGGGCGGAGAATGGAGTGGATGTGTAGGATCCAAAGACCCCCCCAGCGGAGATGTAAGTCGCCAAGTGATGGAAAGCGGAACTCCCTGCGTCATCGACGATCTGGCGCAGGATGTGTCGATGAGTTTGAACGCGGGTATGAAAAAAACAGGCAGTTTCATTAGTGTGCCGCTTAGCACACCGGCTGGCATGATCGGCGTAATGAATATCGTGCGCGCGGCGGCGTTCCGTTCGGAAGATATGCGTCTCATGATGAACATTGCCGATATGGCGGCAAATGCCATTCAACGCGCATCCGCGTACGAGCAACTGAAACGGCAAATTGAGAGTATCAGGATATTACGCACCATCGACATGTTCATCGCCAGCGGCGCCGACTTACACCTGACCCTGCAGGCGATCGTCAACCAGGCGATTGCGCACCTCGGTTGCGATGCCGTCAGTATCCTAATGCTCAACCAGTCTATTCACGCCCTGGAATTTGCGGAAGGGACCGGTTTCCGCACAGCCGGCGTCAGGCAAACCTCGCTGCGTCTGGGAGAGGGGTTCGCCGGGCAGGCTGTATTGAAACGAGAAACGATCAAGGTGGATGATCTGGCATCCCTAAAAGATCACCCGCTGCATGTGTTGGAAGGGTTCGCCTGTTATTATGGCGTGCCATTGATCGCCAAAGGGGATGTAAAAGGCGTGATGGAGGTTCTTCATCGAACCAACATCGAAGCAGACCGGGAGTGGCTGGATTTTCTCGAATCGCTCGCCGCTCAAGCGGCGCTTGCCATAGACAACGCCTCCCTTTTCAGCAGTCTCCAACGTTCGAATATGGAATTGGGTATTGCGTACGAATCCACGCTCGAGGGATGGTCTGCCGCGTTGGATATGCGTGACCGGGAAACCGAGGGGCATACCCAGCGTGTGACCAATCTCACTTTGGTTCTTGCCGAAGCAATGGGAGTTGGTGAAAAGGATCGCATGCAGATCCGCCGGGGCGCCCTCCTGCATGATATTGGCAAAATGGGCATTCCCGACCGTATTCTCCTCAAGCCCGACATTCTGACCGGCGATGAGTGGGAGATCATGCGGCAGCATCCGGTCTATGCCCAGCGATTACTCTATCCTATTCCACACTTGCGCCCCGCGCTGGATATTCCGTATTGTCATCATGAACGGTGGGATGGTTCCGGTTACCCGCGTGGGTTGAAGGATGAACATATTCCGCTGGCGGCTCGTATCTTTGCAGTGGCAGATGTGTGGGACGCGCTTTGCTCCGACCGTCCCTATCGTCCGGCGTGGGAACGCGACAAAGCGCTGAGTTACATTAAATCGCTTTCGGGCGTACACTTCGACCCGAAGGTGGTGGAAGTCTTTATTCAGTTAGTTGGGGAAGGAAAGTAATTTTCTACATAGTCTCAGCGGGCAGATTGAACTGTCTTCATTTCAGCAAGGGCTGACTGGATGTTCTCTTCCGTAAGATCTTCCAAGGGAGGTCTCACCGCCCAGCGCGGCAAGCCATGCAATTGGCGCATCAATGCTTTCAAGGCAGGCGGGAATGGCAGATACTTCTCGAGAATATGGCGCTTCTCGGTTACCCGCGCCTGTGCCTGACCGGGGTCTTTTCCGGCTTGGATCAAATCCCACACTTCACGCAGATCGGGCGAGATCAAATTGGCGGGCGCGGTGATGCAACCAGCCGCATGATATTCCATTGCCATTTGCAAATACGAATCGGTGCCGTTCAGCACGAGCAGGTCCGAGCCGAAGGTATCGCCAACACTGCGGGCAAAATCGGCATCGTGCGACGAATCTTTGATACCGGCAAACTGATTCGGGAATGCATCCTTCAACCGCTTAAGCAAAGGGATGGAAAACCCGATTCCGATCAACGGGGGAATGTGATACCCAATTATAAATTTGTCCGCAGGAACGGCTTTGCGAATCACCTCGCTGAACCAGGCGAATAACCCGTCATCGGTTGCTTTGCGAAAGTAATAAGGCGGCACAACTAGCACAGCGTCGTACCCTAGGTCGAAGGCAAGTCTCGTTAATTCGATCGTCTCCGTCAGGCTCGGGGTACCGGTGCCGGCGATCAGGCGGCTTCCCGCCGGTTGGTTCTCTTTGAGCGCGCGCATCACGTCTTCGCGTTCCTTTGAGGAGAATGAAGGGCCTTCACCGGTGGTGCCGAAGAGAACGATGCCATGACAGCCTCGAGAGGTGAGAAAATTTGCCAGGGCTGGCACAGAATCAAGGTCGAGAGTGGAAGCGTCTTTGAGCGGCGTGACCGCCGCGGCATACACGCCGGCGAGTGGGTGGGATGATGTCATGATTTTTTCTTCTCCGTTTTTTGTTTTTTCTTTTTCACCGTCGCGGCTTGATCGCCTTTCATGCCGAAAAAATCGCGCGCGGCGGCATCAGGCGGTTGTAAAGGCATGCCTTCCTGCGATTCCAAGTAATGCTGATGGTCGAGTACCCAGAGGTAAAGATCGCCTTCAGTTTTGTCTGGAAATTCTTTGATGATGTTGGTTTCGCGGATGACATGCACGATCGGCATGTACACATGATCGTACCAGTGGTTGATCGCTTCCTCTTCGGAGATATCCCGTTTCCAGTCCAGCCCCATGAAGTAACGATGCACGGCGATGTGCTCCAACATACGCTCGAAACCATCCGGGATGGTGAGCTTGATATTTGCTTCGGGTTTGAGTTTATCCAGCGACGTGCGTTCGAGAAAGCGAACTTTGTCGTGGATAATCTCCAGGTCTTCAGGGCGGATATCCGGCGTGATGTTGACGCGCGTCGAACATTCGCGCACCTCCGCGTCGATAAATATTTGATTTTGTTCGCGCGCCACCGAAACCCGGTGATGACCGTCGACAACAAAGTACACCTGTCCCACTTTGTATAGCACAACGGGCGGCAGGCTCACATCTTCGTAGAACGCGCGGTTGACGCTTTGCCAGCGCGAGGAAAGGGCGCTGGAGGCGGGCATGAACACGCGGTCGAATTCATGGTAGCGGTTCAGGCTTCCCGCGATCTGATCGACGCGCACGGTTTGCACGCCACGGTAAATGGGACCGCCGATGTGAAGTTTCTCTTTGATATCTTCATAGGAAAGCAGTGTCGTCCGGTGACCGGAGAGCGAATCCCAGACGCGGTGCATGAACGCTTTGAAACGCGCCCGTTGAAAGTCGGCTTGTGTTTTTTCGTTCAGTGGATCAGACATGGTTTGTGTTAGTGATTCACTTCCACTATTTTGTAGGGAAAGATGTTCATGATCGTTGTCAATCCGCGCCTCGTTTCGGATGGCGAAAGGTTGCGCCGTTGGAAGTGGGTGTGACCGTGGAAATGATAGCGCGGCTTGGCAATACGGAGAAGCCAGTTGATGGCATGGATGCCGCGATGCGCCTGTGATTCTTCATCGTGGATGCCGTAGGGAGGCGAATGCGTGATGAGAATATCGAGGGCGCGGCCGAATTTCACGCGATTAACGAGCAAAGCGGGGAGCAGTTGCAAGGCTCTGAAATATGCTTCTGCCTGACTGTATTGGTTTACTCCATCCGGGCGGTAGCGGATGGAGCCGCCGAAGCCGCCGATCAAAAACCGTTTATGGCGGACCAGCTTCAAGTCGATGTTCGAACCGCCTTCCGCATGGGCGAGCGGGTTCGACGGGCTGAAGGCGGGGTCATGGTTCCCCGGTACATAAAACAAGGGAACGTTTAGCATGCTAACGATGTTTTCCAGGTAGGTGTAGGGCAGGTCGCCGCACCCTACAATGAGTTGCACATCCTTGAATTGACCGTTCGCGCACAGGTTGTACAAACGCTCGATCACTTCATCGCTGACGGCGAGGATTTTCACAAACGGTATTGTGCCGCAGAATGAGCAAGTCTGCAAGGCAAAAGAACACCCTACGAATTTGAAAGTACAAGCGTTTAGGTAGTTGTCAAACGAAGCGTGGCAAACTATAATTTGCCAACCTAGGAGACCGGTTCTGGAAACTAGAATATTTCCTGAGTTATCCGATGATCGGGGTGGCAAGAATTCTTCCGCTCCGCGTCAACTTGTGGCTGGCGTTACGCTTGTCAACCGTTATTCGATTCAAGATGTGATCGGCGTCGGCGGCATGGGGTCGGTGTATCGCGCGCGCGACATGCACTTCCCAAACGTGACCAAACTTGTGGCGGTGAAGGAGATGATCAACTCCGCGCCCGACCCGCTTGTGCGGCAGACCATCGTTCAAAATTTCGAGCGCGAAGCGAACTTGCTTGCCACGCTCAACCATCCCTCCATCCCGCGCATCAACGATTATTTTTCCCTCGACAGCCGCTCGTACCTTGTCCTTGATTTTGTTCACGGCAAGGATATGGAGGCGATCATCAGCGATACCAATGGGTTCCTTCCCGAGGAACAGGTGTTGGGCTGGGCGGTCGAGTTGTGCGATGTGCTGGAATATCTTCATCGCCACAAACCAGACCCGATCATCTTCCGCGATATGAAGCCATCCAACGTGATGATCAACAGCAACGGCGATATAGTGCTCGTGGATTTCGGCATCGCTAAAACATTCCAAACTGGAATCAAGGGGACGATGATCGGCACAGAGGGGTATTCGCCTCCCGAGCAATATCGCGGCGAAGCCACCCCTTCGGCGGATATTTACGCTTTAGGCGCGACGATTCACCACGCCCTCACCCGACGCGACCCGCGCCTCGAGCCTCCTTTTTCATTTGCCGAGCGCCCGCTTCGACGCATCAATACGGCTGTTTCAACCGAGTTGGAGGCAGTCGTCGCCCGAGCGTTGGAATATAACCCGGAAAGTCGTTTTCCCACCGCGGCAGATATGAAGCAAGCATTGTTGGGCGTAGCGAAGAAGACCGGCGCATTAGGACGGATGAAGACGCAGACCACTCCCATTACGCAAGCCGGCGGGATCAAACCTCTGTGGGCGTTCAAATGCGAAGATGAAGTGCGCGGCACGCCCACCATTCACCAGGGCGCGTTGTACATCGGATCGTACGATAACAATCTCTACGCCTTGAACGCGGCAGACGGCAAATTCCAATGGAAATACCCGGCCGACGGCGGGATCGTTTCGCGCCCGGCTTTATATGACGGGAATATTTACTTTGGATCCGAAGATAAACGCTTGCATGTGGTGAGCGCGCGCTCGGGCAAGGTGGTGTGGACGTATTACACGGAAGGCCCCATTCGGTCTTCACCTCGCATTGCTGAGGGACATGCCTTTATCGGTTCCGATGACGGCTATTTGCATGCGGTGAACCTGAATTCGGGCAGGGCTTCGTGGCGGTTCGAAGCCGCAGACGCTGTCCGTTCCACGCCGTTTGTTATGAACGATCTTGTGTATATCGGGTGCGAGACTGGTGATTATTACGCTGTAGATTATCGCGGGGAGTTGAAATGGCGTTTCCATGCCAAGCGGGCGATTACCTCATCCACAGTAGGGTCGGCAAACACGATTTACTTTACCTCCGTTGATGCCACTTTATACGCGCTCGACCCCAAAAACGGCTGGCCCCTCTGGCGTTTCCGTCTGGGCAAGCCATCCATCAGCACGCCATGTATCATCGATGATTTTGTTTTTGTCGGCGCGGCGGATGGATTTATCTACGCTGTCGATGCGAGAAATTCCAAAGAAGTCTGGAGATATCGCACCGAACATCAGGTGAACGGTTCGCCAGTGATCTACAAAGATTCTTTATATTGTGGATCCGTCGATGGAAATCTGTACTGCCTCGAATATCGCACAGGCCGCCTGCGTTGGAAATTTGCAACGCAGGGAGCGATCACAGGTTCGCCGCTTGTGTATGATGATATTGTTTATGTTGGTTCCACCGATCATCAAGTGTATGCCCTGCTTGCATGACAAGGAGTCTTTGTGCTAAAAAAATTTTTCGACTGGTTGTTTGGAAGAAAACCCTCCCCTGAGAAAACCCAGGATGTAACCCAAACCGCGCCTCTCACCGAGGAACAAATTCAAGCGATCGTAAACAACCAGAATCCCCACTTCGATCTTCAACAACTGATCGCAAGTTGCGGACAATCTGTAGGGAAACAGCGCGAGTTGAACGAAGACAGCTTGCTGGCACTTACCGCAACCATGGCGGGGAATTCCGGTAATCTTCCGTTTGGTTTGTACATTGTGGCCGATGGCATGGGCGGACATCAGTTTGGGGAGGTGGCGAGCAATGCCGCGATCCGCGCGGTGGCAGGGCATATTTTGAAGAAATTTCATCCTTACCTGTTTCAAGTGAAAACCGACACCATGGATGAATCGTTCCAGGAGATCATGCTTGAGGCGGTTCGAGACGCACAGCGGATCATCCAGCGTGAAGCGCCAGGAAGCGGCACCACCTTGACCGCCGCGTTGGTGATCGGGCAACAAGTTACTGTCGCACATGTGGGCGATAGCCGGGCATATTTCGTTTTCCCGGATGGGCGTATCGATCCAATCACCCGCGACCATTCTCTAGTCAAGCGGCTGGAGGAGTTGGGACATATCACGCCGGAAGAAGCGGTGAATTATCCGCATCGCAATGTGTTATATCGCGCTCTAGGGCAAGGTGAGTTGCTCGACCCGGATATCTTCACGATCGCCTTTCCACAACCCGGTTACTTGATGATCTGTAGTGATGGATTATGGGGCGTGGTTGCCGAACAAGATATCGTCCGTTCGGTGGTTGATGCTCCCAGCCTTCAGCGCGCCTGCCAAAATCTCGTTTCTGCCGCAAATGCCGCCGGCGGACCGGATAACATCAGCGTTATCCTTGCCCAGCTCATTGGGTAATCATGTCGGACCATCTACGGGATTATTATGATCTGCTTGGGCTTTCCCGGGATGCCACGCCGGAAGAGATAAAGCGCGCATACTTTGAGTCGGCGCAGAAGCTTCACCCGGACAAAAACAAAGTTGCCGGTGAAACAGAAATCTTCCTTAACGTCCAGCAGGCGTACGAAACGCTCTCGAACTCCACCCGCCGCGCTCAATACGATGCGACCCTGCCTCCCGCAGCGCCAACACCGTCGCTCCCATATGAGCATAAAATAATTTATAGCCGTCGCAATCTCGGGAAGATCAACGAACCGCAGATGCTCTACGCGATGCTCAACTTGGATGCCCCGCAGGAAACGCGTCGAGCTTCGTCTGCTCCATTGAATGTTTCACTGGTGATCGACCGTTCCACTTCCATGCAAGGAGTAAAAATGGACACGGTCAAAGCCACCGCCATCCAGGTTCTTCGCAACTTACGCCCGCAAGATATTCTGAGCGTTGTCATATTCAGCGATCGCGCTGAGGTTGTCATTCCAGCCGCCTATCATTTGGACCGTGCGCGCCTCGAATCGCGAGTGCAGATGATTCAAACCTCCGGCGGAACCGAAATCTATCAGGGACTGGAAGCGGGCGCGCGGGAGATCATGCGGAGTCTCGACCCGAAACGCATCAACCATCTCATCTTGCTAACCGATGGCCGCACCTATGGCGATGAACAACAAAGCCTGGAGCTTGCCGCCAAACTTGCCGAGCAGGGAGTGGGCATCAGTTGCATGGGTATTGGAAGCGAATGGAACGATATCTTCCTGGACGCCATTTCCACGCGCGCTGGGGGAAGCACCAACCTGATCGTCGAGCCGCGCGATATCAATCGCCTGCTCCTCGAAAAATTTGACGCGCTTATCCAAACCTACGCCGAGGATGCCACGCTGGAATTTAAACCGATCACAGGCGTGGAACTCAGCCGGGTTTTCCGAATTCAGCCAGACCCGGCGCCTGTTCCGCTGAACGAAGGGAAGATCCACCTGGGTCCAATATTGCAAGATACTTCCACTCGAGTGATTTTTGAGTATATAATCCAGCCAACAGAGGTACAATCAGGCGAGTTGACCTTCATGGAAGCATCGCTTAAAGTAGCTATTACTTCGCATCCGTTTCCCGTTCCATCCTTGCGTTTGCGTTTACAGATGCCTGTGTCGGATCCATCGAGCCCCGGCGCGCCGCCTGCTGAAATCCAACAAGCTTTATCGCGACTGATGCTGTATCAGATGCAAGAACAGGCGCGTGAGGAACTCAAAAAGGGCAATGTCGAGAAAGCCGCTCGCCATCTCGAACGGCTTGCCACCAACCTGCTCACACAGGGCGAGCGTAGTCTTGCGCAGACGGTGATGTTCGAAGCAAATTCGATCAAGAACAATCATTCCCTCTCGGAAGAGGGGAGTAAACGAATGAAATATGGCACTCGCATGTTATTTCTTGCGCCGCCGAAAAAGGAGCTTGCCCAATGATTATTTGCCCAAATTGCCAGCATGAAAACACCAATGGATCCGTGTTTTGTGCGGAGTGCGGCGAACAACTCGACGGAGTTGAAACGCTCGTCACTCAGGCAATTACCGAGGATCAAATCTCGGAGGATTTGAGGAATCAGGCTCCCCGTCCCGAAGCGGAAGCGACCCCTGCCAACAGTTGGTTATCTCTGCATTTGATGGACAGCGGCAAGATCATGCCGCTCGCGTCACGCAACGAATTTACCCTGGGCCGCCTTAGCGAGGGACAACCCATCATGCCGGATATCGATCTCACCGCGTATCAGGCATATGCCTCGGGCGTTTCGCGCCTGCACGCCGTGGTGAAGCGCGACGAGAGCAATGTGGTGGTGATGGACCTCGGCTCCTCGAACGGAACCTACTTGAACGGGCGCCGTCTTACCCCGCATACCGAAGAGCGACTCAGCCACGGCGATATCGTCGCGTTGGGGAAATTGAAAATACAGATTCTTTTGCGAAATATTTAAGGTTTTGAACGAACATGGCATTCTCGGTCATATTGCATATCCCCGGTGAAGCATCGGTGCTTGGCGAAGTGGAAGAACTGCCCAAAGCCACCGATACGATCATTACGGTCAGCAGCCCGCGTTTGCGCGACGGCAAAGATATTCATTACCTTGAGCACAACGTGGTGAAAGTGATCTGGTCGCTGAGCCATGTAGTTCTGATCGAGGTGCTTGCAAGCGAAGAAGAAGAAAACCTCATTGGCTTTGTGAGGGAATAAAATGCCTGACGAGTTTGATCGCCGACGCGTCCTTATCGTAGACGACGAGGAGCGCATGGTGCGTTTCATCCGCATGAATTTGGAACATGACGGCTTTCAAGTGGCGGAAGCCTTCAATGGAAAGCAAGCGCTCCAAAAACTGCGCGACACAACCCCCGATCTGATATTGCTCGACGTAATGATGCCCGACATTGATGGTTTCGAGGTGCTCGAAACTATCCGCGAGGGCGGCAATACCGTGCCTGTGATCATGCTCACCGCCAAAGGCGAGGAGGATGACCGCGTGCGCGGACTCGAACTGGGCGCCGACGATTACATCACCAAGCCGTTCAGCCCGCGCGAGATGGTCAGCCGCGTCAAGGCGGTCATCCGCCGCACGGAGGGCGCGAGCGGCTCGATGCACGACATCATCGAAGTGGACGACCGGCTCAAGATTGATTTCGACCGGCGCGAAGTGTGGCTCGAAGGCAAACTCGTTAAATTGCGCCCGACCGAATACCGCCTGCTGTATCATCTCGTGCAGAACGCGGGCTGGGTAGTCACGCACGATCAAATTCTTGTGAAAGTCTGGGGCTACGAATACCGCGACGAACCTCATTACGTCCGTCTTTACATCAATTACCTCCGCCAAAAACTCGAGAAAGACCCCGCCAACCCCAAGTATATTCTCACCGAACGCGGCGTGGGCTATCGGTTCGTGGATTACAAACGCCAAAAAACGTAGCGCGACATTAATGTCGCATTACAAAAACCTCATACAATCCTTTGACAAAAAGCCTGCGTGTTTCTAACGCGGGCTTTTTATATTAAGGGCAGATGTTTATCAACGTCCCGCAGGTTTGAGTGAACAACCTGCAATTCTCGAAGAAGCCTGCGGGACGATTTCAATCAAAAGGATGATTACTATGGCAAACTTAATTCGATGGGAACCTGCTCGTGAAATGATGACTCTGCGCGAGGCGATGAACCACCTGTTCGACGACGCGTACACGCGCCCGCTCACCCTTAGGGACGGCTGGGCTGTGCCTGCGGTCGACATGTACCAAACCGACGATGACGTGGTTGTGAAGGCTTCGCTCCCCGGCTTCAAAGCCGACGAAGTGCAGATCAACGTCACCGGCGAAATCCTCACCCTGCGCGGTGAGATGAAGCATGAGGAAGAGACGAACGATAAAGCCTGGCACATCCGCGAACAACGCTGGGGCTCGTTCGAGCGCGCGCTTGCCCTTCCAACGGATGTGATCTCCGACAAGGCAAAAGCCGAGTTCGAGAACGGCATCCTCACCATCACCCTGCCGAAAGCAGAAGAGGTGAGGCCGAAGACGATCACGGTCAAGGCGAAGTAGATTCATACCAGAGACAACCCGGCAGGATTGGGTTGTCTCTGTGTATTTAACCCAATAAAACACGGCAGGGCTGAAGGTGTCCATAATTTGGCGTTGAATACGTTACTTGTAAGATGAATCTTGCGTTACAGCAATTTGGCTCACAAGGGAGAAAACGCGTCGGATTGGGAATCAATTTTCCCGTCGGGTTGAAACGAGCCGTCATCTTGGGGTAAAATTCGTCCATGCCAAAAGGAACTATCAAACAACGCGTTTTACTCGTGGATGATCATGAAGTTGTGCGTGTCGGGTTGCGGTCGCTGTTGGAGAGACATCAGCAATTCGATGTTGTGGGCGAGGCGGGGTCGGCGCGCGAAGCCATCCAAAAAACGGATGTGCTCAAGCCCGATGTAGTGGTGATGGACATTCGCCTGCCGGGCACATCGGGGATCGAAGCGTGTGAACAGATCGTAACGAAACACCCGAAAGTGAAGGTGATCATGCTCACTTCGTATGCCGAGGATGAGATGTTGTTTTCGGCGATCCGCGCCGGGGCGTCTGGCTATGTGTTGAAGCAGATCGGGAGCGATGATCTGGTGAAGGCGCTCGAGGCGGTGGGACGCGGCGAGGCGCTGCTCGACCCGGCGGTGACTCAGCGAGTCTTTCAGGAAGTGCGGCGCGCGGTGAAGAACGAGGAGGCTTCGGCGTTCTCGCATCTGAGCCAGCAGGAGAAGCACGTGTTACTGCTCGTTTCAGAGGGGCGGACGAACCGCGAGATCGCCAAGCAGTTGTTCCTGGGCGAAGGCACGGTGCGGAATTATGTTTCGAGCATCCTCTCAAAGTTGAACGTGAACAACCGCGCCGAAGCCGCGGCGTACGCGGTTGAACATAATTTGAAGGAATATATTGCGGTGTAATTTCGTTGTTCATGAAAGAGATGAAAGCACGGAGCCTAAAACTCTCCGTGCTTTTTGTTTTGCGCCTGATCGCTCCGTCGATCCCCCGCTTTCAGTCCCTTGACAAAAACTCAACTCAGGCATAAAGTTAAGCCCGCTTAACTAAAAAGCAGGCTTAACTATGCCCAAATCCCTCCAATTCAATCAATCCGTCCGTTCATGGATGGATGTGTTCATGCACCGCTCGATGCGCGGCTGGAAGCAGTTCGCCAAATCCAGCGGACTTTCGATGCCGCAGTTCAGCATCCTGATGCAGTTGCACCATCAAGGCGCATTTAGCATGTCTCAGGTGAGCGAACGGTTTGAGATCACCCCCGCCGCCGCCAGCCAGTTGGTGGATAAACTCGTGCAAAACGGTTTTGTCCAGCGCGAAGAAGACCCGAAGGACCGTCGTGCCAAATTGTTGAACCTTACCGATAAAGGCAAACAACTGATCCAACAAGGCACAGAAGAACGTTATCGCTGGGTGGATGAGCTCACAGAGAAATTCTCCGCCGAGGAACGCGTCAAGATCAGCGAGGCGCTCAACATCATGACCGTAGCCGTGAAAGAACTCGAATCAGAAACGATTCAACCGCCGGCGTAATTCCCAAGCGAATTCACATCCATTTCATAAGCAAGCCGTAGACTCAACCTTCTACTTTCTATTTATCGGTCCTGCTTCATAAGAAACTCCTTTTCAAGAATCGAGAACCAGTATGCTTAAATTGCTAAAGTATCTAAAACCGTATCTCTGGGCGCTGATCGTTTCCATTGCGCTGTTGTTCGTGCAGGCGAATTTTGACCTTGCCCTGCCGGATTATTTATCGCGCATCGTCAACACCGGCATCCAGCAAGGCGGCGTGGAAAATGCCGTCCCGGCGGCGATCCGTCAAAGCGAGATGAATCGCGTCGCCGTCTTCTTGAGCGATGAGGAGAAAGCCTCCGTCCTCGCGGATTACACGCTGGTGGATAAGAACTCCGCCGATTACGATACCTACGTCGAGAAATATCCCGCGTTGGAAAATGAACCGGTCTACGTGTTGAACAAGATTGACAAAGCGGAAATCGAGCGCCTGAATCCGATCATGGGCAAAGCGTTGTTGACCGTTTCAGGCATCGAGCAAACGATTGCCGACCCGGCGAAAGCGGCGGAGATGGGCGAAGCGTTCGGCGGATTCGATCTGACAAAACTTCCGCCCGGCACGGATCTGTTCACTATGCTGGAAAAACTCCCGGCGGAGCAACTCTCGAAGATTCAAGATTCAGCCAACTCGAAGATCGAAGCGTTGGGCGAGAGCATGATCGTGCAGGCGTCTGTGCGCGCGGTCAAAGCGGAGTATGAAGCGCTGGGCATGGATACCGCCAAACTGCAAAATGATTATGTGCTTTCGATCGGCGGCTGGATGTTGTTGCTGACGCTTCTCTCCGCCGTATGCACCATCACGGTGGGGTTTCTCTCCGCCCGCATCGCGGCTGGGCTGGCGCGCGACCTGCGCCGCCTGACCTTCCAAAAAGTGGAATCGTTCTCCAGTTCCGAATTTGAAAAGTTTTCCACCGCGTCGTTGATCACGCGCTCCACCAACGACATCACGCAGATTCAAACGGTGATGATGTTCATGATCCGCATGATGTTTTACGCGCCGCTGATCGGCGTGGGCGGGATTCTCAAAGTTGTCTCGCAGGATTCGCCGCTCGCCTGGCTGATCGTGGTCGGCGTCTTGATGTTGGTGAGTCTGATCGCCATTATCATGACGTTCGCCCTGCCGAAGTTCCGCATCATTCAGAAGTTGGTGGACCGCCTCAACCTCGTCTCGCGCGAGAATCTCTCGGGCATGATGGTCATCCGCGCGTTCAACATGCAGAAGTTTGAAGAGAAGCGTTTCGAGAAAGCCAACGCAGACTTGACCGCCGTGAGTTTATACATCAACCGCCTAATGGTGATCATGATGCCGGTGATGATGTTCGTGATGAATCTGCTCGTGGTCTCGGTGACGTGGTTCGGCGCGAAGCAAGTCGCCGACGCCAACATCCAGGTTGGAGACATGATCGCCTTCATGCAATACGGGATGCAGATCATGTTCGCGTTCTTGATGATGTCCATGTTGTTCATCATGTTGCCGCGCGCTTCGGTCTCCGCCGACCGCATTGCGGAGGTGCTTGCAACGGAGATTCACATCACCGATCCGAAAGAGCCGAAGAAATTCCCCGCGCCGTTCAAAGGCGAGGTGGAGTTCCGCAATGTTTCCTTCCGCTACCCCGGCGCGGATGAAGACGTTCTGCACGATATTAGTTTTACGGCAAAGCCCGGCGAGATGACCGCGTTCATCGGCTCGACCGGTTCGGGCAAGTCCACCATCATCAACCTTCTGCCGCGCTTCCACGAGGTGACCGGCGGCGCGATTCTGGTGGATGGCACAGACATCCGCGAGGTGACCCAGCGCGACCTGCGCGAGAAGATCGGCTACGTCCCGCAAAAGAGCGCGCTCTTCTCCGGGACCATCGAGAGTAATCTGCGCTACGCCGATCAGGATGCCAGCCTGCAAACGCTTCAGGCGGCGGTCGAAGCGGCGCAAGCCAAAGAGTTTGTGGATTCAACGCCGCAGGGCATCGCCGCGGAAATTTCGCAAGGCGGCGCGAACGTCTCCGGCGGACAAAAACAGCGGCTCTCCATTGCCCGCGCGTTGGTCAAGAAACCGCCGATCTACATCCTCGACGACAGTTTCTCGGCGCTCGACTTCAAGACCGACGCGGCTTTGCGGCGCGCGTTCAAAACGTATTCCGCCGACAGCGCGTTGCTGATCGTCACCCAGCGCGTCTCCACGATCAAGAACGCCGAACAGATCATCGTGTTGGATGAAGGACGAATCGTCGGCAAAGGCACGCACAAAGAATTAATGGAAACCAGCGAAACATACCGAGAGATTGCGACCTCGCAACTCACTCAGGAGGAGTTAGCATGACGCAAGAAAATAAAACGGGATCACAGCAAAACCGCCCGATGATGATGCGAGGGGGTCCGCATGCCATGATGGGCGCGCCCGTCGTGAAAGCCCGCGATTTCAAAGGCACGATGCGCAAGTTGATCGCGTATATGAGCGCGTATCGCGGCGCGATCGTCATCGTCTTTCTCTTTGCCGTCGCTTCCACCGCCTCCAGCATCGCGGGACCGAAGATCCTCGGCAACGCCACCACAAAATTGTTCGAAGGGGTGATGGCGCAATTGAACAACACCGGCTCGATTGACTTCGACTACATCGGGCGGATCGTTCTCATCACGCTCGGCTTGTACCTGCTCTCTTCGCTCTTCGCCTACATTCAAGGCTGGATCATGGCGGACGTTTCGACCAACATCGCCTATCGCTTCCGCCGCGACATCTCGGAGAAGATGAACCGCATGCCGCTCAAATACTTCGACCGCACCACGCATGGCGAAGTGCTCTCGCGCATCACCAACGATGTGGATACGATCAACCAGACGTTGAGCCAAAGCCTCACGCAGCTCATCACGTCGTTCGTCACCGTGGTCGGCATCTTGATCATGATGCTCTCGATCAGCTGGCTGATGACGCTGGTGGCGTTGATCGTCATCCCGCTTTCGGGGATCGTGGTCAGCGTGATCGTCCGCCAGTCGCAGAAATTTTTCAAAGAGCAACAGGATTACCTCGGCAACGTCAACGGTCACGTGGAAGAAATGTACGGCGGGCACATCGTGATGAAAGCCTTCAACGGCGAAGAGGAAAGCGTCAGGAAGTTCGACGAATCGAATAACAAATTATTCGACGTGGCGTGGAAATCGCAGTTCCTCTCCGGCATGATGATGCCGATCATGATGTTCATCGGCAACCTCGGCTACGTGGCAGTCTCCATTCTCGGCGGCTACCTCGTCATCAAGAAGACCATTGCCGTCGGCGATATTCAGGCGTTCATTCAATACGTCCGCTCGTTCACCCAGCCGATCACGCAGTTGGCGAACATCTCCAACGTTCTGCAACAGACGGCGGCGGCGGCGGAGCGCGTCTTCGAGTTCCTCGCGGAAGAGGAAGAAATTCCCGACACTCAAAGCCCAGTCGCGCTTGCGAATGTGACCGGGCATGTGGAGTTCAAGGATGTCCGCTTCGGCTACAGCCCCGACAAGATCATCATCAACAATTTCTCGGCGGAAGCGAAGCCCGGCAAAAAAGTCGCCATCGTCGGACCGACCGGCGCGGGCAAGACCACCATGGTCAAATTGCTGATGCGCTTCTACGACGTGAACGATGGCGCGATCCTCGTGGACGGGCACGACATCCGCGATTACACCCGCCACGACCTGCGCAAGATGTTCGGCATGGTGCTTCAAGACACCTGGCTGTACAACGGACCCATCATGGAAAATATCCGCTATGGACGCCCGGACGCGACCGACGCCGAAGTGATCGCCGCCGCGCAAATGGCGCACGTGGATCATTTCGTCCACACCTTGCCGGAGGGCTACAACATGGTCTTGAACGAAGAGACCTCTAACATCTCGCAGGGACAAATGCAACTGCTGACCATCGCGCGCGCGTTCCTGGCTGACCCGAAGATCCTCATCCTCGACGAAGCCACCAGCTCAGTGGACACGCGCACCGAAGTCCTCATCCAACGCGCCATGGATAGATTGATGAAGAACCGCACGTCGTTCGTCATCGCGCACCGCCTCTCCACCATCCGCAATGCAGATTTGATCCTCGTGATGGATCACGGCGACATCGTAGAACAAGGCACGCACGAAGAACTGCTCGCCGCGCAAGGCTTCTATCACAACCTGTATATGAGTCAGTTCGCAACGCAGGCAGAAGTGTTGGAAGCGGTTCCCGCTTGAAATTTCAACTGATCAACAAAAAACATCCCGCTTAACGGGATGTTTTTTGTTGATCGAGAATTAACCACAAGCCAAAAATTTTGTGGTATAAAATTTAAACGCAGATCATATCAGGTGGGAATGAATCGAATGAATCAGTCATGTCAAATATTTTATTGCATCATCTCACTATTCTTTACGGAGAAGAAAATGCTTCTCGACTTTTGGATCGCGTTCAAACGATTCTCGCGGATCATCGTTCACGCCTCTCTCCACGGGACAGCGGACTCAGCCAGCGCGACTCACTCCTCATCCTCTACGGTGACCAGATCCAACGCGCGGACGAGAAGCCGCTTCAAACCCTCAAGAAATTTTGCGACCAATATTTAACCGATGTCGTCAGCGGGATTCACATCCTACCCTTCTACCCATGGACCTCCGACGACGGCTTCTCAGTCGTGGACTATCGCCAAATTGACTCCACGCTCGGCGCCTGGGACGATGTTTCTGCCCTACAAAACTTCCGCTTAATGTTCGACGCGGTGATCAATCACATCTCATCCAAAAGCGAATGGTTCCAAAAATTTCTACAGGACGATCCGCGTTACCGCGATTTCTTCATCACCGTCGAAGTCGAGCCTGACCTTTCAAAAGTGGTGCGTCCGCGCGCGCTGCCGTTGCTCACGTCGTTTCAAACTCCATCGGGCGAGAAAAAAGTGTGGACGACCTTCAGCGAAGACCAAATTGACCTCAACTTCAAAAATCCCGAAGTCCTGCTCGAAATTCTCGACACCCTCCTGCTCTACGCCGAACGCGGCGCGGACTTCATCCGCCTCGACGCCATCGCTTATCTATGGAAAGAGATCGGCACGACTTGTATTCACCTTCCGCAAACTCACGCCGTTGTTCAATTTTTACGCGCCGCGCTGAACGAGGTCGCCCCGCATGTTCACCTCATCACGGAAACAAACGTACCGCACGTGGATAATATCTCCTACTTCGGCGATGGGACGAACGAAGCGCAACTCGTCTACAACTTTGCCCTGCCGCCGCTCACGCTTCACGCTTTCCACACAGGCAACGCGCAAACTTTATCGAATTGGGCAAAGACATTAACCCTGCCGTCGAATCAAACCACCTTCTTCAACTTCCTCGCCTCGCACGACGGCATCGGACTAAATCCCGCCCGTGGCATTTTGACCGCCGAAGAAATTGACTCGCTGGTGAACAAGACTCTCGCACACGGCGGCTTGATCTCCTACAAACACAACGCCGATGGGACGCAAAGTCCCTACGAGATGAATATCAATTACTTCGATGCGTTGTCGAATCCAGACAATTTGCTCCAGCCGCCGTCCTCGGCGGCGACCTCATCGCCGAGGACGGCGATGAGAGCAGAATCTTTGGACTTGCAAATCAACCGTTTCCTCGCCGCGCAAGCCATCATGCTCTCCCTCGTCGGCGTGCCAGGCATTTACTTCCACAGCCTCTTCGGCTCGCGCGGCTGGACGGAAGGCGTGAGACAAACGGGACGCAACCGCACGATCAACCGCGAGAAATGTCAGTTCGATGAATTGCAGAGTCAGCTGGCGGATGAAAATTCTTTGCGCTTCAAAGTTTTTACCAAATACAGTCAATTGCTGAAAGCCAGAAGCGGTTCACCCGCGTTTCATCCGCATGGGACTCAAACCGTTTTGAATCTTCATCCATCCGTCTTTGCCATCGAACGCATCTCGCCCGACGGGAAATCTCGCGTATTGTGTTTGCATAATGTGAGCGCAGGGCAAGTCTCTTTCACGACCGAATTCAAAACGGCGTATGACTTATTCACAGAGCAAGAGATTCAAATTTCAAACATCACGCTTGAACCATATCAGGTACTGTGGTTAAAACCCAACTCGGTGGTCGAGTAGTGGCGCCGCTCTTTGGCGCCACGTATCGAGACCACCACGCCGTAAAGAGAATCTTGTTACAAAAGTTCTTCTGAAACATGTTGGTCTCGATACGTCCCGCGACGAGCATCGCGGGACTACTCGACCAACGACATAAACACTAGAGGCAACCTATGACACCCTCCTCTCACAACATCGGCTTCATCTCCACGCGCTTCGCAGGCACCGACGGCGTCTCGCTTGAGACTGCGAAATGGGCGGCTGTGCTCGAGCGGCTCGGTCACAAGTGCTTTTACTTCGCGGGCGAATGTGATCGGGAGCCGAATCAGTCCCACGTCGTGCCTGAGGCGTTTTATCGTCATCCCGAAATTGACAAGTTGAATCAGCAGGCGTATTCGGGCAGTTGGGAGGTCACGAAAGAGGCGCGCGCGGAGCATCCTGAAATGGCGCATCTGCACAAAGATTTTTTTTCCATCTATGTTCGCCCGCCCGCGATGACGCGCCGCGTGAACGAACTCAAAGATTATTTCAAAGATCATTTGTATGAATTTGCGCGGCGATTTGAATTGGAAATTCTCATCGTCGAAAACGCGCTGACGATCCCGCTCAACCTTCCGCTGGGTCTCGCCATCACCGAGTTCATCGCCGAGACGGGCTATCCCGTCATCGCGCATCATCACGATTTTCATTGGGAGCGCCAGCGCTTTCAAGTCAACTGCGTGGGCGATTATCTTGCCGCCGCGTTCCCGCCGACCCTGCCCTCGATTCGACACGTGGTCATCAATTCGATTCAGGCTCAGCAGATCGCTTCGCGTTATGGATTGGCGGCGCGCGTGATTCCCAACGTGATGGATTTCGACTCCCCGCCGCCCGCTTCAGATTCCTACGGGCAAACTGTCCGCGCCGACTTCGGCATTCGCAACGGGGAATATTTTTTCCTGCAACCCACGCGCGTCATCCAACGCAAGGGAATCGAACATGCGATTGAACTCATGCGCCGCCTCGACCTGCCCGCCAAACTCATCATCTCGCACGCCGCAGGCGATGAAGGCACGGCATACGAAAAACGCGTCCGCGAGTACGCTGACCTGCTCGATGTCACCGTGCGATTCGAATCCGATCTAGTGCAAGATTCGCGCGGCACGACAAAAGACGGAAAGAAAATTTACACACTTGGCGATGTGTACCCTCACGCCGATTTGGTCACGTATCCCTCCGCCATCGAAGGCTTCGGCAATGCCTTTCTCGAAGCCGTGTACTATCGCCGCTTGATCCTCGTCAACAATTATTCCATCTACGAAGTGGATATCAAGCCGAAGGGATTCCGCACCCTCTGGTTCGACGGTTTCATCAGCGACAGCACGCTCGACGCGACACGCAACGCCCTGAAACATCCCGACCAGACTCAAGAATGGACTGAACTAAACTATCAACTCGCCCAACGATATTTCTCGTACACAGTTTTGGAGCGTCGGTTAGAGTCCATCGTGGCGGATTGTTTGGGGTATCAGGTATGAGCGCGCCCGTACCGCAAAGTTCACTTTGCGTTTTGCGTTACGAGAAATTCGTACAACAAAGTTCACTTTGCGCTTTTGTGTTGCAAGAATTAGGTGAGTCGCAAGATATTGAAGATTAACAATTTACTCCGATATATCGGCTCACCCAAAACGGACGTTAGAGAACGTCCTCTACGCAAAAACGATCATTTTCTGCGTAGTAATGCGCTCTCTAGCGCATTTCGAGGCGACAACAAATGTCAGGTTATTTTGTTAATTTACAAAATCTTGCAGTACGAAAAAAGGTTTTTTATGAACATCGCCCTCCTCCATTACTCCGTTCCCCCCATCGTCGGCGGCGTGGAAAGCGTTATCGCCCACCACGCGCGGCTGATGACCGATGATGGACATTCCGTCCGCTTGATCGCGGCGCGAGGCGAATCGTTGGGTGAGCACATTCCATTGATAACGATGCCGCTTGCCGATTCGCGCCATGAACGCGTGTTGCAAGTCAAAGAAGGATTGGATCGCGGCGAAGTGACGGAAGAGTTTGAAGTGATACGCGACAAACTGGCGATTGAACTGCAAAAGGCTCTAGCAGGCGCGGATGTGTTGATCGCGCACAACGTCTGCTCGTTGAACAAAAACCTCGCGCTCACTGCCGCGCTTCACCAACTTCATACAACAAAAAAACTGCCGCGCTTGATCCTCTGGCATCACGACCTCGCATGGACAACGCCGCGCTACCTGCCTGAACTCCACGAAGGTTATCCTTGGAACCTGTTGAAAACAGATTGGGGCAACCTCACGCATGTTGTCGTCTCAGAATTGCGCCGCGATGAACTGGCGGAATTGATGAGCATCGAACCAGATTTGATTCGAGTTATCCCCAACGGCGTGAACATAGAGGAATTTTACAAACTCGAAGCGTTGACCGAGTCCCTGCTGGAGAAAACAAAGTTAATGGACGCCGCGCCGATTTTGTTATTACCCGTCCGCGTGACGCCGCGCAAGAACATCGAACTGGCATTGCACACCCTCGCCGAATTGAAGAAGCAATTTCCGCAAGCCGCGCTGGTGGTGACGGGTCCGCTGGGTCCGCACAATGGGAACAACGTCAAGTATTTTGAAATGCTCACGAATTTGCGCAAGCAACTGGGCTTGGAAGGTTCCGCGCATTTTCTCGCGGAACTTCACGATGGTTTTTTGCCCGATGAGGTCATCGCCGATTTTTATCGCGTTGCCGACGCGCTCTTCTTCCCCAGCCGCGAGGAGGGATTCGGAATCCCGTTGCTCGAAGCCGCGTTCAGTCATCTCCCTGCGTTCTGCGCAGACATCCCTCCGCTGAAAAAACTCGGCGGCGAAGATGCCCTTTTCTTTTCGCCCGATGAAAAACCTGAAGCCGTTGCGAAGTTGATCGCGAGTCATTTTCAAACATCGCTCCCCGCGCGGCTCGCCATGCGCGCGCGTGATTCTTTCCGTTGGAAGGCGATCTATCGTCAACATATTGCGCCGTTGCTGTAACGCGACACTCTGCATATAAAAAATTTAGAAATACGCGCGCTTCGACTTCGCTCTTTCCAAAGAAACTTCCGTCCTGAGCGGAGTGAGGAGCGTTCGTTGCGACGAACGTAGTCGAAGGACGCTCCGCTCAGCGAGGAAGATTTAATTGAAAGGACATGTAATGCAAAAACAAACAGGCTTTATGCCCATTCGCACAATTCTTATCCCGCTGGTTCACGAAGGTCCCGGCATCCACACGCTTGATTCGGCGCGGCACTTCGACGCGGAGATCATCCTCGTCGGCGTTGTCGTTGTCCCGCCCGATCAATCGTTGAGCATGGGCGCGGCTTCGGCGCGCTCTCTGCGGCGGCTGCTTCGCATCTTCGGCAAAGACCCGCGCGTGACCGCCAAATCGCAGGTGATCGTGGAGTACGAGCCGTGGAACCGGCTTTCAAAACTTGTTCAGGATGAAAAGCCCGATCTTCTCCTCCTTGACTTTGACGCGCATCTCAAAGCTTTGCGCGTCTCTGCGAGCGACGTGCTGGTGCGTCCGCCGTGCGATGTGGCGCTGATACGCGGGAAAATTTCGAGCAAGCCGAAACAGGTTCTGGTGCCGATGCGAGGCGGTCCGCATGCGGAGTTGGCGTTTCGCGTGGGGCTGGGGCTGGAGCGCAAAGGCGTGACGACGCTTCACATCCGCAGGACGGACGATACGAAGGCGGAGGTTGACGCGCCGTTCAAGGGGTTGGACCGGGTGCTGCGCCAAATGCCCGAGGTGGCGAAGCAGTTCGAGGTCACGGATGACGCGGCGCAAGTCATCTTGAATCACGCGAAGGGAAAGGACGCGATCATTTTAGGGACGACCTCGCAGCCTGTGACGAGTTCCGCTTCGCTGGGGTTTGTGGCAGACCACATCTTGCATGAGGCGGATTGCCCGGTGATCGCGGTGAAGAGCGGGAGACCTTTGCCGTATGACGCGTATGATGAAATTGCGGGCGTGGACGCGATCTCGATTTTGGTGGACAAATGGTTCGGCGAAAATACGTTTCATGCCGATGAGTTCAGCCGTTTGCGCGAAGAAGTGGAATTGAAACAGAGTCAGGGGCTGACGATCAGCCTCGCGCTGCCCGCGTTGAACGAAGAGGAAACGGTAGGCAACGTGGTCCGCATGATGAAACGGGAATTGATGGAGAAGGCGCCGCTGTTGGATGAGATCGTGTTGATCGATTCCAATTCGACGGATCGCACGCGCGAGATCGCGGAGGCGGAGGGCGTGCCGGTGTATATTCATCAACAACTGTTGAAACGATTCGGCGCGCGGCGCGGCAAAGGCGACGCGTTGTGGAAGAGTTTGCTGGTGACGAAGAGCGACATCATCATCTGGATCGACACGGACATTGTGAATATCCATCCGCGCTTTGTGTATGGCATCGTCGGTCCGTTGCTGCGAAATCCGCAGATCCAATTTGTGAAAGGGTATTACCGCCGCCCGTTGAAAGTGGGGACGAAGATGCAAGCGGGCGGAGGAGGGCGCGTGACCGAGTTGACGGCGCGTCCGTTGTTGAATTTGTTTTATCCCGAACTTTCAGGCGTCGTCCAGCCGCTTTCAGGCGAATATGGCGGGCGGCGCGAGGCATTGGAGCAGGCGACGTTTTATTCGGGCTATGGCGTAGAGACAGGTTTGTTGATTGACGTGTACGAGCGTTACGGCTTGAACGCCATCGCGCAAGTGGACTTGCTCGAACGCATCCATCACAATCAACATCTGGAGGCGTTGAGCAAAATGTCGTTCGCCATCATCCAAACCGTGATGCACAAATTGGAGAAACGCTTCGGCGGCGCGGCGCTGGAGGATGTGAACCGCTCGATGAAGTTGATCCGTCACGATAAATCGGGGCGTTATTTTCTGGACGTGGAGGAGATCGCCGAACGTCCGCGCCCGCCGATGGTGGAGGTGGATGAATATTTGGAAATGAGGAAAATAATGCATGAGACTGACAAGACTGTTTAAAGAGTTTTTTGCTAGCGAACAATCGTCGAGCGTTATTCTGATCTTCTGCGCGCTGGCTTCCATCGTTGCCGCCAACTCTCCCATCAGCGAAGGTTACATTGATCTTTGGCATCGTCAGATCGGGTTCGAGGCGGGCGGAATCTTTTTGAAACACAGCCTCGAGTATTGGATCAATGACGGGCTGATGGCGATCTTCTTCTTGATGATCGGTCTCGAGATCGAGCGGGAAATATACGGAGGGGAATTGTCGAACTTGAAGAATGCGTCACTGCCTCTGCTTGCGGCGGCAGGCGGGATGGCGTTTCCCGCGTTGTTCCATTTTCTCTTCAACCGCGGCACTGAGTTCCAGCATGGGTTTGGGATTCCCATGGCGACCGATATTGCGTTCGCGCTGGGGGTGTTGGCTTTGCTTGGTAGCAAAATCCCCGCTTCGTTGAAGATCTTTCTTGCCGCGTTAGCAATTGTGGACGATCTTGGCGCCATCGCAGTCATTGCCTTGTTTTACACCAACGATCTTTCGATCCTGTACCTCGCTTTGGCGTTCGGGGTGTATGTTGGATTGCTGGCGTTGAATCGGCTCAAAGTGTACAACCTATGGGTGTATTTGATTCCCGGGCTGTTCATGTGGTATTTCATGCTGCAATCGGGAGTCCATGCCACGTTGGCGGGAGTGTTGCTTGCCTTTGCGCTCCCTTATGGAGACGGCGGTGAAAATTCCTTGTCTTATAAAGTGCAACACGCTTTGCACAAGCCGGTCGCTTTTTTTATCGTGCCGCTGTTCGCTCTGGCGAATACCAGCATTCACCTTGGCGAGGGATGGATCGCTGGGTTGAAGACGTCGAACAGTCTTGGGATTTTCATGGGGTTGTTCCTCGGTAAGCCGTTGGGCATCATTGCCCTCAGCCTGCTGGCGATTCGGATGGGATGGTCGCGGTTGCCGACCGGCGTATCGTGGAGGCATATTATCGGCGCGGGCTTCCTGGGTGGAATTGGGTTCACCATGTCAATCTTCATCACCTTGCTGGCATTTTCCGATCCGCAGACGATTCAGAGCAGTAAGATCACCGTCCTGCTCACCTCCTTGTTATCCGGCGCGATCGGGTATCTCATCCTTAACAAGAGGATTCATCACGTCGAACAGCCCAAGGTCTGACGCGCCTCTCATCTGCGTTTTCATCCTTCATCCTTCCTCTTTCACCTTTTCCTTTTATGGTATCCTTGCCCTACCTCAATTCTGGAGAGCCGCATGTACGTTGCCATCGAAGGGGTCATCGGAGTTGGTAAGACGACCCTCGCCCGCCTGCTGCAACCCGCGTTCGACGCGGAGATCATCCTCGAAGTCTTTGAAGAGAATCCGTTCCTGTCCGATTTTTATTCCGACCGCGAACGCTACGCCTTTCAAACGCAGATCTTCTTTTTGCTGAGCCGCTATCATCAACAACGCCGCACCATCACAGACCTTGTGACCACGGGCAAGAACGTCATCGCCGATTACACCTTCGCAAAAGATTCGCTTTTCGCGCGCATCAATATCAAAGGCGACGAACTCGATATGTATTACAAAGTGCATGAAGCGCTCGCGGAAAAAATTCAGAAGCCTGATCTGCTCGTGTATCTGCAAGCCACCACCGACACGCTCATGCAGCGCATCGCCCTGCGCGACCGTCCGTATGAAAGACAGATGGAGCGCGCGTACATTAATGAACTGAATCTCGCGTACGACGAATTTTTTTCCAAGCCATTTGACCACACGCCCGTCTTGACGATCGACTCGAACGACTTGAACATCATCCAGAACCCCGAGCATTTGAAGCAGGTGGAAGAGCGCATCCGACAAAGCCTCAGCCTGCCTCCGTTTCAGCAGGCATTGCCCCTGCCTGATTAATCTCCGCGCTGAGAGGAGGGACAGTGTTCGTCTGTCCCGCAGACGAAGCGTCCTTCGACTGCGTTCGTCGCAACAAACGCTCCTCACTCCGCTCAGGACGAATAAAGGAACTTATGCGCGTCACACGTGAATCATTAATCCGTATTGCCAAAGAGACCGCGCAAGAGCGGGCTTTCAACGACCGCGACATCATCGCCGCGTATCTGACGGGTTCGCTTGTCTCCAAAGAGACCGACCCGATGCTTGGCGGCACAGCGGATATTGACATCATCTTCGTTCACAAAGATGAGCCGAAGCACAGGCGCGAGTTCGTGAAGTTGACTCCCGACTTCCACGTGGACATTGGTCATCGCGCGAAAGCGGAATTCAAACGTCCGCGCGAGTTGCGGTTGGATCCGTGGCTGGGTTGGGAAATGTACGATCCCATGTTGCTTTATGAGCGCGAGAAATTTTTTGAATTTGTGCAGGCGGGTTTGCGCGCGGGTTTTGAATTCAACGCGCCCGCGCCCGCGTTGCAACGTTCAAGAATTTTGTTGAAAGATGCGCGCGGCATGTGGAGGGGATTGCTCGAGATCGAAGATGTGGTCACGCCGAAAGACATTTTGCAATACATGAATTCGTTGTATCACGCGATCAACGCGGTGGCAGAGTTATCGGGTCCGCCGTTGGCAGAAAGACGCGTCATGTTGGACTTCGCATCCAGGGCAGAGACAGCCTCACGTCCCGGCATGGACGCGGCACTCGTCGGCTTGATGGGTGCGTCAGCATTGGACTCATCCAAATTAGAAGCGTGGATGCCCGAGTGGAAATCCGCGTTTGAAGCGGCGATGCAGAACAATCGCGTTGATGTCAGCATCCATGCGGCGCGCGTGAATTATTACGAGAAGGCGTTCGCGGCGATGCTTGGGAGCGACAAGCCCGTTTGCGTGTTGTGGCCCCTCTTCCACACATGGACTCTCGCCGCGGATGTTTTGCCCGATGACGCGCTGGAGGCGTGGCGTTCGGCGTGCGGCGAGTTGGGCTTAGGCTGGGTCGGGTTCGATCAACGCGTAAGCGGACTCGATCACTTCCTCGATGAAGTGGAAGCCCTGCTCGATGAGCTCGCCGCGCAGAACGGGTTGGAAACTTCGACGAGTTTATAATGTCGTTGCGAGTAACATCGCAGATATGCGAAACAATGACTTGAAATATGAAAAGAGTCCTGATGCAATTCCTTGAACGATTTGATCAATTCATCGAAGATATGATGGATGGGCTTTTCTATTTAATGCGTCGTAATCAGCCAACCCTTCCCTTTGAAGATGTGGTTGCAAAATTGAAGCGTGATGGCAAGTTGGTAGAACAATAAAACATTTCAAAAGTCGTGTCTTTCTGAGCCGTGAGGCGAAGAGTGACATGCGTAGGTGAAGTATCAATGACCCGCGATGATGCGTTATCTCTTGTGCGTGAATATGTGAAGAACGAAGGACTTGTGCGTCACATGCTTTCGGTGGAAGCGGCGATGCGATTCTACGCGGAGAAATTCGGCGAGGACCCCGAAGCGTGGGGCTTGATCGGTTTGCTTCACGATTTCGATTGGGAGATCCATCCCACGCTGGAACAGCATCCGCAAGACGGCGCACCAATGTTGCGTGAGCGCGGTGTGTCTGAAGATATCATTCAGGATATTTTGAGTCACGCGGATCATTTGAATTTGCCGCGCGATACGATGCGACGTAAAGCCATCTGCGCGTGCGACGAGATCACAGGCTTGATCACCGCTGTCGCGTTGGTGAGACCGTCGAAGTCGCTGTATGATCTCGAGGCGAGTTCCGTCAAGAAGAAGTGGAAGGATAAAGCCTTCGCGGCGGGAACGTCGCGCGCAGAAATGGAACACGCCGCGCAGGAGTTTGGCGTCGAGTTGTGGGAACACGCGGGGAATGTGATTCAAGCGATGCGAAGGATCGCGCCTGAGTTGGGGTTGGTGGGGAATATCTCGCAATAATGACTCTCCTTTCTTTAACGGAAAAGAGCCTTAACACGAAGGACACAAAGTACACAAAGGGAAAAGGCGTGAATTTTACAAGCGGCTTCCTTCGTGACCTTCGTGTCCTTTGTGGTTGAAAAGGTTTCCCGTTAAAACAGGAGACTCAAAAAAGTTCAAGGCGCGTTGGAATGGCGAAGCGCGTCCCAGCCGGCGACACAGCCCGTTTGAAAGATCATGTCATGCGGCATGGGCTGGTCATTTTCGAACAATTTCCCTGCGGGGTATTCGGCTCTCAGTGAGTATGCGATTTGCGGACCCGTATCTTTTGATGAGATGGTGAGCAAATAAAATTTGCCCAGCGATTCCCAATCGGTATCGAACGGAATGGCATACCAACTCCCAGCGGGGAGATCGGAGTTGTTGACGACCGCGTTGACGATCTCGCGCCCTTGATCAACATCTTGCAAGATGAACTCGGTCGTTCCAGCGGAATCCGCTTGACTGGCGTTCATCCACACGCGGACTTCACTTGCGCCGTTACATTCCAATACGATCTCTTGTTTGGGAGTCAGTTGAGTTGAAACAGGGCTTGAATAGCGTTCATCGGGCGCCCAGTTTTTGTAATTGGGTTGATAACACAGACCCGATTGATAAAATTGCGAGCCGCAGACGACATGGTAAGAGAGATACATCCCTGTTGTGTAAAAAAGGAGACTCACAACGGAGAGGATGACGGGAAGAGCGCCGGGGATGCGAATCCGCTTGAGGATGGGCAGACCAGCCAGCCCGACGAAAAGAAGCGGCATGACCGTCGTGAAGTAACGTCCTTGCACGCCCTCGATGGATTTGAATCCCACTGGGTTGAAGGTGATGTACATCAGAACGTACGTGCCGACGTAGCACGCGATGAAGACGAATAATAAGCCGAGGCGCGTCCGAGTTGGAATCGAATCGTTGTTGATGAACAGGGCGGCGATCAACGCGGCGGCGAATAGATAAAACGTCCACGCGGGGACGGGCCAATAGGCAAAGCCGTAGATGGCGATCCAATCTAAAAGATAACTGAACCCTCTGCCGCGAATCGTTTGCGCGAGGAGGGATAGGAATTCGGGAATGTTGTTGAGGATGAACAGCGCTTGCCCTGCGGGGTTTGTCCCTTCGGGTGCGGTGTGGAGTTGTGAATAGGCAAGCGCGTTCCAGCCGATGACTTCGAGGACAAAGAGCGCGGCAGTTGTTGCGAGCAGAAGCAGATAACCGAATCGCATGTTGAAACGCGAGGGAGGGATGATGAGGAAGGGCAGGACGGCAAGCGGGACGATGTTGACTTTGCCAAAAAACAAAATGAAAAATAATATTGCGAGCCAGCCCCACTCCTTCCAACGAATTTCTTTTTGATTTGCAATGGCAAGCGCGCCGCCGATGAAGAAGAAAGCGATGCCGTTCGAGATCGCGTCGGCGCTGATGGTGGAGGCTTGTAAAATGGCGACGGGCGACGCGGCGAGGATGGCAAGAATCCATTTGCCGAACGGGATGAATTGCACCGCCAGCCAGGCGAGCAGGGCATAACTGAGGAGTCCGATCAAACGAATCGCATAATAGACGGGCAGGGCGGGCAGTCTTTCGCTTCTGCCGAGAAATCGCATCACGATTGCTTGCGGCGCTAACAATGGAGGCGAATAGACCGAGCGAGTCTCGACCGTGCCGTAGACGTAATCGTACGCGTCCATGGGCAGGCTTCCATACTTTTCCCAGAACCCCGCCTCCACCGCGCGGACGATAAACTGCCTGCGATACGAAAGTTCCCAATACACGGCGGGGAAGGGCGTCTTTTCTTCGTTCGGCAAAAACGCGAAGTCGGACATTTGCCACACGCGCATGAGATGCGTCTCTTCATCGTAGCCCGCGCTGACGGGTAGCAACAAACAAACGGAGGCGCCGAAGACCAGTAACACGGCAAGCAGATAAATTTCTGCGGATGAAAAAAATTGGGGACGTTGTTCGTTCAATGGATTATCTCGATGACGGGACTCGCGCTTCGAATCGACGGGCGGAGTTGGGTCGCGCTAGCGAGGCGCTCGCAACTCCGCCTTCTTGCAAGATTCGCTATCGGCGCATCTCAGAAAGAATTTCTACCGCGCTTTTCTCGCTTTGCCAGCCTTTTCCCAATTCGTCCCTTAATTTCAGCAATCTTTCCCAAGCGTCATCATCCGATTTAATAGGAGGGGAATACATGAAGATTATCGCGGAAATTGCCTGACCGTTTTCAACTTGATCGGCAACGACGCGTAAAGCCAACGCCTGTACGCGGGCAATTGCGCTTTCGGCGTCATTGCCATACGCCAGCGTACTCGGCAATTCTTTCACTTCCGCCAGCCAGCGACCATCTTCTTCTTGTTCGTATTGGATCGTTAGATTCATCGGATATTGCTTTCGTTTGCATCATTATACACGTCAACACCACTCCGTCCTACGGGCAAGGAGAGTAGGGCTACTGCGCTTGAAGTTCTCTTCCACTCCACTAATCTACGCTAATCTTAGCAATTTTTTTAACGGAAATTCGTGAGGATTAGTGGATAATGCTTTTGAAGAGCTTCTCTAACGTGATTGCTCTTCTGGGAGAGGGCTAAACCCTACTTTTTGAGATTGATCCCGTTGGGGGTAATATCAAACGCCCAGGGCTTGGACGTGTCGAGGCAGTGAGTTCCGTTCGTGACCATGAAATAATCTTTCGGGTCGGGGTTCCATGCCCACAGGGAATAACAACCGACGATCAAGTCGCCGATGACGAGCGATCCCCCCGCGGCGAGCACATATCCACGATAGCCGCAGACGCTCCCAAGTCCGCTTTGCTGTAGGTTGACCGAAACATTGATCGTCCCCTTTGTAGGGTTGTCAATGCGGATTTTGATCTTCTCCCCTTCGAGCGGAGAGGGCAGGAGGGTATTCACGCACGGATCATTCGCGTAAGGATTCGGGACAGGGCTCGCAGTAAACGTTGCTCCCAATGTCGGCAACGGCGGGATAGTCGCCGTGAACGGAGGCGTGTTTGTACTGGTTGCTGTTGGGGGAGTCGTAGCCGTCGGGATGGCGGCTTGAGTCTCTGCCACCAGCGTGCCCGCCGCCGCGACCACCGTGCTTTGCAAGTCAACGGGGTTGATGGTGGGCGTGACCTGTGACGCGTCAGCGCCGCACGCGGTGATGATTAATGTGAGCGCGAGTGTCGTGGTAAGAATTGAAGAACGTTTCATGAGGATATCAAACTTATTTCTTCTTTGCTGAAGATTTCTTTGCAGGCTTGGCTTTCTTCACAGCCTTCTTGTCTCTTTCATTTCCCCCAAACCTCTCCGCCTCCCGCGACTCCTGAGTCTTATTTTCCACTCGCCTTGGGTATTGCCGAGATCAAGGCGCGCAACGCGGTGTTGACCGCCTCCGTCGTTTTGAACACTTTTGCCACATCAGGGTCAATCACCGCCACAAGCGGCGCGTCCTTCATGCGGCTGGCAAACCGATTCGGCTTGGCTTGCTTGTAATCGAAGCGATACTCAGGAGCCATATCGGCGACTTTATGCGTTTTTTTTGCGGACATTTTTTTCATAGTTTTTTCTTTCATCTTTCGTTGCGCGGCGGGCGCTGATCATTCGGATCGTATCATCCATCCGTTCGACAAAACACACGAGAATCAGCCTGCTCAGGGTGGAATATCCGATGATGATCTCGCGATGCTCCTCCACGGAGTGTTCCAGATCGTCGAAGATCAGCGCCAGCGGATCGGCGAATACGGTGATCGCTTCGTCGAACGCAACTCCATGCTTATGGAAGTTACTATCCGCTTTGCGAGGATCCCACGAAAACCTCATAGCGCAAGTATAACTCTATTTCTTTTTCCCCTTCGCAGGTCTCGCCTTTTTAACAGGCTTCTTTCCCTTCGCCGAAGACTTCTTCACCATAACCTTCTTCTTCGAAGCCGCAGACTTCTTCGCAGGTTTGGCTTTCTTAGCCACTTTCCTCTTTCCACTTTCTATCTTTGCCTCCCCCACAAACCTCTCCACCGTCCACGCCACATTGACCGAAACCACATCTTCCCCAGGCTTCACTTCCACGATCACATCGCCCTTCGTGGCGGCGCGTTTCCGTAGACCAGCCGCGTCGAGCCGCGTGGACTTTGGCGCGCCCTTGCTCAAGTGGATGGTCGCCATGTGATTCGGTTTGTCTGCCACCACGCCGACGAGTTTTGATTTTTCGGAGAGTTCCCACGCGATCACGCCTTTGCCGTAACGTCCCTGTGTGGGGAATTCTTTTTCTTCCAATCGTTTTGCCTTGCCGTCGTTCGTGAGCAGGAGAATTTCTCCATTGCTCGGTAATATCTCCGCGCCGATGATTTCATCTTTGTCGTCCAACTTCATGCCGTTCACGCCCGCCGCCACGAGACCCATCGGGCGCACGTCGTCTTCCTTGAAGCGGATCGCCATTCCCTGCGCGGTGACGAGCAGAATTTCTTTCTTTTTGTTATCCGTCAGACTCACAGAGATCAATCTATCGCCTTCATTGATTTTCACCAACACGAACGCTTGCGATGATGGTCCTGGCAACTCGCTCACCAGACTCTTCTTGATCATGCCGAATCGAGTCGTTGTCAACACGCATGTCTCTTCGGGCAACGCCGATTTTCTCGACGGCAATGCGAACACTGCCGCGAGCGAATCATTTTCCGTCAGCGGCGAGACTTTGTAGAACATCGAACCCTGGCTCAACTTCTCGGCTTGCGGCACGATGTGCGCGGCAACTGCGGCGGCGCGACCAGACTTCGCCACAAAATAAATTGTGTCTGTCGTCGCGGCTTGCACGAGCCAGCGCGGCGCGTCGTTGCCTGAGTGCTTCGGTTCTTTCTCGTCCGCCGTGCGCGAGACTAACCCGTCGTCGGTCACGCCGATCCACACTTGCTGTTCGGGCAAGAGGTCGCGCGCGGTCAGCGCTTTTTTTGTCGTCTTGCCGTCTTTCGATTCGCCGAGAGTCACGATCTGCGTGCGGCGGCGGTCGCCGTATTGCGCTTTCACTTTCAGCAATTCGTCTGCCACAACGCCGCGCATCAACTTCGGCGATTTCAACAGCGTCGTCAATTCTTTGATCACCGCGCTCACTTCTTTATATTCGGTTTCGATCTTCTTGCGTTCGAGCGCGGCGAGTCGGCGCAATTGCAGGTCGAGGATCGCCGTCGCCTGCAACTCCGTCAGCTTGTAGCGTTTCATCAGTTTGGCGCGCGCAGTTTCCACGTCCGAGGCGGAGCGGATGATGTTGATCACTTCATCCAGATTCTTCAACGCGACTAAATATCCTTCAAGGATGTGCGCGCGCGCTTTGGCTTTTGCCAGATCGAATTCAGCGCGCCTCTTTATGACCGTCAGTCTGTGTTCCACGTAGACGCGGAGTGCCTGCTTCAACGTTAACGTGCGCGGCTCGCCGTCTACGAGGGCGAGTAAGTTAATGCTGAACGTGGTCTGCATCGGCGTGCGTTTGTAGAGATCGCGTAACACGACATCAGGATCGGCGTTCTTCGTCATCTCCAACACGATGCGCATGCCCTGACGATCCGACTCATCGCGCAGGTCAGACAAGCCTTCGAGATAGCCATCGCGCGCGAGGTCGGCGATGCGCTCGATGAGACTCGACTTGTTGACCATGTACGGCAGTTCGGTGACAATGATGCGATTCTTGCCGCGCTCCATCTCCTCGACGTGCGCCTTTGCCTGCACGGTGACTCGTCCGCGTCCCGAGCCGTACGCGGCTTCGATTCCCTCTTCATCTTTTTCCTGCACGATGAGTCCGCCTGTGGGGAAGTCTGGTCCCTTCACGAACTTCATCAATTGCTCCACGTCAATGTCGTCGAGCTTCTCCCACTTTTCGATCATGTAGACGAGGGCATCCACAACCTCACTCAGGTTATGAGGCGGGATCGAAGTCGCCATGCCGACCGCAATTCCCGTCGCGCCGTTGACCAGCAGATTCGGAATCGCGGAGGGCAAAACGTTCGGCTCGGTTAATGTGTCGTCGAAGTTGGGAGTGAAATCAACAGTCTCTTTGTTGAGGTCGAATAAAATGTCGAGCGCGGCGGGCGTAAGTTTCGCTTCGGTGTAACGCATCGCGGCGGGCGGATCGCCGTCCACAGAACCAAAATTCCCCTGACCATCCACGAGCAAGGTGCGCATCGAAAAATCCTGCGCCATGCGCGCCATCGCTTCGTACACCGCCGAATCGCCATGCGGATGATATTTACCCAGCACCTCACCGACAATTCTCGCAGATTTTTTATACGCCGAGTCCGCGCGGATGCCCATGTCGTACATCGCGTAGAGGATGCGGCGTTGCACAGGTTTGAGTCCATCGCGCGCATCAGGGAGGGCGCGCGCCACGATCACGCTCATGGCGTAGTCGAGGTATGCCTGTTGCATTTCGGTGTCAATGTCTATTTTTTTTATGAGACCAAGTTCCATAGTGAAATCCTTTTTGAACCGCTAAGAGCGCGAAGTGCGCCAAGAAAACCTTATTAAATCTTTGCGATCTTAGCGGGCTTTGCGGTTAATTTTTCTGAATGTATGTTCTATTGCGGGGACAATCTTACGGGGAAAGGTAGGATGCGTCAAGGAACGATGTTCATCGGGAGTGGCGCAACAAATGTGTAACAACTCGCTTTGCCACAGAGATCACTGAGCCCATAGAGAGAAAAACTCAGAATCTCTGTGGACTCTGTGGCTTTACACACCACAATAGCCGCTCCCTGTTCATCTCTGAACGGAATCGCTCATGGGATGTATGAGATGGATTTTGTCACACACTGTCCGCGCAAATCCGAGTCGGTGCATAGAGTGATCGAAATGGACATATTGTGCGAGTTCAAGTTGAACGGGAAGGTGGGCGTGCTGATGCGCACTGTGCCGCCTTGGATCAAATAATCTGCGGGTTCCTGCGCTCCGCCGCAGCCATCCACGAAAGTGAAATCGTTCGCGGTGGCAGAGCGGAAAGTGGTTGTGTCGAGGTCGCGCACGGTCAGGCTGACAGATTCAAACAACTGATCGCTGATGCTCTTCAGGCGAATATCGGACCAGAAGTCGTTGGAGCATTTGCCCATGCCCAGATAGGTGATCTCGAAGTCTGCGGGTCGCGCGAAGGGAGGCGTCTGCACAAGAAGCATTGCATAGTTGCCGGTCAGCATTGCATATTCGCCGGACATCCAGCAAAATTCCGCGCCCACATCCGGGTTGCGCACGTACCAATACTTCCCGGTGGCGTGCCGTCCGACGATCTCGGTGGTTTCGCCCACGAGCAAGATGCCTACTTTTTCATACTCTTTTCCCGGACCTATCCTGCAAAACGTATCCACAGCAACGGAAATCATGGGCTTCTCTGGCGTGGTTGTGAACTCGATCGTTGGCGTAGGGGCTGGCGTATCGGTCGGCGCGAAGGTGGGGCTTGCCTCGATCAACGGCAAGGCAGATGCCGTATCTTGGATCTGGATCGCGGCAATCGTTTCGACGATGGCGGTCTGCGCCGCGTTTGGATCTGTGGTAGGGACGACGGGCGCCGTCCCTCCGCAGGCGAGCGACGCCAGCAGAAGGGCTGTGATGAAAAGAGTGAAGGAGAATTTCGTGGGCATGAGATTCCTTTGGTTGCCCCAATGATAATACCATTCCCTCTACAATTGAAAGGTTGGGGGAATTCCCGAAGATCGAGCGAAGCAGTCCGCGCTATAATTCAAGCGAGAGTCAGAGATGAAGAAGAAAAGACAGGATGCCGCCCCCATCTTCATCGGCGAACTAAACGGGACTCGCCTCGGAGATTTCCGCCTCGCCGCCTCCGACTTCGGACTGGTCGCGGTTGAGTGGGCGGAATCGCAGGGGGAGTTTGATTCCTACCTGGCGCGATTCAGCCGTCCCGTCGTGGATGACGCGAAGTGCGTCAAGCCGTACGCGAAGGAACTCGCCGAATACATCGATGGGAAACGTCGCGCTTTCACCATCCCCGTTGATTGGACTCTCTTTACCCCGTTCCAGCGCGAGGCGTTGCAAGCCGTGTTCCGAATCCCCTACGGCGAAACGCGGACGTATCTCGACATTGCGCGACAGATCAACCGCCCTCATGCGTTTCGCGCGGTGGGAGGGGCGAACGCCATGAACCCGATGCCGCTGGTGATTCCCTGTCATCGCGTGATCGGCATGGATGGCAAGCTTCACGGCTATGGCGGCGGGCAGGGATTGAAAACCAAGGAATGGCTGTTGCAAATGGAAGGCGCGGTGATCGCGTAAGAGCGTCGTTTGATACAATCGTTTTTAGAAATGCGCACAACATACTATCGAGGTAACCATGTCAAAACCAACCTTTAAATGGGACGATCCCTTCCTGCTCAACGACCAACTCACCGATGAAGAGCGCGTGATCAGTGAAATCGCGCACCGATATTGCCAAGAAAGATTACAGCCGCGCATTCTGGAGGCGAATCGCAAGGAGATCTTCCACCGCGAGATCATGGATGAAATGGGAAAGTTGGGATTCCTCGGCTCAACCATCCCTGAAGAATACGGCGGCGCGGGGTTGAATCATGTGGCGTACGGATTGATGGCACGCGAAGTGGAGCGCGTGGATAGCGGCTACCGCTCGGCGATGTCTGTGCAGAGTTCGCTCGTGATGTATCCGATTTACACATATGGAACGGAAGAACAGCGAAAAAAATATTTGCCTAATCTGGCGAGTGGAAAGTGGATCGGCTGTTTTGGTCTCACCGAACCGAATCATGGAAGCGACCCCGCCAGCATGGAGACCCGCGCTAAAAAAGTGGACGGCGGTTACATTTTGCAAGGCAACAAGATGTGGATCACCAACTCGCCCATCGCAGATGTCTTCGTAGTGTGGGCAAAACTCGACGGCGAGATTCGCGGATTCATTCTCGAAAAAGGGATGAAGGGCTTATCCGCGCCGAAGATCGAGGGGAAGTTCAGTCTGCGCGCGAGTTCGACGGGCGAGATCGTGATGAACGATGTGTTTGTGCCTGAGGAAAATATTTTCCCGAATGTGAAGGGATTGGGAGGTCCGTTCGGGTGTTTGAACAAGGCGCGGTACGGAATCGCGTGGGGGGCGTTGGGCGCGGCGGAATTCTGCTGGCATGCGGCACGGCAATACACGTTGGATCGTCCGCAGTTTGGGCGTCCGCTGGCGGCGAATCAGATCATTCAGTTGAAACTGGCAAACATGATGACGGAGATCACGCTGGGATTGCAAGGCGCATTACGCGTGGGACGATTAATTGATGAAGGCAAATCCGCGCCTGAGATGATCTCGCTGGTCAAGCGCAATTCATGCGGCAAAGCGCTTGAGATCGCAAGAATGTCGCGCGACATGCACGGCGGCAACGGCGTGTCGGATGAGTTCCATGTGATTCGACATGCGATGAATCTGGAAGCGGTCAATACATACGAAGGCACGCATGATATACATGCGTTGATTTTAGGAAGAGCGCAGACGGGGATTCAGGCGTTTTCGTAAATACAAAATCTTTAGCCACAGAGAACACAGAGTTCTTTGAGAAAAATCTCAATATGCTCTGTGGTCTCTGTGGCTTTGTTTATTTCTTTACCGCCGCAAAGCCCAGACCGTTTGCCCCCAGATGCGTTCCGATCACGGCGGTGACGTTGACAAACAAAATATCGCGCGGAATGAATTTGGATTGACGATTCATCGCCGCGTCCAATAGCTGCTTTGCGCGCGCGGGGGCGTTGGTATGCAGGATCGCGAGTCGTTCCATTTCACCCACTTCCAAAAGTAAATTCAACATTCGTTTATCGGATTGTTTCGTTGTGCGAGTCGCGCCGATGGGTTTGACATGACCATCTTTGATTTCGACCACTGGCTTGATGGACAACAATCCGCCCAATTGAGCCACAACACCGGGAACGCGCCCACTGCGTTTCAGATTTTCCATTGTATCGAGCGCGGCGAAAACGGATAACCGCTTGCGAGTCGATTCGATGGCGTCGAGCGCGGCTTGTAAACCGAGTTCGGCTGATTCGGCGGCGGCGAGAACTTGAAAGCCGAGTCCCAACGAAAGCGAGCCGCTATCTACAATGGTGATTTTGTTTGGGAAATCTTTTGCCGCCTGATACGCAGAATTGATGATGGCGGTCAGCGTCCCGGCGGCGTGGATGGAGAGGATGTGTCCACAGCCGCGCGAGAGGAGGGAGTCGTAACGGGATGCGAAATCGCCGATCGAAGGCGCCGCAGTTGTAGGGTAGGGGTGAAGCGAAGCGAGTCGGTTATAAAAATCTTCGCGCGAGAGTCCGATTCCATCCGCGTATTCTTTTCCGTCGAGGATCAAAATGGAAGGGATGACTTCGAGTCCGTGTTGTTCGATGAGATGGCTGGGGAGGTCGGATGTTGAATCGGTAACGATGCCAAGATTCATTACAACCCCCGATATTGACGGTTCCAATCTATGAGAAAACGATAGGCGATCACAAGTCCGCAGGCGATGGCGATCCAAAACTCCGCGCCGCGCAGGTTGAGGAGCCAATACAGCGGCGCAAGTAATAAGCCGGCGATCAGGCTGGCGCGCGCGCGATGACGGAGGATAGCCAGCATTGCCACCAACAAGCCGATGCCGGAAAAGAAAGCGAGTGCCTCCAGCGCGAGAACGGCGCCGCCGAAAGTTGCCAGACCCATGCCGCCGCGGAATTGCGCAAAGAGGGGCCAACAGTGGCCGATGACCGCCAATGCGCCGGTTAGGGCAATGACCCAGGTTTCACCCGAATATCGATATGCCAATAACGTTGGAATAAACCCTTTTGCGATATCGAGAACCAAAACGAGCGCGCCCCAGCCGAAGCCCGCTTGCCGCACTGTGTTCGTTGCCCCCGCGTGACCCGAGCCGCCATCGCGCACATCTACCCCTTTGGCGAAGCGCGTGATCCACACGGCAAAAGGGAGCGACCCGCAGAGATAACCAAAAATGGGGAGGAGAATCGAAATGATGGGCATGCGCGCGAGTATAGCACACGCGTTTTGTTACTCAAGCGGTTTTGACTATTGGAGTGTTTCACTCCGACAAATTCGGCGGGTTTGGAGGCATGGTCGCCATGCTCCAGGTTGTGAAATGAGTGGGACCGTCTTTTGTGTAGGAGAACAAGAGCGCCCAACCGCCGCTTTGTAATTGCCCCCACACATCCGAAGCGGAGGGATGATACTGGATGATGGTTGCCGTTTTGCCTTCCTCGAGACGGGTGCTTGTCAGCTCGCTATCCGCTTTGGGTTCTTTGCGCACATCCTGAGTGATGACGACGCTCACATTCATCGGCAGGATGGGGAACGGTTCAAGTCGGTCCATCTGTACCCACACATCGTCGCGCGTAACAAACGGATAAAAGATATCGCCCTTTGGCGTGTTGGGCCAGATGGTGGTCTTATTCTTGGTGTTCCAGGATACCAATACGAATTTATGCACGAGATCGGGACGGGTGAAATAGTTCTCGACGCTGGCATTACCGGGCGAGTTGAAATCCATGGTATGTACCTTACCCCAGCCGTTGGAGATCGCCTCCAGGGTGATGATGTTGCCGCCCATCGTCAGGCTTTCCATTTGAGGAAAGCCCGCCCCGTTGAACAACGCTGTACCGGATGATTTGAGGTATGTCAACTTGCCGTTGTTGTTCCCGTTCAACTCGTTGATGAATCGCTCCCATGCGCCATCCACCGGGGTGCGGATAGTGCCTGTGCCCTCCTTGGGGATCGGAAACATCGGCAAAATTTCAGGGGTCTGTTTGGTGTATCCCCAATCGGGGCTGACCGTGCGCGAACGGAAGTTGTATAGCGCGAGTTGATGATCGTGCTTAATGCGGAAATATTGCACCTGTTGCGACCGTGTGGCTGCGGCAAAAACAATCGTGCCAACCGGGGTGAAGGTAGGATCGAGCGTGAACGTGGGGCGCGGCGTGGGCGTGGGCGTCAACGTTGGCGGCAGGGTGGGAATCGACGCCTGCGTTTGTGTGAACGCGGCCGCAGCGGTCTGTTGCATATATAGTTGGATCGCGTTCGAGTCCGCTGGGACGACCACCGGTGTTGCCAGCCCGGCCGGCACACACGCAAGCAACAATCCCAGCGCGAGAATCCCAAATAATATTTTTTTCTTCATTCCACAACAATGTCCTTAACGCGCCCAACCTCACCGCTCTGCAAACGGACCTTGATGCCATGCGGATGGTTCGGTGATTTGGTGAGGATATCTTTGACGATGCCTTTGGTCAACTTCCCCGTTCGTTGGTCTTGTTTCTGGACGACAAGCACGGTCATTCCGACCTTGAGGTTGGTTCGGGTATTCCCGTTCATTTTTTCCACTCGTTCAAGAACACGGTGAAATCAAGTTCCCCGGGCGAGTGACCGTAATCGGTAAGCAGCGCCGCGGCTTCACTGCGATGTTGCGTGCCGTGATTCACCAAATGGACGTGGCAATGCCACATGATTCGATCGCGCTGAATGCCTGAAGAGGCTTCATATCGTAGATGGCTGTCCATAACTTCGTCACTCAAACGAGCGAGATAGGCTCGCATTAATTCTTCCTCTTTGCGGAATTTCTGTTCAAGCGATTCAAAGGTTGGAAAATCTGTTGCGACCAGATCCTGATCCTCGGTGACGATTCGAGTTTCGAATAACACGCGCCAGATGCGTTCGGCATCCACGATGTGGACCAGCGTTCCGCGCAAGCCGCCAAAGGGAAAATTCGCAGACGCGGTGAATTGTTCCTGCGTCACGCCCGCGCTCGCGGCGAGGATTTTTTTGTTCGCCCAGTAGTTGTATTCGTAGAGGAAGAGGATGTCTTTGATTTTCATTGGTTATTCCTATAACATGTCACCCTGAGGGAGTAGCGCTTCGCGCCACGACCGAAGGGTCTCTGCTTGGCATGGAGGAGATGCTTCGCTGGCGCTCAGCATGACACGCCCACATGTCACCCTGAGGGAGCGATAGCGACCGAAGGGTCTCTGCTTGGCGTGGAGGAGATGCTTCGGGACGCGAGGCGTCCCTCAGCATCACATGCGTTTGTGCGTTTTGCGACCGAAGGGTCTTCGCTCGGCGTGGAGGAGACCCTTCGCTAACGCTCAGGGTGACATAACGGGATAGTTAAATTATTTATACCATTCAAGACTCAAATCATTCCATTCGGGATTTTCATCCTCGATCAAAGCAACTTTCTTGGCGCGGAGCCAGCCTTTGATTTGTTTTTCTCGGGCAAGAGCTGAATGCACATCGCTTGTTTCTTCGTAGTATACCAATTTGGTGATGTTGTATTTGCTTGTAAACCCCGCGACAAGTTTATTTTTATGCTCAAACACGCGTCGTTCGAGATTGTTGGTGACGCCTGTGTAGAGAGTCTTCGATCTGTTTGTCATGATGTAGACGAAATACGATTTCATAATTCATCTTTTGCCATGTCATTCTGAGCGTAGCGAAGAATCTCTGACATTGTCATGGAGACTCTTCGCTGGCGCTCAGAGTGACACAACGGGAGGATCTCTCGGCAATCAAAGGGTCTCTGCTTGGCGTGAAGGAGATGCTTCGCTAGCGCTCAGCATGACATGTGTTTGTGTTTTGCGACCGAAGGGTCTCGGCTTGGTGTGAAGAGACCCTTCGCTATCGCTCAGGGTGACACGGCGCAATTAAGGTGTAGGTGTCAGACTCGGTGTGGGCGTTTCGGTGGGAGGGGCGAGGGTTGGCGTCTCAGTGGGAGTCGAAGTGGGCGCGTCGGTTGGGGGGAGCGGGGTGAGGCTGGGGGTGAGAGTCGGTTCGGGGGTTGGGGTAGGCAGGTTGAGGGTCAGAGTGACGCGTTTTTCGGCGTAGAATTCCTCTCCGTTTTGGAGATAGATCCGAAGCGTGATCTTATCGGAGGTCACGTCTTTCATATCCCAAGTGAAGATGTTGTCTGATTCGATTACGTTGTTGCCCTGCGCGAGAGTCGTCCAATCGTTGGGGTCTTCGCCCGCGCCGACTTCAAGACGCCAGCCAGTGAAGTCGCCTTTGGTCACGTCTATGATGCCTTTGATGACGAGGTTGGAGTCGGTGATGGTGTCGCCGTCGTTGAGATTCGAGAATTCGAGAATCGGGCGCGGATTGTCGGCGGAACATTCGCGATCGGGCGCGAAGAATGGGTTGCGCGGCATGTCGTGCGATTCAAGCCAGTCTTTGCCGTCGCCCGTGCGAAGCCACTTGCGACCCCACTCGTCTTTGACGTTCATCACGAGTTCTTCTTTGTCGAAATCGGGACAGGCATTGCCCGCGATGAGACCCGTCCACGTGTCGATTTCGGTTTGGCGCAAGAGGTCTTGCGACGCGGGCAGGGGAGGCTGGTCGCTTGCGAAGAACTCATTGCGTTGACCGCCCTTGCACCAATTGGACGGCTCGGCGCCTGAAACCGCGCAGATAATTTTCTCGGTGATGCCTTGCGGAAAAGTGAACGGCGAAGGCGTGTTGTTGGGACTCACAAGCGGCACGGCATATTGCATGAACGCAGACCAAATGGGAGCCGCGCCTGTTGTGCCTGAGGTGTTGATCATCGGCGTGTAATCGGCGTTGCCGACCCACACGCCAGTGACGAGATCGGGAGTGTAGCCGAGAGTCCAATTGTCGTAGACGTTGACGCCATCCGCGCCGCGCGGGTCGCCCGCGGTTCCCGTTTTTGCCGCGGCTTGGAAGGGGAGATTCAAAACGGAGTTGGGTCCGAACATCCACGAACGCGCTTGGTTATCGGAAAGGATGGATGAAATGAGGTAGGCGTGTTCGGCGCGAATGACTTGCTCGGCTTGCGGCGGTTGGTATTCATAAATGACGTTGCCTTCAAAATCAACGATCTTGAGGATCGCAACGGGCGGGAGTTTTTTGCCGCTGTTTGCAAACACGGAAAAGGCGGAGGTCATTTCCAACAGACTCACTTCGCCGCCTCCGAGCGTGAGCGCGAGTCCGTATTGATCCCCTGTGAGGCTGGTGATGCCGAGTCGCTTTGCCATGGCGATCATGCCATCTTCTTCGGGCGTGTTTGGGTTGTCGTACACGCCGACGAATTCCAACGCTTTCACGGCGGGGATGTTGAACGAGTTGGATAACGCAGTCCGCACGGTCATTGGACCGTGAAATTTTCCGTCGTAGTTTACAGGTTGATATGCGGGATTAACTCCGTCGGGGAAATCCGTCGGCACGTCCCAGATGAGAGTCGCGGGCGTCCATCCTTTTTCAAACGCGGCGAGATACGTGATGGGCTTGATCGAAGAACCAGGCTGACGCGTCGCGCTATCCGCCATGTTGATCTGTCCCGCGATGGCGTCGTTGTTGAAATCGGGAGAGCCGACCATGGCGAGAATCTCGCCCGTCGAAGGTTTGATCGAAACGAGCGCGCCGTTCTTCGCGTTTTTGTCCGCGAGACCAGCGAGTTGTTCGGTGACGAGTCTCTGCGCTTCATCCTGCAATTTCGGGTCGAGCGTGGTGTAGACGATGAAGCCCGAGCGATAGATGGTCTGCGCGTCGTATTGTTTTTCCAATTGCGAGCGGACGAAGTTGACCCAGTGCGGATACTTCGTGTCAATGTTCGGCGAGTTGAAGACGCGGCTCTTGATCTCGTCCGCTGCCTGCACCGCCGCGACTTGGTCCACGCAGATCGGCGCTTCGCTGTTGCTGACGGGGATGCAATTCTCCGCCTGGCTCAGTCCGAACATCAGCACCAACACTTGTTGTTGGCGGACGAGCGTCACATCGCGATTCGTGTAAATGTCGTACACGGCTGGCGACTGCGGAAGCCCCGCAAGGAACGACGCTTCGCCGAGAGTTAATTGATTCGCGGTCTTGCCGAAATAGGTTTCGGAGGCGGCTTCGATTCCATACGCGAGATTGCCGTAATAAATTTCGTTGAGATACAACTCGAGGATCTCATCTTTGGAATAGCGGCGCGTGATCTCTGCGGCAAGGATGATCTCGCGCACTTTGCGGCGATACGTCCGTTCGGCGCGTTCTTCGGGCGAGAGCAACAACGCGCGCGCGAGTTGTTGCGTGATCGTGGACGCGCCTCCGCCCTGCCCGTCGGTTTGATAGTTTTCCCACAACGCGCGGATGATCGCCCACGGGTCGAAACCTGGATGCGTGTAAAAATCTTTATCTTCGGTGGCGATCGTCGCGGCGACAAGCGCGGGAGAAATTTTGTCGAGCGTCACGTAGGTTCTGCGTCCCGCGGTGGGATCGAGAATCTCGTACAGCAGATTTCCGTTGCGGTCTAAGATGCGCGTCGTTTCAAATTGCGATGCGCGGTTTTTTAAATCGTCCACGCTGGGTAACGTCCGCGCGATGGAATAGTACGAGTAGATTCCGACCGAGCCGACGATGATGGCGAGGATGACAAATCCGAATAATGCCAATACGGTGGCTCGTCCCAAACATCCCCAAGTTTTTTTCCAGTTGATGGATCTCCAATCGAATGACTCCCAATCAAAGGATGTGGATGCGGCTTTGCGCGGCTGACTTGGCGGGGCGACTCGCCGCGTTTCCGTCGCGCCTCTTGGTCGACTCGCGCGTTCATACGCGACGGGCGACACGCGCGTGCCGTCCATATCCACCTCGTGGACGCGGCGCGGAAGCGGCATGTTGTTCTCGTCCAAAGCGATGTGGCGAGGTTCCGAATCTTCGTCTCCAAAACGGAGCGTTTCAGGAGGATCGAAGAAGGTCGGCGGCGTTTTTCGAGACGCGCTGGCTTTCGTCGTCCCTTGCTGATCGTCCGCCTCGTCCTTCTTCGGTTCGATGGGAGTCTCGGCGCGGGTTTCGGCTTCGGAGTCGAGCAATTTTTTTATTCGGCGTTTTTTTTCTTCATCGTTGGTCATAGGTAACTGGGTAATTGGTAATTGGTAAATAGAGATTGGAGACTGGAGATTAGAGACTGTTGCGATGCGAAACTGGCTACCGTCCACGAATGTGCACGAATAAACGAATTGGCGCGTTTCCATTCGTGAATTCGTGGTTTTATTCGTGGACGGTTCATCGCAAATGTAAAACTTGGCAGCATGATCTATAAAGGGCTTTCTCAATGATCTCTGTGATCTCTGTGGCTAACACGGTCAATCAAAAATCGTAAATCGTCAATCTGAAATCGTAAATCAGGAGGGTTTGCTCATCATCAGCACCGTCCACCTGCCGCGGTGACAGACTTCATCGTTCTGATTTTTTATTTCTACAGCAATTGTCACAGAACCTCCGCCGATGCGCGGCAGGGCTTTCGCTTCGACGGTTTCCATTTCCACATAGATCGAATCGCCGATAAAAACGGGTTTGACGAACTTCCATTCATTGATCTCGCGGAATGCGATGACCGTGCCATCGAGCATCCCTGTTTTCCATGCGAGACCCAAAGCGTACGACAAGCCCAAAACCCCATGCGCGATCTGCTTCCCGAACGGAGTCGTCTTGCTGAATTCGGGATCGGTGTGGATGCGGTTGTCGTCCCACGTCAGCGCGGCGAACTGCATGATGTCGGCTTCGCCGATCGTTCGTTTATCTGTGACAGTCTTTTGCCCCACTTGAAATTCTTCAAAATATTTGCCCATTGAATAGTCTCCTAGTCGTCTAGTCTCATCGTCTTCTAGTCTTCGATCATCGAACTAGCAGACTAGCGGACTAGTTGACTAACAGACCAGCAGACTAAATAAATTATACCCTTTGACCTCCCGCACTTCTCACACTACAATACTGCCCTATGCGCGACTGGTCACTCGCCACTGGCGACCCGCTTTGCCTCACCCTCGCCGCGGATTCTCGCCTCTCCATCCCCGACTACCTCAACGATCACATCTGGGAACTCGAATTCGGCGGCGCAGAGCCTGCCTCGCTCGCGCTTCACACCACCTACGGCTTGCGCGCCAAAGCGATGCGCATCTTTCACCGATTTAGCGAAGGCAAAAAATCAGTCAGCGACCCGAAAGCGTTCGCGCTCCCGCCCACCGTCCGCCGTTTTTACCCGAACTTCCTCGTCGTCGAGTACTCGCCATTACCCAACATTGACGTATCCACCGAATACTGGGTTCCACAATCCAACGCGGTGTGCGGGCGCGTCACCGTCGCTAACAAATCCAACGCGAATCGAAAGATCAAACTCGAACTCTGCGCGGTCCTCGTCGCGATAGACGGGCAGAGCATGTCCGCCGCGCAAGCGCAGATGGTCAACATCCTCGGAGGACAAACGGGCGGACTCTTCCCCGTCCTCTTTATGACGGGCGGACCCGCGCACGGCGCGGGACCTCATCCCTCGCTTCTTCTCGACCTTGAGCTTGGTCCAGGCGCGACGCGTCAACTCACGTGGACTCAAGCCGCGACAGACCGATTGCAAACCTCCTTTGAACTTGCGCGTCAAACCGTGGCGCGTCCGTGGGAAGCCGAACGTGCGCGGCTCGAACTACTCAACGCGAGCCAAACGATAGACATCCGCACCGCCGACAAAGAATGGGACGCGGCGTTCGCGCTGAGTCAAAGCGCGGCGTTTGGATTATTTTTCCCTCCGAATGAACATTTGCCCAACCCATCCATCGTCTCTTCGCGCGGACCTGATAACGGCTACTCACCCAAAGGCGACGGCGCCGACTACCCCGCCTCGTGGAATGGGCAATCTCCATTCGACGCGTATTATCTTTCGGATGTGTTGCCCGCCTCGCAAGCCGCGCGTGATTTGTTGAAAAATTTTCTCGCGGTACAAAATGAAGACGGCGCGATTGACGGCAAGATCGGCTTGGCGGGTCAACGCGGACGTTATCTCTCCGCGCCGTTGCTTGCGTCTCTTGCATGGAAGTTGTACGAAAGAAATGAAGACAAAGAATTTCTAAAACATGTTTTTACTCACCTGCAAAAATTTTTCTGGTCGTGGTTCTCGCCCGAATACGACGACGACCGCGACGGCATCCCGCAATGGAAACATATTTTGCAAACGGGCTTCGAGGATAATCCGCTGTTCGATCAATGGCATGAATGGTCGCTGGGCGTGAACATCTCACAAGTCCACAGCCCTGCGCTGGAGGCGATGCTTTACAACGAAGCCGCGTGCCTCATCAAAATGGCGGAACTGTTGGATGAACACAACTCGCTCACCTTGCTCCACGAGCAAGCCGCGAAACTGCGCGCATCGATCGAGTCCACGTGGCAGGCGCGGACGGGTTTGTATCACTACCGCGAACGCGGCACGGGGTTGAGTCTCGCGGGGAAAGTTCTCGTGAGGCAACAAGGCTCGGGAACGGCGGTGACGAAGATCAAGTTCGAGGGGCAGATCCGCTTGCTAGTGGAGGTGCAGGCTCAAAGTCCAGGGGCGAAGCGTCCCCAAATCCGCATTCATCAATTTTCAACGAAGCCTGCTGACGAAGTCATCGAAAGCGGTGATTATCAATGGCGAAGCGGCGGCGCGATGTACACCACGAAAAAAACGTATTCGAAACTCGCGAAGGTTTCGGTGCGCGGACTCAGCGATGAGGATACGGTGATCATCAGCACGCTCGATTACACCACCGAAGACCACACGTTGTTCGCGCCGTTGTGGGCAGGAGCGCCAGACGAGGCGCGCGCGCAACACATGATCGGGCGCGCGCTGTTGGACGCGTCGCGTTTTTATCGTCCGTATGGCGTGCCTGCCTGCCCTTCATTGACTCAGCCCGAAGCGGAGACCGTGTCGCAATCCGTTCACCTGCCGTGGAATCTTTTTGTGTGCGAAGGCTTGCTGAGATACGGGTTCCGCGCGGATGCGGCGCGGCTGTTCGCGCACAACATGACGGCGGTCATCCAAAGCCTGAAACTGAATCGCACCTTCCACGCGCGCTACCACGCCGAACGCGGCACGGGCATCGGCGAACGCAACGCCCTCAGCGGACTCGCGCCTGTCGGTTTATTTTTGAAAATCCTCGGAGTTGAAATCCATTCACCCACGCGCGTAAAACTCGAAGGCGAAAATCCCTTCCCATGGGATGTGACCATTCAATTCAAAGGTCTGAAAGTGATTCGGGGTCAGAAGAAAACGGAAGTTGTTTTCGCAAATGGCAAGTCTGTGACGGTGGAGGGAGGCGAGTCCGCGGTGGTGGAGGTGTAGAGGCAGTATTTGAATTTACAAATCCACATCAATAAGAATAACTTTTACAGGAACGGCTGGAAAGTGACGCTTCAATCTTTCAATATCATAAACTAATTGCTCCCCATAAGAAACCCCAGAAGACATTTCTTTGTGTAAACCGTGGCAAGGTACTATTTCTATTCCAACATCAGCTTTGTTTTCGTTGAAGAAGTATTGAAATTTAGCCATATCGTAAAACATGAAAGCATACTTACCAAATTGAACCTCAACTAACACCTTGTTTTTCACAAAATCAATTTGCTTGTATGCGCCAGAAATTTCTTGACTGTAATTAGGCAAAGAGATTGTATAGGTATCTCTTATTTCACTAAATCCCCGCGCCTGGAAAGCGTTTTCAAATTGCTTGTTCATGTCAATTGGAGAGTAGAGTTTACGACCCTTTTTAGTTTTCTCCTTGCTTATTTTTAATCGGTTTCCCTTAACCAAGGAAATCACATCATAAATCTCTTTTTCGTATTCTGGGTATCGTTGATGCAAGATTTCTGAACCACCTAGATGGGAATATTCATAAACAATTTTCATCTTTTCTTTCTCCTTGTTATATACTTTCCCTTAGGCTCAAGAAGCTGTGGTTGAAGATTTTTCGCAGATTTTAGATTTACAGTTCTTGGCGGCAAATTTCTAGTCGGTTCAGTGGGATCATAGACGGGGCGATCCATTGGGCGGATTTGCAACTCACCTTTTTCTGCCTTTTTGATTCTTTCTTTGGCAATGGAAATGTATTCTGGCATTATCTCTGAGCCAATCGCTTTTCTGTTATGAACTAGTGATGCGATAGCTGTACTGCCCACACCCATAAATGGATCAAACACCCAATCGTTTTCGCGGGTCATTGACAGAACCAATCTCTCAATCAATTCCACAGGAAATTGACAGGGATGCTTAGTCTTTTCAATATGATTAGCTTTGACGTTTGGAATATCCCAAATATCACTTGGATTTTTTCCTAATGGGTTGCTTGAAAGTTCACCTTTTTTCGGTCCCTTGAAATGTTTTTTCTGAGGGTATTTTTGAGGAATTCGGATCGGATCAAGATCAAAAGTGTATTTATCTGATTTAGTAAACCATAAAATGATCTCATACCTTCCTGAAAAACGTTTAGAAGCGTGAAGCCCGTGACCGAAGTGCCAAATAATGCGATTACGTAATTGGAGACCCAAAGACGAGAAGATTGGAAAAAGAGCAATATCAAGAGGAACTATTTCGCCATTGTTAACAAAGTTTCCCACTTGCCAGCAAATACTGCCTGAATCATCCAATACACGGACGCATTCTTCAATAACCTTTTTTTGCTGAGCCAAATACTCATTGAGATCAAGTCGGGTTTCGTAAGACTTCCCTAAATTATAGGGTGGCGAAGTGACTATTAATTTAACAAATTTATCAGGCATCTGTTTTAAGAGATTCAAGCAATCACCCTCAAACAAGATACAACTTGCCATTGGGTCAAATCTAGGTGAAATCTTCATGCCTCTATTATAAGATCAATTGCTATCAATATGGTTATTTTTAATGCTCTCGGCTTCATGAGTGGACTCACTAATAACGATTCAGACACTTGCCATCTCGCAACTATCCTGTATACTGTTGATGAAGCGAGGTTTCCATGAACGACATTAAACTGCTCGTCTTTGCCGTTGTGCAGGAACAAGATCACGATACCGCCGTGCGCGCGCTGGTGAAGTTGAATGTGCCAGTCACATTTTTTGCCAGCGCGGGCGGATTCCTCGGTCGGCGCAACGCGACCCTGCTCATCGGTCTACGTGAGGGACGCGAGGAAGAGACGATCAAATCACTCGAAGAATCCTGCCGCCAGCGGATCGAATATCTCACGCTTCCGCTCGAAGGTTCGCCATTGCCCATGCCCGCGCCCGTCCCCGTCACTGTCGGCGGCGCGACGATCTTCGCATTGCCCGTGGAACGATTTGAAGAGATCTAAAAATGACGCGATACGCAAAAGCCTTAACAGCGAAGACCGCTAAGGACGCTAAGGTTTTTAAAGTTTTTCTTTGCGATCTTCGCGCGCTTCGCGGTTAAAAAGATTTTAGGAGTTATCCCATGAAAATGATCATCCTCATCCTCAAAGATCACGAATCAGATGCCGTCACGCAAGCCCTCACGTCGGCAGATTACCGCGTGACGCGCGTTGCATCCACAGGCGGATTCCTCCGCAGTGGAGTCGCCACCCTGCTCCTCGGCGTGGACGATGACCGCGTCGACTCTGCCATCGGGCTGATCCGCGAGAAGATCGGCAAATCCACGCCGAATGAAAAACGCGCCACGTTGTTTGTTGTCCCTGTGGAAAGATTCGAGCAGGTTTAATATTTATAGTAGGGGCACAGCGAGACCGTAGATCGTCATGGTTATTAATAGACTCGCTGTGCCCCTACATTATTTTTCCGAGGTCTTAATGAAGAAACATCTTCACATTATTTTCGCAATTATCTTTGCAATCTCCCTCACAGCGTGCGGACTGCCTACAGGAAGCGGAGACAACCCCACGTCCGCGACGGAACCGACTTCATCGGGCGATCAGGTCGCCACAGTTGTCGCATCCACCATGCAGGCGCTGACTCCCAGTTCTCCCGATTCTCCAACCTCGCAACCAGCAGGCTTACTTCCTCATTCGCTGTATTTCGTCAACAACGACAACGCGGGCATCGCGCAAGTTTTTCGACTTGAGGCTGATGGAAAAACAACAACGCAGATCACCTTCGAGCCAAGCGCGGTCAGTTCGTATGATGTTTCGCAAGTGGATGGAAGCGTTGTGTATGTGTCGAATAATCAAGTGTTGCTCATCAATGCCGATGGCTCGAATCGGCGGATGCTGATCGATGGTGGAGCGATTGACGAGAACAATCCATTTGTAAGCCGAGTGAGTAACCCCGTGTTTTCTCCCAACGCGCAGACGATCGCGTACGGTTATAAAGGTTTGAATCTCTATGCGGTTGCCAGCGGCGTGAACAATCTTGTGATCGAGAATCAAATTAAAGATAGCGGCGGCGGGTTTTTATTTCCAGAAGAATTATATTCGCCCAACAAATATTCACCCGACGGCACAAAACTACTCATCACGCTTGGTTATTACGAAGGCGCATCGTCGGCGATCTATTATCCTGCGGCGAATTCGCTTGTGCGCCTCACCAACGATGCGGGCGCGCACATCTGTTGCAATGAAGTCGGTTGGACTTTCGACAGCTCAACGTTATATTCAGCCAGTTCCACCATCGGCATGATTCAATCGGGCATGTGGCGAGTGGATGCGTCGAGCGGCTTGGTCACTACATTGATTTCAAGCAATTATGAAACGAGCTCGTATCAATACGCGTATGCGCCCTACCTCGCGCCCGATGGTCAATTGTATTTTTTCTTCCACACCGCGAATACAGAATTCAACGCACGCACGCCGTTGCAACTCGTCCGTTCGGATGCCGATGGCGTGACGAACCGCACCATCCTATTGCCTGAAACGTTTCAACTCATGAACGAAGCCCTCTGGGCGCCCGACGCAAGTTTTGTCATCGCGGCGATCGCGCCATCCGATCAAATTTATCAGGGCGGCGCGCTCGAACTCTTTTACACGCACGCCGAGGCAGGCTTCATTACGCTCGCGCCGTTCGGTCAGCAACTCAAATGGGGTCCATAAAAATTTTCGGCGGCATCGAAGGCGGCGGCACAAAATTCAATTGCGTTGTTGGGACTTCGCCCGACGACATTCGCCGCGAAGAACGCTTCCCAACCACAACCCCAGAAGCCACGCTGGATAAAGCGATTCGATTCTTCCAACAAGCCGAAGCGGATTTTGGCAGACTCTCTTCATTGGGGATTGCGTGCTTCGGTCCTGCCGACGTTCAGCCTGCCTCGCCCACCTTCGGCTTCATCCTCCCGACGACAAAACCCCACTGGTCGAATTTCAACGTAGTCGGCAAAATAAAATCCGCCTTCGACATTCCCATCGCCTTCGACACCGACGTCAACGGCGCGGCATTCGGCGAGTGGACGTGGGGCGCGGCGCAAGGCTTGGACACGTTCATCTACTTGACGATCGGCACAGGCATCGGCGGCGGAGGACTCGTCAACGGCAAACTCATGCACGGATTGTTGCATTCCGAAATGGGACACATCCGTATTCCGCACGACATGTCACGCGACCCGTTCGAGGGAATCTGCCCGTTTCACAAAGATTGTTTCGAGGGTCTGGCTTCGGGTCCCGCCATCGAAAAACGCTGGGGGCAAAAAGGAGAGACTCTCCCGCCTGAACATCCCGCCTGGGATCTGGAAGCGCATTACATCGCGCTCGCGCTGTCAAACTTTATCTTGACCCTTTCGCCGCAACGCATCATTATCGGCGGCGGAGTTTCGGGGCAGAAATTTCTTTTCCCCATGATTCGCGATCAGGTGAAAGAGACGTTGAACAAATATGTTCAATCTTCGGCTGTTGGCGAAAAGATCGATCAATACATCGTCCCGCCCGCGCTAGGGACTCGTTCGGGTGTGTTAGGTGCGATCGCGTTGGCGCAAAAGATCTCACAGGTCTAGCAGACCTGTGAGATCTCGATTACAAAATACGAAGATGTCCCGCAGTTCAACTGCGGGACATCTTTTTTATTTCTCCGCGCGTAATGCCCAACCCGTCCACAACGCGCCGAGCAGATCCACCGAACCGAGCAGGATCATCACAGGTCCGACAAACTTCATCACCACGAACGCGGCGAACGCGACAAAGACACCGATACGCGCAGGGACCGTCCATTGCGCGAAGGTCTTCAAGTCAGCGCGGGCGGCGGAGATGTAGTAATACGCCAGCACCAGCGTGACTACGCCAAGCACGCGAACCCAGATCTCGTCCGTGGCGGGAAAGCCAAGAGTTCCGAGCACAAAGTTGGGCACGACGACCAGTCCCAGCCCCATGCCGACCAGATACAAGCCGAAAACGAAAATAGATGTGGAAGACTTTTCCATTGAGGTTCTCCTTGTTGAGGTAAGGTGACTGTCACTTTCAAAGTGACAGTCACCTTCGTTTCAATTTGCTTTAGCTCATCCCGCAGTTCAACTGCGGGATGAGCGTATCATTATCCCAACACAAAATTATCTATCAACCTTGTTTTGCCGATGAAGACTGCCATCGAGAGCAGTGTTTTTCCTTGAATTACATCCAGTTCTTCGAGCGTGTCGTAATCGGCGCAAGAGACGTATTGCGGTTCAGCCAGCGGCTCGCTTGCCAACAGCTCTTGTATCTTTCCTCTCAACTTCTCTGCATCCCTCTCACCCGCCTCATACAGTTCCTTCGCCGCGCTCAACGAACGGAACAGCACAGTCGCGGCTTTGCGCTGGTCGGCATCTAAGTACACGTTGCGGCTCGACATCGCCAAGCCGTCAGGCTCGCGCGTGGTTGGGCAAACGACGATCTCGATGGGGAAACTCAGATCGCGCACCATTCGGCGGATGACGGCTACTTGTTGCGCATCCTTTTGACCGAAGTATGCCTTGTGCGGCTGGACGGCGTTGAACAACTTGGCAACGACGGTTGTCACACCTTTGAAGTGACCTGGTCGCATCGCCCCTTCGAGCGGACGCGTTATCGCTTCGACCTCCACCCACGTCTGGTAGCCCGTAGGATACATGCTCTCCGCTGACGGAGTCCACACGAGATCGGTGAACGGCTCGATCAAGCGTAAGTCACGGTCTAAGTCGCGGGGATACTTGGCGAGGTCTTCCTTCGGTCCGAACTGAGTCGGGTTGACGAAGATGGAGACGATGACGCGCTGGCACTCGTCCCTTGCGCGGCGGATGAGCGAGAGATGCCCGTCGTGTAGGAATCCCATCGTAGGAACCAGACCAACCGTCCCGTCGAAAGAGAGGCGGGTTTCCCGTAGTTCATCCAGTGTAGAGACTGTTCGCATATCCGTAACTTCCCTTGTTGACAGGAGTAGAAAATCTGTGCTAAACTTAGCCTACAAATCAGTCAAAGGAGACTCAAATGGCTTTCTCATACACCAACTCAAAAGGTAATACCTACTTCCTGCACACCAAGAAGTCGCTGACTTCAACAGGCAAGGAACGCACCCTCTTCTACTTCTCGAAGGAATTGAAGGAAGCCGAAGCGCTCGACGCCGTTCCCGCAGGCTACACCGTCGCTGAGATGAAGACGGGCATGCTCGTCCTCAAGAAGGCGGAACAAAGCTAGGAAGACGCAGGGTTCATCGAAGTATAACCCTGTTTATTCAACGCTCGACCCGCGGGGCTGGGCGTACAACTTAATACTTTTAGATAAAAAAGGAGACTAACATGACACGTACACAAGCATCTAAAAGCCCTGAAACACAGAAAGTGAGGGAGACATGCCAGCGCTAAACCGAGTTCAGTTGATTGGCAACCTGGGGAAGGATCCCGAAAGCAAGTTCACCCCTACGGGGAAGAAAGTGGCTCATTTCAGCATCGCCGTCAATAACCGCTGGAAAGGCAAGGATGGCGAGAGCAAGGAATACACGGAATGGGTCAACGTGGAAGCGTGGGGACGGCTCGGCGAGATCTGCCAGCAATACCTCAAGAAGGGAAGTCTCGTCTACATTGAAGGTCGCTTGAAGACCGACAAGTACGAAGACAAAGGCGAGACCAAGTACTTCACCAAGGTGGTTGCGCTCACGATGCAGATGCTCGACCGCAAACCCAGCGAAGAACCCGTAATGACGGTGGAAGAAGAAGCCGCAGATTACGAGGCGTAAAACAAAAAATGACGACCCTTTCAGGTCGTCATTTTTTTTAACCGCTAAGCACGCTAAGAGCGAGAAGTTTAAAATGATTTCTTAGCGCCCTTTGCGCTCTTCGCGGTTCAATTTTTCTTTGCCTTTTTCTTGGCGGGTTTCGCCTTTACAACTTTCTTTTTCTTCGTAACTGTTTTCTTCGCCTTCGCTTTCGCCTCCACTGGCAGTTTCTCCAACTCATCCACCATGCGGCTCAGCACATCAAAGCCGCCCTGCCAGAATTTTGCATCGCGGATGTTCACACCCGCGTCGCCCAGGATCTTCGCGGGCGCTTCCGATCCGCCAGCGGACAGGATCTTGAGATACTTCGGCTTGAACGATTCGCCCTCCGCTTTGTATTGCTCATAGAGCGCGAATACCAGCAGTTGACCGAACGCGTAGGCATAGACATAAAACGGGGTGTGATAGATGTGGGGAATCGAGACCCATTCCCATTTGAAGTCGTCGCTGAGTTCGAGCGAATCGCCGAACTGTTCTTTGAGGTTCGCCAAATACGCGGCGGAAAGTTCGTCCACCGAGGCGTTCTTCTGCACCATCTCATGCGCTTCGCGTTCGAAGAGGGCAAAATAAATTTGGCGCAAGATGGTGGCGAAAGCGTCGTCCATTTGCTTGAACAAGATGTCCCGTCGGACCGACTCGTCTTTTTCTTCCGAAAGAAGTTTTTCGGTGAGCATCATCTCGCCGAAGGTGGAGGCAGTTTCCGCCAGCGGAAGAGACGAGTGGAAGGTGAACGTGGTGTGATGCGAGGCGAGCATCGCGTGGATGGCGTGCCCCAATTCGTGAGCGAGAGTCGCCACGTCACGGGCGCGTCCCGTGTAATTCATCAGCACGAACGGCG